>Ga0209571_1000013_pt1 | contig 550199 bp, 547 predicted proteins | sample EBPBio102011_DNA_FD_185866 | JGI IMG/M metagenome (GOLD analysis project Ga0209571, IMG submission 185866) | Wastewater treatment Type I Accumulibacter community from EBPR Bioreactor in Madison, WI, USA - Reactor 1_1/10/2011_ DNA (SPAdes)... | ecosystem: Engineered > Bioreactor > EBPR >...
GCGACAACCTGAAGTTCAACGTCGAGCTGATCGCGCCGATCGCCATGGAAGAGAAGCTCCGCTTCGCCATCCGTGAAGGCGGCCGCACCGTCGGCGCCGGCGTCGTGTCGAAAATCATCGAGTAATCTTCCGCACATCGGACGGGCAAGGCGCGCGGGTCACCCCGCGCGCCTTTGCCTTTTTCGGTTCTTCCGTTGAAAGTATCCTCGGGGGTCCGGGGGCAGACGGCCCCCGGGGCGCGATGGGCCAGATCCCCCCTTGATTTCCCCGCGCCGCTGCCGTAGCACCCCGCCAGACCTAGGGGTATAGCTCAGTTGGTAGAGCATCGGTCTCCAAAACCGAGGGTCGCGGGTTCGAGTCCTGCTGCCCCTGCCAGGTCTTCCGGCAAAGCCAAGGCGGCCCGCAGCGGGTCGAAACCAGGCGACAGGTCCGCAATTCCCGACCCATTCTGTCTACATACGAAAGCCAGATGCTTTCCATATGACATCCAGAGTGCGGCGGACGCTTGAATTCGCGTCGTCAACCGCGTATCTGCCCCCGAACAGTCGACAAGGACCGATCAGATGGCCGCCAGGGCAAACCCGTTCCAGTTCCTCCAGCAGGTTCGCGCCGAAGTGGCCAAGGTCACCTGGCCGACCCGCCGCGAAGTCATGCTGACCACGCTGATGGTCTTCATCATGGCGGCGCTGACCTCGGCCTTCTTCTTCCTGGTCGACCTCGTGATCCGCACCGGCCTGACCTACGTGCTGACGATGTTCGGCTGACAGCCGCCGCCGGCCCTTTCGGGGCCGAATTTGCCTTGATATTGCAGGCCCCGCCTAGTAGGGGGAGGGCCATCCAAGGAAACCGGCGCGCATCGATTCGGGTTGCGCGCTGTTTTTTGTTCGGGGAACGGCAGTTCAACTGCTTGAAAACAGAAGACTTCCAGGGCGCTCCGGCAGGGCCGTCCGGGCAAGATGAGGTGGCGACGAGCATGGCGAAGCGGTGGTATTCGGTGAGCGTTCTCTCGAATTTCGAGAAGAAGATCGCCGAGCAGATCAAGCAAGCCGTGGCGGATGCAGGGCTTGAGGACGAGATCGACGAGGTGCTGGTGCCGACCGAAGAGGTCATCGAAGTGCGCCGCGGCAAGAAGGTCACGTCCGAGCGTCGCTTCATGCCGGGCTATGTGCTTGTCCGCATGGAGATGTCGAACCGCGGCTATCACCTGATCTCGTCGATCAACCGGGTGACCGGATTCCTCGGCCCGCAAGGCAAGCCGATGCCGATGCGCGACGCCGAGGTGAACGCCATCCTGAACCGTGTCGAAGAAGGTGAGATCGCCCCGCGCAACCTCATCCACTTCGAAGTGGGTGAAAAGGTGCGCGTCACGGACGGGCCCTTCGACGGCTTCGACGGCATGGTCGAGGAAGTGGACGAGCCGCACAACCGCCTGAAGGTGTCGGTGTCGATCTTTGGCCGTCCGACCCCGGTGGAACTTGAATTCACGCAGGTGCAGAAAAGCGCCTGACGTGTTTCGCGTGGGAGGCGAGCGCCCCGGACGGGTTCCGGGGTGACGGACCGGACCACTAAATTGCCCCCCGAGCGGGGGTGGTGACAGAAGGAGAGGCCTTATGGCCAAGAAGATCATCGGGCAGCTGAAGCTGCAAGTGAAGGCGGGGCAAGCCAACCCTTCCCCGCCCGTCGGTCCGGCGCTGGGTCAGCGCGGGCTGAACATCATGGCCTTCGTGAAGGAATTCAACGCGAAGACCGCCGACCTGGAGCCGGGCATGCCGACTCCGGTGATCATCACCTACTATGCCGACAAGTCGTTCAGCCTCGAGCTGAAGACGGCTCCGGCGTCGTTCTACCTGAAGAAGGCCGCGGGCCTGAAGCCGGTGGGCAAGCGCAACCGTCCGAAAGGCTCGTCGAAGCCCGGTCGTGAAGTTGCGGGTACGGTGACGGTCGCACAGATCCGCCAGATCGCGGAAGCCAAGATGAAAGACCTGAACGCCAACTCGGTCGAGGCGGCGATGCAGATCATTCTGGGCTCGGCGAAATCCTGCGGCATCGAGGTCAAGGGGTAAGTCATGGCAAAGCTTGGAAAACGTACGCGCGCTGCGCGGGAAGCCTTTGTCGGCAAGGAAAACCTCTCGGTCGAGGATGCCGTCAAGCTGATCAAGACCGCCGCCTCGGCGAAGTTCGACGAGACACTGGAAATCGCGATGAACCTGGGCGTCGACCCGCGTCACGCCGACCAGATGGTCCGTGGCGTGGTGACCCTGCCGAACGGCACCGGCAAGACGGTGCGCGTGGCGGTGTTCGCCCGTGGCGCGAAGGCTGACGAGGCGAAAGCCGCCGGGGCCGACATCGTGGGCGCCGAAGACCTGATGGAGACGATCCAGTCGGGCAAGATCGAGTTCGATCGTTGCATCGCGACGCCGGACATGATGCCGCTGGTCGGACGTCTGGGCAAGATCCTCGGTCCGCGCAACCTGATGCCGAACCCCAAGGTTGGCACGGTGACGATGGATGTGAAATCCGCCGTCGAAGCCGCCAAGGGCGGTGAGGTGCAGTTCAAGGTCGAGAAAGCCGGCGTGATCCATGCCGGCATCGGCAAGGTGTCGTTCGACGATGCCAAGCTGGCTGAGAACGTCCGCGCCTTTGTCGATGCGGTCAGCCGCGCGAAGCCCTCGGGCGCCAAAGGGGCCTATCTGAAAAAGGTCTCGCTGTCCTCGACCATGGGTCCGGGTGTCAGCGTCGATCTGACCTCGGCGACGGCGAACTGAGACTGACCGGGCGGGACCTTTCCCGCCCGACGAGATTTCCGGCCGCAAGGCCGGGATGGCGGGGCGGAAACGCCCCGTCCTGTCCGAGACGGTGGGTGGGGTTCGCCTCTTAATTTCCTGCCTGAGATGGGTGAACGAGACGGATTGTCCGGGGTCTCCTCGGGTGGTCTTGGCCTCGGGACCTCTGATCGGACCCGAACGTTCCGGACCTGTCCGGGACAAACATGAGCCGGGGGGAAACCCCCACACTTGGAGTGAAACTGTGGATAGAGCCCAGAAAGAGAAAGTGGTCGAGGAACTCGGCCAGATCTTCGAAAGCTCTGGCGTCGTGGTGGTTGCCCACTACGAAGGCATGACGGTTGCACAGATGCAGGACCTGCGCGCAGAGATGCGCACCGTTGGTGGGTCCGTACGCGTTGCCAAGAACAAGCTCGCCAAGATCGCCCTCGAAGGAAAGCCCGGCGCAAGCATGGGTGACCTCCTGAAAGGGATGACCGTATTCGCCTTTTCCGAGGACCCCGTCGCTGCGGCGAAGGTCACGGAAGCCTATGCCAAGAAGAACGACAAGTTCGTGATCCTTGGCGGCGCCATGGGCGATACGGTCCTTGACCAGGCTGGTGTGAAGGCTGTCGCCTCGATGCCGTCGCGTGAAGAGCTCATCGCTCAGATCGTGTCGATGATCGGGTCGCCTGCGTCCGCCATTGCTGGTGCGATCGGTGCGCCTGCTTCGAACATCGCGAGCATCCTCACGACTCTCGAGGAGCGGGAAGCCGCCTGAAGCAACCTTTTGCCTTCGTGGGGTTGATACCCTGACGTTGGAACCCATCTTGAAAGAACGGAACAGAAAATGGCTGATCTGAACAAACTCGCCGAAGAAATCGTGGGTCTGACCCTGCTTCAGGCGCAAGAACTGAAAACCATCCTCAAGGACAAATACGGCATCGAGCCCGCCGCTGGTGGCGCGGTGATGGTTGCCGGTCCGGCCGCTGGCGCTGCGCCGGCTGCTGCCGAGGAAGAAAAGACCGAATTCGACGTCGTGCTGACCGACGCGGGTGCGAACAAGATCAACGTGATCAAGGAAGTGCGCGCGATCACCGGTCTGGGCCTGAAAGAAGCCAAGGACCTGGTCGAAGCCGGTGGCAAGGTCAAGGAAGGCGCTTCCAAGGCCGACGCCGAAGCCATGAAGAAAAAGCTCGAAGAAGCTGGCGCGAAAGTCGAGCTGAAGTGATCGGGCTGGATGCCCTGCGCATCCTGATCGTCTGAAACTGGCTGGGTCCGACGGATGTCGGGCCCAGCCGAACGTGTCTTGAAGGGGCCTTGCGTCGCCAGGCCCAAGATCCCTTCTAGGCACGGTTCAAGGTTCGGGAGCCTTCCGGTGGGACGGAGGGCGTGAATGGGACCTTACCAGCCTGTTTCGCAAGCGGCGCGTGCCCGTTGACCCGACGGCGCGCTCCCGCGAAAGACGAAAGGTGACCACGAGCATGGCTCAGAGCTACGTTGGCCAGAAGCGTATCCGCCGGTACTACGGCAAAATCCGCGAAGTCCTGGAGATGCCGAACCTCATCGAGGTTCAGAAATCCTCTTACGACCTGTTCCTGAAATCGGGCGACGGCGACAAGCCGACCGATGGCGAGGGTATCCAGGGCGTCTTCCAGTCGGTCTTTCCGATCAAGGACTTCAATGAGAATGCCGTCCTTGAGTTCGTGAAATACGAACTTGAGAAGCCGAAGTACGACGTCGACGAATGCCAGAACCGCGACATGACCTATGCGGCGCCCCTGAAGGTGACGCTGCGCCTGATCGTGTTCGATGTCGATGAGACCACCGGCGCCCGGTCGGTCAAGGACATCAAGGAACAGGATGTCTACATGGGCGACATGCCTCTGATGACGTCGAACGGTACGTTCATCGTGAACGGAACCGAGCGCGTGATCGTGAGCCAGATGCACCGCTCGCCCGGCGTGTTCTTCGACCATGACAAGGGCAAGACCCATTCCTCGGGCAAGCTGCTCTTCGCTTGCCGGATCATTCCGTATCGCGGTTCCTGGCTCGATTTCGAGTTCGACGCGAAGGACATTGTCTTTGCCCGGATCGACCGTCGTCGGAAACTGCCGGTGACGACCCTGCTCTATGCGCTTGGCATGGATCAGGAAGGCATCATGGATGCCTATTACGAAACTGTCATGTACAAGCACGTGAAGAACAAGGGTTGGGTCACCAAGTTCTTCCCCAGCCGTGTCAGCGGAACGCGCCCGACCTATGACATCGTGGACGCGGCCACTGGCGAGGTGATCTGCAAGGCCGGCGACAAGATGACGCCGCGCATGGTCAAGAAACTCAAGGACGAAGGCAAGGTCACCGAGCTTCTGGTGCCCTTCGACCAGATCGTCGGCCGCTATGTGGCGAAGGACATCATCAACGAGGAAACCGGCGAGATCTGGGTCGAAGCCGGCGACGAACTGACGATGGAATACGACCGCGACGGCGAGGTGAAGGGCGGCACGCTCAAGCTGCTGCTTGATCAGGGCATCACCGACATTCCGGTGCTGGACATCGACAACGTCAACGTCGGCCCCTACATCCGCAACACCATGGCGGCAGACAAGAACATGGGCCGTGACACTGCGCTCATGGATATCTACCGCGTCATGCGCCCGGGCGAGCCGCCGACCGTCGAGGCCGCCTCGGCCCTGTTCGACACGCTGTTCTTCGATAGCGAGCGCTACGACCTGTCGGCCGTTGGCCGCGTGAAGATGAACATGCGGCTTGACCTGCACAAGCCTGACACCCAGCGCACGCTTGACCGCCAGGACATCATCGCCTGCATCAAGGCGCTGTGCGAACTGCGCGACGGCAAGGGCGAGATCGACGACATCGACCACCTGGGCAACCGCCGGGTGCGCTCGGTTGGCGAGTTGATGGAGAACCAGTACCGCGTCGGCCTGCTGCGCATGGAGCGCGCGATCAAGGAGCGGATGAGCTCGGTCGAGATCGACACGATCATGCCGCAAGACCTGATCAACGCGAAACCGGCGGCCGCTGCGGTGCGCGAATTCTTCGGCTCCTCGCAGCTGTCGCAGTTCATGGACCAGACCAACCCGCTGTCGGAAGTCACGCACAAGCGGCGTCTGTCGGCCCTCGGGCCGGGCGGTCTGACCCGCGAGCGTGCGGGCTTCGAGGTGCGCGACGTGCACCCGACCCACTATGGCCGGATGTGCCCGATCGAAACGCCGGAAGGCCAGAACATCGGCCTCATCAACTCGCTGGCGACCTATGCGCGCGTGAACAAGTACGGCTTCATCGAGACCCCGTATCGCAAGGTCATCGACGGCAAGGTCACGGATGACGTGATCTACATGTCGGCGACCGAAGAGATGCGGCACACGGTGGCACAGGCCAACGCTGCTCAGAACACCGCGGGCCAGTTCACCGACGACCTGATCTCGAGCCGCAAGGCGGGCGAGTTCATGCTGAACCCGCCGGATGCGATCGACCTGATCGACGTGTCGCCGAAGCAGCTTGTGTCAGTCGCAGCCTCGCTCATCCCGTTCCTCGAGAATGACGACGCAAACCGCGCTCTCATGGGTTCGAACATGCAGCGTCAGGCGGTTCCGCTGCTGCAATCCGACGCGCCCTTCGTGGGCACGGGGATCGAGGCCGTGGTCGCGCGCGACTCCGGGGCGGCCATCATGGCGCGCCGGGCAGGCGTGATCGACCAGGTCGACGCGACCCGTATCGTGGTGCGCGCGACCGAGATGCTGGAGCCGGGCGAGCCGGGCGTGGACATCTATCGCCTTCGCAAGTTCAAGCGTTCGAACCAGTCGTCCTGCATCAACCAGCGCCCGCTGGTGAAGGTGGGCGACGTGGTGGTGCGCGGCGAGGTCGTGGCCGATGGTCCCTGCACCGACATGGGCGAACTGGCCCTTGGCCGGAACGTGGTCGTCGCCTTCATGCCCTGGAACGGCTACAACTACGAAGACTCCATCCTGATTTCCGAGCGCATCCTGAAGGACGACGTGTTCACTTCGATCCATATCGAGGAATACGAAGTTGCGGCGCGCGACACGAAACTGGGGCCGGAAGAGATCACCCGCGATATCCCGAACGTCGGCGAGGAAGCCCTGCGCAATCTCGACGAGGCCGGGATCGTCTATATCGGCGCCGAAGTGCAGCCGGGCGACATCCTTGTGGGCAAGATCACACCCAAGGGCGAAAGCCCGATGACGCCCGAGGAAAAGCTCCTCCGCGCCATCTTCGGTGAAAAGGCGTCGGACGTGCGCGACACATCGCTGCGTCTGCCGCCCGGGGCCTATGGCACCATCGTGGAAGTGCGGGTGTTCAACCGGCATGGCGTCGACAAGGACGAGCGTGCGCTGCAGATCGAGCGTGAGGAAGTCGAACGTCTGGCCCGTGACCGGGATGACGAGCTTGCGATCCTGGAGCGCAACATCTACGCGCGCCTCAAGACCCTGATCATGGGCAAGACAGCCGTTAAAGGCCCGAAAGGCATCAAGGCCGGCTCGACGGTAGACGAGGAACTGCTTGGCACGCTGTCGCGCGGCCAGTGGTGGCAGCTTGCCCTTGGCGAGGAAGCCGACGCGAAAGAGGTCGAGGCGCTCCACGACCAGTTCGAGGCGCAGAAACGCGCGCTGGACCACCGGTTCGACGACAAGGTCGAGAAGGTGCGCCGCGGCGACGATCTGCCTCCGGGCGTGATGAAGATGGTCAAGGTGTTCGTCGCCGTGAAGCGCAAGCTGCAGCCGGGCGACAAGATGGCCGGCCGTCACGGCAACAAGGGCGTCATCTCGAAAGTGGTGCCGGTGGAAGACATGCCGTTCCTCGCGGATGGGACCCCGGTCGATCTGGTGCTGAACCCGCTCGGCGTGCCGTCGCGGATGAACGTGGGCCAGATCCTTGAAACCCACATGGGCTGGGCCGCACGCGGCCTGGGCCTGAAGATCGACGATGCGCTGCGCGACTTCCGCCGGTCGGGTGACCTGACCCCGGTGCGCGAGGCGATGCGTCTGGCCTATGGCGACGAGACCTATGAAGCCGCGTTCGCAGACCGCGACGAGGCCGATCTGATCGAGCTAGCCGGCAACGTGACCAAGGGCGTTCCCATCGCCTCGCCCGTCTTCGACGGGGCGAAGGAATCCGACGTGAACGACGCGCTGACCCGCGCCGGGTTCGATACGTCGGGCCAGTCGGTCGTGTTCGACGGGCGGACCGGCGAGCAGTTCGCGCGGAAGGTGACGGTGGGCGTGAAATACATGCTCAAGCTTCATCACCTGGTCGACGACAAGCTGCACGCGCGTTCGACCGGCCCCTACTCGCTCGTCACCCAGCAACCGCTGGGCGGCAAGGCGCAGTTCGGTGGCCAGCGTCTGGGCGAGATGGAGGTCTGGGCCCTGGAAGCCTACGGTGCCGCCTACACCCTGCAGGAAATGCTGACGGTGAAGTCGGATGACGTGGCAGGCCGGACCAAGGTCTACGAGTCGATCGTCAAGGGCGAGGACAACTTCGAGGCCGGCGTGCCGGAATCGTTCAACGTTCTCGTCAAGGAAGTGCGGGGCCTCGGCCTCAACATGGAACTCCTGGACGCGGATGAGGAGTGACGCGGGGGTGCGCCCTAAGGGCGCGCCCTGCGTGAGGTGCGCAAAGCTTGCGCACCTTGCGCCTTTCCTCATCGGCCCCGTTTCAAGGATTTGAAGATGAACCAGGAACTCTCGACCAACCCGTTCAATCCGGTCGCGCCCGTCAAGACCTTTGACGAGATCAAGATCTCGCTGGCCAGCCCCGAGCGGATCCTCTCGTGGTCCTATGGCGAGATCAAGAAGCCGGAAACCATCAACTACCGCACGTTCAAGCCCGAACGTGACGGCCTTTTCTGCGCGCGTATCTTTGGCCCGATCAAGGATTACGAATGCCTCTGCGGCAAATACAAGCGCATGAAGTATCGTGGTGTCGTCTGCGAGAAATGCGGCGTTGAAGTCACCCTGCAAAAGGTGCGCCGCGAGCGGATGGGCCATATCGAACTGGCTGCGCCGGTGGCGCATATCTGGTTCCTGAAATCGCTGCCCTCGCGCATCGGCCTGATGCTCGACATGACGCTGCGGGATCTGGAACGGATCCTCTATTTCGAAAACTATGTTGTCATCGAGCCGGGTCTGACCGACCTGACCTATGGCCAGCTGATGACAGAGGAAGAGTTCCTCGACGCGCAGGACCAGTATGGCGCCGACGCCTTCACCGCGAACATCGGTGCCGAAGCGATCCGCGAGATGCTGGCGGCCATCGACCTCGACTCGACCGCCGAACAGCTGCGTGAAGAGCTGAAGGAAGCCACCGGCGAACTGAAGCCGAAGAAGATCATCAAGCGGCTGAAGATCGTCGAGTCCTTCCTTGAGTCGGGCAACCGCCCCGAGTGGATGATCCTGACCGTTCTGCCGGTGATCCCGCCAGAACTGCGTCCGCTGGTTCCGCTGGACGGCGGCCGCTTCGCGACGTCGGACCTCAACGACCTCTATCGCCGGGTCATCAACCGCAACAACCGCCTGAAGCGCCTGATCGAGCTTCGCGCGCCCGATATCATCGTGCGCAACGAAAAACGGATGCTGCAGGAAGCGGTCGACGCGCTGTTCGACAACGGCCGTCGCGGCCGGGTGATCACGGGCACCAACAAGCGCCCGCTGAAGTCGCTGTCCGACATGCTGAAAGGCAAGCAGGGCCGGTTCCGCCAGAACCTGCTGGGCAAGCGGGTGGACTTCTCGGGCCGTTCGGTCATCGTGACCGGCCCAGAGCTCAAGCTGCACCAGTGTGGCCTGCCGAAGAAGATGGCGCTCGAGCTGTTCAAGCCGTTCATCTACTCGCGGCTGGAGGCCAAGGGGCTGTCGAGCACCGTCAAGCAGGCCAAGAAGCTGGTGGAAAAGGAGCGTCCCGAAGTCTGGGATATCCTGGATGAAGTCATCCGCGAGCATCCGGTTCTTCTGAACCGCGCGCCGACACTGCACCGTCTGGGCATCCAGGCCTTCGAGCCGATCCTGATCGAAGGCAAGGCGATCCAGCTGCACCCGCTCGTCTGCTCGGCCTTCAACGCCGACTTCGACGGCGACCAGATGGCCGTGCACGTTCCGCTGAGCCTCGAGGCGCAGCTGGAAGCCCGCGTGCTGATGATGTCGACCAACAACGTGCTGTCGCCCGCCAACGGCGCGCCGATCATCGTGCCGTCGCAGGACATGGTTCTTGGCCTCTATTACACCACGATGGAGCGCAAGGGCATGGTCGGCGAGGGGATGAAATTCGCCTCGATCGAAGAGGTGGAACATGCGCTCGCCGCCGGTGCCGTGCATCTGCACGCGCGCATCACTGCGCGCATCAAGCAGATCGACGACGAGGGCAACGAGGTCTGGAAGCGGTACGAGACCACCCCGGGCCGCCTGCGGCTGGGCAACCTCTTGCCGCTGAACGCCAAGGCGCCGTTCGAACTGGTCAACCGTCTGCTGCGCAAGAAGGACGTCCAGAACGTCATCGATACCGTCTACCGCTACTGCGGCCAGAAGGAGTCGGTGATCTTCTGTGACCAGATCATGGGCCTGGGCTTCCGCGAGGCGTTCAAGGCCGGGATCTCGTTCGGCAAGGACGACATGCTCATCCCCGACACCAAGTGGACCATCGTGAACGAGGTCCGCGATCAGGTGAAGGAGTTCGAGCAGCAATACATGGACGGCCTGATCACCCAGGGCGAGAAGTACAACAAGGTGGTCGACGCCTGGTCCAAATGCTCGGACAAGGTAGCGGGCGAGATGATGGCCGAAATCTCGGCGGTGCGGTACGACGATGCCGGCGCCGAGAAAGAGCCGAACTCGGTCTACATGATGTCGCACTCGGGCGCACGGGGTTCGCCTGCCCAGATGAAGCAGCTGGGCGGGATGCGCGGTCTGATGGCCAAGCCGTCGGGCGAAATCATCGAGACGCCGATCATCTCGAACTTCAAGGAAGGCCTGACCGTGCTGGAGTACTTCAACTCCACCCACGGCGCACGCAAGGGTCTGGCCGACACCGCGCTCAAGACGGCGAACTCGGGCTATCTGACCCGCCGTCTGGTCGACGTGGCGCAGGACTGCATCGTGCGGTCGAACGACTGCGGCACCGACAATGCGATCACGGCCGTTGCGGCCGTGAACGATGGTGAGGTGGTGTCGTCGCTGGCCGAGCGTGTGCTGGGCCGCGTCGCGGCAGAGGACATCCTCGTGCCGGGCACCGATGAGGTGATCGTCAGCCGCAACGAACTGATCGACGAGCGGCGGGCCGACGCCATCGGCGCCGCCGGTGTCGCTTCGGCACGCATCCGCAGCCCGCTGACCTGCGAGGCTGACGAGGGCGTCTGCGCGATGTGCTACGGGCGTGACCTAGCCCGCGGCACCATGGTGAACGTCGGCGAAGCCGTCGGCATCATCGCGGCGCAGTCGATCGGCGAACCCGGCACGCAGCTGACGATGCGGACCTTCCACATCGGCGGCATCGCGCAGGGCGGCCAGCAGTCGTTCCTCGAAGCCAGCCAGGAAGGCCGGATCGAGTTCCGCAACCCGAACCTTCTGTCCAACGCCAATGGCGAGCAGATCGTGATGGGCCGGAACATGTCGATCGCGATCATCGACGACAACGGTCAGGAGCGGGCGGCCCACAAGGTCAGCTACGGCGCGAAAGTGCACGTCAAGGACGGTCAGACCGTCAAGCGTGGCGCCAAGCTGTTCGAATGGGACCCCTACACCCTGCCGATCATCGCCGAAAAGGCGGGTGTCGCGCGCTTTGTGGACCTCGTCTCGGGCATCTCGGTGCGCGAGGACACCGACGAGGCCACCGGCATGACCCAGAAGATCGTGTCCGACTGGCGCTCGGCGCCCAAGGGCAACGACCTCAAGCCGGAGGTCATCCTGATGGATGCCGCGACCGGTGAGCCGGTGCGCAACGAGGCGGGCAGTCCGATCACCTATCCGATGTCGGTGGACGCCATTCTGTCCGTCGAGGACGGGCAAGAGGTGAAGGCCGGCGACGTGGTGGCGCGTATCCCGCGCGAGGGCGCAAAAACCAAGGACATCACCGGGGGTCTGCCCCGCGTGGCGGAACTGTTCGAGGCCCGTCGTCCGAAGGACCATGCGATCATCGCCGAAAGCGATGGCTATGTGCGGTTCGGCAAGGACTACAAGAACAAGCGCCGCATCACGATCGAGCCCGTCGACGATACCCTGGCGCCCATGGAATACATGGTGCCCAAGGGCAAGCACATCCCGGTGCAGGAAGGCGACTTCGTGCAGAAGGGTGACTACATCATGGACGGCAACCCCGCTCCGCATGACATCCTGCGGATCCTCGGGGTTGAGGCGCTGGCCAACTACATGATCGACGAGGTGCAGGACGTCTATCGCCTGCAAGGCGTGAAGATCAACGACAAGCACATCGAGGTGATCGTTCGCCAGATGCTGCAGAAGTGGGAAATCCTCGACTCTGGGGAAACCACGCTTCTGAAGGGCGAGCATGTCGACAAGGCCGAGCTTGAGGAAGTGAACGAGAAGGCCATCGCACATGGCCTGCGTCCGGCCTCGGGTGAGCCGATCCTGCTGGGCATCACCAAGGCGTCGCTGCAGACCCGCAGCTTCATCTCGGCGGCGTCCTTCCAGGAGACGACCCGCGTGCTGACCGAGGCGGCGGTGCAGGGCAAGCGCGACAAGCTTGTCGGTCTGAAAGAGAACGTCATCGTGGGCCGTCTGATCCCGGCGGGCACGGGTGGTGCAACCACCCGCGTCAAGAAGATCGCAATGGACCGCGACATGACGGTGATCGAGGCGCGCCGGTCTGAGGCCGAAATCGCTGCGGCATTGGCTGCCCCGCTCGACGATGTGGTCGAGACCGGTTTTGCCAGCGGTCTGGTCGATACGATCGAAAGCCGCGACGAGTAAGTCGCTGCCGATCCTGAAAATCGAAAGGGCCCTCCGGTGCGAACCGGGGGGCCTTTTCACATTGTCACGCGCGGGCAGAGCCGCCATGGTTGACCGTAGGTCGCCAAGGTAGGAAGATCGGTCGGATGGCAGTTCAGGCGCTGGGTCTTTGCCGCTTTTCCTACCTGGGCGAAGGCGGTTACCAGACCGCCCAGGACACTTTGGAAGACCGCCGTCGCCACCTTTATGACGAACGCAACCTTGCCCGGCGCTTTCGATGGTTCGAGCATCTTTGCCTGCCATCCTGGGCTGCACAGACCGATCCAGACTATCGGCTGATCTTGCTGACAGGCACGGACTTCCCCTCCGAATGGCTCGAACGCCTGCGCGACCTTGTCTCTCCGCTGCCGCAGATCGTGATCGAACAGCGCCCGCCCGGCCCCCATCGACAGGTCTGCCGCGAGGTCTTCTTGCGCCATGTCGACCGACGCGCCCAGATTGTCGCAGCCTTTCGCCATGACGACGACGACGCGGTCGCCATCGACTATGTTGCCCGCGCCAAGGGCGATTTCCGCACCCTTGTCGCGCCGCTCTTCGCCGCCAACCCGCTGGTAGCCCTCGACTACAGCCGGGGTTTCCTGATTGGCGAGGTTGACGGGCAGTTCCGTTGCCTGCCGCGTCTTGTCCATTGCCTGGGCATTGCGCTGACACTCTACATGCCGCGCGGCCATCGACGGTCGCCCTTGGACTACGGGCACCACCGGCTGTCGTCCTTCATGCCTGGCCTTTGGCTGCAGGACAGCGTGATGTATCTGCGCGGGATGCATTCCCTGAACGACAGTGGCGGATCGCCCCGTCTGGGCCAGCCCTTCGATCTGCCCGAGGCCGCCCATGCCGATGTGATTCGCGAGCGGTTTGCCATCAACCTCGACACCCTGCCGGCCCGCCTGGCAGGCTGAAAGGGGATGGAGATCCGCCGCCTTTCCTGTCACGACAGCCGAAGCGGGCACCGTGCCCCAGCCGGAACTGCGACGCAGGCAGCAGCATGATCTCAGATAACCTTCGTGGGGCAGCCTACATGGCGGTAGCCATGGCCGCCTTTACGCTGAACGACACTGGCATGAAGCGGGTTACGGAAACGGTACCGCTGTTCCAGGCGATCCTCGTGCGGGGTTTCCTGACCTCGGTGCTGCTTCTGTGCCTCGGCGCTGTGCTGGGAGGAATGCGCCTGAGGCTGGCCGGGCGCGATGCGGCGCTGACCCTGACGCGGTGTCTGGCCGAAGTGGGGGGGACCTTCTTCTTTCTGACAGCGTTGATGCACATGCCTCTGGCGAGTGTTTCGGCCATCCTGCAGTTTCTGCCGCTGGCGGTGACCCTTGGTGCTGCCCTCGTCTTTGGCGAACGGATCGGCTGGCGGCGACTGACCGCCATTGCGTTGGGGTTCGCCGGAGTGCTGCTCATCATCCGCCCCGGGACCGAGGCCTTCGACATCTGGGCGGTCCTGGGCCTGGCATCGGTCGCCTGTGTGGTGGTGCGTGACCTGGCCACCCGGGGGCTTTCGCCACAGGTGCCTTCGGTAGCGGTCTCCTTCTATGCGGCGGCGAGCGTGACGCTGATGGGGCTGTTCGGCGTGGCCTTCGAAGGATGGCAGCCGATGACGCTGGCAAACACCTCGGTGCTTGCCGCTGCCTCGGGCGCGCTGATTGCCGGCTATATGTTCGGAGTCATGGCGATGCGGGTTGGTGACATCGGATATGTCGCGCCCTTCCGCTACACGTCACTGGTCTGGGCGCTTGTCCTTGGACTGGTGGTCTTTGGCAGCTTCCCTGACCCGCTGACGCTGATCGGTGCCGCCATCGTCATCGCAACGGGAATCTTCACCCTGCTGCGCGAGCGAAAACTGGCGCAGTCTGCCCCCCGTCCGGCCTGAGGGATTGCCGCAAGGCGCATTCAGGGCTAACCAGCGCGTGGTGAATTCCTCAGCACACGGCAGTGGGCAGCGAGACAGAGCATATTGGCGGCCCATGCTGAAGATCTCCATTGTCATTCCGGCCCGGAACGAGGCCCAGAACATCCTGGGTCTGCTGGACGAGATCGAGGCCGCCATGGCCGGGCGACGTGACTTCGAAGTGATCGTGGTTGATGATGGATCGACCGACGGCATGGGGCCGATGTTGCTGCAACGGGCCGGTTCGATGCCGTATCTGCGCGCCCTGCGCCATGAACGCTCGGCAGGGCAGAGTGCCGCCGTTCATTCCGGTGTACTGTCGGCGCAGGGAGAGATCATCTGCACACTCGACGGCGATGGACAGAACCCGCCTTCCGATCTTCCTGCCCTGTTTGCCCCGCTGCTCGATCCGGCGAACGCCGCGGTGGGCCTTGTCGCGGGCCAGCGCAAGAAACGGCAGGATAGCTGGTCCAAGCGCGCGGCTTCGCGCTTTGCCAATGCCATCCGCGGCTGGCTTCTGAAGGACGGCACGCGGGACACCGGCTGCGGGCTCAAGGCCTTTCGGCGCGATGCCTTCCTGCGGCTTCCCTATTTCGATCACATGCACCGCTATCTGCCTGCCCTTTTTGCCCGTGACGGTTGGGGGGTCATGCTGGTCGATGTCGGCCATCGCCCGCGTGGTGCGGGGCGATCGAACTACAGCAACCTGCAGCGCGGACTGGTCGGGGTGGTTGATCTCTTTGGCGTCATGTGGCTCATCCGGCGCAAGAAGAAGGCAAAACCCCATCCCCTGACACCAGGTTCAGAAGGAAACTCCTGATGCAGGCCGTTCTTGCGTTCTTTCATGTCAATTCGCAGGCCGAGCTCATCTGGGTGATCGTCGGGCTGCTAGGCCAGTTCATGTTCACCGGGCGGTTCCTGATACAGTGGATCGCCTCGGAGAAGGCGCGCCGGTCGGTGATGCCGGTTGCCTTCTGGTACTTCTCGATGGCCGGGGGGCTGGTGCTGCTGTCCTACGCGATCCATCGCAAGGACCCCGTCTTCATCCTGGGCCAGTCCTTTGGCGTGTTCATCTACGCGCGCAATCTCTGGCTGATCCACCGGTCGAGACATGCCGAGAGCTGAGATCGACCGGGCGTGGGTCGTCCCCGCCCTTGCCATCGTCCTGTCGATCACGGCGATGCGGCTGTTGCTGCTGGCCTTCGACCGGACTGATCTTTTCGTGGACGAAACGCAGTACTGGCTCTGGGGCCAGCAGTTCGACTTTGGCTACTACTCCAAACCTCCGCTGATCGCCTGGGTCATTGGGGGGGTGACAGCGCTCGCAGGAAGCGACGCGCCATTCTGGGTGCGCATGCCGGGATCTATCCTGCATGCCGCAACTGCCCTGATCCTGGCGGCGCTGGCCGCGCGGATCTATGGCAGCCGCGTCGCTCTCTGGGTTGCGGCGCTCTACATGACCTTGCCGATGGTCTCGCTCGGCAGTCTGCTCATCTCGACTGACACGGTGATGGCGCCGTTCTTCGCAGCGGCGCTCTACTTTCACCGCCGGCTGATCGAAAGCGGGGCCTTGCGATTTGCGCTATTGGCGGGGGCGATGGCAGGCTTCGCCTTTCTGGCGAAGTATGCCGGGGTCTATTTCCTGATCGGGGTCGCACTGGCCGCGCTGTTCTTCCGCGAGATGCGGCTTGGTCTCGGCAATGCGCTTGGGCTTCTGCTGGCCTTCGGCCTGGTGATCGCGCCCAACGTTCTGTGGAACCTGCTGAACGGTTTTGCCACCGCCTCGCACACGATGGACAATGTCGGCTGGGTCCGCGAAGCCTCGCCGCTGGCGCAGTTGAATCCTATGGGCATGGCCGAGTTCTTCTTCAGCCAGTTCGGTGTTTTCGGCCCCATCCTGTTCGGCGCTCTGCTCTGGGCGGCGCTGCGGCCCGGACCAGCGCGGCCCTGGCAACTGCTTGTGTTCTCGATACCCGCGATTGCCATTGTCACACTGCAGGCGCTGCTTGACCGGGCCTATGCGAACTGGGCTGTCTCGGCTTACTTTGCGGGCACCATCGTTGCGGTTGCAACGCTGACCGGGCGGACTTGGCTTCTTTGGGGTTCATTGGCCTTCAATGTGATCGTTGCGGTGGTGCTGCCAACGATCACGGTCCTGCCCGAGCTCCATCTTGGTCGGGATGAACCCATTGCGGCCCGGTATCTGGGCCGAGCCGATCTCAGCGAGCAAATCCTCGCCCGCGCCAAGGCAGAAGGGCTGCCCGTGATCGCGGATCGCCGCGACGTTCTGGCCGATCTCTTCTACACCGGTCGCGACAGCGGGGTGCAAGTCTTTGCAGTGCCGCCACGGGGCCGTCCGCTGAACCATTACGAACAAAGCTACCCCATGCCGGACGAAATGCGTGGCGCAGTTCTGTATGTGGGTACCACCGCTCCGGTCTGTGAGGGCGTGGCGGCCCTGGGCGACCCGCTGGACGTGGCCGGTGGCGGCTATGCCGATACGCCGATTTTTGTCTTCAAGGTCGATGCCGGGTGCCTTGATGCGAGATAGTCTCTGGCCCCTTCCGGCGCTTCTGCTCGCCCTTGCGCTTGTGTTCGCGTTCTTTGCGGATTGGCCTGCCGCCGACATAGCCGTGTCTGCGCGGTTCTACGACCCCGCGACCGGCCACTGGTGGGCCGAAACCGGGTTGCCGAACCTTGTGCGGCTGGCAATCTGGCGGCTGGCGGAAGTCACGGTGTTGTTGTCCGTCGTAGCCATCGGCGCCGGGCTATGGCGCGGTCGGCCGACGCTGGGCATCGCCACCCGGGTCTGGGCTTATGTGCTTGCGCTGTTCGTGGCGGGGCCTGGATTGCTGGTCGAGACGGTGTTGAAGCCCCTGTGGGGGCGGGCCCGCCCTGCCCAGATCGAAGAATTCGGTGGAATGCTGCTATTCACCCCGCCCTACGAAATCGCCAACCAGTGCCTAAAGAACTGCTCCTTCGTGGCCGGAGAGGTGGCCGGGGCGACCGCGCTGGCCGTCGCAGTTCTGGTGCTGCTGCAATACCGCAGCCCCCCGGTTCGACCCCTGCTGCGGGCGGCGGGGACGATCCTTGCCCCGATGCTGCCCTTGGTGACCGGGGCGCAACGCCTGGCGGCAGGGCGGCACTTCCTCTCGGACATCGTTCTGTCGCTGCTGCTTGTGCTGCTGATCGCCCTGCTGCTGCGCCCGCTTCTGCCGCCTTCGTCTGCGGCTCGGGGCGGCACGAACTGACAAGGCAGCAGGGTGGGCAGGGCCCCGAGGGGCTGTTGACAACCCCTGCGACTCCCCCTATACGGCCCGCACTCGTGTGGCGACCGGTCTTCCGGTGTGCCGTCGCGCGGGATCCGAATTTGAAGTGGTCATGATCCGGGCCGATGCCCCGATCCTCTGAGTTTCCACCGCGTCATCCCTGCGAAGGGGATGCATGCGGTTTTGTGTTTTGCGGACGCGCAGGGCACCGATGCGAGAAATGCCCCCGGAACCACCTCTGACGAGGGGTGATTGAACGGGTTGCAACAGAAGGCGAACCGAATGCCGACGATCCAACAGCTGATCCGCAAGCCGCGGGAAGCGAAAGTCAGAAGGTCCAAGTCCCAGCACCTGGAATCCTGCCCGCAGAAGCGCGGCGTCTGCACGCGCGTCTACACGACGACGCCGAAGAAGCCGAACTCGGCCATGCGTAAAGTTGCCAAGGTCCGTCTGACCAACGGCTTCGAAGTGATCAGCTACATCCCCGGCGAAAAGCACAACCTGCAGGAACACTCGGTGGTCCTGATCCGTGGCGGCCGGGTGAAAGACCTTCCGGGCGTCCGTTACCACATCCTGCGCGGTGTCCTCGATACCCAGGGTGTCAAAGATCGTCGTCAGCGCCGCTCGAAATACGGCGCGAAGCGTCCGAAATAAGGAGATCGACAGATGTCGCGTCGTCACGCCGCCGAAAAGCGCGAAGTCCTGCCTGACGCCAAGTATGGCGATCGGGTTCTGACAAAGTTCATGAACAACCTGATGATCGACGGCAAGAAGTCGGTCGCGGAAACCATTGTCTATTCGGCCCTCGACCGCGTTCAGGCCCGCCTGAAGCGCGAGCCGATCCAGGCCTTCCATGAGGCGCTGGACAATGTGAAGCCGTCGCTGGAAGTGCGTTCGCGCCGCGTCGGCGGTGCGACCTACCAGGTGCCGGTCGAAGTGCGCCCCGAGCGCCGCGAGGCCCTTGCAATCCGCTGGCTGATCATCGCCGCCCGCAAGCGCAACGAAAACACGATGGAAGAGCGTCTGGCGGCCGAATTGGCCGACGCCTGCAACAACCGCGGCACTGCGGTCAAGAAGCGGGAAGACACCCACAAGATGGCCGACGCCAACAAAGCGTTCAGCCATTATCGCTGGTAAGCGGAAGGACGCCTGACGATGGCACGCGAATACCCCCTCGAGCTGTACCGCAACTTCGGGATCATGGCCCATATCGACGCGGGCAAGACCACGACGACCGAGCGGATCCTCTACTACACCGGCAAGTCCCACAAGATCGGCGAAGTCCATGACGGCGCCGCGACGATGGACTGGATGGAGCAGGAGCAGGAGCGCGGCATCACCATCACCTCCGCCGCGACCACGACCTTCTGGGAGCGGACCGAGGATGGCACCCATCCGCAATCGGCCAAGCACCGCTTCAACATCATCGACACCCCCGGCCACGTCGACTTCACCATCGAGGTCGAGCGTTCGCTGGCCGTGCTGGACGGCGCTGTCTGTCTGCTGGACGCCAACGCCGGCGTCGAGCCGCAGACCGAGACCGTGTGGCGTCAGGCCGACCGGTATGGCGTGCCGCGGATCGTCTTCGTCAACAAGATGGACAAGATCGGCGCCGACTTCTTCAACTGCGTGAAGATGATCAAGGACCGCACCGGTGCCACCCCGGCCCCGATTGCCCTGCCGATCGGTGCTGAAGACAAGCTGGAAGGCATTGTCGACCTCGTGACCATGCAGGAATGGGTCTACCTGGGTGAAGACCTGGGCGCCTCGTGGGAACTGCGCCCGGTGCGCGAGTCGATGAAGGCCGAGGCCGAGGAATGGCGCGGCAAGCTCATCGAACTGGCCGTCGAGCAGGATGACGCCGCGATGGAAGCCTATCTCGAAGGCACCGAGCCTTCGGTCGAGGAACTTCGCGCGCTGATCCGCAAGGGCTGCCTCTCGATGGCCTTCGTTCCGGTCACCGCCGGTTCGGCCTTCAAGAACAAGGGCGTCCAGCCGGTTCTGAACTCGGTCATCGACTATCTGCCCTCGCCGCTCGACGTGAAACCCTACATGGGCTTCGCTCCGGGAGACGAGACGGAAACCCGCAACATCGCGCGGTCGGCCGATGACGCGCAGCCCTTTGCTGCGCTGGCGTTCAAGATCATGAACGACCCCTTCGTGGGCTCGCTCACCTTCACCCGGATCTACTCGGGCGTGCTCAAGAAGGGTGACCAGATGGTCAACTCGACGAAGGGCCGCAAGGAACGCGTGGGCCGGATGATGATGATGCACGCCATCAACCGCGAGGAAATCGACGAAGCCTTCGCGGGCGACATCATCGCGCTGGCCGGCCTGAAGGAAACGACGACGGGCGACACGCTCTGCGATCCGAACAACCAGGTCGTTCTCGAAACCATGACCTTCCCCGAGCCGGTGATCGAGATCGCCGTGGAGCCGAAGTCGAAAGCCGACCAGGAGAAGATGGGCATCGCCCTGGCGCGCCTGGCTGCCGAAGACCCTTCGTTCCGGGTCGAGACCGATATCGAGTCGGGCCAGACCATCATGAAGGGCATGGGCGAACTTCACCTCGACATCCTCGTTGACCGCATGCGGCGCGAGTTCAAGGTCGAGGCGAACATCGGTGCTCCGCAGGTGGCCTATCGCGAGACGATCAGCCGTCCGGCCGAGATCGACTACACGCACAAGAAACAGACCGGTGGTACCGGCCAGTTCGCACGCGTGAAGCTCGAAATCACTCCGACCGAACCAGGCGAAGGCTATTCGTTCGAGTCGAAGATCGTCGGTGGTGCGGTGCCGAAGGAATACATTCCGGGTGTCGAGAAAGGCATCAAGTCGGTCATGGACTCGGGTCCTCTGGCCGGCTTCCCGGTGATCGACTTCAAGGTGGCACTGGTTGACGGTGCCTTCCACGATGTCGACTCGTCGGTTCTGGCCTTCGAGATCGCGTCCCGCGCAGCGATGCGCGAAGGTCTGAAGAAGGCCGGTGCCAAGCTGCTCGAGCCGATCATGAAGGTCGAGGTAGTGACCCCGGAAGAGTACACCGGCTCGATCATCGGCGACCTGACAAGCCGTCGCGGCATGGTGCAGGGACAGGACACCCGCGGCAACGCGAACGTGATCAACGCTTTCGTGCCGCTGGCCAACATGTTCGGCTACATCAACAACCTGCGTTCGATGTCGTCTGGCCGCGCCGTGTTCACGATGCTGTTCGATCACTACGATGCGGTTCCGCAGAACATCTCGGACGAGATCCAGAAGAAGTACGCTTGACGGTGTGGCGGGGAGTACCCCGCCCTACCACCCCCGTAGGGCGGGGATAACCCCGCCGCCCAGACACGAATTGAGGAGAAGCCACGATGGCGAAGGCAAAGTTTGAACGGACGAAACCGCATGTGAACATCGGGACCATTGGTCACGTTGACCATGGCAAGACGACGCTGACGGCGGCGATCACGAAGTATTTCGGCGAGTTCCGGGCGTATGACCAGATTGACGGTGCGCCTGAAGAGCGTGCGCGTGGGATCACGATCTCGACGGCGCATGTGGAATACGAGTCGGCCTCGCGGCACTACGCGCACGTCGACTGCCCCGGCCACGCGGACTATGTGAAGAACATGATCACGGGTGCGGCGCAGATGGACGGCGCGATCCTTGTGGTTTCGGCGGCGGACGGCCCGATGCCTCAGACGCGCGAGCACATTCTGCTGGGCCGTCAGGTGGGCATTCCCTACATGGTCGTGTTCATGAACAAGGTCGACCAGGTGGATGACGAGGAGCTGCTGGAGCTTGTCGAGATGGAGATCCGCGAGCTTCTGTCGTCCTACGACTATCCCGGCGATGACATTCCGATCATCAAGGGCTCGGCGCTTCACGCGATGAACGGGACCGAGAAGGCGATCGGCGAGGACGCGATCCGCGCGCTGATCGCGGCGGTTGACGAGTACATCCCGACGCCGGCGCGTGCGGTTGACCAGCCGTTCCTGATGCCGGTCGAGGACGTGTTCTCGATCTCGGGCCGCGGCACGGTTGCCACGGGCCGGATCGAGCGCGGACTTGTGAAGGTTGGCGAGGAAGTCGAGATCGTGGGCATCCGTCCGTCGAAGAAGACGGTGTGCACGGGTGTCGAGATGTTCCGCAAGCTGCTGGACCAGGGCGAGGCCGGGGACAACGTTGGTCTTCTGCTGCGCGGTGTTGACCGTGACGGGATCGAGCGCGGCCAGGTGCTGTGCAAGCCCGGCTCGGTGAAGCCGCACACGAAGTTCGAGGCCGAGGCCTATATCCTGACGAAGGAAGAAGGCGGGCGTCACACGCCGTTCTTCGCGAACTACCGTCCGCAGTTCTACTTCCGGACGACCGACGTGACCGGGACGGTTCAGCTGCCGGAAGGCACCGAGATGGTGATGCCGGGCGACAACCTGAAGTTCAACGTCGAGCTGATCGCGCCGATCGCCATGGAAGAGAAGCTCCGCTTCGCCATCCGTGAAGGCGGCCGCACCGTCGGCGCCGGCGTCGTGTCGAAAATCATCGAGTAATCGGGGGAGGGCGGGGGCACCGCCCCCGCCTCATCCATCAGCCCGAGGGCAAAGAACATGTCGTCTCAAACCATCCGTATCCGGCTCAAGGCCTTCGATTATCGGGTGCTGGATGCCAGCACCGCCGAGATCGTGAGCACCGCCAAGCGGACCGGCGCGCAAGTGCGTGGCCCGATTCCGCTGCCCAACAAGATCGAGAAGTTCACGGTTCTCCGCGGTCCGCACATCGACAAGAAGTCGCGCGACCAGTGGGAAATCCGGACGCACAAGCGTCTTCTCGACATCGTCGATCCGACCCCGCAGACCGTGGACGCGCTGATGAAGCTCGACCTCGCGGCCGGCGTGGACGTCGAAATCAAAGTGTAAGGGGGCATGACAATGCGCTCTGGCGTTATCGCAAAGAAGCTGGGCATGACCCGGCTGTTCCTGGAGGACGGGAAGCAGGTTCCCGTTACCGTCCTTCAACTCGACAACCTGCAGGTCGTCGCGCAGCGCACGGCCGACCGTGACGGCTATACCGCCGTCCAGCTCGGCGCCGGTGCTGCCAAGGCCAAGCGGACCTCGGCCGCGCAGCGGGGCCATTTCGCCAAGGCGAATGTGGAACCCAAGCGCAAGATCGCCGAATTCCGCGTGAGCCCCGACAATCTGATCGACGTGGGCGCGGAAATCACTGCCGACCACTACCTCGCGGGTCAGTATGTAGACATTGCGGGCACCTCGATCGGTAAGGGCTTTGCCGGTGCCATGAAGCGGCACAACTTCGGCGGTCTGCGCGCGTCGCACGGCGTTTCGATCAGCCACCGCTCGCATGGCTCGACCGGGCAGTGCCAGGACCCTGGCAAGGTGTTCAAGGGCAAGAAGATGGCCGGCCATCTGGGTGCCGTGCGCGTGACCACGCAGAACCTGGAAATCGTCCGCACGGACGCCGACCGGGGCCTGATCATGGTCAAGGGCGCGGTTCCCGGTTCGAAGGGCGGCTGGGTCACGATCAAGGACGCGGTGAAGAAGGCGGCCCCTGCGGGTCTGCCGCTGCCCGCCGCGATCCGCAGCGCCGCTGTGGCCGCCCAAGAGGCGCCTGCCGTGGAAGCGCCCGCTGAAGGGGGTGAAGCATGAAACTCGATGTGATCAAGCTGGACGGCGGCAAGGCCGGTTCCATTGATCTGGACGAAGCGCTGTTCGGCCTTGAGCCGCGCGCCGACATCCTGCACCGCGTCGTGCGCTGGCAGCGGGCGAAAGCTCAGGCCGGTACCCACTCGGTGCTGGGTAAGTCCGAGGTCAGCTACTCGACGAAGAAGATCTACCGCCAGAAGGGCACCGGTGGCGCACGTCACGGGTCCAAGAAGGCACCGATCTTCCGTCATGGTGGTGTCTACAAGGGCCCGACGCCCCGCAGCCACGCCCATGACCTGCCCAAGAAGTTCCGCGCGCTTGGCCTGAAGCACGCCCTCTCGGCGAAAGCCCAGGCGGGTGAGCTGATGGTGCTGGACGCTGCCGTGATGACCGAGGGCAAGACTGCCCTCCTCGCCAAGGCGGCCAAGGAGCTTGGCTGGAAGCGCGTGCTGATCATCGACGGCGCGACCGTGGACGAGAACTTCGCCCGTGCGGCGCGCAACCTCGAAGGCGTGGACGTGCTGCCGTCGATGGGCGCCAATGTGTATGACATCCTCAAGCGCGATCAACTGGTGATCACGAAGGCGGGTGTCGAAGCCCTGGAGGCTCGCCTGAAATGAGCGCGAAACCCGAACACTACGACGTGATCAAGAAGCCGGTGATCACCGAAAAGGCCACCATGGTGTCTGACGCCAATGCCGTGGTCTTCCAGGTGGCGATGGATGCGACCAAACCCCAGATCAAGGAAGCGGTGGAAGCCGTCTTCGGCGTGAAGGTGAAGGCGGTCAACACCACCATCACCAAGGGCAAGGAAAAGCGGTTCCGCGGGCGCCCTGGCACCCGTTCGGACAAGAAGAAGGCCTATGTGACGCTCGAGGAAGGAAACACCATCGACGTCACCACCGGCCTCTGATAATAGCCGCGCGAATCTTGCGGCCCCGGGCAGACCGGGGCCGTGGATTTTTTGAAAGTCGGGGATCTTCGGAGCCCTTCACCGGACCAAATCTGGTCCTCAAGCTGACGGAAGACAGTAAACATGGCACTCAAGTCGTATAAGCCGACGACGCCTGGCCAGCGCGGGCTGGTTCTGATCGACCGTTCGGAGCTTTGGAAAGGCCGTCCGGTCAAAGCCCTCACCGAGGGTTTGACCAAGACCGGTGGCCGGAACAATACCGGACGCGTCACGATGTGGCACAAGGGTGGTGGCGCCAAGCGTCTCTACCGCGTCGTCGATTTCAAACGGACCAAATTCGATATCGCCGCCACGGTGGAGCGGATCGAGTATGACCCGAACCGCACCGCCTTCATTGCGCTGGTGCGCTATGAGGATGGCGAGCTTTCCTACATCCTCGCTCCTCAGCGTCTCGCCGTGGGTGATCAGGTGATCGCCGGCGCCAAGACCGACGTGAAGCCGGGCAACGCCATGCCGTTCTCGGGCATGCCGATCGGTACGATCGTCCACAACGTCGAACTGAAGCCCGGCAAGGGCGGTCAGCTGGCGCGCGCCGCAGGCACCTATGCCCAGTTCGTCGGTCGTGACGGTGGCTACGCCCAGATCCGCCTGTCGTCGGGCGAACTGCGGATGGTCCGTCAGGAGTGCATGGCCACCGTTGGTGCCGTGTCGAACCCCGACAACTCGAACCAGAACCTCGGCAAGGCCGGCCGCAAGCGCCACATGGGCATCCGCCCGACCGTGCGCGGCGTGGCCATGAACCCGATCGACCACCCGCATGGTGGCGGCGAAGGCCGCACCTCGGGCGGCCGGCATCCGGTCACCCCCTGGGGCAAGGGCACCAAGGGCAACAAGACCCGGAAGAACAAGCAGACGGACAAGTTCATCGTCCGGTCGCGTCACGCGAAGAAGGGGCGTTAATCCATGTCACGTTCAGTTTGGAAGGGGCCCTTCGTCGACGCCTACGTCCTGAAGAAGGCCGAGAAGTCGAAGGAATCGGGCAAGAGCGAAGTGATCAAGATCTGGTCGCGCCGCTCGACGATCCTGCCGCAATTCGTCGGTCTGACCTTTGGCGTCTACAACGGGCACAAGCACATTCCCGTCAACGTCACCGAAGAAATGATCGGCCAGAAGTTCGGGGAATATTCGCCGACGCGGACCTATTACGGGCACGCGGCCGACAAGAAAGCGAAACGGAAATAAGCCATGGGTACCGAGAAGAATCCGCGCCGCGTGGCCGAAAACGAAGCGATGGCGATTGCGCGCATGCTGCGCACCAGCCCTCAGAAACTCAACCTCGTCGCCGGCATGATCCGCGGCAAGAAGGTGGACAAGGCTCTGGCCGATCTCACCTTCTCCAAGCGCCGCATTGCGGGCGACGTGAAGAAATGCCTCCAGTCGGCCATTGCCAATGCCGAGAACAACCACGGTCTTGACGTGGATGAGCTTGTCGTTGCGGAAGCCTGGGTTGGCAAGAACATCACTCTCAAGCGCGGTCGTCCGCGGGCCCGTGGCCGGTTCGGCAAGATCATGAAACCCTTCAGCGAACTGACGATCAAGGTTCGGCAAATCGGGGAGTCCGCATAATGGGACAGAAGGTTAACCCCATCGGGATGCGCCTCCAGGTCAACCGCACCTGGGACAGCCGCTGGTTCGCCGAGTCGAAGGACTATGGCAATCTGCTGCTTGAAGACCTCAAGATGCGCGAATTCATCCAGGAAGAGTGCAAGCAGGCCGGCGTAAGCCGCGTGATCATCGAACGCCCGCACAAGAAATGCCGCGTGACGATCTATACCGCCCGCCCGGGCGTGATCATCGGCAAGAAGGGTGCAGACATCGAGACGCTTCGCAAGAAGCTCGCGAACTTCACGAAGTCGGAACTGCACCTGAACATCGTCGAGGTCCGCAAGCCGGAACTGGACGCGCAGCTGGTGGCCGAGTCGATTGCCCAGCAGATGGAGCGCCGGGTGTCCTTCCGCCGGGCCATGAAGCGTGGCGTGCAGAATGCCATGCGCATGGGCGCGCTGGGTATCCGGGTGAACGTCTCGGGCCGTCTGGGCGGAGCCGAGATCGCCCGGACCGAATGGTACCGTGAAGGTCGCGTGCCGCTGCATACGCTGCGCGCCGACATCGACTATGCGCTGGCCGAAGCCTCGACCCCCTACGGGATCATCGGTGTGAAGGTCTGGATCTTCAAAGGCGAGATCCTCGAGCATGATCCGCAGGCCCACGACCGCCGCCTGTCGGAGGCTCAGGATGGCCCGGCGCCGCGGCCGCAACGCCGCGAACGCGCGTAAGGGAGTAAGGAAAGATGCTGCAACCAAAACGGACAAAGTTCCGCAAGCAGTTCAAGGGCCGCATCCACGGCGAGGCGAAGGGCGGCTTCCTGCTGAACTTCGGTTCCTTCGGCCTGAAGGCGACCGAGCCCGAGCGTGTGACCGCGCGGCAGATCGAAGCGGCCCGCCGCGCGATCACCCGCCACATGAAGCGTCAGGGCCGGGTCTGGATTCGGATTTTCCCGGATGTTCCGGTCTCGTCCAAACCGACCGAAGTGCGGATGGGTAAAGGCAAGGGCTCGATCGACTACTGGGCGGCCAAGGTGAAACCGGGCCGGATCATGTTCGAGATCGACGGCGTTGCCGAGCCGATCGCGCGCGAAGCGCTGCGCCTTGGGGCGATGAAGCTGCCCGTCACCACGCGTGTCGTGGCTCGCGAAGACTGGTAATCGATCCGGGCCTGCCCGATAGACACAAAGGCCCCGCCCATCTGGCGGGGCCTTTTCCATTTGGAGCAAATGCTCCTGTCGTTGCCGTGCAGACTCCTCTTGCCCTTTGGTGCGCCCCCCTGTATTGGACCGCATCCGCGACTCCGGGGCGACTCGGAGTCGTCGGTTTGTCATTGATCCATCAGGTCGCGGGTGACCCTGGTTTCAGGGGCCCACTGATGATTGTGAAAAGGAAGACGGCGGATGAACGCCCAGGAACTGAAATCGAAGACGCCCGACCAGCTGCGTGATCAGCTTGTCGCGCTCAAGAAGGAAGCCTTCAACCTGCGCTTCCAGCAGGCCACCGGCCAGCTCGAGAATACCGCCCGCATGCGCACCGTCCGCCGTGACGTTGCCCGCATCAAGACGGTGCTGAACCAGAAAGCCGCCGAAGCGGCCGCGAAGTAAGAGGTAACGACCCATGCCGAAACGTATCCTTCAGGGCGTCGTGACCTCGGACAAGAACGAGCAGACGATTACCGTCCTCGTCGAGCGTCGCTTCAAGCACCCGCTGCTGCAAAAGACCGTCCGCAAGTCCAAGAAGTACCGGGCTCACGACGAGAACAACCAGTTCAAGGTTGGTGACACTGTTCGGATTGAAGAGTGTGCGCCCATCTCGAAAACCAAACGCTGGACTGTGGTGACCGAAGCTTCGGCTTCCTGATCCTCCGTCCAGTCTGAACGAAACCCTGGGGCCGGCTGGGCCGGTCCCCAAAGGTCGGGAGAAACCAAATGATCCAGATGCAGACCAATCTGGATGTCGCTGACAACTCCGGCGCGCGCCGGGTGCAGTGCATCAAGGTTCTGGGTGGCTCGCATCGCCGCTATGCTTCCGTGGGCGACATCATCGTGGTGTCGGTCAAGGAAGCCATTCCGCGTGGTCGCGTGAAGAAGGGTGACGTCCGCAAGGCCGTTGTCGTGCGCACCGCCAAGGAAGTTCGCCGTGAAGACGGCACCACCATCCGTTTTGACCGCAACGCTGCCGTGATCCTGAACAACCAGGGTGAACCGGTCGGCACGCGCATCTTCGGGCCGGTCGTGCGTGAACTGCGCGCGAAGAACTTCATGAAGATCATCTCGCTGGCTCCGGAGGTGCTCTGATGGCTGCGAAACTGAAGAAGGGCGACAAGGTCGTCGTCCTCACCGGCAAGGACAAGGGCAAGACCGGCGAGATTTCCGCCGTCATGCCGAAGGACAACCAGGCCGTGGTCGAGGGTGTGAACATCGCCATCCGCCACACCAAGCAGTCGCAGTCGAGCCAGGGCGGGCGCATCCCGAAGGCGATGCCGATCGACCTGTCGAACCTCGCCATCGTTGACAAGAACGGCAAGGCCACCCGCGTCGGCTTCCGCATGGAAGGCGACAAGAAGGTCCGCTACGCCAAGACCACAGGGGAGGCGATCTGATGCTGGACGCTGCCACCTATACCCCGCGTCTGAAGGCCGAGTATCTGGCCAAGGTGCGTGCCGCGCTCAAGGAAGAGTTCGGCTACAAGAACGACATGCAGATCCCCCGGCTCGACAAGATCGTGCTGAACATGGGCGTCGGCGAAGCCGTGAAGGACACCAAGAAGGTGAAGACCGCGGCCGAGCAACTGACGCTCATCGCGGGCCAGAAGGCTGTCGTCACGCATGCCAAGAAGTCGATCGCCGGCTTCCGCGTGCGCGAGGAGATGCCGCTGGGCTGCAAGGTCACCCTGCGCGCGGACCGGATGTATGAGTTCCTCGACCGTCTGATCACCATCGCCCTGCCCCGCGTCCGCGACTTCCGCGGCGTGAAAGGCAATTCCTTCGACGGTCGTGGCAACTACGCCATGGGCCTGAAGGAACAGATCGTGTTTCCCGAGATCGACTTCGACAAGGTCGACGACATCCTCGGGATGGACATCATCATCTGCACAACCGCGAAAACCGACGCGGAAGCGAAAGCGCTGTTGAAGCATTTCAACATGCCGTTCACCAGCTGATCGCGGAGAGAGACATATGGCCAAAAAATCCATGATCGAACGCGAACTGAAGCGCAAGAAGCTGGTGAAGCAGTATGCTTCCAAGCGCGCCGCGCTGAAGGAAATCGCGACCAACCAGGACCTGCCGATGGAGAGCCGCTTCAAGGCGCAGCTCAAGCTCGCAAGCCTGCCCCGCAACTCCTCGGCGACCCGTCTGCACAACCGGTGCGAACTCACGGGCCGTCCGCGGGCCTATTACCGCAAGCTCAAGCTCAGCCGCATCATGCTGCGTGACCTGGCCTCGTTCGGCCAGATCCCCGGCATGGTCAAGTCGAGCTGGTAAGGAGGGCGCGCCATGATGATGAACGATCCCCTCGGCGACATGCTGACCCGTATCCGCAACGCGCAACTGCGCGGCAAGTCCACCGTCAAGACCCCGGCTTCCAAGCTGCGGGCCTGGGTGCTCGACGTGCTTGCGGGCGAGGGTTACATCCGCGGCTATGAAAAGGTCACCACCGACAACGGTCAGGGTGAGCTTGTGATCAGCCTCAAGTACTACGAAGGCGAGCCCGTGATCCGCGAGATCAAGCGGGTGTCGAAGCCTGGCCGCCGCGTCTATATGGGCGTGAAGGACATCCCGTCGGTCCGTAACGGCCTCGGTGTGTCGATCGTCTCCACGCCGAAAGGCGTCATGTCCGATGCAGCAGCACGCTCCGCCAACGTTGGCGGCGAAGTGCTCTGCACCGTGTTCTAAGGAGGGTTGAATGTCTCGTATCGGCAAGAAACCCGTCACCCTGGTGAAAGGCGTCAGCGCCTCGATCTCGGGCCAGACCATCGAAGTGAAAGGCCCGAAAGGGACCCGCAGCTTCACGGCAACCGATGACGTCACCCTCACCATCGAGGGCGACGAAATCAAGGTCACGCCGCGCGGCACGTCCAAACGGGCACGCCAGCAGTGGGGCATGGCCCGCTCGATGGTAGAGAACCTCGTGACCGGCGTCACCACCGGCTTCAAGAAGGAACTGGAAATCCAGGGCGTGGGTTACCGCGCCGCGATGGCCGGCAATGTCCTGAAGCTCTCGCTCGGCTACAGCCACGAAGTGAACTTCGAGGTGCCGAAGGGTGTGACCGTGACGTCGCCCAAGCAGACCGAAATCGTTGTGGAAGGCATCGACCAGCAGCTCGTTGGTCAGGTGGCCGCGAACATCCGCGAGTGGAAGCGCCCTGAGCCCTACAAGGGCAAGGGCATCCGCTACAAGGATGAGTTCGTCTTCCGCAAGGAAGGCAAGAAGAAGTAAGGGGCGAGAGAAATGGCGAACAACAAGAGAGAGCTGTTCCTCAAGCGCCGCCTGCGCGTACGGAACAAGATCAAGTCGATGGCCAACGGGCGTCTTCGCCTGTCGGTCCACCGGTCCAGCAAGAACATCAGCGCCCAGCTGATCGACGATGTGAACGGCGTGACCGTCGCTTCGGCGTCGACGCTGGAAAAGGATCTGGGCTTTGTCGGCAAGAACAACGTGGAGGCCGCCGCGAAGGTGGGCGCCACGATTGCCGAACGGGCCAAGAAGGCCGGCATCGAAGCGTGCTACTTCGACCGGGGTGGGTTCCTCTTTCACGGGAAGATCAAGGCTTTGGCCGACGCTGCCCGTGAAGGCGGCCTGAAGTTCTGAGGAGACGGATATGGCAGAACGTGAACAGCGCCGCGACCGCCGCGAGGATCGTCGCGAACGCGAGGAAACCCCGGAATTCGCCGACCGTCTGGTGGCGATCAACCGCGTGTCGAAAACCGTGAAGGGCGGCAAACGCTTTGGCTTTGCCGCGCTCGTGGTGGTCGGCGACCAGCGCGGCCGTGTGGGCTTCGGCAAGGGCAAGGCCAAGGAAGTGCCGGAAGCGATCCGCAAGGCAACGGAACAGGCCAAGCGCCAGATGATCCGTGTGCCGCTGCGTGACGGCCGCACCCTGCACCACGACACCGAGGGCCGTCATGGCGCCGGCAAGGTCGTGATGCGCACCGCCGTGGCCGGTACCGGCATCATCGCCGGCGGTCCGATGCGCGCCGTGTTCGAGATGCTGGGCATCCAGGACGTGGTGGCCAAGTCGCTGGGGTCGCAGAACCCCTACAACATGGTCCGCGCTACGATCGATGGCCTGAAGCAGGAATCGAGCCCCCGCCAGGTGGCCTCGCGCCGCGGCAAGAAGGTGGCCGATGTGCTGAAGAAGCCTGAAGCTGAAGTCGTGGAGGCGTGATCATGGCCAAGAAGACCATTGTCGTGAAGCAGGTCGCCTCGGCGGCCCGCCGCCCCGCGATCCAGACCGCTACGCTCAAGGGCCTGGGCCTGAACAAGATGAATCGCACCCGCGAGCTTGAGGATACGCCTTCGGTTCGCGGTATGGTCGCCAAGATCCCGCATCTGGTGCAGATCATCGAGGAACGGGGCTGATCCCGAAGGGGCGTTTGCGCGCCCCTGCCACAACTCGAAGCGCCCCGGTCCTCGCCGGGGCGTTTCGCATTTCAGCTGCCACATGCTAACCTTCTTCCAGCCCGGCCCCAGAAGAGGAGAACGGGCGGCAGGTTCCCGCGATCATCCGGGAATCAAGTGGCCAAGGGAGGAACGAATGGCTGCGAACTATTCAGGCGGCTGCGCGCATGTGCATGTCACGGCCAGCGCAGAACCGATCGACAACCACGAATGCCATTGTAACGTCTGCAAGTCAGTCACCGGCCAGCACACGACGCATGTGGCTTTCTTCAACTACGACGATGTGAAGGCCGATCACCCCGAAAAGATGGAACGGGTTCCCTTCAACAAGGAAAACCCCAATGGCCCGCTCGAGATCTGCCTCTGTGCTGATTGCGGGGCTGTCCTGATGCTGGATGACAAGCAACACCGTATCCGCGTCGCCGTGCCCAATGTCATGGGCTATGACGATGCCGCCTTCCCCAAGGCGACCTACCATGCCTTCTGGGACGAGACCAAGGGCTACCCCGCGCCTCAGGACGGCCGCCCGGTCTATGGCGGACTGCGACCGGACTTCGTCTGGCCGGCAGCGCACTAGCGCAAGGCTAGACCGGCCCGGGTGGGCAGCCAGCCCACCCGACGCGGGCTTGCGCCTGACACCGCCTGCGTCTATACGCCCCCGGTGGCGGTCTGCGCCACGACTCACAAGCAAGAAAAGCCGTGTTTGGCCCTTTGGTCGCTCTGGGGTCAGTTCCGGCAAGGAGAAGCGACATGAAACTGAATGAACTTTCCGATAACGCCGGCGCCGCCCGTAAGAAAAAGCGCGTCGCCCGTGGCCCGGGTTCGGGTAAGGGCAAGACCGCCGGTCGCGGTATCAAGGGCCAGAAGTCCCGCTCGGGTGTGGCCATCGGCGGGTATGAAGGCGGCCAGATGCCGCTGTACCGTCGTCTGCCGAAGCGCGGCTTCAACAAGCCGAACGCCAAGGACTATGCGGTGGTCAACCTGGGCCTGATCCAGAAATTCATCGCCGAAGGCAAGCTCGACGCCGCTCAGCCGATCACCGAGGATGTCCTCGTGGCTTCGGGCCTCGTGCGTCGCAAGCTCGATGGCATCCGTGTGCTGGCCAAGGGTGAGATCACATCGAAGGTCACGCTGACCGTTACCGGCGCCTCTGCTGCCGCGGTCGAGGCGGTGGCGAAGGCCGGTGGCACGCTCACCGTTGCATCGGTCGAGGCGGCTGCGGCCGAATAAGCAGTTGTGAGCGGCAGGTTTCCCGCTTACATCGGCTGAGAGTTTTCCCGCGCCGCCGACCGGAGAACGGTCCGGCGGCGCTGTCATGAAAGAGACAGGCATGGCATCTGCTGCAGAGCAAATGGCGGCGAACCTCAGCTGGGGCGCCCTGGGCAAGGCCACCGACCTTCGCCAACGGATCTTCTTCACCATCGGGTTGCTGATCGTCTATCGGCTGGGCACCTATATTCCGGTGCCGGGGATCGACGGCGTGCAGCTGCGCCAGTTCATGGAACAGGCGGGCGCCGGCATCGGCGGCATCCTGAACATGTTCACCGGCGGCGCGATCAGCCGGATGGGCATCTTTGCCCTCGGGATCATGCCCTATATCTCGGCCTCGATCATCGTGCAGCTCCTCGCTGCCATGGTCCCGCAGCTTGAATCGCTCAAGAAGGAAGGCGAGCAGGGCCGCAAGAAGCTGAACCAGTATACCCGCTACGCGACTGTTCTTCTGGCCATGTTCCAGGCCTGGGGCATTGCCGTGTCGATCGAGGCAGGCGGCCTGGCGCATGATCCGGGCCTTGCCTTCAAGCTTGCCTGTGTCATCACGCTGGTGGGCGGCACCATGTTCCTGATGTGGTTGGGCGAGCAGATCACCGCCCGCGGCATAGGCAACGGAATCTCGCTGATCATCTTCGTGGGCATCGTGGCCGAAATCCCCAGCGCACTGGCGCAGTTCTTTGCCAGCGGCCGTTCGGGCGCCATCTCGACCCCGGTCATCATCGGCGTGATCGTGATGGTGATCGCGGTGATCGCCTTTGTGGTGTTCATGGAACGCGCGCTGCGCAAAATCCACATCCAGTACCCCCGCCGCCAGGTGGGCATGAAGATCTATGACGGAGGCTCCAGCCACCTGCCGATCAAGGTCAACCCTTCGGGCGTGATCCCGGCGATCTTCGCCTCGTCGTTGCTGTTGCTGCCGACGACGGTTGCGGCCTTCTCGAACAATGCCACAGGGCCGGTCCTGTCCACGATCCTTGCCTATTTCGGGCCGGGTCAGCCGCTTTACCTTCTGTTCTTCGCAGGCCTGATCGTCTTCTTCGCCTATTTCTACACCCATAACGTGGCCTTCAAGGTCGATGACGTGGCGGAGAACCTCAAGAACCAGAACGGCTTCGTGCCCGGCATCCGCCCCGGCAAGAACACCGAGGCCTATCTGGAATATGTCGTGAACCGCGTTCTGGTGCTGGGGTCGGCCTACCTGGCGGCTGTCTGCCTTCTGCCCGAGATCCTGCGCAGCCAGCTTGCCATTCCGTTCTACTTCGGGGGCACCTCGGTGCTGATCGTCGTCAGCGTGACCATGGACACGATCAACCAGATCCAGTCGCACCTGCTGGCGCATCAGTATGAAGGCCTGATCGAGAAATCGCAGCTGCGCGGCAAGAAGCGCAGCACCGCCCGCAAGGCACCGGCGCGGCGCTGAAGGGCAGGGGCATGGCGAACATCATCCTTCTGGGCCCCCCCGGCGCGGGGAAGGGCACACAAGCCAAGGTCCTGGTGGATCAGCGCGGCATGGTCCAGCTGTCCACTGGCGACATGCTCCGCGAGGCGAAGTCCTCGGGCACCGAGATGGGCAAGCGCGTGGCCGCAGTGATGGACCGGGGCGAGCTCGTCACTGACGAGATCGTCATCGGCCTGATTGCCGAAAAGCTCGCGGCCGACCAGGGCTCGGGCTTCATTTTCGACGGCTTCCCACGCACGCTGCCCCAGGCCGACGCTCTGGGGGCCCTGCTGGACCGGATGGGCCAGAAGCTTGATGCCGTCATCGAGATGCAGGTGGATGACGCCGCCCTCGTGGCCCGGATCACCGGGCGCTACACCTGCGGTCATTGCGGTGCGGTCTATCACGACCAGACCCGCCCCACAGCCAAGCCGGGTGTCTGTGACGTCTGCGGCTCGACCGACTTGCGCCGCCGTGCCGACGATACAGAAGAGGCGTTGAAGCAGCGTCTGATGGAATACTACAAGAAGACCTCGCCGCTGATCGGCTATTACTATGCCAAGGGCCAGCTTTCCACCGTGGATGGCCTGGCCGAGATGGACGCGGTTTCGGCCGCCATCCGGAAAGTTCTTGACAAGTCTTGATCGGGCCGCACCGGCCCTTGACGCCCTGTTGAAAACCCCATAGATCACGGCGTCTCGCAAGAGAATCGTCCGCCTTGGGCGCTTTGCCCTGACGGACCCGTATTGGCCCGAGGGGTTTGCCCACCGGGCCGATGGTTGTGAAAAAAGGTTCTGGCACCACGGAACCGCAACGAAAGGAAGATACGCGTGGCACGTATTGCTGGCGTCAACATCCCGACGGGGAAACGCGTCCCCATCGCCCTGACCTATATCCACGGGATCGGTCCGCATGTGGCAGAGCAGATCTGCTCGGCCAACAACATCGACCCGACCCGTCGCGTGAATGATCTGACCGACGCCGAAGTGCTCGCCATCCGCGAATACATCGACGCGAACTTCACGGTGGAAGGCGACCTGCGCCGCGAAGTCGCGACGAACATCAAGCGCCTGATGGACCTCGGTTCCTACCGCGGCCTGCGTCACCGCCGTAACCTGCCCGTCCGTGGCCAGCGCACGCATACCAACGCGCGCACCCGCAAGGGCCCTGCCAAGCCGATCGCCGGCAAGAAGAAATAAGGGAGGGCACGAGACATGGCACGTGACAAGACCCGCATGAAGAAAAAGGAACGCAAGAACATCGCCGCCGGCGTTGCTCATGTGAATTCCAGCTTCAACAACACCAAGATCCTGATCTCTGACGTGCAGGGCAACGCGATCTCCTGGTCGTCGGCCGGCACGATGGGCTTCAAGGGGTCGCGCAAGTCGACCCCCTATGCCGCGCAAATGGCCGCCGAAGACGCGGGCCGCAAGGCGCAGGAGCATGGCGTGAAGACGATCGAGGTTGAAGTGCAGGGGCCCGGTTCGGGCCGCGAGTCGGCGCTGCGCGCGCTGGCCGCCGTTGGCTTCAACATCACGTCGATCCGCGACGTGACGCCGATCGCCCACAACGGCTGCCGTCCGCCGAAACGCCGCCGCGTCTGAGCGGTGGAACTATTGTTCGGGCCGTGCGGAATGCGCGGCCCGAATTCGTCATTTCTGATCCTCGGGCGTCTGCGGCTTAAGGACATGGGCAGCAGACTGGTATGGAGGCGACACGCATGATCCACAAGAACTGGCAAGAACTGATCAAGCCGACTCAGCTTGAAGTGCGCCCCGGCGCGGACCCCTCGCGTCAGGCCACCGTGATCGCGGAACCGCTCGAGCGGGGCTTCGGCCTTACGCTGGGCAACGCGCTGCGCCGCGTTCTGCTGTCGTCGCTGCAAGGCGCGGCCATCACCAGCGTCCAGATCGACAACGTGCTGCACGAGTTTTCCTCGGTCGCGGGCGTGCGTGAAGACGTCACCGACATCGTGCTGAACCTCAAGGGCGTCGCGCTCAGGATGGATGTCGAGGGGCCGAAGCGCCTGTCGATCTCTGCCAAGGGCCCGGGCGTCGTCACCGCGGGTGACATCTCGGAATCGAATGGCATCGAAGTGCTGAACAAGGATCATGTGATCCTGCACCTCGACGATGGTGCCGATGTCTTCATGGAACTGACGGTGAACACCGGCAAGGGCTATGTCTCGGCCGACAAGAACCGCCCCGAGGATGCGCCCATCGGCCTGATCCCGATCGACGCGATCTACTCGCCGGTCAAGAAGGTCAGCTACGAAGTGCAGCCCACCCGCGAGGGGCAGGTGCTGGACTATGACAAGCTGACCATGAAGGTCGAAACCGATGGCTCGCTGACCCCGGATGATGCCGTGGCCTATGCCGCGCGTATCCTGCAGGACCAACTGTCGATCTTCGTCAACTTCGACGAGCCCGAGTCGGCCACCCGCAGCGATGTGGATGACGGGCTGGAGTTCAACCCGCTTCTGCTGAAGAAGGTTGATGAGCTTGAACTGTCGGTCCGATCGGCCAACTGCCTCAAGAACGACAACATCGTCTATATCGGCGATCTGATCCAGAAAACCGAAGCCGAGATGCTGCGCACCCCGAACTTTGGTCGCAAGTCGCTGAACGAGATCAAGGAAGTGCTCTCGGGCATGGGCCTGCACCTCGGCATGGATGTCGAGGACTGGCCGCCAGAGAACATCGAAGACCTCGCAAAGCGCTTCGAAGACCAGTTCTAAGGCCTTGGGGGCGCGGTGATCCCGCGCTCCCTGCAATGCCCGCCCGTGCGGGGAATACCTGGGCAATTCCGCCCCAACGACGTCGGTCCAACGCAGGCCGGCAACACAAAGTAAAACGAGACGATAGGAGACCATCATGCGTCACGCCCGCGGCTACCGCCGCCTGAACCGCACCCACGAGCACCGCAAGGCGCTGTTCGCCAACATGGCCGGCTCGCTGATCGAGCATGAGCAGATCAAGACCACTCTGCCCAAGGCCAAGGAACTGCGCCCGATCATCGAAAAGCTGATCACGCTCGCCAAGCGCGGCGATCTGCACGCCCGCCGTCAGGCCGCGGCGCAGCTCAAGGAAGACCGTCACGTCGAGCGTCTGTTCGCCATCCTCGGCCCGCGCTACCAGTCGCGCCAGGGCGGCTATGTGCGCGTCCTCAAGGCGGGCTTCCGCTTTGGCGACATGGCTCCGATGGCGATCATCGAATTCGTCGATCGTGACCCGAGTGCGAAAGGGGCTGCCGACAAGGCCCGCACCGCCGCCGAGGAAGCTGCCGAGGCCTGAGCCTCTGGTGCTGCCGAACGGCAACTTCAAAGCCCGCCTCACGGCGGGCTTTTCATTTGGGGCGCACGGTCACTTTCGCTTGCGGATGACCTTCCGCTTGACCTTTGCATCCCGCGCTGCGGCTGCACCGGGCCTGCGTGGCTGGAACCGCCCGCCCTTGCGGGCTGCGCGCCCCGCGGGCAAAGGCTTGTCGTCGATCGACAGAAGTTCCAGGACCAGCCCCCCTGTCACCGGTATGGCCTCGGTCAGGCGCACGGTCACGCGCTGCCCCACCCCGATGGTCAACCCGGTGTCGGCACCCATCAGCGTCTGGCGCTCGGCGTCGAAATGGAAGAACTCGCGCCCCACCTCACGGATCGGGATCAGCCCGTCGGCCCCCGTCTCGTCCAGCCGCACGAACAGGCCAAAGCGCTGCACGCCCGAGATACGGCCGGTAAACTCGGCGCCCACCCGGTCGGCCAGATAGGCGGCAAGGTAGCGGTCGTTGGTATCCCGCTCGGCCGCCATGCTGCGCCGCTCGGTGTCCGAGATATGCTTGGCTGTCTCCTCAAGCGCCTCGATATCCTGGGCCGACAGTCCGTCTTCGCCCCATCCATGTCCCGAGATCAGCGCGCGATGCACGATAAGGTCGGAATAGCGCCGGATCGGCGAGGTGAAATGGGCGTAGGACCGCAGAGCAAGGCCGAAATGGCCAAAGTTCTCGGGGTGGTAATAGGCCTGCGTCATGGATCGCAGGGTCGAGATGTTCAGAAGCTCGTCAAACTCGCTGCCCTCGGCCTGGGCAAGCAGCCGGTTCAGATGCGCAGTCTGCAGCACCTGCCCCTTGGCCAGCACAAAGCCCGAGGCCTCGGCCACCTCGCGTAAGGCATCCAGCTTTTCGGGGCTAGGTTCCTCATGCACCCGGAACAACAACGGCCGGCGCAAGCGGGTCAGTTCCTCGGCCGCAGCGACATTGGCGAGGATCATGAACTCCTCGATCAGCCGGTGCGCATCGAAGCGGTCGCGGAAGGCAACGGACAGCACTTTGCCATCCTCGCCCAGAACGATCTTGCGTTCCGGCAGGTCGAGGTCCAGCGGCTGGCGCAGGGCACGCGCCTTCTTCGTCGCCTCATAGGCTGCGTAGAGAGGGGTTATGATCCGCTCCATCAGCGGGGCGCAGCGATCGTTCGGGTGGCCGTCAGCGGCCTGCTGCACCTCGCCGTAATGCAGCGTCGCGGCGGATCGCATGAGGCCGCGGACAAAGCGGTGGCCGATCTTCTGGCCGCCGGCGTCCAGCTTCATTCGCACGGCGATGCAGGCCCGCGGCACACCCTCGTGCAGCGAACACAGGTCGCCCGACAGACGGTCGGGCAGCATCGGCACGACACGATCGGGGAAGTAGGTTGAATTCCCGCGCTTTCTCGCCTCGCGGTCCAGCGCGGTACCGGGGCGAACGTAATGGGCGACATCGGCGATGGCGACCCAGACGATATGGCCGCCGGGGTTTGCCGGATCGGTATCGGGTTCGGCAAATACAGCATCGTCGTGGTCGCGGGCGTCGATGGGGTCGATGGTGACAAGCGGCAGGTCGCGCAGGTCCTCGCGGCCCTTGAGACCGGCGGGTTTCGCGGCATCGGCTTCGGCGATGGCGGCATCGGGGAAGTGGTCGGGGATGCCATGCTGGTGGATCGCTATCAGGCTGACGGCCTTGGGCGCGGAGGGATCTCCCAATCTGTTCAATACCCTGGCCTGGGGCAGGCCCAGGCGGCGGGGGCCGGCCTGCTCGGCCTCGACCAGTTCGCCGTCGCGGGCGCCAAGGGTGGCGTCGCGGGGCACGCGCCAGTCCTTGTCCTGGCCCTTGTCGATGGGCTGAATGCGGCCGCCCTCGGCCTCGACCCGGAAAATTCCCAGGATTCGCAGGGGGTTGGAGCCGATCTTGCGGATCAGCCGTGCCTCGTAATCGACATCGCCCTGACCTTCGGAAAGACGCGCCAGAATGCGGTCACCCTGAGCCAGGGCGGGGTCGGATTTGCCGCCGCGATACAATATCCTGGGGGGAGGGTCGTCTGAGGCCCAATCCATGGGGCGGGCCCATTGGTCGCCCTGGTCATCGGCAGGCAGGATCACCAGCACCGAGACTGGCGGCAACCGGTCCGCATCCCGGAAGCTCCGCCGCCGCCGCTCGAGCGCGCCTTCCTGTTCCAGCTCCTTCAGAAGCTGTTTCAGATCAATGCGTTGCGCGCCCTTGATGCCAAAGGCGCGGGCAATGTCACGCTTGGCCGAGAGGCCCGGATTCTGCGCGATCCAGTCGAGGATCTGCGCCTTGGTGGGAAGCTGGTTCATCCCCCAGAGCTAGCACGACCGCCCCGAAAGGTCACGGAGGAAGCGCGCGGCGGGGGGCTGGGAAGCGTATGGAAAGTGTATGGGAACCGTATGTAGACAGAAAGGGTAAGGAAATGAAGGTGAGGTTCGCCCGGCCAGACGGAGATTGCACGACACGCGGTCGGGGTGAGCGGGACGGATCAGGCGCGGGGGACACATGCGCCATCTGCGGCGGCGATACCGGGAGGCTGGTCGCCAAGGATCTGGTCCAGCAGGCCGGGCAAGACAGGCGCATCGCCCACCCGGCTGCCGGTCACCTCGATCGCCCGGATTTCCTGTGCCCTGGCATCGTTCCCAAGGTGCACCTGCGCCAGTCCCGTGGCCTGGACGGCCCGTGTTGCCTGGCCAACCATTCGCCAGCGCCTTCGGCCTTCACGCCTGTGGCGTCGATCAGCAGGTGCAGCGGCCCGAAACTGGGTCGATAGGGGTGGCGTCCTCCCCAGCTTCCGCGCCGCGCTCGACGCCGAACGCCGCCGCGCCTTGTCAGCTGACGCCGGAACTGTCCGCGGCGACAGCTTTCCGGACCGGGCGACGACGACCACGACAGTGCGTTGCCCCTGTGGCCTTTCACCCTTGCCCTGCAGGGCGATCGGCTGAAATACGACGCCCGGCCGTTGATGAAGGACAGCGGTACCTTCCCTATCCGCCGCCAAGTCCGCGCAACACGTGCTGGAGCCTGACCTCCGGCGTGGCGTCCTGGACGTTCTGTGAGGTGCTCTGCTGGTGGGGCCTGTCGAACGAGGTGATCCCGACCTTTGCCTGCCGGGGTAACGAGATTTGGTTCGTGACCTGGCGGCTGGTCGTTCCGATCTTCAGCCCGGCGCAGCTTCACGGGGTTCACCGCCTGCTGCACTGGCCGCCGCTACCTTGCGACCTCCCCCGCAGGTCACGGGCGCGCGGAAGCTGCGGCTCGGGTCATCGGATCAATCAAACGGGCGCGGGATGGCCGCCACGGTGGTCGCTGCCACCGGATCGGACAGGCCGCCCCATTGGGCTCTCATCCAGGTGGCAAGCTCGGCTATGTTCTCGTCGGAAAGTTCGTGCGCGAAGGGAGGCATGGCGTACATTCGCTGCCTGCCGGGAAAGGAATGGTCCGGCACGCCGTTCAGGATGACGGTTGCAAGATTCAGCGGATTGTCGAGCGCGACAGTGGCGTTGCCGCGAAGGGCCGGCGCGAAACCGGGCGTTCCCTCGCCCTCTGTGCCATGGCAGCCGGCACATGCGTTCAGATACTGCATTTGCCCGCCCGCGAGACGGGAAGATGCGGCAGCGGGCAGAGGCTCCGGAGCCGGGGACGGGGGAGGTACCGAACCGTCCGGCGCCGTCAGAAGATAGGTCGCCATGGCCTCGACATCGGCGCGCTCCATGGCGCTCGTCGAAAAGTGCGTCACGGCATACATGCCGCCGAAGGACGTCCCCTGAGGGGACATGCCATCGGCAAGGAACTCCGTCAGTGTCGCGATGTCGAACCCCCGGGCAGCGAGCGTCTCGGCCCTGAGGGATGGCGCCTCGAGCCCTTCGATGACCGCCCCCTCGAACGAACGTTCGAAATCCGGCCCCATCATGGCGTTCATAGGCGTATGGCAGCTGCCGCAGTGGCCAAGTCCCTCGACAAGGTAAGCGCCACGGTTCCACTCCTCGGACCGGTCCGTTCGATCCGGGGCCCTGCGGTCAGGCACGTTCAGAAGCGTCCAGACGTTCATGAAGGGGCGCACAGGCAGCCTGAACACCCCGGTATTTGCCGGCGGACCGGAGCGGATCGGTGGCAACGACATGACATAGGCGTAGATCGCATCGACATCGTCCGGTCGGGTGATCTGCGTATAGACATAGGGCATAGCAGGATAGAGGTTGCGTCCTCCGTGCCCCACGCCGTCAACCAGCGCCCGATGAAAGTCGGCCCGGGTATAGTCGCCGATGCCATATGTCGTGTCAGGCGTGATGTTGGTGGAGTAGATCGTTCCGAACGGTGTCGCCAGGGGCACGCCGCCTGCCCCCATTGGTCCGTTCGCCGTCGAGTGACAACCGAGGCAGTTCCCCGCGAGGGTCAGTTCCCGGCCCTTCGGCGCCAGCGCGGCCATCTGTTCGGTGGTGAGGGGCTGCTCGACCCCGGGGGCCACGCGCGTGCGGTGGAAGGCTCCGGACAACACCGCAAGCCCGACCATCGCGACGACGAAGAGAATGAAGCGCCACACCCAACCATGCTCCTCAATCGACGACCAGACCGGGCGTCGCTAGTGCGAGGTCACGCACGGCCTCGAAGTACCTCACGTAACCAGTGCATCGACACAGGTGGTTCTCCAAGGCAGCCTCGATCGAGGCTTCGAGATCAGCCCGTCGTACGGGAGCGCGCCTGAGGCTGTCGATGAACACCGTCGCTCCTGCCACGAATCCGGGCGTGCAATAGCCGCACTGAAAGGCGAACTTGTCGATGAAGACCTGCTGCACCGGCGTCAGCTCGATCTCTCCATCGGCGCGGCTTGCGGCCTGGCCCTCGATGGTGACGATCGACTTTCCCTCGAAGAAATGCGCTCCGAAGATGCAGGTCCGACTTTCCCTTGTCGTGCCATCGGCTTCGAGCACGACCACGGTGCAGGCGTGACACATGCCTTGTCCGCATCCAAATCGCGTGCCGGTCAGGTTCAGGTAGTCATGGAGAAAATCGATCATCGGCATCCCGAGCGGAACGTCGACCGGTCCCACAGCACCGCCATTGACGGTCAGGGAAAGCGGCTGCGTCTGGATCATTGCAGGGCCCTCAGGATCTTCTCCGGCGTGATTGGAAGCTCGTAGAACCGGCGGTTGATTGCGGCCGCAATCGCATTGCCGGTCGCTGCTACGATCGGAATGATCACGATTTCCCCCAAACCCTTCGGCGGCGCGGTTTCGGTCAAGGGTGGCAGCAGCTCGGTCGACTGGGTCCAGACCGCCACATCCTTCGAGCGGGGAATCGTGTATCGGTTGAAGTTCCAGGTGCCGTCGCCTGGCCCGTCGGCATAAAGCGGTAGCTCTTCCATCAAGGCATGCCCGATGCCCATCGCCGCGCCCCCTTGCATCTGGCCTGAAACCAGCGGCTCGACGATGACCGTACCCGGGTCGATGATCGAGTGGTGACGCAGAATCTCGACCGCACCCGTAAAGGTGTTCACGCTGGCCTCGACGAGGCATGCCGCTGGCGTATAGGTCGTGCCGCCCGCATTGTTGAGCTGAACGGGTGGGAATTCGACCGAGGTCCGCTCGAGATAGTGATACCCACCGGTCGTCATCCGCGCCTTGAGGTCTGCCGCCGCCCCGTCGCCATACTTCACTGCCAATGCATCGAAGGGCTTTCGCACCACGCCGACGCCCGGAATGTCGAACTCGGCCTGGGCCCATTCCCAGCGGCTGAAGACGTGCAAGGCGACGCCGGTGATCAGACCCATTGCATGAGCCTGTGCCGCCACATGCGCGAAGGGCAGGGGTTCGAGGCCGCCCGCGCTGATCCCACCCGGGACGGCACGAACGTCGGCCAATGTGACAGTGCTACCGGCGATCTGCCCACCCGCGACACCGGCGCGCCAGATCTCCCGGGCGGCGGGCCAAAGACTGTGCTCCAACAGAAAACGCGCGGCCTGGCGGGTGCCGAACCCGATGAAGTACACGCTGTTCGAGGCGACCATCGAGGGGAGGATGAAGGGCACCCAGTAGGGATCCTTCTGCAACTCGTCCTGTTGCGCCTGCGTCGTCGTGAAGGGCATCCAGTTGCTGACCAGCGGCAGAGCGTCGAATTCGGTCACGCCAAACACCACGTCGGCAGGTGCAACGCCCAGGACGTCGCGGACCATCACCTGCTGCGCCGTTGTCGCCCCCGTGCCGATTTCCTGAACGCAGTGGCGCATGGATAAGCGGCCCTGTGCGTCGAACTCGAGCTGAAGGGCGCTTGTATCGGCGCCGGTGCCATACTCTTTCTGGACCTGTGCGAAGCCTACGCCGTATTTCAGTCCCGGGTTTGATGCTTCGAACTCTACCTTTTTCGACGCCCGATCCTGCCAGATCGGATGGTGCGCCGCGCGGTCGAGCATCTCGATCAGGCGTGGATCGCCGACCTGGATCGCGCCTTGCGTGTTGGCATACCCCGGGAGCAATGCGTTCGTCTTGCGCAGGTCGATCGGGTCGATCCCGAGCTTGGCGGCAACCTCGTCAACCATCAGTTCCGTGATCGACATCGCCTGGATGGTTCCGTAGCCCCGCATCGACCCCGCCTCGACCGCTTGGGTCGCGATCGCAGAGCAGGCCAGATCCGACTTCGGAAAGTAGTACATCGACTGCGCCGCGGTGGCCGCGACCTGCGCGACTGAAAACGAGGAGTTCGCACGGCCTCCGCCATTGCAGGTATACACGCCCTTGAGCGTCTCGAACCGGCCGGACCGGCGGTCGACGACAAGCGTGACTTCCATATCTATGGCATGGCGCTTCATCCCGAGTTGGAACTGCTCAAATCGGTCGTTTGCAAGCCGCACCGGCAGGCCGTCTCCATAAAGCGCGGCCACTATCGAATAGAAGGGAAAAACCGATTGGTCCTTTGATCCGTATCCGACTGTCGAGCCGGACAGAAGTTCGATGTGCTCGACCGGAAAGCGCTTGTTGTCCTTCATCATGAACGCTGCAACGCGCGCGACCTCAGAGGGAGACTGCGTCGACACAAGCATGTGAAGTGTCCGAGTTGCAGCATCGTACCAGCAATTTCCATTGTCCGGCTCGAGCGCGCATGGGTCGATGGACTGCGAGAATCCATTTCGCGTCAACACCAGTTTTGCGGGGTCAGCCTTCGCAGCCTCGATTTCGGTGGCGATCTTGTCGGCGGCAGCCATGCCGCGACGCATCGGCTCCCAGTTCTGCTGGGCAAAGGCGAGAGGGTCGAGATCGGCGCTGCCACGGGACCTTTGCGCAACGCGCTGGGGCACGAAAATGCCTGTCGCCGCCTCGGACGGCCATGTGGGCGTGTTCCCGTTGAAACCACCCCAGATGACCGAATCCTGCATCGGCGAGAATTCCGGAGGTCCGCCCGGAGTTTGCCCTTCAATTCGGACATAACGCGCCGCGCCGTAGTTCGGAGGCAGGTTTGGGGGGGCTGCTTCGCCATAAAGAACCAAGTTGTCAGCGAAACGAGTTTGCCGCTTGGCAAGTTCGAAACGGTCGAAGTCCTTGTAAATCAGCAAAGCCACGGGATGGCCAAAGTTCGGAGGAACCCTGCCACGCGGTACAAGGAAGTAGGCGCCAAAAAACTGGAAACCAAGATCAGGCGGCATGGGAACGCTGATGCCATCCGCTTCTAGATCCTCATTGTAGAGCAGCCGGTCCGGCTGTAGGTCCGTGCCAAGGCGCGAAAGGTCGACCCCCTCAAACGTCCTATCTGCTCGGGTTGCCTTAATAAGGAAGGCGTTTGCTTGCTGCTGCGGCCAACCTTCCAAGTCTTTCGCCCGGAAATCCCGGGCAAAGATCTTTTGGCCGGTAACCTTGCGAACAGCATCCCAGCGGTACTTGGCCTGGCCATCCTGCGACAACCAAGACCCCTCTCCCGGCCCGGAATACACCTGCTCTGCTCCGGCGGGCAACGTCCGGACCAAAGACGCAGTGATCCCAAAGAAAATCCCAAGTCTTAATAATTCTCGACGCGACGGCTCAAGCACTGGCACACTCCTTGTCTGCCAAAGATGATCCAGTCGCCATCCATGTACTCCCCACAGAAATCGCTACAGTCAGCAAAGTCATGTTTCGGGTATCAGGAACATGGATGAAACCTCATCGCCGAGTTTTCCCAAACGTCATTCGACTTAATCTTCCTTCCTGTCAATATCCCGAACCAATCAAGCCTCCGCACTGCAGTCGCGATTGCCTGTCGTAAACTATGCTAGGTGTTCAGTCCCGGCATCTGGTGGATCGGGTCAAACACCTTAACAACATGGTTGAGCAGGATCACCGGATCGTCATGAAACGGCTTCGGCCGATGCTCGGTTTCAAGCCCTTCCTATCTCCCTCGGCGACGCTCGAGGGGATCGAAGTCGCGAACATGATCCGCAATGGCCAATTGACGCATGGGCTGCGCCCGTTTTCCCAACTCGGCGATCTGGCCCCATAACAGGAGAAGATCAAAGCCCTTATCCGAGCCATGACCAGTTTTGCGACAAGACCGCCTGAGCGATCTACCCCGCCTGGAGCAATTGCAGGTTGCGGGTAAATCGGGCCCGGGTTGAGTTGCATGGCCTCCGGAAGGGACGACCAAAGCTCCATGGGCAAAATGCGGCCTACCTACCTTTGCCGACTAAGCCGGGTTCGGGCCGTCATCGAGCTTTCCGAGAATTTCGGCCACCTGCGCCCTCAGCCAGACCAGCCCCCGCGAAGAGGAATTTCTGCGGTGCCAGGCCTGGCAGAGTTCGGCGCGCGGCACTGCGAAGGGCATCGGATAGACCTCGAGTGCGGCAGGGCCGGCAACCCTTTCGGCCAGCCGACGCGGGATCATGCCGACCAGATCGGTCGCCGCCACGGCGCGCCAGACGGCGGTGAAGCTGGGCACACTTAGCGCGACCTGCAAGGTCCGCCCCGTCCGGGCGAAAACCCGGTCCTCGACCTCCGGCTGGTCCTCGACCACCCGGAAGGCGGCATGGCGCAACTGGCAATAGAGGTCCAGCGGCATCGGCCGGTCGGGGCTGACGCCGTGGCGGGTCAACTCCGGATGGCCGCGCCGCGCCACGATGCAGAATTCCGCTCGGAACAGGGGCTCTGAGTCGAGCCAGGGTGCCAGCACCTGTGCCGGCAGGATCATCAGATCCAGCCGACCCTCGCGGATGTCGTCGCTGGTTCTGGCGCTGATCGCATCGGTGTAGCGCAGGGTGACCCCAGGCGCGTCGCGTTCCAGCCTCGCTGTCAGATCCGGCAGCAGCATTTCGGTGAAGAAGTCCGCAGCCGAAACGCGGAACACATCGGTCGCCGTCGAGGGGTCGAAGGCCGGACGGTTCAGCAATTGGCCGGCATCCTCGAGCAGGTGCTGCAGCGGGGCGACGAGTGTCAGCGCGAATTCGGTCGGGCGCAACGACTGACCGTCGCGCACGAGCAGCGGATCGCCGAAGGCCGCCCGGAGCCGCCCCAGAGCCGCCGAGACCGCCGGTTGCGACAGGCCGATCCGCGCGCCCGCCCGCGTGGTGGAGGCCTCACGCAGCAGCGCATCAAGCACCTTCAGGAGGTTGAGGTCGAAGCTTTGTAAATTCATGGAGCAAATGAATACCATAGAAAATATCGATTTCACAACTTGTTCCTCACGGGTCATAGAGCGTCACGGCGCAAAACAGCGCCCTGGCCACAGGCAAACGGGGGCAGACCCATGTCAGAGACAAACACCATTCACCACTGGGGCGGGACACGCTACCGGACCATCCTTGGCACCGCCGAGACAGGCGGTGCGATGTCCATGATCCTTGCCGAGGCAGAGCCGCTCAATGGCCCGCCGATGCATGTGCATGAACTTGAGGACGAGATCTTCGTCGTGCTCGACGGCGAGATCGTCTTCGAGGTTGCGGGTCGGCGCTTTACCCGCGGGCCGATGGAGACGGCCTTCGTGCCGCGCGGTACGCCGCACAGCTTCATGACCGGTGCCCGCGGGGCCCGTGGCCTGACGGTTTTCACTCCCGGCGGCTTCGAAGGCTTCTTCTCCGAGATGGCCCGTGGCGGGTTCCAGATACCGCAGGATCTGGCCCGTATTGCCGCCATCGCCGAGACATATGGATCCCGGTTCATGGGGCCGGGTTTGGCCCATCGCGAGGTGCAGCATGCGTGATGTAGGCTTCGTGTTCTTTCTGGCGGCGGTGCTGTGTGTCTTGGTCGGAATGGTCTGGGGCATCCAGATGGCGATCAGCCAGGACCATCTTCTGTCCGGCGCGCATGCGCATCTCAATCTGGTCGGCTGGACCACGATGGCGCTGTTCGGGCTGTATTACCACGTCACCCCGCAGGCCGCTGGCACGCCGTTGGCCAAGGTGCACGCATGGACGGCCATCCTCGGTGTTCTGGTGATGGTTCCTGGTATCGCGGTCGCGATCACAACGGGTACACCCGTTCTGGCCGCGGTGGGCGCGGTGCTTACCACCCTGTCGATGGCGATCTTCCTTCTGACAGTCCTGCGCCACGGTCTCGGCGCGCGCGATCCGTAACGATCGCACAGCGGCACAGGACGGAGGCCGCGAGAGTGGTAACGGAGAGGAAGGTCTTGGCGCATCGGGCGTAGCAGATTGCGACACGGCGCCAGTCTTCAGCCGATCGAACGTGATCTCGATCCTTCGTCCGTTCCCGGACGGCTGGCCTCAACATGTCCGCCCGACCATGGTTGCCGTCGGGGGGAGGGGCGCACGACCAGCGCTTTGTTCCAGCGCGCATTGACGTATCTGGAAGTGCCCCCAGGCCTCGGTCAGGCTTGAGGGGAGGCCGTGCGCAATGACCTTAGAAACGGCAGCACTCCCGACAGGTCGAAAGCTTGACCCTGACCCAGGGCAAAGTAGGTCCTGTTGTAGCAATCGGACAACCTGTCATAGGTGACGCGACGTCCCGCCCGGGGTCGAAACACCTGCATTCCGGGGCAAAGGCGCTCCTGAGCCGCGTCGATGTCCGGAAAAGACCCGGCAGCCAGAGCAGCAAAGATGCAAGCGCCGACACCGACGGGAGATCGATCCGGAACGTGTACGTCAAGATTCAGCACATCTGCGTAAATCTGGTTCAGCACGGGGTTCTTGCCAGGAATGCCGCCGGCATTGATCACCCGGCCAATGTTCAAGCCGCCTGACGTCATGCGATCATAGATGATCCGCAGGTGCATGGCCATTCCCTCGATCGCAGCATGCAATTCATCTGCGGCGGTATGGTTAAGGTCCCAGCCCAGCGTCACCGCGCCCAGATCCGAGCGAACAAGGACGGTCCGATCGCCATTGTCCCAGTTCAGACGCATGAGGCCTGTGCCGCCGGGTCCGATCGCCTCAAGTCCCTCCGAAAGGGCACTGACAGTTGTTCCGGCACGGCGCGCAATAGCCTCGAATGTGTCTCCCGTTGAGGATTGACCGGCCTCGACCCCCGCATGACCGGGTAGAACGCTGCCCGGAACAACGCCGCACAGACCTGGAACGGGAGCGAAGTTCGGGTCTGCAACGGCGATGATGCACGTGGAAGTGCCAATGACGTTGGCCACATCGCCAGGGCGAGCGCCTGCGCCGAGGGCATCCCAATGGGCGTCAAATGCACCTATCGGAATCGGGATTCCCTCCGACAGGCCGAGTTTCTCGGCCCAGGGCTTTGACAGGCGCCCGGCCAGGAAGTCGGAGGTGAGGTATCTTCCAGAAAGTCTCTTGTTCACCCCTTCGAAAAGTGGGTCCACACGGGTCAGGAACGATTGGTCCGGCAACCCGCCCCATCGCTCGCCCCACATCCATTTGTGGCCCATGGCGCAGACAGATCTCGGCAAGAGGCTAGCATCGGATATCCCGCACAGGGTGGCTGCGACCATGTCGCAATGCTCCAGAGCGGTGGCGAAGTGCTGGCGCTGTGTCGGGTTGTGCCGGAGAAAGTGAAGCAGCTTGGCGAAGCCCCATTCGTGCGAATAGACCCCGCCGCACCAGTCGAGCGCTTCCAGCCCCTCCTGCCTTGCGCGTTCGGTAATCTCTTCTGCTTCGGCGTGAGCTCTGTGGTCACACCAGAGGTAATAGTCAGCCAAGGGTTGCAGGTTGCGGTCGACCACCACAACGCTTGAACCCGTGGTGTCGCATGCCAGGGCCGCAATGCACTTCCCATCGATCGCCGCGAGCTCAATCGCCTGGCGAAGCGCGTGTACGAGCCCGGACATATGGTCTTCGTGACTTTGGGCCCCCAGCAAGGGATCCGCAGCGGACCGCTTGAGTGGATAACTCGCGGCAGCCGTCGCAAGTGTCTCTCCGGTCTCGGTATCCATGAGCGTTGCCCGGACACTCAATGTGCCAAAATCAACGCCGGCAACGATAGCCATCTGATCTGTTCCTATTGGCCGTAGGTGGCGTTCTTGCCGTGTTTGCGCATGTAGTGGCAATCGAGCAGGTGCTTGGAAATGGGGGCAATGTTGGGAACAAGCATCATGGTATGCCAGGCCATGCGTGCAGCCTCCTCAAGCATCAGGGCATTGATCACAGCATCGGCCGGGTCGCGGCCCCAGACAAACGGGCCATGGCCAGCGACCAGAACAGCAGGGATCTCCATCGGATCGATATCCCGAAACGTCTCGACGATGACCTCGCCCGTCGCTTCCACGTAGTTTCGCGTAATCTCCTCCTCGGTCAGTGGCCTGGTCACAGGTATCGTACCCCTGAAGTAGTCAGCATGGGTCGTGCCCAATGCAGGCAACGGGCGGAGCGTTTGCGCAAAGATTGTCGCATAGGTCGAATGCGTGTGGACTACCCCACCTATGTCCGCGAAGGCCCTGTACAGGACCGCGTGGGTCGCAAGGTCAGAAGAGGGCTTGAACCGGTTGTCAAGCGAGACGCCTTCCAGCGAGGCCAGGACCATGTCCTGAGCCTTGAGCTGGTCATAGGGCACGCCTGAGGGCTTGATCACGATCTGGCCGGATTCGCGATCAATGCCACTGGCATTTCCGAATGTGGACACAACGAGGCCGTGGCGCACTGTGGCAATGTTTGCCTCCAGTACTGCCTGGCGGATGGCTTCGATTGACATGAGGCAACCCAGCAGCAGAGCTTCAAGAGAGAATTGGTGCCGCGCCGCGGGAGCGGCGGCGCGGCCCGTCGCACCGGTCAGCGCGGTGCGGTCCAGCCCTTGTAGGTTGCCAGGTTGTCTGCAGTGATCAACTCGGGCTCGAGCAGGATGGTGGAGGGATCGGGCTTCTCGCCTTGCAGGACCTTGTAACCCATGTCGAGCGCCATGCCCGCCATGACATAGGGGTCTTGCGAGGCGGACGCCTTCATCATCGATCCCTCAGTCGCCAGCGCGGTTTCAACATCGGGCGCGCCGTCAACAGCTGTAATGATGAAGTCGGTCCGGCCAAGCTGACGTGCAGCGAGTTCGGCGCCGATGCCGGTCGGGTCGTTGATTGCAAAGACAGCATCGATGTCGTCAAAACGCGTCAGCAGGCTTTGCATGACGTTCAGCCCACCATCGCGCGAGCCTTGGCCATTCTGGTCATCCGAGAGAATTGTGATCTCGGGGTGTTGCCCAAGAACGTTCTTGCAGCCCTGAACCCGCTCGATGATCGACGAGGATTGTGGACCGTTGATGATGATGACGTTACCTTTGGCTCCGATGGCGTCAACGATGTACTGGCAGGCTTTCTCGCCAGCCTGGACGTTGTTGGTCATCACTGTGACGTCGGCGCCTGGTGCGGAAACATCGAAGGCGGCGACGACGATGCCAGCGTCTTGCGCACGTTTGACGGCGGGGGCAATGGCGCTGGCATCGACCGCGTTCAGCATGATGATATCCACGCCGGACGCGATGAAGTTGTCGATCTGGGAGACCTGCTTGTTCAGGTCATAGTCGGCTGACACCGAAGTGACCTGCACATTGGGATTGATCTTGCGGGCTGCATCTTCGATGCCCTTGATGGTGGCGACGAAGAAGGGATTTCCCAGAAGGCCGACAGAGATGCCGACGCTTTCAAGGTCCTTTGCCGCGACCGGGGACGCTAACGCCACCCCCAGTGCCGCCGTCGAGAGTAGTAGTCTGGTCACGCGCATGTTCTCCTCCATGTAGTGTGCGTGGTCGTGGTAATGGCAGTTTCAAGGCACGGACGAGGGACTGCCTTGAGCGGAAATGACGGGTTCATGTTCTTGCCCCGCCTTTGAGGCGATAGCGGTCGAGGGCTACGGCCGCGATGATGACAAGCCCTTTCACGATGTATTGCCAGATGTCCGAGACGCCGATCAGAATGAGCCCGTTTGAGAGAACGGCGATGATGAGGGCTCCAATCAGCGTTCCCCAGATTGACCCGACCCCGCCCACAAAGCTCGTGCCTCCAAGGATGACCGCCGCAATGGCGTCAAGCTCGTAGGCCTGTCCAAGCTGGAGACCATTGGCCGCATAAAGGCGTGCAGCCGACATCGCGCCGCCCAGTCCGGCCAGGCAGCCCGACATTCCGTAGACGAACAACAAGACCAGAGGGACCTTGATGCCGGTCAGCCTGGCCGCCTCGGGATTGCCGCCGACGGCGTAAATCCAGGTTCCAAGGACCGTCCGGCGCAAGATGAACCAGGATACCAGGATCACCGACATGGCAATTATGGCCAGCCAGGGGATCCCGAAGAAGCTGCCGTTTCCGATGACGTCAAAGGGAAGTTCAGGGTTGAAGACCGTGGTATCTGCGCCCAGGAGCCGCGCCACACCCCTGACCGCGGTGAGAGACCCCAGCGTCACGATGAACGGCGGAAGCCTCAGTCCCGCGATCAAGACGCCGTTGGCCAGCCCGCAGACGAGCCCCGTGATCATGGCTGCCGGCACTCCGAGCCAACCGATCCCAGGAAACAGCGACACGATCACCGCAACCATGGCCGATGTTGCCAGTACCGATCCCACTGACAGGTCTATGCCGCCGGTCAGTATGACAAAGGTCATGCCTGCCGCCAGCACGATGTTGATTGAGGCTTGCTGCATCACGATCGACAGATTGTTGACGTTCATGAACTTGCCGCTCATCACCTGAAAGGCGACGGCCAGAAGGATCAGAACCGGCAGCATGCCGACGATCTGCATCGCGCCCTTCAGCCCCATCCAACTCGGGGTGGCCGCGGCATCGGTCGGCTTCGTCGTCATGCGTTTTCCTCCTGCGGTGTTACGGTTCCTGTCGAAAGTGCCATGATGTCTTCCTGACGGATCGGTTCGCCTTCGCGGGGCAGTAGCTCGCCTGCTATCTTGCCTTCCCGCATCACGAGGATCCTGTCCGCCACACCAATGATCTCGGGCAGTTCGCTCGAGATCATGATGATGCCCATGCCACGACCGACCAGCATATCGATCAGCTTGTAAATCTCAGCCTTGGCCCCCACGTCGACCCCGCGCGTAGGCTCGTCCAGGATGATGACCTTGGGATCAGTCTCGAGAAGCCGGGCCAGCAGGACCTTCTGCTGATTGCCGCCAGACAGAGAGCCGACATTGACGCGTGGCGTGGGCGCCCTGATGCCAAGCCCCGACATTGCAAGAGCTGCTCGTTCCGCTGCCCTTGCAAGGTTCAGAACGCCACCGCGGCGGGCATCTTTCTCGATCACCCCTACATTGACGTTCTCGCCGATCGACATGTCGAGGAACAGGCCAAGACCCGCACGATCCTCGGTCAAATAGGCCACTCCCGCAGCTATCGCGTCCCGGGGGCTCGTAGGATTGAAGGGTTTTCCGGCGAGAAACATCTCTCCGCCAACAGAGGTGTCCGCGCCGAAGATCAGACGGGCTAGCTCGGTACGCCCCGAACCGACGAGACCTGCAATACCAAGAACCTCACCCGTGAAGAGTGCAAGGTCACACCCCCGGACACGGCGCCCATCGGTCAGACCGGAGACCTTGAGGACAGGTTCGGTCGGCTGCGGTTTGTGCTGGTGCGCCTTGCGATAGAAGTTGCCCAAATCCCTGCCAACCATCATCGTGACCAGCTTGGCCGCCGACAAGTCCGCTCGATCCAGCGTGCCGATGTATTGTCCGTCTCGCAGAACACTTACCCTGTCAGCCAATGCATAGACTTCTTCCATGCGGTGGCTGATGTAGATGATCGCTATTCCATCCCTCTTCAGCGTTGCGATCACCTCGAACAAACGATCCGTCTCGCGGGTCGAGAGCGCAGTCGTCGGTTCGTCCATCACGATCAGTCGCGCGTCACTCGTCAGGGCGCGCGCAATCTCCACCATTTGGCGCTCACCGAGGGAAAGGCGCCAAACGGGTGTGCTCGGGCTGAAACTGACGCCTAGCCTGTCAAGGATCGGTCTGGCGCGCTGTTCCAGTGCCTTGCGCCGAACCGTCGAAAAGGCCCGACCTTCTCGACCGAGAAACATGTTCTCCGCAACCGTCAAGTTCGGTGCAAGTGACAGCTCCTGATAGATCACGGCTATTCCTGGGTTCCGACCCAGCACTGGTACGCCCAGGAAAAGGATTTCGCCGCCGGGATCGGCCACATATGCTCCGGACAGGACCTTCATCAGGGTCGATTTGCCGGCACCGTTCTCGCCCATGACGGCATGCAGTTCTCCGGCCCGGACATCCAGTCCGACATCTCTCAGGGCCATCACAGAGCCAAAGGACTTGGAGATGCCGCGCATGGTCAGAACGGTGTCGGTCATGCCTCGCCCCCTCGCGGAGCTATCAGGAAGTCGACGCCGTGTTCCTCGAGCATGCGCGCATGTTCGTCGGTCAAGCCATCATCCGTGACGAGCTTGCTGATCCGGTTCAAGGGAAGCGTCACAGTGGGCGGTCGGGCGCTGAACTTGCGGCTGTCGACCAAGACAATGACTTCGTTTGCCAGTTGGCTCATCTCGGCCGTGAAGCGAACAAGCAGCGGGTGTTGCTCCAGAAGGCCCTCTGAACTCACCCCCAAGGCACCTACGAAGAACTGCGAAGCATAGAACGTGTAGCCAGTCCCGCCTGTCTCGTAGAGAATTCCGGGCTCGCGGTGCAGATCACCACCCCCAACAACCAGCTGACAGGTGCCATGCTCTCCGAGATAACCGGCGAGCGGGAGCGAGTTTGTGAAGACCCGCACGTTGCGATGCGCCACCGAACAGCCGAACTGGAAACAGGTCGAGCCCCCATGGACGATGATCAAGCTACCGTCCCTCACCAGTCCGGCGGCGGCTCGGGCGATGTCGCGCTTCTGCGCAACGGCGATATCCCTGTTCTCGAAGAATGGGAGGGAAGAGGTTCTGCTTGGCCCGCCCTCGAGCGCGGCAACGCCGCCGTAGACTTTCCTGACCTTCCCGGCCTCATGCAGCTTCTCGATGTCGCGCCGGATCGTTGCCCCTGAAACGTCGATCCGCAACTGAAGGTCCCTTACGGATGCAAAAGGCCGTTCATTCAGCAGCTTAACAATCAGTTCCTGGCGCTCGGAATCGTTCAACAGCCCCTCCCAAAGCCGATTTGTGATCATACTTGCTCACATTTGGCCGATTCGTGCAAATACTTCTTCTGTTCTTGCGCCAAGAGCGTCACGCCTAAGGCCGTAACTCGAACATGCGTCGAGGCGCCTCTCTCGGCCCAATAGCAGTGGCAAACCGGGTTGTGTGGTGGTCAACACATTCACCACGCGGGGCGGCACTCCGGCCTCTGCCCCCAAGGCGCGCCATGGCGAAGCCGGTCAAGCGGCGCAGCAGGATCGAGATCGTGTTCGGGCGTCCGAAGGATTGGTGCCGCATCGCCGCCGGGAGCGACAGGTCCCCGAAGGTCTTCCTCTCGGCGATCGACTTGGTCGCAACCGTCATGTTCTGGCCGGACGCGCGAACGAGCCTTTACCCGAGAACCGAAGTCTGCGACCGGACCCCGCTTTGCCCCTGCAGAATACTACACCTGTTGTGCCGCGCCGCAGAGACAGGAATCAGACAGGCTGCGACCATCGCCCGCTTTGCCTGAGCAGGCCATGGAGGCCCATGGGGGTGACAGCATTTTTATATTTATAAAACAATATTATAACAGGAAACCTTTGCCAGGTGTTGATGATGCGATTGACAAGTCCCTATCAGCCTGACCTCCTAAATACAGCAATCGTGGCTCTTTATCACATTTGCTGTTTCACGGTCTCGGACCGCACCCAAATCGCCTGTTCCAGGGAGGAACCCATGATCAATCGCCGTACCGCAGTGGCGGGCCTCGCCGCCACCGCTTCGATCCTTGCGCTCTCCGTTCCCGCTTTCGCCGAGGGGCTCAAGATCGGTTTCAGCCAGGTCACCCTGCAGTCACCCTTCTATGTCCAGCTGAAGGATGGGGCTGAAGCCGCCGCCAAGGCTGGCGGCGACACCTTGGTCTTTCTCGACGCCAATGGTGATGTCTCAAAGCAAAACAACGACATCCAGGACCTGATTACCCAGGGCGTGAATGCCATCATCATCAACCCCGTCAACCCGGATGCCGTGATCCCGTCGCTGGAGGCGGCTGCGGCGGCGGGCATCCCGGTGATCACGGTCGACCGCTCGGTCAATGGCGGCGGGGTCAAGGCGCATATCGGGCGCGACAACAAGGCCATGGGCAAGATGGTGGGCGATGCGGTGTTGGAGCGGCTAAAGGCCGATGGCATCGAGAGTGGCAAGATCATCGAGATCCAGGGCGATGCAGGCGGTTCGGTGATGATGGACCGTCGCGACGGATTCCACGCCGCCTTCGAGGGAACGGGCTACACGATCGTCGAGGGACCTTACGCCGAATACATTCGTGCCAATGCCGTAACCGCGATGCAGGACCTGTTGCAGGCCAATCCCGATGTGACGGTCGTCTACGCCCACAATGACGACATGGCCTTGGGCGCGCTGCAGGTCCTGAAGGAGAGCGGCCGGACCGATGTTCTGGTGGCAGGCGTCGATGGCCTGTCCGAAGCGCTGGGCGTGATGGCCGAAGGTGGCCCCTATGTCGCAACCGCGCTGAACGATCCACAATACCTGGGCGACGTGACGATCCAGGTCGCCCGTGAAGTGGCGGCAGGCAAGACGGTTCCGGCCTTCGTCGATGCCGGATCGAAGGCGGTGACCTCGGCCAACGTGGGAGACTTCCCGCGCGACGCACTGTTTGCCGTCTATCGCCCGCAAGTCCTGGGCAACTGACACCGTCAAGGCGGGGTGCAAGCCCTGCCCCTGTGGGCCGCCGCTGCTCCCCGGCGGCCCCTTCTTCCAGCCAAGAAAGATCGAAGATGCGTGCAGCTGTCCTCTATTCCCCCGGCGATATTCGACTGGAAGATGTCGCCAAACCCGTTGCCGGTCCGGGCGAAGTCCTGCTGCGCGTGGCGGCCGTGGGGGTTTGCGGGTCGGATTTGCCGCGTATGCTGATCAAGGGCGCCCACAAGATGCCGATCATCTGCGGTCATGAATTCTCGGGCTACATCGAGGCGCTGGGCGCGGGGGTCACAGGCTTTGCCCTTGGCGACCTTTGCACGGTGCCGCCGATGCTTCCGTGCAGGGTTTGCGACCAGTGCGCGACGGGCGATTTCTCGCGCTGCCGGGACTACGACTATTTCGGCTCGCGCCGGGATGGGGCCTATGCGGAATGGGTCGTGGCGCCAGCCGCCAATCTGCTGAAAGTCCCCGAGGGCACCGATCCGCGCGCCGCAGCAATGGTCGACCCGGCATCGATCGCTCTGCATGCGATCTGGAAAGCAGGCGGCGTGCGTATGGGATCGCGCGGGGCCGTGATCGGCTGCGGGCCGATCGGGCTTTTTGCTATCCAGTGGATGCTGCTGATGGGCGCGCGCGAGGTCGTCGCCGTCGATGTCTCAACCGAGAAACTGGCACAGGCGCGGCAGGCGGGGGCAACCCACACCTTCCTCGCCGAAGAGGAGATACCCAAGTCGCTTCTGTGTGATGTGATCGTCGAGGCAGCAGGCCACCCCTCGTCAATCAATGCGGCCGCCCTCCTGGCCGCGCCCGGCGGGCATGTGGTCTTCATTGGTATTCCGGTGGGCGATGTGCCCTTGCAGAACAAGACGTTCCAGCACTTCCTGCGTCAGGAAGTCTCGCTTCACGGGTCATGGAACTCATTCGGGGCGCCCTATCCCGGGCCGCAATGGACAGTGACTCTGGACAAGCTGGCCAGCGGCGCGCTGACATGGGATTTCATGATCAGCCACGAATTGGCGCTGGAGGAATTGCCTGGCATTTTTGCCCGCTTGGGGTCGGAAAAGGAGATGTTCTTCTCCAAGATCATGTTCCGTCCCTAAGGGAGGAGACGGGGACGAGCGGGAGGGGTCATGGCGCATGTCTTGAGTTTCGATTTCGGCACGGGTGGCGTGCGGGCAGGGGTCTATGACACATCTGCCCTCGTCATGCGTGCCACGGCCGAGGCGAGTTACCCGACCCGCTATCCTCGGGCCGGTTGGGCCGAGCAGGATCCAGACGACTGGCGGCGCGCGTTGCGCTTGGCAGGACGAACGGCGCTGGAGCGTGCAGGGCTCTCGCAGGTCGAGGCGGTTTGCGCGGCGACAACCGCGTCAACCGTGGCGGTCTGCCAGCGTGACGGCACACCCATGCGTCCCGCGATCTTGTGGATGGACTGTCGCGCCGAGGCAGAGGCCCGCGAAACGGCGCGCCTGACCCATCCGGTCATGCGCTATTGCGGTGGGTCGGACGCGGTCGAATGGCTGATCCCCAAGGCCATGTGGCTGAAGCGGAACCAGCCCCTGGCCTGGGCCGGTGCCGAAGTCATCTGCGAGGCCCTGGACTATGTGAACCACGACCTGACCGGCGAATGGGCGGCCAGCCGGATGAATGCGGCCTGCAAGTGGAACTACGACAGTGCCGAGGGCCGCTTTCTGCCCGAACTGTATGCTGCCCTCGGGATTGCCGACCTGCTGGAGCGTCTGCCGCAGCGGGTGATCCCGGTTGGGGGGCGGATCGCGCCGATGCGGGCCGAGATGGCGGTTGAGCTTGGGCTGACCAACCGGCCCATGGTGGCGCAAGGCGGCATCGACGCCCATATCGGTATGCTGGGCGCGGATATTGTGGCGCCGGGGGGTATGCTCTTCATCGGCGGAACCTCGGTTGTTCAACTCACGCAATTGCAAGCCGAGACCGATGTGTCAGGGTTTTGGGGTCCCTATCCCAATGCGCTGACCGATGGGCATTGGCTGGTCGAGTGCGGCCAGGTCTCGGCCGGATCGGTGATGGCCTGGCTGGCCGGCACGATCTTCGGGCTGGACAGCGCGGGCCATGCCGCCCTGATCTCCGAGGTTGCTGCCAGTCCTGCCCGAGCCGAGGGGCTCTTGGCGCTGGATTACTGGATGGGCAATCGAACGCCCTATCGCGACGGTGCGCTGCGCGGCGCCATGTTGGGGCTGACCCTGGGCCATGGCCGGGCGGATATCTACGCCTCGGTCGTCGATGCCGTGGCATTGGGATCAGCCAATGTGCTTTCGTGCCTGGCCGAGCGCCAGGTCGTGATCGATCGCGTCGTGATGGCAGGCGGCATCGTCAAGAATGCCGCTTGGGCCCAGGCCACCGTTGATGCCCTTGCCCGACCTGTTCTGGTTGCGCGCGAGGACAACCTTTCGCTGGTGGGCGCCGCCGCCGCCGCCGCCAGCGCGGTTGGTCTCTTTGGCTCCCTGGCCGATGCGGCGCGGGTCTGCGCCGCCCCTGCCCAGCTGTTGTACCCCGACCCCGCGCGCTCTGACTTCTTTGCGCGGAGCCTGCCCTTGTACCGCGAGGCGACTGCCGCCCTTACCCCCGTGCTGCACGAACTCTCCCGCCGTCAGACCGGAGCACCTCAATGAGCGACCGCAACCCTTACTCGCAGCGCTTGCCGGTGGACGAGAACCGCGACCACCTGATGGTGCAGGTGGCCAAGCTCTATTACGATCTTGACCATACTCAGGCCGAGATCGCGACGGAGCTGGGCCTGACCCGCTGGCAGGTCGGCAAGCTCTTGAGCGGCGCGCGCACTGCGGGCATCGTACGGATCGAAATCACGCCTCGCGTCAGTCGCAAGACCTCGCTTGAGGTCGAATTGCAGCAGCGATTTCGTCTGCGCGATGCCATCGTCGTGCCGATGGGCGAGATCACCGATCCCTCGCTGCTGATTGACAGCGTGGCGCAGGCGGCTGCCAGCTATCTGGCCAACCTGAACCCAAAGCCCCAGCTTCTGGGCGTCAGTTGGGGCCGCACGATGGCCGCCGTGGCCCGTGCCCTGACGCCGGGCTGGAACCCGGGCGTCCATGTTGTTCTGGTCAACGGCAATTCGGCGCTTCACGTCACGTCATCGCGCAATACCGCCGTGGCGGAGGACTTCGCAGCTTCGGCCGGGGGACAGGCCACGCTTTTGCCGGTGCCCGCCATTGTCGGCAAACGTTCGACCCGGGACGCACTGGAAGAGGACCCGATCATCGGCCGGGTCCTGTCCCTCGCCGAAGCAGCGCCGGTCGCGGTGTTCGGTATGGGCGGGCTGTCACATCAATCGGTTCTGACGGACTCGGGCTATCTGGCGCAGGACGACATCGCAAGGCTGCGCGCCCTGGGGGCGGTGGGCGATGTGCTGGGCCGCTTCGTTGATGCCGACGGGCACATCGCCGATCCGGGTCTTGACGATCGCACGGTGGGCCTTCGGTTGGACCGCCTGCAACAGAAGGAATGGGCCATCGGCGTGGTCGCTGGGGAAGAGAAACACCCGATCGCCCGCGCCGCGCTCAAGGCGGGTTACGTCACCGTCCTGGTGACGGACGAGGCCACAGCCCGCAACATACTGGATGAGCCGGCATGACCCCTGTTCTGGAGCTTCGCGGCCTGGCCAAGCGTTTTCCGCCAAACATAGTCGCATTGGACGAGGCCCATCTGCAGGTCCTGCCCGGCGAAGTCCATTGTCTATTGGGCGCGAATGGAGCGGGGAAATCGACGCTGCTGAGACTTTGCGCCGGGGCGATGATGCCTTCGGCGGGTGGAATCCTTGTCGACGGCAAGGCGATGAGTTTTCGCAGACCGTCGGAAGCGGCCGAGGCCGGGATTTCGATGATCTATCAGGAGCTGGATCTGGTGCCACAACTAACCGTGGCCGAGAACCTGTTCCTCGGCCACCCGCCCGCGCGTTACGGCCTTTTGCAGAAATCAGCACGCCGGGATCGCGCGTTGAAGGCCCTGGCGCGGGTCGGTGCCGGTTTCTCGCCGGATGCAAGGGTTGAGGACCTTTCGGTCGCGGGTCAGCAGCTGACCGCCATCGCCCGCTCTCTGACGCGCGAGGCCAAGGTCATCATCATGGACGAGCCGTCGGCCGCGCTGAATGAGACCGAGTTGAAGGCCGTCTTCCGGGTTATCCGCGAATTGACCGCACAAGGGGTGGCGGTGGTCTATGTCAGCCACCGGCTGGGCGAACTGCGCGAGATCGGTGACCGCGTCACGGTTCTGCGTGCAGGTCGGACGATCGAGACCTTCCATGTGGCAGACACGCCGGACAGTACCCTGGTCGATGCGATCCTCGGCGGCACCCGAACCTTGATCGAACGCCACGACCGTCCGCCGCTCTCGGCAGAGACCGTCCTGCGGGTCGAACGCCTGTCCGGGCCGCACGGTCTTGAAATCCGCGACTTCAACCTCCGGCGCGGCGAAATTGCAGGGCTCACCGGGCTGAACGGCGCGGGACGGACGACCTTTCTCAAGGCGCTCTTCGGAGCTCTGCCCCATGCGGGCGAGATGACCCTGCACGGGCAGCCCTATGCGCCACGCCAGCCAAAGGACGCGATCCGCGCCGGCTTTGGCCTTGTGCCCGAAAACCGCAAGACCGAGGGCCTGATGCTGCAGGCCGCGATCTACAAGAACGCCACCCTGCCAGCGATGCAAGGTGACTTCTGGACCCGCCACGAAATGAGGCGCGCCGACACCACGGCCATGCTGCGTCAGCTGTCCACCAAGTATAGCCATCCCGATCAGAAAGTCGTCCAGCTGTCGGGCGGCAACCAGCAAAAGGTCGTGCTGTCGAAATGGCTGATAAAGGGGTCCGAAATCCTGCTTCTGGATGAGCCCTCCCGCGGGTTGGACATCGGAGCCAAGGCAGACCTCTATGCCCTTGTCGACGATCTGTCGCGCAAGGGGGCCTCGGTCATCGTGGCATCCTCGGAACTCGACGAACTCTACGCCGCTTGCGACCACATCTGGGTCTTTCACGAAGGCCGCAACATCGCCTGCTTCGACCCTTCCACCACCGATCAGGACACGATCCTGAAACGCCAGATTCTAGGAGAGGCCGCCCATGACTGACCTTACCCGACCCACGGCCGGGCGGCGGCTGATCGAACTCTGCATCGAATACAACTTCATCGTCATCTTCATAGCGGTGGCGGCGATTGCAACGATCTTGTCGCCAAACTTCCTGACAGCGACAAACATCGCCAACCTGTTCCAGCAGGCCGCCGTGACAGGGGTCGTGGCGGTCGGCATGACCTTTGTAATCCTGACGGGCAACATCGATCTGTCCGTGGGCAGCGTCTGTGCGCTCTGCGGCATGGTGGCGGCGGTTCTGCTGGCCGCCGGCTGGCCGATCTGGGCGGCAATTCTGGTCGCCATCGCGGCCGGTGCGATTTGCGGCGCCGTGACCGGAGCCATAACGGCGCTGGCCGACGTGCCGAGTTTCATCGTCTCACTGGCCGGGTTGGTGTCGTTCCGAGGCCTTACCTTTCTGCTGACCGACGGCGTGCCCGTCTCGGGGCTGCCTGCGGGCTTTGCCGCCATCGCCTCAACGCAGATTCCGCTGGCACCTGGCTTTGCGCTGTCGTCGATGGCGGTGTTCTTCCTGGCGCTCTGCCTTCTGGCGGGCGCTCTGCTGCGGCTGACCGTAGTGGGCGAGTCGATCTATGCCACGGGCGGCAATCCCGAAGCGGCGCGCCTGTCGGGCCTGCCGACGAGGGCCGTGCTGATCCTGGTCTTCACCCTGTCCGGCGTGACGAGCGCGCTCGCGGGCATCCTGCTGACCTCGCGGTTGCGCATCGGCCAGCCCACTGCTGCGCAGGGGCTGGAGCTTGACGCAATCGCGGCTGTGGTCCTGGGTGGAACCTCGCTGTTTGGTGGGCGCGGCGGGGTTCTGGGCACATTCTTTGCGGTCATGCTGCTGCAGGTGTTGCGCAACATATTCAACCTGCTTGGCCTTGGCTCATTCTACCAGATGACGGTGACCGGGCTGATCATCGTGGCGGCCATCCTTCTGAACCGTTTCATCGACCTGCGCCGCGGGCGCGGCTGATCACAGGATACAACCATGACCGAGACCTTTCCCCGGATGACCGGGACCCCCTTTGCGGCCGACTGGTTCGACAGCGTCAGCATCAATACCTCGGCGGCCGAACGGCGGGCGGCGACCCTGCCCGGTCGGAGGACCGTAAAGAAGGACTTTCAGGCCGCCTGGCTCGCCCGCGCCATCACCTGCATCGACCTGACCACCCTGTCGGGCGATGACACGGCAGGGCGGGTGCAACGACTCTGTGTCAAGGCCCGCGCCCCCCTGCGGGAGGATCTGATGAAGGCGCTCGGGCTGGACAGTCTGACCGTCGGTGCCGTCTGTGTCTATCCCAGCATGGTGCCTCATGCCGTCAAGGCGCTCGAGGGCTCGGGCATCCCGGTTGCGTCGGTCGCGACGGGATTCCCTGCCGGGCTTCTCCCTCTCCCGCTACGTCTGGCTGAGATCAGATATGCGGTCGACCAAGGTGCGCAGGAAATCGACATCGTCATCCCCCGCGAACTGGCGCTGACGGGCCAGTGGCAGGCACTGTATGACGAGATCGCGCAGATGCGGGCCACCTGTGGTGCCGCGCATATGAAGGCCATCCTGTCGACGGGCGACTTGAAGACGCTGACCAATGTCTACAAGGCATCTATGGTGGCCATGCAGGCGGGGGCCGATTTCATCAAGACCTCCACCGGCAAGGAAGAGATGAACGCCACACTGCCTGTCTCCCTCACGATGGTACGGGCGCTGCGCGACTTTCGTGACCGCACGGGCCAATGGGTCGGGTTCAAGCCCGCGGGCGGGCTGAAGACCGCCAAGGATGCGATGAACTGGCTGTTCCTAATGAAGGAAGAGGCCGGAACTCGCTGGACCATGCCCGACCTTTTCCGCATCGGGGCCTCGTCCATGCTGGGTGATATCGAACGTCAACTCGAGCACTACGTCACGGGCCGCTACTCGGCCGCCAACCGCCACGCGCTGGCCTGAGAGGACTGCGATGATCATCAAGGACATCATGCAAACCATGGATTACGGCCCCGCCCCAGAAGCCAGCACCGAGGCCCGGGCCTGGATTGCGGCCCATCCGGTCACTCCGCATTACATCGGCGGTCGTTTCCTACCACCAGAGGGCGACACGGCCGAGGTCCTCAATCCTGCCACAGACGAGGTTCTGACCCGCGTTGCGTTTGGCACGGCGGCCGAGGTGGATGCAGCAGTCCAGGCTGCCCGGGCGGCCTTTCCGAAATGGTCCGCCTTGCCCGGCCATGCCCGCGCCCGCTACCTGTACGCCATCGCCCGGCAAGTGCAGAAACGCGAGCGGTTTCTGGCCGTGCTGGAAACGATCGACAACGGCAAGACCATCCGCGAGACCCGCGACATCGACATCCCGCTGGTAGCCCGGCATTTCTATCACCACGCCGGCTGGGCCGAGACGCTGGACAGTTCCTTCCCCGGGTACGCGCCCCTGGGCGTCTGCGGCCAGATCATCCCGTGGAATTTTCCGCTTCTGATGCTGGCCTGGAAGGTGGCGCCTGCGCTTGCGGCGGGAAATACCGTCGTGCTGAAACCTGCCGACCTGACGCCCCTGACCGCGCTTGCCTTTGCCGAGATCTGTGCCGAGATCGGCCTGCCCGCCGGGGTGGTGAACATCGTGCAGGGCGACGGCACCACCGGCGCGGCCCTGGCTGGCCATCCGGATGTCAACAAGGTGGCCTTCACCGGATCGACCGAGGTGGGCCGCACGCTCCGCCGCCAATTGGCCGGGTCCGGCAAGAAGCTGACACTGGAACTGGGCGGCAAGTCACCGTTCATTATCTTCGAGGATGCCGATCTGGACGCCGCCATCGAAGGCGTCGTCGATGCGATCTGGTTCAATCAGGGCGAAGTCTGCTGTGCCGGCTCTCGCATCCTGGTGCAGGAAGGCGTTGCCGATCGCTTCTTTGCCAAGTTGAAGGCGCGGATGGACACCCTGCGAGTTGGCGACCCGCTGGACAAGACGATGGACATGGGCGCCCTTGTCAGTCGCAGGCAGCTGGCCCGGATCGAGGCGCTGATCCAGCCGCCACAAGGCACCACGTTGCATCGCGCACCGGGGGCCTTGCCGCAAAGGGGCGCCTTCTGCGCGCCAGGTTTCTTCACCGGAACCGCCCCCGCACATGAGGTCAGTCAGGTCGAGATCTTTGGCCCCATCGCAACCACCCTGACCTTCCGCACTCCGGACGAGGCCATCACCCTGGCCAATGACACGCGCTATGGGCTGGCGGCCTCGGTCTGGTCGGAAAACATCAACCGCGCCATCGAGACGGCAGCTGCCGTCAAGGCAGGCGTCGTCTGGATCAACGCGACCAACATTTTCGACGCCGGCGCCTCGTTCGGCGGCATGCGCGAAAGCGGCTTTGGCCGTGAGGGAGGCTATGCAGGGATGCTCGATTATCTGGGCCGGGCGGCGCCGAACGGCAAGCCGCGTGATGCCCTGCCCGCACCCGAGATCACTCCCTTCACCGGCAAAGCCGGCCGGCCCGAGATTGACGTGACGGCGAAGCTCTACATCGGCGGCAAGCAAGCCCGCGCGGATGGCGGCCAAAGCTACACGGTCATGGGTAAGGCGGGTGCCATCGGACAGGCCGCCCTTGCCAACCGCAAGGACATCCGCAACGCCGTTGAGGCCGCCGCCAGGGCTGGCGGCTGGGGTGGCGTGACGGCTCATAACCGCGCACAGATACTGTACTTCCTGGCCGAGAACCTCGATCAGCGGCGGGAAGAGTTCACCAAGGCCCTCGCTGCCGCCGGGGCACCGAAACCTGACAACGAGGTCGAGACCTCGATCCGCCGCGCTTTCTGGTATGCCGCCCAGGCCGACAAGTTCGACGGGCGCGTCTCGGCCACCAAGTCGCGCCATGTGACGATGACAGTGAACGAGCCCTTCGGCGTAATGGGCTTGGTGGCCCCCGAAGAGGCACCGCTTCTGGGCCTTCTGTCGCTGATCCTTCCAGCTGTCGCCATGGGTAACCGGGTGGTGGCGGTCGCCAGCCAAAGCCAGCCTTTGCTGTCCGCGCGTCTGTATCAGGTGCTGGAAACATCCGACGTTCCCGCAGGCGTCATCAATCTGCTGACAGGGGACCGCGAGGCGCTGGCACTGACCCTTGCCCAGCACGACGAGGTCGCTGCTTTGTGGTATTGTGGAACGGCCCAGGGCGTTGCGGCGGTCGAGGCTGCTTCTGCCGGCAATCTCAAGCCGGTCTGGACAGATGGCGGGTTCACGCGGGATTGGGCCGGGCCGCAGGGTCAGGGCACCGACTTTCTGGCCCGGGCGACACAGGTCAAGACGATCTGGATTCCCTATGGAAGCTGACGACATCCCCGATCTGGTCATCTTTGACTTCGATGGCGTGCTCGCCGATAGCGAGGGCATCGCCATAGAAGAGTTGGCCGCCGAGATGACCCGGCGCGGGGCGACCATCACCGTGGCCGAGGCTCAGGCGCGCTTTCTGGGCGCCTCGACCCGCGATCACATAGCCTTCATTCAGGCCCGGACCGGGGATCCGGCACCCGACTTCCCGGCGGTCTGGCACGAGCGTCTCTTCATGCGTTACGCGACCGAGTTGCAGCCGGTGCCCGGCGCCCCGGAAACGCTGGATTATCTTGATGCGAGGGGCATCGCCTATTGCATCGGCTCGGGCGGGGCGGTTGACCGCTTGAGCCACGCGCTGCGCCACCTCGGCCTGGCCGAGCGGTTTCAAGGACGGGCCTTCAGCGCCGAGGAGGTTGCGCGAGGCAAGCCCGCCCCCGACCTGTTCCTCCACGCCGCGGCACGGATGGGCGCAGAGCCGGCGAAGTGCATCGTCATCGAGGATGCGCCCGCTGGGATCGAGGCAGCCACAGCTGCCGGAATGCACAGTATCGCCTTCGTCGGCGGCAGCCACCTGCGCGGCAGGGAGGCAGCACAGGCCAAGCTTCTGACCGAGCGGGGCGCCGTTGGCATCTGCCCCTCACATGAGGCGCTGCGGGCGCTTCTCTGACGGTCAGGCCTGCGGTAACAGGGCCGCTCCAGTCAGGCGGCCCCGGCTCCATCATCTTGTGGTTGAAGCCGAAAGGACCAGGTTCGCAAGCGGCATCAAGGACCTTTCTGGCGCTGCAGCCAGGCGCGCGGCCATTCCCGCTTCCATCCTGTCGACAAAGCCCTGGATTCGGCTGGGTGCGGATTCTGCTGCCAGACCACGTGATAATGTGGGGAGAACCGACGCTCTGGAGAAAGCGGCCCAACGTGCGCCAAATGCCAGAGCATCCCCATCCTTCAAGTAGTCCTGCCAAATAGTGTCTTCGCCCTCAAAGGTCTCGATCAGATCAAGCGTGAGGCCACAGAATTCGCCGGTTTGAAATGGCTCCGCAAACTCGCTTCTGGTTCGCCCGACTGTCGGGATGACCATCCTGCCCGCTTCCTCCGGCAGCACCTCGCCTTCCTGGACCAAAGCCTGCAATGTCTCGTTCATTGCGGTCAGGACCGGCGCATAGCCAAAGTCGCCCTCGTCTGTGAGCGCCATCGAAATGACGACCAAGCGACCTCCAAGCTGCAATTCGGCCGCCCGATGGCGCAAGAATGTCCTCCAGTCTGCGGCGGCCTGTCTTGCATAGGCAGCCCGAACTTCAGGAAAGCGGCTGTAGGCCGATTCCACATGATCCGGGATCACCATCGGTGCCTCGCTCAGCCACTGAATGGACCAGGCACACCAGCCCAGGGTCACGCTTCGGGCCGGGAGGATCTGTTCATAAAAGGAACGGCCAATCGCACTTGCATAGACTTCATCATCCTGGCGCAGGTAGCTCGCGGGATCTCGATTGAGAAGGTCAAACAGTGCCGAAAAGTCATTCTGAGCCAGATCAGTATGGACGACTGAAATGGGTCTGCCGCGTCCCAATCGCTCGCGAAGGGTCTGCACCGCCGCTGACATGGGAACAAGCGAGTTTCGGCCTTGGGATGCGCCGTAGTCAGCTATGACAACGGGCCCGGACCCTGCCGGAAGGGACACATCCCGTGCTGCTTGTGCCAGCAACGAGACGGCTGGCGAAGCGCCAGAGGCCTGAACTGACGAGCGGGAATTGTAGCCGCCATTCCCCTCCATGGGTGCCGGGCCAACAACGCCAGATCCATTTGTCATTCGTCTTGGTCCCCAGTCCTGAATGAAGTGCCAATGTTCATTGGGCGAGCCATCATTGCGTGACATCCACTGCCGTCAGTAGCGCTCTAGGACCCCGTCTTCGAGATCGAAGAAAGACAGTCGTCGAGCGGCGACCAGTCGCCTTGTCTGGCAATGGCAGCGACGAACCCGTCGGGCCGGATCAGCCGCAGCAGGCCGTCTGTAGCCCCCTCGCGGGGTTCGGGTTCCACCAGGTCTGCGTAACGCGCTATGAACGCCTGTGCCTCTTCCGTGTCTGTCGCGCACAGCGCGTAGCGCGGCTCGGGTCCTGCACCGAAAGGCGTTCCGGTTTCATATCGTTCGCCGGCAGTTTCCACGGCATGGGGAACATGCCCTCTGTTGAGCGGACTGTTCGGGTACCCAATGGTGAGTTCTGAAAACTGCTCGGTCGCCTGGCGCTGTACCCAGGGATGACCAAGCAGATGGTGGGCAACGAAATCACGGATCGTCTGCTCGAGATGTCCCTTCATCAGGCCCACCCTGGTAAGCTTTCCAGAGGCGGAGATAACATGGTGGGCGACGGCAGAGCGTTCGTCGTGATAGCTGTCAAGAAGCGACACCCGGGCCTTGCTCCTGACAACGAGCGCAAGCTTCCAGGCCAGATTGATCGCATCCTGCATGCCTGTGTTCATGCCCTGACCGCCTGCCGGACTGTGGATATGGGCAGCATCGCCCGCGACGAAAACCCGACCGGTCCGGTACTGCGGAACCATGCGTTCATTGATGGTAAACCCAGACAGCCAGACAGGGTCTGTCACTGTGATGCCGCCGGGTGTGCGGGCATCGACGATTGCCTGGACTTCGGCGAGGGTCGGGTCATGTCGCGGCGTTTCGCCGACATCGGCAATCAGGCGGTAACGATCATGTCCGATCGGGAAGAACATCAGCGTACCTTCACCGCTCCAGTAGACGCCGATCTCCGTCGGGGGGACATTCAGCCCCCGGACCTGAACATCCGCCAGAACGAAAGACTGGCCCATCGTATCGCCATCGAAGGACAGGCCGAGGCTGTTCCGGACGATCGAATGTGCGCCATCGCACCCGATGAGCCACGAGGCCTGAATGATCTGTTCCACCCCGTCCGGCCCGACGATCGTGCAGCTTACGCCTTCGTCCGTCTCCTCAAACGCCTTTAGCGTCGTGCCTCGGTCGACCTTGACGCCAAGATCCCCGAGATGTGTTTCAAGAAGCCGTTCGGTGTCTGACTGTGGAAGCAGCAAGGCGAACTGGTAGCGCGACTCGAGATGGGTGAAGTCGATCCGGCCGATTGATGACTCTGGCGACATGATCCGAACCGCCGGCGCACAGATACCCGCATTCACCAGTGCCGAGCCAATTCCGGCGCGGTCCAGAAGCTCGATCGTCCGGGGCCAGATGGCCAAGGCCTTGGAATAATGAGTTGATGCTTTGGCGCTATCCAGAATGCGCAGTGGGATGCCATAGCGCGCCAGTTCAATGGCAAGTGTCAGCCCAACAGGGCCCGCCCCGACGATAACAATTTGTTCGGTCATATTGGTGTCCTCGTTGGAAAGAACCAAGGGGTTCCTGGCAGAAGGTTTGCGTCAAGACGGGCGCGTGGAGATGCGCGGTGAGATGACGGAAGGGGCGCCGGTCTTGACGGGTCGACTTGGCGAAAACCAGAGGTTCTTGGTTTTCCCTCAGATGCTTGTGGCAAAGGCCAGGAGCAGACCGCCCACCAGGCCCGTGTTGATGATGAACTCGGATCGCATCCACATGCGGTCCGGTGTATTCGTTCGCCAGAAGTCGAGGAACGACAGGCTTGCGGCAATTGTGAAGGCCGCCAGGCCGAGTGCCGCCCAGGGCCGAAGCAGCCCGAAGGCAAGACAAAGGCCACCCAGAATCTGCAACGACGAGACGATTGCCAACACTGGTCCGGGCATGGGCCAGCCTCGATTGGCCATCATGCCCTTGACCGCGGCGAAGTTCCGAAAATGATCGAGCCCGGCAAAGGCAAAGATCGCCCCCATGAGCAAGTAGCCAATACTTGCAGCGTAGAAGGTCGCGTCTGGTAGCATTTCTCGTTTCCTTTTGGCGGGCTTGGCTGCGGCCGCTGAGTTGGATTTCGCAGGTAGGAATCTCGGAGTGGAGAGGGTCTGTTCGTCTCTGGCCGGGCAGATGTCCGTTGGCTCAGGCTGGTCTTGATTGTCAGAGGCGCGTTGCTGCCTTGGTCGACAGAAAACAGGCGAATTGGGTTACGCTTTCCGGGTCCGCCGTGGTCAGTTTTTTGCCCGCGCCGGAACTCCCGAAGCAGGCAGGCACCGGAATCAGGCCATGTTTTCGAGTGGCCTTTCCATTTCCGGCCGAACGGATCGGGCGTTTCCCAGCACAAGGGCGTCGACCCAGGCCTCTGCCAGACGCACGGCATCCTCGGAGCTGAGGGTCTCCGGATCGAGGCTGCCTTCGATCCAAAGTCCGTCAAGCAGCGCCAAGAGCCCGATGGCAGCAAGTCGGAAATCCAGCAAGGGCACGCCACGGCTTACCGCCAGCCGCCTCAGGATGTCCTCGAGAAAGAGTCGGTATTCACCGTAGGTCCGCTCATACACCTCGCTCATCGCGTTGCCAGGCTGCTTCATGCCCCAGAAAACGATCCAGGCCCGAAGCACGCCGGGATCGAGTATCGTGGGGCTCAGCATCGCCTCGACAAATGCGCTCAACTGAGATCTCGGGCTGGCGTCCGCCGCCGCGACCGTCCGCTTAATCATCTCGAGATGTGACAGGGTCAGATGCTCATAGGCCTGTGCGACGAGGTCTTCCTTGTTGGCGTAGTGGTGATTGATCAGACCGACGGCCACGCCGGCCTCGGCGCTGATCTTGCGGATCGACAGTCCTTCGAATCCTTCCGTGGAAAGGCACTTGAGTGTCGCCGCAATAAGGGCTTCCTTGCGGTCGCTCGGCGAAAGGCGCTCGGTCTTCTTCAGCCGTTTGGCCATGGCTCATCTCCTCTCGGTCGTTCTTGCTGCCAGGACGGCTTCTTCCACCGAAACTGTAAGGAGATCGATGAGTTCAGCAAGTTCGGCGTCGGTCGCATTGTAGGGAGGGGCCACGATCAGCGTATCGCCGCGGACACCATCCACGTTGCCCGAGCAAGGATAGATGATGAGGCCGCGGTCGAAAGCCGCAGCGCCCGTTCTGGCATGCAACTGGCAGTCTGGCGCAAAGGGCTCTTTCGTGACCGGATCGCGGACCAGTTCGATCCCGATGAAATAGCCCCGTCCCCGCACGTCACCGACCTCGGGGATATGGGCAAGCGAAGAGCGGATGTCGCGCTGCAAGGCGGCACCTCGGAGCCGGACGCGCTCGACCAGCCCTTCGCGTTCGATCAGGGTCTGTACGGCAACGCCTGCAGCGCAGGCGGCTGTGTGGCCTGTGAAGGTATGGCCGGTCAGCGCGCCGCCATGCGCAGATACCAGCGCGTCGCTGATCCGCCGAGAGTAGAGCGCCGCCCCAAGGGGCACATAGCCTCCGGCGAGGCCCTTGGCGATCGACATGATGTCGGGCTCCACGCCATCATGTGCAAGCGCCCGCCAGGTTCCGACACGGCCCGAGCCGCACATCACCTCATCGGCAATCATCAGCACATCGTGGCGGCGGCAAACCTCGGCTATTGCCTGAGCGTACCCCTTCGGCGCGGGAACGACACCTCCTGCGGCACCTACCACTGGCTCGAAGATGAAGGCGGCCACGGCGTCTGGCCCTATCCTGAGGATCTCTGACTCCAATTCGGCGGCAAGATGCGCAGCAAGGCCTTCCGGGGATACGCCTTCCGGCCGACGATAGTCATTGGCCGCTGAAACGAAGGACACGTCGAGCAGACTGCCTTCGAAAGCGTCGCGCCGTGACTTGAAGTGTGAGACCGAGAGCGCGCCCAGCGTATTGCCGTGCCAGGACCGCTGCCGCGAAATGAAGCGGCGCTTGCCTTTTTGCCCCACCGCCGACCAGTACTGCAGCGCGATCTTGAGGCAGGATTCAACCGCCTCGGAACCGCTCGATACGAAAATGACCTTCTGGAACCCGCCCCCCGCCTGACGCAGCACGATCTCCTGCAGGGCATCCGAGGCATCGCTGGTGAACACGTATCGGTAGGCGTGAGCGATGTCGTCCAGCTGCGCCTTGATTGCGGCGTTCACCTCGGCGTTCGCATGGCCGACGGAATAGACCGCAGGCCCCCCCGATCCGTCGAGATAGCGCTTGCCGGCACTGTCAAAGACATAACTTCCACGCCCATAGGCCATGCGCGGCAGATCCTCGACGCCGAAGCTGCTGATGGAATGGCGGCTGGAAGCGGGCAAAGTCATCGGTCGTCCTTTCAGCGCCTGTGCCGGCAGACTGCGTGCCAATCATGCCGCATGCGCGGTTTGGGAATTCCGCGCCGATGACTCGGGTTCCCGGCGCCACCCTGACATCAATCTGCCACATAATGATCGTGTGTTCAATAGATGATGTGAACAGTCTTGATGGCTTTGGCCCGGCGGCCTGCCGCCCATACAGCAGAGGCAGCCGGTGCCTGAGCCGGTACCTGGCCTGGGCGGGTGCCCGGGAGTTCTTGGAAAAATACAGTATAACAAATATATAAAGCGCGGTTCTGCCCGACGCACAGATGGAAAGGGGTGCAGCGACCTCGTGCCCCGGCCCATCCCTCTGGATCAGGCAAATCTGCGGAGAGACCCTTCAAATGAAAATTATTGAACGAGTGAAGAAGAATGCTTGACTCGATGGCCGTCTTGCGTATTCTGCGCCTCACCGGCTGGGAGCGCATATTCTTCCCGGGCCAATACATTGCTTGCAACCCGGCCAAGACGGTCCCGGAACCCTAGATTACGACACCAGCTCCACCGGTTCCGGTCCTCGGCCGTGGAGCGAACACGACCAGCACTCCTGCCAGGAGCCGATATCCGGCCGGACAGCACCGCATACTGAACTGACCTGACCCGGACGGACCACGACTGACCTGACCAAGTCACTTGCCCATCCTGCCCTGAATCACCTGTTCCCTGGAGCAGTCGGGTACAGGCGCGGTCGTGCAGGCCCGAAACTACGTTCCAGCCTCACGGGGCCCATTCATCCTGCTCTGCGGAAACCGAACATGCCAATGAAGCCCCATCATTCAACCAGCACGGCCAAGCTTCTGCTCTCGACCGCCCTTGGAACCATCTTGGGGCTCAACGCGGCACTTCTCGATCCCGCCCGCGCCGACTCCGGTCTGTCCTGCGAGATGCAGGACGGCTCCTGTGTGATCGACACGAACGGGATCGACGGGAACGACGGACCCGACGGGACGGAGGCCGCGAAGAACGGCTCCTGGGGCACAGAAGGCTCGGCGGGCGGCGACAACACCAGCAACTTCGACAATGTGACGGGGCTCGTCTCCTCGGGGGTCGCGACCTCGCCGGTCAACATCACCGCCTTTGGCGGAAAGGGCGGCGACGGGGGCAACGGCTACCCCAGCTCCTCTGAGCAGAACTTCGGCGGCAATGGCGCGAACGGCATGGATGGCGGCGCGATCAACGCCACCATCGGCCCGAACACTAGCGGCCTGGCAACGCTCGGCTCCACCGGTCTGAACATCGGCGGCGTCACGATCCTCTCGCTGGGTGGTACTGGCGGTGGCGGCGGCGTCGCGTCCTATGAGGAGGGCAGCCAGGGCAACGGCACCTCCGGGACGGGCGGCGACGGCCTTGGCGTCACGGCGACGCTCGGGGGCCAGTGGCAATCGGCGACGGGCGAAGGCGCCTATATCGCCTCGGTCGGGGGCGATGGCGGCACCGGTCGATCCGGCGGGGGCGATCTGGCCGATGGCGCGAATGGTGGTCAGGGTGGCAACGGCGGCCAGGTGACGGCGACCATCACCGGCCAGATCTACGGCGTTGTCTCGGGCGCCTTTGTCACCTCGGCCGGCGGCAATGGCGGCGGGGGCGGGGACGGCGGAGAACATGACGGTGACGGCGCCGGCAACGGCGGCAACGGCGGGCAAGGCGGCGACGTGACGGCGACACTTGCCACCGGTGCCAAGATCACAATGGGAGAGGGTACGAGCGGTCAGGGCTTCATTGTGGGCTCCTATGGCGGCGCCGGGGGCGCCGGGGGCAATGCCTCCGCAGCAGGCTCGGCAGGGGCCGGCGGAAATGCGGGCAATGCCGCCGCAATCGTCAACGGAACTGTCCTGAGCTATAACTTCGACGACAGCTACGGCGTGCTCGTACAGTCGATCGGCGGCATCGGCGGCAATGGAGGCCGCTCGGCTGCCTGGTTCAATCCGCAGGGCGGCAACGGTGACCTGGGCGGTACTGCCGGTACGGCTTCGATTACCGGTACGGGAGCAAACATACAGACTGGAGTTCAGGCAGACTTTGGCGACCCGGGCGCCCAGAACGAGACGGCTGTGATCGCCCAGTCAGTTGGCGGTGGTGGTGGTGTCGGAGGCAGCGCGAAGGATGGCTGGACGGCCATCGGTGGATCAGGCGGCGACGGTTCGCCCGGGAACACCGCAAGCGCCGCGCTGACGGATTCGACCGTCATAACAAACACCTTCCTGTCGTCGGGCATCGTCGCCCAGTCCATCGGCGGCGGCGGTGGCGTAGGTGGTGATGCAACCAGTTCCGTCGGTGTCATCGTCAACATGGTGGTGGGCGGTACGGCAGGTTCGGGTGGCGGCGCGGGTGATGCGTTCGCGGGCAACCTGGGCAACGGTACCGTCACCACGCTTGGCGACCAGTCGTCAGGCGTGGTGATGCAGTCCATCGGCGGCGGCGGCGGTAGCGGGGGGGCCGGCTACGGCACGGCAATCGGCGGCTTTTTCGGGGCATCGGTCGCTGTCGGCGGCGCGGGCGGATCGGGTGGCGTTGGCGGCACGGTCAATGCGGCGAAGGCCAACAATAACTCGGGCAACATCCTGACCTCGGGGTCGCAGAGCTTTGGCGTCCTGGGGCAGTCGATCGGTGGCGGGGGTGGATCAGGAGGGGCCTCGACAGCCAAGACCTATGTCTTCTCGGGCGGAAACTATCCTGCCTTGTCGCTGACTCTTTCGACGGGCGGCAGTGGCGGCGGCGGCGGCTCGGCGAGCGATGTGTATCTGCAAAGCTCGGGCTTCATTGCCACGACGGGCAATGGCTCTACGGGCATGATTGGCCAGGCCATCGGTGGTGGAGGTGGCACTGCGGGTGACGCCGATGGCGCCTCGAGTGCGTCGGGTGGCAGTTTGGATTTCTCGGCGTCGATCACGCATGGCGGCAATGGAGGCGGTGCTGGCAACGGCGCCGTCGTGACCGGCATCAATGACGGACTGATCATCACGAGCGGCGAGTCGGCAGATGGAATGCTGATCCAGTCAATCGGTGGCGGTGGCGGTTCGGGCGGTGCCGGAGATGCTTTGACCAAGGCCGGCGGAAAACTGAGCCTGAGCATGGCCCTTGCCCTTGGTGGCAAGAGCGCTGGTGGTGGCGAAGGCTATGACGTCTATGCGACCAACAATGGTGCCATCCTGACCATCGGTGACGGCGCCTACGGCATTGTCGCCCAGACCATCGGTGGCGGCGGTGGCCGTGGCGGTGGCGGCGCTGCCTCGAACTCCGGCGAGATCGGTCTTGATGTGGCGGTCGGTGCCTCGGGCGGCAACGGCGGCGACACCTATTACAACGGTTCCAACTCTGGTGTGATGAACACCGGCACGATCCTGACCTATGGTGCAGATGCGGGCGGTATCCTTGCCCAGTCGATTGGCGGCGGCGGCGGTGCCGGCGGCACGGCGGGTACAACGCTCGGGACGTCGACCTCGAACGATGACGGCTCAAACGGAAGCGAGGCAAGCGTCGGGACGACCATCAAGAATGTCGCCGGAACCGCGTACAACGCCTACAATAACATCGCAGCGCTGGCGACCACGGCTGCCTCCATGCTTGGCTTTGAGATTGCAGACGGTGATATCGTCCAGACTCTCGACGATACCGCTGCTGCCGCAGGCAGCGTCGAACTCGGTAATCTGACAACGACCAATGCATTGTCTGTCGCGGTCGGCGGCAAGGGCGGCGCAGGCGGTGCGGGCGGCGACATCTCGGTCACGAATACCGGCACGGTGGCCACCATGGGCAACATGTCAGACGCCATCGTCTCTCAGTCAATCGGTGGTGGCGGGGGAAAGGGCGGGGCCGCGACGACTGCATCGACTGAAAACTGGTCGGACCCAGGCATTAACTCGGGCGTCACCGTCGGCGGTGGCACGCAAGGCGCGAGCAGCAATCCCAATGCCACCAGTGGCGCTCAAGCATTCATTCAGAACTACGGCACGGTCTACACCACGGGTGCGATTGCCGGCGGCCTCATTGCGCAGTCGATCGGCATGGGCGGCGGGATCGGCGGGTCCACCACTGTTACCACCACCGACAGCGCCGGGAACCTGGTGCTCGGGTTCCCCGTCTCGGTCGGCGGCAGCTCTGAGGCCGCAAACGGCATCTCCGAGCAGGCGACGGTCACCAGCTCGGGTGCGATCCAGACGCTTGGCCACGACAGCTATGGCATCATCGCGCAGTCGATCTCGGGCGGTGGCGGCATCGTCAAGACGCTGGCCGCCAATCTCGACTTCGCCGGCGGTTCGGCCAATACCGCCTCGTGGAAGAACTTCTCGGGCGACATCAGCCTTGGTCCCGACCATGGCGTCATCTCGGGATACTCGGGCGCGGCATCGGTGACCACCTCACTGGGCGGCACAATCACCACCAGCGGCGACAACAGCTTCGGCATCCTGGCACAATCAGTCGCGGGCGGCGGTGGCCTTGCGCTTGGCGGCGTTCCCACGGGGACGAGCGCGCTGGAGTTCCTTGGCAGCGGCGGCAAGACCGGCAGCGTGAATCCGGGCCTTCAGCCGGACACGCCAAACAGCGGCGTGGTTGTCGAGGTCGGCGACGACATCACCACCTCGGGCCAGGGCGCCGTCGGCGTCTTTGCCCAGTCGGTGGGCGGCGGTGGCGGCATCTCGGGCAATATCGGCTGGAGCCAGCAGTTCCTGCTTATGGATCCCGACCACAGCAGCTTCGTCGGCAACGGCGGCGACGTTATGGTGACCGTCGATCAGGGCGCGACGATCTCCACGACAGGCTGGGCTTCGGCCGGTATCATCGCCCAGTCGGTTGGCGGCGGCGGTGGCTGGGTCGCCACGCAAAATGGCGCATACATCGGCTCGGCGGGTGGCACCGGTATCGGCTATCCGGTCATCGTCGCGGTCAACGGGGCCGTCGATGCGCAAGGTCCATTTTCGGCCGGCATCCTGGCCCAATCGACCGGGGGCGCCGACAATGGCGGGATTGGCAGCGGCGACAAGATCTCGGTCACTATTGGAAGTCCCACGAACAACACGGCCTCGGTCTGGGGCGGCGCTGGCGGCGGCGATGTGGCGGCGGCGGTCTACTTCGCCAACGGTGGCACGATCAACTTCCCGAACCAGCTGCTCAACTACGGAACCATCGCAACGCACGATACCAAGGATGGCACAGCAGTCTTTGGCGACGGGCTCTATTTCGAAGGAACCAACTGGGGCTCGATCACCGGCAACCTCCACCTTGCCCACGGCAATATCTCGAACGAGGGCAGCGGCAGTCTGCATCCCTATTCGGCAATCAACCTCGGCGGAGGTGATCTGGTCAACAAGGGAGCGCTCGACCTGACGGCTGGTCCGTCCGAGACAAAGCTGACAGGCAACTATACCGGAGCAACTGGCAGCTCGATCCTGGTTGGCGCCGACTTCCAGAGCGGTACATCCGACCACTTGACCGTGACTGGAGACGCGATGGTTGGCAGTGCGCTCAAGTTCAAGTCGACCACGCTTGTGCCGGCAACAGTCAATGTCCTGACAACGGAAGGGGAGTTGGCTCTCGAAGCTCCCGGCTCCGGTGGGGCGGGACCCGTGTTCCAGTTCTCGCCCAGGATTTCGGGCAAGTCGCTTTTGGTGACGCCTAGCGCCAGCTTCCGGACAGCCGGCCTGACGGGTGACGAAGCCAGCCTTGCCGGCCACCTGCAACGCATCTGGGATGGCGAGAACCCCGGGGCCCTGGCCCATGGTTTTGCTGCATTGTCAGCCCTTCCCGACCAGCCAAGCTACGTTGCGGCCCTGGAAAGCCTGATAGACCGTCAGGTCGGTGCCATTGCCACTGCGCGCACTGATGCAAGCCGCGGCTTCATTGCCAACATGAACAGCTGCCCGGTTTTTGTGGGTGAGGGCCTCCTCATGCAGGAAACCAACTGTGCCTGGGTCCGGGGAATCGGGGGCCGTCTGGACGCGACCGGGAATGCCGGCTCCGGGGCCTTTGATGCCGATGCCACAACGACACAGTTGGGCGGGCAGTACGAGGCCTGGGACGATGTCTTTCTGACGGCTTCCCTTGCCTATGAGTCGAGCACGCTGAACGCCGATGATGGCATGTCTTCAGCCGATGGCAGCGTGTGGATGGGCGGTTTCGGTTTGAAGTACCAGTCGGGCCCGCTTCTGGCGTCAGCGATGCTGGATGTAGGATCAGGCAGCTTTGACTCGACGCGCAGGATCAACATCGGCGACGATCTGTTTACCGCGACCAGTTCACCGGATGTGTCTAACGCGGGATTACACGGACGCATCTCCTATCAGCTGCCCTACCAGAGCTTCTATTTGCGACCGTCGCTTGATCTTGATGCGTCGCATGTCCAGCTTGACGGCTACACCGAGACGGGCGGCGGAGAGTTCAACCTGGCGGTCGGAGGAACCGATGGCTGGGTCTTCGCGGCCACGCCGGCTGTTGAAGTCGGCACCCGTATCGACGCGGGAAGAGGAACAGTCCTGCGTCCGTATCTGGGGCTGGGAGTGACGCTGACCAGCGGCAACGACTGGAAGATCGAGTCCCGCTTTGCCGGGTCTGCTGCCTCGGCGGGCAGCTTCACCTCCACGATCGACAATCCAGATGTGCTTGGCATTGTCAGGGCTGGCGTTGAGGTCATGTCGTCAGAGCATTTCGCGGCGACGTTGCAGTACAACGGCAGCTTCGGCGGCGGTTACTCGACCAATGCGGGTGCCGTCAAACTCACATGGCGCTTCTAGGCGGTTGTGCAGGAGTGCATGACAACGGCCGGGCAAACCAAAGACTGCCCGGTCATTCCTGCCGGAGCCAATCGCAGATCGGAGAAAAGGATGAAGCGACGCGCGGCAGGGACTGACCCAGGGGAGCGACACCTGAATGGCCCGCAGACAACCGGGCGCGAGTTTGCCAACCTGAGCCAGCCCGAGTTTGACATCCGCCAGACGAACAATGTCGGCATCACGGTTCGGGATGGTGTGGTTCTTATGGCCGACCTTTTTCAGCCAGATGCCGAAGGCAAGTTCCCGGCTCTCTTGTCCTTTTCCCCCTATCCTCGCCAGATCCAGAATGTCGGGGCACCGCTTGGTTTCATCGAGGCGGGGGCCTCCGATTTCTTTGTGCCGCGTGGCTATGTCCACGTCATCGCGAATGCCCGGGGAACAAGCGGATCGGGCGGGATGTGGACTTTTCTCGATCAGCAGGAAAGGGACGATCTATATGATCTGATCGAATGGATCGCCGTCCAGCCCTGGTGCGATGGCAATGTCGGAATGCTGGGCGTCAGCTATTTTGCGATGGCGCAACTCGCCGCTGCCGTGGCGAAGCCACCGCATCTGAAGGCCATCGCACCGCTTCTGACCACGGACGATGTTTATGAGGCCGTCTGGCACAACGGGTTGCTCAATTCCGGGTTCTTCTCGGCCTGGCTGCCCGCGGTCGGTGTCTTGTCACAGCGTCCTGACGACTTCTGGCGGAGCTGGCGGATCGATGCGGTGCGGGACCTGCTGCACCTTCCCAGGGTGCACGCAAGGATGCAGCATATCAACGGGGAGAGGATAGTGACCGTCCTGAAGGACGTGATACATGCGCACTATCCCGAACAGCCTTACGGCGATCTATGGCGAGCAATGGCAGTCGAACATCCGACGCGCGATGCCTTTTGGGAAGCCCGTGATACGAGGCCCCTGCTCGGAACGCTCGATATCCCGGTCTATCTTGGCGCCGACTGGGACAACGTACCCTTGCACCTGCCTTCGACCTTCACGGCCTGGGACGCGCTGAAGGGCAACCCCAATGTCCGCGTGGCGTTGTTGCAGCCGGGCGGATTCTCCTGGCCCTGGGAGGCGCTGCACACCGAGGTCCTCGCCTGGTATGATCTCTGGCTCAAGGGCCGTGCCACCGGTGTGATGGACGGGCCGCCGATCCGGTACCAGATGCCTGGCACCGATGGCTGGCGAGAGGCCACGAACTGGCCGCCAGAAGAGGCTTCGCTTGCGTCGCTCAGCTTGCGCTCGGACGGTGTTCTGGGGCGAGAAGAGGATGCTCCTGGTCAGCGAAGCTATCTTTATGTGCCCGCTGGTTCGGGCGAGCCGATGAACGCCAATCTGCATGCGCTGCCGGATCGGCTGATCTGGGAGACGGCGCCATTCACCCAAGCGGTCGAATTTGCGGGCAACATCGAACTGACCCTGGAGGCCCGCATCACTGCGCTCGACACGGGCTGGATCGCGGTCCTCTACGATATCTCGCCTGACGGTGAGCCAGAGGCCATTACTGCGGGCTGGCTGCGTGCGAGCCTGTCCGGCCTTGACCCGGCAATGTCGCGGCCTGGGGCACCCGTGACGAATTGCCGGCATCCAAGTGCCGTCCATCCGGGTGAGCAGGCCGTCTATCGCATCCCGATGGTGCCGAATGCCCGCCATCTTGCGCCGGGGCATGCCCTGCGTCTGGTCATCGCCTCTGCCGACGAAGCAGACAAATCCCCCACGGTGTTGGGTTTCACCCATTCCGTTGTCCGGGAAGCGAGCCTCAACACCATCATGAACAGTTCAAGACTTTGGCTGCCATGGCTGCCGGAGACCGGCAGCAACACGAGGTAGTCTGCGCTGACTGGGTGGATGTTGCCACAAGGTGTGCGATTGGCACGAATGAGGGAGATGTGATGTGACGATCAGGACCGGCGGCGAACTCATTCAGGATTTCTTGACGGCAAATGAGATTGACTTTGTCTTCGGCAATCCGGGTACGACGGAAACGACGTTCCTGGCAGCCGTGGCAGCCTCCAGGGCGAACTACATCCTGGCGCTGCATGAATCGAGCGCGGTCGGCATTGCTGCCGGGTATGCCATGATCACCGGCAAACCCGCGATCGTCAGCCTCCACACCTATCCCGGCCTGGCGAACGGGATGTTCAACATGCGAAACGCCCTTTTGTCCGGTGTGCCGATGCTGGTTATCAACGGACAACAGGACAGCCGCTTCCTGATCCACAATCCGGTCCTGGGGGCACCAAACGTGCGTTTGGCCGAGACCGCGACGAAGTATAGCTACGAGGTCATCCGGACCGATGATCTCGCGATTGCGCTTCAACGCTGCCTTCTCCAGGCGCGACTGCAACCCCCAGGACCTGTGTTTCTCTCGATCCCCATGAACTTCCTGCAAGAGGAAACCGCGTTCACCGTGTTCAGGAAGACCCGTGTTGTCGACGATGCGGTACCGACCGTCAGCATCGTTGCCGATGCGCTGAAGGACGCTGCAGGCAAGGGAAGGCTCGCCATCATCGCGGACTATGCCGTGGGCGCCGCGCATGAAATCGACGCCATCGGCCAGATTGCCGTCGCTCTCGATGCAGACATCTATGCGGCACCGTTCCATGTACAGGGCACGGTCAATCCGTTGCATCCGAACTTCCGGGGGCAGTTGCCGGCAACGACCCGACAGATCAACGGAGTTCTGACGCAGTATCAAACCGTTGTCTTGATCGGCGAGAAGATCGACAGCTTCACCTACGACGGCATCCCTGCCGTTCCGGACGACCTGCAGGTCATTCAGATTGCCCCTGCAACTGCTCAGCTGGGATTCGATTTTCCCTGCGATCTGGCGGTTCTGGGGGATATCAAGGCGACACTGAACGCCCTTGTCATAGCACTGAACGCAACCGAACCCTCGGTTCCACCGAGGACGACTGACGAAGAGGAACTGGACCGCCGCTATTGCTCATCTGGGCCCAGGCCGAGCGACGCACTGATCCTTGCGCTCCTCCGCAAGTTGGACCGTGGGATGCATGTGATCACCGAGGGGTCTTCCGAGGATGCGACCGTTCAGGACATGGCCGTTCGTCTTGGCTTCCGAAACGTCCACTTCTCACCCCGTGGCGGTGGCCTCGGATGGGCAATGCCACTTGGTGTCGGCATTGGTCTTGCCACGCAACGGCATGCGATCTGCTTCGTCGGGGACGGAGGCAGCCTCTTCTCGATCCACGCAATCTGGACGGCAGCAAAGTACCGTATTCCGGCGATCTTCGTCTGCTTCGTGAACAATGAGTACCGCTTGCTGAAGGAACTCTGGTGCAATGCGATGGGTACGACGATTGAAACCACGCATTTTGTTGGCCTGGATTTCAACGATCCCGATGTCGATCTTCGAAGGATTGCCGAGGGCCTTGGTGCCCGGGTCGAGACGATCGCCGGCAATGACTCTGTCGGGCCGGTGCTGGATCGAGCGCTAGCCCATTTGGGCCCCACGTTCCTGGTCATCGAGCGAGAGCCCTAGCGCTCCCCCAAGCAAGCCTTTTGCAAGACCGTGCAACACGGCCTGGCAGAAAAGGCATGGGTTTCAGGAGCCGAGCGAACCAAATTCGCCCAAGCCCTTCCCAACATACTTTCCGCCATGTCAGCGCGAGATGGGCAGACTTGGCGAAGGCGCGGCCCGGGCGAGTGCCGGACGATCGAGCCGCGTCAGCTGCGGTGCCGCACCGCCTTCGACGATATCGGCAACCATGCGGCCCAGTGCCGGTCCAAACTTGAAGGCGTGCCCCGAACATCCACCGGCGACGATCAGTCGGTCCTTCCGATCGACAATGAAGTCAACATCTGGCGTCATGGTCCAAGGGTGGCGCTGTGTCTTGGTGATTTTATGTGGAACGCCAGGCATTCTCTTGCCAAGCCACTGAAGCAGTTGTCGTTCTTCTTCGGGAACTGTGCCCCACTCCTCAACATCCGGATGCCAGCCCGACATGCCCGCGTCATAGGCGATCTTGTAGCCGATGCCAGGCACGGGATGTCCGTAGTACCCCGCCCCGCCGTTGGGGCTCCATTCCGCGATACCTGGCCGCTCGACCAACCCGGGCGCATCCAGGAAGGTTACCTGCGCTACGGCGGGGGAAAGCGGCAGATCAATGCCTATGCCCGAAAGCAATTCCTTTGCCCAAGGACCGGCTGCAACCACGACCTGGCTGGCCTCATGGTGTTGTCGATCCGTGTGCACGGTTACAACCGGGCCGAAGTCAATCTGCATGGCACGTTCCGGGGCAACGTACACAACCCCGGCGTTTTGGGTTGCCTCCAGCAACGCAGTCATGGCGACGTCGGCAAGGACCGTTCCGGCCTGCTTCTGAAAAAGGGCAATCTCGCCCGCCGCCAAAACCAGTTCCGGGAAGTAACGACGCACCGCTCCGGCATCCAGAACCTCGATCTCAGCGCCTGCGGCATGCACGGTCCGAACAAGGTCTCGCAGTTTGCTTTCGTCGCCAAGGTCGACTTGCCCTGTAAGGTGCAGGATCTTCTTGCCAGAGGCTCGTTCAAGCCTGTGCCAGCTCTCAATCGCCTCCTGCGCAAGCTCAACATAGAACGGGTGGTCATAGGCCACGCGGATGCTGCGCGAGGCCCCGGTGGATGAGGTTGCCGGATGTCCGCTGCCGAACCGGTCGATCAAGAGGACAGACTGTCCTCGGTTCGCCAGTTCATTTGCCGTCGACAAGCCGAAGATTCCCGCGCCCACGACAATCGTGTCGTACCCCATTTCACATCTCGCTTCACTTAAGGTTGTTGAACAGCGCATTGGCTGTGTTGGCGGCCGAGTAGCGTCTGAATCGGATCAAGGGCGATTGACATGACCCGGTAGGAGACTGTTGCGGCGATCTGAACCTCGACGTCCTTGGGGCTTCGCTCGCCATCACAGCCGGGTGTGACCGAGGCCGGTTCATCTCCACGACTTCCTGAAGGACCCTTGGCAACATCGATGTCGAAGCCGCTCCTTTCTTTTGACCATTCGGCAAGAGCTTGAGGCGGTTTGGTCCGCCGCACGCTAAGCGCAGGCAACAGGTCGGGCATGCCTCACCCGCCGACATCGGGCCCCGTGCCGCCAAGGCGCCTTCTTATTGCTGACGCGATACTAGCTGATTCACCGGTCGTGTCAAAGAAATTCAACGTATGTTCAATAAATGATACCGTTGCCTTCAAAGATGGGCAGAAGATCGAAAAATATAGATCGTTCGTTCAATATATGACCGTGCCTTAGACCTGAGCCCCCAAGGCGCAGACCCAGGCTTTCTGAACTGCGCTCCGGTTGCCCTCGGTCCGTTTCAGGCGTCTTTGGCGTAGTATTGGGCCAAGACACATGCCCGAAGCCTACCATTGTCGCCCTCGACAACCGGAAGGCACGACAAGGTTTGCCATGGTCGTTGAATCAGTGGCGCAATGTGGCCGTGGCGCTCCCTTGAGGAGCTTTTTCCACAGCATTTCCTTCCATTTCCGCAAGAGGATCGCACCATCAAACCGTGGAACCAAACGCCCCGGGGTATGTCTTGCGCTGAAAAACCGCGATCCCGGGTCGGTGCATCCTGATCCCCGCACGGCCCAGAATTTCACCGCCGACGCCGGTCGTGTTCGGTCAAGCTCCCGCAAGACCCGTCGCGTGGCGGCACCCTTCGCCACGGGGGAGAGGAGGACAGCCGGAACGTCTGGTCAACCTGCAAGAGGTGACCAGACGTTCCGGCTGTAAATTGGTTCAGGCGGCGAGTCTCACGTGACGGAGCAGAGACTCCGTGATCTTCACTTGGGCCGTCGCCATGGAGTCGCCATGGGCTTCGGGTCCGAAGGCTAACTTGTCGGCAAGTATGAAGTCGATCTCCGTGATACCGATGAAGGACAAGAGAGTGCGCAGGTGCGGTTCCTGGGAATCCATCGCGCGCATCAGGCCTTCGTACTGTCCGCCCCGGCTCATGACGACGATGGCGCGCTTGCCCTTGATCAGCCCCTCGGGACCGGCCTCGGAATAGCGAAAGGTGACGCCTGCGCGGATCACGTGATCGAACCAGCTTTTCAAGGTCGATGCGATCCCGAAGTTGTACATAGGCGCCCCGATCAGCAGGACATCGGCGGCCTGAACTTCGGCGATCAGCACATCGGACAAGGCGCGCCGAGCTTGTTCAACGTCCGTGACGGGCTCGCCGCGCAGGGCGGTTGCGGCAACAGCGTCAAAATGCGGCAGAGCATCGGCGGCAAGATCGCGCTCGGTCACCTCGGCCTGCACCTCGGCGAGGCATGCATCGATCAGGCGGTTCGAGGCGGAGGCGGCTCCCAGCAGGCTGGATCGCAGCGTCAGGATTTTGGTCATGGAAAGGTCTCCGGGTTGAGTGTTGCCGGAACCTGATGTTTCGCCAGGCATGGCGCTAGATCGGCATTCAGTGCTACGATGTTGCACCAGGGGGAACACCAAATGACCGGTCTCGAAGAGATGCGCGCCTTCGTCGAGGTGGTGGAAAGCGGTGGTATCAACCGTGCGGCGCTTCGGCTCGGTCTCTCGAAATCCATCGTCAGCCGCAGGATCACGGCGCTGGAGCAGGACCTGGGCGTGCTGCTCTTGGCGCGCTCCACGAGGGGCGTGGTGCCGACCGAGGCGGGGGAAGATTTCCGCCAGCGCTGCGAGATGATCCTCGCTGATGTCGCCGCCGCGCGCGAGGCAGCGAGCGGCAAAGTGGGCGAGGTTACGGGGCGGCTTCGGGTGACAGCTCCGCAGGTTCTAGGGCATACGGTCGTTGGACCTGTGCTCGCAGATCTGGCTGCGGCCTATCCGGGGCTGCAGATCGATGCCGTCTTCACGGATCGGGTCGTCGATCTGGTGGCCGAGGGTTTTGACTTGGCTATCCGCATTGGCACGCCGCGTGGGGCCAACCTGATCCGCCGAAAGATCGCGCCGATCCGCGCCGTCCTGGTGGCGAGCCCTGCTTACCTGGAGCGTGCCGGCATCCCGCTGGCTCCAACCGACCTCGCAGCGCATGATTGCATCGGCTATGATGGCGCAGCACATTGGCGGTTCCGAATGGGCCGCCGATGGGTCCAGGTCCGGCCCGGGGGACGGCTGCGGACGAACAGTGGCGAGACAATCGTACAATGGGCGCGGGCGGGTCTGGGCATAGGCAATGTCCCCGGCTATCTCGCGCTGGCTGACCTCGAAAGCGGCACCCTTCTGCAGGTCTTGCCCGATGCCCCCCAGCCCGAGATCGGCGTCTATACCATGCGCCCCCCCAGCACTCGGCCACCCGCCAAGGTCGTGCTGCTGATCGAGGCGCTTGTGGCGCGGATCAAGTCAGGTCCGGGGTTCGGGCCTTAGTCCACCTCGCGCACCAGGGCCAGAAAGGCGGTGAAACCCGCCGACGGATTGCGCCTTTGAGGGTAGTAGAGACACAAGCGCGCGCGCGGCGGGGTCCAGTCCGGCAAGAGCCTTATGAGACGGCCTGCGGCGATATCCTCGGCAACGCCCACTTCGATGAAGTATCCGATTCCCGCCCCGGCCAGTACCGCAAGCCGCGCCACCGAGGTCTCGTCGACCGTCAGTCGCCCCCGCGCCTCGAATGGCACGGAGACCCCGTCCTTCTCCAACGGCCACCGGAGCAACGCCCCCCCGGGCAGGCGCACGCGGAGACAGTCAAAGGGGTCCAGATCAGCAGGCGAAAGCGGGGCAGGGTTTGTGGCCAACCAGCCCGGCGCCGCGACGACGGCATGGCGCTGCGGCGGGCCGAACGGCAGGGCTATCATGTCTCGAGGCACTAGATCGGAGGGGCGCAAACCCAGGTCGAATCCATCTGCCACGATGTCGACCAGCCGGCCCTCGGTCACAAGGTCCACCTCCATCTCGGGGTAGCGGCGCAGGAACTCCAGGACCAGGGGCGCAATGGCCAGCGCACCTTGCGCCGAGGCATTGATCCGAAGCCGCCCCTTGGGCGTCTCCCGCTGTGCGCTGGCCTGATCCAGCGCGACCCGGATCTCGGAAAGGGCGGGGGCGATGCGGGCGGTGAACTCCCTGCCCGCATCGGTCAGCGAGACGCTGCGTGTGGTCCGGTTGAAGAGCCGCACCCCAAGCCGCGCCTCCAATCGCCCGATGCTGTGCGACAGCGCAGTGGTCGAGAGCCCCAGATCCAGCGCCGCCGCTCGGAAAGAACCCCGCCTTGCGATGGCCAGAACCGCCTCCAGCGCCGTCAGCCCGGTTTCCATTGTGTTAATCCTGTCATGAGTTGATCCCGATTTATCCCGATTATGGAGATTGTGGTCCATCCCTATCTTGGCTGGACACACGCAAGGAGAGCACCATGATCCTACCGAAGCCAATCGATGCCTATTTCGCCGCGCAGGACGGTGCAGCTCTCGCCGCTGTCTTTGCCGCGGAGGCGGATGTTCTGGACGAAGGCCAGACCCATCGTGGCCCCGAGGACATTCGCGCCTGGTGGCAGGCGGCCAAGGAGAAATACCATCACAGCGCAGCGCCGCTGGATATGATTGAGCACGACGGCAAGATTGTCGTGCGTGCCCTGGTCAGCGGCGATTTCCCCGGCAGCCCGTTGGTCCTGCGGTTCACCTTCGGTCTCGAAGGAGCCCTTATCCGCGACCTGAGGATCAACGCATGACCGCCTTTCTGACCTTGCAGGGCAAGCGCGCCCTGATCACTGGCGGCACGCAAGGCGCGGGGGCCGCGACCGTCGCGCTCTTTCGCGAGCTGGGCGCAAAGGTCCTGACCGCGGCCCGGCGCGATCCGGGCAACCTGCCGGAAAAGATGTTCGTTGCCGCCGATCTGACGACGCGCGAAGGCTGCGAAACCCTGGCCAAGGCGGTGCACACCCGGTTGGGCGGCGTGGATGTCCTTGTCCACATGCTGGGCGGGTCGTCCGCGCCTGGGGGCGGCTTTGCAGCCCTGGGCGAGGCCGAATGGCAGGATGAGCTGGACCTGAACCTGATGCCGGCCGTCCGTCTGGACCGGGCGCTTGTTCCCGGCATGGTGGCGCAAGGGTCTGGCGTTGTTGTGCACGTCACCTCGATCCAGCGCGAATTGCCCCTGCCCGAGGCGACGACTGGATATGCCGCCGCCAAGGCGGCGCTGTCGGTCTACAGCAAGAGCCTGTCCAAGGAGGTGTCTCCCAAGGGCGTGCGCGTGGTGCGCGTGTCGCCGGGCTGGATCGCCACCGATGCCTCGATCCGCCTGGCCGAACGCTTGGCTGCCGAAGCGGGCACCGATCTGGCGGGCGGCAAGAAGCTGATCATGGACAGTCTTGGCGGCATCCCGCTGGGTCGCCCCTCGACTCCAGACGAGATCGCGAACCTCATTGCCTTCCTGACGTCGGACCGTGCGGCCAGCATCACCGGATCGGAATATGTGATCGACGGTGGTACGGTGCCCACGGCATAGGGGCCAAGGCGGTGGAGGGCGGCCCGGGACAAACTCGATCAGCCAGCAATGCCGAATTGCTGGCGATAGGCGGCTGGCGGCAGGCCGGTCAGCTTCTGGAAGAGTTTACGGAAGGTGGCGGGGTCGGAATAGCCTACGTCCCAGGCGATGCGGTCGACCGGGGTCAGCGACTGTTCCAGCGCCTCGCGGGCTTTGGCGATGCGGACCTGTTGCAGGTATTCGACCGGGGCCAAGCCCGTTGCCGCTCTGAAGCGACGCAGGAAGGTTCGACCCGTCATGCCTGCCTTTTCGGCCAGATCGGCCACGCCCTGCAGGGTGGCGGCGTGGGCGTGGATATGGTGCTGGCTGGCCCGGATTGCATCGTCGCCATGGTCAAAGCGCGGGATGAACTGGGCAAAGGGGCGCTGGCTGTCACGCGGCGGCTCGATCAGCAGGAACCGCGCGGTGGCCAGCATCGTGGCGGGGCCCAGAAGGCGCCCCACCAGCGTCAGCCCCAGATCGGCCCAGGCCAGAATCCCGCCCGCCGTCATGATGTCTCCCTCGTCCACCACCATATGTTCGTCGGCCAGCTGTACCTTTGGGAAACGTTCCGCCAGCTGCCGGGCAAAGGCCCAGTGTGTGGTCGCGCGGCGCCCGTCGATCAGCCCGGTTTCCGCCAGTACAAAGGCCCCGGCGCAGACCGAACACAAGGTCGCCCCGGCGCTGTGCTGGCCTTTCAGCCAATGCGCTGCCGCAGGCGCTGGGGCCATCCGCTCGGGCATGATGATGCTGGGCGGGGCGATGATGTGGGTCAGGCGGTGGGGCCTGCCGGGGTGGCTGTCCCAGGTGCAAACCACGCCCGCATCATCAGCTGTCCAATGTGACACGCGGAAGCCCCGCCTTGGCGCGCCCGTCCAGTTGGCGGCGATCGCGAACAGGTCGGTCAGCCCATAAATCGCCGCCCATGCGCAGCCCGGGTAGATCAGCAGGCCAATGTCGGCCACCAGTTCCGTCTCCCCCACCATTGTCCGATATGCCCCGATCATTGTCATTTTCGCCACGTCCATCCCTGCATCGCAAGGGTTAGCTTGTCCATACCGAAACGAAAGGCAGACCGATGAGCCCCAAGCTGACCAGACGGACACTGATGATTACCGGGGCCGCGGCGGCTGCCCTTCTGATCCTGAACCGAACCACCCATGCAAACCCTGAAGGAGACCTTATCATGGCATTTTTCACCACCACCGACGGCACCAACATCTTCTACAAGGACTGGGGCCCGCGCGACGCCCAGCCCATCGTGTTCCACCACGGCTGGCCTCTCTCCAGCGACGACTGGGACAACCAGATGCTGTACTTCCTGGACCAGGGCTACCGCGTCATTGCCCATGACCGCCGCGGCCACGGCCGGTCTGACCAGACCGACACCGGCAACGAAATGGATACCTATGCCCAGGACGTGATCGAGCTGGCCCGGCATCTGGACCTGAAGAGCGCCGTCCACATCGGCCATTCGACCGGTGGGGGCGAAGTTGCCCGCTATGCCGCCCGCGCCGAACCGGGCCGCATCGCCAAGGCCGTGCTGATCGGAGCAGTGCCGCCGGTGATGGCCAAGACCGAAAGCAACCCGGACGGCATCCCGCTGGAGGTCTTCGATGGCTTCCGCGCCGCGCTGATTGCCAACCGGGCGCAGTTCTTCCTGGACATTCCCTCGGGACCCTTCTTCGGCTTCAACCGCGAGGGTGCCACGGTCAGCCAGGGCCAGATCCAGAACTGGTGGCGGCAGGGCATGATGGGTGGGGCCAAGGCGCAGTATGACTGCATCAAGGCCTTCTCGGAAACCGACTTCACCGAGGATCTGAAGGCGATTTCGGTCCCTGTTCTGGTGCTGCACGGCGAGGATGATCAGATTGTTCCGGTCGCCAACACCTCGGCCCTGGCGGCCAAGCTGGTGCAGAATGGCACGCTGAAGACCTATCCGGGCCTGTCGCACGCCCCCTTCGCGACCCACCCCGAACTGGTGAACGCCGACCTTCTGGCCTTTGCCAGGGCCTGACACTTGAACCGTGAAAGCGGGCGGGATCATCCCGCCCCTTTCCAACAGCGCCGGCCTGACCGGGAGACGCGCCGTGATCCCGCCACTCCTGCAGGCCCGCCTATCCGACACGCTGGACCTGCACGCACCAGTGAAGCAGGCTCATTCGGGCGTGATGGGCGCGAACCTGCGAGACACCGGAACGTCCGACCTGCTCTCCGGGCAACCGCGCCGAAGCGATGCTTGAATCTCGACCGCGAGAGCCTTTCTCATTGTTCTTCGAAGCGCTATCTAAGAGCTTGGCAATATTTACTTTTCAGTTCGAGATGACGCCAAGTGCGGAAAGCGGACGATCAGGCGGCCGTGTGTTCAAGGACGGCCTGCGCGACCTCGGGTATGTCCAGCTCGTGGATCTCGTGGCCCCCGCCTTCAATCCAAAGCGATCTTGCCATTGGCAGCAAGCGGGTAAAGGCTTCACCATGCCCAAGCGGAAACAGTGGGTCCGAGGTTCCATGGATCGCAAGAACCGGCGCCGCGATCCGGCTGGCATGCAGGGCCGCGCCGATATCGCCGCCGGGCAGAATGAAGTGGTTCGCAGCGCTGGCAAATGACGGCGACCTTGCCATGTCGCGGGCAATCAAGGCACGCGCTGCCGCCGCGTCATGGGGATGCCGCGTTCCGGCAAGCATTGCCACGTCTCGTTCCATGAACGCGGCAACCGCGCCAAGATCGGACCAGTCGATGGCCTCGGAAGCGGCAGAGTGCCGCTGATAAGCCTCGGTCGGGGGAGGCAACCCCTCGACCCCGACTGGCGATGTGCTGATCAGCGTCAAGGACCGCAGGCGGGACGGATAGCGAAGCGCAATGTCCTGGGCGATGAACCCGCCCATCGACATGCCGACAACATGCGCAGAGGCAAGTCCGTAGCCATCGAGGATCGCCAGGGCATCCGTCGTCAAGTCGGCGAAAGTGTAGCCCGGCTGGCCTGGGGGATACTGGGTCGAAAGCCCGGTGTCACGGTGGTCATAGCGGATGACATGCCGACAGGACCCGGCCAGCTGGTGGCAGAAGTCCTCTGGCCACCACAGCATCGATGACATCACCCCCGTGATCAGCAGGACGGGCGGTTCAGCAGGAGAACCGAAGGCTTGTGTCTGAAGACGAACTTCGCCCCGCGTCACGATCTTGTCGGCCACGGGGACGAGGGATGTCTCGGCCATCTGTCACTCCTCCGGTTGCATTTTGAAATCAGAACAGGTCTTGCACTTCTGATTTTGATATGCAACCGGTTTTTAAAGAGGACCGACATGATCGACAACCGCTCCGGCTGCCCCATCAACCTGACCATGGAAATCCTCGGAGACCGGTGGAGCCTCGTGGTCCTTCGCGACGTTATGTTCGGCAACAAGCGCCACTTTCGTGACCTGCTTGAGACCTCGATGGAGGGGATTGCCTCGAACATCCTGGCCGCGCGGCTGAAACGTCTGGTCGCGACGGGTCTGATGACGCGCAGCGACGATCCGAGCCATCGGCAGAAAGTGGTCTATTCGCTGACCGAAGCGGCTATCCAACTCGTCCCGATCATGGCGACGGTGGGCGCATGGGGGCGGCGGCACCTGCCGGCAGCCACGCCGGAGCTCAGCATTCGGGCGCAGCTTCTGGAAGAGGGCGGACCGGAACTTTGGGCGCGGTTCATGGAGGACCTCCGGGTCCTTCATCTGGGCGCGCCGCCCACCGGCAAACCATCGGTGCTGATGGCGCTGAACGCCGCCTACGAAGCCGCCCTGGCCAATCGCCGGGACGCTCCACAAACCACGGCATGAGCACTAAGGCGATGAACTGGGCTGGTTTTTACGATGCCGAGCTGGAAAGGCACAATCGGCATCTGCAACTTGCAGCAGAGGTTCGCCAGGGCGACCGGGTGCTCGATATCGGATGCGGTGCCGGACAATCGAGCCGTGACGCCGCCATTGCCGCCGTCGAAGGGACCGTCCTTGGCCTTGATATTTCGGAGGAAATGCTTGTCCTGGCTCGTCGCCGCGCGGAAGACGCAGGCTTGCAGAACATCGCCTTCCAGGCCGGGGATGCGCAGTCCTATCCTTTTGCGGAGGGCTGGTTCGACCTTTGCATCAGCCGCTTCGGCGTCATGTTCTTTCAGGATCCCGCGGCGGCCTTTGCCAATATTGCCAGGGCCCTGCGGCCCGGGGGCCGCCTCGTCTGGATGGTTTGGCAAGGGCAAGACCGCAATCCTTGGTCGGCAGAGATCCTTCGTGCCTTGACCCCTGGTGCCGCCCCGGCATCGCGGGCCTTCTCTCTTGGTAACCCGGAACATACGGCTTCCCTGCTTGAATCCGCTGGTTTTACTTCTGTCGCCTTCACCGAAGTCCGCGAGCCGGTATTTCACGGGCGCGATGTCCAGACTGCCTGCACGGCACTGGCGGGACTTTACTTGGCCAAGGATGCACCACCGCACAACGCAGACATGTCATTGCAGCGGTTGCGCGCGCTGCTGGAGCGCCAACTGACGCCAGAGGGCGTCCTGTTCGAGTCCCGCGCCTGGATCATTTCCGCCTGCAGATCGGCGGGCGACCAAGGCTGAAGACAGGATATTCCGCCTGGCATTGCTGCCTAGGGAAAGACATGCCGATCAGTCCGGATCATCGAAGGGTGAAAAGCCGAAACCCACCCCTCCCGTCGGTTGGCAGGCCCTACACGATCAAGGTCCCAACAGCCGACAATCCGAAACGCCGGGTACTGGCATTACCCGGCACAGAAGCATCATCCCCGCATCAGAAAGCGCTGTTGGCGTGGGTATTTGGCTGCCCGTCACGATTACATATTGCATACGTATGCTAAATAGATCACTTGTTGGTCAATCGGGAAGAGTGCTTTGCTCCTCCACGAGTCGAGGCGCTGCGCTGGTGGAGGGATCGGAATGTCGGAGAAAACCATTAACCTGAAGGGCGGCGATCAGACACCGGCCGCCGCCGGGCGTGTGATGCAGGTCGAGCGACATGACTATGTGGATCTTGCCCCAGAGAATGCGAAGCGCACCCAACCGATGCGCGGCTTTGACCCGATCTACACGGACATCGTTGACTACATCGTCCGTTGCACCCATCGCATCTGGGACGAACGCGACATCGGCTTGATCTACACGCATTACACCCACAATTGCGTGCTCTACGGAACCACCGGCACACTTTACACGCGCGAAGAGGTGGTTCGCGACACCATCCAGCGCCTGGTTTCCTTCCCAGAGCGCCGGGGGATGGCGACGCATGTGATCTGGAAGGGGAACGAGGATGATGGCTTCTACACCTCGCACCTCGTAACCGGGACTGGCCGACACAGCCAGAATGGACATCTCGGATCGCCTACCGGGCGGATGTTCACCAGCCGCACCATTGCCGACTGCATGATCTACGAAAACAAGATCTATCGCGAATGGGTTGTGGCAGACACCACGGCGATCCTCCAGCAACTGGGCCTGGACGTGCAGGCCTATGCCGAACGGATCGCACGCGCGGCCTTTGAAAAGGGCATGGTTTCGCTGGATATTGGTGAAAACCGGCACATGATCGGCCAGTATCCGCCCGAAGCGGAGCCTGATCTGTCACTGGCTTCATCGGATTTGGAACGCCATACGCTGCGCTGGCTACATGACGTCTTCAACCGCAAGATGTTGGGGACCATTGCCAAGGTTTACGCCCCGACCGCACAATATCATGGTCCATTGATGGCTGAGCTTTATGGCCATGCGGCAATCATCCACCAGACGCTGGGACTGATCGGGTCGATCCCCGATGCGGCGTTCACCGTGCATCATATCTGCTCCACCCCCTGCGAGGAGGGTGGCGAAAAGGTCGCCGTTCGCTGGATTATGGAAGGCCACCATATCGGCTTCGGTATCCTGAATCATCTAGGCGCACCGTCAGGCAAGCGGGTGCAGATCATGGGCATCACCCATCTTCACTACAAGAACGGCAAGATCGTTGATGAATGGCGCGTCTATGACGAGGCTTCGGCGCTGGTCCAGGTCAAGCTGGCGCAGATGGCAGATGTGAAGGCAGCGCAGCTTTCTGCTGATGCCTGATGCGCGACTGTCCCGGCAAGGATACGGCCCGCCCGCAAGGCGGGCCGTTCGCGTTTCATCGACTCTGGGCCATGTACTTACCGTTTGCATTCGTATGCAAACCATGTTTAGAATTTTGGACCGAGCACGGGATCATGAGTCCCATGCCGCAGCAACAGGTCAACGGGCGAGGGTTTTCGCCAGCAGAGGGGAACACAAACGATGATGATCAGCAAAACCTTCGCGGCCGGTGCCGTAAGCCTGGCCGCGCTGCTGGCCGGGGGCACAGCCTTTGCCGATTGCGGCATTCAGGGAGCGGGGTCGGTCCGCATACTGTCAAACGACTTCGAGGCGCTGCGCATCGTCAACGACGTCGCATCTTCCTGTGCGACCGGCGATGTGACTGTGACGGCCAACGCTACGGCCGAGCACAAGAACATTCAGGGCCCGGCCCTGACGGTGAACCCGGCGGAATACACCGTCGCCGTGGTCGCCAACAATTCGATCGTGCCGCTTCTGAATGACGATCTGATCCGCCCGCTGGATGACCTTGTCGCGAAGTATGGTCAGGCCCTGCAGCCGAACCAGTTGATCAAGATCGACGGAAAGATCATGGCCATCGCCTTCATGGGCAACGGCCAGCACCTGTTCTATCGTAAGGATATCCTGGAAAAGGCCGGTGTTGCCGTGCCGACCAGCACGGAAGAGGTTCTGGCTGCGGCACAGGCGATCAAGGATGCGGGCCTGATGGAGTACCCGCTGGCCGCGTCCAACAAGCCGGGCTGGGATCTCGCCGCAGAGTTCGTGAACCTTTACCTTGGCACAGGGGGCGAGTTCTTTGCCCCCGGCTCCGCAGAACTGGCCATCGACAATGACAACGGGCGCAAGGTTCTGGAAACGATGCGGGCGATGACGGGCTTCATGAACCCCGATTATCTGACCTACGACGCGAATGAGCTGAACAAGCTGTGGGATGCTGGCAGCGTCGCGATGATGAACCAATGGGGTTCGTTGGCAGGTGCGGCGACCGACCCAACCAAGGCCAATCCCGAGGTTGCCGCCAATACGGGCTTTGCGGCAGCGCCGACCATCGGTGGCGGCACGATCCCCGGTGCCGCGCTGTGGTGGGACGGGTTCACCATTGCCAAGAACATTTCGGACGCCGATGCCGAGGTCTCGTTCCAAGCCATGGTCAAGGGCATCAGCCCGGAAACCGTCGCTGCAAACGCGACTGCTGCGACCTGGCTCGTGGCCGGGTATGAACCCGGCCCGACTGCCATCGGCGTCATCGGCAATGCGACGAGCGGTGCGCGCGCCTATCCGATGCAGCCCTATATGGGCCTGCTGCACACGGCGCTTTCCTCGGAACTGGCCGATTTCATCGCCGGGAAGGAAGACGCCGACCAGGCGCTTGCCGATGTGCAGGCTGCCTATGACGCTGCTGCGAAAGAGGCAGGCTTCCTGAACTGACGCGTCTCGAGTCGCGCCCGGCCCGGCCGCAACGCATCAGCTGCGGCCGGGCCTTTCCCTTCCTTGCGGACCGCCGCGATTGGCCCAACCATGGCCACCGGCCCCTTCCCGGCCCTCATCCAGGATCGCCCCGATGCCGCATCGCATCTTCTTTATGTTCATCTTTCCGTCGATCCTCGCGATGGTGTTGTTCATCAGCCTGCCCATTGTCTCGGTCGTGGTGCAGTCTCTGTTCGTCCAACACGAGGCGGTTCTGATCACGGTCGAGAACTGCACCCCTTTTGGTTGCGAAAGCCAGACCCGCGTCGATACCGAGGCCATGGAAAGACTGCGCGAGGAGCAGCCACTGGGCCGGTTTGCGGGTTTCGCGAATTACGTGAATCGCAACCACCTTGCCATTGACGAGATCGGTGCGATCCTGGCGGACAATCAAGGCTTTGGCGATGTCTTGAGCAGGGTCTTCAACCTGCCGCTCTACAAGGCCCTGAGCTTCACCCTCGTCTATTGCTTCCTTGTCACGCCGCTGGCGATGGCGCTGGGTTTTGCCATCGCACTGGCGGTCAATACCCTGCCTGGCCTTCTGAAGGGGCCGACGATCTTTGTCTCGATCCTGCCGATGATCATCACACCGCTGATCGGCTCTCTGATCCTGGCGTGGATGTTCAACCCTTCGGGGATCCTGGGGGCGAGCCTTCAAAGCCTGACCGGCGATCCCACGCTGTCGCTGCGTGCCTCGCCGACGCTGACATGGATCGTCCTTCTGCTTTACGGCATATGGACGAACGGGCCGTTTTCCTTTGTCGTCTTCTATGCGGGGTTGCAGACCGTACCGCAGGACACGGTGGAAAGTGCGCGGATCGACGGTGCATCGCGGTGGGAAGTCATCCGCCACGTCGTCATCCCCCACCTGGCACCGCTGGCGACATTCGTCGCGCTGGTGCAACTGATGGACAACTTCCGCGTCTTCGAGCCGATTGTCGGCTTTTCGGCCGAGGCAAATGCCACCTCGCTGTCCTGGCTCGTGTTCAACGATCTGGTTGGGCAGGATTCTCAACTTTTCGGTTCAGCCGCCGCAACGTCCGTCGTGACGATCGTTGGCGTCCTGATCCTGCTTGCCCCTGTTCTTCGCCGAACTTGGCGCGAGTTCAACCGGAAGGCCGTCTGACATGTCCGTAGCCACACGCCGTCCCGCAACGCTGAATGCTCTGATCATCGCCTTTCTGGTGATATGGATCATTGCCGCTGCCTTCCCCTTTGCCTGGACGGTCTGGGGCAGCTTCAAGGTAGAGGCTGATTTCTTCTCGCGCCAATCTTGGTGGATGGCCATCGAAGGCACCCGGACACAGGCGCAGACAGGGGCTTCCTTCACCCTTGCGGGCTATGAGGGTGCCTGGGTGCAGAACGAATTCTGGCGGGCCGCCATCAACACGTTGATCGTGACGGTGTCGGTCACCTGCATCTCGCTGACCATCGGGACACTTGGCGGCTATGCCTTGGCGCGATCGGGATATCGTTATGCCTTCTGGATCCTGATTGCGGCGCTCATCTTTCGTGCCATGCCTCATATTACGCTGGTGTCGGGCTATATGCTGCCCTTCTTTCAGCTGAACATCTGGGGCGTGCTTCCGACCACGATCATCGTGCTTGTGGCCATTAACCAGCCCTTCACTCTGTGGATGCTGCACAGCTTCTTCCTGTCGATCCCGAAGGATCTGGACGAAAGCGCACTGGTGGATGGCTGTACCCGGTTCCAGGCCTTCAGGATGGTCATCATCCCGGTGATGTGGCCGGGAGTAATCACCACTGGCCTGTTCTCTTTTCTTCTGGCCTACAACGACTTTGCGGTCACCTCGATGCTGCTGTCACAAGAGAACCAGACGATGGTTCCCAAGATCGCCAGCTTTCTCGGGTCGATCCAGAACGAAGGCAACGTGATGTTCGCCGTCGCCGCCGTCGTGTCGGCCACCGTGCCGCTTTTCCTCCTCGTACTCTTCTTCCAGCGCCAGATCGTATCCGGTCTGACCGCGGGCGCTGTCAAAGGATAATCCCATGGCCCAGATCCGCCTTGTCAACGTTTGCAAACGCTGGGGCAGCTATGTCGCCGTCGACAAGTTCAACCTCGACATAAGCGATACCGAGTTCCTTGTCCTGCTCGGCCCGTCGGGCTGCGGCAAGACGACCACCATGCGGATGATCGCTGGGCTGGAGGATGTGACGGAGGGAGAGATCTGGATCGGAGACCAGATCGTCAATACGCTGGAACCCAAGGATCGGGATATCTCGATGGTCTTCCAGTCCTATGGGCTTTACCCCAATCTCACCGTCTATGAGAACATCCGCTTTCCACTTCGCGTCCGCCGCGTTCCTCAGGGCGAGCACCACGACAGGGTGATGAAGGCAGCAGCAATGGTAGAGCTTGGTCCCTTCCTCGACCGCCGCCCGGCGGCGCTGTCCGGCGGTCAGCGCCAGCGCGTGGCCCTTGCCCGTGCCATCGTGCGCGAACCGAACGCTTTCCTGATGGATGAGCCGCTGTCGAACCTTGATGCGAAGCTCCGCGTCTCGACCCGGGCGCAGATCAAGCACCTGCACCACACGCTGCGGCGCACCACGATCTACGTCACCCATGACCAGATCGAGGCCATGACCCTGGCCGACCGTGTGGTCGTGATGAACCACGGGGTGATCCAGCAACTCGGGACGCCCACCGAGATCTATGACCGCCCCGCAAACACCTTCGTCGCCAGTTTCATCGGATCTCCGGCGATGAACCTGATTGAAGGCGAAATCGTCGACGGAGTCTTCCGCGCCGAGGGCGTAGCAGTGCCCGCGCAGGGGAAGGGGCCCGTTACCCTTGGGTTCCGGGCCGAAGACGTGCAAGTCAGCGCAGGACCAGCCCAGCTTGCAGCCCCCGTCTATTCGATGGAACTTCTGGGCGATGCAACGCTAGTGTCGGTCCGCATCGGCGAGGCGCTGGTTTCCATACGCGCATCCAAGGATTTCCGCGTAGATATCGGCGCGCTGCTGCATGTCGCGATCCCTGCCGACAAAATCCACATCTTTGACCGCAAGACCGGAGCGCGTCGATGACGGACTTGCCCGCCGCGATTAACTCCCCCAAGACTGTCTAGGGGATGCGGAGGGGTCTACTTGGTTGAAAGGGTGACTTCACTTGAGGTGGCGGCTCTTGCCGGGGTGAGCCAATCCGCCGTGAGTCGGGTTTTCACGCCCGGATCGTCGGTGAGCAAGAGGACCGCGGACAAGGTCCTCGCAGCCGCAGCGCAGCTTGGCTACAGGCCAAATGTTCTGGCGAGGGCCATGAAGTCGGGAAAGTCCCGCATCATTGGATTGGTCGTCGCCTATCTGGAAAACTACTTCTACCCAGAGATGGTCGAGCGCCTGTCGGGAGAGTTGCAGAAGGTCGGCTATCACGTCCTGATCTTCCTTGCCCCCGTCAATGTGGACAATGTTGACAAGGTCGTGAGCGAGATCATGGATTACCAGGTCGATGGTATTGTCCTTGCATCGGTATCGCTCTCTTCTGATCTTGCTAAGCGGTGCCAGTCCACCGGAATTCCAGTTGTCCTGTTCAACCGGGGCCATGCTGACAAGAACCTCTGCTCTGTTACTTCGGACAACTTTGCAGGTGGAAAGGCACTGGCGGATTACCTGTGTTCGCTGGGGCATGAGAGGGTCGCCTATATCGCGGGCTTTTCCGGGGCTACCACGCAGATCGACCGTGAAGCCGGGTTTCGGGCGGGCCTCGCCGAAGCAGGGAGAGAGCTTTTCGCGCGTGCGGAAGGCAATTTCGATTACCGCACCGCTCAGGCGGCCGCGCGGGAGATCTTCGCCACGTCACGCCGTCCGGATGCGGTCTTCGTGGCAAATGACCACATGGCTTTTGCTGTTATGGATGTCTTGCGCTTCGAGCTTGGCCTGAAGGTGCCGGAGGATGTTTCCGTCGTCGGCTTCGACGACGTTCCGCCTGCCGCCTGGCCTGCCTATAACCTGACCAGCTTTCGCCAGCGTGTCGAACAGATGGTGGCGGAGACCGTCAGCATGCTGCTCGCACGCATCGACGGGGACGAGTCCGGCGCACCCCATGTCGTGCTTGGGGGGGAATTGGTGATCAGGGGCTCCACCCGCCGCTATGGGGATGCCAGATGACCGAAGGACAGTTCCGGGATCGACTGGCCGCGCTCGGCCTGACGCTGGATGAGAAGGCCTTTGCCGCAGCCTGGGCCGGGGCGCAGCATCTGCGCGGCGAGGTGGCAAAGGTCCAGGCCTATCTGTCGAAATCCGAATGACCGATCCCGCCGACCTTTCCCTGCCGGAGGCGGCCGCAGCGCTGCGCAGCGGTGCCCTTGGCGCACGGGATCTCACTCAGGCTGTGCTCGACCGCATCCACGCCCAGAACCCGCGCCTGCATGCCTTCACGCATGTCGCCCATGATGCCCTTGATCAGGCCGAGCGCGCCGACGCTTTGCTGCGCCAGGGAGAGGCGGGCTTCTTCTGCGGCCTTCCCATCGCGGTAAAGGACCTGATCGACGTGGCGGGCCAGCCCGCAACGTCTGGCTCGCGCGTCCTTTCCGGGCGGATCGCCGAAACGGATGCCGCAGCCATCGCCCGCCTGCGCGCACAGGGGGCCGTGCTGATCGGCAAGGTCGCAACCTATGAATTCGCCATGGTGGGACCGGACCTCGCCTTGCCGGACCCGCCCGCGCGAAATCCTTGGAACATCGCGCATGTAACCGGGGGCTCGTCTTCTGGGTCTGCCGCGGCCGTGGCTGGCGGGCTGGTCAGGCTGGCGATCGGCACGGATACCGGTGGTTCGATCCGTTCTCCTGCCGCGTATTGTGGTTGTGTGGGCCTGAAGCCGAGCTATGACCGCGTTGCGCGGGCCGGGGCATTTCCGCTGTCACGCAGCCTCGATCACACCGGCCCCCTGGCCGCGACAGTGGAAGAAGCCGCGCTGACGCTGGACGCGATGACCGAAAGCGACCAGTGGCGTCCTGCCTCCGCCCGGATCGGCCAAGGCATCGCAGGTTTGAGGATCGCCTATGCCCGGGACTGGTTCGCCGATGATCCGCAGGCCAGCCCCACGCTGATCCGCGCCATGGACGAGGCAGCCTCGGTCCTGTCACTGCTGGGCGCCCAGATCCGGCTGGTGTCGCTGCCGGACTATGCACCCTTTGAGGCGGCCGCCTCCGTGATCCTGCACTCCGAGGCGCTGGAGGAACACCGCAAACTGATCCGAGAAAAGTCAGGCGACTATGGCCGACCAACATTGCAATGCTTGGCCTTCGGAGCGGCCATTGATGTGGAGGACGTGGCGCGGGCCCGTGCCGCACAGGCGCGTCTGAGAGCAGCGATGTTTGCGGCGATGGAGGGAAGCGACGTTGTTCTGACGTCCACTACGTTGACCACGGCGCTGCCTTTTTCCGCCTTCGACGGGGAAAAGGCGGTCTGGACTCCGATGCGGACCATCGCCTTCAATCTGACCGGTCAACCGGCCCTGTCCCTGCCAGCCGGGTTCGAGAATGGCCTGCCGTTAGGCCTGCAGCTGGTGGGCCGGCATGGGGATGAGGATATCATCTGCGCGGTCGGCCATGCCTTCGAGCGTGCGACGGATCATTCCGTCCAGCGCCCGCCACCTTGAGATCTGTCGATCAGGGCGGCAAGCGTCACCGCAAGCCGCCCCGTATCGGACGTCAGCGCATCTGCATCCGGTCCAGACGAAGCTGGGCCGCCCGGCGATGACCTTCCAGCGTCTCGCTTGCCGCCTGCCGCGCCGCCGGCGGGGCGACCTGCTTCACCCCCTCTTCGGTCAGCCATTGATGCGTTGCGATCTTGACGTAGGCACCCACCCAAAGCCCCCCGGTGTAACGACCCGCCGCCATGGTCGGCAGCGTATGGTTCGTGCCGGAACACTTGTCCGAATAGACGACCGAGGCCAGTTCGCCGATGAAGAGCGACCCGTAGTTCGTCAGCTTCTTGGCCATCGCATGCGCGTCACGCGTATGGACCTGAAGGTGTTCGGCGGCGATCCAGTCTGAATAGGCGATCATTGCCTCTTCGTCCTCACAGACGGCAACCTCGCCATAATCACGCCAAGCGGGTTCGGCGACCGAAGCCGTGGACAGGCCTTCCAGCTGCTTTTCCACCTCCGTCAGCACGGCCTCGGCCAGCCCGCGGTCCGTCGTAATCAGGCCTACCCGCGTGCGCACGTCATGCTCTGCCTGGGCCAGAAGATCCGTCGCGATCATCTCTGCATCGCCAGTCTCGTCGGCAAGGATGTAGATCTCGGACGGCCCTGCAAGTTGATCGATCCCGACCGGACCAAAGACCTGGCGCTTCGCCTCGTTCACGAAGGCGTTGCCCGGACCCATGATCTTCATGACGGGCGGCACCGATTCCGTGCCATAGGCCATGGCGGCGATCGCCTGCGCGCCGCCGATGCGGAACACCCGGTCGGCGCCGGAAAGATGGCAGCCTGCAACCATTGCCTGATGCGCATTCGGCGGAAGGCAGGCGATGACTTCCTTCACACCCGCCACTTTCGCCGGAACGATGGTCATGATCGGCGCGGACAGCAGCGGAAAACGCCCGCCGGGGACATAGCACCCCACCCGCTCGATCGGGATCACGCGATGGCCCATGAAGACGCCTGGAAGGGATTCCATCTCCAGAGGCAGGATCGTCGCAAGCTGCGCTTCGGCGAAACGGCGGACATTGGCGATTGCGAATTCGGTATCCTTGCGGGTCTGCGGATCCAGTGCCGCGACTGCGGCCTCCCGTTCCGCCATGCTAATTTCCAGCGCTCCGACTTCGGCCTTGTCGAACCTTACAGAATACTCCCGAACCGCCGCGTCGCCCCGCGCCTTCACATCGGCAAGCACACCCGCGACCAGATCCGCAACGGGCTTGTTGTCATTCTCGGCGCTGCGCCCCGGGGACTTGACCCAGCTGACTTTTGCAGAAGGATAGGGTTCAGATGAGGCGGACATCGTGGCTCCTTTCGACCCGGCGGCCGGGCGTGACGTTTCGCTTTGTTGTAGCTCCTTTTGCATACGTCTGCAATTCCTGATACGGCACCTGTGCGCCGCGGATTTGCATTGCGCTGCGCTGGCGCCGATCGCAGAACCGGAAGCCTCTTGCCAATGCCTTGCCTGATGAACTAAGAATATTGCAAACGTATTCAAGAAGAGACATCACATGTCGATCACCTGGCTCAAGCGTGGCAAGCCCGATGCGGAACGGGCCGCTGATGATGCACAGGTCCGCGCCACAGTCGAATCCGTTCTGGCCGATATCGCGGCCCGCGGTGATGCGGCAGTTCGAGACTTGTCGGTGAAGTTCGACAAGTATGATCCGCCCTCCTTCCGGCTGTCGCAATCCGAGATCGAGGCCGCGGTCCAGAAAGTCGCCCCCCGCGACATCGAGGATATCCGCTTCGCCCAGAACCAGATACGCCGCTTTGCCGAGGTGCAGCGCGCCAGCATGACGGATGTAGAGGTCGAGACGCTGCCCGGCGTGATCCTTGGCCACCGGAACATCCCCGTTCAGTCGGTGGGCTGCTACGTTCCCGGCGGCAAGTTCCCGATGGTCGCCAGCGCGCATATGTCGGTTCTGACGGCGGCCGTTGCAGGTGTGCCCAGGATCATCGCCAGCGCCCCGCCCGTGAACGGCGCGCCGCACCCCGCCATTGTCGCTGCAATGCATATGGGCGGCGCGCATGAGATCTACGTGCTCGGCGGGATGCAGGCCGTGGGTGCTATGGCGATCGGCACTGAAACGGTTAGGCCCGTCGACATGCTGGTTGGCCCCGGGAACGCCTATGTGGCCGAGGCCAAGCGCCAGCTTTACGGTCGGGTCGGTATCGACCTCTTCGCCGGACCCACCGAAACGATGGTGATCGCCGACGACACCGTGGATGCAGAGTTGTGTGCGACCGACCTTCTGGGACAGGCCGAGCATGGCTACAACTCTCCTGCCGTGCTGGTGACGAACTCGCGCAAACTGGCCGAAGGGACCATGGCAGAGATCGACCGTCTGCTGACCATTCTGCCGACGGCCGCAACTGCCTCCGTCAGTTGGCGCGACTATGGCGAGGTGATCCTGTGCGACACCCATGAGGAGATGCTGCAGGTCGCCAACGACATCGCCTCCGAACATGTGCAGGTGATGACCGACCGCGATGACTGGTATCTGGCCGGCATGCACAGCTACGGGGCGCTGTTCCTCGGGCCGCGGACCAACGTCGCGAATGGTGACAAGGTGATCGGCACAAACCACACGCTGCCAACAAAGAAGGCAGGGCGCTACACTGGCGGGCTTTGGGTGGGCAAGTTCCTGAAGACGCACAGCTATCAGCGCATCACCACGGATGAAGCCGCCTCCTTGATCGGTGCGTATGGCAGTCGCCTTTGCATGCTGGAAGGCTTTGTCGGGCATGCCGAGCAATGCAACATCCGGGTCCGCCGCTATGGCGGCCGCAACATCGAATACGGGGCGGCAGCCGAATGACGCTGCCGCGCACGCCCTCGTTCCGTCTGGATGGACGAAGCGCCCTCGTGGCCGGCGCGTCGTCCGGGATCGGGGTGGCCTGTGCGGTGGCACTGGCGGAACAGGGCGCGAAGGTCACACTTTGTGCCAGGCGTGAGGGGGAACTGAAATCCCTTGCCGAAGAGATGCGGGCGGCGGGTATGCAGGCCGATATCCTGGCCCTGGACATCACCGATCTGGCCGCGACCGAGGCGGCCATCGCGGCACGCTCCCCCTTTGACGTGCTGGTAAACTCGGCCGGGATGGCGCGGCATTCCCCGGCGGCCTTGACGACGGCAGAAGATTTCGACGCAGTGGCAAGCCTGAACCTGCGCGCGGCGTATTTCCTGACGCAGTCCGTGGCGCGACGTCTTCTAGCCGAGGGCCGGCCAGGCAGCCTGATCAATATCACAAGCCAGATGGCACATGTCGGCGGACCCGACCGCGCGGTCTATGCGGCTACCAAGCATGCTGTCGAGGGGATGACCAAGTCGATGGCTATCGAATGGGGGCCTTACGGCATCCGCGTGAACACCATCGCGCCGACCTTCATCCGCACCGCGCTGACAGCACAGACCTTTGCCAACCCAGAGCGTGCCGCCTGGATCGCCTCGAAGATCAAACTCGGCCGCGTGGGCGAAGTGGAAGACATCATGGGCCCGGTTGCCTTCCTTGCCTCGGACGCGGCGGCGCTGATCACCGGGACATCACTGATTGTCGATGGCGGCTGGACCGCCGATTGAAAGGAAGACCCATGACACCGCAAGAGATGGAAGCCCGCATCGTCCGATATGGCGACCTTCGGCCCTGCAAGACCGCGTTCATCGACGCTCACACGCCAGGTAGCGACAAGAAGGAAAACTTCACCATCATCGGCGGTGGTGTGTCCGAGTCCCCCGACCAGCACGTCCATATCCGCGACACGCCCGGCTTCAACATTGGCGCGGCGGGTCAGCCTCCGGGGTGCCGCAACTCGTTGCACAGCCACCGGACGGCCGAGGTCTTCTTCGTACTGAAGGGGCGTTGGCGGTTCTTCTGGGGTCGCTGGGGCACGGCAGGCGAGTTCATTGCCGAAGAGGGTGACATCTTCAACATTCCGACGGGCATCTTCCGCGCCTTCGAGAATGTCGGCACCGACTACGGGATGATCATGGCAATCCTGGGTGGGGACGATGCCGGTGGCGGTGTGGTCTGGGCGCCGCAGGTCATCACCGACGCCAAGGATTACGGCCTCGTGCTCGGCAAGAACGGCAAGCTCTACGACACTAAGAAAGGCCAGTCCCTGCCCGAAGGCGTGCCGCCCATGCCGCTTCTGACCGACGATGAGCTTAAGGCCTTCCCGGAACCCACGACAGCGGATGTGATCCCTAACCATGTTGCCCGCTACTGGGATCTCATGGCCCTGTCTGACCGCCAGCCGGCAAAGGTGATCGGCGCGCAGGGCAAACTTCGTGACCGGCCCGGCTTCGAGGTGGAATTCCTTTCACGAAACTCGATCCCCGACTCGCCCTATGCCCTGAACCGGCATGAGGTGTTGATGCCGATGCGGGGATACTGGCGCCTCACCTGGTCAGGCGGTTCGACCGTGCTGAACCCTGGCGATACCGCAGCCATCCCTCCAGGGCTTGAACACAGCCTGGCGCCGTCGATGACCGGCGAGACAAGCCTGTATCGTGTGATCGCGACCGACGACCCCGCCGGCCTGACCGGACGTCTGCTGTAAGGAAAAACGCCATGGCCCTTCTCGCAACGCATGTTGGATCCCTGCCTCGTCCGCAGCAGGTGGTCGACTTCCTTTTTGCGCGCGAGAGGGGCGAAACCTTCGACCCGGTCGCCTTTGACACCTGCATGGCCAGCGCCGTGATGGAGAATGTCCGTCGCCAGAAAGAGGCCGGGATAGATATCGTTTCGGATGGTGAGGCGTCCAAGATCAGTTATGCGACCTATGTCAAGGACCGCTACACCGGCTTCGATGGCGATAGCCCTCGTAACGCGCCTGCCGATCTGAAGCTCTTCCCGACTTTCCTTGATCGACTGGCCCAAGCGGGGGGCACGCCACAATACGCCCGCCCGCAATGCGTTGGCCCCGTTGCGCCGAATGGCCAAGGCGAACTTGCCAAGGACATCGCGAACCTCAAGGCTGCACTGGTCGCGCATGGAGTGGAGCGCGGCTTCATGAATGCGGCTTCACCCGGTGTGATAAGCCTTTTCCTTCAGAACGCGTATTATGCGACGCGCGAGGAATACCTTTATGCGCTGGCCGAGGCGATGCGGGACGAGTATCGCACGATCCTCGATGCGGGACTGGACCTGCAATTGGATTGCCCGGACCTCGCCCTGTCGCGCCACATGCTGTTCACCCACCTGTCGGACAATGAATTCCTCGGGATCGCCGGCACGCATGTCGAAGCGTTGCGCCATGCGCTCGATGGGCTACCACAGGATCGCATCCGTCTGCATATCTGCTGGGGGAACTATGAAGGCCCGCATGTCTGCGATATCGAAATGGCGCAGGTCTTTCCTTTGCTGATGACGGTGCCGGCACGCTACATCCTCTTTGAAACTGCAAATCCCCGGCACGGCCACGAATGGACTGTATTCCGCGACCGGGTGCAGGACATTCCAGATGACAAGATCCTGATCCCCGGTGCCGTGGACACCACAACCAATTTCGTCGAACATCCAGACCTGGTCGCGCAGCGGCTTCAAAGGTTCACAGACATCCTCGGCACCGACCGCGTGATCGCCGGATCGGATTGCGGTTTCGGCACCTTTGCGGGCTTTGGTGCCGTTGATCCCGAAATCGCCTGGGCCAAGCTTGCCACCCTCAAGGAAGGCGCGCGGCGTGCGGGATAGGACGCGGTGACTCCGCTCCTCCTGATCCCCGGCATGATGTGCGACGCGCGCATGTGGGGCGGCCTTGACAGCAAACTTGGCATCCCCGTGCTGCATCAGCTGCCGACCGGGGCCGATACGATGCAGGATCTGGCCGCGCGCGTTCTTGCCAAAGCGCCCCCACACTTTGCCCTGGCGGGCCTGTCGATGGGTGGCATCGTGGCGATGGAGATCCTGCGGCAGGCACCCGACCGGGTGGCGCGCCTCGCCCTTCTGGATACGAACCCGCGGGCCGAACTGCCGGAAGTGCAGGCCCGCCGAGAACAGCAGATCAACCGCGCCATGGCGGGCGATCTGGAAGGTGTCATGCGCGACGACATGAAGCCGCACTACCTTGCCAACAGCCCGCACAAGCCGGAGATACTGTCCGTGTGCATGGAGATGGCACTTTCGCTGGGCCCGCAGGTCTTTGCACGACAGTCCCGAGCGCTGCGCGATCGACCGGATCAGCAGGCGACGCTGTCAAACTTCAAGGGACCCGCGCTTGTCCTGATGGGGGCCGAAGACAAGCTCTGCCCTCTCGACCGCCACAAGCTCATGCATGAGCTGATGCCGCAATCACGCCTCTGCATCATTCCCGGCGCGGCGCATTTGCCGCCCCTCGAACAACCCGACGCTACCCTGCGCGCCCTTGGCGACTGGCTTTCCTGAAGGACCCCACATGCCAATTACCGATCTGAAAGCGCATTTCACCGCAGGGGGCACAGCCGTGAACGGCTGGTGTGCCATCCCTTCGCCCGTGACGGCAGAGATCATCGGCCGCGCCGGCTTCGACACGGTCACCGTGGACCTGCAGCATGGGCTGATTGACTATCAGATGGCGCTTACCATATGCCAGGTGCTTCAGGGTCTGTCGGCGCCGGTCTTGTGCCGGGTGCCGTGGAACGAGCCGGGCATTATCATGAAGTGCCTCGACGCAGGTTTCGAAGGCGTGATCTGCCCGATGATCAACACCGAGGCGGATGCCCGTCGGCTGGTTGAGGCAGCCCGCTATGCCCCCCTTGGCGGGCGGTCCTTCGGACCGACACGGGCGAACATGGTGCACGGGCCCGGCTATGCGAGGCGCGCGAACGAAACGGTGGTCGTGCTTGCCATGATCGAAACGCGTGAAGCCCTTGCCAATCTTGACGCCATTCTTGCCGTTGAGGGGATCGACGGTGTCTATGTCGGGCCCTCCGACCTTGGCCTGTCGCTTGGTCATGAACCCACCCTCGAACCCACCGCGCCGGAGGTCATCGAAGCCATCGCCCGGATCGGGTCGCGCGCCCGTGCGACGGGCCGGATCGCCGGAGTTCATACCGGCTCGCCAGGCATGGCCCGGGCGATGCTTGGGCAGGGATTTCAGTTCGCGTCGCTTCTTACGGATGTTCGAATTTTCTCGAACGCGCTTGCAAGATCGCTTGCAGATGTCGCGGAGACCACCGCCCGGACGTCGACAGGCTATTGATCCAGGCTGCAGACACATTGATCGTCAAGGCCGGAGTGCGGCGGCGGAGAGGAAGGTCTTCGCACCTCTGTTTTGGCGGGTCGCCAGGCGGCGCCAGTCCTTGAGCCTGCCGAACCTGGTCCCGATGCGATTTCGCCGCTTGTAGCGGCGCCTGTCGTGGCGGACAGCCTGGCCGTGCGACTTCCGGGCTGGGACGGATGGCCTTATCCCCTTGTCTTTCAACGCTTTCCACAACCGGTCCGCGTCGTATCCCCGATCTGCGATCAGCCATTCGGCGGCAGCCAGTGACCTGCCCCCCGGCCGTCCCTCGTTCATGACAAGAGCCCCTGGGGTTGACGGTGGTCGGTCTCGGGTCGGGCCAGCGCGCCGGGCGCGGAGCCCTCAGATTGCGCAAGCTCGGGGAGAGCCCGGTCTGGGAAGGAACCGGCCAGCGGAGAAATGGGCCCGCCGGGCTTCGCCGCTGCCCTGGCCCCACAAGAATAGCGGCGCGAGCGCGGGGCGGGGGCTGGGAAGCGTATGGAAAGTGTATGGGAACCGTATGTAGACAGAAAGGGTAAGGAAATGAGGGTGAGGTTCGCCCGGCCAGATGGAAACTGCGCGCCATGCGGTCGGGGTGACTGGGCTGGATCGGGGCGGGAAGGTCAGTGGGGGGTGGGGAGCGGCCTATGATGATCCGGCATTGCCCCCGCAGAAGCGGCAAATAGCTGCCATTCGATGTCTCCACAGAGGCGGCAGCGATGCGCAGGATGTGGGCTTCGAGCAGATGCACCTGTAGAGATCATGGCGCGGCGAGAGATGGAGTAATTCCTCGTCAAGGGCAATGAAACGTACTTTGCGGAAGCAGCTACCGACCCAGCCTAAAACCGGACGCCGGACTGCCGCAGCATCTGGTAGGGCGTTATCGTCGAAATCCCATGCGCGCTGGCAGCGTCCGGAATCTTGATAGTTCTCTTCGCTCCTGGGGAGCTGGTTTCGAGGGTGACGATCTGGTGTCCTCCTAGCATGGCGTAAGCCACGAGAAAGCAATCGGCCTTGCTCAAGAACTCGGTGATCGCCGCAGTGGTGTAGCCGTTGGAGTTTGCCCAACTCGAGACCTGAGCCATGGTGTGGGTCACGGCGGCGTCGTCTGGCATGAAGATGGCGGACCCGTGCATATCAATCCAGTTCTTAATCTGGTCGTCCTTCTGACGCAGCTCCCGCTTTACTGGGGAGATGCTCTTGACTTGACCGGTGGCCGCTGCCCGAGCGATCCAAGACCAATAGCTTCCGCAGATGTCGAAAGCGTAATATGTCATCGCCGGCGTGAGAAATACGTTAGAGTCCAACAATAACGTCAACTTGTCACTCCAAGGTGCCGTGCTTCTTGGTGGAAGGTGGCCGAATTCTTGATGTTGAGAAGTTCGAACGCATCGCCCATGAGCGTTTGACCTTCCAGCGCCGCCGAGATGACAGCGGAAGCGAAGTGCGGATCGACCCTAGCACCCATCGTGTTGTAGAAATCTCCGCCCCCTGACTCCCTTTGCTTGGCCCTCTTCTTTAGAAAGTCCAGCTCGGCGTCATAGGCGTCTTGGAAGTCGTCATAGGATAGGGTCCCGAGGTCTTTCATGCGTCGAAGTGCAACGAGCGTGCTTACTCTGAAAGTCCGAGCAATCAGAATTTTGGCCAGATCGACATCGCCCGGCAGATCCATATTGGTGAGCTGCGCCATCGGCACCAGCACCTCGGCGGCAACCGCATTGCAGAAGCGCTCCACTTTATGGTCAGGCGTAAGGTGTTCAGGCAGGTCGTCCGCGGCACTGTTGCTTACACCGTCCTTGCCAATCCAGACATGGGCAAGCTCATGCGCGACCGTGAAGATTTGCCCAGCCTTGGTGTCGGCGCCGTTAATGAACACCAGTGGCGCGATTGGATCGGCAATCGCAAAGCCCCTGAACTCTCTTGGATTCAAAGCGCGGTGAGTATTATTCCCGACCACGCCATTGATCATCACCAGAACACCTGCGTCCCGTGAAAGAGCAATGAACTGGCGCAGGAAATCTTCCCAGTTTGCTGCTTCATTGCGATTGCCGACCTCGAGATTCAGAGCTGTCCGAATGTGCCCGGCCACTATGGCGGGTTGATCGCCGACACCAGCAGAGCCGACGAAGGCGAGCTTGTCGGCCCCAGACCTAGCGAGGTGATCGCGATACCACCTCTGGCGCCGCTGGCATATGTGGATCGTGTCGATCAGTTCGGTGCTTGGGCGTTGAACCCCGCCCTCCGCCATGCGTCTGAAGTCTGGCAGTGGTAGCGTTTCTTCAGGCGGCTTCGGCAAGAAGAACATGCCCATCGGCAGATGAAGGACGCTGGCCAGAGTTTCGAGTTGCTGGAACGTGGGACCACCTTGCCCTTCGAGCCAGAACGGGTATTTCTTGAAGCGCTTAGCAAGTGTTTCGAACGGCATACCGGCGCGCTCACGCGCCCATTCTAGCACGTCAGGCGATATTGCTACCTGTGCCATGTGATGCTCTCTGCTTGCCCGCTCGACAGTGCGAGCTTAGTCGCATGAGTGTAAATAAGAATCTTCATGCGCTCCTTACATGTGTTGCGTCTCGCCTACAAATCCAGCTTGCGCAGAAAGGCCGGCGCCGATCCGAGCCATGGCATTCCAGCAGTAACCGACGGCGATCAGGCGGCGGAAACGGCGTAACCGCCCACATCGGACTATCCGTCGGCCCCTGCTGATGGTCACAAGATCGGCTGCAAAGGGCTGGGCTTGCCCCGTCGCCGCACCTCGCCTTAAAGACTGCTTTGGGAAGCAAATCCCCCCTCACACCGCCCGGACCATATCCCTATGCGGGATCCCTGCGTCGTCATAGACCGGGCCCTGGGCCTGGAAGCCCAGCCGCTCGTAGAACCCCAGGGCGTGGGTCTGGGCGCCGAGTTTGGCGCGGGTGATGCCGGGCTGTGCGCGCAGCGTGTCGAGCGCGGCGGTGATCAGGGCGGCGCCGAGGCCGGTGCCGCGGGCCTGGGGCAGGACGCAGACGCGTCCGATCTTGCCGGTGTCGCCCTGCAGCAGGATCCGCGCGGTGCCCACGGGATCACCCGCCAGGGTGGCGAGCAGGTGCAGCGCGGTGTCGTCCTGGTCGTCGATCTCATCGGCCTCGGACACGCCCTGTTCCTCGATGAAGACGATGCGGCGCAGGCGGCGGCAGGTGGCGATGTCGCGCGTGAGGGCGATGGTGGCCCGGGTCGCGGTGTCGTCGGTCACGGGGTCGTGGCTCATGGGGTCGTGGCTCAAGGGGGGGCCTCAGGCGAAATAGTCGCGCAGGATGCGGCTGTAGATGGCCTTGAGCGCGTGGATCTGCGCGACCTCGACCCGTTCGTCGACGGCATGCATGGTCCGCCCGACAAGGCCGAATTCGACCACCGGGCAGTGATCCTTGACGAAGCGCGCGTCCGAGGTGCCGCCCGAGGTGGAGAGCGCCGGGGTGACGCCGGTCTCGGCCTGGACCGCGCGGGCGACGAGGGTGGAGAGGGGCCCGGGCGGGGTGAGGAAGCTTTCGCCCGAGACCGAGATCCGCAGTGCGATCTCGACGCCGGTCTCGGCCTGGACCGCGGCGGCCTCGGCCCGCAGCCAGTCGGACAGGCTCTGGCCGCTGTGGCTGTCATTGAAGCGGATGTTGACGGTGGCGCGCGCCTCGGCCGGGATGACGTTCGAGGCAGGGTTGCCGGTGTCGATGGTGGTGAGCGCAAGCGTCGAGGGGTCGAAATGCGCGGTGCCCTCGTCGAGCCGGTGGCTGGCGAGGCGGTCAAGCAGGCGCACGAGCGCGGGCAGCGGGTTCAGCGCGCGGTGGGGATAGGCGGAGTGGCCCTGGCGGCCGCGGGCGGTGATCTGAGCGGTAAGCGAGCCGCGGCGGCCGATCTTGATGGCCTCGCCCAGGACATCGGGGCAGGTCGGCTCGCCCACGAGGCAGACGCTCATCGCCTCGCCCTGGGCGGCCATCCAGTCGAGGAGCGCGACGGTGCCGTCCTTCGCCTCGTCCTCCTCGTCTCCGGTGATGGCGAGGATGATGGCGCCGTCGGGCGGGGTCTGGCGGACGAAGTCGATGGCGGCGGCGGTGAAGGCGGCGACGCCGGATTTCATGTCGGTGGCACCGCGGCCGTAGAGGAAGCCGTCTTCGATCTGGGCGCCGAAGGGGTCATGGCGCCAGGCGGCGCGGTCGCCCACGGGGACGACATCGGTATGGCCGTTGAAGCCGAAGGAGCGGTTGGCGCCCTTGCGGCCCCAGCGGGCGTAGAGATTGGCGATGCCGTTGCGGTCAACCCGGGTGCAGGTGAAGCCGGCCTCGGCCAGGTGGGTGGCCAGAAGCGTGAGGGCGCCGCCCTCGGCCGGGGTCACCGAGGGGCAGCGGACGAGGGCTGCGGTGAGGGCGGCGGGGTCGAGTGGGGCGACGGTCATGGGCGGCTCCTGCTGGCGGTTGGCCAGCGATAGCGCAGGGCAAGGGGCGGCTGCAACCGCGCCGGGCCCTTGTGGCGGCTGTGCCACCCTGGTGACGGGAATGTGACGGGCCGTGTGGATTGGGGTTTTGAGGAATCGGGCGGGCAGCGCTAGCGTGCCGCAAAACAACGTCCAGAGGCAGGACAGCGGTGGGCCAGCGCGCCCCCGACCACAGGCAGAGAGCAGACCGGGCGCAAGGGCGCCGGGGTGTCAATGCGTGTGGCCTGCCTTGCAAAGCGAGGAGGCGGCATGATCGCCAGGGCAGTGACAGAGTTCGTTAGGGCCGGGGGGATGCGTTCCCGGGGGTGGCGCGCATGAGCCGCCATTCGGTCATGCATCCGGGCCTGCCGCCCGAGGTTCTGGCGGGCGGCTGGATCGGGCCGCGCACGCCGCTGATGACGCCGCACGGGCCGGTCGCGGCGGGCGAGTTGCGGGTGGGCGAGACGGTGCTGACACAGGCGGGCGAGGCGGTGGCGGTTCGCGCGCTGCGGCGCTGCCACTGGCCCGCGCGGGGGGCGGGCGCGCCTGTGCGGCTGCGCGCACCCTTCTTTGGCGGTTCCGTCGATCTGCGGGTGACGCCCGGGCAGCTGGTGTCGCTGTCGGGGGTGGATGTGGAATACCTGTTCGGGGAAGAGCTGGTGCTGGTCGAGGCGCGGCACCTGCTGGACGGGCGGCGGGCCCTGCTGGAAGAGCGGGTCGAGCCGCTGGGCTGGGTGACGCTGGAGCTGGAGCAGGGCGCTGTGCTGGATGCGGGCGGCTGCGGCCTGGCGCTGGAGGGGATGCGGCCCGTCGCGTCGGGCCGGCCCGTGGCAGCCGGCCGGGCCGGTGGAGCGAACCGGGCCGGCGCCACAACGGCCCCGCCGCAGCGCCGGACCCTGCCCCGGTTGCTGGAAGCCTTCGAGGTGCGGGCGCTGCAGGCGATGCGCCGGGGCGGCGCGATCCGCAGCGCGGCCTAATCCTCGAACGGGGTCATCTGGGCGACGATGACCGAGTTCTCGACCAGCGCCCGATCCATCAGGGCGCGTTCCTCTTCGCCGATCTCCTCGCCCGCGGCGAGGCGTTCCTCGAGCGTGCCGTGACCGGTCACGTCCAGGGGCGCGAGGTCGGCCTGTTTCAGGATCGCCACCGTTTCCCGCACCGCCTCGGCCTCGTCCACGCCCGAGGCATAGATCAGGAGCGCGGCGCCGGTCGATTTGGGCGGCAGGCCATCGCCCGCCTTGCGCCCGACCTCGACGAGCAGGGTATAGACCTGCTGCGGGCGGCGGGTCTTTTCGGGTTTCGTCTCGTCGCTCATGGCCGGGCCTTTCCGCCGGGGGGCGCGCGACCTCAGTCGCGCAGAAGCTCGTTGATCGAGGTCTTGGAGCGGGTCTGGGCATCGACGCGCTTGACGATGACCGCGCAATAGAGGTTCACGCCGCCCTTCGAGGGCATCGAGCCCGCGACGACGACCGATCCCGCCGGAACCTCGCCATACATGACCTCGCCAGTTTCACGGTCGACGATCTTGGTGGACTGGCCAATGAAGACACCCATGCCAAGGACCGAGCCTTCGCGCACGATGCAGCCTTCGACGACTTCGGAGCGGGCGCCGATGAAGCAGTTGTCCTCGATGATGGTGGGGCCTGCCTGCATGGGTTCCAGCACGCCCCCGATGCCCACGCCGCCCGAGAGATGGACGTTCTTGCCGATCTGGGCGCAGGAGCCGACAGTGGCCCAGCCATCGACCATGCTGCCCTCATCGACATAGGCGCCGAGGTTGACGAAGGAGGGCATGAGCACCACGCCCTTGGCGATATAGGCCGAGCGGCGCACGATCGAACCCGGCACGGCGCGGAAGCCCGCCGCGCGCCAGTCCGCCTCGGCCCAGCCGTCGAACTTGGAGGGAACCTTGTCCCACCAGGTGGCGGCGCCGTTGCCGCCCGGGATCACGGCCATGTCGTTCAGGCGAAAGGACAGCAGCACCGCCTTTTTCGCCCATTGGTTCACATGCCAGCGGCCATCGGCCTGCCGCTCGGCCACGCGCAGCCGGCCCTTGTCCAGCGCCTCGAGCGTGGCCTCGATGGCGTCGCGCACCTCGCCCCGGGTGGTGGGGGTGATGGTATCGCGCGCCTCCCAGGCGGCTTCGATGGCGGTCTCGAGCGCGGCGTTGGACATGGTGCTCTCCGGTTTTGGTTGGCCTCGGGTCGGGCAAGCCTATAGACCGGAGAGGGGCCCGCGCGCAATCGACCGTGACGGCGGCGGGTACGGGCAAGTCCGGGAGAGACGCATGGAAGACGAAGGCCGCACGCATCCTTTCCGCAACAGCGTGGCCGACCGCCAGACGGCAGAAGCGGTGCCGGATACGCCGCAGACGCGGGCGCCGGCCTACAAGCTGGCCTTCAACGACCCCGATTTCCTGACGCGTGAAGAGTTGCGCCCGGTGCGGCTGCAACTGGAGCTGCTGAAGCCGCAGATGGTGATGGACGAGCGGGGCATCCGCTCGACCGTGGTGATCATGGGATCGGCCCGGGTGCCCGAGCCGGGGACGGAGGGCCGTGCCGCCGCCCTGTCGCCCTGGTATGACGAGGCACGGAAGCTGGCCCGGCTGGTGACCCAGAAGAGCCTCGAGACCTATGGACGGGAGTTCGTGGTGGTGACCGGCGGCGGGCCCGGCATCATGGAGGCCGGGAACCGGGGCGCGGACGAGGCGGGCGGCCAGTCGATCGGGCTGAACATCGTTCTGCCGCACGAACAGGCGCCGAATGCCTATGTGACACCCGACCTGTGCTTCAACTTCCACTATTTCGCGATCCGCAAGATGCATTTCCTGATGCGGGCGCGGGCGATCTGCATCTTTCCCGGCGGCTTCGGCACGCTGGACGAGATGTTCGAGAGCCTGACGCTGATCCAGACGCGGCGGATGAAGGCCATTCCCTTTCTGCTGTTCGGGCGGGCCTTCTGGCAAGGCGTGATCAACTGGCAGGCGCTGGTCGAGGCGGGCACGATCAATGCCGCCGATCTGGAGCTGTTCCGCTTTGTCGAGACGGCGGAAGAGGCGATGGCCGCGATCGAGGGTTGGGTGCCGCCCTGCTGACGGCCTAGAGCCGGCGGCGCATCAGCAGCGGCAAGCCTTCGGCGGCGATGCGGGCGAGGGTGGCCTCGGTGCCCTCATGGGCCACGGCCATGGCATGACCATTGGCATGGATCAGCCGCCCGGCATCGACCGCGAGCGCCACATGGCCACGCCAGAACAGAAGGTCGCCCCGTTGCAGGGGCGCGTCGGGGGCAAGGGCCTGCCCAAGCGCCTGCTGCTGGTCGCTGTCGCCCGGGCAGGGGATGGCGCAAGCCAGGAGGGCCGCCTGCACGAGGCCCGAGCAATCGATCCCCGAGCGGCTGTTGCCGCCCCAGAGATAGGGCGTGCCGAGGAACAACTCGGCCACCGCCACGGGATCTGCAAAGGGCTGGTCGAGCGGGCGCAGATGGCCAAGCGGCAGGAACCCTTCCGGCGTTTCAGCGAAGCGGCCCGTCTCGCCGGTGACGGTGACGCGCGCCCCGAAGGACAGAAGCGCCAGGTCGCGCCGCTGGACCTTCGGGCCTTCGAGCAGATGGGTCGCGGGCACCGCAACGCTGTGGGTCGCCGCGCGCGGGGGGCCGAGGGCGGGTTCGGGCAGATAGCCGCAGTAGCCGTCACGCCCCGCCTGGACAAAGGCCCAGCCTTCGTACCGGTCGATCACGGTGACGCTTTCGCCCCAGAGAAGCTGGCGTTCGCGCGCCCCGGCGGGGGCGCTCAGCAGGTCGGCAAGGGGCAGCAGGATGCGCGCCGCTTCCCCTTCGACATAGCGAGGGGCGACGACGCGGCCGCGCAGGCTGGCCAGGGCCGCGCGGGCATTGGCCGGGGTGTCGCGCGGATCGCTCACAGCGGCAGCATGGCAGGCAGGGCCTGCAGCAGCGCGCGCGCGCCCTGGCCCACACCGCCCTTGGGCCGACCCGGCGCGTCGGCGGGCGTATGGGCGTAAAGGTCGAAATGGATGTAGCGCGGCGTTTCGACGAAGCGGCGCAGGAAGAGCGCCGCCGTGATCGAGCCCGCGAAGCCACCCGAGGGGGCGTTGTCGAGATCGGCGATGCCGGGTTCGATCATGGGTTCATAGGGCGTCCAGAAGGGCAGGCGCCAGACGGGATCGCGCACCTCGGCGGCCGCTTGCGAGAGGGCGGCGGCAAGGCCGTCGTCGTCGGTGTAGAAGGGCGCGAGATCGGGGCCGACCGCGACCCGCGCCGAGCCGGTGAGCGTGGCCATCGAGATGAGGAGATCGGTCTCCTCCTCGCAGGCCAGCGCCAGCGCATCGGCCAGGATCAGACGGCCTTCGGCATCGGTGTCGTTGACCTCGACCGTCAGGCCCTTGCGCGAGGTCAGGATGTCGCGCGGGCGCAGCGCCCGGCCCGAGATCGCGTTCTCGACCGCGGGCACGATCACGCGCAGCCGCAGCGGCAACTGCAGTGTCATGATCATCTGGGCAAGGCCCATGACGGTGGCGGCACCGCCCATGTCCTTCTTCATCAGATGCATGCCGGAGGTGGGTTTGATGTTCAGCCCGCCCGTGTCGAAGCAGACGCCCTTGCCGACCAGGGTCAGGCGCGGGCCGGTCTTGCCCCAGTGCATCTCGAGCAGGCGGGGCGCTCGGTCGGAGGCGCGGCCCACGGCATGCACCATGGGGAAGTTCTGGGCCAGCAGGTCATCGCCGCGGATCGCGCGGGCGGTGGCGCCATGGGCCTGGGCAAGAGCCAGGAAAGCCTCTTCCAGCTCTTGCGGGCCCATGTCGGCGGCGGGGGTGTTCACGAGGTCGCGCGTCAGGAACTCGCCTGCCGCGATGGTTTCCAGCCGCGCCGCATCGCAGCCCGGCGGAGGCTTGAGAAGGGCCGCAAGCGGGGCGCCGGGGCGATAGCGGTCGAAGCGGTAGGCGGCGAGAAGCCAGGCGAGGGCGGCTTCGTCGCGGTCGAGCGGCGGCAGGTCGGTGGCCAGGTGCCAGGTGCCCGCGGGCAGCTGCGCGGCGGCCCGGGCAAGAAGGAATCGCGTGCGGGCGCGGGCGGCGGCCGAGCCGAGGCCGAAGACCGCGCCGGACGGGCCGCCCTCGCCCGGAATCAGCTGTAGCTCGCCCGCGCGGGCGGCAAAGCCGGTCGCCTGCAGCCAGGCCCGGGTCGCGGGGGGCTGCCCCTCGCGCCAGGAGGCCAGCCCCTCTTCGGTCACGAGGTGGAGCGGCAGCGAGGCGGCATCGGGGCGGGCGAAACGAGGGGGCATGAGGCATCCGCGAAGGGGCCGGGCCAGGCCGGCGGTGGGTGCGCGCCAGCCTAACCCATCGCCCGGTGCCCGCAAGGGGGCGGGACAAGCCAGGCGCCGCCCAGGAAAAGGAATGCTCCCCCTTCTTCGATGGCCGAGGCCGCGCCCTAAAGGCTGCGGTCGAGCGAGCCCTGTTCGATGGCGAGCGAGCGTTCGGCGATGCGCATGAGCCGGGCCCAGACGGCGGAAAAGGCGGTGGAATCGCCCTGATCGAGGCAGGCGCGCATGTCGACCGAGATCTGCGCCAGGCTGACCATGCCGAGGTGATCGGCCATGCGTTGCAGGCGGCGCAACTGACGGGCCAGATCGGAAAGGTCGCTTTCGCGCACCTGGGCGGCAATGCCGGCCATGGTCAGCGCAATCTCGCCCAGTGCCCGGGTGACCACCTGTTCGGCGCCCGTTGTGCCGAGATCGCGGTAGATCGCGGCGATCGGTTCGGCATCCAGCCGCACCCTTTCCTTCGGTCGCAGGACCGTCACATTATCCGGCATGAGCCGCACCTTTCCTTCACACCCGGGGCCCATCCTGTGCCGGGCGGTCTGAAGAAATGGTTGCGGGCCCCATGAGAAACCTCTCGAATTTTCTGCAAGCGCATCCTAGGAAGGCCAACAGGACCGGAAGGATGACACGATGGATCTTGCCAGACCGCTGCCCACCTATCTGATCCAGCGCTTTCACGGCTGGCGGGCGACCACCTATCAAGAGAACAAGGCCTGGTACCGGCGGCTGGCCGAAGCGGGCCAGATGCCCCGGGCCATGGTCATCTCCTGCTGCGACTCGCGCGTGCATGTGACCTCGATTTTCGGGGCGGATGAGGGCGAGTTCTTCATCCATCGCAACGTGGCGAACCTGGTGCCGCCCTTCAACCCGGACGGCCAGTACCACGGCACCTCGGCGGCGGTCGAATATGCGGTGACGGCGCTGAAGGTCGCGCATCTGGTGGTGCTGGGTCATTCGAACTGCGGCGGCGTGAAGGGCTGCCACGACATGTGCGCGGGCCTCGCCCCGGCGCTGGAGGAGAAGTCGAGCTTTGTCGGGCGCTGGATGGATATCCTGCGCCCGGGCTATGACCGCACCGCCGGAGTGGCCGAGGGGCCCGCGCGCATCCGCGCGATGGAGAAGGAAGCGGTTCTGGTGAGCCTTGAGAACCTGATGACCTTTCCCTTTGTGCGTGAGGCGGTCGAGGACGAGCGTCTGACCCTGCATGGCCTGTGGACCAACACCGGCGAAGGCGGGCTGGAGCAATACGACCCCGCGCAGGGCGGTTTCGTCCAGGTCTGAAGGGCCGTTTGTGGGCGGGTGGCCGTCAGGGCGTGTGGTGGGGCCCGTCACGATAGGCGGCCCGGACCAGATCGGCCAGCGCCCTGCGCAGCCGGACCCGCGTTGCGGGGTCTGCCGGGTCCAGCCCGGCGGGGGACAGCACGGTAACCCCTTCTATCGCTGCGATCAGCAGGGCGTTGGCTGTTGCGGCGTCGAGCCCTGCCGGAGGCGCCAGCGCCCCCCGCGCGCTGGCGAGCCAGTGTTGCAACGCCTGGCCCCGTGCGGTGCGGAAGCCGTCGGTCAGCGCAGGCGGAGCCGTTGCTTCCATGAGCCGGATCTGGCGGTAGAGCGGGTCTGACGCCAGATGGTCGAACAGCGCCAGCGCGAGACGTTCCATCAGGGCGGCATAGCTGGCGGGAGGTGGGTCGAGATGCGGCGAGAGGGCCTCTTCCAGCCTGGTGGCGGCTGACCGCCCCATGGCCTCGACCAGCCCGTCGAGCCCGTCGAAATAGCGGTAGATCAGCTTCTTGTCGCAGCCAGCGCGGCGGGCGATGGCGTTGATGCCAAAGCCGACAAAGCCTTGGTCGAGCAGTTCCTGCAGGGCGGCGTCGAGCAGGCGCTGGCGGGTATCGTCGCTGTTGCGGCTCATGGGGTCTCCTGATGTCACCGAGCGGTGACATTTTGCTTGCGCGACTCGGTGGCCTGGCGTATGTCACCGATCAGTGACATATTCATCTGAAAGGTGACCCCGATGCAACCCCTTCAGTCCGGCCCCGTTCGCCGGGCCATGACCCCCTCAACGACCGCGCTGATCGGCGGCTCGCTGATCGCGCTGGCCCTTGGTTTCAACCTGCCCTACCTGCGGCTGGCGCAGGTGTTCGACTATCCGGGCATCCTGCGCGAGCCCGCGGACCGAATCCTGGCAGCCTTTGCGGCGGGTGGCCCCGGGCTGGTGCTGACCTGGTACGCCTTTGCGCTGAGCGCGTTTCTGTTCGTGCCGGTGTCGATGGCCCATGCCCTGGGCTCCGGTCGTGTGCTGCGCGCCCCGGGGCTGGCGGTCGCCGCAGCGGTCACCGGGGCGCTGGCGGGGCTGGTGCAGGCGATGGGGCTCTTACGTTGGGTGATGGTGGTGCCTGAACTGGCCCGGACCGGCGATCTGGGCGGGTTCACCCTGATCCACGCCTATGCCGGCGTGGCGCTGGGCGAGCATCTGGGCCAGTTGCTGACGGCGATGACCGTGGGCCTTGTCGCCCTGATGCAATGGCAGGAGCGGCGCCGGTTGACCGCCGCACTCGGGGGCGCGACGGTGCTGGCGATCACGCTGGGCGCCCTTGAAGGGGTTGCGCTGGCGATCGGGGCTGAGGGCACGGCGTTCGGCTTCGCCGCGGTTCTGGGCTATCTGCTGCTTACGCTGTGGATGGTCGGTTCAGGTCTGGGTCTGATCCGCCGGGGGTGAGTGGCGCGGGATCTCCCGCGGCGCGGTGCCCCCAACGGTCATGAAAGACCAGATCCTCGAGCGGCAGGCGCTGGCGCCAGCCCCGGGCTTGCAGTTCCGGCTCGACATGCAGTTCTCGCACCCAGCCCAGGCAGAGATAGGCCACCGGCACGACATGGTCCGGCAAGCCAAGGATCGCGCAGATGTCGGCTTCGTGAAAGATGCTTACCCAGCCCACGCCGATGCCTTCGGCACGGGCGGCAAGCCAGAGGTTCTGGACGGCGCAGACGGTGGAATAGAGATCCATGTCGCGGTTGTGGGTGCGCCCCAGAACCACCGCGCCGCCACGGGACCTGTCGCAGGTGATGCAGAGGTTCACCGGCGCCTCGGCGATGCCTTCGAGCTTGATCGCCGAGTAAAGCGCGCGGCGGTCATCGGGGAACATCGCCGCGGCTTCGTCATTGGCGCGGCTGAACGCGGCGCGGACGCGGGCCTTGACCTGCGGATCCCGGATCAGCAGGAAGTTCCAGGGCTGCATGAAGCCAACGGACGGCGCGTGATGGGCGGCCCGCAGCAGGCGCGCCAGCAGATCCTCGGGGATCGGGTCGGGCTGGAACTGGCTACGGACATCGCGCCGCGTCTCGATGGCGCGATAGACGGAGGCCCGCTCGGCGTCGGAAAAGGCCCCCGCGGGGGCGAGCGTTTCGGGTTGCGGCATGACAAATCCCCTGTCCGGCAACATGCGGCCCGCCCGCCGTCCGCGCGGGCCTGCCGGTTGTCGTCTGGCCGGTCTTCTGACTTGGCTTCTTCTGGAGGCGGCGCCTTCCCGGCCGGTCTGGCCAGTGGCCTGTGCCACCCCATCCACCTTACAGCGTTGGGCACGTCGCGGAGTTGCACCGCGTTCCCGATTATCCCGGCAGAGCCGGGCACCAGACAGCCGAGGAGTAGGATGGGCGGGTGGGGATGGCAAGCGCGATGAAATGCGAAACGCCCGGGCCGTGCGGACCGGGCGTTCGGTTGGTGGCTTGGCGCTGCCCGATCCGGGGGGATCGGGTGTTCGGCGTTGACGATCCTCCACCGGAAGATCGTCCAGGCGCGCCTCAGCCCTTTTTCAGCACCCGGTTGCCCAGCACTTCGGCGATCTGCACGGCGTTCAGCGCCGCCCCCTTGCGCAGGTTGTCGGACACGCACCACAGCGACAGGCCGTTCTCGACCGTGGAATCCTGCCGGATACGGCTGACATAGGTGGCATAGTCGCCCACGCATTCGATGGGCGTGATGTAGCCGCCGGGCTCACGCTTGTCGACAACGAGGATCCCGGGGGCCTCGCGCAGGATGTCGGTCGCCTCTTCCCAGTCGAGGAATTCCTCGAACTCGATGTTGATCGCCTCGGAATGGCCGACGAAGACGGGGACGCGCACGCAGGTCGCGGTGACCTTGATCGACTTGTCGAGGATCTTCTTGGTCTCGGCGACCATCTTCCACTCTTCCTTGGTGTAGCCATCGTCAAGGAAGACGTCGATCTGCGGGATCACGTTGAAGGCGATCTGCTTTTGGAACTTCTTGGGCGCGACCTCCTGGCCGGGCACGTAGAGGCCCTTGGTCTGGTCCCACAGTTCGTCGATGCCTTCCTTGCCCGCACCGGACACCGACTGATAGGTGGCCACGACCACCCGCTTGATGCGGGCGCGGTCATGCAGGGGTTTCAGCGCCACGACCATCTGCGCGGTCGAGCAGTTGGGGTTGGCGATGATGTTCTTGTTCTTGTAGTCGAAGATCGCGTCGGCATTCACCTCGGGCACGATCAGCGGCACGGCCGGGTCGTAGCGGTAGAGCGAGGAGTTGTCGATGACGATGCAACCGGCGGCGGCGGCCTTGGGCGCGTAGATCTTGGTCGCCTCGGAGCCCACCGCGAAGAGCGCGATGTCCCAGCCGGTGAAATCGAAGGTGTCGAGATCCTTGGTCTTGACGGTCTTGTCGCCAAAGCTGACTTCGGTGCCCATGGATTTGCGCGACGCGAGCGCGGCAATCTCATCGACCGGGAACTCGCGCTCGGCGAGGATGTTCAGCATTTCGCGGCCCACATTGCCCGTGGCGCCCGCGACGACGACCTTGTAGCCCATCCGGGGTCTCCTTCACGTCAAACGTGGACCGCTTAAAGCAATTCCCCCAAGGGGGAAAGGGCGATTCAGCGGCTGCGGTCGCGGCCAAGGGCGTAGGCGGCAAGGCCGGCGAGCAGCGTTAGGCCGAAGAACAGGAAGACGGGCGCGAAGCGGGCCGCGGCAGGGTCATGCGGCATGGCGGCAAAGATCTCGCCGGTTGAGACCTGGGCCAGCGCCGTGGCGCCGATGCCGAAGAAGTTCAGCAGCGTCACCCCCCGCCCCAGCAGCGGCTTGGGCAGCCGCCCCTTGCCGTAAGAAAGGATGAGCGGGAACGAGGTGCCGAAAAGCCCGATCCCCACCAGAAGGGCGACCGCCGTTGCCTCGCCGGGGTCGGGGCTGAGGCCGAGCGCGACAAGGAAGGCCGCGCAGACAAGGTTGCCGGCCAGGATGATCGCCTTGCGCCGGTCGTGAAAGCGGTCGAACTGGCCATAGAGGAAATTGCCCAGGCCCATGGCCAGACCCATGGCCAGCGTCAGCCAGCCGATACGCTCGGCCCCCGCGCCGAAGACGTCGCGCGCATAGGGCCCCACCCAAAGATCGCGCAGCGCCGCCGCCGGGTAATAACAGACCGCCATCATCGCAAAGATCGGCCAGAGGGATGGCGTGCGGAGCAGATCGAGGATCGAGCCCTCCTGCGGCCCCTCGGCCCGGGCCGGGTCGCGGATGAGGGCGGTGCAGGCGAGAGCGATGGCAAGGCTGAGGGCCGCGAGCGCACCCATGGAACTGCGCCAACCAAGTTCGCCCACCACCCAGGCGAAGGGCAGGGCGGCGGCCACGTTGCCCAGGGCGCCAAGGCCGCTGACCGCGCCGGCAAAGGTGCCAAAGACCGCCGTCGGAAAGGCGCGGGCATAGAGATAATAGGTGGCCATCAGCGCGGGGGCGCAGCCAACCCCCATCAGCGCCATGCCAAGGATCACGCCCATCGGCCCGGTCGCCGTGGCGAAAAGGGCAGCGCCGGCGGCGGCGGCGTAGAGCAGCGGTGCGGCCGTGCGCCGCGGACCAAGCTTGTCGAGCGCCCAGCCCACCGGCAGCTGCATGGCCGCAAAGCCCAGGAACCACAATTGCGACGCCCAGGCGAGATCGTCGCTGGTCATGCCCAGGTCCTGCACCAGCGCAGGGGTCAGCACGGCCATAATGGCGCGGTAGAACTGGCTGAGCACATAGGCCAGGATCAGGCAGGCTAGACCGGCACGCATGGCGGCTCCGCAGATTGAAGGGCCGTGCGACGGTGCCGGAGCGGTCGGGGCTTGGCAAGGGGCGGATCGGCGATCAGTCGGTCCTGTCGCGGGCAAAGAGATAGGCCGCAAGCCCCGCTGCGAGCACCAGCGCAAACAGCAGGAACACCGCGCCGAAGGGGGCGCTGGCCGGGCTTTGCGGGGCGGCGGCGAAGACGCGGCCGGTCGCCATCTGCAACAGACCCGCCGCGCCGATGCCGAAGAGGTTCAGCAGAGTCACCCCCCGCCCCAGGAGATGCGGCGGCAGGAAGGCGCGGCCATGGGCGATCACCATGGGGAAGGACGCGCCGAACAGCCCGATCGCCGCAAAGAGCGCAAGCGTGACCCCCGGCCCCGCAGCGGGGTTGGCCCGGAGCCCCAGCAGACAGGCCAGCACGACGAGGTTGCCGCCGAAGACCAGCCATTTGCGGGTGCCAAGCAGGCGGTCAAGCGGGCCATAGGCGAAATTGCCCGCGACCATTGCCAGGCCCATGACGAGGGTCGCCTGCCCGATGCCATCGGCGCTGGCCCCGAAGACATCGCGCCAATAGGGGCCGATCCAGAGCCCGCGCAAACCCGCCGCCGGGGCATAGCAGGCAGCCATCATCAGGAGCACCGGCCAGAGCGCGGGCATGCGCAGCAGGTCGAGGAGCGCGCCCTTCTGCCCTCCGTCCAGCCGGGCGGGGTCGCGCACCAACAGGCCGATGAGCGCGGCGATGAGCCCGGTGACCGCGGCCAGCGCCGCTACCGTCATGCGCCAGCCGAAGGCATCGACGGCCCAGGCCAGCGGCAGGGCAGCCGCGATGTTTCCCAGCGAGCCGATGCCGATCACCACACCGGCGAGCGTACCGAAGACGGCGGGCGGGTAGATGCGGGCAAAGATGTAATAGGCGGCCATCAGCACGGGCGAGCAGCCGATCCCGATCAGCACCATGGCGAGGCTGATCGTGCCGGGCGTGCCCGCGAGTGCAAACAGCGCCGCCCCCGCCGCCCCGACCGCCAGCAGCACCGCCGCCGTCAGCCTGGGCCCGATCCGGTCGAGCGCCCAGCCCACGGGCAGTTGCATCAGCGCGAAGGCCAGAAACCACAGACCCGACGCGGCGGCCAGGTCCTCGGCCGTGGCTCCAAGATCGGCGGCAAGCGCCGGGGCCAGCACCGCGAGGAAGGCGCGGAAGAACTGGCTGAGGACATAGGCGGCGACGAGGCAGGCAATTCCGGGGCGCATCAGGAGGACCGATCGGGGCAAAGGGCCGCGACCTTGGCGCGGCGCGGGCAGGATGGCAAGGGGCGGTCAGTCAAGCGCGGCGACACCGCCCGCGGCTTCGCGCGCGGCGATGTAGGGCGCGAGCCTTTCGGCGGCGGCAAGGCCATGGTCGGGGGGCTGCGCCTCGGCCAGCACGCGCTGCCAGATCGCGGTGGCGCGTTCGGTGGCATTCTGGCTGCCGCTGTCGGTCCAGGTGCCGAAGTTGGTCAGGTCGGCGACAAGCGGCGGATAGAAGGCCGTCTGATAGCGGTCCATCGTCTGGGCGGCGGCGAAGAAGTGGCCGCCCGGCGCCACCTCGTGGATCGCCGCGAGACCCAAGGCGCCGTCATCGGCCTCGGGCGGGGTGCACAGCTCGGCCAGGGTCTGCAGGGCCTCGATATCATTGATGAACTTCTCGTAGCCGAAACTCAGCCCGCCTTCGAGCCAGCCCGCCGCATGCACCACCAGCGTGGCCTGGCCCATCAGAGCGCCCCAAAGCGCCATGGTGGTTTCCTGCGCGGCCTGCATGTCGGCAACGTTCGAGGCCGACCCGCTGGCCGAACGCCAGGGCAGTCCGATATGGCGGGCCAGTTGCCCCGAACCGATCTGCAGCTTGACATGTTCGGGCGTGCCGAAGGCGGGGGCGCCCGACTTCATGTCGACGTTCGAGGAAAAGCCGCCATAGCTGACCGGCGCGCCGGGGCGGGTCATCTGCGCCAGCGTGATGCCCGCCAGCGCCTCGGCATGTTGCAGCACCAGCGCCCCGGCCACGGTGACCGGCGCCATCGCGCCCGCCAGGCAGAAGGGCGTGATGATGCTCATCTGCCCCGCCCGCGCGAAATCGATGATCCCCTGCGACATGGGCATGTCGATCTGGCGGGGCGAGTTGGTGTTGATCACGGTCGAGGCCCAGACGCCGCTGGCCCAGTCTTCCTGCGACAGATCAAGCGCGAGGCGGATCATGGCGAAGCTTTCCTCGACCTGCGCACGACCCCGCGCATAGACGAACATCGGCTTGTCGCAGTCGCGCAATTGCGCCCGCATCAACGCGTAGTGGCGCAGCGGGGCGGGCACATCCTGCGGTTCGGCCGAGGGGCCGAGCATGTGGATCACGTCGAAGGCCTGCTGCAGGCGCAGGGTCTCCTCGTAGTCGCGCAGGCTGCCGGGGCGGCGGCCCCTCAGACGGTCGGTCACATTGGGGCAGCCGGAACCGGGCGAAAAGAGGAGCGCGCCCGGGGCATAGTCCCGTTCCCGCGCCGGGTTCGCGGCGCGCAGCCGCCAGCGGCGAGGTGCGGTTGCCAGCGCCTCGGCCACGATGTCGCGCCCGATGCGGACCATGTGGCTGTCCTCATCTACCCGCGCGCCGGCCCGGGCGAGGATCTTGCGCGCCTCTGGCAGCAGGATGCGCATGCCGTCTTCTTCCAGCACCGAAAGGGCGGCCTCATGCAGGCGCAGGACCGCCTCGTCGGAAAAGGCCGACTGGGGGGTGAAGGGATGATGGAGCCGGATGTAATCAACCGCCCGGAGGTCGCCCCGGGCTTCACGCCGTCGCCCGCCGCGCCGCTCTGTTGCCATGCTGGACCCTCCCTCTTGTTGGCAGGCTAGGGGAGGGCTGCCGGGGCCCGCGCGTCTGTTTGCGACCGACGCGCGGGATCAGGCGGGTTGCGCCATCAGCGGGCGTTCGCGGATCGGCAGATGGATGATCGCCGAGAAGGCGCCAATGCCGACCCCGATCCACCAGACCATCGTGTAGCTGCCGGTGGCGTCATACATCCGGCCGCCCAGCCAGACGCCCAGGAACGATCCGAGCTGATGGCTGAAGAACACGAGACCGTAAAGCGTGCCCATGTAGCGGATGCCGTAGATATAGGCGACGAGTCCGGAGGTCAGCGGCACCGTCGCCAGCCAGAGCGAGCCCATCACCACCGAGAAGATCAGCACGCTGGCCGGGGTCATCGGGGTCAGGATGAAGACCGCCGCGGCAATGGTGCGCCCGGTGTAGATCGCAGCGAGGAGGTATTTCTTGGTATAGGTCTTGCCCAGCCAGCCCGCCGTGATCGTGCCCGCGATGTTCGCCAGCCCGATGAGCGAGATCGCCACCGCGCCAAGAGCCGAGGTCGTGGTGATGCCGAGGCCTGCGAGGAAGCCGTTCGGGTCGATCGGGCCGCAGACCTCGGTCACGAAGGCCGGGAAATGCGCGGTGATGAAGGCCAGCTGATAGCCGCAGGAAAAGAAGCCCAGGAAGATCAGGGTGTAAGAAGGGTCGCGGAAGGCGCGCTTCAGCACCTCACCCATGCTTTCCTCGATCTGGGCGCGGCTGGCCACGACCGGCGCGCGCAGGAGCGGCAGCGCGAAAAGCGAGGCCAGGATAATGCCGGCAAAGATGACAAAGACCGTCTGCCAGGGGAACTGGCTGAGCAGGATCTCGGCCAGGGGGGCGCCGAAGACCTGGCCCGCCGAGCCGGCAGCCGTGGCGATGCCAAGGGTGAGCGAGCGGTTCTCGGGCGTGGCGGCGCGGCCCACAACGGCCAGGATCACACCGAACCCGGTGCCGGCGATGCCGAAGCCGACGAGGATTTCCAGCACCCAGTGCTGGCCGGGCGTCACGGCAAAGCTCGAAAGGATCAGCCCCGCCGCATAAAGCAGTGCGCCCAACACGATGGCGCGGCGGTCGCCGAACTTCTCGGCCAGCGCGCCGAAGATCGGCTGGCCAAAGCCCCAGGCCAGGTTCTGGATGGCAATGGCCATCGAGAAATCGGCCCGCATCCAGCCGAACTCGGTGGCGATCGGGATCTGGAACATGCCGAAGCTGGCGCGGATGGCAAAGCTGATCATCAGGATGATGCAGCCCCCCAGCAGGATGGGAGTGAAGACTGGGGATTTCGTCATGGCGCACCTTTCCGAAGGTTGCGCGAAGTTGCGCCCTGGTCCGGCGGGGGTCAAGGGCCGCAGCCGTGATGGTGGCCATGACGGTTCGTGATGAAAGCGCTGGCGCTGCGGGCTTTTCAGACGCGCGGGGCCGGGCTAAGAGCCGGATATGCGCCGGACCCTGACCGAGATCTACGAGGCACGCGTGGCCGAAGGCCGCCTGCGGGAGGACCCCGGGCAGCGGCAGGTGCTGCCCCGGCTGGAAGCCCTGCGTCTGTGGCTGGAGGCGCAGGCGACCCGGCCCCGCGGGGGGCTGCGCGGTCTGTTCCAGAAACCGCCCGAGCCGCCGAAGGGGCTGTACCTCTGGGGGGGAGTGGGGCGCGGCAAGTCGATGCTGATGGACCTGTTCGAAGAGGCGACCGAGATCGCTGCCAAGCGGCGCGTGCATTTCCACGCCTTCATGCAGGAAATCCACCGCGGCATGCACGAGGCGCGCAAGACCGGGGTCGAGGATGCGCTGGCGCCGGTGGCGCAGGCCGTGGCGCGGCAGGTGCGGCTACTGGCCTTTGACGAGATGCAGATCACCGACATCACCGATGCGATGATCGTGGGACGGCTGTTCGAGATGCTGCTGGCCGACGGGGTGGTGATCGTCACCACCTCGAACCGCCCGCCCGAGGACCTTTACAAGGATGGCCTGAACCGGGCGCTGTTCCTGCCCTTCATCGCGCTGTTGCGCGCCCGGCTGGAGGTGGTGGCGCTGGACAGCCCGATCGACTATCGCCAGCACCGGCTGGAAGGGGCGCAGGTCTTCTTCACCCCGGCAGGGCGCGAGGCCAAGGCGGCGCTTGGCGCGATCTGGGCCGATCTGACGGGAGGGGCGCCGTCTGCGCCGCTGATGCTGACGGTGAACGGCCGGCAGGTCGAGGTGCCGGCCTTTGCCAATGGTGTGGGGCGGGCCAGCTTCTGGGAGATTTGCGGCCGCCCGCTGGGGCCGGCCGACTACCTGGCGATTGCCGCCGCGCTGCGGGTGCTGATCCTGGAGGATATCCCGCAACTGTCCGCCTCGAACTACAACGAGGCCAAGCGCTTCGTCACCCTGATCGACGCGCTTTACGAGGCGAAGGTCAGGCTTGTCGCCTCGGCTGCCGATGTGCCCGAGCGGCTTTACATCGAAGGGGCGGGGGCTTTCGAGTTCGAGCGCACGGCGAGCCGTCTGCGCGAGATGCAGGCGGCCGACTGGGGGAGTTGATCCCGTGGCACCTGATCCGGCGCCGCGTCAGCCCAGAAGGTCGTCGAGCACCAGCGCCATGACCTTGGCACTGTCCACCATATCCTGCACACCGACCCATTCGTCGGGCTGGTGGGCCAGATGCAGAAGCCCCGGGCCATAGGCGATGCAATTGTGCATCCGCCCGATGCGGTCGATATGCTTCTGGTCATAGGTGCCGGGCGAAACGACGTATTCAGCCTGCCGCGCCAGAACCCGCTCGATGGCGGCGGCGGTGGTCCGCACCACGGGCGCCGCACGGTCGGCCATGACGGGATGCACCTCGAACAGGTCGCGGATCTCGTACTGGAAGCCCGGCCGTTCAGCCTTGATCGTGTCGAGAAGAGCCACGAGCTCGGCCTTCACCTGGGTCAGATCCTCTTCGATCAGGAAGCGGCGGTCGAGGATGATGCGGCAGCGGTCGGCCACGCAGGGCGCGGGCAGGCCGGTGTAGCCCGGCTCGGGTTCCGCCTCGCCGCCATGGATCGAGTTGATGTTCAGCGTCGAGGCGCGCGCGCCTTCTGGCACCACGGGCATGGCGGTGTGGCGGGTGGCCAGCAGCGGGTAAAGCTGCGTCTCGATCTGGTGCAGCACCGCACCCATGTGGCGGATTGCACTGTCGCCCAGGAACGGCATCGAGCCATGGGCGATGCGGCCCTTGGTCTCGACCTCGGCCCACCAGACGCCGCGGTGGCCCAGGCAGATCCGGTCCTTGTGCAGCGGTTCGGGGATCAGCACATGCTGCACGCGATCGGGCGAAAAGCGGCCCTGCCTTGCAAGATAGGCGACGCCCCCGTAGCCGCCCGATTCCTCATCCGCCGTCGCACTGATCTCGATGGCGCCGCGAAAGCCGGGGCGGCTGGCCAGAAAGGCTTCGGCCGCGATCACGCTGGCGGCCAGACCCCCCTTCATGTCGCAGCTGCCGCGGCCATAGAGGCGGTCGCCGTCAAGCTCGCCGCTGAAGGGATCGCGGGTCCAGCCATGGCCGACCTCGACCACGTCATGGTGGCTGTTGAAATGCACACAATCGCCGGGCCCGTCGCCCTCGATCCGGGCGACGAGGTTCCAGCGGGGGTGTGTGTCACTGTCGCCCGGGGCACCCTCGGCCCGGACGAATTCTACCTGGAAGCCATGCATCATCAGCCGCGCCGCCAGATAGTCGCAGATCTGGCGGTAGTTGAGACCGGGCGGGTTCAGCGTGGGGATGCGGACAAGGTCCTGCGCCAGCCGCACGAGATCGTCGCGGCGCTGGTCGATGGCGGCAAGAAGGTCCTGGTCCGGCATGGGCCAAGGCTAGCGCCGCAACGCCCCGGCGGGCAATGCAAATTCGCCACGAATCCGGGTGACGCCGGGGGTGCAATTTGCCAAGATCGCCCCCAAGTCAGTTTTGCAGTTTCTTGAAGGGGGGCCGCTATGGCCGATTTCGACACCCAGATCCGCGACAGCCAGGAGCAGGTTGCCAAGGCTCAGGCCCGCATCACCGAAATCACCAGCAGGATCGAGGCGGCACGCGACAAGCTGGGAGAGCCGGGTATCGACATCGAGAATGCCACGCTGGCCGATGTGCAGAAACAGGCCGAGGTGATGAATGCCAACATCGCCGAGCTGATCATGGGCCTGGACGATGTCACCAGCGGGTTCTCAAAGGATTTCAACGATCTGCGGTCAAAGACCGGGATGGAAAGCCTGATCGGCATCTTTTCGTCCTCGAAATCCGAGGCCATGCGCCAGGAACGGCTGCGCAGCGCCTCGATCGACGACAAGTTGCAGGATCTGATCGCGAAATCGGATGTGATCGTGAAGCTGTTGCAGGGGCAGCTTGACCTGCTGAACACCCAGAAGGCGCGGGTCGAGACCAACCTGTCGGCAACGCTGGAAGACCGTGAAGCGACCGTCGCCGCGTTGGAGGCGGTGCGGGCCGAGGTGACGGCGCTGGACCCGCAGATCATCGACCTGGAAAACCGCATCGCGGTCGAGCAGGACGCGGCGGCCCGGACCAGGCTCGAGTCCGACCTCGCCGCGCTGAACACCCGCCACAATGCGCTGGTACAGGACGAACAGGTGCATCTGGCGAAAAGCCAGACGCTCGAGCGCTACATCGAGAAGGGCAAGACCTGGGTGGACAGCCTGCAGAACCAGGCAGCGACCCAGATGGTGCTGATCAACAAGCTGCAGACAGACACCAAGCAGCGCGTGGTGCTTTACGATGCGCTGACCTCGAGCCTGAAGACGGCGCAGCAGCAGGATGTGGCGCACCGGATCAACGAGATTGGGGTGAAGACCGACCAGGAGGCGCAGACGGCAATGGCGGCCATTGGCGCCGCTACCAATGACAAGATGGCCGACATGCTGGAGGCGCATGAGGATCACATGGTCTTTGCCCGCGATATCCTGGCGCAGAAGGCCAAGGCGGACGAGCGCTTTGCCCGGAGGTTCGCCGCGATTGTCGAGAAGCACGACAAGAACCGCTACGGGGAATAGGTGGCTGCCGAAGTGACAGGGGCGGGGCCTGCCGCCGCCGATGCCAAGGCGGTCCTGACAAGCGACCATGCCGAGCTTTACGACACGCTGGTCGCGCGACGCTATTTCGCGAAGTTCGAGCGCATCACTGGCCATCTGCCGCGTGTTGCCGCCGAACTGGAGGCCGAGGGGCGGCTCAGCCGGCTCGAGGCGCGGGTGATCGGTGGCTATGTGGCCGGCGTCGCGGCCAGCTTCCGGGCATTGTCGCTGAAGTACCTGATGACCGGGCGCAGCGAGGGTCCCTTGCCGGGCCGGGTGACCTTCGACCGGCACGAGAGCGGTTTTCCGGTGGCGCAGGAACTGATGGTCATGGCCAACGATGCCCAGCAGGCCGAGCGGCATCTGGCCGGCATGGCTTCGGAAACCGAGTTGAAGGACCGCATGATCCGCCAGATCGTGGGCGAGCTTGCCCTGCCGACGCGGTTGCAGTTCGCGCTGTCGCAGCGGCTTTACTACGAGGCGCTGGTGGCCGGGGGCCTGTTCTGGGCGAGAAACGATCCGCAGGCCCAGTGGATCGCCGAGCGGGCGGGACGGCGGCAGTTCCTGCTGCACTGGGCGGTCTATGACTCGGCGGTGAACCTGCCGGTGATCTATCTCATGGAGGTCGAGGATTCCGGCCGCACGCCCCTGCCCAAGGATGACCGGCGCTGGCCGGGGGCACAGGCGCATCTGATGGCGCAGGCGCTGGGGGGGCTGAAGCTTCTGACCATCGCGCAGGGGTTCGACACCGATTTCGACGGTCTGCACCCCCGGCGGCTGCGACGGCTGTATCTGGGGCCGATGCATTCGCAGAGCTTCACGCTGCAATCGGGGCCGATCAGCGACGTGCTGGCCGCCGCCAAGGCCCCCCCGGGCGAGGATTGGGCGTTGGTCTGGACGCTCGAGGATCTGCGCTCGGAGCGCGAGGAGATGGTCAAGGAGGGCTGGTTCTCGACCGTGCCGCGCCAGATCTTCGCGCTGGACCCGCTGGGCGGGGCGGACAGCGGCGCGACGAGTGTCGAGCGGATGATGATCCTGCCCGAGCGGCCCTATCAGGCGCTGGCCGAGCTGCGCCCGGCGGGGCTCGCGGATGTGCGTCGTTTTGTCGTGGCCGGCAATGGGCGGGTGATGGCGATGCGCCAGACCGGAGGGGCGGCATGACAGGCTCGCGTGACACGATGGAACTGCCCGAGACGGCGATCCGGGCGCAGTATGATGCGGCGCTCGCGCTGCTGACGGGGTTCGACCATGCGCCACGGCTGGGCAAGCCAACCGCGCCTGCGGCCGCCGAGGCGCCGGGCGGCATCCCCGCCCGGCGTGCGATGCGCTCGACCGTGCCGGGGCTTGCCACCCGCAGCACCGCCCGCCCTGGCGGCGTGCGCCTGATCGAGCGGATCGAGTCGGCTGGCGATGGTCTGGTGACGCCCATGCAGGCGACGGTCCTGTCGGCTCTGCGCCGGGCGCTGGCCATCGCGCTGGCGATGGGTGAGGGTTTTGCGGCCCAGACGGGGCTGGCCGAGTTGAAGCGGGCCAATCTGGCTGCGCCGCTGCCGCCCGAACGACGGGCAGAGTTCGGCGCGCTTCTGTCGGCCGAGGCGCTGGTTGTGCTGCATGTCTTCGCCAATGCCACGGCCTTCCTGCTGGCGCCGCATCTGGGCACGACCACGGTCGAGGTCGGTGGCGTGGAAGAGGTGCTGACCGACAACGCCCCCCTCGCCCTGCAAGGCGCGCTGTGGGAACTTGACCAGGACATTGCCGCCCTGGCCACAGACGAGGCGCGGCTGGTGGCGACGGTTGCAGGCTTTGCCGAAGAGCTGATGACCCGCGTGACCCAGCGGGCCGAGGCCGCGCCCGCCACGGCCCCCTTCGCCGCCGGAAGCTGGCGGGTCGAGGCCGACGGGCTGACGCTTGCGGGCTTTGCCCCCGCCCGCAAGGGGCGCGGCAGCACGCTGACCATGACCTTCAAGAAGCCCGAGGAGGTTGTGGGCAACCACATTGCCAAGCATCAGGCGATGCGGCTGGCGCGGATGCTGATGGCCTATGATTTCGAGCGGCGGCTGAACCCCTTTGCAGAGATCGGCGGCTTCATCTTCACCTTCATGGGCGACGGCAAGCCCGGCACCGGCAAGACCACGCTGATCCAGATGATGGCGGGGCTGATCGACGGATACTGCCGGGTCGCGGGCTACCCCTTCCGCTATCAGAACTTCAGCATCGATCAGATCGACAGTTATCAGGGCAAGTCGGGGCAGAATGCCAAGGCCTTTGTCCAGTCGGTGCTGGACCCCGCCGTGATCGGCTTTGGCACCATCGACGATATCGATCAGGTTGCCGGCAAGCGCGGCGACCGCCAGTCGAGCGCGGGCCAGCAGGAGGTGACGGCGGTCTTCATGGAGGCCTTTGCAGGGGCGAACACCGTGGTGCGGGGCAATTGCACCTTCGGGATGTTCAGCAACTTTCCCGAGAATGTGGACGATGCCCTGCGCCAGCGGGCCGGGGCGCGGTTCCTGGTCGACGGTCCCCAGACGCGAGAGGACTATATCGACATCCTGACCCTGCTTCTGGGCAAGAACCACGCGATCCCGTTGGGCGATCATGCGCTTTACGCCGCGCAGGAGATCAAGCGCGCGGTTGCCGAGAGCTTTCAGGGCCATGACCGCCCCCGGGAGGATGGCCTGATCGAGGTCTGGGACAAGGTCGCAGCCGAGGTCGGGCCGCTCGACACTCTGGCGCGGATCGGGACCTATCTGAAGGCCATCCAGCAGGCCGATGCGCGCTTTACCGGGCGGGCGATCAAGAACATCACCGATGCGGTCAAGGTCCGGGCCATGGACTTCGATCTGCCGGATGAGTGGATGGAGAAGCCCGAGCTGTTTCTGTTCAAGTCCTATGACGAAAAGGCGGCGATGATCCGCGGGCTGATGCGCCCGATCACCGTCGAGATGGTGGTGCAGGAGATCAACCGCTACGCCGACAGCGAATTCCGTTATGCCGACAAGTCGGACGAGGCGGCGATCGAGGCCATGGTGCGCGACATGGCGCGAATGGAAGAGGCGCGGCGGCGGTACGCTGCGGGCCGGACATGAGGGCGGGCTCCGCGAAGGAGGCATCGCGATGCGGCGGCTGATCGAAAAGGGCCTGATGTTCGGCAATCTGGTCGAGGTTTCCTCGCCCGCGCTGGTCGAGCGCTACAATCGTGCCATGACGCACCTGACCGGCAAGCGCACGGGGTTGGCGGAGTTCCACGTCGATATCTCGGGCTATTCGCCCGAGATCGGCGATGAGTTGGGCGACGATCTGTACCTCAATCCCAATGGCTGCAACCGCCAGTTCATCCTGCTGACCACCGCCCAGAAGGCCGCGCCGCTGCTGAACGCCAAGTTCTCGACTTCGCGCGGGATCCTGCGCCAGTTCATCGCGGCCAACGAGCCGCAGCTTTTCGCGTTGACGGCGCAGGATGCGGTGGCCGGAGAGCTGCAGAACTCGGTCTACGAGGTGGCGACGCCCGCGAGCCTCTTCGACATTCGCCGCATCACGATCGAGGCCGATACCATCGGTGGGCATGTCAAGGATGCCCGGGCGCTGGCCCAGCTGATCGAGAGGTTCCGCACCGAACCCGATGGATGGCGCGACGATGTGCTGATCGCCGAGATGATCGGGCTGGCCAAGAAGACCGGCGATGTCACGCGGGTACCGGTGGCACTGCCCGCGATGAGTTTCGAGCAGGCCAATTTCTGGACCTCGCATTTCGGGGGGATCTACATCTTTCGCGATCTGGCGGTGCCGGCGGCGATCACCGTCCAGCCCCGGGCGACGCTGGGGCCGATGCCGGTGGCGGTGGCCGATCTGGGCGAGCGTAACGCGATTGCCGACTGGATGGCGCGCAACGAGCTGGTCGAGCCCATCGTGCAGGCGCGCGGCATGGATGTGGCGGCGGTTCTGCGACAGAAGATGGACTTCATCCTGGTGGATGCGGCCGACACGCTGGGCCTTGAGCTGGGCACGGCCACGCGAACCGATCTGCGCAAGATCGCCTATGGGCTCGGGGAGGCCTTGCCAGAGGCCTTCAAGGGTCTTGCGGCGCTCTTGCGTTGGGTCGAGGCGGGGGGCGACTGGCCGCGGATCGGATCGGACCATCCGGCCTATTTCTACACGCTGCGCGCCCGGCCCGGGAAGGACCGCGATCTGGTGAACATGCTTCTGGCCGAACTGTCGCCGCTGGATGTTCGGCAGATGTTCATCCTGCACAAGGAGTTGTTCTACGCCCAGTACGCCACCTGGTCGGACCGCAAACGCGGCTATGTGGCAGATTTCCTTGCCCGCGAGTACCAGGTCGACAAGGCCGGTGCCCGGGCGGCCCTTTTCGGCCCCGAGCCCGGTATGGACGGCCCCGAGGCCGAAGTTGCGCCCCGCCCGGCGCCAAAGCCCGCGCGTGGCATGGTCGATCTTGTGGGCCCCTGGGGCGCGGTGCGGAGGGCGCGGCGATGATCCTTGGCTGGGTGCGGCTGGCAGTCTTCGGCTTTGTGGCGCTTTCGGTGGTCTATCTGCTGGTTTCCGTCTACTCCCGCTCGACCCGGCGCGAGGCGCTGGAGAAGGAATTCGATGCCGGAGGTATCGAGGGCGACAGGGATGACTATATAAGGGCGGGAATGGAGCGGTATCAGCATGGGTTGCGGCGCAAGCTGATCCTGCTGGTCTATGTCATTCCGACGGTGGTCGTGGGTATTCTGGTCTGGGCGAACTTCCAATGGGGCTGACATGCGGTATGTGAAATGGGGATTCTGGATCACGCTGGCGGTCCTGGTCTTCGCCTTCTTCCACTACACCCTGCCCCAGCGCGACATCGTGCGCATCGTGGGCACCGACAGTCGGCGCATCGACGTGGGCGAGAACTCGATCTTCTGGGCGCGGCCCGAAGTCGGCATGGCGGATTCGGCCAACCGCGACGTGTTCTTCATCCGCGCGATCCAGACCAACGGGCGCCCGATGGAGTATCGCAACGAGGATACCGGCTGGGGCTGGCCGCCCTATTTCAAGATCAACAGCTCGAGCCTGCAGACCCAGGCGACCAGCCTGATCTCGACCGAAGAGAACCCGAAATGGGTGGCAATCACCCATTATGGCTGGCGAAACAACTTCTTCACCATCTTCCCCAACGCGACCAGCGTGCGCGTGGTCGAGGGGCCGGATGTGACGCTGATCCCCTGGATGAACATCGTGATCCTGACGGTGCTGGCGGGGCTTCTGTTCATGCTGTGGCGGATGTGGGCGCAGTTCCGCGAGCGGATGATTGACCCGGCGATCGAGGACATGGGCGTGGCAATCGACAATCTGGATGCCAGGGCGGATCAGGCGCGGGCCAATGCGCGCACGCGCTGGGGGCGGTTCAAGGCCTGGCTGGCGGGGACCGGGCGGCGCTGAGGGGCAGGCTGGAAACCGTCTGGTTTCCGTCTGGCAATCGTATGTAGACAGAATTGCTCGGGATCATGCCGGGCTGCATGGAAAAGGGGCGGCCAGGCCGCCCCTTCCTTATGTCGCGGGCGGGCCCGCAGGCCTGGCCCCGGAAGAGCCCCGACAAGGGGCTTCAGCCTCGCAGCGTGCCGCCCGAGGCCTTGGTCACCTTCTCGACGATGCGGGCGCTGACGGCCTCGATCTCGGCTTCGGTCAGGGTCTTTTCGACCGGCTGCAGGCGCACGGTCAGCGCGACAGATTTCTTGCCCGCGCCCATCTGCGCCTCGGCCTTCGGCCCGGTGAACTGGTCGAAGACGCTGACGCTTTCGATCAGCGCCTTGTCGGCACCCTGGGCGGCATTGACGAGGGTCAGCGCCTCGACCGAGGTATCGACCACGAAGGCGAAATCCCGCTCGACCGCCTGAAGGTCCGCGAGCCTGAGCGCGGGGCGCGTGGGCGTCTTGACCTTGGGCTGGGGCACGGCGCCGACCCGGATGGTGAAGGCCACGGCAGGCCCCTTGACATCCATCGCCTTCAGGACCGCCGGATGCACCTCGCCAAAGCTGGCCAGCACGGTCGGGCCAAGGCCGATCACGCCCGAGCGACCGGGGTGCCACCAGGCATCGGTCTTGCGCGAGATCTGCACGCGGGCAGGCGCGCCCAGCGTGGCCAGCACCGCCTCGGCATCGGCCTTGGCGTCGAACACATCCACAAGGCGGCGCGAGCCATGCGGATCGCGCGCCGAGGTGGCGCCGACCAGAAGGCCGGTCGCCTGCAGGCTCTGCTCCTCGGGTTCGCCGCCATGGAAGACGGGGCCGACCTCGAACAGGGCAAGGTCAAGCAAGCCGCGCGCCTGGTTGCGCGCAGCGGCGGCCAGGAGCCCGGGCAGGAGGTCGGGGCGCAGATGCGTCATCTCGGAGGAGATCGGGTTGTCGATGCGCACGGCCTCGGCCCCGCCGCCAAAGCGCTGGGCAGCACCGGCGTCGATGAAGCTGTAGGTGACGCATTCGTTGTAGCCGAGACCCGCGATCATCCGCCGCGCAGCGCGCTCGCGCTGTTGCAGCGGCGTCAGGATGGGGCGCGGCACGCCCGGGACGGCGCGCGGCAGCGGCTTGCCCTGAAGCTTGGCCAGCGAGGCGATGCGGGCGACCTCTTCGATCAGGTCGGCCTCGCCCTGCACATCTGGGCGCCAGCTGGGCGGATGGGCCATGTCGCCCTCCAGCCGGAAGCCGAGCGCCTGAAGCGTGGCACGCTGGTCAGCCTCGGGGATGTCCATGCCGACAAGGCTGACCACGCGAGCGGGGTCGAGCCGATAGGCGCGGTCGGTGTCGGGCACGGCGCCATCCACCACAAGGTCCGACGGGGTGCCGCCGCAGAGATCGAGGATCATCTGCGTTGCAAGCTCCAGCCCCGGCAAGGTGAAGGCCGGATCCACGCCGCGTTCGAAGCGGTAGCGCGCATCGGAGTTGATCTTGAGCGCGCGGCCGGTGGCGGCAATGGTGATCGGATCCCAATAGGCGCTTTCGAGGAAGACGTCGGTCGTTGCCTCGGTGCAGCCCGAAAGCTCGCCCCCCATGATCCCGGCAAGCGATTCCGGCTGCGCATCATCCGAGATCAGCATCATGCCGGGTTGCAGCCGGTAGGTCTTGCCATCAAGCGCCAGCAGCTCCTCGCTCCCTTCGGCGGGATGGATGCGCAGGTCACCCTTGACCTTGGCCGCATCGAAGACGTGAAGCGGGCGGTTCAGCGCGAAGGTGAAGAAGTTCGTGATGTCGACGAGGGCAGAGATCGGGCGCAGGCCGATCGCCTTGAGGCGGGCCTGCATCCAGTCGGGCGAGGGGCCATTCGTCACGCCGCGGATCAGCCGCCCCGCGAAGAACGGGCAGCCCCGGAGTTTCAGGCCCGCATCGATGTGGACGCCGATCGGGCTGGGGAATTGCCCCTGGATCGCCGGGATGGGCAGCGGGCGCAGGATGCCGAGGCCGCGCGCGGCCAGATCGCGGGCAAGGCCGCGGACCCCCAGCGCATCGGGGCGGTTGGGGGTGATCTTGACATGGATCATCGGGTCGTTCAGCCCGCGCCAGTCGATGTAGCGCGCACCCAGGGGGGCATCGGCAGGCAGTTCGATGATGCCGTCATGGTCTTCCGAAAGCATCAGTTCGCGTTCGGAACACAGCATGCCGTTGGATTCCACCCCCCGGATCACGCCCGGCTTGAGGTCGACCCCGGTTCCCGGCACATGGGTGCCGGGCGGGGCGAACACGCCGACGAGACCGGTGCGGGCATTGGGCGCCCCGCAGACCACCTGCACCTCGACCGCTGCCGTGCCCGGGCCGCCGGGATAGGTTTCCACCCGGCAGACACGCAGCCTGTCGGCATTGGGATGCTGCACGGCTTCGATCACGCGGGCGATGCGGAAGGCGCCGAGGGTGGAGGCGGGGTCGGACACATCCTCGACCTCATGGCCGAGATCGGTCAGCGCCTCGAGCAAGGTCTCGAGCGGCGCCTCGGTCTCGAGGTGATCCTTGAGCCAGGAGAGGGTGAACTTCATCGCAGGGTCCCATCATCGGTCGGCCCTCGCGGGGCCTCAGGCGGATTAGCGCATGGGGCAGGAAAGGAAAAGCCCGAGGGTGGGAGTGGGGGCGGGAAGTGGCGCCACAATTGCGCCATGGTTTCCCCATGGGAAACGTGATGTTGCCACGTTTCCGCCGCATTCCCCGAGACGGGCGGGCGGTTTTCGGCTAAGGTCTGATCATGGAACTAGTGATCGAGAGACCAGTACCCCCAAAGAGACTTTCGGCCGTCAGGCTATGCCTGATCATGGGTTTGACGGCGCTGGTATTGTTACAGATGTAAAGCCGCTGTTTGGCTGAAGAGGCAGGGTCGCGCGGGCCCTGCCTTTTTCATTTCCAGGGATGCCGGGGGCGGCCAGACCTCAGCGGCTGAGGCCGCCCGCGAGATCCGGCCGGTCGAGCGCGGCGAAGCCGTAATGGCGCAGCCAGCGCAGATCGGATTCGAAGAACGCGCGCAGGTCAGGGATGCCGTATTTCAGCATGGCGATGCGGTCGATGCCCATGCCGAAGGCGAAGCCCTGCCAGACCGCCGGATCGACCCCGGCGGCAGCCAGCACCTTGGGATGCACCATGCCCGAGCCCAGGATCTCCATCCAGCGATCGCCCTGGCCGATCTTGAGCTGTCCGCCCTCCCAGGAGCAGCGGATGTCGACCTCGGCGGAGGGTTCGGTGAAGGGGAAGTGGCTGGCGCGGAAGCGCAGTTCCACCGAAGGCACCTCGAAGAAGGCGCGGCAGAACTCTTCCAGCACCCATTTGAGATTGGCCATGGAGATGTCGCGGTCGATGGCAAGGCCCTCGACCTGGTGGAACATCGGCGTATGGGTCTGGTCCATGTCCATCCGGTAGACGCGGCCGGGGGCGATCACCCGGATGGGTGCGCCCTGGGCGGCCATGGCCCGGATCTGGACGGGCGATGTATGGGTGCGCAGCACATGGGGCGGGCGGTTGTCGCCCTCGGCACGCGCCATGAAGAAGGTGTCGTGCTCCTGCCGCGCCGGATGTTCGGGCGGGATGTTCAGCGCATCGAAATTGTACCAGTCGCTTTCGACTTGCGGGCCCTCGGCCACGGCGAAGCCCATGTCGGCGAAGATGGCGGTCAGTTCCTCCATCACCTGGCTGACGGGGTGGATGGTGCCCAGGCGCCGGGGGCGGCCGGGCAGGGTGACGTCCAGCCATTCGGCGCGCAGCCGCTCGTCGAGTGCCGCATCGGCGAGGCCGGACTTGCGGGCGCGCAGGGCGGCGTCGATTTCGTCCTTGAGCGCGTTGAGCGAGGCGCCGGCGGCTTTGCGGGCGTCGGGGTCCATCTTGCCAAGGCCGGCCATCAGCGCGGAAATCTCGCCCTTCTTGCCAAGGGCGGCCACGCGAATGTCCTCGAGCGCGGCTTCGTCCGCTGCCGCCGCGATGCCTGCCAGATACCGGGATTTCAGCCCGTCCAAACCGTCCATTGGGTCACTCCGCCTTGGCAGCCTTGCCTGCCGCGCCGCTGTTAGCACAGCGCGGCAGGGATGCAAACCGGGGGGGCGGGTCACTTCCAGATGTCGGGATCGACCCCGCGGGCGATGGTGGGATGCTCGGCGATGTGGAAGCGCGGCTCGACCCCCGCCTTGCGCTGGTCGAAGTAGTTGCGCGTGAGCACCACGACCGTGCCCGACAGTGCCACGATGGCGATCAGGTTGATGGTGGCCATCAGCCCCATCGAGGCATCGGCCAGGTCGAAGACCGTGGCGACCGCCTGCAGCGCGCCCCAGACAACCATCACCAGCACGAGCGATCGCAGCGCCATCTGCCCCGTGCGACTGCCCAGGCCAAGGAAGCTCAACGCCATTTCGGAATAGGCGTAGTTGCCGATGATCGAGGTGAAGGCGAAGAAGAAGATCGCGATGGCAATGAAATAGGGGCCGATGCCGCCCACATGTTCGGCCATCGCGGCCTGGGTGAGCTGGGTGCCGGTCAGCTCGCCCCCCGGGACATAGACACCCGACAGAAGGATCATCAGCGCCGTGCAGGTGCAGACGACGATGGTGTCGATGAAGACGCCGAGCGATTGCACCAGGCCCTGGCTGGAGGGGTGGTGGGGCAGGGGTGTCGCGGCGGCGGCGATGTTCGGGGCCGAGCCCATGCCGGCCTCGTTCGAGAAGAGCCCGCGCTTGACGCCGTTCAGCATGGCCGCGGCGATGCCGCCGGCGATGCCGCCCGCCGCTTCGGTCAGGCCAAAGGCGTTCCCCACGATCTGGCCCAGCATGGCCGGCACCTCGGAGAAGTTCAGCACGAGCACATAGAGGGCTGCCAGAAGATAGATGCCCGCCATGAAGGGCACGACATATTCGGCGACGGTCGCGATCTTGCGGATACCGCCGAAGATGACCACGGCGGTCAGCGCGGCCAGGATCAGGCCGGTGGCCAGCTTGGGCAGGCCGAAGGCGCCGACCATGGCATCGGCGATGGAATTGGCCTGCACCGCGTTGAACACAAGGCCAAAGGACAGGATCAGGCAGACCGAGAACACCGCGCCGAGCCAGGGCAGGCCAAGGCCCCGCGCGATGTAGAACGCCGGGCCGCCGCGATAGACGGCATTCCCCTCGCCCGAGCTGTCATGCACCTTGTAAAGCTGGGCGAGCGTGCTTTCGGCATAGGCCGTCGCCATGCCGACCAGCGCCACCATCCACATCCAGAAGATCGCGCCCGGCCCGCCGAGGGTAAGCGCCACGGCCACGCCCGCGATGTTGCCAGTGCCGACGCGGCTGGCAAGGCTGGTGCAGAGCGCCTGGAAGGGCGAAATCCCCTCCTTGTCGGTCGAGGGGGCGTGGAGGATGACACGGAACATCTCGGGGAAATGCAGGATCTGCTGGAAGCGCAGGCGGATGGTGAAGTAAAGGCCAACCGCGAGCAGACCGTAGATCAGCACATAGCCCCAGAAGACCGTGTTGAGAAACCCGATGATCGCACTCATTCCGCCTGCACTCCCTGCCTGGTCTGCCGTTCATCACGAAACTGTCACCCTTTGACCGGGGGGCAAAGAGGCAATCGCGCGCCGGGCGCAATCCTGCGGCGGGGGTGCCGGATTTCCGGGCAGGGCCGCGGCTCCATAATCCTGCCATCGTGTCGCGGGATCATGGGGCGATGCTGACGACCGAGGGCGATGCCATCCTGTACCGCGAGACGCCGCTGCCCCTTGGGCTGCGGCTGTTCGCGTTGGGGATCGGGTTGTCGGTGGGCGTGATGGTGCCGCTGCCCTTCCTCGTCCATGCCGATTGGGCGACGCCTTCGCCAATGCTGCTGCTGGCCGCGGCCTGTATCGCCTTTCCGGCCGCGGTGGGTGGCTTTCTGGTGATCGTGGGGCTGGCGAGTGCCAGCGAGCTGCGGCTGGACCCTGCGACAGGGCGGGGCGAGCGGCGGTTGCGCGGCCCGATCCTGAACCGGCACGATCACTTTGCGCTGGCCGACCTGCCGCCGCCCGAGGTGCGCATCCGTGCGTCGGAGGAGGGGGATTATCCCATCCTGCGGGTGCGGCTGCCAGGGCGGCGGTTTCTGGATGTGGCGGGGTTTGTCGACCGGGCCGAGGCCGAGCGCTGGAGGGCGCGGATCGACCGGGTACGGGGGGTGGTGGAACCCTAGAGAAGCAGCCCGAGCCGGCCCAGCGTGAGGCGCGAGAGCCGGCAGAGCGCTTCGTTTCGGCCGCCGCGATAGAAACTGAGCGCGATCACCGCGCCATAGAGCGCCCAGCCCTGGCCGCGCCGCCAGTCGTTGTCGGAGAGGCCGAGCGCGGTGCGGAATTCGTGCCGCGCGGAAGGGTCGAGCCAGGACCAGACAGCGGCATAGTCGGCTGCGGGATCGCCCACCGCGGCAAGGCCCCAGTCGATGACCCCGACAAGGGCCCCGTCCCGGGCGATCAGGTTGTCGGCCTTGAGGTCTCCATGCAGCCAGACTGGCGGCTGAGTGAAGTCCTCGGCGCAGGCGCTGTCCCACAGGGCCAGGGCCCTTGCGGTGTCGATCTCATCCGCCAGGGCGACAATGGCGGGCAGCGTCACGTCGCCCAGGCTTGGAAGCGCCACGCCCCTGCGGCTGTTGGCAGGGCCTGCCAGCGGCGCGCCCGACGTGTCGATCCGGTGCAGGCCCCGCAGGAACCCCGCAAGCGTGCGGGCCGCCTGCGGCCAGTTTGCGATCCGGGTGGGCAGGGCGATCTCTCCGGCCATCCAGTCGAGAATGCCGAAGCTGAAGGGCGGATCGGCGGCGACCCGGCCCCGGGCCAGAACGGTGGGCACCGCGAGGGGCAGGGGCCGGAGGCGGGGCAGCCAGTCAAGCTCCTTCTCCAGCGCGGGAATGGCAGGGGCGCGACGGGGCAGGCGCAGTTGGGCCCGATCACCCAGGCGGAAGATCGCATTGTCGGTACCGGTCGAGCGATGGCGGCGGCGGGGCAGGCTGGCCCAGCCGGGCGCCTGCTCAGCCAGGAGCCGGGCCACCACGGCCGGGGTGATCGGCAAGTCATCGGCGGGCCTGTTCATGGTGCGCCGCTACCGCAAGGGGGCCGTGGCTGCAAGCCGTCGCTGCGGCGTTCAGCGTTTCCAGACCGGCGGCAGCAGGTGGCCGCGACGAATGGCGATCATCAGAAGGATCACGCCCGTCGCGGTGCACAGCACAAGGGCGACCACCGAATGCTCCATCCCGAAGCTGCCCCCGGTCAGCAGCTCTGGCCCTTGGATCGTGGCCTTGAGCAGGCCCGGGTCGGTTTCAGACCCCGAGACGACGCCGGAGAAGACGGCTGACTGGAAGTAGTTCCAGCCCATGTGAAAGCCCATCGCAATCCACAGCCGGCGGGTCACGAGATAGGCCGCCGCCAGGAGAAGCCCGGCCTCGACAGAGATGTAGATTGCCCCGCCCAGGGTGGCGTCCGGATTCATCAGGTGCACAAGGCCGAAAACAAGGGAGGACACCAGGATACCGACCCAGCTGCCGAAGATCGCCTCGACCGACCGGAACAGCACGCCGCGGAACAGAAGCTCTTCAAAGATGCCGGACTTGATCGCCATGGCGAGATTGGGCAGCAGGAACACCAGGGGATTGACCCCTTCGACCCGATAGATGCCCAGACCCATCAGGATGACGGCGCAGGCGGTGTAAAGGCCCGCCCCGATGAGCGCGCCGATGGCCCATTCGCGGCCAAGGCCCGGCGTGGAAAGCTCGGTCACCTCGCGGTCTTCCATGAAACGGCCATAGGCCACATAGAGAGCGATGGCCGCCAGCCCCAGCACGATCTGGATTGCGGCGTTGAGAACGGGGCGGTCGTTGAAATCCTCGAGCCAGGACTGGGCCCAGCCCATGAAGAAGAACACGATTGCCCCCAAAACCACCAGCCGCGTGACCGGCGATTGCAGGATGCGGCGCCAGATCGGCACATGGGTGTGGCTAGCCTCAGTCATGGAAAACCCTTCGTTCGTGCGCATGGGAAGAGCCCGGACCACTTGGCCCCGCGGTCGTGGGGTCGGCCAGAAGCGCGACATGTCTCATTGGCGCGCAGGGTAGGACCTGCCCGGGCCGGGACGCTATCCGATTTGCGAGGGTCGGTGACGGGACCCCGGGGGCAAACGAGGGTCGGCAGACAGGGGAATCCTGGCTGGCCAGAGCCCACAAAGCAAAACCCCCGCGGGCTGGGCACGCGGGGGTTTCGAGACTGTCAGGGTCGGTCGCGCTCAGGCGATCGCGGCCTTGGCTTGCGCGGCGATGGCGTTGAAGGCCTCGGGCTCGTGCACGGCCAGGTCGGCCAGAACCTTGCGGTCCACCTCGATGCCGGCTTTCGCCAGGCCGTTGATGAAGCGCGAATAGGTCATTTCGGCGTCGAACAGGCGGACGGCGGCGTTGATGCGCTGGATCCACAGGGCGCGGAAGTTGCGCTTGCGGGTCTTGCGGTCACGGGTCGCGTACTGGTTGGCCTTGTCGACGGCCTGGGTCGCGGTGCGGAAGTTGGTCGAGCGGGCGGCATAGTAGCCGGACGCGGCCTTGATCACCTTGCGGTGACGGGCGTGGGTGACCTTGCCGGATTTAACGCGGGACATCTGTGCTTCTCCTTACCGGTCGTAGGGCATGTATTTCTTGACGATCTTCGCGTCGCTGTCCGACAGGATCATGGTCCCGGTCGTTTCGCGGACGAATTTCGTCGTGCGTTTGATCATGCCGTGGCGCTTGCCGGCGGGGCCGGCCTTCACCTTGCCGGAGGCCGTGAAGCTGAAGCGCTTCTTCGCGGCCGACTTGGTCTTCATCTTGGGCATTTCCATCTCCTCTTTCGAGCGGTGATCGCGCGACTCGGCATGCCACATCGGCCGGCCGCGCGGGGTAACGAGGTGCGCCGTATAGGGGGCAAGGCGCAGGCGTGCAAGGGGATTCTGCCGCGAGGCCGGTGCCCGGCCCCGCGGCTGGGCGCCGCCCTATTCGGGGTCGGCGCGGTAGATCAGGCGTTCGTCGCAGGGCGCGATGCGCAGGATGTTCGTCGTGCCCTGCACGTTGAATGGCACGCCGGCGGTCAGCACGATCTGGTCGCTTTCCTTGGCAAAGCCGTACTTCAGCGCGGCGCGCACGGCCGAGATGACGGCGCCCTTGAAGCGGTCCTGCTCTTCGGTGACGACGCAGGTCGTGCCCCAGGTCAGGCAGAGCCGCCGGGCGGTGCCGATCAGCGGGGTCAGTGCCAGGATCGGCACGCGCGGGCGCTCGCGCGCGACGAGCGAGACGGTGGTGCCTGTCTGCGAGAAGCAGCAGATCGCCTTGATGTCGGTCGTCTCGGCGATTTCTCGCGCGGCGGCCACGATGCCGTCGGCGACGGTCTGGCGTTTCGCGGTGCGGCTGGCCTCGATCACATCGCGGTAGGTCGGGTCGCTTTCGACCGAGATGGCGACGTTGTTCATCGTCGTCACGGCCTCGATCGGATACTGGCCGGCGGCGGATTCGGCCGAGAGCATCACGGCATCGGCGCCTTCATAGATGGCGGTCGCGACGTCCGAGACCTCGGCCCGCGTCGGCACGGGCGATTCGATCATTGATTCGAGCATCTGGGTGGCAACGATCACCGGCTTGGCCGCCGCGCGGGCGCCGCGCACAAGCCGCTTCTGGATCGGCGGCACGGCCTGCACGGGCAGCTCCACGCCAAGGTCGCCGCGTGCGACCATGATGCCATCGGACACCGCGAGGATTTCCGGGTAGGCCTTGACGGCCGCCGGCTTCTCGATCTTGGACAGGATCGCGGCGCGACCCCGGGCGAGTTCGCGCGCCTCGGTCACATCCTCGGGGCGCTGGACGAAGGACAGGGCGAGCCAATCAACCCCAAGCTCGCAGGCAAACTCGAGGTCCTTGCGGTCTTTCTGGGAAAGCGCGGCGAGCGGCAGCACAACGTCGGGCACGTTCACGCCCTTGCGGTTGGAGATCGTGCCGCCGACCGTCACTGTGCAATCGGCGAAATCCGGGCCGCAGCTTTCGACCTTGAGGCGTATCTTGCCATCATTGACCAGCAAGGAGGAGCCGGGTTCCAGGGCGGCGAAGATCTCGGGGTGCGGCAGTTGCACGCGGCTGGCCGTGCCCGGTGCGGGGTCTAGATCCAGCCGGAAGGTGGCGCCTTCGGCCAGGTCCTCGGCGCCGTTGGCAAAGGTGCCGACGCGCAGCTTGGGGCCCTGAAGATCGGCCAGAATGCAGATCGGGCGGCCGGTGTCGGCCTCGATCTGGCGGATGATCGTATGGCGGCCGCGAATGTCGTCATGGGTGCCGTGGCTCATGTTCAAGCGGAACACGTCGGCTCCGGCCTCGAACAGGGCGCGTATGGTGGCATAGTCGCTGCTGGCCGGGCCCAGAGTGGCCACGATCTTGACGTTGCGAAGGCGTCTCATTGTGCCTCGATCCTTTTTCGCGTTCATGTGTCGTGGTGGGCCACGGGCCTTATGGCGGAATTCGCCAGTCGGGGCAACTGGCTCGATCCCGTGGACCGCACCCGGTTCTGCAATCGCCCAGAGGAACGACAGAGGCATGACGTGAGCGCCTATCGGATCATCGGAGAAGAGCGCCCTTCGCGCTGGCTGATCAGTTGTGACCATGCCACCAACCGGGTGCCGCCCGACGTGGGGGGCGGGTCGCTGGGTATCGCGCCCGAGGACATGGCGCGGCACATCGCCTTCGACCCCGGCGCGGCGGGGGTTGCGGTGGCGCTGGCCGAGGCGCTGGAGGGGCCGGCAATCCTGTCGGATTTCTCGCGCCTCGTGATTGACCCGAACCGGGGCGAGGATGACCCGACGCTGGTGATGCGGCTTTATGACGGCACGATCATTCCGGCGAACCGCAACGTGGATGCGGCCGAGGTCGAGCGGCGGCTGGGGCTGCTGTACCGGCCCTACCATGAGGCTTATGCGCGGCTGGCGGCGCGGCGGCCCGATACCGTGATCGTGGCCATCCATTCCTTTACCCCCTGCCTTCGAGGGCGGGCACCGCGCCCCTGGCAGGTGGGGGTGCTGCATTCGCCGCTGGACAACCGGCTGTCGAGGGCGCTCATCACGCGGCTCGCGGCAGAGGCGGATCTGTGCGTGGGCGACAACGAGCCCTATTCGGGCCATCTGCCGGGCGATGCCATCGACCGCCACGCGCTGCGGCCGGGGCGGCAGAACACGCTGATCGAGTTGCGCCAGGATCTGATCGCCACGCCCGAGGCACAGGTGGCCTGGGCGCGGCGGCTGGCGCCGGTGCTGCGGGCGGCACTGATTGACGCCGAGGGCCGGGGGCCACATGTCTGAAGAAACAGGGGATCGAACAGATGGATGACATCACGCGCACCGAACTTGAGGCCGCGGCCTTTCGCAGGTTGATCCAGCATCTGATGCAGGATCGGCCCGATGTGCAGAACATCGACCTGATGAACATGGCCGGGTTCTGCCGCAACTGCCTGAGCCGCTGGTACCAGGAGGCCGCCGAGGGGCGGGGGCTGGCCATGACCAAGGACGAGGCGCGCGAGATCGTCTATGGCATGCCCTATTCCGACTGGGTGGCGCAGAACCAGACCGAGGCCGATGCCGCCAAGAAGGCGGCCTTCGAGGTGGCCTTCCGCGAGAATGTGGGCAAGGCGCCCTAGGCGCCGCCACCGGTGAGGTAACGCAACCCCGCGGCGAGTGCCACGGCCAGAAGCGCCGCGGCCACGTCATTGCCCAGTAGGAAGGTCAGCCCGACGGCGGCGGCGAGGGCCACCGCATCGGTGACGCCCCCCTGGACGACCGCGATGGCCGCGATGCCGGCCATGACCGAGACGGGCGTTGCCCGTAGGGCCGCCTCGATGCGCGGGGATTTTGGCAGGTAGCGCATGGCAATGTAGCCGGCGTAGCGGCAGAAGAGCGCCGCCGCCGCCATGACCAGGAGAAGCACGGGAAAGGGCGCCATCAGCGCGCCCCTGGGCCGACCGGCCGCCAGATGGCGGCGGCGGCGAAGGCGCCGGCGAGGCCCGCGGCGATGATTGCCCAGCCGGTGCCCGCAAGTTCGAACACCGCGACCGCGACCCCTGCGCCGAGGATTGCGGGCAGGAGCGCCGCACGGTGCCGCAGCATCCCCGCCATCATCGAGGCGGCGAAAGCGGGCAGCATCAGATCGGCCGCGAGCGTATGCGGATCGGGCAGGATCTGGCCCGAGAGGACGCCGAGCCCGGTGCCCAGCATCCAGCCTGCGAACATCGGCAGCCCGGTGCCGACGAGGAAGGCGCGGTCCTGTTCGCCTTTCTCGATCGCGCGCATGACGAACAGCCAGTTCGCATCGCCCAGAAGCAGCAGGCTGGCCCAGGCCCTGGGCGGGCTGGCCTGCGACAGCCAGGGATGCAGCGCGGCGCCGAACATGATGTAGCGCGCGTTCATCAGAAGGACGGTGACGAAGAGTGTCACAAGCGCGGCCTGCCCCGACTGGATCAGGTTTGCCGCCGCAAGCTGGGCCGAGCCGGAATAGACGGCGGCGCTGGTCGCGAGCGCCTGGGCGAGGCTGAGCTGCGTCTGGACCGCGACCAGCCCGAAGGCCAGCCCATAGACGAAGATCGCGCCGCCAAGTGGCAGGCCGGCCCGGGCGCCGCGCCGCAGGCCGTCCATCGTGAAGGGAGCGTGCATGGCGTCAGATCGCGGCCTTGCGCATCTCTTCGAGGTAGATCTCGCGCAGCCGGGTGGCGACCCTGCCGGGCGCCCCGGTGCCGAGCGTCGCACCGTCGATTTCCACCACCGGCATGACGAAGGCCGAGGCCGAGGTATAGAAGGCCTCGTCCGCGGCCTTGGCCTCGTCGATGGTGAAAGGGCGTTCCTCGACCTCCATCTGCGCCTCGGCGGCGCAGCGCAGCACGGCGGTGCGGGTGATGCCGTGCAGGATCTCGGTCGACAGCGGGCGGGTGATGATCCGGTTGCCCTTGACGATATAGGTGTTGTTCGAGGTGCCTTCCGTCACGAAGCCGTCCTCGACCAGCCAGGCATCATCGACGCCGGCCTTCTTGGCCATCATCTTGCCCATGGAAGGGTAGAGAAGCTGCACGGTCTTGATGTCGCGCCGGCCCCAGCGGATGTCGGGGATCGAGATGACCTTGTGGCCCAGGCGCGCCGCGGGGTTGTCGGCGAGGCCCGGCTTCGACTGGGTGAAGAGAACGAGCGTCGAGGGCGTGGTGGCGGGATCGGGGAAGGCGAAGTCGCGGTCGCCCGGGGCGCCACGGGTGACCTGCAGGTAGACCAGCCCGTCGGTTATGGCGTTCCGCGCGATCAGTTCGCGGTGGATCGCCAGAAGTTCGGCATCGGTGCAGGCTGGGGCCATGTCGAGCTCGCGCAGCGACCGCCCGAGGCGGGCGCAATGGCCGTCGAAGTCGATCAGCTTGCCGTCAAGGACGCTGGTCACCTCGTAAACGCCATCGGCCATCAGGAAGCCCCGGTCGAAGATCGACACCTTGGCTTCGGTTTCGGGCAGGTAGTCGCCATTCACATAGACGATGCGCGTCATGGTCATCCCCAGAGTTCGGGTTCGGGTGGGTGGACGCCGGCGGCGTCATACCGCAGCGGGTGTTCGCGGTCTTCGGCCAGCAGAAGCGGGCCGTCAAGATCGGTATAGGCCGCGCCCTGTGCGAGAAGCACGGCCGGGGCCATTGCCAGGCTTGATCCGACCATGCAGCCGACCATGAGCCCATAGCCCTGGGCCAGCGCCTCGGCCCTGAGCGCGAGGCCCTCGGTCAGGCCGCCGGTCTTGTCGAGCTTGAGGTTCACCACGTCGTACTTGCCCTTGAGGGCGGGCAGGCTTGCACGGTCATGGCAGCTTTCGTCGGCGCAGACGGGCAGGGGGCGGGCGATTTCGGCCAGCATCCCATCCTGCCCGGCGGGCAGGGGCTGTTCGACGAGCTTCACGCCCATCCGCACGAGATGAGGCGCGAGGTCGGAATAGACCTCGGCCGTCCAGCCTTCATTGGCGTCGACGATGATCGGGGTCGCAGGCGCGCCGGCGCGCACGGCCTCGAGCCTTGGCATGTCGTCGGGGGTGCCGAGCTTGATCTTCAGAAGCGGTCGGTGCGCATTGGCCGCAGCCTGGGCGCGCATCGCCTCGGGCGTGTCGAGCGAGAGGGTATAGGCGGTGATCTCGGGCCCGGGGGAGGCAAGGCCCGCGAGTTGCCAGACGCGCCGGCCGGACTGGCGGGCCTGGAGATCCCACAGCGCGCAATCGACGGCATTGCGCGCCGCCCCCGCGGGCAGGGCCTGTTGCAGATCGGTGCGGCCGATGTCGGGGGGCAGGCTTTCGATCTGGGCGGCCACGCTTTCCAGCGTTTCGCCGTAACGGGCATAGGGCACGCATTCGCCGCGGCCGGTCAGCCCGCCCCGCGTGACGCGAACGGTCAGGACGCGCGCCTCGGTGCGACTGCCGCGCGAGATGGTAAAGACCTGCGCCAGCCGGAAGACATCGGCAATCACCTCGATCCGGGCCACGTTGTTTCCGTTTCCTGATGAACGATTCATTAATACCTGCCTCGCGTCATGATTCGGGCCAATTCCAACCGCAGATCTGAATCCTGAACTGGCCGACCCCTGCACGGGGCCGGCTGGGCAGCTTCAAGGATGCCCCTCAAGGAGGGCCAGGGATGACGTTCGTGCGCGACTTGCAGCGCTTTCAGACCGAAGACGACGGGGCGACCACCGTCGACTGGGTGGTGCTGACCGCAGCGATCACCGGTCTGGGCCTGGTTGTGGCACTGGGCATCGGCCAGGCGGCAAACAGCGCTGCCGGTGAGATCGGCGAGGAACTGGTTGCGGTGACCGAGACCGCCGATGCCACGGGGGAAGGCGAGACGCAGGCCGCGGAGGATCTGTCGGCAGCCTCGGATGAGGGCGAGGGCGGAGAAGAGGCCGCCGAAGAACCCGCCGAAGACACCTCGGGAGCCGTGACTGCCACGGAAGATACGAGCGGGTCGAGCAGCAGCGACAGCGCGGATTCCAGTGACAGCACGACCGGGGCCAGCGACTCGGGGTCGAGCAGCGGTGGCACGGCGGACAGCGGCACGGCGGACAGCGGCACGGGGTCGAGCGACAGCAACAGTGACAGCGGCGTGGGCAGCAGCGATACTACGACCTCCAGCGATGCCACGACAGGCGGCGACACGACCTCCAGCGACACGGGCACAACCGTCAGCGAGACGGGCACGACAGCAGCAGCCGGGACCGGCACGTCGAGCGGCCAGTCCGCCACGCCGGGCACCGGAAGCGGGCAGACCGCCAGCACTGGCAACAACCGCCGCCGCGGCTGGGTTAGCCGGATGATCGCCCGCTGGCGCAGCTAGGCGCCGGGGCCGCTGTCCCGCCTCGGGCAGGGTCACGCCATTGCCACCAGGGCATCGACCAGCTTGCCCGCGCCAAAGCGGAAGGGATCGGTCGCGGGCAGGCCCGTGCGGGCCTCGACATCGGCCAGATAGGCCAGCGCCTCGGATTCGGTCATGTGCTGGGTGTTGATCGACACGCCGACCGCCTGACAGGCCGGGTTCGCCACCCGGGCCAGCGCAAGCGCCATGTCGCGCACCGCCTCGATTGTCGGCAGCTTGTAGTCGGGCAGGCCGCGCATATGGGCGCGGGTGGGTTCGTGGCAGATCACCAGCGCATCGGGTTGGCCGCCGTGGATCAGCGCCAGCGTCACGCCGGAATAGCTGACATGGAAGAGGCTGCCCTGCCCTTCGATCAGGTCCCAATGGTCGGGGTCGTTGTCGGGGGTGAGGTATTCGATGGAGCCGGCCATGAAATCGGCGATCACGGCATCAAGCGGCACGCCGTCGCCGGTGATGAGGATACCGGTCTGGCCCGTGGCGCGGAAACTGGACTTGAGCCCGCGCGCGCGCATTTCGCGGTCGACGCAGAGCGCGGTGTACATCTTGCCGATCGAGCAATCGGTGCCGACGGCGAGCATCCGCTTGCCGCGCCGTTTCTTGCCGTTGGCGATGGGATAATCGACGCTGGGCACGCGCACGTCATGCAGCGCCCGGCCGGTGGCGCGGGCCACCGCGGCCAGGTCTTCCTCGTCGCGCAACAGGTTGTGGAGGCCCGAGGCAAGGTCGAACCCTTCCTCGAGCGCGGCGACAAGCACCTTCTTCCAGGCCGGGCTGATGACGCCGCCCCGGTTCGCCACGCCGATCACCAGCGTCTTGACGCCCTTTTCCCTGGCTTCGGCCAGGGTCAGGTCGGGCAGGCCGAGGTCGGCCTTGCAGCCTTCCATCCGGTATTGGCCGATGGCGAATTCTGGCCGCCAGTCCTTGATGCCCTGGGCAACCTTGGCGGCAAGCTGGTCAGGGGCATCGCCCAGGAACAGGAGGTAGGGCGTCTGGATCATGGGTGCCTCGTCCGTGAAGGGAACCGTTGCGGGGGCGTCAGCGGATGTGTGGGGGTTTTGGCCGCTGGTGGCAAGACTTGCCCCTGCGCGGGCCGGGTGCAGCCCCGGCATGCCGCCGAAGAATTCGGCATTCTGCAGCTGCAAAGGAATCCTTGAAGATGGCCGCGCAATAATCTATCGCTGCGACGCAGAGTAACGACATTTCCTTGCCCACGAGACCTGCTAATGAGCTTTCGCCTGCAACCCTCCGCCCCCGCTCGCCCGAACCGCTGCCAGCTTTTCGGCCCCGGATCGCGCCCGGCGCTTTTCGAGAAGATGGCGGCGAGCGCGGCCGATGTGATCAACCTCGACCTGGAGGATTCGGTGGCGCCCGACGACAAGGCGCAGGCCCGTGCCAACATCATCCAGGCCATCGGCGATGTGGACTGGGGGCGCAAGACGCTGAGCGTGCGGATCAACGGGCTGGACACGCCCTGGTGGTACCGGGACGTGGTCGACCTGCTGGAACAGGCGGGAGACCGGCTGGACCAGATCATGATTCCCAAGGTTGGCTGCGCGGCCGACCTTTATGCCGTCGATGCGCTGGTGACGGCGGTGGAGCGTGCCAGGGGCCGGGCGCGGCCCATCGCCTTCGAGGTGATCATCGAATCGGCTGCCGGGATCAGCCATGTCGAGGAGATTGCCGCCGCCTCGCCCCGCCTGCAGGCGATGAGCCTGGGAGCAGCGGATTTCGCGGCCAGCATGGGGATGCAGACAACAGGCATCGGCGGCACGCAGGAGAACTACTACATGCTGCGCGACGGGGCGAAGTACTGGCCAGACCCCTGGCATTGGGCGCAGGCGGCGATCGTCGCGGCCTGCCGCACGCATGGCATCCTGCCGGTGGACGGGCCCTTTGGCGATTTCAGCGACGACGAGGGCTTTCGCGCCCAGGCACGGCGGTCGGCCACGCTGGGCATGGTGGGCAAATGGGCGATCCACCCCAAGCAGGTGGCGCTGGCCAATGAGGTCTTCACGCCCTCCGAAACCGCGGTAGCCGAGGCGCGGGAGATCCTGGCTGCCATGGCCGCCGCCAAGGCGCGCGGCGAGGGCGCGACGGTCTACAAGGGGCGGCTGGTGGACATCGCCTCGATCAAGCAGGCCGAGGTCGTGGTGAGGCAGGCCGAGCTGATCGCGGCGGGCTAAGGAATCCGTTGACAGATTGCCCGGGAAACGGGCAGACAGTTCACCAGCGCGTCATTTCTCGCAGATGACGCAACGTCATACCCGCGCTGTGGCCGGAGGGGAGGCCGGACGCAGCACCAAGGGGAGGATGCACGCCCCGTGGCCCGGCCACGGGGCGCTGCTGTTTTCAGGCCAGCGGCAGGCAGATTTCTGTCAGCAAATCCTTGGGCGCGGTATCCATCGGGCTGTTGAGATAGACCTCGAACACCGGGCTGTCGGCGGGCGCCTCGCCCGAGGCTGGCAGCCAGAGGCCGAACAATTGGTCATAGGCGCCCTGAAGCCCGGCATAGGGCCCCTGGAAGGTCAGGACGGCGTGGCGCCCGGCGGGCAACAGTACCTCTTCCAGAGGCGGGTCAATGGGAAGGTCGGCAGGGGCTTCAAGCCCGGCATGGCTGCGAAGCTCGGCCGGTTCCACATCCGAGGGGCTGTCGTAATAGACGCCGACCATGGCGCCGAACCGTCCGTGGAAGCCGCGGGCAGCGACGGTGGAGCCAAGTTTCTCGAAGGCGCGCCCGATCTCCTGATAGGGGCCCTTGTGGGGCAGGGCAGCCAGGCGACGTTCGGGTTCGATGCGAATGGTGACCGGGAACATGAGGGAGCCTTTCCGGGCAAGGTTGAGGGGGAAGGGACGCAGCACGCCCCGGGTACGGAAGGCAGCAGGGGTCTGGCCATAGTGGCCGGCGAACGCGCGCGCGAAACTGGCGAGATTCGGATATCCCACCCGTTTTGCAATGACCGGGATCGGATCGGAGCCCTGCACAAGAGCGACAGAGGCGCGATGGAGCCGCATGCGCCGCACGGTGCTGGCTGCGGTTTCGCCCACGACGGCGGTATAGACGCGGTGGAAGTGGAACCGGCTGAGCGCCGCCACCTCGGCCAGCGCGTCAAGCGACAGGTCGCCCGCGGGGTGATCGTGGATATGGTCCACCACCCGCTGCAGCCGCCTTTCATAGTCATTCGCCATGCTGCGTTCCCTGACTGCCCCCTGCTGCCCCCTGGTTCTGCCCCGACCTTGCCGCGCAAATCTTGCCGAGTTGCATGATGCCCTGCCCGGGGGCATATAGGGACGGCCCTCGGGAAGGATATCCAAAATGAACTACCTTGAGTTTGAAAAGCCGCTGGCCGAGATCGAAGGCAAGGCCGAGGAGCTGCGGGCGTTGGCGCGCGCCAACAAGGAAATGGATGTCGAGAAGGAAGCGGCGGGACTGGACAAGAAGGCCGATGCGCTGCTGAAGGAGCTGTACAAGGACCTGACGCCCTGGCGGAAATGCCAGGTGGCCCGGCATCCTGACCGCCCGCATTGCAAGGATTACATCGACGGCCTGTTCACCGAGTTCACGCCGCTGGCCGGTGACCGGAACTTTGCCGACGACCATGCGGTCATGGGCGGACTGGCGCGGTTCAACGATCAGCCGGTCGTCGTGATCGGGCATGAGAAGGGATCCGATACCAAGACAAGGATCGAGCGCAACTTCGGAATGGCGCGGCCCGAGGGCTATCGCAAGGCGATCCGGCTGATGGATCTGGCCGACCGCTTTCGGCTGCCGGTCGTCACGCTGATCGACACGCCCGGGGCCTATCCCGGCAAGGGCGCCGAGGAGCGCGGCCAGTCCGAGGCCATTGCGCGCTCGACCGCGAAATGCCTGGAGATCGGCGTGCCGCTGGTGTCGGTGGTGATCGGCGAGGGCGGATCCGGCGGGGCCGTGGCCTTTGCCACCGCCAACCGGATCGCGATGCTGGAGCATTCGATCTATTCGGTGATCAGCCCAGAGGGCTGTGCCTCGATCCTGTGGAAGGATGCCGAAAAGATGCGCGAAGCCGCCGAGGCCCTGAGGTTGACCGCGCAGGATTTGCAGAAGCTGGGCGTGATCGACCGGATCATCAAGGAACCGCTGGGCGGGGCGCAGCGCGGACCGAAGGAGACGGTCGAGGCGGTAGGCAAGGCGATCGAGGCCATGCTGAAGGAACTGGCCGGCAAGAAGCCTGAAGCGCTGGTCAAGGACCGCCGGCAAAAGTTCCTGGACATGGGCACCAAGGGCCTGGCGGCCTGAGGCCGCCGCAACGGCCCGTCAGGGCGTGCGGTAAAGCCGCACCGGGCTTCCTGGGGCGCGGGCGATCGCGCCCTTGGCCTCTTGATCGAGTTGTGCGGCCTTGAGCCACCATCCGGCCTTTTCGCCGCCGGGGAAAAGGCTGTCCGACAGGAGCGGCAGCAGGGCGGCCTTTGCGGCCGCCACCGTCAGCCCGGGCGGCTCCGCCGGGAGGACGGCCAGCAGCGCATCGCGCATGGCTGTGAACTTGGCCCGGCCTACACGCTGGACATAGCCGGGCGAGGTTGCGCTTTCGATCTCGATCCGGTCGTCGGCGCTCTTGGAAGGGGGCATCTCGACCTCGCTTCGGCTGGGTGGCCCGCGTGGTGCGGGCCGGGCCTGTCTTGCGCCGAGCCTAGCATGTCGCAGCCGGTTGGTCAGGAGCCAGGATGCCGTGACAGACCAGGGCCGCGCCAGCTGGGCCGCCTACCACATCGTGGCGGCAGCGCGGGCAGGCCAGGCGGCGTCATAGGCCGCACCGTCGATGCCGCCTTCGGTGATCTCGCGCAACATGTCGCCCACGCTGGGAAGGCCCGCCGACTGGTCGCCCGAAGCCCAGAGATCTGATCGGATCAGCGCGCGGGCGCATTGGGAGTAGACCTCGGAGATGCTGATGACGATGACGGTCCGAGGCCGCGCCTCGCCTTGCGCAAAGCGGTCGCGCAGGGGCGCATCCGCAGTCACCATGGCCGTGCCGTTCACGCGGATCGCCGTGGTCGAGCCGGGGACGAGGAACAGAAGGCTGACGCGGCCGTCGCGGACGATATTGCGCAGGCTGTCTATCCGCTCGTTTCCCTTCCAGTCGGGAAGGGCGAGGGTGCGGTCGTCCAACACGGTCACCACCGGACCCTTGTCGCCACGCGGGCTGCCATCGGTGCCCTCTGGCCCGACGGTGGTCAGCACGCAGAACCGCGCGCGCTCGAGGAAAGCGCGATAGCCATGGGTCAGACGGGGTGTGACCTTGACGGTCGCAGCTTCGCCGGGCGTGCCGTAATGGGCGTGAAGGTCTTCCAGCGTGACGAGGGGGATCATCTGGGGCTCCGCTTTGTCAGGCCGATGCGGGGGCATCGGGCGTGGAGTGTGCTACCCCGCCTTGGTCTTCGGCTTGCGGGGCTTTGGCTGCGGCAGGTCTTGCGCGACACGCCGGACCAGATCCGCCAGCCGGTCGGGCTCGTCCAGCAGTGCATCGGCAAGGATATGGGGCCTGGCGCCCGGATAGGGCGGACCCATCGGCAGGTCGCCCGCCAGCGCCAGCGCACCCGGCGTGGGCTTCACGAACAAGCTGTCGTCGCAGGCCAGCGCCACCACCTTGCCGTCGAGGTAGAGCGCGTACTCCCCGAACATCTTGCGGGAAGAGACAGGGCCGGCCCCGGCAAGCTGTTCGAGGAGGAAGGCGATGGTATCGGCCGAGGTGGCCATCTAGCGGGCCGTCGGCACGAAGCCCGCTTCGGCCATCAAGCGGTTGGAGGCGGTTTCGATCTGCGCCTCCAGCCCGGCCATGAAATCCTCATTGGTCAGGCCGGGCAGGATGCGGGGCAGGAACTCGACCACCGCGAGGCCCGGCTTGCGCAGGATGCCTCGGCGCGGCCAGAAGACGCCCACATTCGTGGCCGCCGGCACGCAGCCCGTGCCAAGCTGCGCGTAGATCAGGGCCGTGCCCACCTTGTAGGACTTGTGCGCGCCGGGGGCGACGCGGGTGCCCTGGGGATAGATCACAAGCTGCCCGGGATCCTGCCGGCCTTCGGTCACGGCCTCCATCATCTGTGCGATGGCCTGGCCGCGTTTGCCACGGTCGACCGGCACGCAGCCCAGGCGCAGGGCATACCAGCCCAGGAAGGGGGCGTAGACAAGTTCCTTCTTCATGATGAACTTGGGGCGGGGCAGCGCCTCGAAGATCAGGATGATGTCCAGGAAGGACTGGTGCTTGGCGGCGACCACGACCTCATCCTGCGGGACGGGGCCGAGCACCCGGGTGTCGAGCCCGATCATCCAGCGCGCCGTCCAGCGGACCCAGCGACAATAGGCCTTGCAGGCCCGCAGCGCCCCGTCGCGGCGCAGGACGGCAAGCGGCAGATAGCCGATGCCATAGACCGCCATGGCCAGATACATCTGCACGATGAAGGCGAGCGAGCGCAGCCATTGCAGGGCGTACCGCATCAGGTGAGTTCCTTGAGCTTGCGGAAGGCGGCATAGCGCGTCGCGGCAAACGCCACAATGGCGGCGAGCGGCGGGAGGAGAAGCGGCAGAAGCCAGCCTGCGCCCTGAAAGCCAAGACCGGTAAGGAACCCGCCTGCCGCATCGGCCGATGGCAGGGCGGCAACCGCGATCATGCCGGCGAAGGTGCCAAGGGCCGCGCCTGTGAGGGCGCGCAGCGTGAAGCGGCGCACGAAGGCGCGGGCGATGAAGCTGTCGCGCGCGCCGACCAGCCGCAGCACCCGGATGACCTGCGCATTGGTCGCAAGCGCTGCGCTGGCCGCCAGCGTGATCATCGCGGCCATCGAGCCGAAAATGAGCACCATGGACAGAAGCCCCAGGAACCGCAGCCGTTCCGCCGCGACGGTGAGCGGGCGGCGCCAGCGGGTGTGGTCGTCAAGCACGGCGCCTGGCGCCTCGGCCACAAGGCGCTGGCGCAGGCCTTCGCCATCATAGCCTGGCGTGGCCTCGGTGATCTCGACGAGGCGGGGCACGGGCAGGGACTCGATCGGCAGGCCCGGACCGAACCAGGGCTCGAGGAGACGCCGCTGCTCTTCGTCGCTCAGCGCGCGGGCAGAGGCGATACCGGGCGTGGTGGCCAGCAGATCCAGCACGGCCTGGGTCTGACGGGCGATCTGGTCGGCCGGGGCCGAGATGCGGATGGTGGCGGAACTGGCCAGCCCTTCCGACCAGCGGTCGGCCAGGCGGCCCGACGCCAGCGCGAGGGCCAGCGCAAAGACGGCCAGGAAGGCCATGGTCGCGGCCGTGAAGGTGGTAAGCCAGGCCGTGGGCCCGGAGGGCGGCACGACCCGGGCACGCAGTGTCTCGCGCCCGATCAGCGTTTCGGGGGCAGGGCGGCCCATGGAGGGTTTGCCCGTCACAGATCGGCCCCCGCCAGTTGGATGCGGCGGTTGCGGATGCGCAGCACCCGCGCGGCAACCTGGGCCTTGGCCGAGCGGATCAGGTTCAGGTCATGCGTCGCGATCAGGATGGTCTTGCCCATGCGGTTCAGCTCGACCAGCAAGGTCAGCAGGCGCAGCGACATCTCCCAGTCCACGTTCCCGGTGGGTTCGTCGGCCAGGATCACGTCGGGATCGCCGATCACCGCGCGGGCGATGGCCGCGCGCTGGCGTTCGCCCCCCGAGAGCGAGGGCGGGCGGGCATCGGCCAGTTGCCCGAGGCCGACCCAGCCCAGCAGATCGGCCAGGTCGGCGGCGGCGCTTTCACGATCCGACACGGTGAGGGGTAGGGTGACATTGGCGGCAAGCGGCAGATGGTCGAGAAACTGCACATCCTGATGCACGACACCGATCCTGCGGCGGGTGCGGGCGATGTCATCGCGCGAGAGGCTGCGCACCTCGCGGTCGAAGAGCGTGACCTGGCCGGCGGTGGGCAGAAGCTCGGCATAGCAGAGCTTGAGGAAGGTGGACTTGCCTGCTCCGGAGGGACCGGTCAGGAAGTGGAACGACCCCGGCGCCAGCCGCAGCGAAACCTCTGACAGAAGTTCACCCCCGCCATAGCTGTAGGCGACATTGTCGAACGCGATCACCAGAGCCCCCCGCCCGGCAGGAGGGCCGGATCGTGGCCATTTTGCCCGGTTTCGAACGGGATTCAATCGGTTGTGCGGCGTTTCCCCTACAAACGCTTGGAGAAGACCCACTTCGTTGCTACAAAACCAGCAAAGAAGAACAGGCGCAGGGGGCGCGCCTCGGCAGGGACATAAACGATGCGGCTGGTTTGTCCGAATTGCGACGCCCAGTACGAGGTGGATGACGCGGCCATTCCGCTGGCCGGTCGGGATGTTCAATGTTCCAACTGCGGCCATGCCTGGTTTCAGCCGCATCCCTCGGTCGAGGCCGAGCTTGCCCTGGAAGAAGAGATCTTCGAGCCGCTGGATGATCTGCCTGAGGCCCCGCCGCCGCCCGGGCTGCGCGCACCAACCGTCGCCGCAACAGCGCCAGCGGCGGATGACGAGGAGGACGAGGCGGCAGACTGGGCGCGGGAAGCGCCCGTGGCGCCTCCCGACCCTGTCGAGGTGCCGCCACGTCGGCGCGTGATCGACGAGCAGGTTCTGGCCGTGCTGCGCGAAGAGGCCGAGCGCGAGGCTGCGGTGCGGCGAACCGAGGCGCCGGCCGGGGTCGAGATGCAACCCGATCTTGGCCTGCCGCCGCCCGTGCCGCAGGTTCCGGCCTCGGTCCTGGCGGCGCGCGAGAGGTTCCGCGACCTGTCTGCCGACCCCGATGACGAGCAGGACCGTTTCGACGACCCCCCTCACAGGGCCGCGTCGCGGCGCGAATTGCTGCCCGATATCGAGGAGATCAACTCGACCCTGCGGTCGAGCAGCGAGCCGCGTATCGAGGAGACGGACGCGGAGCTGATGGAGTTCCCCGATACGGATACCGGTCGGCAAGGCTTCCGCAGCGGCTTTGTGCTGATGATCGTGATCTCGGTTGGCTTGTGGATGGCCTATACGATGGCGCCGCGGATCGTGCAGCAGATGCCGGCGACGGAAGGCCCGATGAAGAGCTATGTCGCTACGGTCGACAGCTTGCGGGTTGGGCTGGACAATGCCCTGCGCAAGGCAAGCGCGCAGTTGCGCAGCCTGAGCGGCGAAGGCGGCTGACCCGCGCGTTGCGTCGCATCGTTGTGAGATTCTGCTTTTTGATGTAAGGTTTTGCACAGGGGCCCGGAGAGGCGCCGTTTCGAGGCAGAGCAGATCGGGGAGCCATGGCGCAAGCGCCATCGGTCGCCAGAGGCAGGATAGCGGCATGACAGAGAGACCGGACTCGGAGCAGTTCCTTCGCGCGACCTTGAGGCATTTCGCCGAACTGAGAGCGCCCGGGCCGGATCGTGCCCTGTCAGATATCCCCTTCCCGAAGGACTGGTTCGACTTGCCGGACTCCTTCCTGGCCGATTTCGGCGCGCTCTTCTATCTCGCATCGCTCACCACCTATCAACGGCCGCGCCCGCTGGCCGATCTGTTCGCCAGCTTCGAGCCGCCGCTGCGGCTGGGCCAGTACAAGGTGTTCCGCGCGAACGGATTTCCGCGCGCCATCATCACCTGGGCCGGGCTTGGGCCGGCGCAGGAGCGGGCCTTTGCCGTCGATCATCGCCCGCTGCGGCCCGAGGATTGGAACAGCGGGCCTTCGCCCTGGCTGGTCGATTTCATCGCGCCCTTTGGCCATCTTGACCAGATCGTGCCGCTGCTGACACGCAATCCGCGCCTGACCCATGTGCGCACGCTGTGGCACAACCGGCAGGGCGAGCGCTATCGCATCGTCGAATGGCGCCGGCCGGCAGGGACCGAGACGGTCAGCGTGAGGTCCTATGGCGTAGGGCAATTCCGCCGGATGCTGGACGAGGGAGGCGCCGATGGGAACGCCGCCTAGCATCGCGGGCACCACGACGGGCAGCGTGACCGTCGACAGCGGGCTGTTGGTCACGGGGGATCTGAACGATGTCTCGGGCAATGGCTGGACGGACACCTGGTCGATCCAGACCGGGGCCAGCTATGGCACAGCCTCGATCGACTCATCGACCGGGCTTTGGACCTACAACCTGGACGACACGAATGCGGTCGTGCAGGCCCTCGGGCCGGATGACACGCTGATCGACACCTTCACGGTTCGGGTATCGGATCTGGCCGGGGCCGATACCCAGGTCATCACCATCACGATCCAGGGTGCCCCCTGCTTTGTCGCGGGCACCCTGATCGCGACAGCCGCAGGGTCGCGGCCGGTCGAGGAGATCGGGGCCGGAGACCTGGTCTGGACGAGAGACAGCGGACTCCAGCCGGTACGTTGGGTCGGGGCGCGCCGCGTGTCGCTGGCTGAGCAGCGGACTGCCGTCACGCTGTGCCCGGTCGTGATCAGAAAAGGGGCCCTTGGCCCTGGCCGGCCCGCGCGCGACCTGCGCCTGTCGCGTCAGCACCGGGTGCTGCTTGCCGGGCCAAGGGTTCTGGCGCTGTGTGGTGTGCCCGAGGTGTTGCTGCCCGTGCTGCGGCTGCTGGGCCTGGAGGGGGTGGAGCTGCAGGTGCCGCAGGCCGCGGTCAGCTATCATCACCTGCTGTTCGACCGCCACCATGTGGTGCTGGCCGAGGCGGTGCCAACCGAAAGCCTGCTCATGGGCGAGGAAGCGCGCCAAAGCCTGACCGAGGCCGCACTGGCCGAGATTGCCGCGATCTTTCCCAACCCCGCTGCAAGGGCACGTCTGGCGGAACCGGCCCGCCCCATCCCTGAACCGGCGCTGCAGCGGGCTTTGGTCGAGGGCGCCGATACAACGGCGCTGTTCGCCTTCGAGCAGGACGGTGACCTGCCTGCCGAACGTCAGAACCGGTCGAGCAGGCGCTTGAGGTAGTCAAGCTCGCTGTCGGGGCGGGTCTGGTCGCCGGCACGGCGGCGTATTTCGTCCAGCAGTTCCTGGGCGCGGCGATAGACATCTTCGCCCTGCAGCATGTTGCGGTCCGATCCGATGCGGCCCACCTCGCCGATGTTGCGGCCCAGGGGATCGCGCTGGCCATTGGGATCGGCCTGGCCAAAGGCCTCGCCCTCGCCTGCACCGGTGCCGGGCTGTTGCTGGCCCTGTTCCTCGGCCATGGCCTCGCCGAAGTTGCGCATGCCCTCGCGCAACGCCTCGAGCGCCTCGGCCTGGCTGTCGAGCGCGCCGGCCAGATCATCATTGCGCAGGGCCTCTTCGGCCTCGTCCATCGCGCGCCCGGCCCGGTCAAGCTGGCGGCGGCCTTCCTCGCCGGCCTCGCTGCCGGCGCCGGGCAGGCCCTGAAGACTGCCCAGGCGGTCACGCAGTTCCTGCTGGCGCTGAGCCAGGCTGCGGCCATCGCCCTGACCTTGTCCTTGGCCCTGACCTTGTCCGTCGCCCTGCCCCTGCTGTCCTTGCTGCCCCTGCTGTCCTTGCTGCCCCTGCTGCCCCTGTTGCCCTTGCTGCCCCTGCTGGCCGTTGAACTGTTCCTGCAATTCCTGGAAGGAATCATCGGACAGGCCCTGCTGGTCCCGCAGGGTCTCAGCCAGATCCTGCATCGATTGCTGGCCTGGGCCGCCCTGGCCGCCGGGGCCCTGGGTGACCTGCATGTTCTCCATGAGCTGGCGCAGGGCTTCCATCAGCTCTTGCGCCTCGGCCATTCGGCCCTCTTCCATCAGCCTTTGCAGTTCGTCCAGCATCTGTTGCAGCTGGTCGCCGGTCATCTGCATGCCCTGCATGTTTTCCGACATCTGCTGGTCGCCGTTCTGCTGCGACTGTTCGGCCAGCTGGCGCATGTATTCGTTGAGCGCGTCGCGCAACTCGCTCATCAGTTCGTTGATCTCGGCCGGGTCGGCGCCGTTCTGGATCGCCTCGTCAAGCCGGTCCTGCGCGCGCCGCAAACGCTCCAGCGCCGAGGCAAGATCGCCTTCCTCGACCAGCAGAGCGATCTCCCAAAGTGCCTCGGCCATCTCGTCGCGCGCCTCGGGCGAGAGGGTGGCGGCCTGGGCGTCGAGGTCGCGCATGAGCACGCGCAGGCGAAGATAGGCGCGTTCGTTGCGGATGAAGCCTTCAGGTCGGTGGGTGATGGCCTTGAGCAGCTGAGCGGTGGCCGGCGCATTGGTGCGCGACCACAACAGGTCGCGCCGCATCTCGATGATCGCGGCGGCCAGCGGGTCGAAGAAGCGCCGTCCGGTTAGCGTCACCTGAAGCGGGGCTGATTGGCCGGTCTGGCCGATCGCATCGGTGGCCGAGAAGGTGATCGTCACCGGCAGGTTGGCGAAGGGATGCTTCGAGAAGTCCTCGACCAGAGCTTCGGTGAATTCGGTCCGGTCCCGGGTGATGGGCAGCGGCAGGTCGGCCAGCAGCGGCTCGCGCGGTTCGGGTTCGACGGCAAGGCCAAAGCGGCGGTCGACCGACGGCAGGTCAAGCGCAATGCTGGCCTGGCCCGCCACCACCCCGTAATCGTCCGAGGCGGTGTAGCCTTGCTTCATCGCGCCATCCGCCTCGCGCGTGATCTCGCCCGTGGGCTCGATCCTCGGGGCGGCATCGGGCAAGGCTATGATCTGCCAGCTGCGCCCGCCGGGGCCGGCAATCTCGATCCGTCCGCTCCGGGCCACGTCGAAATCCTGTGCGGGGTCAGAGGCGGCCTCGGGCTGGGTGGTGGCCGAGACGGTTTCGGTCAGCGTCAGGGCGCCGACCTCACCGTAAAGGCGGATCAGAATCCGCGTGCCGACGGGCAGCTGCAGTTCGTCCTGCGCGATGTCGTTGAGGTAGAGGCTGGGCTTTCCGGTATGGGCGGGCGGTTGCGCCCAGCCTTCCCAGACCGGCCCCGAGGCGAGAGCATTGTCAGCCCCGGGGGTCAGGCCCGCCACCGATGTCGCCCGCCAGAGCGAGCCGAACATCAGCGCCATGACCAGCGCGGTCAGGGCGACGTAGCGCAGCGCGAAGGGGTCGCGGCTGGCCAGCCGCAGGTCGGGCGCGACGGGTCGCGCGCCAGCGGCGCGGGCCGCCATGCGGGCGCGGTGGGCCTGCCAGACGGCAGCCGAGGCCGGGTCCGCCTGCCCGATGACCTGGGCATCGGTCAGGGCCGAGATCGGATGGCCGGGCAGAGAGGCGTCGAGCCGCGCAAGACCATCGGCGCGGGTCGGGGCGCGGAAGCGGCGAAGCCCCCGCACCAGCGTCCAGCCCGCCGCGGCGATCGCCAGGACAAGGCCGATCCAGGCCGCTTCCAGCGCCAAGGCATCCTGCAGCCCGAAGGCAAGTGCGGAGAGCGTACCGATCAGCACGGTCCAGAGCGGCCAGAAGGCTCGGGTCAGCCGTTCGCACCAAAGGCCCGCAAGCGTGAGGCGCAGCGGGCGGGCCAGGTGGTCAAGGCTGGTGTCGGGTCTGGTCTGTGTCATGCCCTCGGCCCGGCTGCATCTGTCACAGCCACACCGGAACAGTATCGCGGTTCAGGATTTCGTCAAACGTGGGTCGGGGGCGGATGACGGCGAAGTGATCGCCCTTCACCAGCACCTCGGGCACCAGTGGACGGGAGTTGTATTCCGAGGCCATGACCGCGCCATAGGCGCCCGCCGAGCGGAAGGCGACAAGGGCGCCTTCGGCGAGGCGGGGCAGGTCGCGGCCGCGGGCAAAGGTGTCGCCCGTCTCGCAGACCGGGCCTACCACGTCATAGGGCAGCCGCTCGGCCCCCGGGGCGGGTTCGACCACCGGGATGATGTCGTGATGCGCATCGTACATCGAGGGGCGCACGAGGTCGTTCATCGCGGCGTCGAGGATCAGGAAATCACGCCCTTCGCCCTGCTTGTCATAGATGACCGAGGCAACCAGAAGCCCTGCATTGCCCGAAATGAGCCGCCCCGGCTCGATCTCGATCTCGCAGCCCAGATCGCCCAGCGTGCGCTTGATCAGCGCGCCATAGTCCATCGGCAGGGGCGGTGCCTCGTTCGAGCGGGTGTAGGGGATGCCGAGCCCGCCGCCGAGGTCGAGCCGGCGGATGTCATGGCCTTCGGCCCGCAACTGCCGGGTCAGGTCGGCCACCTTGAGATAAGCCTGCTCGAAGGGCGCAAGTTCGGTCAGCTGGCTGCCGATATGCACGTCTATGCCGACCACCTCGAGGCCGGGCAGGGCGGCGGCCTCGGCGTAGACGGCGCTGGCCCGGGCAATGGGGATGCCGAACTTGTTCTCGCTCTTGCCGGTGGCGATCTTGGCATGGGTGCGGGCATCGACATCGGGGTTCACCCGGATCGTGATGGGCGCGACCACGCCGAGAGAAAGGGCCACCTGCGACAGGGCCCGGAGTTCCGGCTCGCTTTCCACGTTGAACTGCCGGATACCCCCTTCCAGGGCGAGGCGCATCTCGTCGCGCGTCTTGCCGACACCGGAAAAGACGATGCGTTCGCCAGGAACGCCGGCGGCCCGGGCGCGACGGTACTCGCCGCCCGAGACCACATCCATCCCCGCACCTTGATCGCCCAGCACCTTGAGCACGGCGACATTCGACAGCGACTTGATGGCGAAGCAGACAAGATGGGGCAGCGGGGCAAGCGCCTCGGTGAACAGGCGGTAGTGCCGCGTCAGCGTTGCCGTTGAATAGACGTAGAACGGCGTACCGACCGAGGCCGCGATATCGGCGACGGGAACATCCTCGGCATGAAGCTGGCCGTTGCGGTAAAGGAAATGGTCCATGCGGCAAGGCCCCTGGCTGGCTGTGGAGCCGGGGGCCAGCCCCCGGACCCCCGGGATATTTTGAAACGGAAGAAGCGGGAAGGCCCTATTTGACGGGGCGGGTGCGCAGGAAGAGATAGAGCGGCAAGCCACAGGCGATGCCGATGCAGAAGGTCGCCGGAATGGCGATGAGGGCCGACCAGTTCCGCCGCGCCCGCGTTTCGGCGAGGATCCACACGGTCAACGCGATGGCGGCGATCGTGAGATCCCAGGTGAGGCCGGTGGTCGAGGCGTTGACATACCAGGCGTCGATCAGGCCGGCGAGGCCGGTGCCCGTTTCGCGCATGTAGGTGACGAACCACCACATGGGATGGATCGCCCCCCAGACCGCCAGGGCAAGAAAGGTCAGCCGCAACGGCGAGATCACCGTATCGTTCCCGTGACGCCCATGCGTGCATCGCCCGTCAGGGCGATGGTGGTGCTGCCCACGGTAACCGCAGGTTTTGGCTGCGGAGCCAGCGGAGCGCCATCGGCGCCACAGCCCGCAAGAACAACAAGCGCGACAAACGCGAGGGAGAGGCGGATCATGGCAGAAGCTCCTTCCAGCGGGCAATCTGGGCGCGCACCTGATCGGGGGCGGTGCCGCCATAGGACATACGGCTTCGGACCGAGTTTTCCACCCCGAGCACCGTGAACACGTCGGCGGTAATGCCCGGATGGACCGCCTGCATTTCGGCAAGCGACAGGTCGGGCAGGTCGCAGCCCCGTGCCTCGGCCCGGGCGACAAGGCTGCCCGTGATGTGATGCGCCTCGCGGAAGGGCAGGCCGAGCGCGCGTACCAGCCAGTCAGCAAGATCGGTCGCCGTCGAGAAGCCCGAAGCCGCCGCAGCGGCGAGCGCCTCGCGGTTTGCTGCCATGTCCTGGACCATGCCCGTCATGGCAGCGAGGCCCAGCATCAGCGTGTCGGCGGCATCGAAGACCTGTTCCTTGTCTTCCTGCATGTCCTTGGAATAGGTCAGCGGCAGTCCCTTCATGATGGTGAAGAGTGCGACGGTGGCCCCCAGCACCCGGCCCAGCTTGGCGCGCAGAAGTTCCGCCGCATCGGGGTTCTTCTTTTGCGGCATGATGCTGGAACCGGTCGTCCAGCGGTCGGACAGGCGGACGAAGCGGAACTGGGCCGAGGACCAGATCACCAGCTCCTCGGCGAAGCGTGACAGGTGCATGGCGCAGATCGATGCGGCCGACAGGAACTCGAGTGCGAAGTCGCGATCCGACACGCTGTCGAGCGAGTTGGCCGTGGGCCGGTCGAAGCCGAGAGCGGCGGCGGTCATCGCGCGGTCGATGGGGAAGGAGGTGCCGGCAAGCGCCGCGGCCCCCAGGGGGCATTCGTTCATCCGCGCCCGGGCATCGGCAAAGCGTGACCGGTCGCGGGCGAGCATCTCGACATAGGCCATCATGTGGTGGCCCCAGGTCACCGGCTGGGCGGTCTGCAGGTGGGTGAAGCCCGGCATGATCCAGTCTGCCCCGGCCTCGGCCTGGGCCAGAAAGGCCCGCATCAGCGCCTCGATGCCCGCGATTGCCGCATCGCACTGGTCGCGCACCCAGAGACGGAAGTCGACCGCGACCTGATCATTGCGCGATCGCGCGGTGTGCAGCCGGCCGGCGGGTTCTCCGATCAGCTCCTTCAGGCGGGATTCCACGTTCATGTGGATGTCTTCCAGCGCGACCTGGAAGGGGAAGGCGCCTGTTTCAATCTCTGACAAGACCGTGAGAAGCCCTTCCCGGATCGCCTCGGCGTCCTTATTGCTCAGGATGCCTGTGAGGCCGAGCATGGCGGCATGGGCCCGCGACCCTTCGATGTCTTGCGCGTAGAGCCGCTTGTCGAACCCGATCGAGGCGTTGATCGCCTGCATGATCGCGTCCGGCCCGCTGGCGAAACGGCCGCCCCACATGGCATTGGCGGCGGCAGCGGTTCTTGGGGTATCGGTCATCGGTCGGCCTTCGGAGGGAAACGTGCGTTTTGTCGTGATCGGTCTTTATACGGCCCTTGCCCTTGGTGCAAATGCAGCCCTTGCGGGGGATGGCGCGGCAGGTTTGCGCGACGGCGACATGAAGAAGCTGAATTTCCACGAAACCCCGGTCGCCATGCCGGAGATTGGCCTTGTGGATGTCGCCGATGCGCCGCGAAGCCTGGAGGAATGGCAAGGCCGGTGGGTCGTTCTGAACTTCTGGGCCACCTGGTGCGCGCCCTGCCGTGCCGAGATGCCCTCGTTGTCGCGGCTGCAGTCGGCAGACCCCGGCCTTGCCGTCGTCACGGTGGCGACGGGGCGCAACTCGGTCGAGGGGATCACCAAGTTCATGGGCGAGATCGGGGTCGATAATCTGCCCCTGCTGCGCGATCCGAAATCGGAACTGGCGCGCAGCATGGGGGTTCTGGGCCTGCCGGTGACCGTCATCCTGAACCCCGAGGGGCAGGAGGTCGCTCGCCTGATCGGCGATGCCGAATGGGACAGCGCGCCGGCCAAGGCGGTACTGGCTGCGCTGCAGGCGGGGCAGTGAGTTAGCCGCCGCCCGTTGGGGCAGGCGCCGTTCGGGCCTGAAGGAGGCGGATCAGCGCCCGCGCCTCGGGCGTGGGTGGGGCCTCGATGCGGCGGTATTCGCTGCCGTCCTGGGTGCGCGACAGAAGGCCAAGCTCGACCATCGTGCGGCGCAGGATCGCGGCGTCTCCGAACGCGTGCCAGTGGTTCAGCCGGGCGCTGACCTGGCGTTCGGTCATCACCTCGGCCCTGGGCAGACGCGCCCAGAGTGCGCGGACCGCCAGATGCTGATGCACCGTCCGGGCGGGCCATTGCCGCAGGCGGCCCTCGGCGTCGAACTGGCGCAGGACCATCTCGACGCGGGCCATGTCCGGCTGCGGGTCCGGCGGGGAGGCCAGCCGGATTTCGGCCGAAGCCGAGGCGCGCAGGTGCTGGAAGTTGCGATACCCACCGGCGCGCGCCAGCATGTTCATCAGCGCCAGATGGCCGGGCGGTGCGGGGTTGGCGGCCAGTTGCCGCGCCAGCGCGCGGGAAAAGGCCGAAAGGTCATCCACCATCAGGGGAAGGGCGGATCGTGTCATGGTTCACCTCGTGGCGCGCCCATCGGCTCGCGGGTCACCCTTGGCGATCGGGCACGTCTGGCGAAGCAGGATGCGTGGCGATCTGGCAGTGCAGCAGGTTTAGCGGGCCCTGACAGCTGATGCTGGGCTGGTGACGCCTGGGTGAACTGCGGACCCGTCTGCCAAGGGTCGCCGATCTTTTGCCAAGGTGCAAGCCCCTCCGGTCAGGCCAGGGCGGCGTGGCGATGGCAGGTGACCACATGGTCATTCACCATCCCGGTCGCCTGCATGAAGGCATAGACGATGGTCGGCCCGCAGAACTTGAACCCCTCGGCCTTGAGCGCCTTTGACATGGCGCGCGCTTCGGGGCTTTCGGTCAGCCCGTCCCCCTTGCCGGTGTGGTGGTTCACGATGGGCTGGCCCCCGACGAAACCCCACAGGAAAGGCGAGAAGCCCTCACGCTGCTCGATGCGCAGCCAGGCGCGGGCGCCCGCGATGGTACCTTCGATCTTGCCCCTGTGGCGCACGATGCCGGGATCGGCCAGCAGGCGGACGACCTCGGGCTCGCCCCAGCCCGCGATCACGGCCGGGTCAAACCCTGCGAAGGCGCTCCGGAAGGCCTCGCGCTTGCGCAGGATGGTGATCCAGGACAGGCCCGCCTGAAAGCCGTCCAGGATCAGCTTTTCGAACAGCGCCCGGCCATCGCGTTCCGGCACGCCCCATTCGGTATCGTGGTACTGCACGTAAAACGGATCGGTGCCGCACCAGGCGCAGCGGCCCGTGGCGGGTACAGGGATTTCGGCCATGGCAGGGGTTCCGGGCATTTGAGGAAAATTGGAACAAAATAGGAATCTTCAGACTTTCTTTACGCCCGACGGGCAAGTCTGTCGAGGGCAACGCAAGCGAGGCGCGCATGGCACAGGATTGGCAGGAAGGTGTCGGGGCAGACACTCAGTCAGGAAGCCCCTTGAGCTTTGCAGTGGCCGAGGCCGATCGTCAGATCCTCGACATGGTGCGGGACGGATTGCGCCGGCGCCGTGTGGCCTTGGCCTATCAGCCGGTCGCCCTTGCGGCCGATGTCGGGCAGGTCGCCTTTTACGAAGGGCTGATCCGCATCCTGGACGAAAGCGGTCGGATCATCCCGGCCCGGGATTTCATCGGGGCGGTCGAAACGACAGAGCTTGGTCGACTGATCGATTGCGCGGCATTGGAACTTGGGCTCGAGACGCTCTTTCGCGAGCCGGGGCTTCGCCTTTCGGTGAACATGTCGGCCCGCTCCATTGGCTATGCAAGATGGATGGATACGCTGCAGCGCGGGCTGGCGGCGCACCAGACCGTGGCCGAGCGGCTGATCCTCGAGATCACCGAGGGATCGGCCATGCTGATGCCCGAGCTTGTCACAAGTTTCATGGATGACCTGCACCGGCGCGGCATCTGCTTTGCGCTGGACGATTTCGGGGCGGGGTTCACGGCGTTCCGCTACTTGCGTGATTTCTGCTTCGATCTGGTCAAGATTGACGGTCAGTTCATCAGGGATATCCACCGCAATCCCGACAATCAGGTGATGACCCGTGCGCTGATGGCGATTGCACGGCAATTCGACATGTTCACCGTTGCCGAGGCGGTCGAGACAGCCGAAGAGGCCGAGTGGCTGCGCGCGGCCGGGGTTGAATGCCTGCAGGGCTATCTCTTCGGGGCGCCGACAACCCATCCGGCCTGGACAACACCCGCCGCGCGCCGGACCGCCTGACGCCGCCGGTCTGGCAGTCCCCTCCCGCACGGCAAAGCTGCCGCTTGCGCTTGACCTTGCGTTTCCTTAGGCCATGCTGCGTAGCGGCGCAGCAGATGCAGCCGCGGACCGGCCAGGGGAGAGGACCTTCAGCCATGACCAATGTCGTAATCGTATCGGCGGCGCGGACCGCTGTTGGCAGCTTCAACGGATCCTTCGCGAACACGCCTGCCCATGACCTGGGTGCCAAGGTGATCGAGGCAGTCGTCGAGCGGGCCGGGGTCGACAAGGGCGACGTGTCGGAGACCATCCTGGGTCAGGTGCTGACGGCGGGCCAGGGCCAGAATCCGGCGCGTCAGGCGCATATCAACGCGGGTCTGCCCAAGGAAAGCTCGGCCTGGAGCATCAATCAGGTCTGCGGCTCGGGCCTGCGCGCGGTGGCGCTTGGTGCACAGCATATCCAGCTGGGTGATGCAGCCATCGTGGTGGCCGGCGGGCAGGAAAGCATGAGCCTCAGCCCCCATGTCGCCCACCTGCGGGCGGGCACCAAAATGGGGGATATGAAGTTCATCGATTCGATGATCAAGGACGGGCTGTGGGATGCCTTCAACGGCTACCACATGGGCCAGACCGCCGAGAATGTCGCGAGCCAATGGCAGATCAGCCGCGACATGCAGGATGAATTCGCCGTGGCGAGCCAGAACAAGGCCGAGGCCGCCCACAAGGCCGGCAAGTTCAAGGACGAGATCGTGCCCTTCGTGATTTCGACCCGCAAAGGGGACATCACGGTCGATGCCGACGAATACATCCGCCACGGCGCCACGCTGGATGCGATGCAGAAGCTGAAGCCTGCCTTCACCAAGGATGGCTCGGTCACGGCGGCGAATGCTTCGGGGCTGAACGACGGTGCGGCAGCGGTGCTGCTGATGTCGGCGGCCGAAGCGGAGAAGCGCGGCCTGCAACCGCTCGCCCGGATCGCCTCCTATGCCACGGCGGGGCTTGACCCTTCGGTAATGGGCGTCGGCCCCATTTATGCCAGCCGCAAGGCCCTGGAAAAGGCGGGCTGGAAGGTGGGAGACCTCGATCTGGTCGAGGCGAACGAGGCTTTCGCGGCTCAGGCCTGCGCCGTGAACAAGGACATGGGCTGGGACCCGGCCATAGTGAACGTGAACGGCGGCGCCATTGCCATCGGCCACCCGATCGGGGCAAGCGGCGCGCGCATCCTCAACACGCTTCTGTTCGAAATGCAGCGCAGCGGTGCCAAGAAGGGCCTTGCCACGCTGTGCATCGGTGGCGGCATGGGCGTGGCCATGTGCCTGGAACGCCCCTGATCCATGGCAGGCAGACAGATGGCCCGGGCCTGCGCTGCCTGGGCCGCCATGGCCTGGGCCGCGCTGGCCGTGCCGGGGCAGGGGGAAACCGAACCGCAGCCCCCGCTCTGGGCCTATCTGGCAGAGTGCAGCGCCGTGTTCGAGGTGCTGGCGCAGGCCGACGGCTATGCCGGAACCTCCGACAGCCAGCGCGCCGATGCCCTGACTACGGCGGGCCTGTTTCTGGCCGAAGCAGAGCAAGAGGCTGCCGCCGATGGTCAAGCCGATCCGCAAGGCGCGGTGGCCTCGGTCATGGGCTACCTGCGTGAGAGATGGCAGAACCGGTCGGAAAACCTTCTGTCGCTGCCCTCTAACCTGAAGTGGATCGAGCATTGCGGCAGGCTCGGGCGTGAACGGGGCCTGCTGCCCTTGTCGAATTAGTCCCAACGTCGCCTCATGCGCAATATTATTGCGGCTGCACGCGGCGTTGGATAACAGTCTTTCAATGGTTGCGAAGCGGAGGAGCAAGCAATGGCTAAAGTGGCGCTGGTTACGGGGGGATCGCGCGGAATTGGCGCAGCCATTTCCGTGGCCTTGAAGGCGGCGGGATACAAGGTAGCGGCAAACTATGCGGGCAATGACGAGGCAGCGGCTGCCTTCACCCGGGAAACCGGCATCCCGACCTACAAATGGTCCGTTGCCGATTACGACGCCTGCGCGGCCGGCATTGCCAAGGTCGAGGCCGATCTGGGCCCGGTGGATGTGCTGGTAAACAACGCCGGCATCACCCGCGATGCCATGTTCCACAAGATGACCCCGCAGCAGTGGAAAGAGGTAATCGACACCAACCTTACCGGTCTGTTCAACATGACCCATCCGCTGTGGTCGGGCATGCGCGACCGCAAGTTCGGCCGGGTGATCAACATCAGTTCGATCAACGGGCAGAAGGGCCAGGCCGGCCAGGCGAACTATTCGGCCGCGAAGTCGGGCGACCTGGGCTTTACCAAGGCGCTGGCCCAGGAAGGTGCCCGCGCCGGCATCACGGTGAATGCCATCTGCCCGGGCTATATCGGCACCGAAATGGTGCGGGCAATCGACGAAAAGGTCCTGAACGAACGCATCATTCCGCAGATACCCGTAGGCCGCCTTGGCGAGCCGGAAGAAATCGCCCGGATCGTGACGTTCCTGGCGTCGGATGCCGCGGGTTTCATCACCGGCTCGACCATCAGTGCGAACGGCGGCCAGTTCTTCGTCTGACCCGGAGCGACACTGACTTGTGCGGCCGGTCCCTTGCGGGACCGGCCGTTTCGGTGCAGTCAGGCGCCCAAGCTGGCAGAGAACACCATGACCCGCACCCGCGCCACCCTGATCGGTTCCACCGCCATCCTGCTTTGGTCCCTTCTGGCGCTGTTCACCGTGGGCACGGCGCCCGTGCCGCCGCTTCTGCTCAACGCGCTTTGCTTCGGGCTGGGGGGCCTGGTGGGGCTTGGCTGGATCGCTGCGTCGGGCGGGGCAGGGCAGTTGCACGGCGTCGGGTGGAAGGTCTATGCCTTTGGCACTGCGGGTCTTTTTGGCTACCACTTGCTGTATTTCACCGCGCTTCGCTGGGCACCGGCTGCCGAGGCCAGCCTGATTGCCTATCTTTGGCCCCTGCTGATCGTGCTCTTGTCGGGCCTCCTGCCGGGTGAGCGGCTGTCGCGCTGGCATGTGGCGGGGGCGGTGCTTGCCTTTTGCGGAGCGGCCTTGATCGTGCTGAGGGGCAGCGGCGGCGTTTCACCCGCAGCCCTGCCGGGCCTTGGCCTCGCGCTACTCTGTGCGATCACCTGGGCGGTCTATTCGGTGGTCTCGAGACGGCTGGGCGAGGTGCCGACCGCAGCGGTTGCCGTGTTTTGCCTGCTGACGGCGGGGCTGTCTGTGGTGGCGCATCTGGCGCTGGAAGAAACCCGCTGGCCCACATCTTCGCAGGGCTGGCTGTCTGTCCTGGCCCTTGGGCTCGGGCCGGTCGGGCTGGCCTTCTACACATGGGATGTTGGCATGAAGCGGGGCAACATCCAGCTTCTTGGTGTCGCCTCTTATGCGGCGCCGCTTCTTTCGACGCTTGCGTTGATACTGGCCGGCCTGGCGACCCCGGACGCTGGTCTGCTTGTCGCTGCTGCGCTCATCACGTCAGGTGCGGCGCTGGCCGCGCGGGCCAGCGCCTGAACCAAAGGCTTGTTCCGGGGGGGTCAGCCCCGGCTGAGGCGGGTGATCTCTTCCTTGATCTTCAGTTTCTGCTTCTTGAGAGCGGCGATCTGCAGGTCATCCGTTCCGGGGCTGCGCTGCGCCTGCTCGACCTGATCCGAGAGGGTTTCGTGCTTGCGGCGCAGTTCCTGCAGATGCGAAGCAATCGTCATATCCGTCCTCCATCAGTGTTTCGCCACTCCAGAGGACCACAGGTCCCGAGTCGTGTCACGAAAACTTCGCGTCAGATCGGAGTGAACACGGGGGATAACTCAACCAAAGCGCGATTCAAGCGATGCCCCTTGGCGGAGAACCGCCTGCACTTCGGGGGTGAAGCTGTCACGGTCGCCATCATGGGTGGCACCATCGTGCATCACCAGGGGAGGCAGCAGCCGAAAGGCACCCCGCCCACCTTTGCGCGCACGCAAGAGCAGGCGGCTTGCCGGTCGGCCCGCGCGCGGCACAAGCGGCAGCAGGCTAGCCGTACCAAGCCGCCCGTCCAATGCCGTCATCAGATCAGGCAGCCGCTCGGCCAGATGGATCAGGGTCAGCCACCCCCCCGGGGCCAGACGCCGCGTCGCGGCGTCGATCCACAGCGCCAGCGGGGTCTCTTCCCGCAACGCAGCCTCCCGGCCTGCGTCTGTGGCAGCGGTACCGCCTCCGGCAGGAAAGAAGGGCGGATTGACCAGCACATGGTCGAAGGGGTGGCGCAGTTCGGCGGGCAGCCGGGCGATGTCGCCTTCGACCACGTCGACCTTCTGGCCATTGCGTGCGGCATTTGCGCGCGCCAGCGCCGCGTAGGCGGGCTGGCGTTCCACCCCAAAGAGGGCGAGGCCCGGCACCCGGTACCCCAGGCACAGGACCGCCGTGCCCACCCCGCACCCCAGTTCCAGCACTCTTTGCCCGGGCCGGGCTGGCACCGCTGCGGCCAGCAGCACAGGGTCGGTTGCCGCGCGATAGCCATGCCTGGGCTGCAAGAGCTGCAACGATCCCCCCAGAAAGGCGTCGTCGCTCAGCTCATCGGGCGCAAACATGGCCTAGCCCGTCGCGATGCCATTGTCGCCCAGGATGGCGCGGGCCAGAAACAGGTCGCGGTCCGCCACCATCAGCCGCCTTGGAAGGATGCCCAGCGATCCATCAAGGACGCTCATGTGGACGTCCATCTCGAACACCGCTATATCCTCGCCCTGAAGAAGGGCGGAGGCAAAGGCGATGACCGTCGGGTCCGTGCTGCGCAGAAGCTCTTTCATCCTGAGGACATAGTCGGCGCGGGCGCCGCTTGTCGAGGGGTAGGGTGAAACGGTCGCAGGGCAGTCATGGGTCTGGATGAGGTTTCCACAAAGCCGCACGAGCGGTTGTCGGCCTGGCTGGCCGAGGACATGGCGCGTGTGAACGCGCTGATCCGCGAGCGGATGGCCTCGGAACATGCTCCGCGCATTCCGGAAGTGACCGCGCATCTGGTCGAGGCCGGGGGCAAGCGCCTGCGCCCCATGCTGACCCTGGCCGCCGCGCGGCTGTGCGGCTACGGCGGGCCCTATCACATCCATCTGGCCGCGACGGTCGAGTTCATCCACACCGCGACGCTGCTGCATGACGATGTGGTCGACGAAAGCCAGAAGCGGCGTGGCCGGCCCACGGCGAACCTGCTTTGGGACAACAAGTCGAGCGTTCTGGTGGGCGACTATCTTTTTGCCCGTGCCTTTCAGTTGATGGTCGAACCTGGCAGCCTGCGGGTGCTCGACATTTTGGCCAATGCCTCGGCCGTGATCGCCGAGGGAGAGGTGCTGCAGCTGACGGCGTCGCAGGATCTGGCGACGGATGAGGCGATTTATCTGCAGGTGGTGCGCGGCAAGACCGCCGCCCTGTTCGCGGCCGCGACGGAAGCCGGCGCTGTGGTCGCCGGGGCGTCCGAGGCGGAAGTGCGCGCGCTACGCGACTATGGCGATGCGCTGGGCATTGCGTTCCAGATCGCCGATGACCTTCTTGATTACGGTGGCACCACGGCCGCCATCGGGAAGAACACCGGCGACGACTTTCGGGAACGCAAGCTGACCTTGCCGGTCATCAAGGCCATTGCGCGCGCCGATGCGGATGAACGGGCCTTCTGGGTTCGCACGATCGAAAAGGGCGACCAGCGAGAGGGTGATATGGCCGAAGCGCTGGCGATCCTGGCCCGCCATGGTGCCATGCAGGCCGCGCGCCAGGATGCGCAGGCCTGGGCCGACCGCGCCCGTGCAAGCCTTTCGGTGCTGCCCGCGCATCCGCTGAGGGCCATGCTGGACGAACTGGCAGAGTACGTGGTCGCGCGGATCAACTGATCCGCAGGGGCGCCGCCGCCACCCACCACTCTGGCCTGCGCGCTGACAGGGTGCGCGCCGCCGCCGCCGCCGCCAGCGGATCGGGGAACAGTCCAAAGCAGGTCGCGCCAGAGCCCGACATCCGGGCAAATCGACACTGGGGCTGCGCTGAGAGCGCGCCGAGCACCTCGGCGATCACCGGGGCCAGCGTCTCGGCTGCCGGGGCCAGATCGTTGCGTGTCATCGCCAGAAAGGCCGCAAGCTCTGCCAGGTCCGCCAGCCGGGGCAGGTCTCGCGGCAGGGGGGGATTGTCGCGGCGGGAAAGTGCGGCAAAGACCCTGGGCGTCGGAACGGCAACGCCAGGATTCACCAGCACGATCGAGGCCGGGGGCAGGGGCGCAGGCAAGGGGTCCAGCACCTCGCCCACGCCGCGCATCCGCGTGGGCCGCCCCATCAGGCAGACCGGCACATCGGCCCCCAGTCCCACCACCTCGGATGCGGGTGGCAGCGCCACCTGCCAAAGCCGGCTCAAGGCCACCAGAGCCGCCGCCGCGTCGGCCGACCCACCCCCGATGCCCGAGGCGACAGGCAGATGCTTTTCCAGAACAAGCGCGGCCCCCCGCACGGTCGCACCGGACAGCACCCTTGCGGCGCGCATTACCAGATTGTCCTGCCCCGCAGACAGACCCTCACCTTGCGGGCCGGTTACCGACAGGCTTAGCGTTCCGGCGGGGCGCGCCGTGATCCGGTCGCCCACATCGGCAAAGACCACAAGGCTGTCGATCAGATGATAGCCGTCGCCGCGCTGCCCGGTCACATGCAGCGCGAGGTTGATCTTGGCGGGCGCAAAGGCCTCGACCGCCGCCGCAGGGGCCATGCCCGTCAGTTGCCCTGGGGCGTGGCGCCCGCCTGCTCGGCCACGGCCAGCCGCTGGGCCAGGGGCGTCGCGCCTTCCTCGGCCAGAACCGCATCCAGCCCGACCTCGAGCTTGCGGCGGATGCGGATGGCCTGATCTTCCTCCGGATCGAACGACAGAGCCCGGTGCCACTGGAACTCGGCTTCGCGCTTGCGGCCGACGGCCCAGTACACGTCGCCCAGATGATCGGTCACGATCGGGTCGACCGGTTCCAGCACCGAAGCCTTTTCCATTGGCTCCAGCGCCTCCTCATAGCGGCCCATCATGAACAGCGCCCAGGCCAGGCTATCGATGATGTAGCCACTGTCGGGCTGCAGAGCGACTGCGCGCTGGATCATCCCCAGAGCTTCGTCGAGATTGATGTTCCGCTCCACCATCGAATAGCCCAGATAGTTCAGCACCTGCGGCTGGTCGGGGTTCAGTTCCAGCGCGCGGCGGAAGTCGGCATCGGATTTCTCGTATTGCTTTTCCCGCTCGTTGGCGATGCCGCGGCTGTAGAACAGCACCCAATGCCGCTGATCCGGCGTGCCCAGGACATCGATGGCCCGGTCATAGGCGGCGGCAGCTTCGGCAAACCGCTCTTCGCGCCGCAGCATGTCGCCCAGCGACAGATGCACGATCATCAGATCGCCATGCGTCTTGCTCAGTTCGGTCAAGAGGGCGATTGCCTCGTCCGTCTGGCCCATGGCGGCCATCGACTCGGCTCGGCCGATCACCGCCGCATAGTATGACGGGTGATCCTGCGGCACCGCGCCATAGGCTTCCATCGCCACGGCGAACTGCTCTTGCTGCTGCAGAAGCGCCCCCGTCAGCAGGATCGCGTCCAGATGATCGGGGCGCAGATAGCTGGCCACCCGCGAATAGATCAGCGTCGTCGCATCGGTCGCCTCGCCGTTCATGGCGGTGGCAACCGTGAAATAGACTTCGGCCACACCATCGGTCGCATTGCGCGCCACATCGAAGGGCAGCGTTTCGCCCGCCTTGAGCCGCGCGATCAGCCCGTCGATCATCGGATCCTGGTCGGTGCCGAAGGTTTTCTCCAAAAGCGCGATGGCCTCGTCATTTCGTTCGAGCTGGCTCAGGATCTGGGCATGGGCGATCTGGCCCTGGCGCATCACCTGAAGCCCGCCCGACAGGATCTCGTCCGCGCCCTCGAAGTCGCCAACAGACGCCAGGGCCAGGGCCTTGTGATACAGGCCAAAGGGCTGAAGCCCATCGGTCGCGGCAATCTTGTCGAACCCGGCCAGCGCCTCGGACATCCGACCCGCCCCCAGTTCCGCCCAGGCGGCGGTCAGGGCATCGACAGCGGGGTTCACGCTGCGCCCCTCTTTCAGCGCGGTCAGATAGCCCTCGAACTGGCCTGTCGCGATCTCATGCGCCGTCAGCGCCACAGCCGAGCTTTGGCTGCGCTGACCAAGCCGCTTGACCTGATCGGCGAGCGCATAGGCTGCGTCAAACTCTCCCAGCGAGATTTGGCCCACCAGCGCCCCGTCCAGCAAGGCGGGGTTCGTCGGATCGGCGATCAGCGCGCGGGTGAACCAGCCGACGGCATCGCGATAGTCTCCCGCCATCACCGCGCTGCGCGCCGCCAGATAGGCGCCGGCATCGGGATCTGCCTCGGCCGCACGCAGCGGAGGGGCCGCGAGCGTCAGGGCAAGGGCCAGAACAAGAAGCGGACGGGTCACGGACAAGGGGGCAGCCTCCGACAATGCTTCTGGCAAGCTAGCGGTGCCCCCGGTCCATGTCCATGCGGGGCGGGCGCGGAACCGGGTGGATCCGCGCCTGCTCGCGCAAATGTCACATGTTGGGATAGTTCGGCCCGTCGCCGCCCTGGGGGGTGACCCAGACGATGTTCTGGCTGGGGTCCTTGATATCGCAGGTCTTGCAGTGGACACAGTTCTGGAAGTTGATCCGGAACGTGGCCTCCGTACCCTCGCCCAGCACCTCGTAGACGCCGGCGGGGCAGTAGCGCTGCGCAGGCTCGGCATACTTCGGCAGGTTCACCGAAATCGGAACCGAGGCGTCCTTGAGCGTCAGATGCGCCGGCTGGCTTTCCTCGTGGTTGGTAAAGCTGAAGGCCACGTTGGTCAGCCGGTCAAAGCTGATCACGCCGTCGGGCTTGGGATAGTCGATCGGCTTGTGATCCTTGGCAAGGCCCGTGGCGGCCGCGTCGGTCTTGCCATGCTTCAGCGTTCCCAGCAGCGACAGGCCAAGCAGGTTGTTCGTCCACATATCGAACCCACCCAGCCCCAGCGAGGCGACGAGACCGTATTTCGACCACAGCGGTTTGACATTGCGAACCCGCTTGAGGTCCTTGCCGATCGGACCCGTCCGGACGTCGCTCTCATAGGCCGAAAGCTCATCCCCGGCGCGCCCTGCTGCAATGGCCGCCGCGGCTGCTTCAGCCGCGGCAATCCCCGAAAGCATCGCATTGTGGTTGCCCTTGATGCGCGGCACGTTCACCAGGCCTGCCGAACACCCCAGCAGCGCCACGCCGGGCGCCACCATCTTCGGAATGGATTGCCAGCCACCCTCGCTGATCGCCCGCGCGCCATAGGCCACGCGCTTGCCGCCCTTCAGAAGCTCGGCCACCATCGGGTGATGCTTGAAGCGCTGGAACTCCATATAGGGGTAAAGATAGGGGTTCTCGTAGTTCAGATGCACCACGAAACCCACGTAGACCTGATTTTTTTCAAGATGATAGATGAATGACCCGCCGCCGGCATTGCTGCCCAGAGGCCAGCCCATCGTATGGGTGACCGACCCTTCGCGATGCTTGGCGGGGTCAATCTCCCAGATCTCCTTCATGCCGATGCCGAATTTCTGCGGCTCATGCCCCTTCGACAGCTCGTACTTGGCGATCACCTGCTTGGCGAGCGATCCGCGCACCCCTTCCGACAGGAAGACATACTTGCCGCGCAGTTCCATCCCCGGCTCATAGCCCGGGCCCGGGGTGCCGTCGGCATTCTTGCCGAATTCGCCCGCGACGACGCCGCGCACCTCGCCATTCTCGCCCCAGACCAGCGCCGAACAGGCCATGCCGGGAAAGATCTCGACGCCGAGTTCCTCGGCCTGCGTCGCCATCCAGCGGCAGACATTCGCCATCGAGACGATGTAGTTGCCGTGGTTGTTCATCAGCGGCGGCATCGGCCAGTTCGGAATGCGGATGCCCCCGGCCGGCCCAAGGAAGTAGAAATTGTCTTCCTTCACCTCGGTCTTGATCGGGGCGCCCTTGGCCTTCCAGTCGGGGATCAGCGCGTCGAGACCGGAGGGGTCAAGCACCGCACCCGACAGGATATGGGCGCCCACTTCCGACCCCTTTTCCAGCACGACGACCGAAAGCTCGGGGTTGATCTGCTTCAGCCGGATCGCCGCCGACAGGCCCGCCGGCCCGGCACCGACGATCACCACGTCATAGTCCATCGCTTCGCGTGTGATCTGGTCGGTCATCTCTGGTCCCTCTGGCACGGCGCTGCTTGCAGGCTGGAATCTGGTCGACAGTGGCTTTGCCCGATGCGCCGCGCAGGGTCAACAGCGACGCAATATCCTTGCGCGGCGACGCTGCGTTTCGGCCCAATCTGTTCGCCATGACCGCCGCTCGCAGGCCCGGGCCGCTTCCTCTTGCAATTGTCGAAGGCCTGGGGTCAGTTGAACGGTGACACCCGACAACGCCGTGGCCCTTTCCGGGCCGGGGCGTTCTTCATTTATGTTGAGGCCGATGGAAAAGATTCCGATGACTCGCGCGGGCTTCACCGCGCTTGATGAAGAGCTCAAGATGCTGAAGTCCGTGGAGCGGCCCGCCGTCATCCGGGCCATTGCCGAGGCGCGGGAACATGGCGACCTGTCGGAAAACGCCGAGTACCATGCCGCGCGTGAGCGTCAGAGTTTCATCGAGGGCCGCATCAAGGAACTGGAGGGGCTCTTGTCGCTGGCCGATGTGATCGACACCGCGCGGCTGTCGGGCGCCATCAAGTTCGGCGCAACCGTCACCTTGATTGACGAGGACAGCGACGAGGAAAAGACCTACCAGATTGTCGGGGAGGCCGAGGCCGACATCGAGCGCGGGCTTCTCAACATCCGCTCGCCTCTGGCCCGTGCGCTGATCGGCAAGGATGAAGGCGACAGCGTGGAAGTGCGCACGCCGGGCGGAGAGCGCAGCTATGAGGTTGTCAGCGTCCGCTACGTCTGATGTCGGGGGCAGAGGTCGGGGTCCGCTGAGAAACGGGGGACGAAGGGGCGCATGACGGAACAGAACCAGGACAAGCCGATGGACCTCGGGCTTTATGCCCGGGCCGGTGGCCCGACTGCGCTGAACCTCTCGGAACTCGTTGCGGCGGGGCTTTGCGTGGTTTGGGTGCTGGCCGTGGGAATCTATTTCTACGTGTCGCCGGACGAGGCGGGGCCGCTTGGCGTTCTGATGACCGTGCTCGTCGTCTTTCTGCCCATCGCGCTGATCTGGGTCGTGGTGACCACGTCGCGCTCGGTCCGCGCATTGCGGGATGAGGCGGCGCGGTTGCAGGCGGCCGTCGATGCCATGCGCAACGCCTATGTCGCGCAAAGCCAGGCGGCAGCCGTCGGCATCAAGCCCTCGGTCGAGAAGCGGATCGAAGAGATCGCGCGCCAGACCGAGGTTCTGGCCACCTTCTCGACCCGCCGCGACCCGGCGCAGACGGTGCCTTCGGCCGATCGCAAGGCGGCGCTTGCGGCTCCCCAGCGCCCGCAGGTCGAGGATGAACAGCCTGCCCTTGCCCTGGGCACCCCCGCAGATGATCTGCGCGCGCCGCTGACCGTGTCGGATTTCGTCAAGGCGCTCAATTTCCCCGAAACACCCGACGACAAGGCGGGTTTCCGGGCCCTGCGTCTTGCGCTTGAGGATCGCGGCACCGCCAAGCTTATCCGTGCTGCGCAGGATGTGCTGACCCTGCTCAGCCAGGACGGCATCTACATGGACGATCTCAAGCCCGACCGTGCCAAGCCCGAGGTCTGGCGCCGCTTCGCCCAGGGCGAGCGTGGTCGGACCATCGCGGCCCTGGGCGGCGTGCGCGACCGCTCTAGCCTGGCGCTTACCGCCGGGCGGATGCGCGAGGACACGATTTTTCGCGACGCGGCGCACCATTTCCTGCGCCAGTTCGACAAGACATTCCAGGACTTCGAGAAGAACGCGACCGATGCAGAAGTCATCGAGCTTGCCGAAACCCGCACCGCCCGCGCCTTCATGCTGCTCGGCCGGGTGACGGGCATCTTCGACTAGCGCCCGCGCCCGGCCTCTGCCCGCAACTCGGCCATCAGCTCGGTCAGGGCCTTCACATAGCGCGCGTCCTTCAGCCGCCCCTCCTCGTCAAAGGCGGCGCTCGAGTCCGCCACCATCACCTCGGGCCCGGGCAGCACGCGGGCCCGAAACGGCACCATGGCGAGCCGCAGCGCAAATTGCGACCGGTCGCCGCCCGCCCGCCCATCGGCGGCCGAGATGATCGCCACCGGCTTGTCACGCCAGGGGCCACCCCTGGTCCGGCTGACCCAGTCGAGCGCATTCTTCAGCACGCCTGGCAGCGACTTGTTGTATTCGGGCGTGGCAATCACCACTGCGTCCGCAGCGCGAATCTGGTCGGCAAGGCGCTGCACCTCGGGCGGAATGCCCGCTTCTTCTTCCAGATCGCCGTCATAAAGCGGCAGCCGCAAGTCGGCCTCGGTATGGATCGCGTCGCCGAACAGCCGCCGTGCCTCGGCCAGCAGCAGCCGGTTGGTTGAGGCGCGCCGCAGCGCGCCCGGAATGCCAAGAAGGGTCAGGTCTGTCATGCGTCTTCCTTGCCTTTTCGCTCAACTAGCCCGGACCTACACGGGCGCAAGGCCCGCGCGCCGGCCATAGGTCAGCGAGGTTGGCCGGTCATAGCCGGGATGGGCCGTGCGGCCCAGAAGCGTGAAGCCCATCGCGGCAAAGGCTGCATGGTTTTCGACCAGTTCGACCCGGGTTTGCAGCCGTATCTCGGGCAGGCCCATCGCCAGGGCCCGCCGTTCGGCCTGGTCCACCAGCGCCCGGGCCAGGCCCTGCCCGCGCCAGCCCTCGGCCACGGCAAGCTTGCCGAGGTGCAGATGCCCCTCCGCCGGAGTAAGCACCAGACAGGCCACCGGCGGTGTGCCGCAAACCCAGACCTCGCCGTCCTGCGACTGCCGGGCCAGGTCCGCCGCGCTCAGCCGATGTACCGAAGACGGCGGGTCTATCCGCCCCTCCATGCCTGCGAAAGCCGCGCGGATCAGCCCGACCAGCGCCTCCCAATCGAAGGGTTCTGTCGCCTGATAGGGCATCATCGCCGCGCCAGCCCGTCCTCGGGCTGGATCCAGGGCAGATGCTCGGCCCAGTTCACATGCAGGGTCGGTTGATAGTCCTCGGGCCGGTCCAGCGTCGCGGCATAGAAATGCATCTCGCCGGGAAAGCGCGCGCCGCGATAGGCCATGGGCGTGCCGCAGGTCGCACAGAAGCTGCGCTCCACCCCGGGAGAGGAGGCGTAGCTCGCTGGCAAGGCGCCGGTCCAGGCCCAGGCCCCGTCCGCCACCCCGAAGAATGAGGTGAAGCCCGATCCGGTCGCGCGCCGGCAGCTTTCGCAATGGCAATGCGCCTGCCAGAGCGGCGGTGCCTCGACGCGATACCGCACGGCGCCGCACAGGCAATGCCCGGTCAGGGGCGGCGTCATCTTCCCCCTCCAGGTCGTGCCGCCGTGGCAATATCTTGTGGGTAAGGACGCATGTTCTACTGCCTTTGGTTGGCCTGCGGTTGACTCATCGCTGCCGGGGTCCGACGATACCCGTTCGGGGGAATCAGGCAAAGGACCGGCCTCGGTGCGATTTTCGCGACTGCGACTGAACGGTTTCAAGAGTTTCGTCGATCCGACGGACCTTGTCATCCACGAAGGCCTGACCGGCGTCGTGGGGCCGAACGGCTGTGGCAAGTCGAACCTGCTCGAGGCGCTCCGCTGGGTCATGGGCGAGAACCGCCCCACGGCCATGCGCGGCGGCGGGATGGAGGACGTGATCTTCGCCGGCACCGCCACCCGGGGCGCGCGCAACTTCGCCGAGGTCTCGCTCGTCATCGACAACAGCGAGCGGCTCGCCCCCTCGGGCTTCAACGATCAGGACGCGATCGAGATCGTGCGCCGCATCACGCGTGACGCCGGCTCGGCCTACAAGGCCAATGGCAAGGATGTCCGCGCCCGCGACATCCAGATGCTGTTTGCCGATGCCTCGACGGGCGCGCAGTCGCCGGCACTGGTGCGTCAGGGCCAGATCTCGGAACTCATCAACGCCAAGCCCAAGAACCGCCGCCGGATCCTGGAAGAGGCCGCCGGCATCTCGGGCCTTTACCAGCGCCGGCACGAGGCGGAGCTGCGCCTGCAGGCCACCGAACAGAACCTGACGCGGGTCGACGATGTCTTGGAGCAATTGGCCGCCCAGCTGGCCACGCTGGCCCGCCAGGCCCGCCAGGCCGCCCGCTACCGCGAGATCGGCGAAGAGTTGCGCCGGGCCGAAGGGATGCTCTTGTTCCGACGCTGGCGCGAGGCCGACGAGGCCCGGGCCGAGGCCGAGAGCGCGCTGCGCGAGCGGCTTCTGGCCGCCTCGCAGGCCGAGGCCGCCGCCCGCGCCGCCGCGCGCGCCCGGGTCGAGGCGGAAGACCGCTTGCCGCCCCGGCGCGAGGAAGAGGCTATTGCCGGGGCGATCCTGCAGCGCCTTCTGGTGCAGCGCGACCAGTTGAACGATCAGGAGGCGCAGGCCCGGGGCCGGATCGAGACACTGACCGCCCGCATCGCCCAGCTTGGCCGCGACATAGAGCGCGAGGCGGGGCTGAACCGCGATGCGCTCGACACGATTGCCCGGCTCGACTGGGAACAGGACCAGATTTCGCGCGCCTCCGAAGGCCATGAAGACCGCCTTTCCGAAGCGGCCGAGGCCGCGCGTGAGGCCGCCGCGATCCTGTCCGATCGGGAAGAGGCGCAATCGATGGTGACCGAGGATGTCGCCCGGCTGGCTGCTCGCCACCAGTCGGCGCAGCGTCTGCTCGCCGATACCCGTGCCACGGTCCACAAGGCCGAGACCGAAGCCACCCGCTCGCGCGAGGCGGTCGAGGCCGCCGACGAGGCGCTGGAGCGTGCCACCGAAGCCTTCGAGGCCGCCGAGACCGCGCAAGAGGCCGCCCTGCGCCTGGCAGAAGAGACCGAGGCCGCGCTCGCCTCGGCTGAGGCGGCCCGGGCCGAAACCCAGGGCCGCGAGGCCGAGGCGCGGGCGGCACGGTCCGAGGCCGAGGGAGAGGCCAACGCCCTGCGCGCCGAAGTCGCGGCTCTGGCGCGGCTCATGGACCGCGAGGCACAGGCCGGGACCCAGGTGCTTGACCGCGTGCAGGTGACGCCCGGATATGAACTGGCCCTTGGCGCGGCCCTGGCAGATGATCTCCGCGCGCCAGAGATCGGCGCGGGCGTCCGGTCGGGCTGGGCCGGCCTGCCCGATTACGACAGTGTCGCGCCTCTGCCCGCTGGGGCCAGCCCGCTGGCCGACCATGTGCAGGTGCCGGCCGTCCTGCGCCGCCGTTTGGGCCAGATAGGGCTTGTCTCGCGCGAGGCTGGCGTCGCGCTGCAACCCGCGCTCCGCCCGGGCCAGCGGCTGGTCAGCCGCGAAGGCGATCTCTGGCGCTGGGACGGCTTTCGGGCAGCGGCGGAAGATGCGCCCTCTGCCGCTGCCCAGCGGCTGCAGCAGCTCAACCGCCTCGTGGCACTCAAGCGCGACCTGGAAGAGGTCGGTGCCCGGGCCGAAGGCGCCCGTCAGGCCCATGAGACGCTGCAGCGCCGCCTGGCCGACCTTGCCCGCGCCGACCAGATGGCCCGCGACGCCCGCCGGTCTGCAGACCTGCGCGTGACCGAGGCGAATCGCGCCGCCGCCCGGGCCGAGGCCGAGCGGTCTGTCGCCACAGGGCGGCTCGAATCCGCCCGCCTGGCCGTCGCGCGCTTCGAGGATGAGGCCATGGCTGCCCGCGCCGCCCTGCGCGAGGCCGAGGCCGGGGCAGAGGGCCTGCCTGACCTCGACACGGCCCGCGCCGGTGTCGAGCAGGTGCGCACTGCCGTCGAGGCCGCGCGCATCGCCATGATGTCGCGCCGCTCGGCCTATGACGAGCTGCGTCGCGAAGGAGAGGCCCGCCTGCGCCGCCGGCAGGAGATCCTCAAGGAAGTCTCGGGCTGGCGCCATCGGCTCGAAACGGCGGAAAAACGCAGCGCCGAACTGGCCGAGCGCCGCGCCGAGGCCGAAGAGGATCTGGCCGAAGCCAGTGCCGCGCCCGAGGAAATCGCGATCAAGCGCGAGGAACTGGCCGATGCGATCGCCACGGCCGAAGCCCGCCGCGCTGCCGCCGCCGATGCCCTTGCCGCCGCCGAAACCGCGCTGCGCGACGCCCAGGCCGCCGAGCGCGAGGCCGAGCGGTCCGGCAGCGAGGCGCGCGAAGCCCGCGCCCGCGCCGAGGCGCGCGCCGAGGCCGCCCGCGCCACCACCGAGGCTGCCGCCGAACGAATCCGCGAAGAGCTGGACACCACCCCCGCCAAGCTGCTCGACAGCCTGGCGACTGACCCCACCGCGATGCCTGATGCCGCCACGCTGGACGCCGACGTGAACCGTCTCAAGCGCCAGCGCGAGGCGCTGGGTGCGGTCAACCTGCGCGCCGAGGAAGACGCGAAGGCCGTGCAGGAAGAACATGACACGCTCAAGCGCGAAAAGGACGACCTCGAAGAGGCGATCAAGCGCCTGCGCGCGGGCATTGCCGGGCTCAACCGCGAGGGGCGCGAGCGTCTGCTCACGGCCTTTGAACAGGTGAACGCCAATTTCGCCACCCTCTTCACCCATCTGTTCGGCGGGGGCGAGGCGCGGCTCGTGCTGGTGGAAAGCGATGATCCCCTGGAAGCGGGGCTCGAGATCCTCTGCCAGCCGCCGGGCAAGAAACTGGCCACGCTCTCGCTTCTGTCGGGCGGCGAACAGACGCTGACGGCGCTGGCGCTGATCTTCGGGGTGTTCCTGGCCAATCCCGCGCCCATCTGCGTGCTCGATGAGGTCGACGCGCCGCTCGACGATGCCAACGTCACCCGCTTCTGCGACCTGATGGACGAGATGACGCGCCGCACCGAAACCCGCTTCCTCGTCATCACCCACCATGCCGTGACCATGGCCCGGATGGACCGGCTCTTTGGCGTGACCATGGTCGAGCAGGGCGTGAGCCAGCTTGTCAGCGTCGACCTGAAAAAGGCCGAGGCGCTCGTCGCCTGACCCGGGGCCGCGCCTGCCTCAGCGCAGCACCCGAATCTCGTCGCCCACCGCGACCTCTCCATCGGCCTCGACCGCGCAGAGGATGCCGCGCAGGCGCAATTCGGGATGGGCCTTCACCCAGTCATAGGCGGCACGGCCATAGCGCACCTTCCACTTGGCGCAGCCATCGTTCCATATCCCCGATACCCGCAGCACCGCGCCGCCCACCTGCAGCCGCGTGCCCTCCGGAAGGTTCGCCGTGCTCATGTCCAGGTCGGCGATGATCGGATCGCCCGGATGCACCACGCTGTCGCGGTCCTGCCAGACCAGATCCAGCACCCGCAGCGGCAGGATCGAGATCTGGATCTCGGGGTCGGGCAGGCCATCGGCGGTGGTAAGCCAGGGTTCGGTTCTCCAGCGGTCTCCCGGGATGCCCTCGGCCTGGGTCAGGTGCAGCCGCGCGGGAAAGTCGCGCTGGTTCGTCGCGGGGCGAAAGCACAGGCTTTCCACCCGCGACCGCTCTCGCGGGGCGGCCATCACCTGCGGCAAGGCCTCGGCCAGCGTCTCGGCTGTCACATGCGGCATCGTCTTTCCCCCTTACAACGCGTCGAGCAGCGCAGGCGTCGGCCAGGCATCTGCCGGCAAGCCCAGCCGCGCCTGTTCCTTCTGCACCGCGGTGCGCGTCTGCGCACCCAGGATGCCGTCGATCTTGCCCACGTCATGGCCGCGCTGGGCCAGCTTTTCCTGCAGCTGCTTCATCTGATCGCCCGACAACCCCGGCTCGGGGTTACCGGCAGCATAGGCCTTGGCCCCCTCCAGACGCGTGGCGAAATAGGCCGCCGTCGTCACATAGACAAAGCTCTTGTTCCATTCGAAAAGCACCGAGAAATTCGGAAAGACCAGAAAGGCCGGCCCCTTGCGCCCCTGCGGTAGCAGAAGCGAGGCTTGCAGGTCGCCCGCCGGCAGCGCCCCGTTCCGGGCCGCCACCCCCGCTGCCGCCCAGTCCGCCACGGCAAAGCGGCGGTCCAGACCACTTGCCTGCCAGTCGAATTCCTCGGGCACCGTCACCTCGACCATCCAGGGTTCGCCCGCACGCCAGCCCAGGCCCCGCAACATGTTCGCTCCCGAGAGAAGCGCATCCGGCGCCGAGGTCTTGAGCGTCACATGCCCGTCGCCATCGCCATCGACCCCGCGTTCCAGAATGTCCGCCGGCAGCATCTGCACCATGCCGATTTCGCCCGCCCAGGCGCCGGTCGTGCGGGCCGGATCAAGATCGCCCTGCTCGAACAGCGTCAGCGCCGCCAGCACCTGCGGCTGGAACAACTCGGGCCGGCGGCAGTCATGCGCCAGGGTGACCAGCGCGTTCACCGTGTTGAAATCGCCCTGCACCTGCCCGTAATCGGTCTCGAAAGCCCAGAAGGACAAGAGCACGCCGCGCGGAATGCCATACTCGGCCTCGGCCCGGTCAAAGACGGCATCGTATCTTTCCGACATGGCGCGGCCTCTGGCCAGCCTGTCCTTGCTGATCATCCGCTGCGAGAAGTCGAGGAATGGCCGTTGGAACACCGATTGCGACCGGTCGGCCTTCAGCACCTTGGGGTCCTGCCGTACATTGGCGAAAAAGGCCTCGACCGCCTCGGCGCTGTGGCCCGCCGCCATCGCCTCTGATTTCGAGGCCGCAACGAAGCTGTCGAAATCGCCGCCGCAGGGCAGGGCCAGGGCGCCCCCGCCCCCAAGGCCTGCAAGGGCGGCGGCCAGCGCCGTGGTCAGGGATAGGCTGCGCATCGGGTCGTCTCCGGTCCTGTTCGTGGGCAGCCTAGCAGCGCCGTGCGGCGCTGCAACGGCCCCCTTCAAGCAATGGCAATCACGATCACGATGGCCAACAGCCCCGCCCAGGCCCGCCAAAGCGCCCGGCAGGCCATGTCGATGTCATCGGGGCCGGCATCGCGGCTTCCCTCGGGCCAGACCCAGGGGAAATCGCGCATCTCGCCATTGTAACTGCGTGGCCCGGACAGGGCGACGCCCAGCACCACCGCCATCGCGGCCTCGGGCCAGCCCGCATTGGGCGAACGGTGAAGCGGCGCGTCACGCAGGATGGGGCCGGGCCTCACCCAGCCATGGCTCAGCGCAATCAGCGCCGCTGTCAGACGGGCGGGAACCCAGTTCAGCACATCGTCCAGCCGCGCCGCGGCCCAGCCGAATTCCTCATGGCGCGGCGTCCGGTGGCCGATCATGCTGTCGGCGGTGTTGATGATCTTGTAGATCATGATGCCGGGCAGCCCGCCCATCAGAAACCAGAAGGCCGGGGCCACCACCCCGTCCGACAGGTTTTCCGCGGCACTTTCAATCGCCGCGCGCGAGATCGCCGGGCCATCCATTCCCGCCGTATCGCGGCCCACGATCCGCGCCACCATGCGTCGCCCCTCGCCCAGCGACTGGCGCAGGCCCACCGCCACGGCCTCGACATGGTCGACAAGGCTGCGCTGCGCCAGCAGGATCGCGGCCACCAGCACCTCGAGAATTCCGAAGTCGGGCAGGGCCGCGATCATCCGCCCGATCAAACCCGCCGCCAGCACCAGCCCGATCACCACCAGCACGCCATTGCGTCGCCGGTTCGGCCCGCTGTTGAAGCTGCGGTCGGCCCAGCCCACTGCGCGCCCCATCAGCACGGCAGGGTGTGGATAGCGCGACCAAAGGCGCTCCGGCTCGCCAAAGGCCGCGTCGAGAAGCATCGCGGGCACCAAGAGCATCGCACTCATCCGATCGTCTCCAATGCCTGGGCCAGTCGGCCCCAGGCCAGTTCGCTGCCCGGCAGACCCAGCCGCAACCAGTGGCGGGAATAGGGGAAGACGCGCGTCCAGATCCGCCGGCGGGCCAGCGCCTCCTGCCAGTGATGCGCCTCGGGCACCTCGGCCAGGCGGAAAAGGCTTGTCCCGCCCAGCACGCGCGCCCCCGCGCGGCCCAGCAAGGCATCCAGCCGCGCTGCCTCTTCCTCCAGCCGCGCGCGCATCGCGTCCGCCCAGGCGTCATCCGACAGGGCCGCCGATCCGATGGCCAGCGCCGGCCCCGAGACCGGCCAGGGCCCCAACAGGTCGGCCAGCCGCGCGATCAGGGCCGGGTCGCCCATCGCAAAGCCCAGCCGCAGCCCCGCGAGCCCCCAGAACTTGCCCAGGCCCTTCAGCACGATCCGCCCTGGTCGTGCCGCCTCGGCGATCAGCGAGGCTTCGGGGCAGGTGTCGGCGAAGCTTTCATCGATCACCACCAGCCCCGGCGTCTCGGGCGCGGACCAAAGACGCCCGTCGGGGTTGTTCGGATGTACGATCACCCGCGCCGTCACGGTGTGGTCATCGACCGCCTCCGTCACCGTCCAGCCCGCCTTGCGGAACGCCCGGCCATGCTCGTTGTAGGTTGGGCCAGGGATGGCCACGCGCCCAGGCGACCGCAGCCCCGGCAGGCGCGCGATCAGCGCCGAGGTGCCGGGCGCCGCCAGGACCGCCGCGTCTTCCGGCACTTTCCAGAACCGCCGCGCGGCGGCGACAAGCGCCGCCTCGGCCCCTCTGTCGGGCAGGGCTGTCCAGGCCTCGGCCGGAAGTGCGGGTAGGGGGTAGGCAAGGGGGTTGATCCCGGTTGACAGGTCGATCCAGTCGCCCCGCGCGCCGCCCCAGCGCGCTCGGGCCGCGTCGATGCCTCCGCCGTGGTCGGCTGGCGCCATGTCTTGTCCGCTTCTGTCCATCACCCGCCGACAAAGCGGAAAAGCCGCGCCGGTGCAAGCATCAGCGCCCGGCCCTGCGGCCCGATGTCACCGCCCGTGCGGTTCCAGAAAGTCGATCTGCGGGTTGATGGGCAGAATGCGGTGCGGGTTAATCGAGCCATGGCTGTAGTGATAGTGCCGCACGATATGGTCCATCCGCACCGTCTCGGACACGCCCGGCCATTGATGGAGCGACCGCGTATAGGCCCAGAGGTTGGGGTAATCGACGATCCGCCGCCGGTTGCACTTGAAATGCAGGTGATAGACGCTGTCGAACCGCACCAACGTCGTGAACAGCCGCCAGTCCGCCTCGGTCAGCGCCTCGCCCATCAGCCAGCGATGCGTGCCCAGATGTGACTCCAGCCAGTCCAGCCGGTCAAACAGCGGATACACCGCCGCGTCATAGGCCGCCTGGGTGGTGGCAAAACCCGCCTTGTAGACGCCGTTGTTCACCTCGTCATAGATCGGGCCGTTCATCGCCTCGATCCCGTCCCGCAGCGATTCCGGCCAGAAATCCAGCGTGTTGCCTGTCAGTCCGTCGAAGGCGCTGTTGAACATGCGGATGATTTCCGAACTCTCGTTCGACACGATCGTATCCCGCGCCTTGTCCCACAGGACCGGCACCGTCACCCGGCCCGAGACATCGGGCCGCGCCCGCACGTAAAGGTCGCGCAGAAAGGGCAGGCCATGCAGCCTGTCGCCGGTGGTGCCCGCAAAGTCGGTGGCAAAGGTCCAGCCGTCGTCCAGCATGTCCGGATGCACGACCGACACTCCGACATGCGCCTCAAGCCCCTTCAGCGCGCGAAAGATCAGCGCCCGGTGCGCCCAGGGGCAGGCGTAGGAGACATAGAGGTGATAGCGCCCGGACTCCGCCGCGAAGCCACCCTCGCCGCTGGGTCCGGGCCGGCCATCCGCCGTCACCCAGTTGCGAAATCTGGCGGTCGAGCGGCGGAACGCCCCGCCCGAACTTTTCGTATCATACCACGCCGGATCCCAGCGGCCTTCGATCAGTTGTCCCATCGGACCTCTCCTTGGATCGGCCAACCCTACCGCCCGGCCCCCGTCCACAACAGCCCCCCGTCCGCGCATCCGCCCTGCACCGCTGCACAGGGGCTGTCGCTCCCAGGCCATAGGAAACCTGCTGTTTCCATGCCGGATCCGGTTTTGCATCTGATTTACTTGAAATTTTTACATTTCCGGGGGAGCATTGCTGCGTGTGAGGAGTGTGTGTGATGCTCGAGTTCCTTCCCAAGGAGGTGCGCGAGGGCCTGGAAGCGGCCCGCAAGCGCGACCGCCTGCGCAAATCCCGCCTGCGCGTGCAGGTGGGGGAAGCGGTCTTTCCCATCCTGCGTTTCTGGGACGGTGGCTTCGCGCTCGACGCCGACCGTGCGCCGAAACTGCGCGGCCTTGTCGATATCTACGATGGCGCGCGCCACATCTTCCAATGCCTGATCGTCGCCTCGGTCGAGGACAACGGCGAGGTCGTGTGCGAATTCAAGCGCTCGACCACGGTCGAAGACCGCCCCGCGCTCGATTTCTGGCGGGATGAGAACGCCCCCGTCGCCTACCTGCCCAAGAACTGAGGCGGCGCCAATCGCCGCCCCGGTCTATTGCAGGTCGGCAAAGGCCGCCTGCACCCGCTCGACCGCTTCCGCCACCATCGAGCGCGGCGCGGCCAGGTTGAACCGCAGCCAGCTCGCGCCGCCGGTGCCAAAGCTGTCTCCGTGGTTCGTGGCAATCTGCGCACCCTTCTCGATCCGGGCGCGAAACTCGGTCGGCGCCATGCCGGTGCCCGAGAAATCCACCCAGGCCAGATAGGTCGCCTCCAGCGGCATCGACCGCACGCCCGGCACCGCGCCGATCCCCGCGTCGAAAAGCCGGCGGTTGCCGTCCAGATAGGCCATCAGCCCATCGACCCAGGCCGCTCCCTCGGGCGAATAGGCCGCCCGCGCCATGTGCATGCCGAAGGAATTCGGCGAGATCCCCAGCGCGTTCATCCGCAGCGCGATCCGGGCCCGCAGATCGGGGTTCGGAACGATCACATTGCCCGTATGGGCGCCCGCGATGTTGAAGGTCTTGGTCGTGGCGGTCATCATCACCAGCCGGTCCAGCACCTCGGGTGCGGCCAGTGGCATCGGGATGTGGCGTTGACCCGGATAGATCAGGTCATGGTGAATCTCGTCCGACACCAGGATCAGGTCATGGCGGCGGCAGAACTCGGCCGTCGCACGCAACTCCTCTGCCGTCCAGACCCGCCCGCCCGGATTGTGCGGCGAACACAGGATCAGCATCCGCTCGCGCCCGGTCATCTGCCGGTCCCAGGCGGCGAAGTCCATCTCGTAGCGGCCCTCCACCAGCGCCAGCGGGCATTCCACCACCTGCCGCCCCGCGGCTTTGATGATGCGCGCAAAGGCATGATAGACTGGCGTCATCAGCACCACGCCATCGCCCGGTTGGGTCAGGCTGTCGATGCAGATCGCCGCCCCGTTCACCAGGCCATGCGTGGTCAGGATCTCGTCTGCCGCCACGGACCAGCCATGTCGGGTCTGCATCCACCAGCGGATCGCCTCCAGATAGGAAGCATCATCGCCGAAATAGCCATAGACCCCATGCCGCGCCATCGCCTCGACTGCGGCCTGCACCACCTGTGGCGGGCGAAACTCCATGTCGGCCACCCACATGGCCAGGCCCGTATCGGCCGGCACGCCGTAGATCCTTTCCATCATGTCCCATTTGACACAATGGGTTCCGCGGCGGTCGATCCGCTCGTCGAACTGGGCCGTCAGGTCGTCGTGGCTCATCGGCGCACTCCGTCAGCATTGGTGATGGGGCGGAGTGATATCAGGAACAGATGACCGAATAAACAGGAAAAATCGTGACAAAGTTCCAACGAAAATTGAAACTCTGGAACTCTGTGCGCAAATCAACGAAAAACACGGGAAATCGTACCTCGCGATGAATCCTCGTGTCCTGGGGCTACCCGCCACTGCCGGGGCATTGCCTGAATCCCGGGCATCCCTTACATCGGGGCCTATGATACGCCCCATCCTGATCCATCCTGACCCCCGTCTCAAGAAGCTCTGCGAGCCTGTGGCCGAGATCACGCCCGAGCTTGGCCAACTGGCCGAGGACATGCTGCAAACGATGTATGACGCCCCCGGCGTCGGGTTGGCCGCGCCACAGGTCGGCGTGAACAAGCGCCTTCTGGTGATGGATTGCGTGAAAGACCCCGAGGCCGCGCCGCGCCCGATGGTGCTGATCAATCCCCGGATCACCTGGCGGTCCGAGGATCTGAACACCTATGAAGAGGGCTGCCTCTCGATCCCCGATGTCTACAACGAGATCGAGCGTCCCGCCGAGGTCCGCGTCAGCTGGACCGCGCTCGACGGCACGGTGCAGGAGGAACAGTTCGCCGGCCTCTGGGCGACCTGCGTCCAGCACGAGATCGACCATCTGGATGGCAGGCTGTTCATCGACTACCTGGGCCCCCTCAAGCGCCAGATGATCACCCGCAAGATGGAAAAGCTGAAACGCGAGCGGGCGCGCGGCTGATGGCCGTCCGCCCCTTCCTGCCCTGGCCGCACCCGCTGCTCCGCCGCCCCGCCCAGCCGGTCGCCGCCATCACCGATGACATCCGCGCGATCTGGACTGACATGGTGGAAACCATGGATGCCATGCCAGGATATGGCCTTGCCGCCCCGCAGATCGGTGTGACCCTGGCTCTGGCCGTGGTCGATTGCTCCGACCAGCGCGGCCAGGCGATCCGTCTTGCCAACCCCGAAGTCCTGCATGCCTCAGGCCAATTGCGCGAGCATGACGAAGCCAGCCCCAACCTGCCCGGCGTCTCGGCCGTCATCTCGCGCCCCCGCGCGGTGACAGTGCGCTTTCTCAACGAGCGGGGCGAGGTCGAGGAACGAGATTTCGTGAACCTCTGGGCCACAAGCGTCCAGCACCAGATCGACCATCTGGCCGGACGGATGTATTTCGACCGCCTCTCGCCGCTCAAGCGCCGGATGTTGCTGACGCGGGCCGAAAAGCAAAGGGCGCGGGCATGAAGATCGTCTTCATGGGCACGCCCGAGTTCTCGGTGCCGATCCTGCGGGCGCTGGCCGCGCAGCACCAGATCGTCGCCGTCTACACCCAGCCGCCCCGCCCGGCAGGCCGTGGCAAGAAGGACCGGCCCAGCCCCGTGCAGGCGGCGGCCGAGGGCCTGGGCCTGCCCGTGCGGCACCCCGCTTCGCTGCGCGACACGGCGGCGCAGGCCGAGTTTGCAGCCCTCGGGGCCGATCTGGCCGTGGTGGTGGCCTATGGGCTGATCCTGCCGCAAGGTGTGCTCGATGCGCCTGCGCAGGGCTGCCTCAACATCCATGCCTCGCTCCTGCCGCGCTGGCGCGGAGCGGCGCCCATCCAGCGCGCGATCCTGGCGGGCGACAGCGAAACCGGCCTCTGCATCATGCGGATGGAGGCGGGTCTCGACACCGGCCCGGTGCTGCTGCGCGCGAGGACGTCCATCGGCCCCGAGGACACCGCCGCCGACCTGCACGACCGCCTGTCGGCCATGGGCGCCACGCTGATCCTGGCCGCCATTGCCCGTCTGCCCGATCTGGTGGCCGATCCCCAGCCCGAGCAGGGCGTGACCTATGCCGCCAAGATCGACAAGGCCGAGGCGCGGGTGGACTGGACCCGGCCCGCGTCCGAGGTCGATCGCCAGATCCGCGCCCTTGCGCCCTTCCCAGGCGCCTGGTGCCAGATGGGTGGAGAGCGACTGAAGCTTCTCCGCTCGCGTCTGGCGGCGGGGGCCGGGGTTCCCGGCACCATCCTTGCGGGCAGCATCGTCGCCTGCGGAACCGGCGCGGTCGAGCTGGTCGAGGTGCAGCGCGAGGGCAAGCGCCCCGTCTCCTCTGCCGAGTTCCGGCGCGGCATGCCGGGGCTCACCCGGCTCGACTGACGCGATCGGGCTTTGATTTCCGGCGCGTGCATGGCCATATTCCGGCCTGACGCAGCCCAGGCCGGAGACCGCGCATGCCCATCGTCGCCCTGATCATCATTGGCGCCGCCGCCGGCTATCTGGCCACACGCGTCATGCGCGTGCAGACCGACGTGCCCACCACCATCGTGATCGGCATCGTGGGGGCGCTGCTCGGCGGCTTCGTGCTGCGCGCGCTGATCACCATCACCGGCTGGATGGCGGGCTTTGTCGGGGCGCTTCTGGGGGCGATGCTGGTGATCTGGCTCTGGCAGGCGCTGTTCCGCCGCTGAGCTAGTCCAGCCGCTTCACCAGATCCTTCAGCCGGAAGGCCCGCTCTTCGGCCCGCGTCCACAGTGCTTGCCCCTGCCAGGCGGCAAACAGCATCGCCGCCGCCTCGCGCGCCTTGGCCCCGCCGCCCAGCCGCACGGCCAGCGCAGCCTCGACCTGCCGCCGCCAGGCCGCCGCCCGCGCGCGCAGCGCGGCATCCCGCAGATCCGCCGCCTGCAAGGCCGATGGCCCGGCCCAGTCCTCCAGCTCCTTCAGCAGCGCCACCGCGCCCTTGGCCGTCATCGGCGCTGTCTCGGCCGCCGTCTCGGTCGCGGCAGCCAACAGCTCCCAGCCATCCAGCAGCGCCGCCTGCACCATCGCCTCGCGAGAGCCATAGCGCTGCACCAGCGTGGGTGCCGCAAGCCCCGTCGCCCGCGCGACCGAGGAAAACGCCACAGCCTTGTCGCCCCCCTCGGCCAGCTGCCGGCGGATGGTGCGATAGATGTCGGCATCGGGGATCGTGCGTCTGCGGCCCATGCCGCAAACCTAGCCGATCGGCCCAACCGGGCAAGCCAGAAATGGCCGGACGCCCCGCCTTCAGCGTTTGGGCGCGTCCGGCCGGGGCGGGCGTGCCTTGTAGACAGGCAACCGCCAGCCAAAGGCCAAGCTTCCCGCCCGCAGCACAAAGGTCGCAACCCCGCAGGCGATCAGCACGGTCTGCAGGCCCGAGCCAAGCGCCGTCAGCGTCACCGCGACCACGGCGCCCGCAAAGGCCGCGGTCACGTAAAGCTCGCCCTGCTTCAGGACAAGCGGCACCTCGTTGCAGACCACATCCCGCATCAGCCCGCCCATGCAGCCCGTCACCATCGCGGCCACCAGCACCACCGGCCAGTCGACCGCCATCCCATAGGCCGCCGAAACCCCCGCCGGCACCGCCACCGCCAGCGCCAGCGCGTCCAGCCACAGCAGGACCCGGTAGCGGCTTTCCAGCAGATGCGCCGTCCCGAAGACCAGCACCGCCGCCACCGTCGCCACCATCAGCATCGAGGGCGTGTCGATCCAGAACACCGGCCGGTCCAGGATCACGTCGCGCAGCGTGCCGCCGCCAACGGCCGTCAGGCAGGCGATGAAGATGAACCCCACGACATCCAGCTGCGACCGGCTTGCCACCAGGGCGCCCGCCAGCGCGAAGACCGCGACCGAGGCATAGTCCAGCACCGCCGTCACATGGTCGCCCGCCAGCACCTCGCGCGCCAGATCGGCAACCGGCGTCGTCATGCGCTGGCCCGCCCCGACCGGGCCTCGGGCTTGAAGGGGGCCATGCCCGCCCGCGCCAGTTCGTCGGCCCGCTCGTTCTCGGCATGGCCCGCATGGCCCTTGATCCAGCGCCAGGTCACCCTGTGCCGCGCCTGCGCCGCGTCCAGCCGTTGCCAGAGATCGACGTTCTTGACCGGCGGCCCCCCCGCGGTGCGCCAGCCCTTGCGCTTCCACCCCGCCATCCAGTCGGTGATGCCGTTCTTCACATAGGCGCTGTCGGTCACGATGGTGATTTCGGAAGGCCGCGCCAGCGTCTCCAGCGCCGAGATCGCGGCCAGAAGCTCCATCCGGTTGTTGGTCGTCAGCGCCTCGCCGCCCGACAACTCCCGCTCCTTGACCACGGCGCCCCCCTCGATCGCGCGCATCAGCACGCCCCAACCACCGGGGCCAGGGTTGCCGGAACAGGCGCCATCGGTCCAGGCAAACAGATCGGGCATCGGTCTCTTGTCCTTCCGGTCACTCCGCTTCCCCGGGGCCTAAGCCAGCCTTGCCCGCCCGTCCAGTGGCCGCGCGCGGGCCTCAGCCCAGAACGGGCACCACAAGGCACAGAAGCACCACTCCCGTCAGCAGCATCCTCAGCCGCATCCACCAGGCCGGGGCCAGTCCCCGGCGCCAGAACAGATGGTCCAGCCCCAGAAGGCCTGCGAACCCTGCCGCCAGTGCCAGCGCCGCGGCCTGTGGCCCGCCCCCCACCATAAAGAAAGCCCACAGCGCCGGCAGCACCGACAGCGCATAGCCCCGCGCGGCGACGGCCCCCGTGGCCCTTGTCGCGAACCCCCACAGCACGCCCGACATGAAGGCCAGGATCACCGTGCCATAGGCCAGCGTCACATGCGGCCCCACGAAACGCGGGCCGAACCAGCGCAGCCCCCAGTCCCCGAGCGGCGGAAAAGCCTCACTTGCCGCCCCCCATAGAAAGGGGATCAGGCCCATCAGCCCAAGGATCAGCGCCGCGCGCGGCACATCCCTCATGGCGCAAGCCCCCCGATCAGCGCAGTGATGCGCTTGGCCCGGGTGGGCGCGGTCCTGGCGGTCTCCACCTGATACAGCATCCCGCGCCGCCGCCCGGGTGTCAGGGCCTCCCAACGGTCAGTCAGGCCCGCCCCGCGCAGGGCCAGCGCCACATCCTCGGGCAGGTCCACCCGGTCATCCGGTGCCGGGCGCAGGCGCACCTCCAGCACCTCGCCCGGCGCAGCCCCGATCCGGTCAAGCAGGCTCTGCCCCGCCCAAAGGAAAACGCCCTCGACCACCGGCGCGCGCGTCAGCGCCAGGTTCACCGGATGCTCGTTCATCTCACCTTCCACCCGCTTCGCCCCCGCATCGAGCAGCGCGCCGGCCACGTCAGGCGGCAGGCGCAGCAGCGTGTAGCTCGCACGTCCCCAAACAACGGCCTCGATCCGCCCCTCAAAGCAGATCCAGTCGGTCATGCGGTCTCGCGCAGGATGCGGGGCACCTTGAACTCGACCCGCTCCTTGGCGGTCTCGACCAGTTCCACCGTTGTGTCGAACCGGTCGCGAAAGGCTTCGATCACCTCGTTGACCAGCACTTCCGGCGCGCTGGCCCCGGCGGTCACGCCCACGCGGCCAATCCCTTCCAGCGCCCGCCAGTCGATATCGGCTGCGCGCTGCACAAGCTGCGCATAGGGGCAGCCCGCGGCCCGCCCCACCTCGACCAGACGGCGAGAGTTCGACGAGTTCGGCGCCCCGATCACCAAAAGCGCATCGATTCGCGGCGCGATCTCCTTGACCGAGGCCTGCCGGTTCGTGGTGGCATAGCAGATGTCTTCCTTGTGCGGCCCGATGATCGCCGGGAACTTCGCCCGCAGCGCCTCGACGATGGCCGCCGTGTCATCGACACTCAGCGTCGTCTGGGTGATGAAGGCCAGACGCCCGGGGTCACGCACTGTCAGGCCCGCAACATCCTCCACCGTCTCCACCAACAGCACCTCACCCGGCGGCAGTTGCCCCATGGTGCCGATCGTCTCGGGGTGGCCGGCATGGCCGATCATCACCATCTGCAGGCCCGCCTCATGGTGGCGTTCGGCCTCGATATGCACCTTGCTGACCAGCGGGCAGGTGGCATCGACATAGATCATCTCGCGCCGCGCCGCTTCTGCCGGCACCGCCTTCGGTACGCCATGGGCCGAAAAGATGACCGGCCGATCCGCCGGCACTTCGTCCAGTTCCTCGACAAAGACCGCGCCCCGGGCGCGCAAACCGTCGACCACGAACTTGTTGTGCACGATCTCGTGGCGGACAAAGACCGGCGCCCCCCATTTCTCCAGCGCCATCTCGACGATCTTGATGGCGCGGTCCACGCCCGCGCAGAACCCCCGTGGGGCAGCCAGGTACAGGGTCAGGGGCGGCTTCGTCATGGGGGCGATGTCTCCGGCGGCGTTCTTCCGAGGTAAGGCGAAGGCCAGCTTTCGTCCAGCCCCTCACGTCAGGCGCCTGTCGGCGATCCCTTCGGCCTGGGGCGCAGAAAAGCCAAGGGGCCGGCGTTTCCACCGGCCCCTTCCGCGCCTTTCGGTCTCCGCACCGGGGCTTCCCCTCCCCGGGCGGGCCGGCTCACTTCGCCTCGATCTGCACATCCTCGCGCTCCGGCGCGGGGCGCGGTTCGCGGGGCGGGCGGCCGATCACGTCGCGCAACTCGTCCAGCTCGATGAAGTTGTCGGCCTGGCGGCGCAACTCGTCGGCGATCATCGGCGGCTGGCTGCGGATGGTCGAGACCACCGAAACGCGCACGCCCTGGCGCTGAAGGCTTTCGACCAGCGGGCGGAAGTCGCCATCGCCCGAGAACAACACGATGTGATCCACGCGCGGCGCCAGCTCCATCGCATCGACCGTCAGTTCGATGTCCATGTTGCCCTTGACCTTCCGGCGGCCCTGGCTGTCGGTGTATTCCTTGGCCGGTTTCGTCACCATGGTGAAGCCGTTGTAGTGCAGCCAGTCCACCAGCGGCCGGATCGGCGAATAGTCGTCGTTTTCCAGCAGGGCGGTGTAGTAGAAGGCGCGCAGAAGTTTTCCGCGCCGCATGAATTCCTGCCGCAACAGCTTGTAATCGATATCGAAGCCCAGCGCCTTGGCGGCGGCGTAAAGGTTCGAGCCATCGATGAACAGCGCCAGCCGATCATCCTTGTAGAACATATTGGTTCCTCATCAAAATCCTTCTCGCCAGACCAAACCGCTAACCGAAAAAATTGCCTGCGGGCTGAAACGAGTTGGCGAACTTGCGCAGATATCAGATAGTTCGGGGCATGCGGCAAGGCGCCCTATACGAAAGATTACCATTGGTTGACGCTGCGGAAAAGGTTTGCCTTGTCGCCTTGGGCGCGAATCTTCCTGTGGCAGGACAATCTCCGGATGTCACGCTGCGCCAGGCGCTTGCCCGGCTCGAGGCCTTGGGCCTCGGTCCGCTGCAGGCCAGCCCGCTCTATGCCACGCCCTGCTTTCCCGCCGGCAGCGGCCCCGATTACGTCAACGCCGCCGCCCGGCTGACCTGCTCCGCCCGGCTGTCGCCCCAGGCGGTCTTGGCCCATCTGCACACGGTCGAGCAGGAGTTCGGGCGCGAGCGCGTGCGCCGCTGGGGCCAGCGCACGCTCGATCTCGACCTGATCGCGATGGGCGATCTCGTCCTGCCCGATGCCGCGACCCATGGCCTCTGGCGCGACCTGCCGCCCGAGGAACAGGCCCGCCGCGCGCCGCAAGAGCTGATCCTGCCACACCCCCGCCTGCAGGACCGCGCCTTCGTCCTGGTGCCTCTCGCCGATGTCGCCCCCGACTGGCGCCACCCGATTCTCGACCGCAGCGTCATCCAGTTGCGCGACGCCCTGCCAGCCGCCGACCGGGCCGAGGTTCGCCGGATTCCCGGCTGATCGCGGGTCATTTGACCGGATTCTGTGCTTGTCAAGGATCTTGTCAGGCCTTACATAGGCCGTTCCATGCCCCCGATCCGAACTGGAGTTCCCCATGGCCCGCGTCACGGTCGAAGATTGCGTTGACAAGGTTCCGAACCGTTTCGAACTGGTGATGCTCGCCGCTCACCGCGCGCGCGAGATCCAGTCGGGTGCCCCGATCACCATCGACCGCGACAACGACAAGAATCCCGTCGTCGCCCTGCGCGAGATCGCCGACGAAACCCAGGCCGCCGAAAGCCTGCGCGAGCGAATGATCGAAAGCTACCAGACCCAGATCGAGGTCGACGAACCGGAAGAAGACAGCATGGCCCTTCTCATGGGCAGCGACGCCGACCGGCCGATGGCCGACGACATGTCGGAGGAAAAGCTGCTGCGCGCCCTGATGGAAGCGCAGGGCCAGAACTGAGGCAGCACGGCGCCCGGCGCGCGACCGGGCGGGGATGGGGCGAGGATGATCGACGTCGAAGACCTGATCGCCCTCGTCCGCAACTACAACCCGCGCACCAATGACGATCTGATCCGCCGGGCCTATGCCTACGGTCGCCAGATGCACGACGGCCAGTTCCGCCAGTCGGGCGAGCCCTACTTCACCCATCCCGTCGCGGTCGCAGCCATCCTGACCGAACAGCGGCTGGACGATGCCACCATCGTCACCGCCCTTCTGCACGACACGATCGAGGATACCAAGTCGACCTATTCCGAGGTCGCGCGCCTTTTCGGCGCCGAGGTGGCCGAACTCGTCGACGGCGTGACCAAGCTGACCAACCTTCAGCTCTCCTCCACCCAGTCCAAGCAGGCCGAGAACTTCCGCAAGCTCTTCATGGCCATGTCCAAGGATCTGCGCGTGATCCTGGTCAAGCTCGCGGACCGGCTGCACAACATGCGCACGATCAAGAGCATGAAGCCGGAAAAGCAGGCCCAGAAGGCCCGCGAAACGATGGAGATCTTCGCCCCGCTGGCCGGACGCATGGGCATGCAGTGGATGCGGGAAGAGCTGGAGGACCTGTCCTTCCGCGTCCTCAACCCCGAGGCGCGCAATTCCATCATCCGCCGCTTCATCACGCTTCAGCGCGAAACCGGCGATGTGGTCCACAAGATCACCGCCGATATCCGCCTGGAACTCGACAAGGCCGGGATCGAGGCCGATGTCTATGGCCGCGCCAAGAAACCCTATTCGATCTGGCGCAAGATGCAGGAAAAGGACCTGGCCTTCTCGCGCCTGTCCGACATCTACGGCTTCCGCGTCATCTGCAACACCGAGGGCGACTGCTACCGCATCCTCGGGGTGATCCACCAGCGCTGGCGCGCCGTGCCGGGCCGCTTCAAGGATTACATCAGCCAGCCCAAGACCAACGGCTACCGCTCGATCCACACCACCGTCTCGGGCCGCGATGGCAAGCGGGTCGAGGTGCAGATCCGCACCCGCCAGATGCATGAGGTGGCCGAGGCCGGCGTCGCGGCGCATTGGTCCTATCGCGATGGCGTCCGCGCCCGGAACCCCTTCGCCGTCGATCCCACCAAATGGATCGCCGCGATGACCGAGCGGATGGAAGAAGAAGACCACGACGAGTTTCTCGAGAACGTCAAACTCGAGATGTATTCCGATCAGGTCTTCTGCTTCACGCCCAAGGGGGATGTCGTGCAATTGCCACGCGGGGCCACACCGCTCGACTTCGCCTATGCGATTCACACCCGCATCGGCAATTCCTGCGTTTCGGCCAAGATCGACGGTATCCGCGTGCCGCTCTGGACGCGGCTCAAGAACGGCCAGTCGGTCGAGATCATCACGGCCGAAGGCCAGATGCCGCAATCAAGCTGGATCGACATCGTCACGACCGGCCGCGCCAAGGCCGCGATCCGCAAGTCGCTGCGCGAAGAGGATCGAGGCCGCTTCGTCAAGCTGGGCCAGGAACTGGCCCGTGCCGCCTTCGATCAGGTCGGGCGCAAGGCCACCGACAAGGCGCTGCGCACCGCCGCGCGCCAATTGGGTCTGGCCGATGAGCATGACCTGCTGGCCCGGCTTGGCAGCGCCGAGCTGACCGCGCGGCGCGTGGTCGAGACACTCTACCCCGAACTGTCCCTTGCCGCGACGGATGAGGTCGATACCCAGCGCCCGGTCGTGGGCCTTGGCGCCGACCAGACCTTCCGCCGCGCCAATTGCTGCCAGCCCGTCCCGGGCGAGCGCATCGTGGGCATCACCTATCGCGGCGCCGGCGTGGTCATCCATGCAATCGACTGCCCCGCGCTCGAGGAATTCGAGGAACAGCCCACCCGCTGGGTCGATCTGCACTGGCAAGCCGGTCGCCACAAGGCCGCCTACACCGTCAGCCTCGACCTCACGATCACCAATGACTCGGGCGTGCTCGGCCGGGTCTGCACCCTGATCGGCGAGCAGAAGGCGAACATCAGCGACCTGCGCTTCACAGACCGCAAGCCCGATTTCTACCGTCTGATCGTCGATGTCGATCTGCGCGATGTCGAGCATCTGCACATGGTGATGACCGCGCTCGAGGCCGAGACGCATGTGGCCGAAATCTCGCGCCACCGCGATCTCAGCCGCAAGCCCTGACGGCGCCCGGGTGTTCCGTCGTCGCCAGCCCCGCACGACGTTGCAGAATGCCCGTGAGTTTCTCTATCCCCGCCGGGGGTTTCGCCGGGCCTTTTCCTACCTGGTCCACCGGTTGCGCCGACTGCCCGATCAGCCGCACCGAATCGCGCGCGGCATCTTTGCCGGCATCCTCGTCTCCTTCACGCCGACCTTCGGGCTGCATCTGCTGCTGGCGGCACTTCTGGCCTGGATGATCCGGGGCAACATCGTCGCTGCGCTGATCGGCACCTTCATCGGCAACCCCATCACCTTCCCCTTCATCGCCACCGCCTCGGTGGGTCTTGGCCACTGGCTGCTCGGGGTCGATGCGCCGCTCTCGGCGCTTTACATCGTGGTGGCCTTTTCCGATGCGGGCGGCGAGTTCTGGCAGAACGTTCAGGCCATGTTCTCCAGCGCGCCCACCGAATGGCACCGGCTGTCGCGCTTCTACCAGACGGTCTATCGCCCCTATATGGTGGGCGGGGTGTTGCTGGGCACCGCGGCGGGGCTGGCCGGCTATGCTGCGGCTCTGCCGCTCATCCACACCTGGCAGCGCTTCCGCACGGCGCGCCGCGATGCGCGCTCGGCCCTGGTCGCGGCCTCCCGGCAACCCTCTGCCGACCCCGCTTCCGGGGGTGACGGCGGCGCAGGCTCGGGCTAGGTTCTGCCCCGGCGCGGCGGCGCAACGGTGCTGCCAGACAGAAAGGGACGGAACGGGATGAAACCTCTGGGGCGGCTCCGGTTGGGCGTGAACATCGACCATGTGGCCACGGTGCGTAACGCGCGCGGCACCACCTATCCCGATCCGCTGCGCGCGGCCCTTCTGGCCGAGGCGGCCGGGGCCGACGGGATCACCGCTCATCTGCGGGAAGACCGCCGCCACATCCGTGACGCCGATCTCGAGGCACTGGCGGCGGGCCTTTCGATCCCGCTCAACTTCGAATGTGCCGCCACGGCCGAGATGCAGGCCATCGGCCTGCGCCACCGCCCCCATGCCATGTGCCTCGTGCCGGAGAAGCGCGAGGAACGCACGACCGAAGGCGGGCTTGATGTAGCGGGCGACGAGGCGCGGCTGCGCGATTTCATCGCGCCCCTGCGCGAGGTGGGCATCCGCGTCTCGATGTTCATCGGCCATGCGCCCGCCCAGATCGAGGCTTCGGCCCGCATCGGCGCCGCCGTGGTCGAGCTGCACACCGGCCATTACTGCGACCTACATTACGAAGGCCGCTTCGCCGAACGCGATGCCGAGCTGGACGGTCTGCGTCACGGCGCGGCACTGGCCCATGAGCTTGGGCTCGAGGTACATGCCGGTCATGGGCTGACCTATGAAACCGTCGCCCCGATCGCGGCCATGCCACAGATGATGGAACTGAACATCGGCCACTTCCTGATCGCCGAGGCGATCTTCTCCGGGCTTGGGCCGGCAATCGAGGAGATGCGCCGCCGGATGGACGCGGCGCGGGACTGAAGGCTGTCGGTGATGCCCGAGCGTTTTTGTCTACATACGAATGCCATATGGAAGCCAGACGGTTTCCAGATCGGGGCAGGGGGCTTCTGATGATCCTCGGCATCGGCACCGACCTGTGCAACATCGACCGGATCGAGGCGACGCTCGCACGCTTTGGTGACCGCTTCCGCAACCGTGTCTTCACGCCGGTCGAACAGGCCAAGGCCGAACGGCGCAAGGATGTGGCCGGCACCTATGCCAAGCGCTGGGCCGCGAAAGAGGCCTGCTCCAAGGCGCTCGGCACCGGTCTGCGCATGGGTATATCGTGGAAAGACATGGCGGTAACCAATCTCCGCTCGGGCCAGCCCGTGATGCATGTCACCGGCTGGGCCGCCGAACGCCTCGCCACCATGACGCCGCCCGGGCACGAGGCGATCATCCATGTCACCCTTACCGATGATCACCCCTGGGCGCAGGCCTTCGTCGTGATCGAGGCCCGCCCTCTCTCGCCGCGCGCTTGACTCCACCCCGTCCCCCGCGCATGTAGCCCCAAACTCCGATCAAGTTGGAAAACCATGGCAACCAAGGCGAAATCACAGGGCGGGATCGTGGAAACGATCAAGACCGTCGTCTATGCCCTGCTGATCGCGGGTATCTTCCGTACCCTGTTCTTTCAGCCCTTCTGGATCCCCTCGGGCAGCATGAAAGACACGCTGCTGGTCGGCGACTTCCTGTTCGTGAACAAGATGGCCTATGGCTATTCGCGCTATTCCTGCCCCTTTGGCATCTGCCCGATCTCGGGGCGGCTCTTTTCCAGCGCTCCCGAACGCGGCGATGTCGTGGTATTCCGCCACCCGGTCAACGGCAGCGACTTCATCAAGCGCCTGATCGGCCTGCCGGGGGATACGGTGCAGGTCAAGAACGGCGTGATCTTCCTCAATGGTGTCGAGGTGCCCCAGGTACCCGACGGCGTGTTCGAGGAAATCTACGAGCCGCAAGGCCCCATGGGCCAACTTCCGCGCTGCGAGAATGACCCGGTGGGCCAGGGTGGCATCTGCACCCTGTCGCGCTTCCGCGAAACGCTGCCCCCGACCGAGGCTTTCCCCGAGGGTCGCACGCATGACGTGCTGAACATCGACGAGAACGGCTATGCCGACAACACCGATGTCTTCACCGTGCCAGAGGGCCATTACTTCTTCATGGGCGACAACCGCGACAACAGCCAGGACAGCCGCTTTCCGCAGTCGGTGGGCGGGGTTGGCTTCGTGCCCGAGGAATTCCTGATCGGCCGGGCAGACCGCATCATGTTCTCGTCGGCCGGCCGGTCGATGCTGTATTTCTGGACCTGGCGGCCCGACCGCTTCTTCAAGGCGGTGGAGTGAAGCTCTCGGCCGATCTCCAGGCCTTTGCGGGCCGGATAGGGCACGACTTCAGGCGGCCCGAACTTCTGGTGCGGGCCGTCACCCATGCCTCGATCTCGACCCCCGCGCGACCCGACAACCAGCGGCTGGAGTTTCTGGGCGACCGGGTGCTGGGCCTCGTCATGGCAGAGGCGCTTCTCGAAGCCGATCAGGGCGCCAGCGAAGGGCAGTTGGCCCCACGGTTCAACGCACTCGTGCGCAAGGAAAGCTGTGCCGACGTCGCACGGGAGGTGGGACTTGGCGATGTGCTGAAACTGGGCCGGTCCGAGATGATGTCTGGCGGCAGGCGGAAAGAGGCGCTGCTGGGCGACGCAATGGAAGCCGTGATCGCAGCCGTCTATCTCGATGCGGGGTTTGACGCCGCCCGGGCGCTGGTGCGCCGGCTTTGGGCTGCCCGCATCGGCACGGTTGCCGCCGATGCCCGCGACGCCAAGACCGCGCTGCAGGAATGGGCCCAGGCCCGCGGCCTGCCGCCCCCCGCCTATGTCGAGCTGGCACGCGAAGGACCCGACCACCAGCCGGTCTTCACCGTCGAGGCCCGGCTGGAAAACGGCGCTGCCGAGGCCGCGACGGCCGGAACGAAACGACAGGCCGAACAGGCCGCGGCCCGCGCATTGCTGGCCCGCATGGAGCAAGCCACATGACAGAGACCCGCGCAGGCTTCGTTGCGCTGATCGGCGAACCGAACGCCGGGAAATCGACACTGCTGAACCGCATGGTCGGGGCCAAGATCTCGATCGTCACCCACAAGGTCCAGACCACGCGCGCGCGGATCCGCGGTGTCTGCATGGAGGGGCAAAGCCAGATCGTGTTCGTCGACACCCCGGGCCTGTTCCGTCCGCGGCGGCGGCTGGATCGGGCGATGGTGGCGGCGGCCTGGGGAGGTGCGGCGGATGCCGACATCATCGTGCTTCTGGTCGAGGCGCATCGAGGCCTGACCGAAGGCACGGCGGCCATCATCGACCAGCTGCGCGATCGCGTCCCGCAGGGCCAGCCCGTGGCGCTGGCCATCAACAAGATCGACCGGGTGAAGGCCGAGGTCCTGCTGGGCCTTGCGGACGAGCTGAACCGGGCCTTTCCCTTCGTGAAGACCTTCATGATCTCGGCGGAAAAGGGCTATGGCGTGGATGATCTGCGCGAATGGCTGGCGGGCGAGGTGCCCGAGGGCCCCTGGTTCTACCCCGAGGATCAGATCGCCGATCTGCCGATGCGGATGATCGCCGCCGAGATCACGCGCGAGAAGCTGACCCTGCGCCTGCATGAGGAACTGCCTTATCAGCTGACGGTCGAGACCGAGAAATGGGAAGACAAGCCCGATGGCTCGACCCGGATCGACCAGCTCATCTATGTCGCCCGCGACGGCCACAAGGGCATCGTGCTGGGCAACAAGGGCGAGACGATCAAGGCCGTGGGTCAGGCCGCCCGGGCCGAGCTCATGACCTTTCTGGAACGCCCGGTGCACCTGTTCCTGCAAGTCAAGGTCCGGCCGGGCTGGCTGGAGGAAAAGGAACGCTTCGACGAAATGGGGCTTGATTTCAAGGATGGCGACTGATCGCCCCCCGACCTCCGCTGCCCGGCCGGGGCCGTGAGCGCGCCGCGCCTGACGGCGGGCTTCTGGGTGCAGGCCTATCTGGCCCGTCTTCGGCTGGCCAATGTGCCGGCCTATGTCACCGCGCGCGGCGATGACACGGCGGGTGCCGTGCTTGTCAAGGTGGCCACGCTCGACGGGCGGGCGCGGGCCTATCAGCGCAGCTTTGACATGGCGACGGGCGAGCGGGTCTGGATGCTTCTGACCGAGGGCGAGGAAGCCGCCGTCGACGCCGCCGTGGCCCGGCAGCGCAGTTTTGACCGCGATCTCTGGGTGATCGAACTGGAAGATCGCGCAGGCCGGACCCTGCTGGACGAGGACGGACTGGCCTGACCACCTTCGCTTGTTGATGCGGGCCTTGCGGGGCGCGCGGCTGCATGGATACTGCGACCCATGGAATGGCGCGATCAGGGGACGCTGATCTCGGTGCGAAAGCACGGGGAAAGCGCAGCGATCATCGAAGTGTTCACCGCCAGTCACGGGCGCCATGCGGGGGTTGTGCGGGGCGGTGGCGGGCGGCGGGCTGCGCCCGTGCTGCAGCCCGGTGCGCAGCTTGATCTCCACTGGCGTGCCCGGCTGGGCGAGCATCTGGGCGTCTTCACGGCAGAGCCGCTGAAAAGCCGGGCAGGGTTGCTGGCAGACCGCCCGGCACTGGCAGCCCTCAACGCGGTCTGTGCGCTGATCACCCGCGCCTTGCCGGAACGTGAACCGCATCCGGCCCTGTATCCGGCCACGGTGCGGCTGCTGGACGCGCTGCAGGGCACTGCCTGGGCCTGGGACTATCTGCGCTGGGAGCTGCTCCTGCTTGAGGAGATCGGTTTTGGCCTCGACCTCGCCTCATGCGCGGTGACCGGCGGGCGCGAGGGATTGGCCTATGTCTCTCCCCGCACGGGGCGGGCCGTCAGCCGGGAAGGGGCGGGCGACTGGGCCGACCGATTGCTGGACCTGCCGCCCGGGATGACCGGCGGGGCCGAAGATGCGGCGGGTCTGGCGCAGGGCCTGCGCGTGACGGGGCATTTCCTGCAACGCGAACTGGCGGGCGATGCGGGCCGCCCCCTGCCAGACGCCCGCGCCCGGCTGTTGGCGCTTTTGGTCGGACCAGCGCGAGGGTAAGGCGCAATCCCACCCTGCGATGTCGCGGGCGGCACAGATCCGCCCGGCCAAGACGGTTGAACTGCAGGCGGGAGAGGTTCCATGGTTACCCGCAACATTCCACTGTTCCTGCGCCACTCGCCCACACCGCGGGTCGAGGCCTTTGCCCTGCTTGCGGGGCTCGAGGCGGGGGTGAGGGGCATCCTCATTTCGGTCATGCCGCTGGTGCTTTACGAGGCGACGGGCGACGCGGCGGTCGTGTCGCGCATCTATTTCGCCATCGGGATCGCCTCGCTCATCTGGGGGCTGATGGTGCCCTGGGCCACGCGCTTTGTCCCGCGACGCTGGATGTATACCATCGGCACGCTGATGTACCTGATCGGGATGGCGCTGGCGCTGATAGGGGGCACAACGGCTGTGGCGCTGGCCATTCTGGTGAACGCGCTGGCCACGGTGACGATCTTTGTCTGCCTGAACGCCTATGTGCTGGATTACATCCAGCGGGCAGACCTCGGGCGGTCGGCTTCGCTCCAGATGCTCTATGCCGCGATCTTCTGGGCCGTGGGGCCGATGCTGGGCGTATGGCTGCGCACGCTTTGGGCCCCGGCCCCCTTTGTCGTGGCGGGGGGCTTTGCCATTGCGCTGCTCATCGCCTTCTGGATCCTGCGGTTGGGCAATGGCAAGCAGATCCAGCGCGCCAAGGGTCCGGCGCTGAACCCGCTCGCCTACCTGGGGCGGTTCTTCGCTCAGCCTCGGCTGATCGCGGGCTGGCTGTTCGCGGTGATCCGGTCCTGCGGCTGGTGGGTCTATGTGGTGTACCTGCCGATCTACTGCATTCAGGCCGGGCTGGGCGACAAGCTGGGCGGCGTGGCCCTGTCGGTGACGAATGCCATGCTGTTCTCGACGCCGCTGCTGCTGCGGCTGGTTCACCGGCTGTCGGTGCGTCGCGCGGTGGTGTTGGGCTTCCTCTGGGGCGGCGTGCTGTTCACGCTGGCGGGCCTGGCCGCGCCGCTGCCCTGGGTCGCGGTGGCGCTGATGCTGGTGGGGTCGATCAGCCTGGTCTTCCTCGACGTGGCGGGGGGGCTGCCCTTCCTGATGGCGGTCAAGCCGTCCGAGCGAACCGAGATGGCGGCGGTCTATTCCAGCTTCCGCGATGTCTCGGGCATTCTCACACCAGGGATCGCCTGGCTTGTGCTGCTGGCTGCGCCGGTCGCGGGCACCTTCGTTGCCGCGGGCCTAGCCATGGCGGGAACGGCGGCAGTTGCGGCGCGGCTGCACCCCCGGCTTGGCACGCCGCGCCCCTCGCGCGGGCTGGCCGTGCCGGGTGAGTAGCTGTCAGTCGAGCAGTCGCCGGGCGATGACCTGCGCCTGAATCTCGGCCGCCCCCTCGAAGATGTTCAGGATGCGTGCATCGCACAGGATACGGCTGATGCGATACTCCAGCGCAAAGCCATTCCCGCCGTGGATTTGCAGCGCATTGTCCGCCGCCGCCCAGGCCACACGGGCCCCCAAGAGCTTGGCCATGCCCGCCTCGAGGTCGCAACGCTTGTCATGATCTTTCTGCCAGGCGCTGAAACAGGTCAGCTGGCGTGCCACCATGATCTCGACCGCCATCATGGCAAGCTTGCCCGAGACACGGGGAAACTCGATCAGCGCCTTGCCGAACTGTTTGCGGTCCTCGGCATATTGCATTCCGGTTTCCAGGGCCGACTGCGCCACGCCCACGGCGCGGGCGGCGGTCTGGATGCGGGCGGATTCGAAGGTCTGCATCAGCTGCTTGAAGCCCTGCCCCTCGACCCCGCCAAGAAGGTTCTCGCCCTTCACCTTGAAGCCGTCGAAGGCCAGCTCGTATTCCTTCATGCCGCGGTAGCCCAGCACCTCGATCTCGCCGCCGGTCATGCCAGGGGTGGGGAAGGGGTGGTCATCGGTGCCCGGCGTCTTCTCGGCCAGGAACATCGACAGGCCGCGGTAATCGGTCGTCTCGGGGTCGGTGCGGGCAAGGAGCGTCATCACATGGGTGCGGGCGGCATGGGTGATCCATGTCTTGTTGCCCGTCACCTCCCAATCCGCGCCGACCTTGACCGCGCGGGTGCGCAGCGACCCTAGGTCTGACCCGGTGTTCGGTTCGGTAAAGACGGCCGTCGGCAGAATCTCTCCGCTGGCAAGCTTCGGCAGCCACTTCGCCTTCTGTTCCGGCGTGCCACCGCACAGGATCAGCTCTGCCGCAATCTCGCTGCGCGTGCCCAGCGAGCCCACGCCGATATAGCCGCGCGACAGCTCTTCGCTGACCACGACCATGCTGGCCTTCGACAGACCGAAGCCGCCGAATTCCTCGGGAATGGTCAGGCCAAACACACCCATTTCGGCCAGCCCGTCGATGATCTCCATCGGGATCAGCTCGTCCTTCAGGTGCCAGTCATGGGCAAAGGGGATCACCCGGTCATCGGCGAACCTGCGGAACTGCTCGCGGATCATCTCGAGCTCTTCCTCAAGCCCCGTGGCGCCAAAGGTTGCGCGCCCGTGGTTGTCGCGCATCAGGGCCACCAGACGGCTGCGCACAGCGGGCGTGTTGCCAGCGGCCACCAGAGCCGCAATGGCGCCGCCCTGCCAGGGCGCCAGATCCTCCGACGTCAGGCCCAGATCCTGGGGGCGCACGATCTCGCCCTGGCTCATCGGAATGCCGCCCGCAATCTGGGCCAGGTATTCGCCAAAAGCGATCTGCAGGATCAGTGCCTCCATCTCGCCGAACTGGCCGGATTGCTGCAACCGCTCGGCCCAGGCCTGCATCTGGCGGAGTGCCTCGGCATAGGTTGCAAGCCAGGCCACGCCATGGGCCGCTGTCTGCTCGGCCTCAAGCCGGGCGGCGGAAACCTTGCCATCGCGGCTGACCAGCGCCCGCAGCCGGTCGCGCGCGGTCTGCGACAGCGCCATGACCTGCGCCGCGGCCTCGGACGCCAGGGATGTCAGTCCGGGCAGCACGGCAGTCGGGGCGAGGGTCTGTCCATCATGGGCCATGGCGGGTCTCCGGCGATTCAGATGCCCGGTCTAGCTAGATCCTTTGCAGTCGCAGCGCAACAAAAATACCCATTGCTGCGTCACAACGAAGCAAAATGACCCATGCGATGCAGCCTCAGGCCGCGATCTCACGCGGGACGATGAAGTCAAGCACGGCCGCCGTGCCATAGCGGGCCTCTTCCCACGAGGCGATGTCGAACTCGGCGACCAGCGTCGCCCCCGTGGGATAGCGCGAGAACTCGCGCGACAAGGGTGGGCGGGCCACCAGCCGCTGGGCAAATTCGGCAATCCCTGGGTTATGGCCGATCATCATCACCGTATCGGCCCTGGCATGGCGCAGGACCGCCAGCATCACATCTGGCCCCGCGTGGTACAGGGCGGGCTTCAGTTCCAGGATCGGCGTGCCCGGCAGGGCGGGGGCGATGCCGGACCAGGTCTTGCGGGTGCGCAGCGCATCCGAACAGAGCACTTCATCCGGGACATAGCCGCGCGACGACAGCCAGTCGCCCAGATCGGCCGCCGCGGCCTTGCCACGCTCGTTCAGGGGGCGGTCATGGTCGGGGGTGGTGGGATCGTCCCAGCTGGATTTCGCATGGCGGGTCAGGATCAGGCGTTTGGTCATCGGTGAAACTGCCCCATGTGATAGGCCGACTGTTCGGCCATCCTTGCATGTGCAAGGGACAGCGGGCAAGCGCGGCGCACTGCGCAGCCGCCGGCCATGCAACCGCGGCCCTCGGGGCTGTCGAGGTAGGTGTGACAGGCCGGGACATCATAACCCGAGCCCGTCAGCGCGCGGGGCGGGCAAGCGGTCAGGCAGGGCTTGTCGGCACAGGCCGTGCAGGGCGAGGGGCCCGCTGGCGGCAAGGGAAATTCTTCCTTGAGCGCAAGCGCCCCGCGGAACGAGACCCAAAGCCCCGCACTGTCATGCACCAGCAGCCGCACCGGCGAGACATGGCAGCGTCCGCTGCGCAGCGCCCAGGTGTAGAAGGGCCGATAGGGGGGGCCGCCAAAGGGGAACAGGGCCTTGGCCCCCAGCGTGCAGGCAAGTTGCCCGATGACCCGGCGCGACCAGCGGTCAACCGGGTCGGGCTCGCCATCGGACCATTCCTGGCTCGAGGTCAGCAAGGGCCAGAAGCGGGGGCCATCCGGCCCGATCAGCAAGAGCGTGCGGGTGCCCTTGGGCAGGTCGTCCTCCGGCGATGCCTGAAAGCCGCCCAGAACGACAAGCCCTTGCGCGGCAAGGCTTTCGGTCAGCCTTGCCAGTGCTTCGCTCATCGACGACGGGGCTTTACCCGGGGCTCGGTCGAGCGGATCTGGCTGCCAGCGCCGTGGTCGGTGAACAGCTCCAGCAGGCAGGCATTGGGCACCCGCCCGTCCAGGATCGTGACGGCGCGCACCCCCTGCTCAAGTGCGGCCAGGGCGGTCTCGGTCTTGGGAATCATGCCGCCGGCAATGACCCCCTCGGCGGTCATCTGGCGCACCTCTTCGGGGGTGATCTGGGTCATCACGTCGCCGGCGGCGTTCTTCACGCCCGAGACATCGGTCAACAGCAGCAGCCGGTCCGCCTGCAGTGCCCCGGCGATGGCGCCGGCGGCGGTGTCGCCGTTGACGTTGAAGGTTTCGTTGTCGTTCATGCCGGTGGCAACCGGGGCGACCACGGGGATGATGCCGGCGTTGTAGAGGTCGCGCAGGACCTGCACGTTCATCTCGACAGGGCGGCCCACGAAGCCCAGTTCGGGATCGTCGGCCTCGCAGACCATGAGGTCGTCATCCTTGCCCGAGATGCCCACGGCGCGGCCACCCTGGTCGTTGATGGCCTGCACGATGCGCTTGTTCACAAGGCCCGACAGGATCATTTCGACCACCTCGACCGTGGCCTTGTCGGTGACGCGCTTGCCTTTGACGAACTGCGACTGGATGCCGAGTTTTCCCAGCATTTCATTGATCATGGGCCCGCCGCCATGCACCACGACGGGGTTCACCCCGACCTGGCGCATGAGCACGACATCGCGGGCGAACTCGGCCATCGCGGCATCGTCCCCCATGGCGTTGCCGCCGAATTTCACGACGACAACGGCGCCGGAGTAACGCTGCAGATAGGGAAGCGCCTCGGACAGGATCCGGGCGGTGGCGATCGAGTCACTCATCGTGGCGGTCTGCTTTCTCATGGCGGGCGGCCCCTGTTCACGGGTCCGTCCTAGACCCTTTCCACCCCCCTGCCAAGGCATTCGGCAGGGGTCTGGAAAGCCTATGGAAAGCATATGGCAAACGTATGTAGACAGAAAGGCTCGGGTATTCGTCTCGCCAGGCTGCGCGCGCGCCACTGGCGCGTCAGCCCGCCCCTATTCGAGACCGGCGATCAGGGCGCGCAGGGTCTCGATCCCCTCGCCCTTTTCCGAACTTGTCACCACGATCTCGGGGAAGGCGGCAGGGTGCTTCGCCAATGCGCCGCGCACCTGGGCCAGCGTCGCCTCGCGCGTGGCCTGGTTCACCTTGTCGGCCTTGGTCAGCACCGCCTGGAACGTCACGGCAGAGCGGTCCAGAAGCGTCAGGATCTCGTCATCCACGGCCTTGATGCCATGGCGCATGTCGATCAGCACGAAGGCGCGGCGCAGGGTCTGGCGACCCGACAGATAGGCCTTGAGCAGCGCCTGCCACTTGGCCACCACGGCAACCGGCGCCTCGGCATAGCCATAGCCGGGCAGGTCGACGAGGTAGCGGCTGTCCCCCAGCGCGAAATAGTTGATCTCTTGCGTGCGCCCCGGCGTGTTCGAGGCGCGGGCAAGGGTCTTGCGCCCGGTCAGCGCGTTGATGAGGCTGGACTTGCCCACATTCGAGCGGCCCGCAAAGCAGACCTCGAGCCGGTCGGCCGGCGGCAGGCCGTTCATTGCCACCACGCCCTTCACGAAGGTCACGGGGCCAGCAAACAGAAGCCGGCCGGCCTCGCGCGCGGTGTCTTCGGGTTCGGGGGCCTGGGGGAAGGGCAGCGTCGTCATGGCAGCACCACGGTGTCGCCGACCGCGACGACCCCGCCCGAGACCACGCTGGCGTAGACGCCGAAATCCTGGTGCCCGAAGGCAGCGTCGAGCGCGGCCAGCGTCTCGGCATCGGCAAGGCCGGTCTCGGGGTTGGCACAGGTGGCGCGGCAGCGGGTGATGCGTTCCTCGATGCGCAAGACGCAATCGCCCAGGCGCAGTTCCTGCCCGATCAGGCCGAACTCGGACCAGGGCTCCATCCCGTCGAGCCAGAGGTTGCCCCGCCAGCGGTGGATCGACAGGTCAAGGCCCATCCGCCGCCCGAGGTCGCGGTTCGAGCCGAGGTTCAGCACCGCAATCCAGGGGTCGGGCACATCGGTCATCGGCCGGTCGGCCACATGGACGAGATGCGAGAGGCCGGGGCGGTTTTCCGGCCAGAGCGGGCGGAGCCAATCGACCAGCGCCGCCGCCTGGGCGGGGTCGTCGGGCGCGACGGTCAGGCTGCCGGCGGTGGGATGGCTGAGGGTCAGGCGGCGCGCAGCCTCGTCCGAACGGCAGGTGATGGCCATGAGCGCGGGCGAGGCCCAGCCGCGCAGGAAGTTCATCTTGGGAACCCAGCCCTCGGGCTGGCCATCGAAGCGGGCGGCCTCATGCGCGATGGCCCATTCCCTGTCAAAGGGAAAGGCGCGCCCCGGGGTGAGGCGCGCGCTTTCGATCTGTTCATATCCGGCGGATTTCACCGGATGGCGGCAGAGATGGGCGACCTGCGCCATGGGCCTGGCCCCTATTTCTTGCTGTCGGTCTTCTTGCTTGCGGCTTTGGCCGAGGGTTTTGCGGGGCTGTTGGCCGCAACCTCTGCCGGCTTGCGCTTCACGCTCGACTTGATGTTGCCGAAGAAGTCGGGCTTGGCGCCATGGCTGCGCATGATCAGGTACTGCTGCACGAAGGTGATCGTGTTGTTCGTGATCCAGTAAAGCACGAGACCCGAGGCAAAGCCGCCCAGCATGAACATGAAGACCCAGGGCATCCAGGCAAAGATCATCGCCTGCGCCGGGTCGGTGGGCGCGGGGTTGAGCTTTTGCTGGAGCCACATGGTGATGCCGAGCAGGATTGGCAGGATGCCGATGAAGATCAGCGCCAGAATGCTGCCCGGTGCCGGTGCGGCCCAGGGCAGAAGCCCGAACAGGTTGAACAGCGACGACGGATCGGGGGCCGAGAGATCCTTGAGCCAGCCGAAGAAGGGGGCGTGGCGCAGTTCCAGCGTGACGAAGATCACCTTGTAGAGCGAGAAGAAGATCGGGATCTGGATCAGCACGGGCAGACAGCCCGCCGCCGGATTGACCTTCTTGTCCTTGTAGAGCTGCATCATCTCGCGCTGGAGCTTCTGCTTGTCTTCGCCGGCGCGTTCCTTGAGCGCCTCCATCTCGGGCTGCAGTTCCTTCATGCGGGCCATCGAGACGTAGGATTTGTAGGCCAGCGGCAGCACGATGACCTTCAGCACGAGCGTCAGCGCCATGATGGCCAGGCCCATGTTGCCGATGAAGCCATGCAGCCAGTGCAGCACCATGAAGATCGGCTTGGTCAGCATGTAGAACCAGCCCCAGTCGATCGAATCGACGAAGCGTTCGACGCCTTCCTCGTTCTGGTAGTGGCGCAGCACCTCCCATTCCTTGGCGCCGGCGAACAGGCGCGACTCGGTCGAGGCGGTGGCGCCGGGCGCGACGGTCATCATCTCGCTGCGCACGGTGGTGCGGAAGACATCGGTCTGGGGCAGGTATTTGGTGACCGTGGTGAAGGGCTTGCCCTGTTCTGGCACCAGGATTGTCTGCCAGTAGTGGCCGGTGAAGCCGATCCAGCCCGTGGTTGCGCCTTCGACCAGATCGGCGGGGCCGCCTTCGGCCGCGACGACCTCGAGTTCCTGCACGTCGGAATAGCCCGATTCCTCGAGCGTGCCGTTCGTCATGCGGATCACGCCTTCGTGCAGGATGAAGAAGTTCTGCGTGTCGGACGGGATGCCGTGGCGTTCGACAACGCCATAGGGGTAGAGCGAGACCGGCGCACCGGTCTGGTTCTGCACGGCCTGGGTGACGGTGAACATGTAGTCATCGTCGATCGCGAAACGGCGGGTGAAGGTCAGGCCCTTGCCATTGTCCCAGGACAGCGTCACCGGCTGGCCGGGCGCCAGCGTGGAGCCTTCGGTCTGGGTCCAGACCGTGTTCGGCCCGGGCAGGTCGGCCGCCGGGATGGAGGCATCGCTGCCCCAGCCGTAGAGGGCGTAGTAGGACTCGGGCTCTCCCACCGGGGTGAGGAGCCGCACGAGCGGCGAGTCGGGCGCGATGGTGACGCGGTAATCCTTGAGCAGCAGGTCGTCGAGCCGCCCGCCGGTCAGGGCGATGGAGCCCGAGATGCGGTCCGTGTCGATGGAGAGCCGGGCGGTTTCCGGGGCGGCATCAGGCTCGTTGCCCTCGGCGCCGGTCGCCGCGGCGGTGGTGCCGGCGGCCTCGGTCGTGGCGACGGCGGCGGCGGGTTCCGGCGTGGCGGTGGTTTCGGGGGGCGGGAACAGCAGGAACCACACCAGGATCACGGCGAAGCTGAGGGCTGTTGCGAGGATGAGGTTCTTGTTCTGATCGTCCATAAGGACCACCGCCTTGCTGTCAGAGTTTGCGGTGGTTCAACAGAAGGGGGGGGGAAGGTCAAGCGATTTTCCCCCGGCGGGCTCTGCCGCCACGGCGGAAAGCGGGGCACGGGCGCGGGATGCGGGCGGCAAGCCGGCCCATTCCCCGGTGCGCCGGGAAGCCCCTGGTCGCCTAGCCCGCGCGGTGGCGCAGGCTGGGGGGGCGGGGTGTGGTCGAGGCGTGCCTGCGGATCCACTCGACCGTGTCCTCCAGCGCCATGGGCCGGCCAATGCCGAAGCCCTGCACATGGCCGCAACCAAGCTGGGCCAGCATCGCATGCTCGCCCTGGGTCTCGACCCCTTCGGCCAGGGTGTCGAGGCCCAGCCGGTCGGCCAGCGACAGGATCGCCGAGACGATCCTCTGTTGGTCGCGGTCGTCGTCAACCCGGGTGACCATGCTGCGGTCGATCTTGATGCGGCGCACCTGGAAGCGGCGCAGGTTGGTGATCGAGGCATGGCCGGTGCCGAAATCGTCAAGGTCGATGCCACAGCCGAGCGCGGCCAGCGCGGCCACGTTGCGCACGATCACGTCATTGTCGGTCTGGGTGACGACGGTTTCCAGGATTTCGACTGTCAGCCGGGCGGGCGACAGGTCGAAGCGGTCAAGCTCCCACTGGATGCGCTCGGGCAGGCGGGGGTTGCGCAGTTCGGCGGCCGAGAAGTTGACGGCGACCGTGGGCACGGCGAGCCCCGCCTTGTCCCAATGCGCAAGCGCCGAGAGGGCGTGGAACAACATCACCTCGCCCAGGCGTTCGGAAAGGCCAGCCTCCTCCAGCGGTGTAAGAAACTCGCCGGGCAGCAGAAGCCCGCGTTCGGGATGGTGCCAGCGGGCCAGCGCCTCGAAGCCCGTGACTGCGCCGGTGTCGGTCGAGATCTGGGGCTGGAAATGCGGGCGTATCTGGCCGGCGTCGAGCGCGGCCTCCATCGCGTCGCGGCTGGCCTCGCGGTCGGCGCGGGTGCGGGCCATGTCGGGGGCGAAACTGCGGATGCCGCCCGGGCCATGGCGCAGCGCCACATCGGCCGCGACCTGCGCCGCGTCGAGCAAGGCGCGGCCGGTGCGTTCGGGCGCGCGGGCGACCAGGCAGAAGCCGACCGAACAGGTGACATAGACCGGCCCGCCCTCGAGGCTGATGGGCGCGGCGAGCGCCGCCTGCAGGCGACCGGAGATCTGGATCAGCGTTTCCAGATCGACCCGACGCACGGGGCCGAGCGCCACGGCAAAACCGCCGCCCTCCAGCCCCGCGACGGTGTCGCCCCGGCGCAAGGCGCCCAGGAGACGGTCGCCACACAGGTGCAGGATCTCGGACTGGGCGGCGCGGCCGTAGCGATCGACCAGGCGGTCGGCCTCATCGAACTGCAGAACGAGGCAGGCGGTGGTCTGCCCCGTCTGTTCCTGCCGCGAAAGCGTGGCGTCGAGCGCCTGGACCAACTGGTTGCGATGGCCAAGGCCGCCTTGCCAGACCGCCGGCGGCGCGGGGGGCAGCCCGCCGAACAGGCCGGTCAGCGCAAAGAGGGCCGGCATGGCCAGCGCGGTCAGCACCAGGGCCCGTTCCCCGCCCAGCCAGAAGGCGGCCAGCGCCAGGGCGGGAATGAACAGCGTCATCTCGGGCCGCCGGAGCGCCGCGCCGATTTGGGCAAGCGCCCGGGTAAAGCCGTTCGATGCGATCCGCATGCCATGCCCCTTTCCCGCCGGGCAGGCCGTTACCCGGTCACGGTCAGGCTAGGGCTGGCGGTTCAGGGCAGTGTTAACGGCCAAGCTGAAAATACCGCGCATTTTCACGAGTCTGTGCCGCCGCCCTGACCCAGCGCCAGCCCCGCGAAATCGAAAAGGGCGGGGTCGAGCAGATGCGAGGGTCGCGTGTTCATCAAGGCGCGGAACATCACCTGACGGCGGCCGGGGCTGCGCGCCTCCCATCCGTCGAGGATCTGCTTGACCTGCTGGCGTTGCAGGCCGTCCTGGCTGCCGCAGAGATCGCAGGGGATGATGGGGAAGTTCATGCCGCGCGCGAACTTCTCGCAATCGGCCTCGGCCACGAAGGCCAGCGGGCGGTAGAGAAACAGATCGCCATCCTCGTTTACGAGCTTGGGCGGCATGGTGGCAAGCCGGCCGCCGTGGAAGAGGTTCATGAAGAAGGTTTCGAGAATGTCGTCGCGGTGATGGCCGAGGACCACGGCCGAACAGCCTTCCTCGCGCGCGATGCGGTAGAGATTGCCGCGCCGCAGCCGCGAGCAGAGCGAACAGAAGGTGCGGCCCTGCGGGATCTTGTCCATGACGATGGAATAGGTATCGGCATATTCGATGCGATGGGGGATCTGCATCCGAGTCAGGAACTCGGGCAGCACGGTGGCCGGAAAGCCGGGCTGGCCCTGGTCGAGGTTGCAGGCCAGAAGCTCGACCGGCAGCAGGCCGCGCCACTGAAGTTCTGTCAGCACCGACAGCAGCGTGTAGCTGTCTTTCCCGCCCGAGAGGCAGACGAGCCAGCGCGCGCCGCGTTCGACCATGCCATAGGTCTCGATCGCCTCGCGCACCTCGCGCACGAGGCGTTTGCGCAGCTTCTTGAACTCGGTCGTGTCGGGCGCGCCGCGCAGGATCGGCGGCAGGTCGTCGGTTTCATCGAACATGGGCGGTCCCGCAGGCAGGGGCAGATGGCGGCTGATCGGCCGGATGCATCCGGTCGCGCTGCTGCCGCGTATAAGGCAGGACAAGCAATGGGGGAAGGCGCGATGCGCTGGATGATACTTGCGGCGGTGCTGTTGCTGGGGGCCTGTGCCGGAAAGCCCGGACCGGATGACGCGCTGCTGAGCGACCGCAAGCTGAACCTCGAGGAGTTCTTCGACGGGCGTACCGTGGCGCATGGCCAGTTCCAGGATGCCTTCGGCACCGTGCGGCGCCGCTTCGTGGTCGAGATCGAGGGCGACTGGCAGCCCGAGACCGGCACGCTGACGCTGGACGAGAACTTCGTCTACGAGGATGGCACCACCGAGAACCGGCTGTGGACGCTGACGAAGACCGGCGAGGACAGCTGGACCGGCACCGCCCCCGGCGTTCTGGGCACCGCAAGCGGGATCGAGCGCGGCGACACGTTCAACTGGACCTATCGCATCGACCTGCCCGTGCCCGACGGCACCCTGCGCGTGGGCTTTGACGACTGGATGTGGCTGCTGACCGAGGACCGGCTGCTGAACATCGCCTATATGCGAAAGGCGGGGGCGCGGATCGGGCAGGTGACGATCTTCTTCGAGAAGAAGTAGGGGTGGGGCTCCTATGTGGACGAAGCGGACGTCCACTTGTCTGACCTCGATTTCCAGTGATCCTAGGGCAAAAAACATGGACAGGGCCAAAACAGAGGCGGATAGTCGTCCGATTGGCACTGGGGACACGTCATGGCGCTTGAAGTGATCGGCTCGGGGTTCGGAAGGACCGGAACGAAGTCTCTGAAAGCCGCCTTGGAGCGGCTGGGCTATGGGCAGTGTCATCACATGCACGAAATCGTGGTGAACCCTGACCAGGTCGCCCACTGGCAGAAAGTGGCAGCAGGAGAAGCTGTAGACTGGAACACGGTCTTCGCCGGGTACAAATCGCAAGTGGATTGGCCGGGCGCGCATGTCTGGCGCGAACTGGTTGACGCATTTCCAGACGCGAAGGTCGTCCATACCATACGCCCCGAAGAGAAATGGTGGGCCAGCTTCGACAAGACCATCGGCAAGCTGATGGCCCGGTATGAGGAACTACCGCTACCGCCGCACATTCGCGATATTCTCTCGGCGTGGAACGATCTTGCTGGCAAGGGCACCTTTGGCGGCGTCTTGGATGATAGGGAAGTCGGACTGGCTGCCTATCGCCGCAGGACGGAAGAAGTGCGCGATGCGCTTCCGGCCGATCGCTTGCTCGTCTTCGATGTGGCGGAAGGATGGGGTCCCCTCTGCGCGTTCCTTGAGGTCGAGGTCCCCGACGAGCCGTTTCCGCATCACAACCTGCGGGCCGACTTCTGGGAAGTGCTCGGCGGGGAACCTGCTTGATCCACGGTTCTGAAGGCAATGATCCATCTGGGGAGAGCTGGAACACTCGATCAGGATATTCCCGCCCTGTGCTTGTGCGAAGTCGATTGCTGCCCCTTTGATGAACGGCCGCTATGAGCTCAAACCAACCCATCCAAGGCCCATGGTCCCCCGTCCAGCGTGCGGAAGGCCACCCCCGGCCCGGCGGCTCTGTCGGGCCCTGGCCTACCTCGGATCGAGGCTTGTCGTCACGAACCGGTCGATCATGGCGTTGACCTGATCTGGCACCTCGAGCTGGCAGAAATGGCCCGAGCCGACGGTGCGGCCGAAGGCGATCTGGGGGAAGAGTGCGGCGAGGGCCGCGATGTCGCAGCGGGCGGCGGGTTCGTTGGCGGAGATGTAGAGAAGGGGCACGCGCAGGCGGCCCTGGGCCGCCCGGGCATCGAAGCCAAGGATGCCGGCGTAGGCCTCGGACATGACATGCTGGGGGGCGGACGACATCACGTCGAGGATCCAGCGGCACTGCGCGGGATCGTCGGTGGGCAGGAAGAAGGCGGTCGAGACCAGGTGGCGCAGCGCCTCGCGGTGCTCGGGGCCGCGCAGGGCAGCGATGAAGCCCGGGATGACCCGGTGCGAGGCCTCGGTCGGGATGATCGAGGAATCGAGCATCACGACACCGCCCGGGAGGTCTGGGTGGCGGGTGGCCAGGTCGAAGGCGACGATGCCGCCCATGCTGTGGCCGATCACCAGCGGGCGGGACAGGCCAAGCTGGGTGCAGAGCCAGGCGAGATCATCGGCGAAGCCGGATATCGGATAGGGCTGTACTGGCTTGTCGCTTTCGCCATGGCCGCGCAGGTCGACCGAGACGACCGTATGGCCGAGGGCGGCGAAATGGGTGGCCTGGGGGGCGAAGAACCGCCTGTCGCAGCACCAGCCATGGACGAGAACGACCGGGCGCCCGGGACCGTCGATCCGGTCATATGCCAGAGCGATGCCGTCGCGGTTCAGGTGGGGCATGGGGGAGCCTTTCGCCAGTGGGAACGGCCGATCCTTGGCCGGGGATGTGGCCCTGTCCAGCATTTTCGCAACGGCGTCAGGGGTCGGGGGCGCTGTCCCCGGCGGGCGGGACGGGGTCGTAGCCCGAGCCGCCCCAGGGGTGGCAGCGGCCGATGCGGCGGGCGGCAAGCCAGCTGCCCTTGACTGCGCCATGCGTCTCGAGCGCCTCGAGCGCATAGGCCGAGCAGGTGGGCTGGTAGCGGCAGCCATGCCCGACCCAGGGGCTGAGGACCAGCCGGTAGGCGCGCACGGGCAGCGCGACCAGATGGGCGAGGGGCGTCACTTCGGCCGCCGCTCGGCGTGGATTTGCCCCATCGCGGTCTGCAGATCGGCGAGCAACGCGGCAAAGGGGCGGTCGATCGTTGCCACAGGGCGGCCGACCAGCACGTAGTCCCACCCGGGGCGGGCCGTGGCGGGCAGGATGGCGCGGGCGACCTCGCGCAGGCGGCGGCGGGCGCGGTTGCGCGCCACGGCATTGCCGATCTTCTTGGAACAGGTGAAGCCCACGCGCGCCGCCGGGCTGTCATCGCCGCGGCGGCGGGCCTGAAGAAGAAAGCCGGGCGTGCCCTGGCGCCGCGCCTGGGCGGCCCGCAGGAAATCGGCACGCCGCGTGAGACCTTCCAGACAAACGCAAACCGCCGGCTGGCCCGGGGCTGCGGCGGCTGTGCCGCTTGTCGCCCCTGCCTCCGGCGGTGTCATGCCAGGCATCCCGTGTCTGGGAAGCGTGCCGGCCCCGGTCAGGCCGACAGTTTCTTCCGGCCCTTGGCGCGGCGCGCGGCCAGCACCAGACGGCCACCTTTGGTCGCCATGCGGGCGCGGAACCCGTGGCGCCGCTTGCGGACCAGGTTCGAGGGTTGATACGTGCGCTTCATAGCGGCTCTCCATCATTCAGGCTGCCCGAACCGCATGGGATTCGAGGGCGCCCCTATTCGAAGCCCGTCCTTTACGGGCGACCGCCGCCCAAGTCAATTCGCCCGCGCCGCTTTTTGTGCAAGTTTTCGCGGCGTCGGGCCGGTATGGGAAACCGCCCCGAGCTCAGGCGGGGGCGCGGCCACCGGCGGGGCTCTGCCGGCGGGACGCAGATCGGGGCCGGCCCAGATGCATGGGCCTGTTTCTTGGCGAAACTCTTTGATAATGCTGCCGTCAAGCAGCGGGCGGCCCAGGACGGACGACGGGGGCCGCCGCGCGGCAGGCAGCAGGCGTGCCGCGCCGGGTGTGGCGCGGCGACGAGGGGCAGACCGGAGTGAAGACGGGGCGGCAGTCAGTTCTGAACACGCTGTCGGGGCGGTTCCTGCTGTTGACCGTGGCCTTCGTGATGCTGGCCGAAGTGCTGATCCTGGTCCCCTCGGTCGCGCGGTTCCGGGCCGATTACCTAATGGACAAGCTGGAAAAGGCGCAGATCGCCTCGCTCGCCACGCTGGCCACCAACGATCTGATCGGGCCGGAACTGGAGCGCGAGCTTCTGGCCAACGCGGGCGTTTACAACGTGGTGCTGCGGCGCGACGAGGTGCGGCAACTGGTGCTGTCCTCGGAGATCCCCGAACCGATCTATGCCACCTATGACCTGCGCGCGGCCAGCCCCTGGGCGCTGATCCGCGATGCGCTCGCGCTGATCCTCGACTCGCAGAACAGGGTGATCCGCGTGATCGGCAACCCGGTGCAGCAGGCCGGGCTGCTGATCGAGGTCACGCTGCCGACCGACCCGCTGCGCAAGGCGCTGATCGATTATGGCCTGCGGATCCTGATCCTGTCGGCGCTGATTTCGGCGGTGACGGCGCTGCTGCTGTTTCTGGCGGTGCAGCAACTGCTTGTCGGCCCGATAAAGCGGGTGGTGAACCATATAACCGCCTATGCCGACGCGCCCGAGGATGCACGGCGCATCATCACCCCCACCGCCGGCGTGCGTGAGTTGCGCGAGGCCGAGGATGCCTTGCAGACCATGCAGACCCAGCTGACCGGTGCCCTGCGCCAGAAGGAACGGCTCGCGCAGCTGGGCAGCGCGGTGGCCAAGATCAGCCATGACCTGCGCAATGTCCTGACAACGGCCCAGCTTTTTGCCGACCGGATCGAGGGCAGCGCCGACCCGATGGTGGCCCGGGCCGCGCCCAAGCTGGAAGCCTCGATCCGCCGGGCGGTGAGCCTGTGCGAGACGACGCTGGCCTTTGGCCGCGCCGAGGAGCCGCCGCCGCAGATGTCGCGCTTTGCGCTGGCGCCCCTGTGCGCCGAAGTGGCCGAGGCCGAGGGGCTGGAGGAGGGCGGGTCGGTGTCCTGCCTGGTGGACATGGCCCCCGGGCTGACGATCCGGGCCGACAGCGAGCAGCTTTACCGGGTGCTGTCGAACCTACTGCGCAATGCACGCCAGGCGATCGAGGCGACGGGCCAGCCGGGCACGGTCGAGATCAGTGGCGGCGAGGACGATGCCGACTGGTGGATCAAGGTCGGCGACACCGGCCCGGGCCTGCCGCCCAAGGCGCGCGAGCACCTGTTCACCGCCTTTCAGGGGGGCACGCGCAAGGGCGGCTCGGGCCTGGGTCTGGCCATTGCGGCCGAGCTGGTGCGGGGCCATGGCGGTACGCTGGAGCTTCTTCGCAGCGATGCCGAGGGGACCGAGTTCCTGATCCGGCTGCCGAAGTCGTTGCCCTCGATGGAGCCGATCTGAGCTTTTCGATTTCGGCCTTGCAATGCCCGGCGCGGGGGTCTAAATGCCAGCGCACTGCGGACCCGTAGCTCAGCTGGATAGAGCATCAGACTACGAATCTGAGGGTCGGGCGTTCGAATCGCTCCGGGTCCGCCATGAAATTTCAAGGGCTTGGGTGGAAACACCCAGGCCTTTTTGCTTTTCGGGCCCGGCTGTTTCGAGCGCTTGGCCGTTGCCGGGCGATTCAGGCAGGCCTGTCGGAGACGGGCGGAAACTGGTCGCTTGACGGCGGCCTGGCGAGGCGCTCATGGTTGCTGATAAAGAGGATGGTTCCCGGCCTGTCATGGGCCGGGTGAAAAGGGAATGTGGTGAGGCCGCAAGGCCAAGGCCACGACTGCCCCCGCAACTGTAAGCGGCGAGCGACCCCCGACGACCACTGGCGGCAACGCCGGGAAGGTGGGGAAAGCGGCGACCCGCGAGTCAGGAGACCTGCCATCGCAACCGAAACGAACCCGGGCGGGGTGTCCCGGAAGGAGCGATGATGACCAAATCCACGCGTCGGCCCGTGGCCACGCCTGCCTATGCCGTGCCGCAGGCGGCAGCGCACCAGATTCTTGTCTGCAAGGTCTGCAGGCACCATGACAGCCCCTGCGCGCCCGGCTTCGAGCTGATGAAGCGCCTGCGGGCGGCGATTGCCTCGGCAGGCCTTTCGGAGGAATTCGAGGTCAGCGGCACGGCCTGCCTTGCGGGCTGCGCCTCGCCCTGCACCGTGGCCTGGCGTGCCAGCGGCAAGGCGACCTGGTTCTTTGGCGACGTCGATCCCGACCAGTCGCTGGACGAGCTGATCGCATTTTCCCGCCTTTACGCCCGGCTGGACGATGGCTGGTGCAGCGGGGCCGATTGCCCGCCCGGCTTGCGCGAGACGACGCTGGCGCGCATTCCCGCCGCCATCATCGTGACGCAAGAGGGTCTGGTGCAATGACACCTGCCGTCGAGCTGCGGCGCGTGAGTTGGGGGCCGCCCAGGCAGGGCGATATCCTGAAGGACATCAGCCTGGCGGTTGCACCCGGCGACGTGCTGGCGATCTGCGGGGCGAACGGGGCGGGCAAGTCTTCGCTTCTGCGGCTGATCTACCGCTATCAGGCGCCCCGGAGCGGCACGGTTTGCCTGGCCGGGCGCGACATCTGGTTGATGTCGGCGCCCGAGGCGGCCCGGATCGTGGCGGCCGTGTTGCAGGAACAGCCGATGGACGAGGGGCTGACGGTTCGCCAGATCGTCGCCCTGGGCCGGCTGCCACATCGCAAGGGCCTGATGGCGGGCCTTGCCGCCCCGGGGGCGGATGAGGCGGAGATCCTCGAGGCGGCGTTGCGCCGGCTGGATCTGCTGCCGCTGGCAGACCGCGATTTCGGTACCCTGTCGGGTGGCGAGCGGCAGCGGGCGATGGTGGCCAGGGCGCTGGCGCAAGAGCCGCAGGTGATCGTGCTGGACGAGCCGACCAACCATCTCGACATCCGTCACCAACTGGAACTGCTGGCACTGCTGCGGGGCCTCGGGCTGACGGTGATCGCCACCCTGCACGATCTGACGCTGGCGGCCGAGTTTGCCGACCGGGTGGTCATGCTGCACGATGGCCGGATTCTGGCCGATGGCCCGCCCGAGACCGCGCTGAGCGAAGCCAACCTGGCGACCGCCTTTCGCGTTCGCAGCCGGATCGACCGGTCGGGGCCGCGCCCGCGCTTTTCGTTCCATCTCTGATCGCCCTGTCCCCCTACCCATTCCGGAGAACCGCCATGCTTCGCCTGGCCCTGTCGACCCTGATCCTGTCCTCCACCGCTGCCGCCGCCTTTCCGGTGACGGTGAAAAGCTGCGACCGCGAGGTCACATTCGCCGCTCCGCCGGAACGCGCGATTTCGAATGACGTGAACCTGACCGAAATGATGCTGGTGCTGGGCTTGCGCGACCGGATGGTCGGCTATACCGGCATCTCGGGCTGGAAAACGCTGGACCCCGTGATGCGCGAGGGTGTGGCGGAACTGCCAGAGCTGTCGGCCCAGTATCCGACGAAAGAGGTTCTGGCCGGCGCGGGAGCGGATTTCTTCTTTGCCGGCTGGAACTATGGCATGAAAGTGGGCGGCGAGGTCACGCCGGAGACGCTGGAACCTCTGGGTATTCAGGTGTACGAGCTGACGGAAAGCTGCATCCATCTGGGGCCCAAGGCGAAAAGTTCGATGCAGGACATGTATGACGACCTGCTGAACCTTGGCACCATCTTTGGCGTCGGCGACCGGGCCGCGGCGCTGGTGGCGGGATACCAGGCCCAACTGGCCGAAATCACCGCCGGGGTTGACCGGACAGACCCGCCGCGTGTCTTCGTTTATGACTCGGGCGAGAAGGCCCCCTTCACCGCCGGGCGCTATGCCATGCCGACCGCGCTGATCGAGGCGGCAGGGGGCGTGAACATCATGGATGACCTCGACAAGAGCTGGGCCGAAATCGGCTGGGAGCCGGTGGTCGCCCGCAACCCCGAGGTGGTGGTGATCGTGAACTATGGCGATGTGACCGCCGAGCAGAAGATCGCCTTCCTGAAGGAGAACCCCGCCTTTGCCGATATCGATGCGGTCCGCAACGACCGCTTCGTGGTGCTGGACTATGTCGAGGCCACGCCCGGCCCGCGCAACATCGAGGCCGTGCGCAAGCTGGCCCGGGGGTTCAAGGCGCCCTGACGCATGACCGAGGCAACCGCCATCGCCACCGCTGCGCGGGTGGGCCGCCGGGCAGGGGTGGCAGGGATCGTGGTTGCTGTGGTGGCCGCGGCGATCGTGCTGGCAGTGTCGGTGGGCGCGGTGCCGGTGCCGCTGGCCACGGTCTGGGGCATCGCTCTGGACAGCGTGGCCCCCGGGCTGGTCACCCCGCACTGGACCAAGGCGCAGGCGAACATCGTCTGGGAGATCCGCTTTCCCCGCGTTCTGCTGGCAGGGCTGGTGGGGGCAGGGCTGGGCCTGGTTGGCGGAGCGCTGCAGGCGGTGACCCGCAACAAGCTGGCCGATCCGCATCTGCTGGGCATCTCGTCGGGCGGGGCCTTTGGGGCCATTGCGGCGCTAATGCACACCGGGTTGTTTCTGGGCCTGTTGACCGTGCCGCTGATGGCCTTTGGCGGCGCCTTGGCGGCCACGCTGATGGTGCTGGGGGTCGCGCGGTTTGCCGGGGCCACCTCTGCAGACCGGCTGATCCTGGCGGGGGTCGCGGTCAGCTTTGTCATCATGGCCGGCGCCAATATCCTGATCTTTCTGGGCGATCCGCGTGCCACGCATACGGTGGTCTTCTGGATGCTGGGCGGGCTTGGCCTGGCGCAATGGCCGCATCTGCTGTGGCCGCTGGCAATCCTGATTCCCTGTGCGGTCTGGCTTGTGGCGCAATCGGGGGCGCTGAATGCGATTTCCCTGGGGGATGAGACAGCGGCCAGCCTGGGGCTGGCGGTGCCGAGGTTCCGGCTTCAGGTGTTCGTCGTGGCGGCGCTGGTGACGGGGGTCATGGTCGCCTTTTCGGGGCTGATCGGGTTTGTCGGGCTGATGATGCCCCATCTGGTGCGTCTTGTCGTGGGGGGCGACAGCGCGCGGGTGCTGCCGGCCTCGGCCATCGCGGGGGGAGTGTTCCTGATCGGGGCCGATGCCGTTGCGCGTGTGGCGATGGCGCCCGAGGATCTGCCCATCGGCATCGTCACGGGTCTGTGCGGCGGACTGTTCTTCATCTGGCTCATGGCGCGAAAGCGCTAGGACGGCGAAGGCCAGCGGGGGCCCGTCACCTGCAGGCCCGCCTCGGTCAGGATCGCGTCCATGGCCACATCATGCGGCAGGGGCCGGATCGAGGCGAGACCCGCCGCCTGCAGACCGATCCCGATGACCAATGGCCGGGGACAGAGCGCGGCCAGCGTCCGGTCGAAATAGCCGCCGCCATATCCCAGCCGGAAACCCGCCGAATCCCACCCCAGCAGGGGCGCGAGCGAGATATCTGGGATCAGCGTCTTGGCCTCGGGCGGGGGCACGGGAATGTCCCAATGGCCCCGCAGCATCCGCTGCCCCGGCTGCCACTGGCGAAAGGCCAGAGGCGCGCTGCGTATCTCGACCACGGGAAGGGCAATATCGGTTCCCCTCGCCTGCAAGATCGCGAAGAGGCCGCGCAGATCGGCTTCGCCCATGATCGGCCAATAGCCAGAGACGACCCGCCCCGCGACCCCGCCCGGCCAGGAGGCGAACAGCGCTTGCAGATGCGTCGCCAGGGCCTGCCCCCACGCGACGCGCTGCGAAACCGTCAGACCGCTGCGCAGCGCGCGCAGCCGCTCGCGTTCGCCCCGCCGCCAGCGCGCGACCTCGGCAGCCAGCGCGAGGTCGGCGCCCTGCGGATCCACATAGGCCGGAGCGTCGTCCCCTGCGACGCAGGGCGGGGAGGCGAGGGGCCCTGTGCCTGTCATCTGTGGGGCCCCCCTCTGGCCTGCCGGGTGGTTGAGGCCATCTGCCGCCCCTCAGGCCAAAGAGGGTGGCGCGCCCGGCTCTGCGCGCGCGCTGTCGACCGCCATGTGCAGAGACCGGGCAATCCGCTCTGCCCGGTCGATCAACAAGGTTGCGCCGGCGGGCGGGCAGACCTCTGTCGCGGTTTCGCGAAACAGGGCGAGCCATTGCGCGAACTCTGCCGGCCCGATGGGCAGGGCCAGATGGGCGGGCACCGGGCGGCCATGGTACCGGCCCGTCATCAGCGCGACCGAGGACCAGAAGCCCACCATCCGGTCCAGATGCGGGGACCAGTCGGCGATCCGGGTCGCAAAGATCGGACCCAGTTGCGCATCGGCCCGCACCTTGCCGTAGAAACGATGCACCAGCCGGTGCAGCACCGCCTCGTCCAGCCCGGTTTCGGCCATCAGCGCGGCGGTGACCTCGGGCCGGGCGGAAGAGATCTTGGTCTGGGGCGTGTCCATGTCAGCTGTCCTCTTGCCTTTCAACATGGGCCTGTTAATTGGTATTGTAAATACCTATTCAAGGGATGCGACCAGATGCGCCTGACCTCCTTCACCGATTTCGGCCTGCGGATGCTGATGCGGATGGCGGGTGAGCCGGCGCGTGCCTTCTCGACCGGCGAACTGGCGCAGGAGCTGAACCTGTCGCGCCACCACCTGGCCAAGATCATGCAGCGCCTCGCCGGGGCCGGGCTGATCGCCACACGGCGGGGGGGCGGTGGCGGGGCGGTACTGGCGCGGGCGGCCACCGAAATCCGGCTGGGCGATGTCGTGCGGCTGCTGGAAGAGGGCCAGCCGCTGGTCGAGTGCCTGGCGCCGCGGGGCGGCGACTGCTCGCTTGACGGGCGGTGCCGGCTCAAGGCGCGGTTGCGGTCTGCCGAGGCGGCCTTTCTGGCCGCGCTCGACCGCTCGACACTGGCCGATGTGGCGCTGCCACAAACCGGCGCCTGAGGTCAGGCCCGGGCGCGAAGCGCCAGAAGCAGGAGCACCGCCACCAGCGCGGCGGCGACCGCCAGCGCCTCGACCAGGCCCAGCCGCATCAGGATCAGCGCGCCTCCCGCGGCCCCGGTCACAAAGGCCAGCCAGGCTGCGCCATAGGCCCAGACCGCCCCGGCCGGCCCGGCCCCCCGGATCGCCCGGGCGGCCGCCTGTCCCAGGCCGAACAACGCCCCCGTGATGAAGCTGCGCCCGATATCGGCCCCCGCGACCGAGCGGTGGACGAGGTTCTGCCAGCCCATGGCAAAGGCGACAAGCCCGAGGCCCGCCGTGGCCTGGCCCAGAAGAACCAGCCCGAGCGCCAGCAGCACAAGCGCAAGCTCGCCCGCCAGCACCAGTCGCAGGCGCCGGGCCGGGGCCGCGGTGTCGTAGACCAGCGTGCCCCCCAGCGCCCCCGCCGAAAAGGCCCCCACAACCCCCAGGGCGGCCAGAACCGCCGGCCAGTCCGCGCGCGCCAGGGACATGCCCAGATGTGTGCTGTTGCCGCTCATGAACGACACGAAGAGCCCGCTGAGCTGGACGAAACCCACCGCGTCCAGCAGCCCGGCAACAAAGGTCGCAAGCAAGGCAAGCCCGGCCTGACGGGCAACCGGGGTCGCACTGTCCGGCAATGGAGAGGTGGTTGGCGGCAAGACGGGTCCCTTCCCGCTGGGCGACAGGTTTTGCCGGCCCGGGCCGGTAGCGACGAAGGCTAGCGTGGCGGGCAACCGTCGGGCAAGCCCCCCCAGGCGGGGTGCCAGCGCTCTCGGGGACCGCCTGGCACAGGATCTGTGCAAGGCGCCGGCTTGTGCAGGGTGGCCTGACACCCCTAGGCTTCCGGCTGCAATGGATCCTGCGGCCGCGGCCCGGGCCGGCAAGAGAGGATGCGATGAAGAAGATCGGTTTTCTGTCCTTTGGCCATTGGGCCCCCTCGCCGCAGTCGGGCACGCGCTCGGCGGGCGATGCGCTGCTGCAATCCATCGAACTTGCCCAGGCGGCGGAGGAGCTTGGCGCGGATGGTGCCTATTTCCGGGTCCACCACTTTGCCCGGCAGTTGGCCTCGCCCTTTCCGCTGCTGGCTGCCGTGGGCGCGCGCACCAAGCGCATCGAGATCGGGACGGCGGTCATCGACATGCGCTATGAGAACCCCCTCTACATGGCCGAGGATGCGGGCGCGGCCGACCTTATCTCGGGCGGGCGTTTGCAACTGGGCCTGAGTCGCGGTTCGCCCGAGCAGGTGATCGACGGCTGGAAACACTTCGGCTATCGCCCGGCCGAGGGACAAAGCGATGCCGACATGGGCCGCCGCCATGCCGAGATTTTGCTCGACGTGCTGAAAGGCGAGGGCTTTGCCCAGCCCAATCCCCGCCCGATGTTCCCCAACCCGCCCGGTCTGCTGCGGCTGGAGCCACATTCAGAAGGGCTGCGCGAGCGGATCTGGTGGGGATCGGGTTCGAACGCCACCGCTGTGTGGGCGGCGCAGATGGGGATGAACCTGCAAAGCTCGACCCTGAAGGATGATGAGACGGGCGAACCCTTTCACATTCAGCAGGCCCGCCAGATCCGGGCCTATCGCGCGGCCTGGGCCGAGGCAGGGCATGCGCGCACCCCGCGCGTCTCGGTCAGCCGCAGCATCTTTGCGCTCGTCGATGACCGCGACCGCGCCTATTTCGGCCAGGGCCGGCCCGAGCGGGATCAGATCGGTTTCATCGACGAAAACACGCGTGCCATCTTTGGCCGCAGCTATGCCGCCGAACCCGATGTGCTGATCGGGGAGCTGCGGCGCGACGAGGCGGTGGCCGAGGCCGATACGCTGCTTCTGACGGTGCCGAACCAGCTCGGCGTCGAATACAACGCCCATGTCATCGAGGCCATCCTGACCCATGTCGCCCCGGCGCTGGGCTGGCGCTAGGGTCGGCTAGCGGTCCTTCCACCGTGCCCAGGCGGCGGGGGATCCGTAGAAGGCGTTGAGATCGACCTTGCCGGTTATGCCCGGCACGGTGCCCGTGCCGGTGTATTGCCAGAAACTCCAGTGATGCCCGTCATAGACATCCTGCGGATGCCCGGCGACCGAGCGCAGCCAGAAGTCGTAGTCTCCCAGCTTCCACATCTGGTTGCGTTCCCAAAAATCGACCGTGGTGTAGATGACGGGCCGCCGGCCGTAATGGGCGCCGACGATGCGCAGGAAATCGGCCGCCTCGGCACGGACCGTCTCGGGGTCGGGGCGCAGGCGGCAGGTGGGCGAGGTGTGGTTCCATTCCATGTCGAGAACCGGCGGCAGCGTAAGCGCCCGGCGCGGGACGTTGCGGATGAACCAGCGCGCCTGATCCGCGCCGCTGCGGCAGAAGTAGTAGAAGTGGTAGGCACCTGTCGGAATGCCAGCGCGCTGCGCGCCGCGCCAGTTCTGGTCGAACATCGGGTCCAGCCGGTCGCCGCCCTCGGTCGCCTTGATGAAGGCGAAGGCGACGCCCGAGGTCGCCACGCGGGGCCAGTCGATCTGGCCCTGAAAGCGTGACACGTCGATCCCGTGGACCGGGTAGTCCCTTGGCTGGCGCCCGCCCGACCAGTCATGCGGATCGACATCGCCGAAGGCCGCGGGCAGACCCACCGGATGGGTCGATCGGCCCCCACCCCCACCACAGGCCGCAAGCACCAGAAGCAGAACGCCCACCGACACAAGCCGAACCGTCTGCCACATGACCTGCCCCTACCGACTGACTCGCCTGCCCCTCTTTCTGGGCAATGTCGCAGCGCTTGTCACGCCGTCGGGAACACTTCCGGGCAAGGGTTCGCCTTATCAGCCGGCGGCCAGTTCGTCCCAGCAGCCCAAGGCATGAGCGGCATACATGAGCGCCGGTCCGCCGCCCATCTGGATGCTCATGGCCAGCACATCGCCCAGCTCCTCCCGCGTGGCGCCGGTCTTCATCAGCGCCTCGACATGGAAGTTGATGCAAGGCGTGCAGCGCTGGGCGATGGCGATGCCAAGTGCGACATATTCCTTTTCTTTCACCGAGAGGGGGCCATTGGTCTTTACCGCCGCCGAAAGGTCGGCGAAGCCCTTCGCCGCCTCTGGGATCAACCTGTTCATCACGCGCAGCTCGCCGCGCATGGTCTGGATGTCATCCTTATAGGCCATGGGTTCCTCCTTTTGCCGAGGGCCTTCCTAGCGGCGGCGCGGCGGACGCTCCATGACCTGGATCAAGTCACATTCAGTTTATTATATGTTTATCCGAAACGCCGGGGGTCCAGCGCAGCGACGGTGGCCGCCGGCAGGGCAGGGGGGCGGCCTGCGATCAGGTCGGCCACAAGGGCGCTGGCTGCGGGCGAGGTCTGAAAGCCATACCCGCCCTGTCCCGCGAGCCAGAAGAACTGCGGATCGCGTGCATCGTGCCCGATGGCCAGCACCCGGTCTGGCGTGAAGCTGCGCAACCCCGCCCAGGAGGCGATCAGCCGTGTGACCGGGGCAGTCACCTTCGCCTCATAGCGGGCAAGCCCCTCGGCCAGCACCATGTCATCGGGCCAGGCGTCATGCGGCTCGGCGGGGTCCTCTTCGGCAGGCGAAACGATAAGTGCACCGGCATCCGGCTTGGCATACCAGCTTTCGCCGGCCCCGAAGATCATCGGCCAGCGGGCCGGGTCCTGGCCCGCTGGCAGCGCGATGCGGGCCATCGACCGGCGCTTTGGCGCCAGGCCGATGGGGCGAACACCCGCCATGGCAGCGATGCGGTCGGCCCAGGCCCCGGCGGCGTCGATCAGCAGCCGCGCCTCGAAGACGCCCTGATGGCTGGTTACCCGCCAGCCCTGGGGTGTGCGGAGGATCTCGGTCACTTCGGCCGAGGTCAAAAGCCGCGCGCCATGGGCCCGCGCCGTTCGGGCAAAGCCCTGAAGCAGCAGATCGGTGTCGATGTCCCAGGCATGATCGGCATGGGCCGCATGGTCGATCGCCGCGGCGTTCAGGATCGGCACGCGCGCGACCGCCTCGGCCACGGGGATGACGTCCATGTCCATTCCGGCCACATCACGGACGAAGGCGGGGTATTCCACGGCATCCGCAACGATCATCAGCCCCCGCGGCGCAAGCAGCCCCGGTTCCCCCCGAAAGAAGTCGCCCCCCGCCAGTGACAACTCGACCACCGGCGGCAGGCCGTAGCGCGGCTCGTACATCGCGGCGGACCGGCCAGAGGCGTGGTGCGCAAAGGCCGATTCCGCCTCGAGCAGGGTCAGCGTGCCGAGCGGTGCCAGACGCGCGGCAGCCGAAATGCCGGCGATGCCGCCGCCGATGATCAGGAAATCATCCATGCGGGCAAGCTGCCCGCAGACATCGGAATGCGCAAGCCGGAAACAAAAGCGGGGCCCGGATCGACCGGGCCCCGTCAGGGATCAAACAGGGGTCGGCGCGTCAGGCCCGCCGAGCCCGCCCTATTGCGGCAAAGGCCGCCAAACCTCCCGCCAGAAGACCCAGCGCGCCCGGCAGCGGCACAGGGGCCGGCGGGTCGGCGGGACGGACGTAGGTGATCAGATCCTGCGTCACGTTCTGGCCATTCGCATTGGTGTTCACGGTGAGCAGCGTCAGGCCCTTGGTCGAAAGCTCGAACCCTTCGGTGCCAAGTTTGGACAGCCAGAGGTTGGCCACCTCGGCTGCGGCCTTGGCGGCGGGACTTGCGCTCTTGAGGTAGAAGTCTTTGTCCGCATCGCTGTTTTCGAGATAGACGTTCAGCGTCGGGCTGGTCTCGGCCACGATCTCCCAGGCCGCCAGCTGGAAGGCCACGGCATTGGTGAGGTTGTCGTCGATCAGGTCCCAGGCGCCCTTGGCCAGCGCTCCCAGTTTCTTCAACTGGGTCAGGGACAGCGACTTGACCCCGCCGCTGATGTTCTGATGCGCGGTGTAGTCGCCGTTCAGCGTGCTGCCGCTGCGCGACAGATAGGTGAACGGCGTCACGCAGAAGGCCACGAAGTTCTCGAGCGCGCCGAGCGTACCATCACCGATCTGGCCATTGCCGTCGATGTCGATGGCCGACTTCAGCTTGAAGGACCCCGCCGCGCCGGACATCGTGTCAGAGGTGCTGGGCGTGGAGAGGTTGTAGTAGGTCACATTGGTCGAGCCCTGACCACCAAAGATGTCGCCCGACTGTTGATAGACCGTTGCGGCCTGCGCCGTTCCGGCGACCGCACAAGCGGCAACAAATGCCAGCACCTTTACCGAATTCATCGCAAACATTCCTTGTTATCGCCACAATCTTGAACCTTGGCGCCCTGTATGCCTGATTTGGCCAATCGGTCAAACTGGCCAAAAAGACAGGTTGGCTTGTGCCTGTTGGCTCCGGTGTGCACGGGGGACCAGCGAAAGGCGCGGCTCAGGTCAGAGGTCCGGGCCAGAAACCGCCGGAAATACAACCTATTGGTGCGAATTGGCCGCGTAGGGGCATCAAAGACGCCTTTGGGTAGTCCTTGTTTCCCGTTTACCCAAGGTAAATCACGGGGCCGGGTTGTGCCGGGTCGTTCAAGGGCGAGGGATTATTCCGGGAATGGTTCCAATTCGGAAACAGACAGGTTCCAAATCCGGAATGTGGCGCTTCCATGGCAAAAGGCCGCTGATTTCTGGGCGGAACCAATCAGGCGCAAAGCGGGCGATTGGCCAGTCGGATCGGGGTTGATTCCCTGACCCGAATGCAAAGGGCCCGGCACGATTGTACCGGGCCCCTGCCGTGGATCAGCCGCTGCTTACTGCGGAATGTCGCCGGTGATGCCCTCGACGTAGAAGTTCATGCCGGCCAGTTCGCCATCCTCGGCCACCTGACCTTCGGCCAGCCAGGGGGTGCCGTCCTGCTTGTTCAGGGGCCCGGTGAAGGGGTGATAGGTGCCGGCGGCGATGTCGTCGCGCACCTTCTCGGCCGCGGCCTTCACTTCCGGCGGAACGGCCTCGGTGATCTCGCCGATCAGCACTTCACCACCCGAGATGCCGGCCCAGGTGGCCTTCTGCTCATAGGTGCCGTCCAGGAGCGCGCCTACCCGCTCGATATAGTAGGGCGCCCAGTTGTCGATGATCGCCGAGACGCGCGGGCTGGGCTTGTATTCGGCCATGTCCGAGGCCTGGCCAAAGCCGATCACGCCCGGCGTCTTGGCGGCTTCTGCCAGCGGCGCGGTCGAGTCGGTGTGCTGCAGGATCACGTCCACGCCCTGCTCGATCAGCGCCTTGGCCGCGTCGGCCTCTTTCGCCGGGTCGAACCAGGTATAGGCCCAGACGACCGAAATGGTCACATCCGGGTTCACCTTCTTGGCGTGGATATAGCTCGAGTTGATGCCCTGGATCACTTCGGGGATCGGGAAGGACCCGATATAGCCGATCTTGCCCGACTTGGTCATGTGCCCGGCGATCGTGCCCATCACCGCGCGGCCTTCGTAGAAGCGCGCGTCATAGGTCGAGACGTTCGGATGCTCACGCTTGTAGCCGGTGGCGTGTTCGAATTTCACGTCGGGGAACTTGGCGGCGACGGCATTGGTCGCATCCATGTAGCCGAACGAGGTGGTGAAGATGATGTTGCAGCCCGAAAGCGCCATCTGCGTCAGCACGCGCTCGGCATCCGCGCCTTCCGGCACGTTTTCCTGATAGGTCGAGGCATCGACCTTGTCGCCGAACTTCTCGATCACGGCGAGACGCCCCTGATCGTGCTGGAAGGTCCAGCCGCCATCGCCGATCGGGCCGACATAGACCCAGCAGGCCTTGACCTTGTCCTGTGCCATCGCCTGCCCGGCGAGACCGAAGCCCAGCCCGAGGGCCACGGTGGCAAGAAGTGTTCTGCGTTTCATTCCAATACTCCCTGTTATGCCGGCAGACCCGGCTTTCTGTGCACGCCTCAGCGCGAGGCGTGAAAGTTCTTCCCAAGTGCCGCCGGGGCGTTCAACGCGGCCCGGCTGCGGTCCGCCGACATGATAACCAGCACGAGGATCGTTATCAGATAGGGGGACATCGACAAGTATTCGACCGGAATCCGCGCCCCAGCCGCCTGCAGGTTAAGCTGAAGGACAGTGATTCCGCCAAAAAGATAGGCGCCAAGCATCACCCGCCAGGGCTTCCAGCTGGCGAAGACCACAATGGCCAGCGCGATCCAGCCGGCGCCGGCGGTGATCCCGTCGGTCCATTGCGGCACGCGCACCAGGCTCACATAGGCCCCGCCCAGGCCCGCCATGGCCCCGCCGAACAGGATTGCCAGCAGCCGGATCCGCTGCACCTTGTAGCCCAGCGCATGGGCCGCGTCGTGGTTCTCGCCCACAGCACGCAGGATCAGCCCGGTGCGGGTGTACTTCAGGACATACCACACCGCGGCAATCGCCAGGATCGACAGATAGACCATCGGGTCATGCCCGAAGAGGATCTTGCCCAGCAGGGGAATGTCGACCAGCGGCCCGAAGGGCACATCGCCCGTCAGTGGCGGCTTGATCCCGACATAGCCCTGCCCGATCAGGGACGAAAGCCCGAGCCCGAACAGCGTCAGCGCAAGGCCTGTGGCCACCTGGTTGGCCAGCAGCACCTGGGTCAGGAAGGCAAAGATCAGCGACAGCGCGGCTGCGCCAAGCGCTCCGCCGACGAAGCCCAGAAAGGGGCTGCCCGTCTCGACCGCGGTCGCGAAGCCGCAGACCGCGCCGATGATCATCATCCCCTCGACACCCAGGTTCAGCACACCCGCGCGCTCCACCACAAGCTCGCCGATCGCCGCCAGCATGATGGGCACCGAGGCCACCATCAGCGAGGCGATCAGGGTTGCGACGTCAATTCCACCGATGTTCATGGCGCGGCCCTCCGGAGCAGCAGACGGATGCGGTAGTTCGACAGCATGTCGACCGCCAGAAGGAAGAACAGCAGCATCCCCTGAAAGGCCTGGATCGCCGCCGAGGGCAGGCCCAGCATGAACTGCGCCAGTTCCCCCCCGATGTAGGTCAGTGCCATCAGCAGGCCCGCCAGCAGGATGCCGATGGGGTTCAGCCGGCCCAGGAAGGCCACGATGATCGCGGTAAAGCCGTAGCCCGAGGCGAAGTCGATGCTGATCTGGCCGGCGGGGCCGGACACCTCGAACAGGCCGGCCAACCCGGCCAGCGCCCCCGAGATGCCCATGCACAGGATGACAAGGCTGTTCGGGCGAACCCCCGCAAAGCGCGCCGCGCGCGGTGCCTCGCCCGAAAGCCGGATCTGGAAGCCCAGGATGTGGCGCTGCAGCAGGATATAGGCCGCGATCACCGCGATGAAGGCGGCGATGACGCCCCAGTGCAGGCCGGTTCCCGGCACAAGTTCCAGGTTCGCCGCCGCCGGATACTGGCTGAGGTTGCGCGATCCGGGGAAGCCTCCGCCCTCCGGATTGCGCAGCGCCCCCAGCGCCATCGACGACAGGATCGACTGCGCCACATAGACCAGCAGCAGCGACACGAGGATTTCATTCGTGCGGAACCGCGTGCGCAGGATCGCCGGGATCATCGCCCAGAGCCAGCCGCCAAAGGCCCCCGCCACCACCATCAGCGGAAAGACGAACACGCTGTCCGCCGGATAGAAGGCCAGACCCACCGCGGCGCCAAAGATCGCGCCCATGATGTACTGGCCCTCGGCCCCGATGTTCCAGATGCCCGCGCGAAAGCCCAGCGACAGCCCGATGGCGATCAGGATCAGCGGCGCGGCCTTGACCAGCAGCTGCGGCCGCGAATAGGCGGCGAACTGCGGGTTGAACAGCGGGTCCCAGAAGATCGTGCGGATCGCCTCGACCGGGTTCTTGCCCAGAAGCGCGAACAGGATGCCGCCCGCGATCATCGTCAGGACCACCGCCAGCACCGGGGTCGCCGCCGTCCAGAACCGGCTGGGCGAGGGGCGTTTCTCAAGAATGAACATGATGCGCCACCTCCATGCCGTGCGATCCGCCCATCATCAGGCCGATCTCGTCCACTGTCAGGCCCTGGGTCGGGCGCGGTGCCGTCAGGCGCCCGCCGTTCAGGGCCGCGAAATTGTCCGCAATCTCCAGCAACTCATCCAGGTCCTGGCTGATCACCACCACCGCGGCTCCGTCGGCCGCCCGGTCGATGATCGCCTGCCGGATCGAGGCCGCGGCCGAGGCATCGACACCCCAGGTCGGCTGGTTGACCACGATCACCGTGGGCGACTGCGAGATCTCGCGCCCAATCACGAATTTCTGCAGGTTCCCGCCCGACAGGGCCCGCGCCGCCACATGGATGCCGGGCGTGCGCACATCGAACTCCTTGACCACCTCTTCGGCGAAGCTCCGCGTCGCCGGCCAGTCAATGAAGCCGCGTTTCACCAGCCCCTTGCGGATCGCCCCTGAAAGCAGCGCGTTCTCTGTCAGGCTCATGTCGGGCGCCGCCGCATGGCCCAGCCGCTCTTCCGGTGCGGCGACAAGGCCCGCCCGGCGCCGCTCGTTCGGGCCCTGGTCGCCCATGGGCTTGCCGTCGATCGCCACCGCCCCGCGCGTGCTGCGCAATTCGCCAGACAGCGCCAGCAGAAGCTCGTCCTGCCCGTTGCCCGCCACCCCGGCAATGCCCAGGATCTCGCCCCGCCGCACCGCAAAGCCCACGTCCTTGAGCGTGGTGCCAAAGGGAATGGGCGATTTCACCGACAGCCCCTTCACCTCCAGCGCCACGGCGCCTTTCGGCTTTTCGCTGCGCGCGGGCGGGGTCAGGGTCTGGCCGACCATCATCTCGGCCAGTTCGCGCGCCGATTTCTCCCTCGGCGTGCAGGTGCCCACCACCTTGCCCCGCCGCAGGATCGTCGCCGCATCGCACAGCGCGCGGATCTCTTCCAGCTTGTGGCTGATGTAGAGGATCGCCGTCCCCTCGCGCGACAATTGCCGCAGCGTCTGGAACAGGATCTCCACCTCTTGCGGGGTCAGGACCGAGGTCGGCTCGTCCATGATCAGAAGCTTGGGGTCCTGCAGCAGGCAGCGGATGATCTCGACCCGCTGGCGCTCGCCCGCCGACAGATCCCCCACCAGACGGTCAGGGTCCAGCGGCAGGCCGTATTCCTCGCTCACCGCGCGGATTCGGGTGGCCAGCTCGGCCATCGGGGGCGGGTTTTCCATGCCAAGCGCCACGTTCTCGGCCACGTTCAGCGCCTCGAACAGGCTGAAATGCTGGAACACCATCGCCACGCCCTGCTGGCGCGCGATCGATGGCTTGGGCGGCGCATAGGGCGCGCCGCGCAGCGTCATCTGCCCGCTGTCGGGCTTGACCAGCCCGTAGATCATTTTCACCAGCGTCGATTTTCCCGCACCATTCTCTCCCAGCAAGGCATGCACCTCGCCGATCCCGATGCTGAAGGAAACGTCACTGTTCGCGACGACGCCCGGATAGGCCTTTGTCAGACCCTCCAGCCGCAGCAGTACTCCAGTCCCCGTTGTCATCCGCGATCTCCGTCTCGGATTGTTGTTTTCTTTTCAGTAGTTCGACCGCCACCCCCACGGCTATGGCCTGGGGGTGCTTGCCCAGCGATGGCTCGCCGATGGGGCAGGTGATCTGTCCGATCCGCCCGGGCGCATGCCCCAGCCCCGCCAGCCGCGACCGGAACCGCGCCCATTTCGTCGCCGACCCGATCAGGCCCAGCCAGCCGAACCCGCGCGACAGCAGCCGGTGGCACAGTTCCAGATCCAGCGCGTGCGAATAGGTCAGCACCAGATGCTCTGCCCCGCGCGGGGCATGATCGGCCAGAACCTCGGGGCGCGTGGCCCAAAGCGGGGTCACGCCCGCAGGGATCACCTCGGGAAAACGGTCTTGCGCGGTATCGATCCAGGTGATCTCCACCCCCGGCAGGGGCGCCAGCACCGCCACCAGCGCGCGGCCCACATGGCCTGCCCCCCAGATCCAGATCCGCCGGGTGGGCCGGGCGACGGGTTCCACCATCCAGCCCTGCACAAGCTGCGCGCGCGGCAGGTCGCCCGCGCCGCGCGCCTGGGAGAGCAGGCGCTTTACCGCCAGCGGCATGGCGCGGCCATCGACCGCGCGTGCAACCACGTCGCCGGGCAGGGCGGCGACCGATTCTGCATCATGCACCTCGGTCAGCAAGGTCACCGCGCCGCCACAGCACTGGCCAAGCTTCGGCCCCAGCGCCTCGCGGTCCAGCCGCGCGCCGCCCCGGCCAAGCATCGCCCGCGCCCGCAGGGTCGCCTCCCATTCCAGGGCGCCGCCGCCGATGGTTCCGGCGCTGCCCGTGGCCCAGACCAGCATAGCCGCGCCCACTTCGCGCGGCGAGGAACCGTCATGCGCCGCGATCACGACGCGCGCGACCCGGCCATGGGCGGCGACCGCCGCGCGAAGGGCGCCCAGATCAAACATTGGCGCGCTGGCGCTTGACGGCCATCAGCACGCGCTCGGCCGTGGCGGGTGCATCGAGCGCGGGGTAGATTGACCCGTCGCCGCAGGCCGCCACCGCATCCGACAGGGCCAGAAAGGCCGAGATGCCCAGCATGAAGGGCGGCTCGCCCACCGCCTTGGACCGTCCGACCGTGTCTTCGGGGTTCGGGCGGCCCCAGAGCGCCACGTTGAACACCCTCGGCCGGTCCGAGCAGGCGGGGATCTTGTAGGTCGAGGGGGCATGGGTGCGCAGTCGGCCCTTGCCATCCCAGACGAGTTCTTCGGTCGTGAGCCAGCCCGCGCCCTGAACATAGGCCCCTTCCACCTGTCCTATGTCCAGGGCAGGGTTCAGGCTGTTGCCGGTATCATGCAGCAGATCGGCCCGCAGGATGCGGTTCTCGCCCGTCAGCGTGTCGATCACCACCTCGGTCACCGCCGCGCCATAGGCAAAATAGAAGAACGGACGACCCTCGCCCTTGATCCGGTCCCAGACGATCCTGGGCGTCTTGTAATAGCCGGTGGACGACAGCGAGACCCGCGCCTGATAGGCCATGGTCGCGACCTCGGCAAAGCTGTAGTCGGCCCCACCCACCCGCACGCGGCCCTCTTCGAAGCGCACGTCGGCGGGGTCGGCCTGGTGGCGCTCGGCCAGCAGGGCGGCCAGCCGCTCGCGGATCGTGAGGCAAGCGGCCTGCACCGCCATCCCGTTCAGATCGGAACCAGACGAGGCAGCCGTGGCCGAGGTATTGGGCACCAGCGCCGTATCGGTCGCGGTGATCTTGACCGCGCCCGTGTCGATCCCGAAGACCCCGGCGGCGACCTGGGCTACCTTCTGGAACAGGCCCTGTCCCATTTCCGTGCCGCCATGGTTCATCCGGACCGAGCCGTCCTGATACACATGCACCAGGGCGCCTGCCTGATTGTACCAGGTCAGCGTGAACGAGATGCCGAACTTCACCGGCGTCAGCGCGATTCCGCGCTTCAGCACAGGGTTTTGTGCATTCCATTCGGCAATGGCGCGGCGCCGCGCGTGGTAGTCCGAGGTCTCGACCAGCCGCGCGACCAGCGCATGACCGACGAAATCCTCCACCGGCATGTGATAGGGCGTGGTCTGCACCGCGCCGGGGGTGCCCATCTCGCGGTAGAAATTCGCCTGCCGCACCGCCAGCGGGTCGCGGCCCAGGTGATGGGCGATGTGGTCCATCACCCGTTCTATGCCGATCACGCCTTGCGGTCCGCCAAAGCCGCGATAGGCGGTGGCCGACTGTGTGTTGGTCTTCAGCCGGTGGCTCTCGATCCGCACATGGGGCAGGAAATAGGCGTTGTCGGCATGCAGCATGGCCCGGTCCGCCACCGGCAGCGACAGATCGAGGCTCCAACCGCAGCGGAAGAGATGGGTGAACTCCACCCCCGTCAGCCGCCCCTCTCCGTCGAACCCCGCGCGATAGCGGATGGCCAGGTCATGGCGCTTGCCGGTGATCGTCATGTCGTCATCGCGGTCATAGCGCATCTTGCAGGGCCGCCCCGTGCGCCGCGCTGCCACCGCACAGGCGATGGCCAACGCATTGCCCTGGCTTTCCTTGCCGCCAAAGCCGCCGCCCATGCGGCGCACCTCGACGCGCACCGCGCTCATCGGCAGGTGCAGCGCATGGGCCACCTTGTGCTGGATCTCGGTGGGGTGCTGCGTCGAGGACTGCACGACCATGTCGCCGTTTTCCTGCGGCAGCGCGAGCGCGATCTGGCCTTCCAGATAGAAATGCTCCTGCCCGCCGACCTCCATCCGACCTTCGACGACATGGGCCGCAGCGGCGATGGCCGCCCCGGCATCGCCCCGCGCCCAGACGATCGGCCCGGCCTCGAAGCGGCTGCCCGCCGCCAATGCCTCGTCCACCGTCAGGATGGCCGGGCGTTCGTCGATGTCGAAACGCGCCTTGCGCGCGGCCTTGCGCGCGGCCAGATGGCTTTCGGCCACCACCAGGAACACCGGCTGACCCAGGTAGTGCACCGTTCCCGTGGCCAGAAGCGGCTCATCCGCGACCGAGGGCGAGCAATCCGGCATCTCGTCGAAATCCGCGGCCGAAAGCACGGCCACCACCCCCGGTGCCGCGCGCACGGCCGCAAGGTCCAGCCCCCGGATCACGCCATGGGCGACCGGCGAAAGGCCAAAGGCCAGGTGCAGCGTGCCTGCGGGCATCGGCACGTCATCGACATAGCGCGCGGCCCCGGTGACATGCAGGGGCCCCGAGTCATGGGGAAGCGGCTTGCCGAGGGTCATGTCCGAACCTCCACCGGGGCCACGTCCAGCACCCGCGTGGCGGCGCCGGACAGATCCAGCCGATAGCGCTCCAGCATGTTCTGCGCCGCCTCCAGCCGATAGGCCGCACTGGCCCGCATGTCGCTCATCGGGGTGAAGTCCTGCGCGAAGGCCGGCAGGGCGGCGGCCACGCTGGCAACGTCCAGCGGCCGGCCCAACAGCGCGGCCTCGACATGGGCGGCGCGCCTGGGCGTGCCCGCCATCCCGCCAAAGGCGATCCGCGCGGTGCTGACCACGCCCCCCTCGAGCGTCAGGTTGAAGCAGCCGCAGACCGCCGAGATGTCCTGGTCGAAGCGCTTGGACAGCTTGTAGCAGCGCAGCCCCGGCGCCCGGTCGGGGATCGTCACCGCCTCGACGAACTCGCCGGGCTGGCGGTCCTGCTTGCGGTAGTCGAGGAAGAAGTCCTCAAGCGGGATCGCCCGCCGCAGATCGCCCCGGCGCAGGTGCAGGGTGGCGCCAAGGGCGATCAGCGCGGGTGGCCCGTCGCCGATGGGCGAGCCATTGGCGATATTGCCTCCGATGGTGGCTGCATTGCGCACCTGAACCGAGGCATAGCGGCGCAGAAGTTCGGCGAAATCGGGATGAGGACCCGTCATCGCCTCGAGAAGCGCGCTTACCGTCACGCCCGCACCGATCCGGATCTGGCCGGCCGCGGTCTCGATCCGCTGCAGGTCGCGGACGCCGGAGAGGAAGGCCACGGGCGCCAGGTCGCGCAGGTCCTTGGTCACCCAGAGCCCGACATCGGTCGCCCCCGCGATCAGCGTCGCACCGGGGTTGTCCAGATACCAGGCGGCAAGCTCGTCGGCGGAAGCGGGGCGGAACCCGTCCGCCAGCGGGGGGCTGTCTGCCCCCCGGGCCCCGCCTTCGGCGGAGCCTCCCCCCGAGGATACTTGGGCAGAAAAGACAGCAGAAGACGGGGCGGGCCGGGTCTCGGCGGCCAGCCAGGCGGGGACGGGCTGCGCTGCGGCGGCCTCGGCGGCGCGCAGGATCGGGGCATAGCCCGTGCAGCGGCAGAGATTGCCGGCCAACACGTCGTCATGGTCGGTCCGCCCGGCCAGATGTCCCGCGGCCATCGACATCACGAAGCCCGGCGTGCAGAAGCCGCATTGACTGCCGTGATGGTCGATCATCGCCTGCTGCACGGGGTGCAGCGTGCCGTCGGGGCCGGCCAGCCCCTCGACGGTGCGCACGGACTTGCCATCAAGCTGAGGCAGGAACAGGATGCAGGCGTTAAGCGCCCGCGCGCCGGTCTCGTCACTGACGAGGACCGTGCAGGCCCCGCAATCGCCTTCGTTGCAGCCCTCCTTGGTTCCGGTCAGGCCGCGGTCTTCGCGCAGCCAATCCAGAAGCGTCCGCGTTGGCGGCTGCCCCGAGATCCGGACCGGCGTTCCGTTCAATTGAAACGCACACTCGGCCATATGCAAACCCGCCGCCTTCTCCCCGTTCTGGGCCTTTGCGTGTCCGCCCGATGCGGCGTAAGGCAGTCCACGCGCCCTTCTTGTTCTTGTTTCATCAAGCCGCGACACCCGGCGCAAGGCAAGCAGAACCTTTCCGGCTTTCGCCGAAGCAGTTTCGCCTTTTGCCGAAAGACAGGGCAGCCCTTGCGGCGGGTTGCCGAGCCGTTAGGCTGCCGCCATGTCCAAGGCGCCCCGATTCCTCCACCTTCGCGTGCATACCGAATACTCGCTGCTGGAAGGCGCGGTGCCGGTGAAAAAGCTGGTGGGTCTTTGCGCGGCCCAGCAGATGCCGGCCGTTGCGGTGACCGACACCAACAACATGTTCGCGGCGCTCGAATTCTCGGTGACCGCGACCGGTGCCGGGGTGCAGCCCATCGTCGGCTGCCAGATCTCGGTGGCCTTCGATCCCGTGGCGCCGGGCGAGAAGCCGCGCCCGGCCGCGCCCATCGTGCTGCTGGCGCAGTCCGAGGCGGGCTACATGAACCTCATGAAGCTCAACTCCTGCCTCTACATCGACAAGGGCGGGCAACTGCCGCAGGTCACGCTGGACGAGCTTGCGGCCCATTGTGCCGGGCTGATCTGCCTGACCGGCGGGGCCGAGGGGCCGGTCGGGCGCCTCTTGCAGGCGGGGCAGGAGGGCAAGGCGCGCGCGCTCTTGCAGCGGATGGCCGCGATCTGGCCGGACCGCCTCTATGTCGAGTTGCAGCGCCACCCGGGCGAGGGCGGCCAGACAACCGAGGCCGAACGCGCGACCGAGCCTGGCCTTCTGCAACTGGCCTATGCGCTGGGCCTGCCCATCGTCGCCACCAACGACGTGTATTTTCCCAAGGCCGAGATGTTCGAGGCGCATGACGCGATGATCTGCATCGCCGAAGGGGCCTATGTCGACCAGCAGGCGCCGCGTCGCCGCCTGACGCCGCAGCACTACTTCAAGACCGAAGCCGAGATGTGCGCGCTGTTCGCCGACCTGCCCGAGGCGCTGGAGAACACGGTCGAGATCGCCCGGCGCTGCGCCTATGGCGCGAAGAAGCGCAAGCCCATCCTGCCGCGCTTTGCCGATGACGAGGTCGAGGAACTGCGCCGCCAGGCCTGGGAAGGCCTGCGCGCCCGGCTGGCGGTGATCCCGCATGCGGTCACCGTGAAGGATTACGAAGACCGGCTGGCCTTCGAGCTTGGCATCATCGAGCAGATGGGGTTCCCGGGCTATTTCCTGATCGTTGCCGATTTCATCAAATGGGCCAAGAAGCGCGGCATCCCCGTCGGCCCGGGCCGGGGCTCGGGGGCCGGCAGCCTTGTCGCCTATGCGCTGACGATCACCGATCTTGATCCCTTGCGCTATTCGCTGCTGTTCGAACGCTTCCTGAACCCCGAGCGGGTCTCGATGCCCGACTTCGACATCGACTTCTGCATGGACCGCCGCGAAGAGGTGATCCGCTATGTGCAGGACCGATACGGCCGCGAGAAGGTGGGCCAGATCATTACCTTCGGCGCGCTTCTGTCGAAGGCGGCCGTGCGCGACGTGGGGCGGGTGCTGCAACTCAGCTACGGTCAGGTCGACCGGCTGTCCAAGCTCATACCGCTGGAAGGGGTCAAGCCTGTCTCGATCACCAAGGCCCTGGCCGACGAGCCGCGCCTGCGCGAGGCGGCCAAGGAAGAGGTCGTGGGCCGACTGCTGACCTATGCCGAGCAGATCGAGGGGCTTTTGCGCAACGCCTCGACCCATGCCGCGGGCGTGGTGATCGGCGACAGGCCGCTGGACGAGCTTGTTCCGCTCTACCAGGATCCGCGCTCGGACATGCCGGCCACCCAGTTCAACATGAAATGGGTCGAGGCGGCGGGCCTGGTGAAGTTCGACTTCCTGGGCCTGAAGACGCTGACGGTCATCCAGAATGCCATCGACCTGATCCGTGGCGGCGGGCGGCACCTGCACGAGGCGGCCGATGGGCGGCGGCTTTACGAGCCGAAGCCCGAGGCGGTCGATGACATCGGGCATATCCCGCTGGATGACACCGCAAGTTACGAGCTTTACGCGGCGGCAAAGACCGTTGCGGTGTTCCAGGTGGAAAGCTCGGGCATGATGGATGCGCTCAGGCGCATGAAACCCACCTGCATCGAGGATATCGTGGCGCTGGTGGCGCTCTATCGCCCCGGCCCGATGGAGAACATCCCCACCTATTGTGAGGTCAAGAACGGCCAGCGCCCGCTCGAGTCCATCCACCCCACGATCGACCATATCCTGCAGGAAACCCAGGGGATCATCGTCTACCAGGAACAGGTGATGCAGATCGCCCAGGTCATGGCGGGCTACAGCCTGGGCGGCGCCGACCTGCTGCGTCGTGCGATGGGCAAGAAGATCGCCGAGGAAATGGCCAAGGAGCGCCCGAAGTTCATCGAGGGCTGCAAGGCGACCCACGGCATCGACGCCAAGAAGGCCGGCGAGGTCTTCGACCTGCTGGAGAAGTTCGCCAACTATGGCTTCAACAAGAGCCATGCCGCCGCCTATGCGGTGGTCAGCTATCAGACGGCCTGGCTGAAAGCCAACCACCCGGTCGAGTTCATGGCGGCGGTGATGAACTGCGACATCCACCTGACCGACAAGCTTGCCTCCTACGCCGAGGAGGTGCGCCGTGGTCTGGGGATCGAGATCGTCGCGCCCTGCGTGAACCGCTCGCTCGCGACATTTTCCGTACAGGACGGGCGGATCGTCTATGCGCTGGGGGCGCTCAAGAACGTGGGCGTCGATGCGATGAGCCTGATCGTCGAGGCGCGACGCGACGCCACGGGCCGCGAGCGGCCCTTCGTCAGCCTGTTCGACCTGGCGCGGCGCGTGGATCTCAAGCGCGTGGGCAAGCGCCCGCTCGAGATGCTGGCCCGCGCCGGAGCCTTCGACATGCTGGATCCCAACCGCGCCCGCGTGGCCGAGGGGCTGGATGCGCTGGTGGCCTGGTCGGCGGCGGTCCACGAGGCGCGGGCCTCGGCCCAGGTCTCGCTCTTTGGCGAGGCGGGGGCTGACCTGCCCGAGCCGCGTCTGCCCAATCGCGACGACTGGTTGCCGGTCGAGCGGCTGGCCGAGGAGCACCGGGCCGTGGGCTTCTACCTCTCGGGCCATCCGCTTGACGACTACATGAGCGCCCTGCGCCGCCGAGACGTGCGCACCCTGGCCGAGATCACCGCGCTTGCGGAACGCGGGCCTCTTGTGGCCAAGATCGCCGGGGCGGTGTCCGGCCGGCAAGAGCGCAAGTCGGCCCGGGGCAACCGTTTTGCCTTTGCCCAGCTTTCCGATCCGACCGGGCTTTACGAGGTGACCGTCTTTTCCGACGTGCTCGAAGCCTCCCGCGATCACCTCGAGGCGGGGCAGAATGTTGTCCTCACGGTCGAGGCCACGCTCGAGGGCGAAACGCTGAAGCTCCTCGCCAGGGCGGTGCAGCCGATCGATTCCGTCGCAGCCGAGGCAGGGGGCGCGGGCCTGCGGATACATCTCGACCGTGCCGAGGCGGCAGCCTCGGTCGCCGCCCTGTTCGAGCGACTGAAGGGCGATGGCGGGCGCAATCGCGGCGCTGTGACGATCTGCGTCCCCGATCCCGATTCGGGGGCCGAGGTCGACATCGCCCTGCCGCAGGTCTGGCCTGTCACCCCGCAGGTGCGTGGCGCCCTGCGGGCGATCCAGGGCGTCCGGGCGGTCGAAGAGCTCTAGCTTCGCCCGCCCCCCGTTCCATGGGTTGCACAGTCGCTTGCGCTGCCGCTCATTCGGCCGCCAGCAGCCCCGTCTGCTGGGCAAAGACATCATGGTGGATGCCCGCATAGTCGCGCACCGACTGGATGCGCTCTTCCGAGCAATCCATCAGCGCGGCCATCGCCACGACCTTGCCCATGTCCTTGGGCGAGCCGAGATAGCCGTAGGCGCCGTTGCCGCCCCGCTGCAGCACACGGTTCATCACCGGGTCGATCACCGCCACCGCATCGGTCACGCCCGCGGCCATGGCATATTCGAAGGCCCCGATCATCACCTCGCTCGTGACATAAGAGATCGTGTTGCGTCCCCGCCCGTTGCTCAGACGGTTGGTATCCACACAGAACCGCGTCGCCTCCCATACGGTCGAGGACCGCAGCGGCGGCTCGCCGTCAAGGATCGAGGAGAAGACATCGGCCAGCATGTGCGGACCCGTCGTCTGCAGCAGGCGCATGCAGCCCACCACGTGCCCCTGATCGTCCACGCTGACGATATGGGCCGGGTCCATGGCATCGAACAGGTCGATCTCCATCCCGTCCTTGACCACGACGTCCCATCCCAGCCGGTCATGGAACACCCGCGCACGCAGGCGATACATGTCGTCCAGCAGTGGCTGATACGCATGATTGTTCAGTGAATCGATAACGTAGATCATTTTAGCCCCCAGTTTGCTCGTCTACGCAACAATGGTGCGTCAACCGGAGGGCGAGCGCCATAAGGGGAAACCCGTATTTCTACAGGATTTTTCGTTAATTTCAGCGGGGATAGATGATGCCGAGCCCGATGGCCCGTCCCACCGCCTGAACGGTGGTCAGCGCTCCCAGTTTTTCGCGCGCCGACCGCAAGTGGACCTCGACCGTGCGAGAGGAGATTCCCAGGATGTCACCCACGTCGATCTGCGACTTTCCCGCGGCAATCCATTGCAACACTTCGCGTTCCCGCGCCGACAGGATCGGATGGGCCAAGGGCGGAATGAGCAGGCTCGACCGCATCACGGCGTCATGCAGATGCACGGCCGCCTGCTGCAATTCGCCCATGATCTGCCGGCTCAGCCGGCGCCAGTCCGCATCCGCCATCGTCGCCGTCACGCTCAGGATGCCCCGGTCGCCATAGGGGCCACGGATCGGCACCGTGATCCCCTGGGCCGCGATGCCATAGTCATGCGCCTGCCGGAACACCGCATGGAACTTGGCGTCCCGCTCGAAACGGCTCCAGTCCACCGGCGCGATGCTCAGCACCGATTTGTGGATCGTCGGGTCCACATGATGCAACCGGTTCTGCATGTAGTGCTGCTTCCACTCGGGCCGGTAGGTCGCATAGCCCTGCACCGTGCCGGTCACCGGGTTCATCGTGGCATAGCTGCCGTATTCGACCCCCAGCCGGTTGCACAGCTGCCGCACGAACTCCTCGAAGTTCTCGGTCGTGCCCTGAACGGCGCTGAGATCGATGATATCCATGGCCGCTACTTCAGCAGGCCTTTTTGTGCCGCAATCGAGGCCGCCTGAACCGGCGTGCGCGCATCCATCCTTGCCATGGCGCTCTTCAGCCGCGCCTTGACCGCACTTTCCGAAATCCCCAGCGCATAGGCGATCTCCTTCAGCCGCATCCCCCGCGACAGCAGCCGCAGCGCGTCGGTCTGGGCCCGGGTCAGGCCCTGCTCGTCTTCCGGGTCATGGAAATGCGCCGCGCGAAGCGAGGCCTCCAGCTCCGCCAGCTCGCCCGACGTCAGCTCGCGGTCCGCCCGCGCGAAGTAACCGAAGGTGCGCCGAGGCCGCTCTTCGTCCGCGGTGACGCAGATCACCGCGCCATAGCGCATCCCGAAGGCCGCATAGGCCGACAGGACGCCCATAGGGTCGGGAATGGTCAGCTCGCTCCACCGCCGCGCCCCGCTTCCCGAATAGATCCACCGCATCAGCGGATCATGCAGCGCAAGCCCGTTCACCGTGTAATGGTCGATCCAGTCCGAGGGGAAGGTCGTCAGCTCTTCTTCCGGCGAAAAGAAACCCAGCCGCAGCGCGGCATAGTGGCCGGCAGGCGCCAGCGCACTGAAAGTCTCTTTGCATTCCGCAAGTCTCATAATGGACAGGGGTCCCCGTCTTTAGTATCACAATTGAACAGGTGCATCGCGTCACAGTGCAAGTCGGGCGTTTCCGATCTCATCATCGAAACCTGTCGGTTTGCTTCTACATGAACAAGGTCGAAAAGATAAACGCGGAATTGCAACGTCTGGTTGCGCAAGGCGACTGGTTGTTTGCCGTTGGACTTCGCATACGTTTCAATCATCCCACGCTGCTTTTCCAGACATATCCCGAGGAATGGATTGCCTATTACGCGCGCAACGGGCTGATCTTTGCCGATCCGACGGTGCGTTGGGGCATGTCGCACACCGGCACGATCACCTGGGCCGAGTTGGAGGGCGATGACCCGGCGGGCGTCTTGCGGCAGGGGCGCGACCACGGTCTGGTGCATGGCCTTGCCGTCTCGGTGGGCGACGCGGCGGAACGGTCGCTGGGGTTCTTCGCCCATGCCGAGCGTCCGATCACGGCGGCCGAAACCGCGCTTGCGCTGGATGTGATGACCCGCCTGCACGATCTGACGCAGGATGTCGTTGGCCTGCCGCCGGAGAAACTCGCACCCTATCTGGCGCTGGGCGACCGGCTGCGCCAGGGCTGACATCGCCCTATGCCCGCAGCCGGCGCGACAGGATCTGCGCCAAGAGCACCGAAAGCACGATCCGCAGCACATGGTGCACCGTCACATAGATGACGCTCACCTGCAGCCCCAGCGCAACCAGCGACATTTCTGCCAGGCCACCCGGGGCAAAGGCCAGAAAGACCCCCTGCGCGGGCTCGCCCACCATCGGGGCCAGCAGGGCGGCAAAGGCTGCCGCAAGCCCCAGCGCGCAAAGCGCGTTCAGCCCCGATACCTTCACCGCCACGGTCAGATGGCGCCGTGGCATCCCGGCAAAGCGCGCGCCTAGGCTCGTCCCCACCACAAGCTGCGTCAGCCCCACCAGCCAGCCCGGCGGCACCGTCTGGGTCAGCTCCGCCAGATGCGCCAGCGCCGACAGCAGGATCGGTCCCGTCATGATCGCCGCCGGCAGCCGCAGCCGCTTGCCGCCCCAGGCGCCCAGCACCGCCGCCACCAGCAGCACCGCCATGTCCCAGGCCCCGATGGGTGCGGCCGCATTGCCCAGCGACAGCCCCGCCGCGCTGCCCACCGCATGGCCCGTGGCCAGCGTGAAACCGATCGGCACCAGCAGGATGCACCAGATCAGCCGCAGAAACTGCAACAGCGTCAGCATCTGCGGATCGGCCCCCGACCCCTCGCCCAGCAGGACCGTTTCCACCAGTCCGCCCGGGACCGCCCCGAAAAAGGCCGTCACCCGGTCGATGCCGGCGATGCGGGTGTAGATCAGAAACCCGAACCCCAGCGCCAGCGGCAGGTAGATCAGCAACGCCAGAACGCTCGGCCACCAATGGACGGCGTCGGCCAGGATCTCGGGCGTGAAGGCCCCGCCGATCGAAACCCCGATCACCGGCACGAAGAAGAAGCGCAACTTCTCGGGCACGTCGACCGGGCGACCGAACGGCTGCCAGCCCAGGATCGCCACCGCCCCGACCGCGATCAGCGATCCCAGCAGCATCCCCAGCGGCAGGTGCAGCCAGATCGCCACCGTGCCGCCCACCGCGCCCAGCGCGAGGCTCGCGGCCAGGGCGACCGGATCGAAGACCAATGGTCCAAGGCGGATCTGTCGGGCAGGCATCTTGCGGTCAGCTACACCATCCCGGGCGGCGATTGGCAAGCCCGGCGCGCCGCTCAAGCCGGCCCAAGTCCAGCCCTACCAATGCGGCGGCTTCTGGTCGGCCAGCGGGATCGTGCCACCCTCGGCCTCGCGCTCGGCCTCGCGCTCCATCAGAAGGCCCACGCGGCGGCTCAGCCGGTCGATCTCGCGCGCCTGGCGCGCCACCACCTCGGACAAATCCTCGACCGCCCGCGTCAGATGCGCCAGCCGTTCCTCGATCCGGATCGGGTCGGTCATCGTCGCCTCCTGCACGCCCGCCCGCGACCTTGGCACAGCCCCCGGCGGCATTCAACGGCCCCCCTCGCTTGCCCCGCGCGGCCCTATCGGCTAAGGCAGCGCCGAACCAGGGCAAAGGGTCAGATCATGGCGGATGGCAAAGCCCCGCGCCGGCCAAGGGCCGAAACGCCGAAAGGCTTCCGCGACTATTTCGGCGCCGAGGTGACCGAGCGCAAGGCGATGCTCGACGCCATCGCCGCCGTCTACCACCGCCACGGCTTCGATCCGCTGGAAACCAGCGCGGTCGAGACGGTCGAGGCCCTGGGCAAGTTCCTGCCCGATGTCGACCGCCCGAACGAAGGCGTCTTCGCCTGGCAGGAAGAGGATCAGGACTGGCTCGCGCTGCGCTATGACCTGACCGCGCCGCTCGCGCGCGTCGCCGCGCAGTATCGCAACGACCTGCCCTCGCCCTATCGCCGCTACGCGATGGGCCCGGTCTGGCGCAACGAAAAGCCGGGGCCGGGGCGGTTCCGCCAGTTCTATCAATGCGATGCCGATACCGTCGGCGCCCCCTCGGTTGCCGCCGATGCCGAGATCTGCGCGATGCTCGCCGATGCGCTGGAAGAGGTGGGCATCCCCCGCGGCGACTACATCGTGCGGGTGAACAACCGCAAAGTGCTGAACGGCGTGATGGAGGTCGCGGGCGTCCTCGACCCCGCCGACCCCGAGAAATTCGCGCACGAGCGCGGCATCGTCCTGCGCGCCATCGACAAGCTCGATCGCCTCGGCCCCGAGGGCGTTCGCGCGCTCCTCGGCGCCGGCCGCAAGGACGAGAGCGGCGACTTCACCAAGGGCGCGGGGCTCGGGGCCGAGCAGGCCGAGGTCGTGATGGGGTTCATGGATGCCAAGCGCGACACGGGCCCGGCCACCGTCGCGCGCCTGCGCGAACTCGTCGCCACGTCCCAGCTTGGCGCTGAAGGCGTCGACGAGCTCGAAACCATCGCCTCCCTCCTCGCCGCCCAGGGCTATGGCCCCGACCGCATCGTCATCGACCCCTCGGTCGTCCGGGGCCTCGGCTACTACACCGGCCCGGTGTTCGAGGCAGAGCTGACCTTCGAGATCCTCGACGAAAAGGGCCGCAAGCGGCAGTTCGGATCGGTCGCGGGCGGCGGGCGCTATGACGATCTCGTCAAGCGCTTCACCGGCCAGTCGGTGCCCGCAACCGGCGTCTCGATCGGGGTGGACCGCCTGCTGGCCGCGCTCTGCGCCAAGGGCCGCAGCAGCGCCGACACCACCGGCCCCGTCGTCGTCACCGTGATGGACCGCGACCGCATGGCCGATTACATGGCCATGGTGGGCGAGCTGCGCCGCGCGGGCCTCCGGGCCGAGGTCTATCTGGGCAACCCCAAGAACTTCGGCAACCAGCTCAAATACGCCGACAAGCGCGCGGCCCCCGTCGCCGTCATCCAGGGCTCGGCCGAGGCCGAAAAGGGCACCGTCATCCTCAAGGACCTGATCCTTGGCGCGCAGATCGCGGCCAATGCCACGCTCGAGGAATGGAAGGACCGCCCCGCCCAGCGGGAAGTGCCCCGCGACCAGCTTGTCGCCGCCGTGCGCGCGATGATCGGCCAATGACAGCCCAGGGCCAAGCGCGTCGCGCCTCCGGCCCCCGGCGGGCGGGTCGGGCGCGTCCCGCGCCCCGGATCGGAAAGGCCGCCCCATGATCTCCCGCGCCGCCGAACGCGCCGAGGCGGAACGCCTGTTCGCGGCCTTCCGCGCAGCCGGCGCCCTGCCGGTCGAAACCGATCTGCTCCAGCCGGCCGACATCCTGCTCGACCTCTATGGCGAGGACATCCGCGCCCGCGCCTATGTCACGCAAGACCCGCTGCGCGGCGAGATGATGCTGCGCCCGGACTTCACCGTGCCTGTGGTGCAGATGCACATGGCCCAGGTGCGCGAACCCGCGCGCTACTGCTACCAGGGCGAGGTCTTCCGCAAGCAGGACAGCCTCGCCCCCGGGCGGGCCAGCGAATACCTTCAGGTCGGGTTCGAGCTTTTCGCCCGCGCCGATCCCGCCGGGGCCGATGCCGAGGTCTTTGCGCTCTTCGCAGGCCTCCTCGCGCCGCTCGAGCTGCGCCCCGTCACGGGCGACCTTGGCATCATCCTGGCCGCCATCCGCGGCCTGCGCACCACGGACCGGCGCAAGGCCGCGCTCACCCGCCATGTCTGGCGCCCGCGCCGCTTCCGTGCGCTGCTCGACCGCTTCGCCGGGCGCACGCCCGTGCCGCCCGCCCGGGCCCGCCTGCTCGCGCGTCTCGCCGCCGACAGCCCGCAGGCGCTGATCGAGGCCGGCGGCCCCCTCGTCGGCCTGCGCAGCGCGGACGAGATCGCGGCCCGCGCCCGTGCCCTGATCGAGGATGCCGGCCAACCGCCCCTTTCGGCGACCGAGGCCGCCATCCTTGACGACATCCTCACGCTCGAGGCGCCCTCGCCCGAGGCGCTCGGCCATCTGCGCGACGTCGCCGTTGATCTGCCCAGCATCGGCCCCTCGGTCGACCGTCTGGCGGCCCGGCTCGATGCGCTGGCCGCTCGCGGCGTCGCGGTCGAGACGCTGCCTTTCGAGGCCAGCCATGGCCGCACCACGCTCGAATATTACGATGGCTTCGTCTTCAGCTTCCTCGCCGACCGTCCCGGCTGGCCGCCCGTCGCCTCCGGCGGGCGTTACGATGCGCTGACGGCGGTGCTGGGGCAGGGGCGCACCATCCCCGCCGTGGGCGGTGTCATCCGCCCGGCGCTGGTTGCCACACTCGCGGGGGCAGCGGCATGAGCCTGAAGATCGGGGTGCCCTCCAAGGGCCGGCTGATGGAAAAGACCTTCGACTGGTTCGGCGCGCGCGGCCTGCCCATGCGCCTTGCCGGGCAGGACCGGGAGTATTCCGGCGCCATCGACGGGCTGCCGGGGGCCGAGCTTGTGTTGCTCTCGGCGGGTGAGATCCCGCGCGAGCTTGCCGCCGGGCGCATCCACCTCGGCGTCACCGGATCCGATCTCGTGCGCGACAAGCTGGCCGACTGGTCGGCCCTGGTCGATGAACTGGCCCCCCTGGGCTTTGGTCATGCCGATCTCATCATCGCCGTGCCCGCCGCCTGGATCGATGTCGAAACGCTCGACGATCTCGATGCCGCCGCCTCGGCCTTCCGTGCGGCGCATGGGCACCGCCTGCGCATCGCAACCAAGTATCACCGCCTGGTGCGCGATTTCCTGACAGAACAGGGCATCGCCGACTACCAGCTTGTCGACAGCCAGGGCGCGACCGAAGGCACCGTCAAGAACCTGACCGCCGAGGCCATCGCCGACATCACCTCCACCGGCGAGACGCTGCGCGCCAACCACCTCAAGGTGCTGGCCGACGGGATGATCCACCGCTCGCAGGCCACGCTCTTTGCCGCCCGCAATGCCGACTGGTCGCCCGAGACACGCGCGGCCCTGGCGCAGCTGGCCACAACCGCCGGCCTTGCCCTGCCGGACCGGAGCTGAACAGGCGCGCGGCGCTCAGTGCACCAGCCGCAGATGCCGCCGGCCGGGCCGCATATCCGACCCCGCGTCAAGCTGGTCTTGGTCCGAGGGCAAGGGCGGGCGCGTCCCCGGCTCTGCCGGGAACCGGGCGGCAAAGGCCAGCCCCGCCTGGATCAGCACCGGGTCCATCCGCCCCTCGGCCAGCGCCAGCACGGCCGGTCGCGCCAGGTCTGGCCGGTCGTGCCGCATGGCCTGCACCATCCGCAGAAAGGCCGCCTCGGTCTCGGTCGCATAATGCCGGCAGGTCAGGCACAGCGGGTTGGCAAACTCGAAATCGGCGCGTCGCGCGCCGCGCAGGGCCCGCAAGACCGGCAACAGCCCCATGGCAACCTGCGGTCCCCGGGCCAGGCCCCAGCGCTGCGCTGCCAGTTCAAAGGCCGTCTGCCAGGCCTGGCTCTCGGGCCGCGCATAGGCCGTCAGCAGGTGGCGCAGCACGGCCAGCAGTCCTGTCTCGAAGGAATCGAGGCCAAGCGTCTCAAGCGCGATGGCATCGGGGGCGGGCAGATGTTCGGTCACCGCACGCCCCTCTCGCGGTCGGCGGGGGTTGCAGGGCCCGTTCCAGGGCACAGGATGGAGGGCAGTTCACGCGGCATCTTCGCTCCTTTCCGCTGTTGCTGATCCCGCAAGGGCGATCTGGCGGAAGGCTCGATCCCGGCTTTCTTACTGTTTCTGTCGGAAATTGAAAAGGGCGAAAGCACCGCGCCCTCTGGCGGCCCTGCCGGGTTCAGGGGCAAAGCCTGAGTCAATCTGTCTAAATACGCGTTCTGTATGGATGCCAGACGGTTTCCAGCACGCCCATTTCCGGAAAACCCTTTCCGATCAGCCGCTTCGACCTAACGTAGCCCGATCTCCGCCAAAGCCCGCGACAACGCCTCCGGCAGGCTGTCATCCAGCGCGCGCGCCTTCGGCAGGTCACGCGGGCTGTCCTCGGGTGGCAGATAGCGCCAGCCCTGGAACGGCCGCCGCGCCGCGCCCTCGGTGCGGATCAACTCCGGGTCCATCACGATCGCACAGCGCGCGATCCCGTCGCCCCCCACGTGTTCTTCCAGGGCCACGATCCGCTGCCGCGCCAGGATCACGCCCTTGAAAACCCAGTAGAGTGAACCGCCGTTCAGCACTTCGGCCGCGCGCTTGGGCCACATGCGGGTGACATGGGTATCCACCAGCCGGCCCAGCCGCCGGCGGTTCTCCTCGCGCCAGATCTCCAGCTCTTCCACGCTGTCGCAGCCAACGCAAAGCTTCACGATGTTGATGTGATCGGCCAAGAGATTCGCTCCTCTGACCGTCAGACATAGCCCCAAAACGGTTGGCCGCAAGGCGGCGCTGCTGCGTTGACCCCCGCGCCGCAACGGCCTATCTTGTGGTCTCCCTTTGTTCCCCCACAACCCCAAGGTCCTGCCATGTCCCGATTCGCCGCCCCCATCGCCGAGCAGATCTGGGACATGAAGTACCGCCTGAAAGAGGCGGATGGCACGCCGATCGACGGCACGGTCGAGGACACCTGGCGCCGGATCGCGCGTGCGCTCGCGGCGGAAGAGGCCGATCCGGCCCAGTGGGAAGACCGCTTCTACGCCGCGCTGGAGGATTTCAAGTATTTGCCCGCCGGGCGCATCACCGCCGGCGCGGGCACCGGGCGGACGGTCACGCTGTTCAACTGCTTTGTCATGGGCACGATCCCCGACAGCATGGAAGGCATCTTCCAGATGCTGAAGGAGGCTGCGCTGACCATGCAGCAGGGCGGAGGCATCGGCTATGACTTCTCGACCATCCGCCCCCGCGGGGCCGAGGTGAAGGGCGTCGCCGCAGATGCCTCGGGGCCGCTCAGCTTCATGGATGTCTGGGACGCGATGTGCCGCACCATCATGTCCGCCGGCAGCCGCCGTGGCGCGATGATGGCTACCATGCGCTGCGATCACCCCGATATCGAAGCCTTCATCGAGGCCAAGAAAGACCCCGCCCGTCTGCGCATGTTCAACCTGTCGGTCCTGGTGACGGACGCCTTCATGGAGGCGGTCAAGGCCGATGGCGCGTGGGAGCTGGTCTTTGACGGCCGCGTCTACAGGACGCTCCAGGCCCGCGATCTGTGGAACCGCATCATGCGCTCGACCTATGAGGTGGCCGAGCCGGGGGTGATCTTCATCGACCGCATCAACCAGATGAACAATCTGGCCTACTGCGAGACGATCGCCGCCACCAATCCCTGCGGCGAACAGCCCCTGCCGCCCTATGGCGCCTGCCTGCTGGGGTCGATCAACATGGCACGGCTGGTGGCCGATCCGTTTGAAAAGACAGCGAAACTCGATCAATCCGCGCTGGACGCCCTCGTGCGTACCGCCGTGCGGATGATGGACAATGTGGTGGATTCAAGCCGCTTCCCCCTGCCGCAACAGGCCGACGAGGCACAGGCCAAGCGCCGGATCGGCCTTGGCGTCACCGGGCTTGCCGACGCACTTCTGATGCTGGGCCTGCGCTATGGCTCGCCCGAGGCCGCGGCGCAGACCGAAGCCTGGATGCGTGCCATCGCGCGCTCGGCCTATCTCGCCTCGGTCGATCTGGCGAAGGAGAAGGGCGCCTTCCCGCTGTTCGATGCCGAGAAATACCTGGCTTCTGGCGCGCTTGGCCATATGGACGAGGATGTGCGCATGGCGATCCGCACCCATGGCATCCGCAATGCGCTGCTGACCTCGATCGCGCCGACCGGCACGATCAGCCTCTATGCCGGCAATGTGTCCTCGGGCATCGAGCCCGTCTTTGCCTATGCCTATACCCGCAAGGTCCTGCAAAAGGACGGTTCGCGCACCGAGGAAGAGGTGGTGGACTATGCCGTTCGGCTGTGGCGCGAGAAGTTCGGCGATGCGCCGCTGCCGGACTATTTCGTGAATGCCCAGACCCTGCCGCCGCTGGATCATGTGCGGATGCAGGCAGCAGCCCAGAAATGGATCGACAGCTCGATCTCGAAAACCATCAACTGCCCCGAGGACATCTCTTTCGAGGATTTCAAGGACGTGTACCTCGCCGCCTGGGACCAGGGCTGCAAGGGCTGCACCACCTACCGCCCGAACGAGGTTACGGGGTCGGTGCTGAGCGTGTCGGAGAGCAGCGACAAGACCCCGTCCGAAGCGCCCGCCCAGGTGCGCGCGGACCTGCGGGGCGATGGGGCCGAGGTGGTCTATCTGTCGGAGCCGCTCGACCGTCCGGCGGCGCTGGAAGGGCAGACCTACAAGCTCAAGTGGCCGGGCAGCGAACATGCGCTGTACATCACCATCAACGACGTGGTGATCGCCGGCCACCGCCGCCCCTTCGAGGTGTTCATCAACTCGAAGAACATGGAGCATTTCGCCTGGACCGTGGCACTGACCCGCATGATCAGCGCGGTTTTCCGCCGCGGGGGCGATGTTTCCTTCGTGGTCGAGGAGCTGAAGGCGGTGTTCGACCCGCGCGGCGGGGCCTGGATGGAGGGCAAATACATTCCTTCGATCCTGGCCGCCATCGGCGGGGTGATCGAGCGGCACCTGGTGACCATCGGCTTCATCGAGGGCGTGGGAATGGGCCTCAAGTCCGACCCGAAGGCCGAGGTCGCCGTGATTGGCAGCAAGGCCCGCGCCTGTTCCAGCTGCGGCAGCTATGATCTGCGCATGGTCGAGGGCTGCATGACCTGCGCCAGCTGCGGCTTTTCCAAATGCGGCTGAGTGCCGATTGCTGAACATCCGGTTAACAAGACCCGACACTGTTGCGGGCAGGTCATAGCACTGTGGCCTGTCTGCTGTTATCGTCCGCCGCAACAAGACAAGAAAAGAGCGGCAGGCAGCAGGCATGGAAACGGGCTATCTGGGCACGTTCGTCATCTCATGGGCACAGACGGAACTGGACGGCGTGCGGGGCGGCGGCCCCGAACTGGCGCTGACCGGGGCGAGCTGGCGTTGGACCGGCGAGGCTGTGCGGCTGGAAGGCGCGGTGGGGCCGCTTGCCCTGGAGGGGGCGCTGGGGCGGGCAGACATGCACCGACGGGCGGCCCGGGTGGTGGCCCGACTTGTGGGCGCTGCCCTGCGCCATGCCTCCCCCGACCCCGAGCCCGAACCCGAGGCCGAGCAAGACGATCCGCCCCTGCCGGGCTTCGTGCTGACCGACGGCCGGCGCAGCTATGGCGCAAGCCTGATCCAGGTGCCTGACACCGGGTCGCGACTGGTCATGTTCCTGGGGCAGATGCCTCCGGCCGACCGGGACCTGTGGATTGTCCGCACCTCGTTCCAGCCGCAGGACATCACCATGGGCAGCCGCGCCTCGGGCGGGGTGATCTGCTTTACCCCCGGCACACGGCTGATGACCCCGACCGGCCCCCGCGCCATCGAGACGCTGCGCGAGGGCGATCTGGTCTCGACGCGCGACAACGGCCCCCAAGCGGTGCTCTGGACCGGCCACCGCCGGATGACAGGCGCGCGCCTCTTTGCCATGCCGCATCTGCGCCCCATTCGCATCCGCGCCAGCGCCTTCGGGTTCGGCCAGCCCGAGGGCGATCTGCTGGTCTCGCCGCAACACCGCATGCTTCTTCGAGGCAGGGCGGCGGCGTCGCTGTTCAATGCCGATGAGGTGCTGGTCATGGCCGAGGGGCTGATCAACGACCATTCCATCGTCGTGGACCATGCCTTGCGCGAAGTGACCTATGTGCATGTTCTGCTGCCGCGTCACCAGATTGTCTGGGCCAATGGCATCGAGACGGAAAGCTTCCACCCCTCGAATACCGCGCTGGATACGGTGGATGCAGCGCAGCGCGCGGCGCTGTTGCAGGCGTTGCCGGGGCTCGAGGCCGATCCGCAGGCCTATGGTGACTATGCCCGGCGCAACCTCTCTGCCAGCGAGGCGGCCATCCTGCGCCACGAAATTGGCGCGTGACGGGCTGTTGACACAGCGGTTGACACTGCGGCGCAACCGTCTATAAGCCCCGCGATCCCGGGTGAAGGCCCGGGGTTTTTCATTGGTGTTGGTGGCCCCCGCAAGGGGAAGCCTGTCGGGCCTTCGGGCCAAAGGACAACGCCCTTCGACAATATGAAGGAGATCAGCGGTGACCAAACGCACCTCTGCCAAGTACAAGATCGACCGCCGCATGGGCGAAAACATCTGGGGTCGTCCGAAGTCCCCGGTGAACAAGCGCGAGTACGGCCCCGGCCAGCACGGCCAGCGCCGCAAGAACAAGCTGTCGGACTTCGGTACGCAGCTGCGCGCAAAGCAGAAACTCAAGGGCTACTACGGCGACCTGACGGAAAAGCAGTTCCGCAAGATCTATGCCGAAGCCGAACGCGTGAAGGGTGACACCGGCGAGATGCTGGTGGGTCTGCTCGAGCGCCGTCTGGATGCGGTCGTGTACCGCGCCAAGCTGGTGCCGACGATCTTTGCCGCGCGCCAGTTCGTGAACCACGGCCATGTCACCGTGAACGGCCAGCGCGTGAACATCGCGTCCTACCGCGTCAAGGAAGGTGACCTGATCGAGGTCCGCCAGAAGTCCAAGCAACTGGCCCTGGTGCTGGAAGCGGTCGCGCTGACCGAGCGTGACGTTCCGGACTATCTGGAAGTGGATCACTCGAAGATGACGGTGAAGTTCGTCCGCACCCCGTCGCTGGGCGACGTGCCCTATCCGGTGCAGATGGAACCGAACCTGGTCGTCGAATACTACGCCAAGAACTGATCTCCGCGCGCCGCCAAGGCGCGCAGGTCTGGCCGCTGCGGGACACCGTGGCGGCCAGTTGCATTTTCGCCCCCCGGTTGCGCGCCGAAGGCGCAAGGCGCCGGCCAGGCAGTTGACGCGATAGACCCAAGATGACACATCCTTGCTGCGTCGCAGCGCGGCGAGCACGGTTGAAGGAGGTTGGACATGGCCCAGAAACCCGGTCTTGAGCAGCGGTTCGAACGCCTGCTGTTCCTGTCACGCTGGCTGATGGCCCCCATGTATCTTGGCCTGGCGATCATGTTGGCCATGCTGATGGTCGTTTTCATGCGCGACCTTGGCTACTACGCGCTGAAGGTTTTCGAGATGTCGCCCGAGGAGATTATCCTGGTGGCGCTGACGCTGATCGACCTGACGCTGGCCGCGAACCTGCTGTTGATCGTGCTCTTCTCGGGTTACGAGAACTTCGTCTCCAAGCTCGAGATCGGCGAGGCGGTCGACCGGCCTGACTGGATGGGCACGGTCGACTTCTCGGGGCTGAAGATGAAGCTGATCGCCTCGATCGTCGCGATTTCGGGGATTCACCTGCTCAAGCGCTTCATGGAAATCGGCGAAAGCGTCGAGGCCGCGCGTTTTGGCGAGACCGAGCTGTTCTGGCTTACGGTCATTCATCTGGCCTTCGTGGTGACCGGCGTGCTGCTTGCGGCGATGGACTGGATGGTCGCCCGCAGCACGAAGCACTGACCAAGGAGACGCTCCATGACCCACAAAATCCACGCCCGCATCGACGGGCCGTTGGTGATGATCGGCTTCGGCTCCATCGGCCGGGGCACGCTGCCGCTGATCGAACGGCATTTCGACTATGACCGGTCGGCCTTCACCGTCATCGAACCCAGCGACGAGTTTGCCGATATGCTGTCCGGGCACGGCATTCGCCATATGCAAGTGGCGCTGACCCAGGAGAATTACCGCACCATCCTGCACAGCCTGTTCCCGGACGGCCGTGGCATGGTTGTGAACCTTTCGGTGGACGTTGGGTCGGTCGACCTCATGGTGCTGTGCCAGGAACTGGGCGTTCTGTACATCGATACGGTGATCGAGCCCTGGCCGGGATTCTACTTCGGGTCGACCATTCTGAATGCCGACCGCACGAACTATCCCTTGCGCGAACAGGTCCGCACGCTTGGCCGGAAGTACGAAGGCGGCCCAACCTCGATTTCCTGCTGCGGGGCCAACCCCGGGATGGTGTCCTGGCTGCTGAAAGAGGCGCTGTTGCGGCTGGCCTCAGACACGGGCCATCGGGCCGAAACACCCACCACGCGCCAAGGCTGGGCGGCCCTGATGCAGACGCTGGGCGTCAAGGGCGTGCATGTGGCCGAGCGTGACACCCAGGTGTCAGCCCGGCCCAAGCCGGTGGGCACCTTCGTCAACACCTGGTCGGTCGACGGTCTGTTGTCCGAGGGGTATCAGCCGGCCGAGTTGGGCTGGGGCAGCCACGAGAAGAAGCTGCCGCCGAACGGCCACGGCTTCGATTTCGGCAGCCGCTGCGCTATCTGGATCGACCGCGCCGGGGCCGATACCCGCGTGCGCAGCTGGTGCCCCGATGTGGGGCCGCAGTTCGGCTATCTGGTGACCCACAACGAAGCGCTGTCGATTTCCGATTACTATACCGTGGGTGACGCCACGGCGCCCGACTTTCGCCCGACCTGCCATTACGCCTATCACCCCTGCAATGACGCCATCCTGTCGCTGCACGAGATCAACGGCGCAGGTCAGTTGCCCCGGCACAAGCATATCCTGACGCAGGAAGAGATCGTATCGGGTGGGGATGATCTGGGTGTGTTCCTTTATGGCCATGCCAAGGGCGGCATGTGGTATGGCTCTCGTCTGTCGATCGAGGAGGCACGGCAGAACGCGCCCTATCAGAACGCGACCGGCATGCAGGTCACCTCGGCGGTGATGGCGGCCATGGTCTGGGCTGCCGAGAACCCGCACGCGGGCTTTGTCGAGGCCGACGAGATGGATCATGCCCGCTGCCTGGAGGTCCAGCGCCCCTATCTGGGCCGGATCGAGGCGCATTACACCGACTGGACGCCAATTGCCCACCGCATCAACAGCTTTGCCGAGGATCGTGACGGTGACGATCCCTGGCAATTCACCAACTTCCTGGCTGTCTGAGACGCCCGGCCGTCAAAGTTGGTGCTGGCAATGGCCCGGTGCCGCCGCTAGAACCGGCGGCACCACCACGGAGCCATCCATGACGCACGCCATCCGCCCCCAGCCGGGGATTCTTGACATCGCGCTTTACCAGGGGGGGCAGGCCCATGTGGCCGGGATGTCGAATGTCGTGAAGCTCAGCTCGAACGAGAACCCCTTCGGCGCGTCGGATCGCGCCAAGGAGGCGTTCCAGCGGACGGTACATTCCTTGCATCGTTATCCCTCGACCGACCATGGCCCGCTGCGCAATGCCATCGCCGAGGTGCATGGGCTGGATCCGGCCCGGGTGATCTGCGGCGTCGGGTCGGACGAGATCATTACCTTCCTTTGCCAGGCCTACGCGGGCCCGGGCGATGAGGTGATCCATACGGAACACGGGTTCCTGATGTATCGCATCTCGACCCTTGCAGTGGGCGCCACCCCGGTCGAAGTGCCCGAACGTGAGCGCACGACCGATGTCGACGCGATCCTTGCCGCGTGTAATCGTCGCACCCGGCTGGTGTTCATCGCCAACCCCAACAACCCCACCGGCACGATGATTGCCCAGGCCGAGCTTGCGCGGCTGGCCGATGGCCTGCCCAAGCAGGCGATCCTGGTCCTGGACGGCGCCTATGCTGAATACGTCGAGGGATATGACGCGGGTCGCGCGCTGATCGAGGCACGCGAGAACGTGGTGATGACCCGGACCTTTTCGAAAATCTACGGGCTGGGCGGCTTGCGGATCGGCTGGGGCTATGGACCTCAGCACATCATCGAGGTTCTGAACCGGATCCGCGGCCCCTTCAACCTGTCCACCACGCAGCTGGAAGTCGCCGAGGCTGCCGTTCGCGACCAGGACTGGGTAGCCAAGTGCCGGTCGGAAAACAGCCGGATGCGAGCCTGGCTGGCCGAGGCCCTGGCAGAACTGGGCGTGCCTTCGGACACGTCGACCGCGAATTTCGTTCTGGCCCGTTTTGCCGATGCGGCCGAGGCCGAAGCCTGTGATGCCTATCTCAAGTCGCAGGGGCTGATCGTGCGGCAGGTCACGGGCTACAAGCTGCCCCATTGCCTGCGCATCACGGTGGGCGATGAATCGTCCTGTCGCCGGGTTGCCCACGCGGTTGCGCAGTTCAAGGGCCAGCGGTGATGGCAGTGATCTACGACCGCGTGGCCTTGATCGGGCTGGGGCTGATCGCCTCGTCCATGGCCCATGCGATGAAGGCGGGGCGCCTTGCGGGCGAGATCGTCGGCTATGCCAAGACCGAGGAAACCCGGCGCATCGCGATGGAGATCGGGTTTTGCGACCGCGTCTGCGCATCGGCTGCCGAGGCGGTCCAGGGGGCGGATCTTGTGGTGCTGGCCGTGCCGGTTGGGGCCATGGCCGAGATCGCGGCCGAGATCGGCCCCCATCTGAAACCGGGCGCCACGGTCACCGACGTGGGTTCCGTCAAGCAGGCAGTGATCGATGCCGTTGGGCCTCATATCCCCGACGGCGTTGCTTTCGTCCCGGGGCATCCCCTGGCGGGAACCGAGTACTCCGGCCCGAGGTCAGGCTTTGCGACCCTGTTCCAGAACCGCTGGTGCCTGCTGACCCCCACCGCGCAATCGACGCCCGAGGCGATCTCTCGTCTGCGCAGCCTGTGGGAGGCGATGGGGTCTAATGTCGACGAGATGGACGCGCCGCACCATGATCTGGTGCTGGCCGTGGTGTCGCACACGCCGCATCTGATCGCCTACACCATGGTGGGCGTGGCAGATCACCTGCGCCGGGTTTCGAACTCGGAGGTGATCAAATACTCGGCGTCGGGGTTCCGCGACTTCACCCGAATCGCCGCAAGCGACCCGACGATGTGGCGCGACGTGTTCCTGACCAACAAGGACGCGACGCTGGACATCCTGGGCCGCTTCACCGAGGAACTCTTTGCTTTGCAACGCGCAATCCGCCTGGGCGACGGTGAGCACCTGCATGCATATTTCACAAGGACTCGCGCGATCCGGCGCGGTATCATCGAGGCGGGACAGGATACGTCGGCGCCCGATTTCGGGCGCGGGCCGGTGGTAACGCCGGCCGAGACGAAGCCGGGGGAATGAAGACCGCATGTGGGGACTGACACGGGCAGCAGTGCTTTGTCTGAGCCTTTGCGCCCCGGCGCTGGCTGAAACCCCGGTGGACTCGCCCCGCCCCCTGCCCAGACCGGCCCTTGGCCAGCCTGAAACCACCCTGGCCGCGCAGGCCGAACGGCTTGCAGTTGCCGCCGACCCCAGCGGGGCCGTTCTGCGTCCACGTGCCCGACCGGGCGGTGCCGTCGTGGCCATACCCGCGGCGGCCATGGTCAAGCCGGCGCCTCTTGGCCAGCCCGAGACGACGCTTGCGGCCCAAGCCGAGCAGCTGGCCGTACTCGCCGACCCGAGCGGGGCGGTGTTGCGGCCCCGCGCGCGCCCTGGCCAGGCTGCGGTTGCCGTCCCGGCGGCCGCTGCAACCCCGGCGCCGGCCGAGGACGCGCCCCTTGTGACACGCGGCAGTGCGCCCCGCATGGTGATGGCTCTGGTGCGAGTGCCCCGTCCTGAACCGCGCCCCTCGCGCCAGGCGGGCGCTGCCGCCCCGCCGGCAGTCGAGCAGGTGGAAACCGTGGCTGCCGTGCGGATTACCCCTGGCCAGAGCGCGGTAAAGGGGCGCAAGGGGTCGGTCTGTGGCGTGAATGCCATCAAGGGTGAGGCCCTGGCCGCCATCACGTCGCGGGTCAGGGGCTGCGGCATCGAGAATCCGGTTCGGGTGACATCGGTATCCGGCGTGGCGCTCAGCACGCCCGCCACGCTCGATTGCACGACGGCCAAGGCGCTGAACCGCTGGGTGACCGAGGGTCTGCAGCCCGCCTTTGGCCGCAAGGAAGTCGTGCAACTGAAGGTGGCCGCGCATTACGCCTGCCGCCCGCGCAACAATGTCAAGGGCGCCAAGATCAGCGAACACGGGCGTGGCAAGGCCATCGACATTTCCGGGATCGTCTTGGCGAATGGCAAGACCGTGACAGTTCTGGGGGATTGGAGCCGGTCGGCGGGCAAACCCATGAAAGCGGCCTATCGCGCCGCATGCGGTACTTTCGGCACGACGCTTGGACCGGGCAGCGACCGTTTCCATCGTGACCACATGCATTTCGACACGGCCAGTAACCGCAACGGTCCCTACTGCCGCTGATCAGCGCAATGCCGGCGCGGGCCCCAGGGGAATGGGCCCAAGGCTCGCCCGGCCATTTCGATAGGTCAGCGGCAGCGCAAGATCGTCGGAGCCTGCTGCCAGATAGGCCAGCGCATTCTCCCAGGTTGGGGCAACCTCGGGCGTGGTGAACCCAAGAGCCACCAACAGCGGCACGGCCTTGCGCCAGTTCGTCAGAGCCAGGTCGATCTGCCCGCTGGCCAAGCCCTGGTCGTCGGCGCGGATCGTGCCCTGGCCCGACAGCGACAGATCGCCCCAGACCAGCCTCAGGTCCTTGATCTGCAGGGCCTGCAGCGCCGGTGCAGTTTGCCCAGCATGGCGGTCGAGCGGGGCCGAGAAGGTGCCGATGGCGTCAAGGTGGACGGTCTCGATCACCGGAGGCAACTCGGGCACCGCCGCCAGAACGGCCGCATCCGGGGTAAGACCAAGAATGTCGATCCCCAGTTCGTGTTCCGCCCCGCCGGGCGAGACCTGGCGGGTGGCCAGGCGAAGTTCGTCTGCTGTGACCATCCAGCCCAAGGCCGAGGTCAGACCGAGTTCCGTGCCCGACAGGCGAAGCCGCTCCAGCGTCAGGGCGCTGCCCGGTTCGACCACCAGGCTCGCCCGAAGGCCTTCGGACCGCAACGTAATCTCGCCGGCTGGGGTCGCGAACGTCTGTTCGGGCGGGAAGGCCGCGATGACATGCCACGGCTTGTAGGCGAGAGCAAAGATCTGCATTTCCGGCGCCCGCCAGCTTAGCCCTGTTGCAGGATCGGCAATCTGCGGGTCGGTCACGGACAGGTCAAACCGGCCCGGAAACCCGCCGACAGTGATGCCGCCATGCTGGATCTGGGCGCCCGCCGCGCGCTGTGCCTCGACCCAGGCCGTCGCACCCCGTTCGAGCCCGCGCGAGCCCGCGAACCAGTACCCGCCCCACAGGACGATCATCGCAACGACCAAGGCCAACACGCCGCGCATTCCGGCCCCTTTCAAATCCGTCGCGCCTGCTGTTTACAGGCAACCGATGGCCGCCCTTCTAGCGAAAGGTGCGGCGCTGTGCCAGCAACGGGGGCGTGAGCGGGATGTCGTCTGAGGATCGGCTCTGGGTCTTTGGCTATGGCTCGCTGATCTGGCATCCGGGCTTTCCGGTTGCCGAGCAGCAGATCGCCCGGCTGTCGGGGTGGCGGCGCAGCTTCTGCATGCATTCGATCCACCACCGCGGCACGGTCGAGGCGCCTGGCCTTGTCCTTGCGCTCGACCGCGCCGCAGGGGCCTTTTGCGACGGCGTCGCCTTTTCGGTGACCCCGGGCTGCGAGGCCGAAACCCTGGCCACGCTGCGTGAACGCGAGTTGATCTCTTCGGCCTATCTCGAGGAATGGCTGCCGCTGTCCCTGCGGGACGGTCGCGAGGTGCGCGCGCTGGCCTATGTCATCGACCCCGGGCATGTCCAGTATTGCGGCGGCATGCCACTGGAGGAGCAGGCCCGCGTCATTGCCCGCGCGACCGGAGGCCGTGGCCCGAACCGAGACTATCTTTTCAGCACGGCGGCCCATCTGGCCGAACTTGGCATCAGCGACACCGATCTTGATTGGCTGAGTGCGCGGGTGAGGGCGTTGCCAGAGGCGTGAGCGGGGGCGATTGCCAGTTGGCATCCCCAGCCTCCCCCCCTATTCTCGTGCCGAAGCAAGGGTCAGGGTCCTTCATGCCGAAATCCGCCGTCGAGGCCGATCTGTCCTTTACCCAGCCCGTGCGGCAGATCGCCTTGATGCTGATCGTGCTGGCCCTCGTGGGCTTGGGTGTCTGGTTCATGTTGCCCGCGCTTGAGGGCATCTTTGCCGCGAACCCCTGGCTGAACGGGGCGATCGGTTTCGTCTTTGCCATTGGTGTACTTGCCTGCTTCTGGCAGATGATCCAGCTGATCCAGTCGGTCAACTGGATCAAGAGCCTTGTGCGCCAGCAGGGCAATGTGGCGGCTGTGCCTCCCAGCTTGCTGGCCCCCCTTGCGGCGCTGCTGCGCACGCGGGGGGCCAAGATGCAGATCTCTTCAAGCTCGGCGCGCTCGATCCTCGACTCGGTCGCCACCCGGATCGACGAAGAACGCGACATCACGCGCTATCTTGCCAACCTGCTGATCTTTCTTGGTCTTCTGGGCACATTCTATGGCCTGGCAACGACCGTGCCCGGCATTGTCGCGACCATTCGTGCCCTTTCCCCGCAAGAGGGGCAAAGCATGGTCGATACGTTCAACGGCCTGATGAGCGGGATCGAAGAACAGCTGAGCGGCATGGGCACGGCCTTTTCGACCTCGCTCATGGGTCTGGCCGGGTCGCTGGTGATCGGGATGCTCGAGCTTTTCGCCGGGCATGGCACGAACCGCTTCTACCGTGAGCTTGAAGAATGGGTCTCGACCTTCACCCGCCTGGGCCTGTCCTCGGGTGATGGGGAGGGCGCGGCGAATGAGGCAGGCGCGATAGCCGTGGCGCTGGACACCATGGTCGAGCAGATGGAGTCGCTCCAGGTCCTTTATTCGCAGGCGGACATCAACCGGGCTATGGTGGATGACCGGCTGGGCCAACTTGCCGATGCGGTTGAGCGGGTGGCCGCGCGGATGGAGCAGGATGCAGGGCAGACCGCGCTGTTGCGGCGGATTGCCGAGGGTCAGGAAAAGATTGCTGCGGCGCTTGCCCTGCCGGAGGGCGGCGCGCATGTGGATGCCGAAAGCCGGATGCGCCTTCGCTCGATCGACGTGCAGCTTCTGCGGATTCTCGAGGAAATATCGGCCGGTCGGCAGGAAAGCATCACCGACCTGCGCGGCGATCTGGCGGCGTTGACGGCGGCGATCCGCCAGTTGTCGCGCCTGCCCCCGCAAGGACGGGGCTAGGCCATGGCGCATCTGCGCCGCAGCGCCCGCAGCGAAAGCCCGATCTGGCCCGGGTTTGTCGATGCGATGACATCGCTCCTTATGGTGCTGATGTTCGTGCTGACCGTGTTCATCCTCGTTCAGTCGGTCCTGCGCGACACCATCACCACGCAAGACAGCGAGCTGGATTCGCTGGCGGCACAGGTGGCTGATCTGGCCGATGCCCTGGGGCTGGAGCGTCAGCGGGCGAGCGAGTTGCAGGCCGAGGTCGGGCGGCTGGGCGGTGAACTGGCCAGTGCCGAGGCCGAAGGCGTGCAGCAATCGGCGCTGATCGCCACCCTGTCAAGCCAGCTACAGGCGCGCGAAGGAGAGCTTGCCGAGGCCACCGCCCGCATCACCAGTTTCGAAGCCCAGGTGGCCAGTCTTCTTGCCGACCGTGATGCCGCACGGGGGGAGGTTGCGACGTTGCAGGGTCAGGTGGCCGATCTGCAGGACGAAACGGCGAAGCTTCTGTCGCAGGAAGAGGCGCTGAACCTGGCACTGGCCAAGGCGCGGGATGAGATCGACGCCCAGACCGAGGCAGCGCGCCTGGCGGCGGCCCGACGCGAGGCGCTGGATCTGCTCATTGCCAATCTGCGGCGCGAGGCCACGGAACGCGAAACGGAACTGGGCACGCTGAAGTCCGATCTCGCTGGCGCCCAGGCTGCGCTGAGCGAAGCCGAGAAGACCCGCCTGGCCGATCTGGCCGCTGCCGAGGCCCTGCGGGCGCAACTAAAGTCGTCCGACGCCGAGTTGACGGCCATGACGCTGGCGCTGGAGGAACAGCGCAAGCGGGCAGAGGAGACGCTGACGCTGCTGGCCGCCGAGAAGGCCGCGCGGCTGGAACAGGACCGCGCGCTGACCGAGGCGGAGAAGCGGGCAGGCCTTCTGGCCGCTGCACAGTCCGCGCTTGATGCCGAAAAGACCGCCTCGGCGGAAACCCAGCGGCGTGTTGCCCTGCTGAACGAGCAGATCGCCCAGCTGACTGCCCAGCTGGCCACCTTGCAAGGGCTGCTGGATGCCGCCAGAGAGAAGGACGCTGCGGCCCAGGTGCAGCTTGACGTGTTGGGCGGCCAGCTGAATGCCGCGCTGGCTCAGGTAGCCTCCGAGCAGCGCCGGCGCGCCGAGATGGAAGAGGCCGAGCGCATCCGCCTGCAGGCCGAGGCCGAGCGGCTGGCCGCCGAGGCCGCCGAGGCCCGGGACACCGCCAAGGACCTGGAGCGTTTCCGCTCGGAGTTCTTCGGCGAGTTGCGCGACCTGCTCGCGGGGCGCGAAGGGGTGCGCGTGGTGGGTGACCGCTTTGTGTTTTCCTCCGAGGTCCTGTTCCCGCCTGGCTCGGCGGACCTGCTGCCGGAAGGGCAGGCCCAGATCGCCGGCGTCGTCTCGACGTTGGACGAGATCAAGGCCGAGATCCCTTCGGGCATAGACTGGATCATCCGCGTGGATGGCCATACCGACAACGTGCCGCTGTCCGGCCAGGGCGAGTTTCGCGACAACTGGGAACTGAGCCAGGCCCGCGCCCTGGCCGTCGTGCGCTACATGCAGGATCAGCTTGGCTTTCCGCCAGAGCGGCTGGCCGCGACCGGATTTGGCGAATACCGCCCGGTGGCCGAAGGCGACACACCCGAGGCGCGCGCCCAGAACCGCCGCATCGAGTTGAAGCTGACCGAACGCTAGGTCGCGTCCGGCCAAACAAAAACCCCCGCCGCAGCGGGGGTTTTCCTGTTCCAGAAGCCTGCCGTGACCTATTCGGCCGTCAGCAGCGGGGGCTTGCTGCCCGTGATCCGCGGCTTCGACGGTTCCTCGATCTGCAGTTCGATCCCGTCGCCCTTGGTCACCACGCGCACCACGCCGCCTTTGGTCAGCTTGCCGAACAGAAGTTCCTCGGCCAGCGGCTTCTTGATGTGTTCCTGGATCACCCGACCCAGCGGGCGTGCACCCATCTTGTCGTCATAGCCCTTGTCGCCCAGCCAGGCCGCTGCCTCCGGGGTCAACTCGATGTGCACGCCGCGGTCCATCAACTGGGCCTCAAGCTGCAGAACAAACTTCTCGACCACCTGCAGGATTACCTCCTTGCCCAGCGGCGCAAAGGAGATAACGGCATCCAGCCGGTTGCGGAACTCGGGCGTGAAGGTCCGCTCGATGGCGGCGGTGTCTTCGCCCGTCCGACGGTCGCGGCCAAAGCCGATCGCCGCCTTGGCCTGCTCGGTCGCGCCGGCGTTCGATGTCATGATCAGGATCACGTTGCGGAAATCCACCTGACGACCGTTGTGGTCGGTCAGTTTGCCGTGGTCCATCACCTGCAGCAGGATGTTGTAGACATCCGGATGTGCCTTTTCCATCTCGTCCAGCAGAAGCACGCAATGGGGATGCTGGTCCACGCCATCGGTCAGCATGCCGCCCTGGTCGAAGCCCACGTAACCCGGAGGCGCGCCGATCAGCCGCGACACCGCGTGCTTCTCCATGTATTCCGACATGTCGAAGCGCAGCAGTTCCACCCCAAGTGTGTGCGCCAACTGCTTGGCGACCTCGGTCTTGCCGACACCGGTCGGGCCGGCGAACAGGTAGTTGCCGATGGGCTTCTCTGGTTCGCGCAGGCCCGCACGGGCCAGCTTGATCGCCGACGACAGCGCCTCGATCGCCTTGTCCTGGCCAAAGACCACGCGCTTGAGCGTCTTTTCCAGATCGCGCAGCACCTCGGCATCGTCCTTCGACACGTTCTTCGGGGGGATGCGGGCAATCTTGGCGACGACCGCCTCGATCTCCTTCGTGCCGATCACCTTGCGGCGCTTGGAATCCGACAGAAGGTGCTGTGCCGCACCGGCCTCGTCGATCACGTCGATCGCGCTGTCGGGCAGCTTGCGGTCATTGATGTAGCGCGCCGCCAGTTCCACCGCCGACTTGATCGCGTCGGACGTATAGCGCAGGTCGTGATGCTCTTCAAAATGCGGCTTCAGGCCCATCAGGATCTTGATCGCATCCGGCACGGTCGGCTCGTTCACATCGATCTTCTGGAACCGGCGTGACAGGGCGCGGTCCTTTTCGAAGTGCTGGCGGAATTCCTTGTAGGTGGTCGAGCCCATGCAGCGCAGCTTGCCGCCCTGCAGCGCGGGCTTGAGAAGGTTCGAGGCATCCATCGCCCCCCCGCTGGTCGCCCCGGCGCCGATCACGGTATGGATCTCGTCAATGAACAGGATCGCGTCGGGGTGATCCTCCATCTCCTTGACCACGGCCTTCAGCCGCTCTTCGAAATCACCGCGATAGCGGGTGCCGGCCAGCAGCGCCCCCATATCCAGCGAGTAGATCGTGGCGTGGGCCAGCACCTCGGGCACTTCATGCTTGACGATCTTCCAGGCCAGGCCTTCGGCGATGGCTGTCTTGCCCACGCCGGGGTCGCCCACCAGCAGCGGGTTGTTCTTGCGCCGCCGGCACAGAACCTGAATGCAGCGCTCGACCTCGGCCTCACGGCCGATCAGAGGGTCGACGTCGCCCTTGCGTGCCTTGGTGTTCAGATCGACGCAGTATTTCGAAAGGGCTGATTCCTTGGCCTCTCCCGCTTCGGCCTTGGGCGTTTCCTGATGTTCGTCCGACCCGGTGACGGGCCGCGCCTCGCCATAGGAGGGGTCCTTGGCCACGCCATGGGCGATGAAGTTCACCGCGTCATAGCGCGTCATATCCTGCTCCTGCAGGAAATAGGCCGCGTTCGACTCGCGTTCGGCAAAGATCGCCACCAGCACGTTCGCGCCCGTCACCTCTGTCCGGCCCGAGGATTGCACATGGATCGCCGCCCGCTGGATCACCCGCTGGAACGCCGCGGTCGGCACGGCCTCAGAGCCTTCGACATCGGTCACAAGGGTCGACAGATCGTCGTCGATGAAGTCAACCAGCGTCTTGCGCAGCTCGTCGAGATTGACCGAACAGGCCTTCATGACGCGCGCCGCGTCAGGCTCGTCGATCAGCGCCAGAAGCAGGTGCTCCAGCGTGGCAAGTTCATGTCGGCGCGCATTCGCCAGCGCGAGGGCGCCATGGATGGCCTGCTCGAGTGTTGTCGAAAAAGATGGCACTTTGCTGTGCTCCTATCCTCTGGTCGGAGGGGGCCAGCGCCCCGCACCCACCGTGGCCTGATAACTGTTAAAGTTCGGCTTTATCTGCCGCGCTTCAAGGTCTTTTTTCGCCGCACTGCCGTTTCCTTCGGCTTGTGTGCAAATTGTGAACGATCTGCTCCCGTCGATCCGAACATTCCATTGTGGCAAAGTTCAGAAACGGTCCTTTCGGGCCCGAAGTTCGCCGAAAACTGCGGCATCTGTGGCACGGTCCATCCCGACAATCGACTTCAGGACCGGGTCGGCGGCCCTAAGGAACGGATTGGTCGCGATCTCGTCGGACAAAAGAGACGGGACGGTCGGCTGTCCTTTCTCCCGTGCAGCCCGAACCTCTTCGGATCTGGAGATAAGTCGGGGGTTCTGCGGTTCAAGGGAGAGGGCGAACCGCCCGTTCGACGCGGTGTACTCATGTCCCGAGCAGACCAGGGTCGCAGGCGGCAGGGCCGCGAGCTTTGACAGGCTGTCCCACATCTGGCCGGCAGTTCCCTCGAACAGCCGACCACAGCCCCAGGCCATCAGGCTGTCGCCGGTAAAGACCACGCCCGTGTCGGGGAAATGGTAGGCGATGTGCCCCACGGTATGCCCCGGGACATCGATCACATGGCCAAACTCGCGCCCGAGCGACATCGTCATGCCCTCCGACAGCGCGAGATCCAGCGGTGGCAGGCGGTGGATGTCCGCCAGCGCCCCGAGCACCAGTGCGCCGGTCCGGGTCCGCAACTCGGCCACGCCTGCGATGTGGTCGTCATGGTGATGGGTCAGAAGGATGTCGCTCAGCCGCCACCCCCGCTCCGACAGGGCTGCCAGGATCGGCGCCGCCTCGGGAACGTCGATGCAGGCGGTCTGCCCGGTTTCGGAATCGTGCAGCAGATAGGCGTAGTTGTCGCTCAGGCAGGGAATGGTGACGAGTTCAAGCGGCATGGTGTTCGGCCCTGTTCCGGTTATTCTGTCGCCGACTGTCGCCTCGGAAAGCCTCTACCGCAATGCACCTCGATGTGGTCGACCTGCGCAACTTCTACTACCGCACCCAGTTGGGCCGGGTGGCGCAGCGGTCGATTCGCGACGCAGTGACGCAGATCTGGCCGCGGGTGCAGGGGCAAAGCGTGGTGGGCTTCGGTTTTGCCGTGCCGCTGCTGCGCCCCTTCCTGGGGGATGCGCGGCGCGTGATCGGGATGATGCCGGCCCAGCAGGGTGTCATGCCCTGGCCCGCGGGCGAGCCCAATGTCTCGGTCCTGTGCGAGGAAACGAACTGGCCTATCCCGACGGGCTTCGTCGACAGGCTGGTGGTGATGCACGGGCTCGAAACCTCCGAGCATCCATCGGCGCTGTTGGAAGAATGCTGGCGCGTGCTGGGCCCGGGGGGCAGGGCGCTCTTCATCGTGCCGAACCGCGGGGGCCTCTGGGCGCGGCGCGACGGTACGCCTTTTGGCTTTGGCAGGCCCTATTCGCTGTCACAGCTGGAAAGCCAACTGAAAAGCCATGCATTTACGCCTGAACGCAGCCAGTCTTGCCTGTTCGTGCCGCCCTCGAACCGCCGGTTCTGGTTGCGCACGGCAGATTTCTGGGACGGCACCGGGCGGCGCGTGCTGCCCTGGCTGGCGGGGGGCGTGCTGATCGTCGAAGCCTCCAAGCAGACCTACGCCCCCACGCGCCCGGGGCTGCGAGAGGTGGTCCGGCGCCCCTTGCGCGTGCTGGAAGGGCTGCCCGCGCCGGTTCCGGCACCGGTTTCCTCGACCCGCACCTGGGCGACGCCGCCCGACCTTTGAACGGCCTGCAAGCCCACCCCAAGGCCCCATGACGCCCGCGCCCCGGCCCAATGAAAGTCCGCCGCGACGGGGTCAGGGCAGGGCGCGAACCGCGGTCGAATGGCTGTGCCGCGGCCGCGACCTTCGCAGTTGCAGGATACGGAAGCCTCTGTTAGACGGGCGCCGAAAACAAGACGCATGCATGAGTATGCGCCATGGGTGAGTTCTGGCCGCCGGGTCTTCCCGATCGATGCCGGAACTGTGACAACGGAAGGGATGACGTGTCGGAACCAGCTTCGATTTCCACCGGAATTGCTGCCCGTTACGCCGCGGCGGTCTTCGGCCTTGCCAAGGAAGGCAAGGCGCTGAAAAGCCTCGAGTCGGACGTGGATTCGCTGGGCGCCGCACTCTCTGCCAGCTCGGATCTGCGCAGCATGATCGCCTCGCCGCTGTTTTCGCGCGAGGAACAGGCCAAGGCGATCGAGGCGGTGGCCACGAAGGCCGGCTTCTCGACCCTGACCAAGAACACGCTTGCCCTGATGGCCTCCAAGCGCCGCCTGTTCGTGCTGCCGCAACTGGTGGCCGAGCTGCGTCAGCTTCTGGCCGAGGAGCGTGGCGAGGTGACCGCCGATGTGATCTCGGCCACCGCGCTCACCAAGGAGCAGTCCTCGAAGCTCGCCGCGTCGCTCAAGGCGCGCGTCGGCAAGACCGTGAAACTCAACACCACCGTCGATGAGAGCCTCATCGGCGGTCTCGTCGTCAAACTGGGCTCGACGATGATCGACACCTCGATCGCCTCGAAGCTCTCGGCACTCAAGAATGCAATGAAAGAGGTCGGATAATGGGTATCCAAGCGGCTGAGATCTCTGCGATCCTCAAGGAGCAGATCAAGAACTTCGGGCAGGATGCCGAAGTATCCGAAGTGGGTCGTGTGCTGTCGGTCGGCGACGGTATCGCCCGTGTCTATGGTCTCGACAATGTCCAGGCCGGCGAGATGGTCGAGTTCCCCGGCGGTATCCGCGGGATGGCTCTGAACCTCGAGGTCGACAACGTCGGTATCGTTATCTTCGGTTCGGACCGCGACATCAAGGAAGGCGACACCGTCAAGCGCACCAAGTCCATCGTGGACGTGCCCGCCGGTAACGGTCTGCTTGGCCGCGTGGTCGACGCCCTTGGCAACCCGATCGACGGTCGCGGCCCGATCGTGGCAACCGAGCGCCGCGTGGCCGACGTCAAGGCCCCGGGCATCATCCCGCGCAAATCGGTGCATGAACCGATGGCGACCGGACTGAAGTCGATCGACGCGATGACCCCCGTTGGCCGTGGCCAGCGCGAACTGATCATCGGCGACCGCCAGACCGGCAAGACCGCCGTGGCGCTCGACACCATCCTGAACCAGAAGTCCTACAACGACGCGGCGGGCGACGACGAGTCGAAGAAGCTCTACTGCATCTATGTTGCAGTGGGGCAGAAGCGCTCGACCGTGGCGCAGCTTGTGAAGAAGCTCGAGGAAACCGGTGCGATGGCCTATACGACCGTCGTGGCCGCGACCGCTTCGGACCCCGCGCCGATGCAGTTCCTCGCGCCCTATTCGGCGACCGCGATGGCAGAGTTCTTCCGCGACAATGGCCGCCATGCCCTGATCATCTACGATGACCTGTCCAAGCAGGCCGTCGCCTACCGCCAAATGTCGCTTCTGCTGCGCCGTCCGCCGGGGCGTGAAGCCTATCCGGGCGACGTGTTCTACCTGCACTCGCGTCTGCTGGAACGGTCGGCGAAGATGAACGAGGATTTCGGCGCGGGCTCGCTGACGGCGCTGCCGGTCATCGAAACCCAGGCCGGCGACATCTCGGCCTATATCCCGACCAACGTGATCTCGATCACCGATGGCCAGATCTTCCTGGAATCCGACCTGTTCTACCAAGGCATCCGTCCGGCGGTGAACACCGGTCTTTCGGTCAGCCGCGTTGGCTCGGCTGCCCAGACTTCGGCAATGAAATCGGTGGCCGGCAAGGTGAAACTGGAACTTGCCCAGTATCGCGAGATGGCCGCCTTTGCGCAGTTCGGCTCGGACCTCGATGCGTCGACCCAGCAGCTGCTGAACCGCGGGGCGCGCCTGACCGAACTGATGAAGCAGCCCCAGTACTCGCCGCTGACCAACGCCGAGATCGTCTGCGTGATCTTCGCCGGCACCAACGGCTATCTCGACAAGGTCGCCGTCAAGGACGTGACCCGTTTCGAGGCCGAGATGCTGAAGTTCCTGCGCAGCAAGCACAAGGACCTGCTCGACGACATCACCAACAACGACCGCAAGGTCGCCGGCGATCTCGAGAAGAAAATCCGCGCCACGCTGGATGCGTTCGCCAAAGACTTCGCCTGAGAGCGGGTCAGGGGAGAACAGGTAGATGCCGAGCCTAAAGGCACTCAAGAACCGGATCGCCAGCGTCAAGAACACGCGCAAGATCACCAAGGCGATGCAGATGGTCGCGGCGGCAAAGCTCCGCCGCGCCCAGGAGGCCGCCGAGGCCGCACGGCCCTATGCCGATCGGATGAATGCGGTGATGACGGGCCTGGCCGCATCGGTTGGCGGGCGTGAAGACGCGCCGCGCCTGCTTGCGGGCACCGGTGCAGACAAGGTGCACCTGCTGGTCGTCATGACCTCCGAGCGCGGGCTCTGTGGTGGTTTCAACTCGTCCATCGTGCGTCTGGCGCGCCTGCATGCCAACCAGCTTCTGGCCAATGGCAAGACCGTGCAGATCCTGACGGTGGGCAAGAAGGGCCGGGAACAGCTGCGTCGCGACTATGGGCAGCTTTTTGTCGGCCATGTCGACCTGACCGATGTCCGTCGGGTGGGCTATGCCAATGCCCATGCGATCGCGCGCGATATCCTGTCGCGCTTCGACGAGGGCAGCTTCGACGTGGCGACGCTGTTCTACAACCGCTTCCAGTCGGTGATCAGCCAGATACCGACCGCCAAGCAGATCATCCCCGCCGTGTTCGAGGGCGATGGCTCGGCGACGGCGCTTTATGACTACGAACCGGGCGAAGAGGAAATCCTGGCCGATCTGCTACCGCGCAATGTGGCGACCCAGGTCTTTGCCGCCCTGCTGGAAAACGGTGCCTCCGAGCAAGGCGCCCGGATGAGCGCGATGGACAATGCAACCCGCAACGCGGGCGACATGATCAACAAGCTGACCATCCAGTACAACCGGTCGCGCCAGGCTGCGATCACCACCGAACTCATCGAGATCATTGCGGGCGCCGAGGCGCTCTGAGGAACCGGAGAAAACGACATGGCAAAAGCTGCAAATACAGGCAAGGTGACCCAGGTCATCGGCGCCGTCGTGGACGTCCAGTTCGAGGGGGCGCTGCCGGCGATCCTCAACGCGCTGGAAACCGAAAACAACGGCAAGCGCCTTGTTCTGGAAGTCGCCCAGCATCTGGGCGAGAACACCGTACGCACCATCGCGATGGACGCGACCGACGGTCTGGTGCGGGGCGCCCCGGTGTCCGACACCGGCGAGCCGATCTCGGTGCCTGTGGGCGACGCCACGCTTGGGCGCATCATGAACGTGATCGGCGAGCCGATCGATGAAAAGGGCCCGGTCAAGACCGAAGCCCGCCGCGCGATCCACCAGCCGGCGCCCGACTTCGCCTCGCAGGCGACCGAGGCGCTGATCCTCGTGACCGGGATCAAGGTCATCGACCTGCTGGCCCCCTATGCCAAGGGCGGCAAGATCGGCCTGTTCGGCGGCGCTGGCGTGGGCAAGACGGTTCTGATCCAGGAACTGATCAACAACATCGCCAAGGTGCACTCGGGCTATTCCGTGTTCGCCGGCGTGGGCGAGCGGACCCGTGAAGGGAACGACCTCTACCACGAATTCATCGAATCGGGCGTTATCAACATCGATGACCTCGAGAAGTCGAAAGTGGCCCTTGTTTACGGCCAGATGAACGAGCCCCCGGGGGCCCGCGCCCGTGTGGCGCTGACCGGCCTGACGCTGGCCGAGCAGTTCCGCGACCAGTCGGGGACCGACGTTCTGTTCTTCGTGGACAACATCTTCCGCTTCACGCAGGCGGGGTCGGAAGTGTCGGCGCTGCTGGGCCGTATTCCTTCGGCGGTGGGTTACCAGCCCACTCTGGCGACCGACATGGGCTTGCTGCAGGAACGCATCACCTCGACCAAGAACGGCTCGATCACTTCGGTGCAGGCGATCTACGTGCCGGCCGACGACCTGACCGACCCTGCGCCGGCCACCTCGTTCGCCCACCTCGACGCCCAGACCGTTCTGTCTCGCGCCATCTCGGAGCTGGGCATCTACCCGGCGGTGGACCCGCTCGACTCCTCGTCGCGTCTGATGGACCCGGCGATTGTGGGGGAAGAGCATTACAACGTCGCCCGCCAGGTGCAGACCATCCTTCAGCGCTACAAGTCGCTTCAGGACATCATCGCCATCCTCGGGATGGACGAGCTGTCTGAAGAGGACAAGCTGACCGTGGCCCGCGCCCGCAAGATCCAGCGCTTCCTGTCGCAGCCCTTCGACGTGGCTCAGGTCTTCACCGGCTCGCCCGGCGTGCAGGTGCCGCTGGAAAAGACCATCGCCTCGTTCAAGGCAGTGGTGAATGGCGAGTATGACCATCTGCCGGAAGCCGCCTTCTACATGGTCGGCGACATCGACGAAGTCGTCGCCAAGGCCGAGCGTCTGGCCGCAGCCGCGGCCTAAGGGGGAACCATGGCGAGCACGCTGCAATTCGACCTCGTCTCGCCGGAGCGCAAGCTTGCCTCGCTGCCGGTGACCGAGGTGCAAATCCCCGGCGCCAATGGCGATCTGACCGCCATGGCGGGGCATGAGCCGGTGATCACCTCGTTGCGGCCCGGCCTTCTGCGCGCGATGAGTCCGACAGAAGGCGTCCAGGCCTATGCGGTTACGGGCGGTTTCGCCGAGATCACCGCCAATGGAGTGACGGTTCTTGCCGAGCAGGCGACCCCGGTCGCCGAACTCACCGGCACGATCCTCGACCAGTTGATCGACGAGGCCCGCTCTTTGGCCGAAGCCGCACTGCCCGAGGACAAGGCGATGGCCGAAAAGAACCTGAGCGACATTCAGGCTCTCAAGGTTGCGGCAGGCCACTGACGCCCGCGCTCCGGCCATCAGGACAACGGAAGGCCCCGCATGGCGGGGCCTTTTGTCACTTTAGGGGCCAAGTTCCGCCGATTTTTTCGGTTTGTCTGGTGCGACAGCCTGCGAGGAGTGGATGAAAAAGGTCATCAACGGGGCCGTCGGGGTGGAACAGGGCTCGCTCGTCCTGTTTTCGGACTTTGCCGATGGCGGCCCGATGTGGACGGGAAACGGCCCGCGCGAAAGCCGCCGGAAGATCACCTTCACGCAGAGCTTTCGCAGCGCGCCGGCGGTCAGCGTCTCGATCTCGATGTGGGATCTGGACCAGAAGACCAACGCTCGCGCCGATCTTTCGGCCGAGAAGATCACCCGCAGCGGTTTCCAGCTGGTCTTTCGCACCTGGGGAGACACGCGCGTCGCCCGCATTCGTGCGGACTGGATGGCCATCGGCGCCGTCCGCGACGACGATGATTGGGAAATCGACTGACCCCGGCCCAGGGCTCAGCGCGAATACATGCCTTCGTAGATCGGCACGAGCGTCTCGGTTTCGAACAGCGAGGAGACGCTGGTTCCGTTCCAGATGTTGAGGATCGCCTGGGCAAACATCGGCGCCGTGGGCACGATGCGGATGTTCTGCGCGGCCTTCACCTTGTCGCCCTGTTCGATGCTGTCGGTCACGACAAGCGACTTCATCACCGATTTCGAGATTCGCTCGACCGCCGGGCCGGACAGCACGCCATGGGTGATATAGCTGTGCACCTCGGTCGCGCCGTTTTCCACCAGCACTTCGGCCGCCTTGCACAGCGTGCCGGCGGTGTCGCAGATGTCATCGACGATGATGCAGGTCTTGCCCTTCACACTGCCGATCACGGTCATCTCGGCCACTTCGCCCGCCTTTTCGCGCCGCTTGTCGACGATGGCGAGCGGGGCGTTGATCCGCTTGGCCAGTTCCCGCGCCCGGGCGACCCCGCCCACATCGGGCGAGACGACCATCAGATCCTCCATCCGCCCCTTGAAATGATGCTCGATATCCAGCGCGAAGACCGGCGAGGCATAGAGGTTGTCCACCGGGATGTCGAAGAAGCCCTGGATCTGCGCCGCGTGCAAATCCAGCGTCAGAACCCGTTCCACCCCTGCCTGGGCGATCAGGTTCGCCACCAGCTTGGCGCTGATCGGCGTGCGCGCCTTGGCACGGCGGTCCTGCCGGGCATAGCCGAAATAGGGGATCACCGCCGTGATGCGCGCTGCCGAAGACCGGCGCAGCGCATCGGTGATGATCAGAAGCTCCATCAGGTTATCGTTCGCGGGGTTCGAGGTGGGCTGGATGATGAACATGTCCTCGCCCCGGACGTTCTCATAGACCTCGACGAAGATCTCCTGATCGTTGAAGCGCTCGACCCTCGCATCGACCAGGTTCACCGACATGCCACGATGCATCGACATCCGCCGCGCGATCGATTTTGCAAGCGTCAGGTTCGCATTGCCGGAGATGAGTTTCGGCTCGGTCATGGCGGGCATCGATCGGGTCCTTGGCAGCACCGTGCGGCGGGGGCGGCCAGGGCCGGGTGCCGTGACGGATTCGTGACGTTGACACCGCTTATCACCCGGCCCGGGTCAAGGGAACCTGTGCCTCGCGTCACGTCCCCTCTGCGGCAAATCCGCCGCGGCAGCCCGAAGGCTCTGTCTTGTTCGTTTGCTGGCGGAGATATCGCTCCGGGAAGCTTGAACTGACGCTGCGCCGCGGGGTATTCGGGGGCCGTTCCACCTCGTCGGGGGTCAAGCGGTTCTGGGGGCAGGATCGGTTGGTCAATCTCGACCACCATCTACAGGGCAGGCCCAGAATGCCGGACGACATGCTGATCGCGGACCGCGCGCCGACACGGGTCTGGGGGCAGGGCAACGCCCGGCGCGTGCTGGCGCTGCATTGCTCGCTGGCCCATGCCGGAGCCTGGTCGGCCCTGGCCAAGGCCCTGCCAGAGCTTGAAATCACCGCCTTCGATCAGCCAGGCCATGGCAGGGCCGCACCCTGGAACGGGACGGACGACCTGCATGACCTGACGACAGGTCTGGCGCTCGCTCTGGCTCAGGATCTGGCGCAGTCCGGGCCGATCGACCTGTTCGGCCATTCGTTCGGGGGCACCGTCGCCCTGCGGATCGCTCTCGAGCGGCCCGATCTGGTGCGGAGCCTTGTCCTGGTCGAGCCCGTGATCTTTGCCGCGGCCCGCGTGGCCGGCCATCCGGCCTATGAGCCCTTCGCCGCCGGGCATCTTGATCTGGCGCGGCTGATTGCGGCGGGCCGCCAGGGCGAGGCCGCCGAGCGTTTCCACGCTGCCTGGGGCGGCGATGCCACCCTGGCCGATCTGTCCGCTCCGCAACGCGACTACATTATTGACCGGATGCATATCATCGCCGGACAGAACGCCGCACTGCTGGACGACAGCGCGGCGCTGCTGGCGCCTCTGCGGCTCGAGTCCCTGGACAGGCCCGTGTTGCTGGTCGAAGGGGCAGCTTCCCCACCCGTGATCGACGCGGTGATGACGGAGTTGGCCCGCCGCCTGCCTCGGGCCGAACGGCTGAAGGTGCCGGGCGCGGGTCACATGGTGTCGATCACGCATCCTTCCCCGGTGGCCGAGGCGATCCGCAGCCATCTGGCCGCCAGCTGATCCCGACGGTCAGCCCCGGATCAGGGCCAGGAAGCTGTCCACATCGGTCTCGGTCGTTGACCAGGAACAGACGAGTCGTGCCGCATTCTCGGGCGGGGCCATCCAGTCGTAGTAGGCGGCGCCGGCGCCTCGGGCGCGGTCATGGCCGGTCTTGGGCCACCAGGCAAACATCATGTTGGCCTGCGCGGGATACAGCAACCCCGCATCCGGCAGGGCGGCGATCCCCGAGGACAGGCGCGCCCCCATGGCATTGGCGCGGGTTGCCAGCCGCAGCCACAGGTCGCCTTCCAGATAGGCTTCCATCTGTGCCGACAGGAAGCGATGCTTGGAAAACAGATGCCCACCCCGCTTGCGGCGCAGCTCGAACTCCCAGGCCTTGGCCGGGTCGAACAGCACCACCGCCTCGACGCCCAGGCAGCCGTTCTTGGTGCCGCCAAGCGAAAGAACGTCGATACCTGCCTTCCAGGTCATCTCGGCCGGGGTCGCGCCGGTCGCGACCAGCGCATTGGCAAAACGCGCGCCGTCCATGTGGCAGGGAAGCCCCCTTGCCCTTGCCAGCGCGGCCAGCGCCGCGACCTCGGCCGGGGTATAGACTGTGCCGGCCTCGGTCACATTGGTGATCGACAGGACGGCCCGCTGCACGCCATGCACGCCGCTTTCGCCCGTGCGCGCAAGGGCCGTGGCCAGCGTCTCGGGTGTCATCTTGCCATGCGCCCCCTCGACCAGAACAAGTTTCGATCCGCCCGCATAGAACTCGGGCGCGCCGCATTCATCCTCGGCGATATGGGCGTGGCGGTGGCAGAACACCGCGCCCCAGGGCGGGCAGCACAGCGACAGCGCCAGCGCATTGGCCGCCGTGCCGGTTGCAACCAGAAAGACCGCCGCCTCTGGCGCGTCGAAGACCGCGCGGATGCGGTCGCGGACCCTCTCCATGATCGCGTCGGCACCATAGGATTTCGCATAGCCTTCATTTGCGCGGGCCAGGGCCGCCATCACCTCGGGCGCGGCGCCAGAAGCGTTGTCAGAGGCAAAGAACATCAGGGGGTTTCCTCGATCAGGTAATCTTCCCACTCTTCCTCGGGCACCTCGAACTCGGGCACCGTCCAGCCCCGGACCGAGGCCCCGGCCTCATGCACCGAATTGGGATCGCCGCTGATCAGCGGGTGCCAGTCATGGAGCGGTCGTCCTTCGTGCAGCAGGCGATAGGCACAGCTGCGCGGCAGCCAATAGGCGATCTTGGGCAGGGTCGTGGGCGACAGCTGCACGCATTCCGGCACGAACTGCCGGCGGATCGGATACTGGGTGCAGCGGCAGGTCTCGCCATCCAGCAGTCGGCAGGCGACGCGCGTGAAGGCCACCTCGCCGGTGTCTTCATCCTCGAGCTTGTTCAGGCAGCACTTGCCGCAGCCATCGCACAGGGCCTCCCACTCGGCGGGGGTCATCTTGCGCAGGGGAACGGTTTCCCAGAAGCGGGGGCGAAGGCGCGGCGACATGGGCCGACACTGCGACAGCCGCGCCGGAAAGGAAAGGGGTCAGAGCGCCGACAGGACCTCTCGCGCCCGGGCGCAATCGGCATCCATCTGGGTGATCAGCGCGGGCAGGCCATCGAAGGTCATTTCGGGGCGCAGATAGTCGACAAAGGCGACCGACAGGTGCTGGCCATAGAGATCGCCCGAAAAGTCAAACAGATAGGTCTCGAGGTTTGGCAGGTTGCGCCCGAACATGGGCCGCACGCCCAGGCTGGCCGCCCCCATGTAGCTGCCGGCTTGCGGGCCGGTCAGCACATCGACCCGCACCGCATAGACGCCGAGCCTTGGCAGGTGCAGCCCCTCGACCGACATGTTCGCGGTGGGATAGCCCAGTTCGCGGCCGCGCTTCTCGCCATGCAGCACCTCGCCCTCGATCCGGTGCCAATGGCCCAGCATCACGGCGGCATCGCGCGGGCGGCCTTCGCTCAGCGCGGCGCGGATGGCTGTCGAAGATATGCTCTTGCCCTCGGACTGGACCAGCTGTGCGATGGTGACATCGAACCCGAGTTCCCGACCAAGCTGCACCAGATCCTGCGCCTTGCCCTGACGGCCCTTGCCAAAACAGAAGTCTGCACCGACGACCACATGCGAGACGCCAAGCCCGGCGGCCAGAACCTCGGCGGCAAAGCTGCGCGGTGTCAGGTCGGCCAAAGAGCGGTCGAAGGGCAGCTCGTAGAGTTGATCGACCCCCAGCTTTGCCAGCCGGTTCGCGCGCGCCTCGGCGTTCATGAGCCGGAAGGGCGGGGCGTCGGGCGCGAAGACCTCGCGCGGGTGCGGCTCGAAGGTGACGATGCCAAGCGGCGCGCCGGGTTGACGGGCGAGATCGATCACTGCCCGATGGCCCAGATGAACCCCGTCGAAATTGCCCATCGCGACCGAAGCGCCCCGGTCATCGGCAGACAGCCCCTGCCAGTGGTGGTGAACCTTCATGCGTCCCCGCGCCGGATCGGGCGGGCGAGCCGCCGTCAGTCGAACTTGCGGCTGGGCGCCAGAACCAGCGCCTCGCCCTTCAGCACCACGGTATTGCCGACCGAGCAGCGGGTTTCAAGGGTGACCCGGCGCTTGGGGTGGTCGATAGCGGTGACCGAGACCTCGGCCAAGACCGTATCTCCGGGGCGCACAGGGGCCATGAACCGAAGGCTCTGGCCCAGATAGACCGTGCCATGACCCGGCAACTGCTCGCCAATCACGGCCGAGATCAGGCCGGCCGTCAGCATGCCATGGGCGATGCGCCCTTCGAAGATGGTGTCGCGGGCATAGGAGTCGTCCAGATGGACCGGGTTGCGGTCGGTCGAGACCTCGGCGAACAGTTCGATGTCGCGGTCGGTCACGGTCTTGCGCAGATGGCGGGTCATGCCGATCTCGATGTCTTCGATGCAGATCGTGCCACGGGGCATGTTGTCGAGCATCTGGCGAATCCTTGCGTGTTGACGCGCAGATCATAGCCTGTGCTGCGGCGCAGCGCAATCTCCCTGCGCAATTTATGGTCCAGGATAAGGCCAGTACCGAAACAAAATTACCCTGACGTTCCGCGCGTCATCGAAGCTGGCTGATCGCATAGGTCGGCGAAAGCTGGTGGCCGGCAAGCCAATCTTCCAGCAAGCCCTTGTCAGGGTTGGAGGAATCCGGCCCGAACTCGGCTGCGGCGATGCCGCCTGTTACAAAGACCGCGTCGATACCTTCGCCTTGCGCGCCCTGGATGTCGGTCGCGATGCCGTCGCCGATGGCCAGCAGCCGCGGATCCTCGACCGCGCCGGGTAGGGCCGCGAGGCGGCGGCGGGCAAGGTCGTAGATCGGCGGATGCGGCTTGCCGTAGTAGAGAGCGGTGCCCCCTATCGCCTCATAGGCCTGGGCGAGCGCGCCAGCGCAGTAGAGCCGCTTGTCGCCAAAATCGACCACGATGTCGGGGTTGGCGCAAAGCATCTTGAGCCCGAGGGTCTTGCCCAAGAGAAGCGCCGCCCGGTAGTCATCGGGCGTTTCGGTCAGGTCATCGACAAGCCCGGTGCAAACGATGCCTTCGGCGTCTTTCAAGGGGACGAGGGTGATGGGCGGCTCCGACTCTGCGATCTTCTGCAGATCCTCCGAGAATTCGGTGAAGAAAGTCTTGTCCTTGTCGGGCCCGAGGTGGAACACCCGCCGCCCGACCGCGCCGGTCACCAGCGCATATTGCGCCGCGTCGCCTGAGCTTACCACCTCGTCATAGCAGTCATGCGGCACGCCGATGTGGTCCAACTGCTTGACAACGCTTGGTTTCGGGCGCGGAGCATTGGTCAGCAGCAGCACCTTGCCGCCCCCGGCGCGAAAGGACTGGAGCGCCGAAACCGCGCCGGGAAAGGGGCGTTTGCCGTCATGCAGGCAGCCCCAGAGATCGCACAGAAGCGCATCGTAGGCAGACGAGATCTGCGAGAGCGAGGTGATGAGGCGGGTCATGCGGAGGGCCTTTCAAGGACGCGGCAGCGCTATGGAAACCGTCTGGGATCTGTCTGGCAATCGTATGTAGACAAAAAATATCGGGAATCTGCGCCCAGGCCGGCCCGGGGCGCGCCGAAAGCGGCCGCGGCGGGGGCTCGATGCCCCCACCGCGGCCCCCTTCTCAGACCTTGAGCATCGGCAGGATCTGCTTCTTGCGGCTCATGATTCCGGGCAGCACGACCGTGTCGCCCGAGACCTTGGCGCCAAAGGAGGCCTCGGCCACCGTCTTGACGAAGTCGTTCGGCACCAGAAGCGTGGCTTCCTCGCGCAGGATGTCGATGATGAAGAGCAACACCTGCTCGGCGCCGTCTTCCTTGGCGACGGCAGGCATCGAGGCCATCAGGCTGGCCTTGCGGTCGAGCAGCACCTTGGGCGCGGTGGTTTCCAGCACCGAGACGCGCAACTGCTTGCCGCCCAGTTCGTACTCCTTGCTGTCCATGCGCAGAAGTTCGGCATCCGAGAAGCGCGAGACATCGGACTTGGCCGCGAAAAGCTCGGCGGCGTAGTCGGGGATGGCGATGCCGAGGTCGGCGGCGAGTTTCTCGGCCACCGCCTTGTCATGCGGCGTGGTGGTCGGGCTGCGGAATTCCAGCGTGTCGGACAGGATGCAGGACAGCATCGCGCCCTTGATGGATTTGGGGGCCCGGGCAAGGTCGTCGCCGATCAGGTCATGCATGATCGTCGCCGTGCAGGCGAGCGGGCGGATGGTGATGTCGATCGGCGTGCGTGTCTTGATGCCGCCGACCAGCATGTGGTGATCGACGATGCCGAGGATGTTCGCCTCGTTGATCGAGGCGGGCAGTTCGGCCGGGTTGTTGGTGTCGACAATGACCACTTCTTCGCCCGCTGCGACATCGGCGATGATCTGGGGTTTCGGCAGATCCCAGCGCGAGAGCATGAAGGCGGCTTCGGTGTTCGGCTCGCCCAGGAGCGCGGGGGTGGCCGGGGTGCCTTTCACCTCGGACAGGTACCAGGCCCAGATGATGGGCGAGCCGGTGGAGTCGGTGTCGGGGGATTTGTGGCCAAAGACCTTGATCATGTCGGATGCCTTCGAGAGGAGGGATTTCGCGCGCCTTATAGGCAGGGCTGGCGGGAATGTCACGGGGGCCGCGCCTGCCGGAGGGCTGCGCGACGGGGCGCACGCGGGGCTCAGGCGGGGCCAGGGGGCTGTCTGCCCCCTCTGGGCGCGGGACGCTCGCATTCACCCCCGAGGGTGTTGGGGAACGGAAGAAGCTGGAGGGTGCGGGCAGGAAGCCAGACGGCGCTTGACCTGTTCCGGCCGACGGCCCTAGAGTTACGGTCTGCAAGGGAGTGCCCTGAGGATGGACAAGACGGCCTGATCCCGGAAGGGATGTGTCACCCGGGCGGCGCCAGATGTGCGCGGCCCCTGCGCCCTGGCGCTGGTTCATCACTGCAGGAGGATCGTGTCATGGACAGGTTTGCCTGACCCCCGAGGGGGTGTCGCAGGCCCTGGGCCGCGGGGTTGTCCGTGCCGGATCGGGCCACGGGTTTTCCGTTTCACGAAAGGGCAGATCATGCCGAAGACCACCATTCACCCACCGGCCGGGGGGCCGATGTCGCCATCCCGCGGTGCCGGGCTGCGGGTCGGGACGGGCAAGCGTCCCCTGTCGGGCAAGGGGGGCTTTGACCCCGCGAGCCTGAAGGGGCCGAAGGCGCCGGCCCCTGGGCCGAAGGGCGCCGGGCGCCCGCCGCGCCTGCCGGGCCGCGGCGGCAACCGCTGAGCGGGCGGACCGACGAGGGTCGGGCCGGGGGGTGCCCCGGCCCGACAGGCCTTCCCGCAGGCCCGCTCAGAAGGGCAGGCGTTCGAGGGTGAAGCCCTCGCGTTCCATCAGGGCCAGCACGCCCTCCCGGCCCGAGAGATGCAGGGCGCCGAAGGCGGCGAGCACGGGCCCCTCGTCCGCGGCGGCCTCGATTACCGGAATCCAGGCCCGGTTGCGAGCGGACATCAGCGCCTCTTCCATCTCGGCGAAATCGGTTTCGACGCGGGCGGGGTCCATCAGGCCGCTGTCGATCGTCTGCCAGCGCGAAAACTCCCACATCATCCGCGAGTCCTGAGTGAAGTAGGCGTCGGCCAGGGTGGCGAAGACGTCGCCCGAGCGGTCGTCGAGGGCGAGGGCGAGATCAAGCATCTCGATCTGTTCGGCCTCGGTCAGGCCGTCAAAGATGCGAAAGAGCGTGTCATAGGGTTCAAGCGCGCGGACGGGCACGCCGGCTTCGGTGGCGCGGGTGATCACGCGCTGGTCAAGACCGTTGGCGGGGCCTTCCAGCATTTCGGCGGCGCAGGGGGGGATGCCGAGGATCATGGAGAGATAGGCCGGACGCATCTTGGCGCCGAGGAAGGGCGGCATGTTGCGCGCCCGCAGCGCCTCGGCCAGCCGGTTCCAGGTTTCGGGGGGCAGGCTTTCGGGCAGCGTGGGGCCCTCGGTGATGAACATGAGGCCCGGGTCGCGGCCGATTGCGGCTTGAAGCGCCGCTTCCTCTTCGGGGCCAGCCTCGACCAGGACTGTGGTGGCCTGGTCGATCAGGGGGGTTGCCACCTCCATCACCCCGTCATGGCGCGGGTCGTCGAGATGCATGGTGCCGAGAAGCCAGACCACCTGATCGCCGCGGGTGGCCTGCCAGAGATTGCCCTGCGGGAACGGCACGGCATTGGCGGCGGCGGCGAGGGCCGCCCGGTCGGCCGGGGGGAGGGCGGCGATCAGGTTGGTGCCGTTGCAGGCGGCGAGCGCAGGCGGAGTGAAGGCCAGCGCAGCAAGGCCGAGGGCGGCGGAGCGGAGACAGGCGAGGCGGCGAAGCATGGGGCGTTTCCGGTGGCTGGGCGCGGGCAGCCTGCCACGGATGAGCCGGGGTGAGAAGGGCGGGGGAGGCGACATTTTCGCCGGGTGGGGGCGTTGACAGCGCGGGGGGGCATGCCTAGATAGGCGGCGTTGGCACTCGCCACGAGTGAGTGCCAATACTATTCAACCTGGAACCTAGGGAGTGTTCTCAGATGGCATTCAAACCGCTGCATGACCGTGTTCTCGTTCGTCGCGTGAAGAGCGACGAGAAGACCAAGGGCGGCCTGATCATCCCCGATACCGCCAAGGAAAAACCCGCCGAGGGCGAGATCGTTTCGGTCGGCGAAGGCGCGCGCAAGGACTCGGGCGAGCTGATCGCCCCGTCGGTGAAGGCCGGCGACAAGATCCTCTTCGGCAAGTGGTCGGGCACGGAAGTGACCCTCGACGGCGAAGAGCTGCTGATCATGAAGGAAAGCGACATTCTCGGCATCATCGCCTGAGACGTCGCTTTTTTCGTATCTAACACAGACAACCAGGAGCAAATCCAATGGCTGCCAAGGACGTCAAGTTCGAATCCGATGCCCGCGACCGCATGCTGCGCGGCGTCAACATCCTCGCCGATGCGGTGAAGGTGACCCTCGGCCCGAAAGGCCGCAACGTTGTGATCGACAAATCCTTCGGTGCCCCGCGCATCACGAAGGACGGTGTGACGGTCGCCAAGGAAATCGAGCTTGCTGACAAGTTCGAGAACATGGGCGCCCAGATGGTGAAGGAAGTCGCTTCCCGCACCAATGACGAGGCCGGCGACGGCACCACCACCGCCACCGTGCTGGCCCAGGCCATCATCAAGGAAGGCATGAAGGCGGTTGCCGCCGGCATGAACCCGATGGACCTCAAGCGCGGGATCGACATGGCGACCGCCAAGGTCGTGGCCGCGATCAAGGCCGCCGCCCGTCCGGTGAGCGACAGCGCGGAAGTTGCGCAGGTCGGCACCATCTCGGCCAACGGCGAGGCCGAAATCGGCCGCCAGATCGCTGACGCGATGCAGAAGGTCGGCAACGAGGGTGTAATCACCGTCGAGGAAAACAAGGGGCTGGAGACCGAGACCGAAGTGGTCGAGGGCATGCAGTTCGACCGCGGCTACCTTTCGCCCTACTTCGTGACCAATGCCGACAAGATGGTCGCCGATCTGGAAGATGCGCTGATCCTGCTGCACGAGAAGAAACTCTCGTCGCTGCAGCCGATGGTCCCGCTGCTGGAAGCGGTGATCCAGTCGCAGAAGCCGCTGATCATCATCTCGGAAGACGTGGAAGGCGAGGCGCTGGCCACGCTGGTGGTCAACAAGCTGCGTGGCGGCCTGAAGATCGCCGCCGTGAAGGCGCCGGGCTTTGGTGACCGGCGCAAGGCCATGCTGCAGGACATCGCGATCCTGACCGGTGGCCAGGTGATCTCGGACGACCTGGGCATGAAGCTGGAGAATGTCACCATCGACATGCTGGGCCGTGCCAAGAAAGTGTCGATCACCAAGGACAACACAACCATCGTTGACGGTGCCGGCGACAAGGCGGAAATCCAGGCTCGCGTGGCCCAGATCCGTGCGCAGATCGAGGAAACCACCAGCGACTACGACAAGGAAAAGCTGCAGGAGCGTGTTGCGAAGCTCGCCGGTGGCGTGGCCGTGATCCGCGTGGGCGGCATGACCGAAGTCGAAGTGAAAGAGCGCAAGGACCGCGTGGATGACGCCCTGAACGCGACCCGTGCGGCCGTGCAGGAAGGCATCGTCGTGGGTGGCGGCGTGGCGCTGATCCAGGCCGGCAAGGCGCTGGAAGGCCTGAAGGGCGTGAATGGCGACCAGGATGCCGGTATCGCCATCGTGCGCCGTTCGCTGGAAGCGCCGCTGCGCCAGATCGCGCAGAACGCGGGCGTGGACGGGTCGGTCGTGGCCGGCAAGATCCGCGAATCGAACGACAAGACCTTCGGGTTCAACGCGCAGACCGAAGAATATGGCGACATGTTCAAGTTCGGCGTGATCGACCCGGCGAAAGTCGTGCGCACCGCGCTGGAAGATGCGGCCTCGGTCGCCTCGCTGCTGATCACCACCGAAGCCATGATCGCCGACCGGCCCGAGCCGAAGGCTCCTGCCGGTGGCATGCCGGGCGGCATGGGCGGCATGGACGGGATGATGTGATCCGTCCCCTCTGACCGGAAGACAGGGAAAGGGCGCCGCAATGGCGCCCTTTTTCTTTGTCTGGATGGTGCGGGGCCGGCCCTTGGGCTGTTTCCCTCCGCCCGGAGGGCTATGCTAGGCTGGAATTGGCCGACCGGGAGGCGGCTGGGACAGATTCGCCGCCCCGAGCGGACGGCAGGGTTGAATGCGGGCTACGCGGTAAGGATCTAGGGAAGGGCAATCCGCCCTTCGGACAGAGGAGATGGCGATGGCACGTGACCTGAAGAACGAGACAGAAGCGACGATCGAGGAATTGAGCGCGCAACTGGCCGAGCTGAAGGAACAGCTGGCCGAGATGTCCACCGAGGCCAGGAGCCGGGGTGGCGCGATGGTCGCCGATCTGAAGGCGCGCGGCGAGCACGCGGCCGAGGAGGCCCGCGAGCGCGCCCAGGGGTATCTGGCCGATGCGGAATCGGTGATGCGCCACAACCCGGCCACGGCGATGGGACTGGCGCTGGGCGTCGGCTTTCTGCTGGGCGTTGCGTTGAGCCGGAGGTAACGCGTGTTCTCAGCCCTTGGCCTTGTGGCCCGCAATGCAACCCGCAAGGCCGCGCGCAAGGCCGGGCTGGGACTCGCAGCCGGTCTCTGTCTGCTGACAGGGGCCGGGTTTCTGGTGTCGGCGGGCTGGATCGCCCTTGCCGCCGCCAAGGGGGCGCTGTTCGCCTCGCTGATGATCGGGCTGGCCTTTGCGGGTGTCGGCCTTGTACTGGTGGCGGCGGCCGCGGCCCGGCGGCCCGAAGCGCCCCCGCCAGCCGCGCTGGATGACGAGACTTTGGCCGCACTGAGCCAGGCCGCGACAGGGGCCCCGGGCGATCTGGAGCGCGCGATGCGGGGGCTTTTGGCCCAGGCGGGATTGCCGCCGCCGGCCACCGGGGGGGCGCCCGCACTGCTGGCAGCCTTTGTCTTTGGGCTGACGCTGGCCCTGTCTCGGCGCCGCAAACCCTGAGCGGCTGCCGGATCAGGCCCGCAGCAGGCGGGGCCAGGCGCCCGTGTCTGCCGGAACCGCTGCCTCGGACGGCAGGATCAGCCGAGAGGCTGCCCCCAGCGGGGCGATGACGAAGGGCGAGGACGTGCCGATCTTGTCCGAAGTGGCAAGGACGACGGTTTCGCCGGCTTGGGCCATCATCACGCGCTTGACCTCGGCTTCTTCGGCGTCGCCAGTGGTCAGCCCGGTTTCGGGGCTGACGCCGGTGACCCCCAGAAAGCAGAGATCCGCCCGAACGCGCGCAAAGCCTGCCGCCGCCGCCGCCCCCACCGCCACCATCGAGTGACGGAACAGGCGACCGCCGATCAAGAGCACCTCGATGGCCGGCAAGGGTTCCAGTGCGGTGGCAATCGTGGGGCTGTGGGTGACGATGGTCAGCGGCAGGTCGGCGGGCAGGGCCGCGATCAGCGCCAGATGCGTCGTGCCACCATCAAGGATCACGACCTGACCCGGTTGCAGCAGCGCCACGGCGGCCCGGCCCAGACGGGCCTTTTCCTGTGTCGCCATGCCGCGGCGTGTGGCGAGCGGCACGTGGGTGGGCGAGGCCGGCAGCGCGCCCCCATGCACCCGCACAAGCCGCCCCTCGGCCGCCAGTTCGCGCAGATCGCGCCGGATGGTGTCTTCCGACAGGCCAAGCTCGGTGGCAAGCGTTGCCGCCACCAGCCGGCCATCGGCGGCGAGACGGGCCAGGAGATGCGCCTTGCGCTGGGAAGTGAGCATCGGGATCTCGGTACATTGCACGATACTGCACGATATTGCACGAATCATCTGGCTTTGCTAGGCCAAAGGCGCAACACAAGGAGATATGTGATGGCGAAGTCGATGATGATCCTCATTGCGGGGCCGTACCGGTCGGGCACCGGGGATGACCCGGAGAAGATGGCGGCCAACCTGAAGCGGCTGGAGGCGGCGGCCTGGCCGATCTTTGCGAAGGGCCATGTGCCGATGATCGGGGAATGGGTGGCGCTGCCGGTGATGGCGGGGGGGATTGCGGCGGCAGAAGGCAGCGGCGCGGTGGGCGGCGCGCTGTATGACCGGGTGATGCACCCGACGGCACATCGGTTGCTGGAGCGCTGCGACGCGGTGCTGCGCCTGCCGGGGGCCAGCACGGGGGCCGATAATGACGTGCGGATCGCCGAGGCGCGGGGGATCGCGGTCTATCGCAGCCTGGACGAGATTCCCGCGGTTTGAGCCTTTCGGGGCCAATTCGGCATTGGAGCTTGTGCGAAGGGGGGGAAGCGCCTATATCCCGCGAGCTATTCTTTCTCTTTCGATCTTCTGTTTCCTCACGGCTTCAGGTCTCGAACGCGATGTGACACAGCCGGGCCACCGCATGTTGCGGGTGGCGCTACGACAAGACAGGAGATCTCACGATGGCCAATGGCACCGTGAAATGGTTCAACGCCACCAAAGGCTTCGGCTTCATCGCCCCGGCGAACGGCAACCGCGATGTGTTCGTGCACATCTCGGCGCTGGAACGCGCTGGCATCCGCCAGCTGGACGATGGTCAGGCCGTGACCTTCGACATCGAATCGGGCCGTGACGGCCGCGAGTCGGCGACGAACCTCGCGCTCGCCTGATCCGATCAGGTGTGACCGACAGGAACGGGGGTGGCCGAAAGGCCGCCCCCGTTTCGCATCAGAGCGGGCGCTCCATGCGGATGCGCACATGGGTGCGGATGCCCATTTGAGCGGGCGGGGTGGTGAGAACGGCCCGGAAGCCCTCACGCTCCCAGAAGGCACGGCCGCGGGGATTGGCCTCCAGCACGGCCAGAAGAAGGCGCGGCGCGCCGCGCGCCTGGGCCGCGTGGACGATATGGGCCAGGAACTGCCGGCCCAGGCCCCGGCCGCGCTGGTCGGCAGCCAGGAGCATCAGGCCCAGATAGGCATCGCCCGGGTCTGGATAGCCGAAGCAGACATCGGCAATGGCATCGAGCCGGTCACCGGTGAAAAGGCCCAGTTTGAGGCTTTGCGACAGATCGCAGCCCGGGCCTACATCGGTGAAGAACTCGTCCACCAGCGCCTCATCGGGGGTGAGGCCGGTTTCGAGGTCGATGTAATCGGCGGCGCGGGCCATCAGATTTGCGACATCGGCCCGGTCATCGACCGGGTTCAGCGGGCGGATCGTTGTCATTCTGCAACCGGATAGTGGATCGACAGCACCTCAAGCTCCTCGCGCCCGCTGGGCCGCGCCCAGGTAACGCTGTCGCCCACCCGTGCCCCGAGCAGCGCGCGGGCGAGCGGCGAATGCGGGGCGATGCGGCCTGCGGCGGGGTCGGCCTCATCCTCGCCGGTGATCTCGAACCGGCGCTCGGCGCCCGTGGCGTCGAGCACGGTCACCCGGGCCCCGAAGGCCACCTCGTCCGCGGGTTGGCGGGCCGGATCGACCGGGATGGCGCTGCGCAGGCGCGCCTCGAGATACCGGATGTCACGCTCGGCCGCGGCCTCGGGCAGCCTGTCGAGCCGGTCGGGCCGGGCGCGGAGCCGGGCGAGTTCGGCCTGCGTGGCGGCAAAGCGGGCCTGCAGCCGGGCAAGGCCGCGCGGGGTGACGTAATTGGGATGCGGAGAAAGCGGCAGGTCGGGCAGTGGATCAAGCTCGCCCGTGCCCTCCTTGACGAAGGCGCGGCTCATCGCACGATCACCTCAAGCGGGTCGTAGAGCATCCCTTCGCCCCAGGCGGCGGCGGGCAGGCTGTCGGGCTTGAAGCGGATTGCGCCGCTGGCCAGTTCGTCGCGCGAAAAGAAGCGGCGGGAATGGACCACGCGCTCGGGGTCGCGCCAGTCATCGGACAGGGTGCCATCGGTGATGGTGCAGCGGAAATAGATGTCGGCCTGATGAAAGCCCGAGGCTGGGTCGTGAAACTCGTTCACCAGGCAGGGTGCCCCGACCGAGACGGTCAGGCCGCATTCCTCATGCACTTCGCGGATCAGGTTTTCGGGCAGCGACCGCCCGGGAACCGCCCCGCCGCCCGGCGCGCACCACAGGTCGGACCGCCGGCCGGCATAGGCATTGACCAGCAGCAGCCGATCCTCATGCAGGATCAGCGCACGCACGGCAAGGCGGGGGGTGCGGTGATTGGCCATGGTCTGCAGGCTAGGCGCGATCCGCCGCATTTGTCCATGCCTGGCAGATGCGCTAGGCTTTCGGATATGATCCGTGCCAGCCTTCTAGCAGCCCTGGGACTCTCTCTTGCCGTCGCGGCCACGCCGTCGGCAGCCGCGGAATGCGTGGTGTTGCTGCATGGGCTGGCGCGAAGCTCGACCTCGCTTCTGGCGATGGCGACGGCGCTCGAGGCCAAGGGCTACCGCGTGGTCAATGCGGGCTACCCTTCGACCGAGGCGACGGTCGAAGAGCTTGCGGCGGCCCATGTCGGGCCGGCAGTGGCGCAATGCGGCGCGGCGCGGGTAAATTTCGTGACCCATTCGATGGGCGGGATACTGGCGCGGGTCTGGCTGGCCGACCACCGGCCGACCGAGATGGGCCGGGTGGTGATGCTGGCGCCGCCGAACCAGGGGTCTGAACTGGTCGATGCTCTGGGCGATATCGCGGCCTTCGAATGGGTCAACGGGCCGGCGGGGCTGGAACTGGGCACGGGGCCCGGATCGGTGCCGCTGGCCTTGCCGCTGCCGGATTACGAGCTGGGCGTGATCGCCGGGGACCGGTCCCTGAACCCGATCTATTCCGGAATCATTCCGGGCGATGATGACGGTAAGGTTTCGGTCAAGAGCACGCGCGTGGCGGGGATGACCGACCATATCGTGCTGCCGGTGACCCATACCTTCATGATGCTGAACCCGGTGGTGATCGCCCAGACGATCCATTTCCTGCAGACCGGCGCCTTTGAAAAGGACATGACGCTGGGCACCGCCGTGCAGACCCTGGGCGTTCTGGGGGATTGAGGCGCGCGGTCAGCGGCGGCGGATCACCCGATTCACATGGCCCATCTTGCGGCCCGGGCGCGGTGCCCCCTTGCCATAAAGATGCAGGGCCGTGTCCGCCTGTCTGGCGAGATCGGGCACGCGCAGGATGTCTTCGCCGATGAGGTTTTCCATTTCGACATCGGAATGCCGGGCCCCGTCGCCCAGCGGCCAGCCAGCGATGGCGCGAATATGCTGTTCGAACTGGTCGACGGCGCAGCCGTTCTGCGTCCAATGGCCGGAGTTGTGCACGCGAGGCGCGATTTCGTTCACCAGAAGGCCTGCCGGCGTCACGAAAAGCTCGACCCCCAGCACGCCCACATAGTCCAGCGCGTTGAGGATGCGCGCGGCGATCAGGATCGCATCGCTGCGCTGGCCGGGCGAGAGGCGCGCGGGCACGGTGGTGGTGTGAAGAATCCCGTCGCGATGGACGTTCTCGCCCGGGTCGAAACAGGCAACCGAACCGTCCAGGCCCCGGGCCGCGATCACCGACACTTCATGGCTGAAGGCGACGAAACCTTCGAGGACGGCCTCGGCCCCGTTCATGGCGGCGAGGGCGGTGGGGGCGTCGGCGGGGGACTTCAACCGGGCCTGGCCTTTGCCGTCGTACCCCAGCCGGGTGGTCTTGAGGATGGCGGGTGTGCCGATGGCGGCGATGGCGGCGTCGAGCGAGGCGGCATCGGTGACCTCGGCCCAGGGGGCGGTGGCAAGGCCGAGGCCGTTGAGGAAACGCTTCTCGGCGATGCGGTCCTGGCTGACGGCCAGGGCCTGGCGGTTGGGACGGATCGGGCGGCGCGCCTCGATCAGGTCGAGCGCGGCGGTGGGGATGTTCTCGAACTCGTAGGTGACGACATCGACCGCTTCGGCAAAGGCGATCAGGGCGGCCGTGTTGCCATAGGAGGCGGTGGTGACGTGATGGGCCACGTCGCCTGCCGGGGGGTGGCTGGCGGGTTCGAAGATGTGGCAGCGGAACCCCAGACGTGCGGCCGCGACAGACAGCATGCGGCCAAGCTGGCCACCGCCGAGGATGCCGATGGTCGCGCCGGGGGCAAGCGGTTCAGTCATCGCGCGGCTCCTCGGGAATCGAGGCCGAGAGGGCCTCGCGCCAGGCATCGAGCCGGGCGGCAAGGCCGGGATCGGACAGGGCGAGAATGCCCGCGGCCAAGAGCCCGGCATTGGCGGCACCCGCCGCACCGATCGCCATTGTGGCAACCGGGTAGCCGCGCGGCATCTGCACGATGGAGTAGAGGCTGTCGACCCCGGACAGCGCGCGGGTTTGCACCGGCACGCCGATCACCGGCACGCGGGTTTTCGACGCCATCATCCCGGGCAGGTGCGCCGCACCCCCTGCGCCTGCGATGATCACCTTGAGCCCGCGGCCCGCGGCCTCTTTCCCGTAGGACCAGAGCCTGTCCGGCGTGCGGTGGGCCGAGACTATGCGGGATTCGTAGGCAATGCCAAGCTCATCCAGGATCAGGGCGGCCTCCTTCATCGTGGGCCAGTCGGACTGGCTTCCCATGATGATTCCCACCTCGACCGCCATGCGCGCACCTCTGCCAGACAAGGCGCGCACTATAGCGGGGGTGACGGCAGGGGCAAGCCGCGGGCGGGTGCGTTCAGGCGATGATATCGGGGATCAACTGATCCTGGATGCGCACGATCTGGTCCTTGAGCGCCAGCTTCTGCTTCTTGAGGCGCTGGAGCGTGAGGGGATCGGCCCGGCCACCGCTGGCCAGGGCATGGATCGCATCGTCGAGATCACGGTGTTCCCGGCGCAGCACCTCGAGGCGGATGCGCAGCATGTCTTCGGAATTGAGTTCGGTGGGCGCGTTCATCTGCTTGCTCTGGCGGTGAGTCGCTTGTCTGCCGGGACCCGGAATATACCGGCTTTCCGGACCGGCAGGGAAGAAATCTGGTGTGGCCAAAGGCCTTGTGCAAGGCCAGGCCCCGCCCCATATTTCCAAGGGGCGGGGCTGCCCGACCGGGGGCCCGCCACCTTGTCGCTTGTGTCTGAGGACAACCCTGATGACGAAACTGAGCTTTGGGGCACACCCCTATCTCTTGGGCTTCGAGCAGCTGGAACGGCTGGTCGAGCGGACGGCCAAGACGGCCTCGGAAGGCTATCCGCCCTTCAACATCGAAGCCGTCTCCGAGAATTCCTACCGGATCACGCTGGCTGTCGCGGGTTTTCGCGAAGAGGATCTGTCGATCACGGTCGAGGACCGCCAGCTGGTGATCCGCGGGCGGCAGGCCGAGGATGAAGGCGCCCGCGTCTTCCTCCATCGCGGGATCGCCGCGCGGGCGTTCCAGCGCAGCTTCGTTTTGGCCGAGGGGGTGGAAGTGGCCGCGGCAACCATGGAAAACGGACTTCTGCATGTGGATCTGCGCCGGTCGGCGCCCGAGCCCGTGGTGCAGACGATCCGGATCGGTCGGGGTTAAGGAGACACAGGATGGACACGAAATTCGAAGGACTTCCCGAGGAGGGCGAGCGGATCGTCTATATCCGCCCGGTGGCGGCGGGCGACCTGCCCGAAGAGATCCGGGCGCAACTGCCCGGGGTCGAGACGATCTATGCCGTGCACCGGCCGGACGGTGAACGTCTGGCGCTCGTGCGGGACCGGGGGCTTGCCTTCTTGCTGGCGCGACAGAACGACCTCGCACCGGTCAGCGCGCACTGACCGGGCCGGCACGGCCGGGGACGAATGGAAAAGGGCCGGTCGATGACCGGCCCTTTGTACATCTGCTGCGACAGGTGATCAGGCCTTGATCAGGCCCATCTGTTCCAGCTTGAGGATCACCTGATGCGCGCAGGCGTCGACGTCCGTGTTCTCGGTTTCCAGCCGCAACTCGGGCTTTTCGGGCGCCTCGTACGGGTCGGAGATGCCGGTGAACTCCTTGATTTTGCCTTCGCGGGCCAGTTTGTAGAGGCCCTTGCGGTCGCGCCGTTCGCATTCCTCGACACTTGTCGCAACATGCACCTCGATGAAGGCGCCGAAGGCCTCGATCATCTCGCGCACGGCGCGGCGGGTCGCGGTGTAAGGCGCGATGGGCGCGCAGATCGCGATGCCGCCGTTCTTGGTGATCTCGGAGGCGACATAGCCGATCCGGCGGATGTTGATGTCGCGGTGCTCCTTGGAGAAGCCAAGCTCGGAGGAGAGGTGCTTGCGCACCACGTCACCGTCCAGCAGCGTGACCGGACGGCCGCCCATCTCCATCAGCTTGACCATCAGCGCGTTGGCGATGGTGGACTTGCCCGAGCCGGACAGGCCGGTGAAGAAGACGGTGAAGCCCTGCTTGTCACGCGGGGGCGAGGTGCGGCGCAGCTGGGTCACCACCTCGGGGAAGGAGAACCAATCGGGGATCTCGAGCCCCTCGCGCAGGCGGCGGCGCAGTTCCGTGCCCGAGATGTCGAGCACGGTCGAGCCTTCCGGCACCTCGTCGACGGGATAGTACTGGGCCTTTTCCTGGACATAGACCATCTGTTTGAAGTCGACCATTTCGATGCCGATTTCGGCCTGGTGCTCGCGCACCAGTTCCTGCGCGGCATAGGGGTCGTAGAAGTCCTTGCCCTGGCTGTTCTTGCCTGGGCCGGCGTGGTCGCGGCCCACGATGAAATGGGTCAGGCCGTGGTTCTTGCGGATGATCGCATGCCACAGGGCCTCGCGCGGGCCGCCCATGCGCATGGCAAGGTTCAGCAGCGAAAGATGCGTTGTGGCAGCCGGATACTTGTCCAGCACCGCCTCGTAGCAGCGGACGCGCGTGAAGTGGTCGACATCGCCCGGCTTGGTCATGCCCACGACGGGGTGGATCAGCAGGTTGGCCTGGGCTTCCTTCGCGGCGCGGAAGGTCAGTTCCTGGTGCGCGCGGTGCAGGGGGTTGCGCGTCTGGAATGCGACGACGCGCTTCCAGCCAAGCTTGCGGAAATAGGCGCGCAACTCGTTCGGCGTGTCGCGCCGGGCGCGGAAGTCGTAATGCACCGGCTGCTGGATGCCGGTGACCGGACCACCCAGATAGACGGGGCCGGCGACGTTGTGCAGGTAGTTGACCGCCGGATGCGCGAGGTCATCGGCGCCGAAGACCTTCGCCGCTTCGTTCGCCTTGTTCGGCGTCCATTTGTCGGTAATCGACAGGATGGCAAGGATCACGCCTTCCTGGTCGCGCAGCGCGATGTCCTGGCCCGGGGCGACCTTGTCGGCAAAGGCCTGGCTCACGTCGAGCGTCACCGGGATGGGCCACAGCGCGCCATCGGCGGTGCGCATGTTCTCGACCGTGCCGTTATAGTCGGCCTCGGACTGGAAGCCCTTGAGCGGGTAGAAGCCGCCGTTCATCAGCAGTTCGAGGTCGCAGATCTGGCGCGGCGTCAGATCCCAGGAGGGCAGGCTGCCCGCCTCGTGCTTGAGTTTCTGGGCGGAGTCGAAGGAGACGTAGAGTTCCGGGATCGGGGCGTGATTTGAAAGGGACATTGCGGATCGTGCCTTTTTGCGAATGAAGACGGCCGTTGAGCCGGGGCGAGGGCCCGTCTTGCGCGGGGCCATAGCCCGCAAATGCGGCTGGATTCAAGCATTCACGCGGCACTGCAGCGAAAAGAAACGGAATGTTGCGCCAGGCGACAGAATGCGGGCGCCTGTCATGTCCGAACGGCCAGACGGGGCCGAACGTTCGCCCGCCCGGCTGAGGACCGGGCGGAAATTCCGGGCGGTGCGTTATTCGGCGTGGCCGGCGAGGAACTTTTCCGCATCCAGCGCGGCCATGCAGCCCATCCCGGCCGAGGTGACCGCCTGGCGATAGACATGGTCGGTCAGATCGCCCGCCGCAAAGACCCCGGGGATCGAGGTGCGCGTCGAGCCGGGTTCGACCTTCACGTAGCCGCCGTTGTGCAGCGCGAGCTGATCCTTGACCAGTTCCGAGGCGGGGGCATGGCCAATGGCTACGAAGAAACCCGCGCAGGGCACGTCGGTGATGGCACCGGTGTTCACGTCACGGGCCCGCACGGCGGTGACGCCCAGCGGCGTGTCGTCGCCCAGCACCTCATCGACCGCGTGGTTCCACATCACGGTGATCTTGGGATGCTTGAAAAGCCGGTCCTGCATGATCTTTTCGGCCCGCAGGCTGTCGCGGCGGTGGATCAGCGTCACCCTGGAGGCGAAGTTCGTCAGGAAGAGCGCCTCTTCCACGGCGGTATTGCCGCCGCCGATCACCACGACCTCCTTGCCACGGTAGAAGAAGCCGTCGCAGGTGGCGCAGGCCGAGACTCCGAAGCCCTTGAATTTCTCTTCCGAGGGCAGGCCCAGCCATTTGGCCTGGGCGCCCGTGGCGAGGATCACGGCGTCGGCGGTCCAGACCACGCCGCTGTCGGCATGAGCGGTAAAGGGGCGGTGCGAGAGGTCCAGCTTCGAGATGTAGTCCGAGATGATCTCGGCCCCCATGGCGCGGGCATGCTCTTCCATCCGAACCATCAGGTCGGGGCCCTGCACATGGCTGTCGCCCGGCCAGTTCTCGACCTCGGTCGTGATGGTCAGCTGTCCGCCCGGTTGCAGGCCCTGGATCAGCACCGGGTTCAGCATGGCGCGCGCCGAATAGACGGCGGCCGTGTAGCCTGCAGGGCCGGAGCCGATGATCAGAACCTTGGTATGCCGGGTCTCGCCCATGTGAGGACTCCTTGCCGTTGACCGCCTCGATATATGCCGAAGGGGACGGGGCGGAAAGCCCCGCAGGATGCTGCGATGCTGGCGCGGGTTTCCGGTTCGATCCGTGCATTTGTCATGTTCCTGGCGAAATAATATTGCGCATTTCGGCCGCGAACCCTACATTCCGCCCCGAAAAGGAGACCCCGCACATGGCCGGATCGAAACTGGACCCCATCGACCGTCAGATTCTGGCCGAGTTGCAGGCCGATGGTCGAATGACCAATGTCGAGCTGGCCAAGCGGGTCGGAATCTCGGCGCCGCCCTGCCTGCGCCGTGTGCGCACCCTGGAAGAGGCGGGCTATATCCGGGGCTATCACGCCGATATTGACGCGCGCGAACTGGGCTTCGAAGTGCAGGTGTTTGCGATGGTGCGGCTTCACAGCCAGGCCGAGGCGGATCTGTCGGCCTTCGAAGCGCGGGCCAAGGCCTGGCCGCTGGTGCGCGAGTGCCACATGCTGAACGGCGAGATCGACTTCATCCTGAAATGCGTGGCGCCCGACCTTTCGACCTTCCAGCGCTTCCTGACGGCGGAACTCACGGCAGCGGACAATGTGGCCAGCGTGAAGACGAGCCTGGTGATCCGCTGCGCCAAGGACCAGCCGGGCGTGCCCTTTGACGTTCTGGAGGAACGGCTGGGCCGGATCGCCTGAGGCACGGGCCAGAACAGCGGAAGGAACCTTCAGACATGCTGAAGGCGGCCCTTTCGCGGCGTGTCAGAGGGTCACGCCAGAGCCGCCTTTTGCAAGCAAACGTCCGTTACACGCGCGGTCTTCAACTGTCCTTGGCATCAGCCTGCCGTTGGACCCGACCGGGTGGAAAGAGGTCATGAAGAGAAAATGATCACTTCGAGACAGCCTGTCAAAGTTTTGCCGATTTCGCGGCAGAGCGGGAAACAAAGGCCGGATGAGCATCAGACTGTTTCCGGATCATCCTTTCCCGGTTCTATCGCCGGGTACAATTGAAGCCGAAGGGCGCCTCTGTTCGCGAATCGGTGAGGCGATTCCGAGGCAGGACCAGCTGCGCGCCCTAGCCCGCCCGCCGGCTGGACGGGGTGGCAGTGGGGGCCGAACGCCGGGTCGCAGACGGGCGATGGCCACGTGCCCAGGGGAGCGCGGGCAGGGGCGCGGTGCTGCTGGCCAGCACCGAGGCGAGCCAGCGGCGGGGTGTCTTGGCAGAGGGCTTGGACATGCGGTCTTGCTCCTGATCGGGGAACCGGGACGGCCGGGGCCTCCTGGTTGGTTGGGACGATAAGGTACAATTGACGGCCAATGCGGCCCCGATTGGGCCGCTTGCCGTCGATCCGACGACATCTGCCTTGGGAGACCTGCGCGGAATGCGGCAGCTAAGCCCTTGATGCGGCGGCATCATTGCGGAAAGGGAAACAGTAGCGGGGATCTCTTTGGATTGTTTCGCCGTGCGATGGCCACATTTGCGGCCGCCGCACCGGGGCTAAAGACGGATGATCGAGATCAGCCGCCCGTAGTCAGCCTCGGCCGCATGGGTGGTCCGGCGATAGGAAAAGAATCGCTCCGGGTCGGAATAGGTGCAGTGGCCGGTCCATTCCGCCTGGCCAACACCCGCGGTGCGGAGCCGGTGCAGGCCAAAGCCGGGCAGGTCGAACAGCGCCCGGTCACCGGGGCCTTGCGCAAAGAAGCGGCCATTGGCGCGATCCTCGTCGACGAAGGTCTCGACGAATTCGGGTCCGACCTCGTAGGCGCGTTGGCTGATGGTGGGGCCGATCACGGCGATGACCCGGGCGCGGTCGGCGCCAAGGCGCTCCATCGCCTCCAACGTCGCCTCGAGCACGCCATCGCGCAGGCCGCGCCAGCCGGCATGGGCGGCGCCAACCACGCCCGCTGCCGGGTCGCTGAAGAGGACGGGCTGGCAATCGGCGGTGAGGATCGCCAGGGCAAGGCCCGGCGTGGCCGTCACCATCCCATCGGCCCGGGGCCGCTCGGCCAGCGGGGCCGTCACCGTGACCACATCGGGCGAATGCACCTGGTTCACGGTCACCAGATGGTCGGGCGTGACCTCCATCGCGGCGGCCGCGCGGGCGCGGTTGATGGCGACCACCTCGGCCTGGTCAGAGCTGCCGGTGCCGCAGTTCAGCCCCGCGAAGATGCCCGAGGAGGCACCGCCCTTGCGGGTGAAGAACCCGTGCCGAAGGGGGGCGAGGAGGGGGGAGGTGATGATTTCGAGCGTCATGCGAATCCTGGTGGGGGGGCGGCGCCGGGCGCGTGGAGGCCCAGTACCTTGAACAGCCTTCCCATTTCCAGGGGGTGGGTCAAGCGGCGATGCGCGGCGACATGGGCGTCGAGTGCGGGTCCCGACAGGGCGTTGGCCAGCGCCTGGGCGCGGGCGGTGATGCCCAGTCGTTCCAGAAAGGCGCCTTGCGTGGCGAGCGGAGCCGCTAGCGCCGGGCGGGCGGCCAGGGCCAGCGCCTCGAAATCGACATGGGCGGTCAGGTCGGCCTCGCCCGGGGCGGCGAGCGGATCGGCATAGGCATGGGCGCGCATCGCCTGCAGCGTGTCCCCGCGAGAGCGCCAGTCGCCATAGTCGAGGATGAGCGCGGCACCCCCTGCGGCCGCAAGGCGCGCGCCGATCTGGGCGGCAATGGCCGTCGCGGGGGCGCAGGTCTCCACCAGATCGCCGGGCGCGGTGTCCTCCAGCCGGTGGGCCAGGGCCGCAAGCGGTGCGGGGGCCGACAGGCCGAAGGCCAGCGCCCCGTCCTGCAACCCGACCATCCGTTCCTGCCAGCCGGCGGGATGCCGTCGGAACTGGCGGATCGGCAGGGCATCGAAGAACTCGTTGGCCACAAGAAACAGCGGGCCGGGGGGCAGGGCCGAGATGTCGTCGGCCCATTGGGCCGGATGATCGCCCAGGGTCTGGCGCTGGCGGGCGCGCAGGGTGGGCGAGACCTCGACCAGGACAACCCGGGCCGCATCGTGGAAGCCCGGCACCCGGCGCGTCGCGCGCAGAAGATCGGCCATCAGGGTGCCCCGCCCGGGGCCAAGCTCGGCCAGCGTGAAGGGCGCGGGCGCCCCCTGATCAAGCCAGGCCTGTGCGAGGCTGAGGCCCAGCAATTCGCCGAACATCTGGCTGATCTCGGGGGCGGTGGTGAAGTCGCCCGGCACCCCGAACGGGTCGCGGGTGGTGTAATAGCCATGCTCGGGGTGGAGCAGGCATTCCGCCATGTACTCGGCCAGGGTCAGCGGGCCTGTGGCCTCGATCCGGCGACGCAGAAGGGCCGCAAGGGTTGTCATGTGCCGGTGCGGCGGCGGGCGAGCCAGATCAGTGCCAGCCCGCCGAAAATCATCGGCAACGACAGGACCTGCCCCATGCTGAGGCCAGCGGGGCCGAACTGCACGACATGGCCAAGCGGATTGTCCGGTCCGATGTACTGCGCATCGGCCTGGCGAAAGAACTCCACGAAAAAGCGCGCCAGACCATAGCCCGCGAAGAACAGGCCCGCCGTCTGGCCCGGACGTTTGAGCCAGCCCCGCCGCCAGACGAGCCAGAGCAGAAGGAGCCCGAGCAACAGTCCCTCGAGCGCGGCCTCGTACAGTTGCGAGGGGTGGCGGGCACAGATACCGACCACGCCTTCGCAGGTCTGTGCGGCCTCGCCGGGAAAGGCGACGCCCCAGGGCAAGGTGGTAGGCCGGCCCCAGAGTTCGGCATTGATGAAGTTCGACAGCCGGCCCAGGAACAGCCCGGGTGGCGTGGCCACTGCCAGCGCGTCGGCGGTGGGAAGCATGGGGATGCCCTGCTGGCGGCAATAGAGCCAGGCCGCGACAACCACGCCGAGGAAGCCGCCGTGAAAGGACATGCCACCCTCCCAGACCCGGAGGATCTGGCTGGGGTTCGCCAGGTAGTACGCGGGTTGGTAGAACAGCACGAAGCCCAGCCGCCCGCCCAGAACCACGCCGAGGATGATCCAGGTCAGCAGGCTTTCCAGCTGCTGTTCGGTCATCGGTGGCCCGTCGCGCCAGAGCCGGGGTGCGCGCAAGAGCCCCACGACCAGCCGCCAGCCGATCAGGATTCCCCCGATATAGGCCAGCGCATACCAGCGCAGCGCCAGCGTGACCCCGAAAAGCTCGACCGAGAATACCTCGGGCGAGATATCGGGGAAGGGGATGTAGCTCATCGTCTATCCTCGCGGGGGTCGGGGCTGTTTGCCGGGGTTGTCCGGTGCGGCTGCGGCGAAGTCAACTGCGGCAGGGGCTGCGTCGACGATAGCCTTGTGCCGTTCACCCTGCCGGACCATATAGTGCCAAGGATCAGGAGGCCGCCATGCAGACCCGCAACAAGTTTCTCGACGACATGTCGCAGCTGATGACCAATGCCATGGGCGTGGCCCAGGGCGCCAAGACCGAGGCCGAGACGGCCATGAAGGGTCTGATCGACCGCTGGATGGCCGACCGCGATTTTGTCACGCGGGAAGAGTTCGATGCCGTTCGCGCCATGGCACAGAAGGCGCGCGAGGAAAACGAGGCCCTGAGGGCGCGGCTCGATGCCATGGAAGCTGCGGCGGTCAGCCCGAAGAAGAAGGGCTGACCGGCGGGGCATCCGGCCGTCAGTTGCGCGGCACGCGCGGGATGCTGCTGCCGCCCGACCATTGCTCTTCGATGGGGTCGGGACCAAAGGCGTTGGTGCCGCTGTCGCCCGACTTGATCATCCAGTAGAGCATCAGAAGCCAGCCGATCAGCGGGATCAGCAGGATCCAGAACCACCAGCCCGAGCGGCCTGTGTCATGCAGGCGACGCACGGTCACCGAGATCTGCGGCAGGAACATTGCCAGGCTGAAGATGCCGGCCAGGGGCCCTGCCTGTTCGGGGAAGGTGTCGAACAGCGCCTCGTCCACGCCCGACAGGATGCCCCCCATCAGAAACACGAACAGTGCGAACCACCAATACTCGGCCCGCCGCGCGCGGCCCGAGAAGGTGACGTATTTCGACAGGGCAGACTGGATCGCCTCTCCAAACCCCATGGTATCCTCCGGCTGGGTCAACAGGACTATGGACCAAGGCTGCGCCGGAACGCCGCATGTTGCAAGCGCCGTTCCTGCGGTCTCCGCCCTGGTCGTTCGACCGGGAGTGCGCCGGTGCCCGTTTACTGCCGGTGCCCGATCACTCTTGCGCGGGTTCCGCCGGGCGGACGGCCATGAACCGTTCCCCGTTCCAGACGAGCGCCTCATAACAGGGGTCCGCGCCCACGCCGCCACATTCAGTGCCGTGGCGGGCCATCAGGATGAGAAGGCTGTCGTTCCAGCGGGCGGTATCCCAGTTCAGGACCATGGCATCGGTTTGCGTATCCCCTACCAGGAAGTGCACGGCGCTGCCGCCTGTTCCGCCGTAAAGACTGGCGGCGGTGCTGCATTTGAACAGCGCCTCGTCCACCACGGTGTCATCGGCGGTGCCATCGCCCGTCAGGTCGATCTGGCGGACCGCGCCTTCCGAGGTGAAGGTGCCGTTGTCCATCTCGAGGCAGGCCTTGGCGCCTTCGTCGAGGATGGCGTTCACATCGGCCAGGGCGAAGCCGGGCGCAAGAAAGGCAGCGAGGGCGATCATCGGCAGGCGCATGTCGGGTTCCTTCTGGTTCGGGCTGGTTCGGGCTGGTTCGGACGACAGAGGATCAGGCCTTGCGGGCCCCGATCCGGGGTTCGGTGCCGGCTCGGAGCCGGGCGATGTTCGCCGCATGACGCCAGAAGATGAGGGCGGCAAGCAGCACCACGAGGAGAAGCATCTGCGACTGGCCAAGGACCAGAACCCAAACGGGGGACAGGGCCGCCGCAACCAGCCCCGAAAGCGAAGAGATGCGGCTGACCGCCGCCGTCACGGCCCAGGTTGCACAGGCTGCAAGGCCCACGGGCCAGGCCAGTACCAGCAGGGTGCCAAAGAAGGTCGACACACCCTTGCCGCCGCGAAAGCCAAGCCAGACCGGGTAGAGATGGCCAAGGAAGGCGAACAGGGCGGCGATCTGGGCCGCATCCTCTCCGATCAGGCGCCGCGCGATCAGGACCGCCACGCCGCCCTTGGCCGCATCAAGGATGACCGTCGCGGCGGCTGCCCCCTTGCTGCCGGTCCGCAGCACATTGGTCGCGCCGATATTGCCCGAGCCGATCTGCCGCAGGTCGCCCAGGCCCATGGCTCGGGTGATCACCACACCGAAGGGCACCGAGCCGAGCAGATAGCCAAGCAATGCGACGACAAGCAGAAGGGCGGGGCTGCTGACAAACTCGGGCATCTCAGGTCTCTCTTTTGAACACTGGTTGGCCCGCGACCCAGGTGCCCAGCACACGCCCTTCCATCCGCTGGCCATCGAAGGGGGTGTTCTTGGATTTGGAGCGCAGGGTGAAGCGGTCGAGCAGGAAGGGTGCGTCGGGATCGAACAGCACCAGATCCGCCGGTGTGCCCAAAGCCAACCGGCCTTGGGGCAATCCAAGGCGCCGGGCCGGGTTCAGGGCCATCGCGCGGAAAAGCTGCGGCAGGCTGATCATGCCGGCGTGCACAAGGCGCATCGCCGCCGGCAAGAGGGTTTCCAGCGCAACCGCGCCCGCCGCCGCTTCTTCGAAAGGCAGGCGCTTGCTTTCCTCGTCCGCCGGGGTGTGCATCGAGCCGATCACATCGATGCGCCCGTCGGCCACAGCCTCGACCAGCGCAAGGCGGTCGGTCTCGGGGCGGAGGGGCGGGGTCAGCTTGAAGAAGGTGCGATAGTCGCCGACGTCAAACTCGTTGAGTGTAAGGTGATGGATCGAGACGCCCGCCGTCACGTCAAGCCCTGCCGATCGGGCACGGGCGAGCGCGGGCAGGCTGGCGGCGCAGGTGATCTGGTCGGCGTGGTAGCGCACGCCCGTCATCTCGACCAGCGCGAGGTCACGTTCGAGACCCATCCGCTCGGCCAACGGATGGACGCCCGGCAGGCCATAGAGCGAGGCAAACTTGCCGCTGGTGACCGATGCGCCGGCCGACAGGCCCGGATCCTGGGGATGGCCGATCACAAGGGCGCCAAGCGAGCGCGCATAGCTGAGCGCGCGGACCAGCACCTTGCTGTCGGCCACAACATGATCGACATCGGAGAAGGCCAGTGCGCCTGCGTCGCGCAGAAACCCGATCTCGGTCATCTCGCGGCCCGCGCGGCCCTTGGTCAGGGCGGCCATGTGGCGGATGCGCACCGGGCTTGCCTCGGCGGCGCGGCGGGTGACGAACTCCAGCACCTCGGGCGTGTCGATCGCTGGCTGGGTATCTGGGCGGGCAATGATGGTGGTGACGCCCCCGGCAGCCGCGGCGAGGCCGGCCGAGCGGAAGCTTTCGCGGTGACGCTCGCCGGGTTCGCCGATCTTGACGCCCCAGTCGACAATGCCGGGGGCCAGGCATTTGCCGCCGCCGTCGATCGCCCTCGCACCCTTGGGGGCCGCGCCGTCGCGCGCGACGATTGCGCCCGCCTCGACGGTCAGGCTGCCCGGTTCGTCGCTCAGTCCTTCGGGGTCGATGAGGCGGACGTTGTCGAAATGTAGGATCATGCTGTCCCCGTCAGGCTACGCGCCATGGCGATACACCGAAACGGGGGCAGGATTGAACCGAAATCAGCCCAAGGTCCAGAGCGGCGCGCCGGTCAGCCCTTGGGGAAGAGATAGGTCACCACAAGCCGCGCGCCCCAGCCCTCGGGCCCGGCCTCGGGCGCATCGGCCCAGTAGCGTACGCCGCCGGTGATCTGGACCGGGCGTTTGTCGATCTTGATGATCTGACCTACCGTCAGATTGATTGGCACCGACCATTCCTCGGTTTCCCAGTTGTAGGTGGATTCGGTGTTGATGGTGAAGGACGTGGCCTTCTTGGTGGTGTAGCTCAGGAAAGGTTGCAGAAAGGTGGCATTGTAGTCGCCGTAGCGTTCGTTGCCACTGATTGACCAGACGTGGTTCGCAAGCGCCCCGACTGTCCAGCCGTTGGACTGGCGCAGCGCGACCCCGGTGATCCCCGCGCCCCATTGGTTCGGCCCGATCCCGTCGGTGGCCGTCGGAAGTTGGACTACCGGGCCCACGCCCCAGATCACTCCGGCTTTCGTGGGTTTCTTCGGCGAAAAGAAGAAGCTTTGCGTCGTGTTGCCAAAGCCGGTCTGGCTTTCCCCATCGGCGGTAAAGCCGCTCTGGTTCACCACGGGCAGGATGGTGCGGGAAATGAGGTTCCAGTTCTCGCTGATCGAAATGGGGATCACCGGTTGCAGGTTGATGTAACTCTGCTCGCCCGTGCCACCGAGGAAACCCGAGTTGTAGTTGTACTGGAAGGGCACCGAGATCAGGTCTGCCACCGGGTTCGACAATTGCTTGGCAAGGTCTGTTTCCGACTGCGCGAAAGCTGGGCCGGTCAGGGCGGCAACAAGAGTCAGGGGAAGGCAGGCGCTGCGCATCAGGCATTCCTTCTTGGCCGGCTGATGGATGCGTGACCCACCGGATTGACCGGCAGCATAGTGGGAAACGGGCGGTCAGGCTTGACTTCCCGCGCCAGTGTGCCGCGCGACTGGCCCGTCAGGCCATGGTCTCGGCGGCGAGCCTGCCGCGCTCGGCCTTCAGGTTGCGCGCCAGCAGGTCCATGCAAGCCATGCGCACGGCCACGCCCATTTCCACCTGATCCTGGATGACCGATCGGTTGATGTCATCGGCCAGCGTCCCGTCGATCTCGACTCCGCGGTTCATCGGGCCGGGATGCATGACGATGGCATCGGGCTTGGCATGGGCGAGCTTTTCGGCGTCGAGCCCGTAGCGATGGTAATACTCACGTTCGGAGGGGATGAAGCCGCCGTCCATCCGTTCTTTCTGAAGGCGCAGCATCATCACCACGTCGGCGCCCTTCAGCCCTTCGGCCATGTCCTCGAACACCTCTGCGCCGAAATCACCCACCCCCGAGGGCATCAGCGTGGGCGGTGCGATCAGGCGGATGCGGTTTTCCATCTTGCCAAGCAGGATGAGGTTCGACCGTGCAACCCGGCTGTGCGCGATGTCGCCGCAGATCGCCACGGTCAGCCGCTGAATGCGGCCCTTGGCGCGGCGGATCGTCAGCGCGTCAAGCAGTGCCTGGGTAGGGTGTTCGTGCCGGCCGTCGCCCGCATTCAGCACCGCGCAGTTGACCTTGGACGCCAGCAGGTTCACCGCGCCCGAGGACGGGTGCCGCACGACCAGCAGGTCGGGCTGCATGGCGTTCAGCGTCATCGCCGTATCAATCAGCGTCTCGCCCTTCTTCACGCTGGACTGGGCGACGGACATTGTCATCACATCGGCGCCTAGCCGTTTGCCGGCCAGTTCGAAACTCGCCTGGGTGCGGGTCGAGTTCTCGAAGAACATGTTGATCTGGGTCATTCCCGCCAGCACGTCGGTGCGCTTGATCGTGCGGCGGTTGAGATCGACATAGCGCTCGGCCAGATCGAGGACGGTCACGATTTCGTCGGGGGCGAGATGCTCGATTCCCAGCAGGTGGCGGGCACGGAACGGCATGGAGCCTCCTTCGGGCGGCGGGACGGATGGCGTGGTTATAGAAACCGGGGGGCGGGCGGACAAGGCGGGTTGTTCAGCGCCGGGACGGGGCTTAGGATCCGGGCCATGGAACAGGAGATCGAGTTTCATGCGGCGTTGGCCGCATTGGCCTGGCAAGTCGAGCTTGGCGCCGACGAGGCGATCGGCGAGACGCCGGTGAACCGCTATGAGGCGGCGCCAGAGGCCCCTGTTGCCGCACCGCACCGCATGGGGCGCGAGGCCGCTTCCGCCGTGCCATTACCCGAAGGTGCAGCCACCGGTTCGGCTGTGGCGCCGCTCTTGTCGCCCGGGGAGGACGCCGTGGCAGTGGCGCGCGCGGCGGCCGCATCGGCGCGCGACCTCGACGATCTGCGCGAGGCATTGGGCGCCTATGAGCATTGCGAGTTGAAGAAAGGCGCGCGGTCGCTGGTGTTTTCCGACGGCAACCCCCAGGCCCGCGTGCTGATCCTGGGCGAGGCGCCCGGGCGGGATGAGGACCTGCAGGGCAAACCTTTCGTGGGGCGGGCCGGGCAGCTTCTGGACCGAATGTTCGATGCCATCGGGCTGAGCCGCGCGGCGCCGGATGCCGAGCGCGCGCTTTACATAACGAATGTGATGGTCTGGCGTCCGCCACAGAACCGCGACCCCTCGCCCGAGGAGATTGCGATGATGCTGCCCTTTGTCGAGCGGCACATCGCGCTGATCGACCCGGAGGTGATTGTGGCCATGGGCAACACGCCCTGCGCGGCCCTTCTGGGCCAGCGCGGCATCACCCGGCTGCGCGGGGGCTGGACGCAGGCGCTGGGCAAGCCGGTGCTGCCGATGTTCCACCCCGCCTTCCTGCTGCGCCAGCCTCACATGAAGCGCGAGGCCTGGGCTGATCTCCTGGCGCTTCAGGCCCGGTTGAGGAGCCTTCCATGAGCCGGATCGACGAGAGCCGCCCCTTTCTGCCCTGCCGCATCGCCGTGCTGACCGTATCGGATACCCGAAGCCCCGACGACGACCGGTCGGGCGATACGCTTGTCGAGCGGTTGACCGGCGCGGGCCACCTGCTGGCACATCGCGCCATCGAGAGGGACGATCGCCCGGCGATTGCCGCGCGGCTCCGGTCCTGGTGCGCCGACCCGGAGGTGGACGTGATCCTGACCACCGGGGGCACCGGCCTGACCGGTCGCGACGTGACGGTCGAGGCGCATCGCGATGTCTATGAAAAGGAAATCGAAGCCTTCGGCACGGTCTTTACACTCGTCTCGATGCAGAAGATCGGCACCAGCGCCGTGCAGAGCCGCGCCTGTGGCGGGGTCGCGCAGGGGACCTATCTGTTCGCTCTGCCGGGCAGCCCGTCGGCCTGCCGCGACGCCTGGGACGAGATCCTGCGCTGGCAGCTTGATTATCGCCACCGGCCCTGCAATTTCGTCGAGATCATGCCGCGCCTCGACGAGCATCTGCGCCGCAAGTAGCGCCGGGCTGGCCGCGATCAGGGCGCGGCGGGGCAGCCCCGGATTTCCACCGCACGATCCCGGCCCAGAACCGTCACCGTCATGGCCTGACGGTCGAGCGCGAAGGGCGTGCCGGTGCTGGGCACCATGTCGGCCATGGCGAGCAGCGTGTCGCCTTCGCGCCGAACTTCGGCGGGGGATACCCAGACGGGAAGGGAACCGGGTTCGAAGACCACGGTTTCCTCACCGCCGGTTGGCGGCAGGGCCAGGCGGGCGGTGATGCGCAAGCCGTCGCGGATGGGTTCGACCGAACAGGCGATGCCGACAAGGCCGGCCTCTCGGCCGGTTTCGGGCCGGTCGGCAAGCGCTGCCTTGATCGCGGGGTCGCTGGCGCCGGCCCCGCTCATCGTTGCTTCAAGCTGGACCTGGGCGGGAATGCAGATGTCGCGGCAGACGCCGAGATCGACCGAGGCCCGCAGCAGGATGGGCTGCGCGGGATCGACAGGCGTGAGTTCCATCGGCAGGACAAGTTCGTGCTTGTAGCCGATCGTATGCATGCCGCCGAGTTCGAAGACATGGGGACGCGGCCAGTGGAACTTTACCCCAGCCAGGTTTTGCGACCCCGACCAGTCGAACAGCGGCGGGATGCCCGCATCGCCCGGACTGCGCCAATAGGTCTTCCACTCGGGCGCGAGGTCCAGCCGCAGCGCGGCCATGCGGGTCCCTTCGACGGTGGTCCAACCGGGCAAGAGTTCGGCCGTCAGCACCTCGCCCGGAGACTGGGCCTGAAGCGGAGACGACAGGAGGCCGAGGGCCAGGATACCAGGGGCCAGGAAGACCCGGGAGAGAGCGCGCAAATGATCCATGGTTCCGATATGGCTTGGCTGGAGCGTCCGGGGAAATCACTTTCGGGCGACTGTTTGCCACTGTGGCTTCAACGCCTCTTGAGCGGGCGGGGCCAAGGCCGCATCTTTGGCGTGTCAGGAGGCAGTCGCATGGATCTTTCCGGAAAGCTTCTGGTGGCGATGCCCGGCATGGGCGACCCCAGGTTTGATCGTAGCGTCATCCTGATCTGCGCCCATTCCGATGAGGGCGCCATGGGGTTGATCGTCAACAAGCCGGTGACCGACATCAGCTTTGCGGGGCTTCTCGATCAGTTGAAGATCCCCCGCGCGCCGGCGGGACGCGACATTCGCGTACACATGGGCGGCCCCGTCGAGCGCGGGCGGGGCTTTGTGCTGCACACGCGGGACTGGGGAAGCGGGCGCGCGACGCTGGAGGTGCCGGGCGGATACGGCATGACCGCAACGCTTGATATCCTGTCGGCGCTGGCGCAGGGGGAGGGGCCTGAAGGCGCCCTGCTGGCGCTGGGTTATTCCGGCTGGGGGCCGGGGCAGCTGGAGTCCGAGATCGCCCGCAATGACTGGCTTACGGCGGAGGCGGCCGTCGATCTTGTCTTCTCGGCAGACGACGGCGGAAAATGGACCGCCGCTCTGCGTCGGATGGGGATAGATGCCCTCACGCTGTCTTCCGCAGCCGGAAGAGCCTGAGCCGGGCCCCGCCGGACGCCCCGCCCTGCTGGACGTTTGTCCGCGCGCTGCCTAGGCTTCGCGCCAAAGGAGATCCCCATGACCAATGCGCTGCTTGCACCCTGGACCCAGCCCTTCGGACTGCCGCCCTTCGCGGAGATCCGGGACGAGGACTTCGGCCCCGCCTTCGACGCCGGACTTGCCGAGGCCCGCGCGGCCATCGCGGCCATCGCGGCAAATCCTGCGCCCCCCGACTTCGCCAATACCATCGATGCGCTGGAACTGGCGGAACAGACACTCGACCGGGTTGCCGGCGTCTTCTTCAACCTGGCCGGCGCCGAATCCAATCCCGCACGCGAGGCCTTGCAGCGTGAGCTGGCGCCGAAGCTGTCGGCGTTTTCCTCCGAGGTGACGAACAACCGCGCGCTCTTTGCCCGGATCGACGCCCTTTGGCAGAGCCGCGACGACCTTGCTCTGACTGCGGAGCAGGCGCGGGTTCTGATGCTTTACCGGCGGATGTTCGTGCGGGCCGGGGCGGAACTCGGGGGGGCGAGCGCCGCGCGGATGACCGAGGTCAAGTCGCGCCTGGCCGTGCTGGGGACCGAGTTCACCCAGAACCTTCTGGCCGACGAGCGTGACTGGTTCCTGCCGCTGGACGAGGCGGATCTGGCCGGACTGCCGGATTTCGTGATCACAAGTGCCGCGGGGGCGGCGCGGGAGCGTGGCCTTGAGGGCTATGTTCTGACGCTCAATCGCTCGCTCATCGTGCCGTTCCTGCAGTTCTCGACCCGGCGCGACTTGCGCCAGAAGGCCTATCTCGCCTGGGTTGCCCGGGGCGCGAATGGCAATGCCCATGACAACCGCGCCATTGCCGCCGAGATCCTGTCCCTGCGCCATGAACGGGCCAGGCTGCTCGGCTACCCCGACTTCGCGACCTTCAAGCTTGAGACCGAGATGGCCCGAAGCCCGTCCGCGGTGCAGGACCTGCTGATGCGCGTCTGGCAGCCGGCGCGAGTCCGGGCCGAGGCCGATGCGGCGGTGCTGGAGGACATGATGCACCGCGACGGGATCAACGGTGCGCTCGAAGCCTGGGATTGGCGCTACTATTCCGAGAAACGGCGCAAGGTCGAACATGACCTGGATGAGGCGGCGCTTAAGCCCTACCTGTCACTCGAGGCAATGATCGCCGCGCAGTTCGATACGGCGAACCGATTGTTCGGGCTGGAGTTCCGGCCTCTGGATGTCACGCTCTACCACCCCGATGTGCGCGCCTGGGAGGTGACACGGAACGGCCGCCACCTGGCCGTGTTCATCGGCGACTATTTCGCGCGGGGGTCAAAGCGCTCAGGGGCCTGGTGCTCGGCCATGCGCAGCCAGAAACGGCTGGGCGGCGATACGCGGCCCATCGTGGTGAACGTGTGCAACTTTGCCAAGGGCGAGCCCGCGCTGCTGTCCTATGACGATGCGCGCACGCTGTTCCACGAATTCGGCCATGCCCTGCACCAGATGCTGAGCGATGTGACCTATGGCTTCATCTCGGGCACCTCGGTCGCGCGCGACTTCGTGGAACTGCCGAGCCAACTTTACGAGCACTGGCTGGAAGTGCCGCAGGTGCTGCAGAAACATGCCCGCCATCATGCGACGGGAGCGCCGATGCCGCAGGACATGCTGGAGCGGCTCCTGGCGGCGGGCACCTATGATCAGGGCTTTGCCACCGTCGAGTATGTCGCCTCGGCCCTTGTGGATCTGGCCTTCCACGAGGGCGAGCCCCCCGCCGACCCGATGGCCCGAGAGGCCGAGGTGCTGGCCGATATCGGCATGCCTCACGCGATCCGGATGCGCCATGCGACCCCGCATTTCGCCCATGTCTTTGCGGGCGATGGCTATTCGGCGGGCTATTACAGCTACATGTGGTCCGAGGTGATGGATGCCGATGCCTTCGCGGCCTTCGAGCAAGCGGGCGATGCCTTTGACCCCGCCACCGCCGAGCGGCTGGAGCGCTTCATCCTGTCGGCGGGCGGCTCGCAAGAGGCGGATGCGCTTTACACGGCCTTCCGTGGGCGGATGCCGGGTGTCGAGGCGCTACTGAAGGGGCGAGGTCTGCTGGATGCGGCCTGATCCCGGGGCGGGCCAGGGCCTTGGGCGGGGTCACTCGATGATCTCGCCCGGGTTGACGCCCCAGATGGCCGTTTTCTCGACCCAGCCCCGTTCCCCATCGGTCGACAGGCGGCACCAGTCGGGCTCGCATTCCAGGATGCGCCCGATCACACCCCATTCGGCCTGAAAGCTGACGGGTGCGGCCGGATCGGGCAGGGTGCGGAACTCGGCCATGTCCTGTGTGACAAGCGCGGTGCGGACGCCCGACAGCAGCGTGTAGTGAATCCAGCCGCCCGCGCCTTCGGAATCCTCGATCCGGCGCCAGTTCTCGAATTCCGCCGTGATGCGCAGCGGCATGCCGGCCCGGGTGAAGACCCAGTCGATGCGATGGGTCAGCCCCGGTCCGCGCCGGGCGTTGCCCTCGTTCGTCTTGAGCGAGACATAGCGCGGCAGGGGCAGGCTGGTCACGCTACCTACGTTCGGGTCGCGGGGCGGGTCCTTTCGGGCCGCCGGTGCCGCGGGCGCCGATGGTGCCGCGGGCGTCGCGGCGCCGCGGGCGGGCGGCGCGTTCTCCATGGCGGCCGGCTGTACCTCCTGGCCGGTCGGGGCCGGCCGTGGCATCGGGCGGCGCGCGGCGGCATTGTCCGGGCCTGCCGTCTCCTGCGCCAGCGAAACGGAGGCGAGAACCGCCAACCCCGCCGCGGCGAGTACCGCCCGTACCGGAACCTTCATGCCATCTGCCCGTTTCCGCATGCGACCCGGTCCCTCGACCCTGTCGTGCGCTGCCCTTGATCCGCCGGGGCTTGTACCTTGCCCCGCTTGCGGTCACTTTGCCATTCGGGAAACGGATTTGGAAGTCGGCGGAGGAACCCCATGCCCGCTCAGCGCCTGAGTGTTGTCGTGACGCGACGCTTGCCCGATGTGGTCGAGACCCGGATGAAGGAGTTGTTCGACGTCGAACTGCGCGACCCCGACCTGCGGATGACACGCGAGGAACTGGCCGCCGCCATGCGCCGGGCCGATGTGCTTGTCACGACGCTCAGCGACAACATCGATGCGGGTCTTCTGGCGCAGGCCGGCGACCGGCTGAAACTGATCGCCAACTACGGCGCCGGGGTGGATCATATCGACGTGGGCACCGCGCGCCAGCGCGGCATCCTTGTGTCGAACACGCCGGGCGTGGTGACCGACGACACGGCAGACATGGTGATTGCGCTGATCCTGGCCGTCACGCGCCGCATCCCCGAAGGACTGGCCGAGATGCAGGCCGGCAAATGGCAGGGCTGGTCGCCCATGGCACATCTGGGGGGTCGGATCGGTGGGCGGCGGCTCGGGATTCTCGGCATGGGTCGGATCGGGCAGGCCGTGGCCCGCCGGGCGCGTGCCTTCGGGATGCAGATCCACTACCACAACCGCCGTCGACAACGCCCCGAAATCGAGCAGGAGCTTGAGGCCACCTGGTGGGAAAGCCTGGACCAGATGGTCAGCCGGATGGATGTGCTGTCCATCAACTGCCCGCACACACCTTCGACCTTTCACCTGATGAACGCGCGGCGGCTCAAGCTGATGAAGCCCTCGGCTGTCATCGTGAACACCTCGCGCGGTGAGGTGATCGACGAGAACGCCTTGACCCGCGGCCTGCGCGCGGGCGAGATCGCGGGGGCGGGGCTTGACGTGTTCGAGCATGGCCACGAGGTCAACCCGCGCCTGCGGGAACTGCCGAATGTCGTACTCTTGCCGCACATGGGCTCGGCCACGCTCGAGGGGCGGATCGAGATGGGCGAGAAGGTGATCATCAACATCAAGACCTTTGCCGACGGGCATCGTCCGCCGGACCAGGTCGTGCCGGGGATGCTCTAGCTCAAGCCGGAGGTTTGCTGCCCGGCCGAGGCACCGCTCAGTTGAACGGATCCTGGTCGATGGGCGGGCTGACGGCAAAGGGATCGGTGGCGGCCGGCTGGCTCTCTCCGGCCTCGCCCATGGCCGCCTGGCAGGCGATCACTTCGTCCATGGCCGCATGGGTGCCGCTCAGCGCCAGATTCGCGATCTGGGTGCCCTGATAGGCGATCGCGACGTTCTGCATCTTCTGGAGTTCGGAGATGAACGTCGCGGCCCGATCCTCGTCGAAGGGCACATTCAGCAGCAAGGCGGGCAGGGAGCCAAGCCGAACTCCTTCGGCCTCGCCGGTCCAGGGCGAGCGGGAGCCGAAGGCCACTTCGATCTCGTAGAGCTTTCCCTCTTCGATCGAGGCCCATTTGGGATCGCCGACCATGAACTGGAAATTGTCGAGAGCCGGGTTGAACTGCACCCTGAGAAAGGTTCCGGCTTCGTAGCTTGCGGTCATGAAGCAGCCGTTGGCGATCGAGGTGTCGACACCGATGTACCACCCTGCCACGTCGTCTTTCCAGGTGACGGCTTCTTCCGCCCCGGCCGATGTGGTCATCATCAGGGTAAGACCGCAAATCGCAGCGATCCGCATCGCGATATCCCTCCGCTTCGAAATCGTTTCGCCACGGCCAGAACCAAACAGGCCATCGGGAAGGATACTACCCGATGGCCCGGCATTTTGAAGGCGGATTGTCGAGGTTCGCGACCCTTGGCGAGGGCAGGGTCCGGTCAGTCCTTGGCGCGCTCGACGTAGGAGTTGTCCTCGGTGTTGATCACAACCCGGGTGCCGGCCCCGATATGCGGCGGCACCATCACGCGCAGGCCACGATCTGTCAGCGCCGGCTTGTAGGAGGAAGAAGCGGTCTGACCCTTCACCACCGGCTCGGTTTCGGCGATCTCGACAGTGATCTTCTGGGGGTATTCGATGGCGATGGCGACGCCCTCATGCGTCTTGAGGAAGACGCGCATCCCCTCGGTCAGATAGACCTTGCCCTCGCCCACCACGTCGGGCGAGACGGCGACCTGTTCGTAGGTTTCGGGTTCCATGAAGTGGAAGCCTTCGCCGTCCTCGTACAGGAAGTCATACTCGCGCTCGTCCACGGTGGCTTTCTCGACCTGCTCGGTGGTGCGCCAGCGCTCAGACACCTTCACCCCGTCCGAGATGCGGCGCATGTCGATCTGGGTGGTGGGCGTGCCCTTGCCGGGGTGGAAGTTGGTGGCGGTCAGGACGACATAGAGCTTGCCGTCCATGTCGACGACATTGCCCTTGCGGAGACTGGAGGCGATGACTTTCACGAAGGTCTTCCTTGTGGTTCTGAAGGCGGCATCCTAGAAGATGCGGCGGATGGCGCGCATTAGCGCATCTTTGTCCAATTCGCCAGCCGAAAGCCAACGCTGCCCATGACAAGCGCCTCGCCCTGGTGGTCTGCGCATCGCCACGCCGATCGCCGCCCGCTGCTTCTGGCCCGCAACCGCATTCAGGCGGCGCTGCGGCTGTGGCTTGCCGAAGAGTCCTTCACCGAGGTCGATCCGGCGGCGCTGCAGGTTTCGCCCGGCAACGAGGCGCATCTGCATGCCTTCGCCACCACGGCCATCGGCAACGACGGGCTGGGGCGGCAGATGTATCTGCACACCTCGCCCGAATTCGCTCTGAAAAAGCTGCTTGCAGCGGGCGAGACGCGGATTGCGGCCTTTGCCCATGTCTGGCGCAACCGCGAACGAGGGGCCTTGCACAGCCCCGAATTCACCATGCTGGAATGGTATCGCGTGGGTGAGGATTACACGATCCTGATGGAGGATTGCGCCACCTTCCTGCGGCTTGCGGCCCTGGCGGCGGGCGCTTCGGTCCTGCGCTACCGCGACCGGGAATGCGACCCCTTCCTGCCCTATGAGCGGATCAGCGTGGCGGATGCCTTTGCCACCCATGCCGGTATCGATCTTTTCGCCACGATGCGCGACGACGGATCGACCGATGCCGCCGCCATGGCCGGGGAATGCGCCCGCGCGGGTGTGCGCACCGCGGCGGACGATACCTGGTCCGACATGTTGAGCCGGGCGCTGGTCGAAAGGGTCGAGCCGCATCTGGGTCGGGGCCGGATCACCGTTCTTGACCGCTATCCGCTTGCCGAAGCAGCGCTGGCGCGGCCGGCCAGGGATGACGGGCGGGTGGCCGAACGGTTCGAGCTTTATGCCTGCGGCGTGGAACTCGCCAATGGCTTCGGCGAGCTGACCAACCCGGCCGAGCAACGTCGCCGGTTCCTGCTCGAGATGGACGAGAAGGCCCGCGTCTACGGCGAGCGCTATCCGCTGGACGAGGACTTCCTCTCGGCCTTGGCTGTCATGCCCGAGGCAAGCGGTATCGCCATGGGCTTTGACCGGCTGGTGATGCTTGCGACCGGCGCGCCGAGGATAGACGATGTGATCTGGGTGCCTGTGGGCTGACCCAATCCTCGCCGCTAGCGCTCGAAGTAGCCGCGATACCACTCGACAAAGCGGCGGACGCCGTCGGCGACGGGGGTATGGGGCAGGGGGCCGACAAGCCCCTCGATCAGCTTGGTATCAGCCCAGGTCGCAGGTACGTCGCCCGGCTGCATGGGCAGGAGGCGCAGTTCGGCGCGGCGACCGGTTGCCGCCTCGATCGCCGCGACAAACTCTCTCAGCCCCAGCGGCCCCCCGTTGCCGATGTTGACCACCCGCCAGGGGGCCACCGGCGACAGGCTGTCCATAGCGCCGACCGGCGTCCGTCCCGGCGGGCGGGCCGACAGCCGCATCAGCCCTTCGATCAGATCGTCGACATAGGTGAAGTCGCGCCTCATGTCGCCGTGGTTGTAGATGTCGAGTGGCTCGCCCGCCAGGATCGCGCGGGTGAACTTGAACAGCGCCATGTCTGGCCGGCCCCAGGGGCCATAGACGGTGAAGAAGCGGAACAGCGTGGTCGGAATGGCATAGAGATGGGCGTAGGAATGTGCCATCGCCTCGGTTGCCTTCTTGGTCGCAGCGTAGAAGGACATCGGATGGTCGGCGGCATCCGTCTCGGCATAGGGCATCTGCGTGTTGGAGCCGTAGACGGACGAGGTCGATGCGATCATCAGATGCGCGGGCGGGTGTTGGCGGGCGGCTTCAAGCACCTCGAAGGTGCCGGCGAGGTTGGCATCAAGATAGCTGCGGGGCGCCTCGATCGAGTGGCGCACGCCGGCCTGGGCGGCAAGGTGCAGGATCAGGGCCGGCCGTTCCTTCGCCACAAGGCCGCGCAGCAGATCAGGCGTTTCGACATGGGCTCGCACTTCGGCAAAGCCCGGATGACGCCGCAGGCGGGCTAGCCGAGCCTCCTTCAGCGCCACGTCGTAATAGGGTGTCACGGCATCGAGGCCGGTCACCTGCCAGCCTTCGGCCAGCAGCCGCTCGCAGGCGTGATAGCCGATGAACCCTGCCGATCCCGTGACGAGCGCGCGCCCTGCCATGTTCCCTCCGCTTTCCCCCCGATGCCTGAGCCGATCGGCGGTCCGCGTCAAGCCCGCCCGGCCCAACAAGGGTGGCGGGCCCATCGTGGCCGGTTCGCTTTCCAGGCCGGACGGTCATAGGGGCGCCCGGACCGCCGGGCGCCTCCCGCCTCACATGCAGGCGTCAAACAGGGCGCGGGTGTTCTCTCGCGTCATCTCGACCGGGTTGCCCCCGCAGGAGGGGTCCTCGAGCGCCATGTCCGTCAGCATGTCCAGATCGGCAAACTGCACGCCCATCGCCGACAGGCTTGCCGGAATGTTCAGCCTGGATCGCAACTCCATGATCTGGTCGTGGAAGCCGGCAAAGCCGCCCGCGATGCCCAGGTAGGCGGCCGCCCGGTCGATCAGTGTTTCGATCTTGGGGCGGTTGAACTCCAGGACCATGGGCATGACCACGGCATTGGTGGTGCCGTGATGCGTGCCATAGACGGCGCCGACCGGGTGGCTGAGCGAGTGGATCGCACCAAGCCCCTTCTGGAAGGCTACCGCGCCCATGGCTGCCGCGCTCATCATGTCGGCGCGGGCGTCGAGATCATCCGGCACATCGTAGACGCGCGGCAGGTTCTCGAACACTAGCCGCATCCCTTCAAGTGCGATGCCCTGGCTCATCGGGTGGTAGAAGGGGCTGCAATAGGCCTCGAGGCAATGGGCCAGCGCATCCATGCCTGTGCCAGCAGTGATGAAGCGCGGCATCCCCACGGTCAGCTCCGGGTCGCAGATCGTGACCGATGGCAGCAGCTTGGGATGGAAGATGATTTTCTTCTTGTGGGTGGCGGTGTTGGTCAGCACGCCCGCGCGGCCGACCTCCGAGCCGGTTCCAGCTGTCGTCGGCACAGCGATGATGGGTGCGATCTTCGAGGCATCCGCACGGGTCCACCAGTCACCGATATCCTCCAGATCCCAGACCGAGACGGTCTGATCGACCATCAGCGCGATCATCTTGCCCAGGTCCAGGGCCGAGCCACCGCCGAAGCAAACGACGCCGTCATGCTTGCCGGCGCGGTAGACGGCGAGGCCTGCTTCCATGTTCTTCTCGTTCGGGTTCGGGTCCACGTCCGAAAAGACGGCCCGTCCCAGACCGGCATTCTCGAGAATGTCCAGCGCCTGCTTGGTGATCGGCAGCGAGGCCAGCGCCTTGTCGGTCACCAGAAGCGGCTTGGTGATGCCCACCGCCTCGCAATGTGTGGCAAGCTCCGAGATGCGGCCCGCGCCAAACTTGACGGCGGTGGGGTAAGACCAGTTTGCGCGCGGGCTCATTTCGTCACCTTCTTGAGATGGTAGGATTTCGGACGGGTCACCGACATGAAGCCAAGCGCCGACAGGCTGGTTCCGCGGCCGGTGTCCTTGACGCCGGTCCAGGTCAGGGCGGGGTCGAGATAGTCGCAGCGGTTCATGAACACGGTCCCGGTTTCGATCTGGGCGCCCAGGGCCGCGGCACGCTCGGCGTCACTGGTCCAGATCGAGGCGGTCAGGCCATAGGGGCTGTCATTGGCCAGCGCAATGGCCTCGGCCTCGGTCTTGTAGGGCATGATACCGACGACGGGGCCGAAGCTTTCCTCCTTCATCACCCGCATGGAGTGATCGACATTCACGAGGATCTGCGGTGCCAGATAGGCGCCGCCATCGTCTGCCGGATGTTTCTTCGGGTCGATCAACCCCACTGCCCCGGCGGCAAGCGCCTCGGCTGTCTGCTCGCGCACGGTCATTGCGAAACGCTTGTTGGCCATCGGGCCGAGCGTGGTCGAGGCGTCGAAGGGGTTCCCGAGCTTCAGCTGACCAACCCAGGCCACTGATTTCTCGACGAAATCCTTATAGAGACTGTCATGAACATAGATGCGCTCGATGCCGCAGCAGCATTGGCCGGCATTGTACATCGCGCCATCCATCAGGCTGTCGACCGCTGCGTCCAGATCGGCATCCGGCAGCACGATGCCCGGGTCCTTGCCGCCGAGTTCCAGCCCAAGCGGCGTGAAGGTCCCCGCCGCAGCCCGCTCGATCGCCGCACCGCCCCCGACCGAGCCGGTGAAGTTGATGAAGCCGAAGGACCGCGCACGGATCAACGCCTCGGTCACCTCATGGTCAAGCACGACATTCTGGAACACATCCTGCGGCACACCGGCGACATGGAAGGCCTCGGCAAGACGCTCGCCCGTCTTCAGTGTCTGGGTGGCATGTTTCAGCACCACCGTGTTCCCCGCGATCAGCGCCGGCACCAGAGTGTTGATCGTGGTGAGGTAGGGATAGTTCCAGGGCGCGATGATGAAGACGACACCCACCGGCTCGCGCTCGATCCGCCGCTCGAACCGGTCCGACGCTTCGGCCACCATCGGTGACAGCGCCGAGGCCGCGATCTCGGACATGTACTTGGTGCGGTCGTTCACCCCGCCGAACTCGCCGCCATAGCGGGTGGGCCGGCCCATCTGCCAGGCCAGTTCCTCGACGATGACCTCCTTCATCGTGTTCAGTTTCGCCACGCCCGCCTGCACCAGCGCGATGCGCTCGGCCAGCGGCCGGGCAGCCCAGCCCTTTTGCGCCGACTTGGCCCGGGCGGCAACGGCCTCTGCCGCCGCCAGCGACAGGGCCGGGCGTTCGAGATAGACCTGCCCGTCGACGGGCGAGATCAGTTGGATGGTCTTGGTCATGATGTCCTCGCAGGATCATGGCGCCTGCGGTGGCGGCGCCGGAATGAATGGGGCGCAGGGCCAATGACCCCGCGCCAGACTTCAGGCCCGTTCCAGCAGGCGCTGCACTTCGAAATCGGTGACGACGCGGTCGGTTTCCGAGATCTCCCACTGGGCGGCGTGGTGGTAGTGGTCAACCACGTCATCGCCGAAGGCCGCCCGCAGCATGCTCGAGCCATGGGCGAGCGTGGCCGCCTCACGCAGGGTCTTGGGGATCTCGCGCACGCCGGCGGCGGCATACATGTCGCCCGACATCTCTGGTTCAAGCTCGAGCTTGCGCTCCACGCCGTCGAGGCCCGCAGCCAGCAGCGCCGCGCAGGTCAGATAAGGGTTCACGTCTGACCCCGGGATACGGCATTCGACCCGCACGGCCTTGGTGTGCTCTCCACAGACACGGAAGCCGGCGGTGCGGTTGTCCGTCGACCAGACGGCCTTGGTCGGGGCGAACATGCCCACGCAGAACCGCTTGTAGCTGTTCACGTAGGGTGCAAGGAACAGCGTTATCTCGCGCGCGTGGGCAAGTTGGCCGGCCAGGAAATGCTTCATCGTGGCCGACATGCCGTGTTTGTCATCTGGGTCGGCGAAAGCGGGTTTGCCATCCAGCGTCCAGAGCGACTGGTGTACGTGGGCCGAAGACCCGGCGCGACGGTGGTCGTACTTGGCCATGAAGGTCACCGACTTGCCTTTTGACCAGGCTATCTCCTTGATCGCGTTCTTGATGATCGAATGGTTGTCGGCGGTGTCGAGCGCGTCGGAATACTTGTAGTTGACCTCTTCCTGGCCCGCCTCTGCCTCGCCCTTGGAGTTCTCGACCGGGATGCCGGCGGCGTATAGCCCGTTGCGCACGGCCCGCATCACGTCTTCTTCCTTGGTCGTCTGGAAGATGTGGTAATCCTCGTTATAGGCGCTGACGGGCTTCAGGTCGCGGAAGCCGCTGTCGCGCAGCGCCTCGTAGCTGTTCTCGAACAGGTAGAATTCCAGTTCGGTCGCCATCATGGGCTCGAAGCCCAGCTTCCGGGCGCGGGCGACCTGGGCCTTGAGGATCGCGCGGGGCGAATGCGGCACCTCGTCATGCGTGTGATGGTCGAGAAGGTCGCACAGCACGAGCGCAGTACCTTCCAGCCATGGCACGCGGCGCAGGGTCGCGAGGTCGGGCTTCATGATGTAGTCGCCATAGCCCGTCGACCAGTTGGTCGCCTTGTAGCCCTGAACGGTGGTCATCTCCATGTCCACGGCAAGCAGGTAGTTGCAGCTGTGCGTTTCCTTCCAGCCGCCATCAAGGAAGAATTGCGCATGAAAGCGTTTGCCCATGAGCCGCCCCTGCATGTCGACGGCGGCGACGAGGACGGTGTCGATCTCGCCTGAGTCAACGGCGGCTTTGAGAGTGTCGAGTGTAAGATTGCCTGGCATGTCTGGCCTTTCGAATGTCGGAGGCTGCCCGCCTGTGACGGGCCTGTTCGGCGGCCTGTGCCGCCTGGAAAACCGGGGTCTGTCGCAAGGACAGATGACGCGCCCTATCCGCGCCCCAGCGCGCCGCCGAATTCGGGCTTGCGCGTTTCGAACGGCGTGTGATGCGCCGTTTCGCTTTCCATTCTCCAGCCGTCCAACCGTCGCTGCGGTCGCATGTCCATCTCCCCTTCCGGCGTCTTCTGCGCCAATTCCGGCCCAGACTAGACTGGCCTGACCGGCAAGAAAACCCCCTCGGGCCGCGCAGCACGGGGCGCGGGCGCATTCAGGTGATCGGGGGCGCCAGTGGCTTGCGCTTCAGTCCGGTCAGCGCATTGCCCGCAATGGCCGCCAGCAGGATTGCCCCGCCAAGGAAGGTCGCAGCCGAAGCGGATTCGCCCAGAACAAGCCAGACCCAGATCGGAGCGAGCAAGACCTCGACCATCGACAGCAGCGTCAGTTCCGCGGCCGGAACCACGCGCGCCCCTATGGTGTATAGGACCAGGCCCGTGCCCAGCAGGCAGGCGCCAAGGACCAGGGCGATCACGATGTCGGACAGGGGCGCTGCCAGCGTTTCGCCCTGAAGCGGCAGCATCAAGACAGCAATCAGCATCGAGAAAAGCCCACCAAGCACGATCGAGGGCGTCGTATCCTCGGTCCGTCCCCAGCGCAGCGTGATGGTGAAGGAGGCAAAGCCGAGCGCCGACAGGACTGCAGCGATATTGCCCGCCGCTTCGCCCGCCGCCAGTCCCTCGCGCACCATGATGAACATGCCGATCGCCGCCAGTGCGATGCTGATCCAGGTCGCGCGGCGCACTCTTTCGCCCAGGATCAGCCAGCCGAGAATGGCCGTGAAGATGGGCGAGGCAGCAAACAGGAACACGGCATTCGCCACCGTTGTGCGCTGCAGCGCATAGATTGCGCCGGCAAAGGCAAAGGCCAGACCTAGCCCCCCGATCACGCCAGGCCAGCCGACCGCCCGCATGCGGGCCCAAAGATGACCCCCCGAGCGCCAGGCGATGAAGGCCAGCAGGACCGGGACCAGCCCGACCGAGCGCCAGAACAGCACCGCCCAGGTCCCTGCCTGGTCGATGTTGCGGATGGCAAGGCCCGTGAAGGACCACAGGATGGCCGCCAGAACCACCAGGATTGCGCCACTTCCGTACTGCATCCGCCCCTCCTATCTCCGGAGCAGTTTTTCTTGCCTGCTCGTGGGGCGCTGTCCCGATAACGACGCTGCGGCACCGGTTCTGTCTCAGTAACCGCGCGTCCGGTCCACGAGATGCAAGAGCGGCTCGCCCGCTTCGGCCCGGCGGATGTTCTCGGCCACGACCGCACTGGCCGTTTCGGGGCGGGTCTGGGCGGCGATATGGGGGGTAACGGTGACGCGGGGGTGGCGCCAGAAGGGATGGTCTGGCGGCAACGGTTCGACCCGGAAGACATCCAGCGTCGCATGGCCGACCTGCCCGCTGTCAAGCGCGGCCAGCAGGGCCGCATCGTCAATGAGCGGGCCGCGCCCGGGGTTGATGATAAAGGCGCCGGGGGCCAGCAAGGCCAGCCGCTCGGCGTTAAGTGTATTGGCCGTCTCGGGCGTGTTGGGCATGAGCAGGATCACGACCTGCGCCCCGGCCAACACACGGGTCAGCCCCTCGGCCCCGAAATCGGTTGCCACCCCGGGCACCGCGCGCGGCGTGCGGCTCCAGCCCCGAACGGGAAAGTTGAGGGCAATGAGCGCGCGCGCCACGGCCTGGCCAAGCTCGCCCATTCCCAGAATGGCGACGGGTCGTTCACGAGCCAGGGGCGGGATGGCCCCGTGCCGCCAGATGCCGTCCTGGCCGAGGATATGGGCATCCATCCCCAGATGGTGGCGCAGGACATGGCCCGTGACATACTCCACCATTGTCTCTGTCATCGCGGGGTCGACCATCCGGCACAGCGGCTGTGTCAGCGTCGGGTTCCCCACGATCCGTTCGACCCCGGCCCAGAGGTTCAAGACCGCCTTTGCCCCAGTATAGGGGCGGAAATCCTCGATCGTGCCGCCGGGCGAGAACACGATGTACTCCACCGCCGCCGGCACGGGGGCCTCATTGCTGAGGCGGGCGTCCAGCCCAGCGTCGGACAAGGCCTTGGCAAGAGGCCGTCGATATTCGGGCCAGTCGGCCGGATCGGCAGCGAAGTAAACGTTCAGGGTCACGGGTCTTACCTCGGCCTGTGGACATGCGCGCTTTGCACCGCGCCAAAGGCCAGCATCAACACCAGCGTGGCCGACCCGCCGTAGCTGAGGAAAGGCAGCGGCACACCCACGACCGGCGCCATGCCCATGACCATCGACAGGTTAACGGCAAGATAAAAGAAGAAGGTGCAGGCAATGCCCACGAGCAGCAGTTGCGAGAAGCGGTCCTTGGTCTGCAGCGCCGAGGCGATGCAGAAGAAGATGATCAGCCCGTAGAGCAACAGAAGCGAGAAGGCCCCGAGAAAGCCGAACTCTTCCGCCAGGGTCGTGAAGATGAAGTCCGTGTGTTTTTCAGGCAGGAAGTTCAGGCGCGACTGTGTGCCCTGCATGAAGCCCTTGCCCGACCATCCGCCCGAACCCAGCGCGATCTGGGCCTGGATGATGTTGTATCCCGCCCCTAGCGGGTCGGTCGTAGGGTCGAGGAAAGTGTCGATCCGGCGGTACTGATAGTCATGCAGAAACTGCCACGGGGTGCCTCTGGTCGAGAAGACGCCGGCGATCGCACCGGCGCCCAGGCCGGCCACAACGATGAAGTACCAAAGACTGACACCCGCCGCGAACATCACGGCCGCCCCGCCCATGAGCAGCATGAGCGCCGTGCCGAGGTTCGGCTGCATCAGCACGAGGACCGTCGGAACCACGATCAGCACCACCGGGATCAGCACCCACAGGGGCCGCGAGGTCTTTTTCAGGTCAAGCCAGTCGTAATAGGCCGCCAGCATCATCACCAGTGTGATTTTCATCAGTTCCGAGGGCTGAATGCGGATCGGCCCGATATCCAGCCAGCGCTGCGCGCCCATTCCGACCTGACCGAAGAATTCCACCGCCAGCAGCAGCAGCAGCGATATGCCATAGGCCACGCCGGCCATGTTGCGAATGAACCAGATCGGGATGAAGGCCACGACGAACATGGCCACCAGCCCCACGGCAAAGCGCTTGATCTGAGGCTCCGCCCAGGGTTCCAGACTGCCGCCGGCAATCGAATAGAGCATCAGGAAGCCCATCGAGGCCACGGCCACCAGCAGCAGCACCAGCCCCCAGTTCAGATAGAGCACCTTGCGAAGGCCTGTGGGAACCGTCTTGACCTGATATTCCAGAAAGCTCATGGGCGCCGGTCCGTCATCATCAAGCCCGGTCGTTGCCGGGCGTGCCGTTGTCGACAGATCGCAGCTTCATGTTCTTGTGCTGGCTTTCGATCCGGTTGCGCTGGTTCGCCGGATAGGCACTGAGTGGCGGCACGTCGCCATAGAGCGCCCGCAGCACGGCGTCGCGCGCGATGGGCGCGGCCACCGCCGAGCCGCCGCCGCCATGTTCCACCACCACCGCCACAGCGACCCGAGGGTCGGTCGCCGGGGCATAGCCCACGAACAACGCATGGTCGCGGCGGTTCCAGGGCAGCTGGTCATTGCGGATCACGCCGCTGGCCCGTTCGGCGGCCGAGATGTTGCGGACCTGGCTCGTGCCAGTCTTGCCGGCAAAGAGCATGCTCTCATCGGCGATGCGCGACGAGGCTGCCGTGCCACCCTGCGCGTTGATCACCGCGAACATGCCCTGTTGGACGGCACGCAGGTTGGCCGCCTGCAGACCAAGGACCGGTGCCTCGGGCACCGGAACCTGTTCTTCCCCGACCGCGAGGATCAGGCGGGGTACCACCGCCCGGCCTGTCGCCAGCCGCGCCGTCATCACCGCGAGTTGCAGGGGCGAGGCCAGAACATAGCCCTGCCCGATCGAGGCATTGATCGTATCCCCGATACGCCAATCGGCCTTGTGCCGTTCGAACTTCCAGGCCTTGTCGGGCATCACGCCTTCGGTGATGGCCGACATGGGCAGATCATGGCGCTGACCGAGGCCAAGCCGCCGGCCCATCTCGGCGATCTTGTCGATACCGACGCGCTGGGCGATCTCATAATAATAGACGTCGCAGCTTTCCTTGAGCGAACGTTCCATGTCGACCCGGCCGTGGCCTCCCCGTTTCCAGCAGTGGAAACGCCGCCCCCCGAACTCGAGGTAGCCGGGGCAGTTCACCGTCGTCTCGGCGTTGATAACCCCCGCCTCGAGCGCGGCGAGGCCCGTAACCATCTTGAAGGTCGAGCCGGGCGGATAAGCTCCCTGCACGGCCTTGTTCGCCAGCGGGCGATGGTCGTTTTCCATCAGCGTCGAATAGTCTGTCTGGCTGATCCCGCGCACGAACAGGTTCGGGTCGAAGGACGGGGCCGAGGTCGCCGCAAGTATGTCGCCGGTCTTGACATCCATCAGGACGATGGCGGCGCTTTCCTCACCCAGACGCGCCTGGCAATAGTTCTGGATGTCGGCGTCGATCGTCAGGCGGATGTCTGCCCCGGCTGCCCCTTCCTGGCGGTCAAGCTCCCGCATCACCCGCCCGACCGAGTTCACTTCGATCTGCTTGGTGCCGGCCCGGCCACGCAACTGCTGTTCCATCCAGCGCTCGACGCCGATCTTGCCGATCTGGAACTTGGGGATCTGCAGCAGCGGATCGGGGTCCTCCAACTCGGCCAGGTCGGATTCGCTGACGGGGCCGACATAGCCCACAACATGGGCGAAATCCTGATCGCGCGGGTAATGGCGGCTGAGGCCGACCTCCGGGTTCACGCCCGGGAGCGCCGGGGCATTCACGGCAACGGCCGACAGATCTTCCCAGCGCAGCCAGTCGGCCACGACGATCGGCACGAAAGAGCTGCGCCGGTCGATTTCCTTGCGGGATTTGTCCAGGTCTTCGGGCCTCAGCGGAATGACCTGCTGTAGGCGCGCCAGAACCAGATCGACATCTCCCGCCTCTTCTCGCGTGATGACGACGCGATAATTCTGTTCGTTGCCTGCGATCAGCTTGCCATTGCGATCCAGGATCAACCCGCGGGCTGGCGGGATGAGCCGGATATTGATGCGGTTCTCCTCGGCCAAAAGGCGGAACTCGTCGGCCTGATCGACCTGCATATAGCGCATCCGGGCGCCCAGCACGGCGATGAAAGCCGCCATCGACCCGCCCAGAAGCAGGGTCCGGCGGTTGATCGTCCGGCTGCTGGCATCGGTGTCTTTGGCCGACCGTCTCAAATGCGCCTCCCATAGGCATCGACTTCACCCGTGGCGGGTTTGCGTACGCCAAAGGCGAGCTGCGATACCAGCACAACGACAGGATAGCACAGGATCGTGATTGCAAGCTGCAGCAAGGACTGTGCCAGGCTGACCTGCGGCAGCATTGCGATCGTCACAGCCAGCCGATACCCGATAACCGTGGCCGCCATCACGCCTGCCACCATCAGCCATTCGACCATGAAAGGCACCGAGCGCGCCAGTGCCGCACGGCTACGCAGGAACTCGGTCGCAACAACGACGATCGCCGTCCACAGGCCCGGCGGGCGCATGACCAGCATGTCCTCAAGCAGGAAGATCAGCGCGATCAGCAGCGCAGGAACATAATCCGGCCGCCGCAAGACCCAGGCGAAGGCCAGGCACAACAGGATGTTCGGGCCGGGCCAGTCTCCTGCAAGGTTGCCCAGTGGCAGAAGGCGAAGGAACAAGACAAGGGCCGCCAGCAGCACGAAGAGCCCGCGATAGGCCCAGACCATGGGGGGCGCCAATTCAGCCATCGGCGGCGCTGTCCTCGGTCAGGGCCTCGGCCGGTTCGGGGCCGATCATCGGCGCGGCCGGTGGCGGGATGAGCGCACCCGGTTCGCCGATCCTTTCGCTTTCGTGGCTGCGCAGGACGCGCAGGAACTCCAGCCTTTCATAATCGGCGGCCAGACGCACGCGCAGCCGGCCGTCCACCCCCTGCGCCACCTGGCCCACCAGAAGGCCTGCAGGGAACACCCCGCCATCGCCCGAACTGACCACCCTGTCGCCGGGGCGAACAAGGTCCTGTTTCTCCAGGAACTCCAGCGGCGGGGCCGAGGTATTGTCGCCCGAAAGCAGCGCCTTCTGGCCCGAGGGTTGAACGGTCACCGGGATGCGGCTGTTGCTGTCGGTCAGCAGGATCACGCGGCTGGTCGTCTGGCCAACGCCCGAGATGCGCCCGACAAGGCCAATCCCGTCCATCGTGGCCCAGCCGTCGCGGATACCGTCGCGCGCCCCCACGTTCAGCAGCACCGACTGCCGAAAGGGCGACCCGGAATCCGCCAGGACAACGCCCGTCACATGTGTCAGTCGCGGGTCAAGCCGCACCTGGTTGAGGTCCAGCAGGCGCGCGTTCTTTTGCTCAAGCTGCAGCGCCGCTTCGCGCCAGGCCTTCATCTGCTGCAACTCGCGCCGCAACTCCTGGTTCTGTTCGTAGATCCGGGCGTAGGACTGGAAATCGTCAATCATCGCCGCTGCCTTGGTGATTGGCAGCATGGCCCAACTGAAGCTGGGCACCACCCGATCGACCAGAGCGGCGCGGAACCGTTCGACCCGGGGGCTGTCGATCCGCCAAAGCAGAAACAGCGCAAGCAGCACCAGCACCAGTAGCCCGACCAGAATACGACGGACGGGACGGGTGAAATCCTCGGGCGATGAGCGATCCCTTGCCACGGCGATACGGTCTCCGGTCGGCGCTGCGGCGCCGGCGCTCAGCTGTCGTAGTCGATCACATGCCGGAGCTGTTTTTCATACTCCAGCGCCTTGCCGGTTCCCAAGGCTACACAATTGAGAGATTCGTTCGCGACCGAAATCGACAGGCCGGTCTGCTCGCGCAGGCTCAGGTCCAGATCCCCCAGCAGCGCGCCGCCGCCGGTCAGCATCACGCCCCGGTCGACGATATCCGCGGCCAGGTCGGGCGGCGTGGCTTCCAGCGCCTGCATTACGGCATCGCAGATCTGCTGTACCGGTTCGGCCAGCGCCTCGGCCACCTGGGCCTGGTTGATTTCGGTCTCTTTGGGCACACCGTTCAGAAGGTCGCGCCCGCGGATCTGCATCGAGGCGCCGCGCCCGTCATCGGGCATCCGCGCCGTGCCGATCGAAGTCTTGATGCGCTCGGCGGTCGATTCCCCGATGAGCAGGTTCTGATGACGCCGGAGATAGCTGATGATCGCTTCGTCCATCCGGTCACCGCCCACGCGAACCGAGCGAGCATAGACGATGTCGCCCAGCGACAGGACCGCAACCTCGGTGGTCCCGCCGCCGATATCGACAACCATGCTGCCGGTTGGGTCGGTGATCGGCATGCCGGCCCCGATGGCCGCCGCGATGGGCTCGGCGATCAGCCCGGCCCGGCGGGCACCTGCAGACAGGACCGACTGGCGGATCGCCCGTTTCTCGACCGGTGTCGCACCATAGGGCACGCAGACGATGATCTTCGGTTTCGAAAAGGTCGTGCGCTTGTGCACCTTGCGGATGAAATGCTTGATCATCTCTTCCGCGACATCGAAATCGGCAATCACGCCGTCGCGCATCGGGCGGATCGCCTCGATGCTGCCGGGTGTGCGGCCCAGCATCAGCTTGGCATCCTCGCCCACGGCCAGCACCTGTTTCTTGCCATCCTTGACGTGATAGGCGACCACCGAAGGCTCGTTCAGGATGATGCCGCGCCCCTTGACATAGACGAGCGTGTTCGCCGTGCCGAGGTCGATCGCCATGTCTGACGAGAAGAGTCCAGCAAATGCCATCCTGCGGTGATCCTGTGCAGCCCGAAAAGAGAGGGTGCCCGCGACTCAGGGTCTGAGGCGAGCGCCTTCTTATAGGGAGGGCATCCCCCGAGGGGAAGGGCCATGGCCCGGTCTTGCCCCTGCGTCTCGGCGCAATTCCGCGTGTCCGGGCAGGTCAGTGCAGGCGCCGATGTCGCGGATTGACAGTTGAGGCCTGCCCGGGGCTGGCCTATCCCTGCGCTGAAGGTCCGATTTTGGGGGGTGATCGCAGATGCCGCGCATCGTGTCGATCGGGGAATGCATGGTCGAGATGGCGCCGCTGGATGCGCCGCAGACCTTCCGCATGGGCTTTGCCGGCGACACGCTGAACACGGCCTGGTATCTGCGCCAGCTTCTTTCAGAGGATTGGGTCGTGGGCTTTGCCACGGCCGTGGGGACGGATGCCGTGTCGGACCGGATGCTCGGCTTTCTGGCTGCTGCGGGGCTGGACACGGACCATGTCGCGCGGTCCATCGATGCGACGGTGGGGCTCTACCTGATCGAGTTGCGCGACGGAGAGCGCAGCTTTTCCTATTGGCGCGGGCAAAGCGCGGCGCGGCGGATGGCGGATAATCCCGAATGGATCGATGCCGTACTTCGCGACGCAGGGCTGGCGTATCTTTCCGGCATTACCCTGGCGATTCTGCCAGAGGCCGGACGGCAGAACCTGCTCGCGGCGCTGGCCCGCTATCGCCTTGCGGGGGGGAGGGTGGCCTTCGACCCCAACCTGCGCCCCCGGCTTTGGCCCTCGGCCCAAGTCATGATGGCGTCCGTCATGCAGGCTGCAAGCGTGGCCGACATCGCCCTGCCGTCGTTCGAGGATGAGGCCGCCTGGTTCGGCGATACCGACCCCGCAGCAACAGCCGCGCGCTATGCCGGGGCCGGGGCCGCACTGACCGTGGTCAAGAACGGCCCGGCTCCGATCCTGCTGCGACAGGGCGCGGCCAGCCTGTGGGCCACGCCGGATCCGGTGGCAACCGTGGTGGATACGACAGCGGCCGGCGACAGCTTCAACGCAGGCTTCCTTGCGGCCTGGCTTGCCGGGAAGGGGCCCGAGGCCGCCGCCCGATTGGGCGCAACCCTCGCCGGGCGTGTGATCGGCGGACGTGGCGCGCTGGTCGAGGGGGCCGCGACTGGCCTCAGGCCGGGCGGCTGACCGCGTGCATGGCCCGGGCCAGAACGGTGGCCAGCCCTTCGGGCGCTGAAAGGAAGGGGGAATGCCCGGTCTCAAGCCAGCTGATCCGGTCTTCCGGCCAGTCGGCGACCATGGCGCGCTGGGTGTCGGGTGGAAGGGTGCGGTCGCGTCGGGTAAGGATCGCATGGCGCGGGAGGCTCTGGCTGCGACGGCTCAGCGACAGCGGAGTGGCCTGGGGCGCGATGGGTTCAGGCCCCATCCGCGCCATTGCCTCGCGGGCAACGGGGCCATCGCAATCGCTGAACAGCAAAGGGCCTGCATGCTCGGGGTGGAAGCTGTAGCTCAGGCCATCGGGTGCCTTGCGGAGCAGCCCCCGCAGCGGCTGCTCGGCCGCAGCCCGGCGCATTTCAACCAGCGAGCGGCCCGGCGCCGGAACATATGCGCAGAGATAGATCAGCCCCCTGACCCGCCCCACCGGCGCCTGTTCCGCCGCAGCGGTAATCGCGAAGCCGCCGGCGGAATGGCCAAGAAGAACAGTGGGCCCGTCCAGCGCGTTCAGGATCGCCGCAGCATAGCTGTCGAGTGTGACCTGCGAGAGGGGGGTGGTGTCGGTGCCATGGCCGGGCAGGTCGATCGCCTTCGCGTTCAGACCCAAGTTGTCGAGAAAAGGCAAGACGGGGGCCCAGCACCAGGCCGCATAGCCCGACCCATGGACCAGCATAAGGCGGGGCAGGCTCATCGGTTCATGCATACGGGCTGATGGGTTGCACGAGGACCCTCACCTGACCCAGAAGGAGAGTCTGGCGCTCGCCCGAAAACGCCAGGTTGTTCGAAAGTTGCAAGCGCCTTGCGATCACACATGGGCAATGCGCTGCAGGAAACCTGCGATCACCGCGCCGTAAGCATCGGGTTGCTCGACAAAGGGCAGGTGCCCCGCACCGCGGATCAGGGTGAACTCGGCCCCTGGGATCAGTTCCGCCGTCTCTCGCACCAGATCGGGTGGCGTGGCGCCATCGTCGCTGCCTGCAACGGCAAGCGTCGGCAGGCGAAGGCCTGCAGTTGGGGTGTAGAAATCGGCCCCCGCAATGGCCGCGCAGCAACCGACGTAGCCAGCCGGGCTGGTGGCCAGAAGGCGTTGGCGCCAGGCGGGCAAGTCGGGCCCTGCGCGGAACGCGCGGCCAAACCACCGTTCCAGCACCTGATCTGCGACAGCGGCAATGCCGCCGGTCTCGACTGCCTCGATTCGGGCTTGCCAGGTTGCTGGCGTGCCGATCTTGACCGCAGTGTTTGACAGGATCAGACCCCTGACCAGATCCAGCCGCTTGACGGCCAGGCCCTGGGCAACCAACCCGCCGATCGACAGCCCCAGCACCACTGCATCGCGGATCGAGAGGTGATCCATCAGCCGTTCCAGATCCCGCACCAGCGCGCCCATCGCATAGGGTGGCGCGGGCGTGTCAGACTGTCCGTGGCCGCGCATATCCGGCCGGATGATGCGCAGGCTCGCAGGCAGGCGGCCGACCAGGTCGTCCCAGATCGTCAGATCAAGCCCGAGCGCGTGACACAGCACCAGCGGCGGACCGTCTTTCGGCCCCTCGTCGCGGTAGTGCAACCGCAGGTCGGGCAAGAAGACCGATGGCATCTCAGCCCCCGAACCGGTCGAGCGCCAGACGGAATACCCCGGCATCGACATTGCCGCCTGAAGCCACGGCAATCACCGTGTCGCCTGGCAGGTCTGCCCCGCGGAAAAGCGCGGCGGCCAGGGCTACCGCCCCCCCGGGTTCCAGCACGATCTTGAGATGCGCAAAGGCCAGCGCCATCGCTTGCATGGCCTCGTCATCGGTCACAACAAGGCCGGCGCCAACCGTTCGTTGCAGGATTGGAAAGGTGATCCGCCCCGGCGAGGGCGTGATGATCGCATCGCAGATCGACCCCGTCAGTGCTGGGTTCGACAGGATCCGCCCAGCGGCCAGACTGCGGGCGGTATCGTCAAAACCCATAGGCTCGACCGGATGTACACCCATCCCTGGTGCCCGGTCTGCCAAAGCCAGCGCAACACCCGCTGTCAGACCGCCGCCGCCGCAACAGACAAGCACATCGGCGTCACTCACACCCATCTCGGCCGCCTGTTCGGCGATCTCGAGCCCGACCGAGGCCTGGCCCGCGATCACCTGGGGCTCGTCGAAGGGCCGGACAAGCGTCAGGTTGCGCCGTTCCGCAAGATCGGCGCCCAATCGATCACGATCTTCGGTTGCCCGATCGTAAAGGATCACTTCGGCCCCGTAGGCGCGGGTATTGGCGATCTTCAGGGCCGGGGCGTCGGCGGGCATCACGATCACCGCCGGGCAGCCAAGTTTCTGCGCGGCAAAGGCCACGCCCTGCGCATGGTTTCCAGAGGAAAAGGCGATCACGCCCCGCGACCGCCGGTCGGCATCGAGAGCCGTCAGCGCAGACCAGGCGCCGCGGAACTTGAACGATCCAGTCCATTGCAGGCACTCCGCCTTGACCAGAATTCGCCGCCCCGCCAAGGCATCAAGCAGTGGAGCGTTCAACAGTGGTGTCCGCCGCGCGACACCCGCAAGTCGGCCTGCCGCAGCCTCGATCATCGCAAGGTCGGTCATGCGGACACCTCTGCCAGGAAAGCCCGAACGAGCGCGACGCTTTCGGGCTCGTCCAGGAAGGGTACATGGGCGCGGTGAGGGACCTCGGCAAACAGCATGTCGGGCCGGCGGCGGCGCATCTCGGCGGCGACATCCTGCGACAGCAAGTCCGAGTTCGCCCCGCGTATCAGCGCAAGCGGCAGGCCCGCACAAGCATCGAACAGGGGCCAGAGATCCGGTGGTGGCCCATCGAATGCAGCCTTGAAGGCCTGGGTCAGGGCCGGGTCATAGGTGATGCGCAGGCCCTCGTCGGTCTGGCGGTAATGCAACTGGGCTTCCTCCAGCCAGCGCGAAGGTGGCACATGGGCAAAGCCGGGAAAATAGCCGGGCGAGGCATCGGCATGGGCCTGGTGCGTGCGCGCCGAGGGGTTGCGGCCCAGATAGGTGAAGATTCGCTCGAGCCCCTTTCGGTTGATCTCGGGCCCCACGTCGTTCAGGCAAAGTCCAAGCAGACGGTGCTTCGCCGTGGCCGCCAGCCAAAGCCCGATCAGCCCACCGCGCGAGGTGCCGAGGATAGCGGCCTTTTCGACGCCGAGATGATCCAGCAGGGCCAGTGCATCGGCGGCTTCTTGGGGAACGGTGTAGCTGGCAGGCCCCGTCCAGGCCGATGCGCCACGCCCGCGATAGTCCATCCGGATCAGCCGCAGAGGGGGCAGATGCGGGCGCAGATACTCGAAATCACCCATCGTGCGCGTAAGGCCGGGCAGGCACAGGAGCGCGAGCCCCTCGCCCTCGTCACGAAAGGCCAGCCGCCCGCCATCCTGGGCAACAAAGTGATCGGGGGATGAATGGGTCATGCAACTGTTCCGGCCGTTCTGGTGGGGGGACGGTGACACAGCGCCGCGGGCTGGAAAAGGGGGCGCGGGCGGATGGGTGCTTGCCCGGGGGGCAACATCTGCCTAAACCCCGGGCAGCAAGGACGAGGGAAAGTCGGACGAATGGCGCAGGTGTCAAGCCAGGGCGAAGAGCGGGCAGCCTCGAAGAAAGTGGGTGCTCTGCGCGGCCTCATGCCCTTCCTGCGTCCCTACAAGCGCATGATGGTGCTGGCGACCCTCGCGCTTGTGCTGACTGCCGCCGTCAGCCTTGTCTTGCCCATTGCGGTGCGGCGCGTGGTGGACGGGTTCAACACCACCGACGCCCAATTGCTCGACCGGTACTTCGAGGCTGCGCTTGGCATTGCGGCGCTGCTCGCGCTGGGGACGGGGCTTCGGTACTATCTGGTCACGCGGCTGGGCGAGCGTGTCGTGGCCGATATCCGTCGGGCGCTGTTTGACCGTGTCGTTGGCCTGAGCCCCGCGTTTTTCGAGCGGGTCATGACGGGCGAAGTCGTCAGCCGCCTGACCACCGACACCACGCTCATCCTGTCGCTGATCGGTTCATCCGTCTCTGTTGCGCTGCGCAACATTCTGATCCTGCTCGGCGGTATCGCCCTGATGTTCGTGACCTCGGTCAAGCTGGCAGGGCTGGTGCTGTTGATCGTGCCGGCGGTCGTTGTTCCCATCGTGGTGCTGGGGCGGCGCCTGCGCAACCTCAGCCGGCAGAATCAGGACTGGATCGCTGCGTCTTCGGGGCAGGCGTCAGAGTCGCTTCTGGCGGTGCAGGCTGTGCAGGCCTACACGCATGAGCCCCAGACGCGGGCGACATTCGGCGAGGTCACCGAGAAATCGTTCGATGCCGCCCGCACCCGCATTCGCACCCGGGCGATCATGACCGTCATCGTGATCTTCTTGACCTTCACCGGCATTGTCGGCGTGCTTTGGATCGGGGCGCGGGACGTGCGCGCGGGCACCATGAGCGCCGGCGAGCTGATCCAGTTCGTGATCTATGCGGTGATGGTGGCCGGATCTGTCGGGGCGTTGTCCGAAATCTGGGGTGAACTACAGCGCGCCGCCGGAGCGACCGAACGGTTGACCGAGCTTCTGGCCGCAGATGATCCGGTGCAGGATCCGGCCCGCCCGTTGCCGCTCCCCCGCCCGGTAAGGGGCGAGATTGCCTTTAGGGACGTAGTCTTCCATTACCCCGCCCGGCCGCTGACCTCGGCGCTTGACGGGGTGAGCTTCACCGTCAGCAAGGGCGAGACGGTGGCGCTTGTGGGACCGTCTGGCGCCGGCAAGTCCACGGTTCTGCAACTCTTGCTGCGCTTCTACGACCCCCAGTCGGGGGAAGTGTCGATCGACGGCCACGACCTGCGCCGTCTGGCGCGCTCCGATTTCCGCCAGGCGATCGCACTTGTTCCGCAGGATCCGGTGATCTTCGCCACCTCGGCCCGCGAAAACATCCGCTTTGGCCGCCCCGACGCGACGGATGACGAGGTCGAGGCAGCCGCGCGGGCTGCGGCTGCGCATGAGTTTCTGGCTGCGCTGCCAAATGGCTATGAGACCTTTGTGGGCGAGCGGGGGGTAATGCTGTCGGGTGGCCAGAAACAGCGTATCGCCATCGCGCGCGCGATCCTGCGAGACGCGCCGATCCTGCTGCTGGACGAGGCGACAAGTGCGCTTGACGCCGAAAGCGAGCGCGCGGTTCAGGAAGCGGTCGAGCATCTGTCGGCAGGCCGCACGACGTTGGTCGTGGCACACCGTCTGGCCACGGTGAAGAAGGCCGACCGAATCCTTGTGTTCGAAGCGGGTCAGATCATCGCAACCGGCACGCATGACGAACTTGTTGCAGCGGGTGGGCTCTATGCGCGGCTCGCGCGGCTGCAGTTCACCGACGGGCAGGTCTGAGCGAACCGACGCTGCGTCGCAAGCGGTGTCGCTGCCTTGCAGGACCGGCCAAAAGCCAGCATCCTTTCCGGCAGGGAACAAAGGTCGCCCGGCAAACGGGCGGCACAGGGGAGGATGACCATGAGCGGTTTCGCATCGCTGGCGGATATGCGTGCAATCGAGGCTGAAATGCCCTGGTCCGAGCGCAACGTGGCCCGGACCATTTACGAGTTTCTGACACGGGCCACGGCCGCACATGGCGCGCGCAAGGCGGTGTCGTTCCAACTGATGTCAGGGCCCAAGGATGCTGCGCGCAGCGTGACCTGGACCGAACTGCACGCCCGAGTAACGCAGACCGCCAACGCCTTTCACACCCTGGGGATCGGGCCCAAGGATGTGGTGGCCTTTGTCCTGCCCAATACGCTGGAAACCACGTATGTCCTGCTGGGCGGGATGGTTGCGGGGATCGTGAATCCGATCAACCCGCTGCTGGAGCCCGAGCAGATCAGTGCCATCTTGCGCGAGACCAAGGCGAAGGTCGTGGTCACGCTCAAGGCTTTTCCCAAGACCGACGTGCCCCAGAAGGTTGCCGAGGCTGTGCGGCACGCGCCTACGGTGAAGCATCTGCTGGAGATCGACCTCAACAGTTATCTGGCGCCGCCGAAAAGCTGGATCGTTCCCTTCCTGCGGCCCAAGGTCGACGTGCGGCACCATGCCAAGGTGGCCAGCCTGCATTCGGTGATGTCACGACAGCCATCCGACCGGCTGGTATTCGAGGACAAGCCGGCAGACAGGGTTGCCGCCTTTTTCCATACCGGTGGCACCACCGGCATGCCGAAGGTGGCGCAGCATCGGGTGTCGGGCATGGTCTACAATGGCTGGGTGGGCCATACGCTGCTCTTTCGTGAGACGGATGTGGTGATCTGCCCCTTGCCGATGTTCCACGTTTTCGCCGTGTACCCCATCTTGATGTCGATGATCGCGAGCGGGGCGCATGTGGTTTTTCCAACCCCTGCGGGCTATCGCGGCGAAGGGGTGTTCGACAACTTCTGGAAGCTGATCGATCGCTGGAAGGTCACCTATGTCATCACCGTGCCAACTGCGCTGTCAGCCCTTATGCAACGGCCCGTCGATGCCGATGTGTCGTCGTTGCGGGGTGCGTTTTCGGGCTCGGCTCCGCTGCCCATCGAGCTTTACAACCGGTTCGAGAAGGCAACGGGCGTCAAGATCATCGAGGGCTATGGCCTGACGGAATGCACCTGTCTTGTGGCCTGCAATCCGCCGGACGGGTCGAAGAAGATCGGCTCGGTCGGTCTTCCCTTTCCCTACACGCATGTCCGGATCCTTCACTCGGACAGCGACGGGAATGTGGTGCGTGACTGCGGGCCAGACGAGGTTGGCGAGATTTGCGTGTCGAACCCGGGAGTCTTCCCGGGCAGCACCTATACCGAAACCGACAAGAACCGCCATCTGTTTGCCGAAGGGCACTACCTGCGTACCGGCGATCTGGGGCGGCTGGACGCCGAAGGTTATCTCTACATTACCGGGCGGGCGAAGGATCTGATCATCCGTGGGGGCCACAACATCGACCCTGCCGAGATCGAAGAGGCCCTGATGCGCCACGACGCCGTGGCCTTCGTGGGCGCGATTGGCCAGCCCGACAGCTTTGCCGGCGAATTGCCCTGCGCCTATGTCGAGTTGGTGAAGGGGGCCTCCGTTTCGGTCGAGGACCTGGCCGAACATGCTCGCGCGACGATCTCGGAACGCGCCGCGGTGCCCAAGTACATCGAGATTCTCGACGAGTTGCCAAAGACGGCGGTGGGCAAGGTCTTCAAGCCCGACCTGCGGCGCAAGGCGATCACTCGTGTCTATGATGCTGCTTTGCAGGCGGCAGGCATTCCAGCAGGGGTACGCGAAGTGGTCGAGGACAAGAAGCGCGGCCTTGTCGCACGGATCGAACGCCGCGGTGAGGTAGACGAAGCGGCGCTGAAGAAGGTGCTGGGCGAGTTTGCCGTTCAGTGGGACTGGGCGGCCTGAGGCCGCCCGCTCAGCGAGCCTATGCCATCACCTCTTTCGCGGCATCGATCAGCGCATCGGCAATGTAGTCGAGTTCCCCCTGTGTGAGCCGGGCCGGCAGGCGCACATCGCAGGCCCGCATCAGCATGGCACGGGTTTGCGGCAGATCGGGCAGGTCGTCCAGGAATTGCCAGTTCCAGTAGGCCCGGGCGTTGCCCTCGCTCAGGCCGAAGACCTGAACCGACACGCCTCGCGCCTTGGCCGCCTGCTGGAAGGCTAATGCCTGTTCATCCTGCACGAAGTGCCTGAGGTTGAACTGGATCGAATCCGGGGCGCGCCGCTCGGGCAGGAGCGGGGCGGGCACCCGGAACCAGCGCTCAGCATTGAGGCGGGCGGCGACATGGTCGTGGTTGGCGCGCCCCTGCTGTACCCGGTGGGCGACCTCGGGCAGTTGCGGGCGGATCACGGCGGCAGAAAGGTTCTGCATCCGCATGTTGTAAAGCGGCAGCTTGTTCTGCCAGTGCCCAAAGCTGTTCTGCAGGCCGGGATGCTTCTTCCAGTTCTGTTCATAGGCACCCGACATGATGATGGCGCGGGCCGCAAGTTCGGGGTCATCGGTGACCAGGATGCCGCCTTCGCCCGCGTTCACCAGCTTGTAGGACTGGAAGCTGAAACAGCCGATCCGGCCCAGCGTGCCGATGTTGCGCCCGTGCCAGGTGGTGCCCAGCGAATGGGCCGCATCCTCGATCACGGGCAGGCCATGCTCCTCGGACAGAGCCAGGATCGCATCCATATCCGAGGTGTGCCCCCGCATGTGGCTGATCAGGATGGCATCCAGCCCCGTGGCGATCTTTGCCTTCAGGTCGGCAATGTCGACGCGATAGGTGCTGTCCACCTCGACAAGCACCGGCACGCACTCTGCATGCACCACGGCAGAGGGCACGGCGGCAAAGGTGAAGGCGGGTATGGCAACGCGTGCCCCGCGCGGCAGATCGAGCGCCTTGATCGACAGGAACAGCGCTGCCGAACAGGACGAGACGGCCAGCGCATACCGGCTGCCGAGCAGGGCAGCAAACTCTTGCTCAAGCAGGGCGACGGGTGCGCCTTCGGGCGCGGTGTAGCGGAACAGATCGCCGCTTTGCAGCAGGCGGTCGATCTCAGCCCGGGCGGCCTCTGGAATCGGTTCGGCGTCATAGACATTGGGGGGGGAGAATTGGCCGTCATGCGCCATGATCGTCAGCTTTCCTGAAAGTCTTATTCAGAAAACCTGTAAACTCTCTTGCCCGATTTGGCGAGGGGCGAGTCTCGCCCCTCGCGGGAATTCGCCGGTTGCGCGGGGCTAGAAGCCCAGCCGGTCGCGCATCGAATACCAGGTCATCGCCAGCACCAGCATGGGCCAGCGAAACGCTACGCCGCCGGGGAAACGCGGTGTCGGGATCGAGGCCATCACGTCGAAACGTTCATTCTGCCCCGCGACGGCCTCAGCCAGAATACGGCCCGCCATGCTCGCCAGCGCCACCCCATGGCCCGAATAGCCGGAGGCAGACAGAACGTTCGGATGTGGTCGGGTGAAGCAGGGCATGCGGTTCATGGTGATCGCCAGTGTCCCGCCCCAGGCATAGTCGATCCGCGCATCTGCAAGTTGCGGATAGACCTGCAGCATGGGCTTGCGCACCGTCCTGATCAGGTCGGGGAACGTGTAGCCATAGCTTTCTCCGCCGCCGAAAAGCAGTCGATTGTCCTCGGACAGGCGCCAGTAATTCACGACAAACTTGGTATCGGCAACCGCGACAGGTCGTGACAGGATCTCGGCCGCCCGGGGACCCAGAGGTTCGGTCGCCAGGATGAAGTTGTTGATCGGCATGACCCGTGCCGCCACCTGACGGTCGAGACCGCCGAGATAGCCGTTGCCGGCCAGGATCACCTGGTTTGCCACCACCCGCCCCTTGTCGGTGCGCACCACCGGCTTGGCCCCGGGCTCGATCGCATGGACAAGCGTATCTTCGTGCAGCGTGGCCCCTGCCCGGGCTGCGGCTTGCGCCAGTCCAATGGCATAGTTCAGCGGATGTACATGGCCGGCGCCCCAGTCGATCTCGCCGCCCTTGTACACCGGCGATCCGATCAGGGCGCGGATCCCCTGCTGGTCAAGCGGCTCCAGCTGGTCATAACCATAGTCGCGGCGCAGACGGTCGGCATAGGCATGGGCGTGGCGTACCTCGCTGTCATGCCAGCAGGCATGCGCCACACCGGGATGGAATGTTACCGGCATGGCGTGATCGGCGATCAGGCCCTTGACCAGGGCCTTCGCCTCTTCCGCGATATCCCAAAGCCGCCGGGCGGCCTCTTTCCCCGCCATGCGTTCCAGATCGTCCTGATCAAGCCGCTGGCCCGAGCCGACCTGCCCGCCGTTGCGCCCAGAGGCCCCGAAGCCCACGCGATGTGCCTCGAGCAGGATCACCTTGTAGCCGCGCTGTGCCAGATGAAGGGCTGCCGACAGCCCGGTGTAGCCACCGCCCACGATGCAGACATCGGCCTGTGCCTCGCCCCGCAGCGGCGCGAAACGGTCCAGCGGTGCGGCCGTGGCTGCATAGTATGACGGGGGGTACTCCCCCGCCTTGTCATTCGCGAAAAGCAGGTTCATGGCCTAGACGTTGGTCAGCAGGTGTTCGCGTTCCCACGGGCTGATGACCTGCTGGAACTCTTTGTATTCATTGCGCTTGACCGAGTCATAAACCGCAACAAAGGCTGTTCCCATGACCTCTTTGAGGGCTTCGTCCTCATCCAGTAGATCCAGGGCATCGCCCAGTGTCGTGGGGATTTCGTCACTGTCGATATAGGCATTGCCCACGAACTCTGGCCGGCAAGGCACCTTGCCCATCAGCCCCAGATAGCCGCAGGCCAGCGTCGAGGCGATGCCCAGATAGGGGTTGCAGTCCATCCCGGGCAGGCGGTTCTCTATGCGGCGTGCAGCGGGGCTGGAAATCGGCACACGCAGGCCTGTCGTGCGGTTGTCGCGCCCCCATTCGAGGTTGATCGGTGCGGCAAAGTCGGGGACGTAGCGGCGATAGCTGTTCACATAGGGCGCAAACAGGGCCACGGCTGCGCCCAGGTGCTTCTGCATCCCGCCGATGAAATGCTGGAACGCCTCGGTTTCGACACCCTTCGGGCCGGCGAAGATGTTCTTGCCCGTCTTCACATCCACCACCGAGGTATGGATATGCATTGCGCTGCCGGGCTCTCCCGCAATGGGCTTGGCCATGAAGGTCGCGAAGCAGTCGTGGCGCAGGGCCGCTTCGCGGATCAGGCGCTTGAAGAAGAACACGTCGTCAGCCAGCTTGACTGGGTCGCCATGTGCGAGGTTGAGCTCAATCTGGCCCGCGCCGCCTTCTTGCAGGATGCCGTCGATCTCGAGCCCCTGGGCCTCGGCGAAATCATAGATATCGTCGATGACCTTGCCGTACTCGTCGATCGCCGACATCGAATAGGCCTGCTTGCCTGCCGCCCTGCGGCCCGACCGGCCCATGGGAGGAATGACCGGCTGGTTCGGGTCGATGTTGCGGGCTGTCAGGAAGAATTCCATCTCGGGCGCCACGACCGGCTTCCAGCCCTGGGCGGCGTAAAGCTCGACGATCCGGCGCAGCACGTTGCGAGGGGCAAAGGGCACGTAATTGCCGCTCTGGTCCTTGGCATCGTGGACGATCTGCAAGGTCACATCCGCCGTCCAGGGCGCGGCCGTGGCCGTCGACCAGTCAGGCTCGAGGATCATGTCCGGTTCGGTGAAGGCATCGAAGGGGCTGTCGGCCCATTCGCCGGTGATGGTCTGCAGAAAGATAGAATTCGGCAGGAAGTAGTTCGTCTGCTTGGCGAACTTGGTGGCGGGCATCGCCTTGCCGCGCGCCACGCCGGCGATGTCGCCAATAATGCATTCCACTTCGTCAACGCGGCGGTTGCCGATGTAGTCGCGCGCTGCCTCGGGCAGTTGTTCGGTCCATTTGACCATGAGTCACACTTTTCGGTTTCACCCGCGAGGGTGCTTGAAGAATTCAGCGATCCGGGCGGCAATCGCCCGATCTTGCAGCGGGGTATCGAGCCGCGCCGTCGCAGCGTCGAGCAGCGGGTCGGGAACGAGGCCCCGTCCGCGGGTCTTCATCAGCCCGTCCACGAAATCCGAGCGGAATTCGGGATGCGCCTGCACGGTGAAGGCGCGGTCGTCGTAGAGAAGGGCTGCATTCTCGCAGAAGTCGTTCGAGGCCAGGACTTGGGCATCCTTCGGCCGCTCGACCACCTGATCCTGGTGCCAGGCGTTCAGCGTGATGGTGTCGCCGTCAAAATCATAGGCCGTGGGGCCGACCGACCAGCCGCCGGCGAATTTCTCGACCTTGCCCCCAAGCGCCTGCGCGATGATCTGGTGGCCGAAACAGATGCCAACCAAAGGCACCCGCGCGGCATAGCAGTCCCGGATGAAGGCCTCGAGCGGCGGGATCCAGGGGTGTTCTTCATAGGCCCCATGGCGCGATCCAGTGATCAGCCAGCCTTCGGCCTCGTGAATTCCGGCGGGAAACTCTCCGTCGACGACGGCCCAGGTGCGGAAAGTCAGCCCATGCCCGTCAAGAAGCCGGGCAAACATCGCGGGATAGTCGCCCGACTCGCCAATCAGGGCGTCGGGGGCGTGGCCGGTTTGCAGAATGCCGATCAGCATGAAAGGTCCGTCATTCGGGGTAACGAAATGCTAGGCATGGTCTGGCATTCAGGCAAGGGCCCGCTGCCAGACCGGCAGCGAATGTCAAACCGTGTCGAGGTAGAGTTCGACCTGTTCCTCGCGGTTCAGTTCGGTCATGTAGTGCAGTTCCTGGCGCTTGGTGAGCACGTAGTTCCGGATCAATTCGCGCGGCAGGAACCGCTCGACGATCAGGCTGTTCTCGAAAGCGTCGATCGCCTCCGCCCAGGAGCCGGGTATCTGCGGCAGTTCCTTTGCATAGGCGTTGCCCGTCACCGGGGCCGGAGGTTCGATCCGGTCCTCTATCCCGGTCAACGCGGCCCCAAGGATCGCGGCAAGCATAAGGTAGGGGTTCACGTCTCCCCCGGCCACCCGATGCTCGATCCGGCGGGCAGAGGGCTTGCCGGCAGGAATGCGGATTGCGGTCGTGCGGTTCTCGTAGCCCCAGGCGACTGCGGTGGGCGCATGCGCATCGGGCACCAGCCGGTCATAGCTGTTGGCATGGGGCGCGAAGATCAGTGCAGAGTCATGCATCGCGTCAAGGCATCCCGCAACGGCATGGCGCAGGAAATGCGTGCCCTGGGCCGACCCGTCGTTGAAGACGTTCTTGCCTTCGCCATCGATCAGCGAGAAATGCGTGTGCAGGCCTGAGCCCGAGTATTCCAGATAAGGCTTTGCCATGAAGCTTGCCGCAAAGCCGTGGCGACGAGCCAGACCCTTGACCAACATCTTGAACAGCCAGGCATCGTCGGCGGCGCGCAGGGCGTCATCCGAATGCATCATGTTGACTTCGAACTGGCCCAGCCCCGTTTCCGAGGTCGAGGTATCGGCGGGAATGTCCATCGCCTCGCAGGCGTCGTAAAGGTCGGTGAAGAAGGTGTCGAAGGCGTCGAGCGCGCGGATCGACAGCGTCTCGGCCGCCTTGCGGCGCTTGCCCGAGCGCGGGCTGGGCGGAACCTGCAAGGTCTTGCCGCTGTCGTCGATCAGGAAGAACTCAAGCTCCATCGCGACGACGGGGGTGAGGCCCATCGCCTTGAACCTCTCGACCACCGCGCGCAGCGCGTGCCGGGGGTCGCCCTCGTAGGGCATGCCGTTCTCGCGGAACATCCAGATCGGCAGAAGCGCCGTCGGCGCCTCGAGCCAGGGCATTGGCATGAAGCCACGTTCGGTAGGCTTCAGCACGCCATCGGCGTCACCCTGTTCGAAAACCAGGGGGCTGTCGTCGATATCCTCGCCCCAGATGTCCAGATTGAGGACCGAGAAGGGAAAGCGCGTTCCATCCTCGACCACCTTGTCGGCAAACCGCGCAGGGATCCGTTTGCCGCGCGCCTGACCGTTCAGGTCGGCCGCCGCGACGCGGATCGTACGCACCTGTGGGTGCTTTCTCAGCCAGCTTTTCATGTCCGTCATGTCAGTCCAGCCCCAGGCACGGTCTGACCGCACGACGATGCGCAGCGCGGACCATGCCCTTGGCCCTATCCCCTGTTTCGATCCCCTCCCGCAGCGCGCCTGTTGCATGGCGCTGTTGACGCGGGTCCGGGCGGGTGCCCGAATAATTTGATCAAATCTTGGATACTACCGGATCAGCTGTGGACGCAAGCGGATTCTTGATCGGGTGTTCGATGGCAGGTGCCGGTTGAGCCGCCGGTTGACCAGAGAGAACCCCCAGGTCAGCAGCAGCGTCAGGATCACGAAGTAGAGCGCCACGATGGGGTAGGGGATGAAGGGGTTGAAAGTCTTGTCCGCAAAGTAGTTGGCGTAATAGAGCGCGTCGCCGCGTTGCTGGAACGCCGGGAAGCCGGAAAAGAAGACCAGTGTCGTGGCGTGGAACAGGAAGATCGCCTCGTTGGTATAGGCGGGCCACGCCAGCCGCAGCATTGTTGGCCACAGCACGCGGCGGAACCGCCGCCAACCGGTCAAGCCATAGGCATCTGCCGCCTCGATGTCGCCGCGCGGCACCGACATCAACGCGCCATAGAAGATTTCTGCGCTGTAGGCCGCCGTGTTCAGGAACAGCACGATCAGCGCCCCCGCCCAGGCCTTGGTCAGCCAACTGGTCGCAACCGTGATCGTCGTGATTCCGAGCGGAATCTCGATTCCCGCCTTGGGCAGCAGCACGAAGGCCTCGTAGGCCAGGAAGAACTGGATGAAGAGCGGCGATCCGCGGAATACGAAGATGAACCACTCGGCAGGCTTGCGCAGCAGAGGCGAGCGGCTGGCCTTGGCCATGGCCAGAGCATTTGCCAGGAAAAAGCCGAACGCCAACGCGAGGATGCCAAAGTATAGGTTCCAGATCAGCCCCGAGCCGATCAGGGTGAATTGTTGGCACAGAGTGAAATCCGACCTTGGCAGCAGCCGCTCGCCAAAGCCGAGCGAGCGGAAGGCATAGTCGCCGATCGTCTGCCAGCAGCTCATCGGCCCGCCCTCCGCTGGGCTTCACCCGCCATCGTGGCCTGACCTTGGGTCAGGCGCAGGGTGAGGCGGCCCAGCACGATCTCGGACAGGCGGGTCATGCACAGGTAGAAGACGAGCAGCCCGATGAAGTAGAACAACCGCCAGTCAGGGTGGGGGTAGTCGAAGGCACCTGTCTTTGCCCCCCCGAGCTCGCGCGCCCAGTAGACGATGTCCTGCACGCCCAGCAGGAACAACAGCGGCGTCGCCTTGATCAGGATCATCCACAGGTTCGACAGGCCGGGCAGGGCATAGACCCACATTTGCGGCATGAGGATGCGCCGGAACACCTGGGGCGCCGTCATGCCATAGCTCTCGGCGGTCTCAAGCTGCGCCTTCGGCACGGCATTCATGGCGCCATAAAGCACATTGGCCGCGAAGGCCCCGAAGACGATTGCAAAGGTAAAGACAGCCAGGCCGAAACCATAAAGCTGGTGCCAGATCTGCGGGGCGCTGCCCGGCGGGATCTTGGCTTCGGGACAAACCTTGAACTCCAGCCCCTGGCGGACGGGCTCGGTCCAGTCAGGGCAGCGGGCCTGGTGGAAAAGCCATTCCAGCCCCTGGTCGAGGGCGATCACGAAGAACAGGAAGAACACGATGTCGGGCACGCCGCGCACCATCGCACTGTAGCCCTTGCCGAGCATCCGCAGCGGCAGAATTGACGAGCGTGCGGCCCGTGCCCCCCAGAACCCGAACAAAAGGGCCAGCGGCGCGGTCACCGCAAGCAGCGACAGCACGATCAGGAATGACCAATAGAAACTGATGTGCTTGCCCGTGGTCAGGTAGCACGACAGCCAGGTCAGGCCTTCAAGGCTGGAAGGGTCAGCGCAATAGGGGAACATCGGATGCGTCGGGTGCTGCCCGGCCGAGGCCGACCGGGCAAGCGTCCGTCAGGGGATCAGCAGCCTTCCTTGGCGGCGTCGCCAAAGGTCGTTGCGCTTTCCCCGAACCATTTCACGATCATCGGGTCGAGCGTGCCATCGCATTTCATCGACTTGATCGCGGCGTCGAACTTGGCCTTCAGCTCCTTGTCGCTTTCGCGGATGCCCAGGCCCACGCCGCCGCCCAGGGCGACCTCTTCCGCCAGCAGCACCAACTCGCCGTTGGATTCGGCCGCGATGGGAGCAAGATAGTCCTTGTCGGCAAAGACGGCATCCGCCTCGCCGTTGCGCACGGCGGCCACGGTTTCGTCCGGTGTCGCAAACTCAAGAAGTGTGGCGCCCGATTCCGCGACATAGCCCGCCTGGATGGTGCCGACCTGCGCCGAGATCACGCCCGTCTTCACATCGACATCGGGCGCAAGCGCCAGATAGGCCGAAGCCGCCGGCGGGATGTAGTTCATGCTGAAGTCGATGACTTTCTCGCGCTCGTCGGTGATGCTCATGCCGGCGATGATCACGTCATAGTTGCCGGACTGAAGGTTGGGAATGATCGAATCCCAGTCGTTGGTCACCCATTCGCAAGTCAGGCCCGCGCGCTTGCAAAGCTCGTCGCCCAACTCGCGCTCGAAGCCGTCAACCTGACCGGCGTCGTTGATGAAGTTGTAGGGAGGGTAGGCTCCCTCGGTTCCCAGGCGGACAGTTTGCGCCGCGGCGGCGCCGGAGGCGAGCGCCAGGAAGGCGGCGCCAAGGATCAGCTTTTTCATCGGATACTCCCTGTTGGTCAGCTGTTGTTGGTCATTCGGTCGGTTTTTCGGGCGTCAGGCCGTCGCACTCAGGAACCCTCGCAGTCGGTCGGTCTGCGGGTTGCCGAACAGACGCTCGGGCGGCCCCTGTTCCTCGATCCTGCCCTTGTGCAGGAACACAACATGGTCCGAGACATCGGCCGCAAGCCGCATGTCATGGGTCACCAGGATCATCGTTCGGCCTTCCTCGGCCAAGGCCTTGATCACCTTCACCACCTCTTGCTCAAGCTCGGGGTCCAGTGCCGAGGTCGGTTCGTCGAAAAGCAGGGCGCGGGGTTCCATGCAGAGCGCGCGTGCAATGGCGGCGCGTTGCTGCTGCCCGCCCGAAAGCATGGCTGGCCATGCATCGGCCTTGTCGCCAATACCGACCTTGTCCAGCAGCAGGCGCGCTCGGGCCTCGACCTCGGCCGGGTTCTGGCGCAGCACGGTGACCGGCGCCTCCATCACGTTCTGCAGGATGGTCATGTGGGACCAGAGATTGAACTGCTGGAACACCATCGACAGATTAGTGCGGATGCGGATGACCTGCCCTTTGTCTGAGGGCTGGCGCATCAGGCCCTGGCCCTTCCAATGCACCTTTTCGCCCTCGAAGATCACATCGCCTTCCTGGCTGTCCTCAAGCAGGTTGCAGCAGCGCAGAAGGGTGGACTTTCCCGACCCGGACGACCCGATCAGCGACACGACATGGCCGCGTGGCGCGACCAGATCGACCCCGCGCAAGACCTCCAGCTGCCCGTAGCTCTTGTGCAGGTTCTGGATCTGGATGACGGGGGGTTCAGCATTGACCGGGGGCACGGTGACTCATCGCTTGGTCCTGGGCAGCATGATCCGGCACCCTAGGGCCATTCGCCGGGCATTGGCAACGCCTCTGATCAGCCTTCCGTAGGGTCGCCGCGCCGCATTTGCACGTTTCGCATGCGAAACTCAGGCAACGGGACTGATCACAGGCGCATCGGGCGTGGGCACGGCGAGATAGGCTTCGGCGGGAATGCGGACGATGCCTCTCAATCCCAGTGTCTGTCTGTCTTCCTCGTTCAGGGTTCTGATGGCTTCGGCGATCAAGGCAAAGGCAATAGCGCCGTCGCGCCCCGGGGCACTGATGTAGGGCAGGCCCGGGGTCGGATCGGTCCGATCGATCACGCGAAGGTGCAGGGCGACCGGATCCCAGCGCTCCAGAAGCTGCCAGGTCACTGCGTCAAGTGCTGCGAAATCCGCGCGCCCTTCGGCCACGGCCAAGGCAGACAGGCGATGGCCGCCGCTGCGCAGCGCCGGTGCAAGGCGCAGGCCCGCCCGGTCGAAATGGGTGCGGGGGGCCGCCCAGCCCGACTGAGAGAGATCCTCGTTCCAGGCAAAGGGCGCCCCTTCGAACTGGGCAAGGGTCTCTCTCGGGTCACTCCTGCGGGCAACGAACACGCTGCGATAGAAACCGGGCGCACAGCCGTCGATGCCGAAATCGGGCGTGCCGATCAGCGTGACCGTGCCATGCAGCCGTGACCGAAAGGGGTAGCCGCATGTCTGGGAAAGCACGAGATCTGGCGACGTCCAATCCCGCCAGAGATCGGACTCCCCCCTCGTCAGGGTCTCGGGCGCGGTCAGGCCGGCGGTGCGCATCCTGTCGCGGATCGCGGCCCAAAGTCGGTCGGTCGCCCCAGCCGTTTCAGGCCGGTCATACATGGGCAGCGAAGCGATCATGCCCCGCCGACCCGTTGCCGGGCGAGCGCGGATTCGACATCCGTGAACCCCAGCAGGCTCGAGAAGAGCCGCATCTGCGCCTCTTCCTCGTCATCGCGCTCGCCATCGGAAAGCACGACTTCCCATAGCGCCTCTAGCAGGCCAAGCCGGTCGTCATGCGGAACGGCCTCCTTCAGGGCGCGGGTAAACCGTACGGCATCCACCGAATCCGTTTCAAGCGCTTCGGCCTGCCGGCGCAGGTCTGCCGCGGCCTGGGGAGAGAGGGCATAGGTTGCCGCCAGCACGCGGTCGATGCCGTCACGCTCGGTCTGGGCGTAGGTATCGTCGGCACGTGCGATGCGGACCATCAGCGCGGCCAGCGCCAGTTTGGCCTCGGTATCAGGGCGGGGGGCGGCGGGCGCCGTCAGTCGGCGGATCAAACGGTCAAGCATGGGAGTCTCTATAAGGTGCCAGGAACGGTCTGCCAACCTTTGCGGGGGGTTGCGACCCCACGGCGCATCACAAGGTCGCGAAAAGCCGGCCCAGGTCGTCGGCCAGGGCCGCAAGGCCGAAGGGCGGGTTTACCACAAACATCCCCGATCCGATCATGCGATGGCCGTCGCGCGCGGGCGGGAAGAGCACTTCGTGGCGCAGCGCCTCTGGAAAGCTCGCCTGAAGGCCTTGCAGCATCCGTTCATGCGGGCCTGACACCAGCAGCGGATACCACAGCGCCAGAATGCCGACATTCCACTTGCGATGCACCGCTTGCAGCATCTTTGGCACCGCAAGATAGTCGTCCTTCACTTCCCACGACGGGTCCACCAGCATCAGGCCCCGGCGCGGCAGGGGCGGGGTCAGAGCGAGGGCCATCGACAATCCGTCCACCTGCTGCACATGGGCCCCCCAGGGCAGCATGACGCCGCGCAGGGCAGCCACCTCCTGTGGGTGAAGTTCGGCCAGATGCAGAACGTCACCCTCGCGCAGCGACAGGGCCGCAAGTAGGGGCGAGCCCGGATAGGCCATGTCGCCGAACCGCGCACGGACCTGCTCGAGGGCGCGGCTATAGGGATGATCCTTGGGCAGCCGGGATTGCAGACGCAGGATGCCCTGGGTGGCCTCGCCTGTCTTGACCGCCTCGGCTCCGTCCAGCCGATACAGACCTCGGCCCGCATGGGTTTCGATGTAGCTCAGCGGCTTGTCCTTGCGCGTCAGGTAGTCAAGCATCGCGCACAAAAGCGCGTGCTTGTGAACATCGGCCAGGTTTCCCGCGTGATAGGCATGTTGGTAGGACAGCATGCCCTTTCCTAGCGCCGGGACCAGTCGGCGGCAATGCGCGGCTTGGGCAGGCCGCCCCTGCCAGACTGCCCGTCGGGACGGGCGACTAATGCTTCTGTGGAACGTAGAGTTCCGCCGGTAGCACCGCGCGTTCGTAATCCGGGTTGAAGACGCGGTCCGGCAGCGTGATCTCTTCGTGAGGAACATCCTCATAGGGGAAAAGGCCCAGCAGGTGGTCGATGCAGTTCAGCCTTGCGCGCTTCTTGTCATTGCCCTCGACGATGTACCAGGGCGCTTCGGGAATGTTGGTGCGCGCAAACATGTCTTCCTTGGCCTTGGTGTACTGTTCCCACCGGACGCGGGACTGCAGGTCCATCGGGCTGAGCTTCCACTGCTTCATCGGGTCATGGATCCGCATTAGGAACCGCATCTGCTGTTCTTCGTCGGTGATCGAGAACCAGTACTTCACCAGACGGATGCCGGACCGGACCAGCATGCGCTCGAACTCGGGCACGTCGCGGAAGAACTGCTCGACCTGATCCTCGTCTGCAAATCCCATGACACGCTCGACCCCGGCCCGGTTGTACCAGCTACGGTCGAACAGCACGATCTCGCCGCCCGCAGGCAGATGGGGCACGTAGCGCTGGAAATACCACTGGGTCTTCTCGCGGTCGGATGGTGCCGGCAGGGCGACCGTGCGTGCCACGCGAGGGTTCAGGCGCTGCGTGATGCGCTTGATCACGCCCCCCTTGCCGGCGCTATCGCGCCCTTCAAACAGAACGACCACCTTTTCCTTGTGATACTGGACCCAGGATTGCAGGCGGATAAGTTCGGATTGCAGGCGAAGCAGTTCCCGGAAATAGACCTGCCGGTCGATGGTGTCGGGGTGCTCACGACGGTAGATGCGCTCGATCTCCTCGGAGAGGATCGCATCTTCAAGGTCCAGCTCAAAGTCCTCGTCAAGCGTGTCGGCGAGTTCACGCTGCAGCCAGTCGCGGCCAGGGGAAGGCGTGCCGAAGTTCATGGCGGCTCCGATCATTGGGGTTCGCTGCGCTTAGAGCAGGGAATTGTGACGGTCCGGTAACAACGTCCGGCCGCCTCGGCCGTCCCAAGCGCATGCAATCTGATTCGGAGGCACATGCGCCTGAGGCGAGAGCCTTCTCGGCCCGACAAATCCGGCTGCCCGGCCGTGCCGTCGCACGGCACCCGACCCGGGGCGCTGCTTGCACGGCGAGGTTGACACGGCATCGTCCAGACCCAGCAGGCGATAGCTGCAATGTACGGGCAGGTGAATTTACAGATTCGCGTTGTTTGCTGTGAAGAAATTTACAGTAAAATCGTTATTTCAAAAAAGGTTAGAATGTAAATGTCAAATGCTGTAAGTTGCGCATGAAATGGGGGCGTGAGGGGCACTGCGCGGCTGGCGGCCGGATGTGCTTGCCAAGCTCCTTACTGGAGGATCCGAGATGACCAGCCAACACCCGACTGAAGCCGTTTACCCAGCCTCGGCAGAATTCATTGCCAAGGCACATGTGGATGCAGCCGCCTATGAGGCGATGTACGCGGCCTCTGTTGCGGACCCTGACGCCTTCTGGCGCGCGCAAGGCAAGCGGATTGACTGGATCCGGGACTACACCAAGGTCAAGGACACCGATTTCAGCTTTGGCAATGTGTCGATCAAGTGGTTCGAGGACGGGACATTGAACGTCTCGGCCAACTGCATCGACCGGCATCTGCCCGCAAGAGGCAATCAGACCGCGATCATCTGGGAGCCGGATGATCCGACAGCCCCTGCCAAGCACATCACCTACACCGAGCTTCTGGTCAATGTGTCGCGCATGGCCAACGTGCTGAAGGCGCATGGGGTTGAGCGCGGCGACAGGGTCGTGCTGTATCTGCCGATGATCCCCGAGGCGGCGTATGCGATGCTGGCCTGTGCACGGATCGGGGCAATCCATTCGATCGTCTTTGCCGGCTTTTCGCCGGATGCCCTGGCGAACCGGATCAACGACAGCGAAGCCAAGGTTCTGATCACGGCTGATTTCGCGCCAAGGGGTGGCAAGAAGACCGCGCTCAAGGCCAATGCGGATGCGGCGTTGCTCCATTGCCGCGACAATGTGAAATGCCTCGTCGTCAAGCACACGGGCGACCAGACCACCTGGGTGGCGGGCCGGGACTTTGATGTGAAGGCCGAGATGGCCGATGCGTCACCCTACTGCGCCTATGCGGAAATGGGCGCCGAGGATCCCCTCTTCATCCTTTATACCTCGGGCTCGACCGGCAAGCCGAAAGGGGTGGTGCATACCTCGGGCGGCTACCTCGTTTATGCGGCGATGACCCATCAGATCACCTTCGACTATCACGATGGTGACGTATTCTGGTGCACAGCCGATGTGGGCTGGGTAACCGGGCACAGCTACATCATCTATGGCCCGCTGGCGAATGGCGCTACGACCCTAATGTTCGAGGGCGTGCCCACCTTCCCGGACGCGGGCCGGTTCTGGGAAGTGTGCGCCAAGCACAAGGTCACCCAGTTCTACACCGCGCCGACGGCGATCCGCTCGCTGATGGGTCTGGGGCCTCAATGGGTGGAGAAGCACGATCTGTCGTCGCTGCGCTTGCTGGGATCGGTCGGCGAGCCAATCAACCCCGAGGCCTGGAACTGGTACAATACCCATGTCGGCAAGGGGCGCTGCCCGATCGTCGATACCTTCTGGCAGACCGAAACCGGCGGTCACCTGATCACGCCGCTGCCGGGTGCCATTCCGCAAAAGCCAGGCTCGGCCACGAAGCCCTTCTTCGGCGTCAAGCCAGAAGTGCTGGACCCTGGCACCGGCAAGGTGCAGGAGGCGGTCGAAACCGATGGCGTGCTCTGCATCGCCGACAGTTGGCCGGGGCAGATGCGAACCCTCTGGGGTGACCACCAGCGCTTCCAGGAGGCCTATTTCGGCCAGTATCGCGGCTACTACTTCACCGGCGACGGCTGCCGGCGCGACAAGGACGGCTACTACTGGATCACCGGTCGGGTTGACGATGTGATCAACGTCTCGGGTCACCGCATGGGCACCGCCGAGGTGGAAAGCGCGCTTGTTGCACATCCGAAAGTCGCCGAGGCTGCCGTTGTCGGTTATCCGCACGACATCAAGGGCCAGGGCATCTATGCCTATGTCACCCTGATGAGCGGGGTTGAACCGACCGACGCCCTGCGCAAGGAACTGGAAGGTTGGGTACGGACCGAGATCGGCCCGATTGCCAAGCCGGACCTGATCCAGTGGGCGCCGGGTCTGCCCAAGACACGTTCGGGGAAGATCATGCGCCGCATCCTGCGCAAGATTGCCGAGAACGATTATGGCGCGCTGGGTGATACCTCGACGCTTGCCGATCCGGCGGTTGTCGACGACCTGATCCAGAATCGCATGAACCGGGGCTGAGGGGATGGTCTCGACCCGACCCGTCCTGATCCTGCTAGGCCCGCCCGGGGCGGGAAAGGGGACGCAAGCCCGCATGCTGGAAGAAGACTTCGGCCTGGTGCAGCTGTCCACGGGCGATCTGCTGCGGGCGGCCGTGGCAAGCGGTTCGCCCGCGGGACTGGCTGCCAAGGCCGTGATGGAGGCAGGCGGACTGGTGTCGGACGAGATCGTGCTTGCCATCCTTGCAGACCGCATGGGGCAGCGGGACACCGCCGGTGGCATCATCCTGGACGGATTTCCACGTACCGCGGCCCAAGCCGCGGCCCTCGATGTGCTGTTGGGCAAGCTCGGGCAGAAGGTGACCGCGGCCGTCAGCCTTGAAGTTGACGACGCGGCAATGGTCGACCGGGTGGCGGGGCGTTTTACCTGCGCCGACTGCGGCGAAGGCTATCACGACAGCTTCAAGCAGCCTGCCGTAGCGGGCACTTGCGACAAATGCGGCGGAACGGCTTTCAAGCGCCGCAACGACGACAACGCCGAGACGGTGCGTGCCCGGCTAGAGGCCTACCACGCCCAGACGGCACCGCTGATCGCCCATTACGACAGGCTGGGCGTGCTGCACAGGATCGACGCCATGGACAGCATCGCGGCAATCCGCGGTGCCCTGTCGGTGATCGTCAATCAGGTTGCAGCCTGAGGGGAGGCCGGCATCCCCCGCCTTGGGCAGGGGGCGCCGGAAAGGGACACAACAAAGGAAGGGAGAAGCACAAATGGCGGACAGGTCTTCATCGACCGCCTATTGGGCAGCCAACGTCAGGGTCATCCTGATCTCGCTGGCCGTCTGGTTCATCGCCTCGTTCGGAATGGGCATCATCCTGCGCCCCATGCTGATGGGCATTCATGTCGGCGGCGCCGACCTCGGGTTCTGGATGGCCCAGAACGGCTCGATCTACGTCTTTCTCGTGCTGATCTTCGCCTATGCGTGGCGGATGAACAAGCTCGACAAAGAGTACGGCGTCGACGAATAAGGAACCAGGGACATGGATCAGTTTACCCTCAACCTGATTGTGGTGGGCCTGACGTTCGCCCTCTACATCGGGATCGCGATCTGGGCCCGCGCGGGCTCGACCGCCGAGTTCTATGCGGCGGGCCAGGGCGTTCCCCCGATCATGAACGGCATGGCGACCGGCGCCGACTGGATGTCGGCGGCCTCGTTCATCTCTATGGCAGGCATCATCGCCTTCGGCGGCTACGAAGCCTCGGCCTATCTGATGGGCTGGACCGGCGGTTATGTGCTGCTGGCACTGCTGCTTGCGCCCTATCTGCGCAAGTTCGGCAAGTTCACGGTACCCGAGTTCATCGGTGACCGCTTCTACTCCAGCGGCGCGCGTCTTCTGGCAGTGGTCTGCCTCATCGTCATTTCCGTGACCTACGTGATCGGGCAGATGACCGGGGTGGGCGTGACCTTCGCGCGCTTCCTTGAGGTTTCGACCTCGACGGGTCTCTACATCGGCGCTGCGATCGTGTTCGCCTATGCCGTGCTGGGTGGCATGAAGGGCATCACCTATACCCAGGTGGCGCAGTATGTGGTTCTGATCGTGGCCTACACGATCCCGGCGCTGTTCATCTCGCTGCAACTGACGGGCAACCTGTTCCCGCAGCTGGGCCTGATCGGCAGCTACGCTCCTTCGGGCGGCGATGTGGCTTTCCTTGCCAAGCTCGATGCGGTGGTTACGGAACTGGGCTTCAAGGCCTACACTGCCGAAAGCTCCAACTACTTCAACATGTTCCTGTTCACCATGTCGCTGATGATCGGCACCGCGGGTCTGCCGCACGTCATCATCCGCTTCTTCACGGTGCCGAAGGTGTCTGACGCGCGGTCTTCGGCGGGTTGGGCACTTGTGTTCATCGCGCTGCTCTACACCGTGGCTCCGGCCGTCGGCTCGATGGCGCGTCTGAACCTGACCACGACCATGTGGCCGAACGCCGTCACCGGCAAGGCACTGGACGGGGATGCGGTCAGCCTTGCCGACATCGCAAGCAAGCCGGAACTGAGCTGGGTGCAGACCTGGGAAAAGACCGGTCTTCTGGTGATGAAGGATCTCAACGGCGACGGAAAGATCCAGTATGTCAACGAGCCGGGTCCCCTGGCCGCCAACACCAAAGCGCTTGCCGATGCGACCAAGGCAAACGACGAGGCGAAGGTTGCCGAACTGACCGCCGCACGTGAACCGCTTCTGGCCGAAGCGCAGGTTGGCACGTCGGGCAAGACCTTTACCGAGATGGGCCTGAAGGGGAACGAACTGCTCACCGTGAACAACGACATCATGGTGCTGGCGAACCCCGAGATTGCCGATCTTCCGGGCTGGGTCGTCGCCCTTGTGGCCGCCGGTGCTCTGGCAGCGGCGCTTTCCACGGCGGCGGGTCTGCTGCTCGCGATCTCGTCGGCGATCTCGCATGACCTGATCAAGAGCACGATCAACCCCAACATCTCGGAAAAGGGCGAACTGCTTGCCGCCCGTATCTCGATGGCCTTCGCGATCGCGCTGGCGACCTACCTTGGTCTGAACCCGCCCGGCTTTGCGGCGCAGACTGTGGCTCTGGCCTTCGGTCTGGCGGCGGCGACGATCTTCCCCGCGCTGATGATGGGCATCTTCTCGCACCGGATCAGCAAGGAAGGCGCGATCGCCGGCATGCTTGTGGGCCTGGTGTTCACGGCAAGCTATATCTTCGTCTACAAGGGCTGGTTCTTCATCCCCGGCACCAACAACCTGCCGGACACGCCCGACCAGTACTTCTTCGGCATCTCGCCGCTGTCCATCGGTACCGTCGGCGCGATCCTGAACTTCATCGTCGCCTATGTCGTGTCGATGGTGACTTCGGCCCCGCCGAAGAATGTGCAGGAACTGGTGGAGTCGATCCGCGTGCCGAAAGGCGCGGGTGCGGCCCAATCGCACTAAGCCACTTCCCTCGGGCCGGGCTGGCCCGGCCCGAGGGCCTTATCCAGACGGACCAGCCGGGGCAGTCTGGGTCTGTTCTCCCAGCCCACGCTCTGACCGGGTGCTGGCGGATGGTGATGCAGACACCGGAGGAGGGTGTCGACAAATGACCGACGCGGACCCAGGCCTGATCGAATTCCTGTCGCTTGTTCACCCCTATGACAGCCTGACGCAGGACGAGCTGGCGCGTGTCGCCCGTTCCTTCGGCACCAGTACTGTGCGCGCCGGATCGGAAATCTACCGCATCGGTCAGAAACTTCCCGCGCTCTATCTCGTGCGCAGGGGGGGAGTTGAGATCACGGATGCGAGCGGCGAGATCATCTCAGTTCTCGGGCCGCGCAACAGCTTCGGCGAACGTGGCCTGATGCGGGACGGGCTGGCCGTCACTAATGCCGTCGCTCTGGCGGACAGCGAGCTGCTGGCGCTGCCGCCGGAGGAATTTCATCGTCTGGTCGACATCGCCCCTGCCTTTGCCCGGTTCTTCCGGCGTGGGACGGTTGCGGAACAGCCCAGTTCCGATCTGACAACCCGCAAGGTCGAGGATCTGATGGCGCGCAAGGCGGTGACCGTGGCGCCGGGGGACACGATCCGAACTGCGGCAGCCAAGATGCGCGACGCCCGTGTCTCGAGCCTGGGTGTGGTCGAGGCGGGCAAGTTCGTCGGCATCGTGACGACGCGCGACATGACCAACAAGGTGCTTGCCGAGGGCATGGACCCCAGCCAGCCCGTCTCGACCATCATGACCCCCGATCCGGTTTCCCTGCCCTCTGCAGCGCTGGGGTCCGACATTCTGCACCTGATGCTGGAACGGCACATCGGGCATATCCCCGTGGTAGAACAGGGCGTGCTGGTCGGCATGGTGACCCAGACCGATCTGACCCGGTTTCAGGCGACCTCGGCTGCGCAACTGGTCCGGGATGCCGCGATAGCCACGAGCGTCGAGGAGATGGCGACCGTTACCGCCCGCATTCCGCAACTGCTGGTGCAGCTTGTGGGCGGCCAAAGCCCGCATGAGGTGGTGACCCGGCTGGTGACCGACATTGCCGACACGGTTACGCGCCGTCTGCTGGCCATGGCTGAGGCAGAGCTTGGTCCGCCGCCGGTGCCCTACCTGTGGCTGGCCTGCGGCAGCCAGGGCCGTCAGGAACAGACCGGCGTCAGTGATCAGGACAACTGCCTGTTCATCCACGACGATGCGACAGACGAAGACCTGGCCTATTTCGAGAAACTGGCCAAACAGGTGTGTGATGGACTGAACGCCTGCGGCTACGTCTACTGTCCGGGCGAAATGATGGCGCTGACCCCCAAATGGCGCCAGCCGATGCGAGTCTGGCGCGACTATTTCGCAGGCTGGATCGCCCGACCCGACCCGATGGCGCAAATGCTGGCCTCGGTCATGTTCGACCTGCGTCCCATTGGAGGGACGACAACGCTGTTCACCGACCTGCAGGAAGAGACGCTTTCCCTCGCCGCGCGGAATTCGATCTTCACGGCACACATGATTGCCAATTCGCTGAAGCATCAGCCGCCGCTTGGCCTGATCCGGGGGTTTGCCACGATCCGGACAGGTGAACACAAGAACCAGATCGACATGAAGCACAATGGGGTCGTTCCGGTGGTCGATCTTGGGCGGGTCTATGCGTTGACCGGGCACATCGCCATGGCCAATACCCGAGCGCGTTTGGTCGCGGCAGGCGAGGGTGGGATCATCTCGACCTCGGGCGCCCGTGACCTCATCGGGGCCTATGACACGATCGCGCGGATGCGCCTTGAGCACCAGGTGCGGTCTGTGCGGACTGGCCGAAAACCCGACAACTTTCTCTCGCCGTCCGACCTGTCGGACTTCGAGCGCAGCCATCTGCGGGACGCCTTCGTTGTTGTCCGCACAATGCAATCTGCCATCGGCCACGGTCGGGCGGCATCTGGGTAAGGAACAGCCCTTCATGGCTCTTGAACTCTTGGCCGCCGTCATTGCCGCCTTCGCCCTGGGTGGGATAATGTATGGGCTTCGGCGCAAGCTGGGTGAGCGGATCCCGAAATGGTCCGTTCCGGCCGCCGCCGCTCTGGGGCTGATATCCGTCACCCTCGTCAGCGAATATGGCTGGTTCAGCCGCGTCTCCGGTCGCCTGCCCGAGGGGGTCGAGGTCGTCTGGACGGAGGGCGGGTCTAGCCCGCTGCGGCCCTGGACCTTCGCCGTGCCGATGACCCTGCGTTTCATTGCTCTGGACACCCGCACCGTTGCTGCCCACCCCACACAGTCGGGCCTGCGCAGTGTCACGCTGTACCGCATCGAGCGCTGGCGGCCCGTCGACCAGGCGATCCTGCTTGTCGATTGTGCCGGGGCACGCCGGGTGATGCTTACCGAAGGCGCGACGATTGATGATGCGGGCACGCTTGTCGGGGCCGAATGGGTGGCTGCAGACAAGGAAGACCCGTTTCTGACTGCCACCTGCAAAGGGAGCTAGGCCATGGCCCAACTCGACCGGAAACATCGGGTTCTGGTGGTAGAAGACGAAGACAATATCGCCATGGCTCTCGACTACCTCATTTCGCGTGAGGGCTATGACTATGATCGGATCGCGACTGGAGGCGCCGCGCTCGCCCGCATCCGCGAGACACATCCGGATGTCGTGCTGCTGGATGTGATGCTGCCCGAAGTCTCGGGTTACGAGATTTGCCAGGGTGTGCGCCTCGACCCCTCACTGGCGGATGTAAAGATCATTCTGATGACGGCCCGCGGCTCGGCCATTGAGCGGCGCAAGGGGATGGCTCTGGGGGCGGACGGCTTCATCTCCAAACCCTTCGAATTGCGGGAGCTCCGCGAAGAAGTGCGACGCCTGCTCGGGCAGGAGGCTTGAAGGGATGTTGATGCGGCTGGGCCTGAGGCTGCGCATCTTCCTGCTGTTTGCTGCCCTGGCCTGTGGCAGCCTTCTGGCCCTGATCGTCGCGGGCTGGCTGGTGCTATCGCGGCCCGACAGCACCACGGTCGTGCAGACTATTGTGCAGACGGGGCTGTTGGCCGGGTTTCTGACCCTCGGTCTGGTGACGGCGGTCTGGTATCTGTTCGATCTCAACGTTGCAAAGCCGATTGAGTCGCTGTCCGGCCTGTTGCGGGCCCGGGCACATGCCGATGTCGAAGGCGAGATCGACGTGGCACTGGCACGCTATCTGGGTGATCTGGCGCCTGCCGCCTCGGCCGCCGCGCGCAGCCTGGCCGAAACACGCGGCGCGCTTATGGAGTCAGTGGCGCGGGAAACCACGCGGCTTGCGTCCGAAAAGGCGCGTCTGGAAACCCTGCTCTCAGATGTGCCGGTCGGTGTCTTGCTGTGCTCGGGTGACCACCGGCTTGCCTTCTACAATGGGCAGGCGGTGGAATTGCTTGGGGCAGGGGGCCTTGACCGTTCGCTGCTCGATGCGCTGCATCCCGGCCCGATCCAAAATGCCTATGACCGTCTGATGGAAGCCGGAGATCCCGATGCCGCGTCGGATCTTCTGTGCACGACCACAAGGGGCGGGCGCATCCTTTCGGCACGGATGAGGTTGCTGATGCCGATCGGCACCGAGGCTGGGCAGCTGGCCCCTGAGCGACCTGGATATGTGCTGACCCTGCGCGATGTCACGGCCGATCTGGCGTCCGAGGCGCGGCGGGAGGCTCTCTTGACAGAAGTGATCGACCAGGTTCGGCGGCGGTCTGGAAACCTTTCGGCGCTGATATCCGCCCGCGGCATCCTGACGGAGGCTACACCCACTGCAACGCAAACCGGTCGGATTGATGCCGCCATCACCGAGGAGGTCGAGGCGCTGGGAAGGTCTGCCCAGCAACTTGCCCAGCGTGTGGAAGCGGGCCATGTCGAAGGCGCTGCGCTGACGATGACCCGGGCTTCGGACCTGCTTGATGGCTTGCGCGCCCGGCTTGCGACCCAGGGACTGGCGGCCGAGGTCGAGAGCGACCCCCTGCTTATTGCCTGTAACGCCTTCGAGATCGTCGCGCTGCTTTCTGCACTGGCCGCAGAGATCGCCGGGTCGGATCACATCAACCACTTTCGGCTTCTGGTTCGAGAGGACGGTCCTGGGGCCCTGATCAGGCTGGAATGGAAAGGTGGACCAGTGGCGCTTTCAACATTGGATCGTCGGCTGGCACTGCCGATAGACCCAGATCTGGAGGGGCGCACCGGAACGGCCATTCTGGCTGCCCACGCCACGGACATCTGGCCGGAACATTCGGGCGATAAGGCCGCACTTTGCCTTCCCATCCCGCGTGCCCGGCGGGCTGTCAGGCGGCCCAAGCCCATCAACCGGTCTGTTGTCTTCGATTTCGACCTTTTGTCCCGTGAACGCAGCGCCTCCATCTCTTCGGCGCCGCTCGAGGCTCTGAGCTACGTCGTGTTCGATACCGAGACCACCGGGCTGTTGCCCGCTCAGGGCGATGAGATCGTGCAGATCGCCGCCGTGCGCATCGTGAACGGTCGCCGGGTAGAAGGCGAGGTATTCGACACGCTGGTCAATCCTGGCCGTCCCATTCCCCCTGTTTCCACAGAGGTGCACGGCATCACGGATGCCATGGTGGCAGAGGCGCCGGGGGTGGAAGAGGTCTGCCGCCAGTTCCATGAATTCGCCCGGGGGGCGGTGCTCATTGCCCATAACGCGCCCTTCGACATGGCCTTCCTGCGCCGACGGGAAGTCGAGTTGGGGGTCAGGTTCGACAATCCCATACTCGACACCGTGCTTCTGTCAGCGGTGGTTTTCGGCCAGCATGAAGCCCACAGCCTCGATGCCCTGACACACCGGCTTGCGATCACGATACCTGAGGAGGCGCGGCATACGGCCATCGGCGACACAATCGCGACGGCGGATGCCTTCTTGAAAATGCTGCCCATGCTTAGGGGCAAGAAGTTGACAACCTTCGGGGATGTCCTGACCGAAGTGCGCCGGCATGGCCGGCTGCTCAAGGATCTGAACTGACCGGAGGTTGGCTTTCGGTCCGCGCTCCCTCCAGCTATGGCGATCCGCCAGGAAGTGGCGGGAACCGGTCGGGCGCGCGAGTTGATCCCTTGCCGCCCGATGCCTGCTCACAAGGGAGGGTCGGCGCACGGACTTGCGTTCTCTCGTGGGTGTCCAGCCCCTGGTGTGCCAGCCGGTCAGGCGCGAGAGTGTCTTGCAACTGCGCCGAGTGCGTGGACACCTCGCCGGATTTCCGATGGCCAGAGTGCCGGCGCATCGCCCGCGCCCGGACCCTGGCTAGAGGCCGTTGATCGGAACCTTGAGCATCGGTCGGCCAGAGCCATCCGTCGGGACCTCGCCCGCCCGCATGTTGACCTGCAGGGACGGAATGATCAGGCGCGGCATGGCGAGCGTGGCGTCGCGTTCGGTTCGAAACCGGACAAATTCCTCTCGCGTCTTTCCGCCGCCCACATGGATGTTGTGGACCTTTTCCTCGCCCACCGTGGTTTCCCAGCGGATTTCCCGGCCATTCGGGCCATAGTCGTGACACATGAACAGGCGCAGCTCGTCCGGGAGGGCCAGAACCTTCTGGATACTGTCGTACAGCACACCGGCGTCACCCCCGGGAAAGTCTGCCCGGGCCGAGCCGCCGTCTGGCATGAAGAGCGTATCGCCGACGAATGCCGCATTCCCCATCACATGCACCATGCAGGCCGGCGTATGTCCCGGGGTGTACATTGCGAAGGCCTGCATGGATCCGACCTGATAGGTGTCGCCATCCTTGAACAGCGCATCAAACTGGCTGCCATCGCGCTGGAATTCGGTGCCTTCGTTGAAGATCTTGCCGAACGTATTCTGGACCACGCTGATCTGGTCACCGATGCCGATCTTGCCGCCCAGCTTCTGCTGGATATAGGGAGCCGCAGACAAATGGTCCGCGTGGACATGGGTCTCGATGATCCACTCGAGCCGCAGCCCTCGTGCAGTGATTTCATCGATCAGCCTGTCGGCATGGTCATAGGTGATGCGGCCTGCGGCATAGTCGATGTCCATGACGCTGTCGATCACTGCGCAGGCGTCCGAGGCGGGATCCTTGACGATATAGCTGATCGTGTTCGTCGCAGGATCGAAGTGTCCCGACACCTCGGGCTTCACGGAAAGGTCGATTGGGTAGCTGGCCATCCAAAGCTCTCCTGTCTTGCTGTCAGATCCGGACGGTTTCCCGGTTGGAACGGTGGTCGGTCGCCGCAATGATCGCCTTGGCGATCAGGATGCCCGCAATCATCGCACCCGCAAATATCACGACAGCCGGTTCTGCGGTGCCAAGGGCCGGCAAGGCCCCGCCGGGGCAAAAGCCGGTCAGACCCCAGCCAATGCCGAATACCGTTGCGCCGCCCAGAAGACGCAGGTCGATTGACCTGCTCGTTGGCAACACGAACTGACGTTCCATCAAGGGGGCCGAGCGTGCCAGTACAACGCGGTAACCCACCGCGGTTGTACCAAGAGCCCCAGCCATCACGAAGGCGAGGCTTGGGTCCCAACTGCCTGCCACGTCAAAGAAATTCACGACCTTCGCTGGATCTGCCATACCGCCGAGCGAAATGCCGAGGCCGAACAAGACGCCGATCAGGTAGATGATGGCCAATTTCATGGGTCAGGCTCCGATCACGTGGCGGACAAAGAAGACCGTCAGGGTTGTCGAGGCCATGAAAGTGATCGTCGCGGCCAGAGACCGTCGCGACAGGCGGGCCAAGCCACAAACACCATGGCCCGAGGTGCAGCCCGACCCGAAAGTCACACCGACGCCGACCAGTAGCCCGCCTATGATCAAGACCCCCGGCGTGGCAACCGAACTGACGACGGGTAAGGCCCCTGTCAGGGCGCTGTAAGCCCAGGGGCCGGTCATCATTCCCAGGATCAGAACGACCCGCCATGACCAATCCGAGGCGGATGCAGGGGTGAACACGCCCGCCAGAATGCCAGTCGCACCCATGATCCTGCCCACTGTCAGCATAAGGAGAACGGCGGCACAGCCGATAAGCACGCCCCCCGTGAGCGATTGCAGGGGCGTAAAGAGCGTTTCCATCGTTCCTCCCAAGAGTTCGCTTCGATCTCACCGTCCGGTGCGTTTCGGGATCAAGGGTCTGGCGATATGGTCATGTCTGACCAGCCGTACCGTCCGGACACGCCGTCCTCAAAAGATATAATCCAAGAAGTGAATATTAAATACCCCTGAAGGCAAATCCGTGACGCGGTGTCTCGGCATCACGGATTGACCGGCCGGTGAAGCGGGCAGCCTGTCCGTTGGCCAAACTGCCCCTCGGCACTGGGTTGACCGTGACCCAACACCCGAACGAGGTGGCACTCGCAAGTCGGCTGTTTCGCAAGACAAGGGCGATTCCTTCAGCCAGCGTTTCGGTTGCGCGTTGCGCGTTCGGTTTTGCCGTTTGATGCCATGTCAGGCCGTTGTTCGGGATGCGCATGTTGCCCGAATCTCAGGCAAAGAGCACAGTCTTGGCGCGCAATCTGCGCGGCAAAACGTTCAGGAGAGAATTCATGAGGAAGACCCTTGCATTTCTGGCCCTGTCCGCCCTTGGCGCTCTTCCGGCGCTGGCTCAGGAGGACGTCGCTGCAATGACCTGCGGTGCCTTCTATGCGATGGACGCTGCCGGCCAGGAAACCTCCATCAACGCGATCGTGAACTTCGTCAACGACAGCGCGAATGCAGCACAGTACGCCGTCGCTGCAGAGGCGATCACCGGTGCCGGTGACGGCGCAAATGGCGTCCGCGCGATCATCGACAAGGGCTGCGAAGGGCAGACGGTCGACACCAACCTTCTTTCGGTGATCAAGTAACGATCAGGAGCCGCAGGCAACGTGCGCGCCGGGATCACCCGGCGCGCTTTTGTTCTCCCCCGAGGAACGGAACTCAGACGAGGCGCGCGCCCTTGGTTGCTGCGCGGATGAAGTCCGCAAAGAGCGGGTGCGGTGCAAAGGGCTTGGACTTCAGTTCCGGATGGAACTGAACGCCGATGAACCAGGGGTGGTCCCGGTGTTCGACGATTTCCGGCAGGCGACCGTCAGGGCTCATTCCGGAAAACACCAACCCGCAGCTTTCCAGCTTGTCGCGATACTTGATGTCAACCTCGTAGCGGTGACGATGCCGCTCTTCGATGCTGTTGGTGCCGTAGACCTCGGCCACGTGGGAGCCTTCCTTCAGCACCGCCGTGTAGGCGCCCAGCCGCATCGTACCGCCCTTGGCATCATCGGCCTTGCGCGTCACTGTATGATTGCCCTGAACCCATTCCTTGAGGTGATAGACCACGGGAGTGAACCGCTTTGCGCCGATCTCGTGGTCAAACTCTTCTGAACCGGCGTTCGAGACCTCGGCCAGATTTCGCGCGGCCTCGATGACGGCCATCTGCATACCCAGGCAGATGCCCAGATAAGGCACCTTCTTTTCGCGCGCGAATTGCGCGGCCTTGATCTTGCCTTCGGTGCCCCGTTCGCCAAAGCCGCCAGGCACGAGGATCGCATTGAAGCCTTCCAGCCAGGGGGCAGGGTCTTCGCGTTCAAAGATTTCTGCGTCGATCCACTCTGCCTTGACCCTTGTGCGGTTGGCCATGCCGCCATGGGTCAGGGCTTCGGCGATCGACTTGTAGGCATCTTCCAGTTGCGTGTACTTGCCGACGATGGCGACGCGAACCTCGCCTTCGGCATTCGTCAGGCGGTCCATCACATCTTCCCAGCGCGACAGATTGGGCTTAGGCGCGGGCGAAATCCCGAAAGCATCCAGAACCGCTTGATCGAGCCCTTCGCGATGATAAGCCAGCGGCGCCTCGTAGATCGTCTTGAGGTCATAGGCGGCGATCACAGCCTCTTTGCGCACATTGCAGAACAGGGCGATCTTCTCTCGCTCTTTCTGCGGGATCGGGTGCTCGGATCGGCAGACCAGCACATCGGGCGCCAGGCCGATCGATTGCAGTTCCTTGACCGAATGCTGCGTGGGTTTGGTCTTGAGCTCTCCACTGGCCGCCAGATAGGGCAACAGCGTCAGGTGCATCAGGATGCACTGGCCACGCGGTTTCTCGTGGATGAACTGCCGGATGGCCTCGAAAAAGGGCAAGCCTTCGATATCGCCCACAGTACCGCCGATCTCGCACAGCATGAAATCGACCTCATCTTCGCCGACACGAAGGAAGTCCTTGATTTCGTTGGTAACGTGAGGGATCACCTGGATCGTCTTGCCAAGGTAGTCGCCCCGCCGCTCCTTCTCAAGCACGTTCGAGTAGATGCGCCCGGACGAGATCGAGTCCGTCTGGCGGGCCGATACGCCCGTGAAACGCTCGTAGTGGCCCAGGTCCAGGTCTGTCTCGGCTCCGTCGTCCGTCACAAAGACCTCGCCATGTTCGAAGGGCGACATCGTGCCTGGATCGACGTTCAGATAGGGGTCGAGCTTTCTCAGCCGTACCGAAAAGCCACGCGCCTGCAACAGCGCCCCAAGCGCTGCCGAAGCCAGGCCTTTTCCCAATGAGGAAACCACGCCGCCGGTGATGAAAACGTAACGTGCCATGCGGGCTCCCGTGCCTGTCAGGTTGCGCGATTCTCCTCTGAGGAATCGCAGGATCACGGGAGTTGACGAATAGTCCAAAACCCGCACGCACGCAACAGCACCGCAAGATGCTGTCGCCAAAAGTCAGAACGACTCTATCGGTTGTAGTGGTGTCAGTCCGCCCGCGGCGCCGTCGCATCACCGCTGCCCGGTGGCAGCAGATCATCCGCGGGCAACGCAGGAACCGCCGGCGCGCTGCTGGCGGGCGGGGTTCCGCCGATCTGGTCGATGACCGAGCCCGTGGCCGCGTCGCGTGCGGCAAAAATCGTCAACGTGATCGACGTGATGATAAAGGCAATCGCAAAAAGCCAGGTCAGTTTGCCAAGCGCGGTCGCTGCGCCCCGGCCCGTCATGACGCCGCTGCCACCGCCGCCTATACCCAGCCCGCCGCCTTCTGACCGCTGCAGGAGCACCACGCCGATCAGGCACAGCGCAAGGATGAGGTGGACGACAAGAACGACGTTTTGCATGGGTGACGGCTTCCCCGTGGTGACGCGCCTATCTAGGCCCATGCGGCCCGGCCCGCAAGCCCTTCGCGACCCCGGGACGCGGCGGAAAGATTCCCTGTTTCGCCCGTCGATCCGCGCAGCTATACGGCAGACGGTTTGCACCGAGCAAATCCGACCGAAGCGAAAGGATCGCCTCATGGCCAATGTCGTCGTGGTGGGCGCCCAATGGGGCGACGAGGGAAAAGGCAAGATCGTCGATTGGCTCAGCGAGCGTGCCGACGTGATCGCCCGATTCCAGGGGGGCCACAACGCAGGTCATACGCTGGTGATCGGCGAAAAGGTCTTCAAGCTGTCGCTGCTGCCCTCGGGCATCGTGCGCGGCGGCAAACTGTCGGTGATCGGGAACGGAGTTGTGCTCGATCCCTGGGCGCTGTTGACCGAAATTGAAAAACTGACGGGTCAGGGCGTCGACATCACGCCAGAAAACCTGATGATCGCCGAGAATACGCCGCTGATCCTGCCGGTCCATGGTGAACTGGACCGGGCCCGCGAGGCTCAGGTCGGGGCGGCCAAGATAGGCACCACAGGTCGCGGTATCGGCCCGGCCTATGAGGACAAGGTGGGCCGTCGCACTGTGCGCGTGGCCGATCTGGCCGATCCTGCCACGCTGGAGCTTCGCCTTGATCGGCTGCTGGCCCATCATGACGCCCTGCGCCGTGGACTTGGCATGGAGCCCGTAGACCGCGACGCGCTCAGGGCTGCGCTGCTTGATGTCGCCCCCAGGGTGCTACCATTTGCCAAGCCGGTCTGGAAGGTCATGAACGAGGCTCGCCGAGCGGGAAAACGCATCCTATTCGAAGGTGCACAGGGCAGCCTTCTCGATGTGGATTTCGGCACCTATCCCTTCGTCACATCGTCAAACACGCTGGCCGGCATGGCGGCCACGGGCACCGGCCTTGGACCGACTGCGGTCGATTTCGTGCTGGGCATCGTCAAGGCCTATACCACCCGGGTGGGCGAAGGACCCTTCCCGACCGAGCTTTTCGACAGCGATGGCGAGCGTCTTGGCGAACGGGGCCATGAATTCGGCACTGTCACGGGCCGCAAACGCCGCTGTGGTTGGTTTGATGCCGTTCTGGTGCGGCAGACGTGCGCGACCAGTGGCGTGTCGGGCATCGCCCTGACCAAGCTTGACGTACTTGACGGCTTCAAGACCCTGAAAATCTGCGTCGGTTATGAGCTGGACGGTGAGAGACTGGACTATCTGCCAACGGCAGCCAACCTTCAGGCCCGGGCAAGGCCAGTCTATGAGGAGCTGGAAGGCTGGACCGAAAGCACCGCCGGCGCGCGCTCCTGGGCCGACCTTCCTGGCGCGGCGATCAAGTACGTTCGCCGGATCGAAGAGTTGATCCATTGCCCGGTCGCCCTATTGTCCACCTCACCCGAGCGGGACGACACGATCCTCGTGACCGATCCCTTTGCGGATTGAGAAAGGGGCAGGGCGGCATGGCGCTTGGATACAAGGCCCGCAAGCGACTTTCGCTGCTGATCCTTCTGGTCGGCATGCCGATCTACATCATTGTGGCGGTCAACGTGGTGGGACTGTTCGACCGGCCCCCTATCTGGCTCGAGTTTCTGATCTATGTCGTTCTGGGGTTGATCTGGGCCTTGCCCTTCAAGGCAGTATTCCGAGGTGTTGGTCAACCCGACCCGGACACAAGGGAAAGCGGGCCAGACCATCACGTCTGACCCGCCATTCGATACGCTTTGGGCGCTGGATCAGCGCGTCATCCGCCGGGCTTCGGCCAGATAGTGCGAGTGATCGGTGATGGCGAACTGGCCGCGCTTCACCTTTTCGATCTTCCCGGTGCGCAGAAGCTGACCAAAACTGCGCAGCCCGTCTTCGCGATTGGCATCCACATCCTCCGCAATGGCCGCGACATGGCGCATCAGGTGCGGCCGCGAGAAATGCGGGCGGCCCTCGATACAGGCCGTGTAAGCCGCGGCCGCCTCCAGCAGGTCTGGCAGTTCTGTGGCGCCTAGACGTTCAGCGAACTCGGCAAAGCTGCGCGAGTTGGCGAAAATGTTCTCGGAGTCCACACCCTCATCGGCTTCGATATCCTCATCGTCGTCCAACGCGAGGTTGCCGCTGGTGACACGGCGCGGAAGCACTCTGCCCGTCTCGGGTTTGGGTGCGGGCGCATCGATCCGCTGTTCCGAAACCAGGACAAGCGGCGCCGGTCGGTCGGCCGACGGTTCGTCTGTCGGGCGGCGGGGCCGCACGACGCGCGCCAGATCGGCACGATAGCGTTCCAGCCGCGACGCTTCGCGCTTGGGTTCGGCAGACTCTGGCGCCGCAGCGCCGGAAGACCGCAGTTCAGCCACCGTGGCGGCCACAGCCGCCTTCAGATGGGCCAGAGTCGACATGCGACGCCGGTTTTCGGGCCCGTCCATTTCGGAATTGGTCTGGCGCAGCAGGCGCGAGACATCCTCGTCACCCTTGGCATTTGCCTCAAGGATCGTGCGCCCTTCGCCACGGGGGGGCTCGGACTGGTCCAGCGGTTCGACCGCGGCAGGCATGGCAACGTCTGCCTCGACCGACCCTGTGTCGACGTCGGGGCGACGAACCTTGATCACGCGGGCGCGGGCGCGCCGCAGCTTTTCCTCGATTGCCGGATCAATGGCAGGCTGCTCGGGATCGGTGGGCCAGGTCGTGTTTTCCTCGTCAGCTTGGACTGTTTCTGCCGCATGGGCGACGTCCTCTGTGACGGACGGTTGGACTGCCCATTCTTCCTCGGCTTCTTCGGCGTCCTGCTCGGCAACCATGCCTTCGAAGGATGCCTCGGCGTCCTCCGCATCATCCTCTGCCGCCTCGATCCAGCGCAAAGCCGCTGCGTCAGCGTCCTCGGTTGTCTGTTCGTCGGGACCTTCGACAACCGTGGCAGACTGAACCGACAGCAAGTGATCAGCGATCGGTGCGTCGTCTTCGAACTGATCGCCGCCAGAAACCGATTGCTCGATCTCCGAACGTGCGGTCAGGGCGGCGATCAGGGCCTCTTCTTCATCCTGATCAAGTTCATCTTCGGGAAGGTCGAACTCGTCGTCCAGTCCGGCCACTGCCTCTGGCAGGACCGGCTCGGCCTCCTCGGCGTCGACCACCGTTTCCTCCACGCGGGAGGTGTCGGACAGATCGAGAAACGACAGGTCTAGCGTGGCTTCTTCGAGTTGCTCTTCCGCCTCGGTTTCGGCCACCTCGACGGGGGTGTACGCGGGTCCGGCCAATTCATCCTGCGGCAGAACCAGCGGCTCGGGCGCCTCGGTCACCTCCTGCTGGGGTGTCGGGGCAAAGGCCACGACGTTCCCGGTGGCCTCCTCCCGCGGCCTGTCCGGGCCCGTCTCTGCGGCGGCCGGGAAGGCAGACATCGGAGTGACGGGCAGGCTGCTGTCCTCATCGACGAAGACGGCGTCTTCGATCACGGGAGCGGGGGTGGCTGCCGCGCGGGCAACGGCGGAACGAATGCGCTGCAACTTTGCCGCAACGCTTTCTTCGGCAAAAAGACCGGCGGTCGGGGCTGCAGGAGATGACTCCGCCGGCTTGGGCTGGGAGGCCGGCGACACGGTTGGTTTTTCCGCAACAGGGGCCTCATGGGCCCGCAGGATCACGCCGTTGTCTTCGACCTTGGCTTCGACACGACGCTGGATCTCGCGCTCGGCGATCCGATGCAGCATGGCGGCGTCAGGCGTTGGGGGCTCGGCCCCGAAGTAGCGATCGTCTGCCGCGAGGTCGCGGAAGTATTCTGCAATGGCCTTCATCGTGTTGAAGGGGTCGTCAAACCCCTCCAGCGTGCAGGAGAAGGTTCCATAGGATACCGTCAGGATCTTACTGGCACCAACCATGGGATGCTCGCTTTCTGCTCATGTCCTCAGGGTCAGGTATTTACCCCGTCCTGCTCGATTCAATGGACAGAAGGGGGTAATTTGAAGGACTGATTATGGCTCCGAGCCGGGAATCCCGCCACAATTGGGAACAGTATCTGCATGAATGACTGGATTGTCGATACAACAGATGGGGTCACGCTGGTCGGTGGGGCGCCATTTGCGGGGCGGTCATTGGCCATGGCGCTTCGCCGCGCACCGGTGCTGGTGGCGGCCGATGGCGGCGCTGACCGTGCGCTGGCCGCTGGGCATCTGCCCCGGGCTGTCGTCGGCGATTTCGATTCGATTTCCGAGGGAGCAAGGGCGCGCATCCCGTTGGAACGGCAATTCCCGATCGCCGAGCAGGAGACGACAGATTTCGACAAGGCCCTGCGCTCGATCCGGGCGCCCTTCGTGCTTGCGCTCGGCTTCGTTGGGGCGAGGGTTGATCACGGGCTGGCGGTCTTCAACACGCTTGCCCGCCACCCGGACCGCTCCTGTATCGTTCTGGGGCCCGAGGATCTGGTTTTCCTGTGCCCACGTCATCTGCGGCTGCGTCTTGTGCCGGGTGACCGCTTTTCACTCTTTCCGCTGGGCAATGTGGCCGGGCGCAGCCGAGGGCTGCGCTGGCCGATCGATGGGCTGCAGTTGTCGCCGCAGGGCATGATCGCGACCTCGAACGAGGTCGATGCCCCAACGGTGGAGGTGGACATAGAGGACGGGCCACTGTTGGCCATTCTGCCGCGCCAGCGTCTCGATGCGGTGATCAGAGCACTGGTATCTCGGGATCGGTAAGCGCGCTTTGTCGACGGGCGTTCACCCGCTCTCGATGGATGATGTAAAGCCCCGAGGCCACGATGATGGCGATGCCGGCCCAGGTCAGGCGGTTCGGGAAATCACCGAACACCAGATATCCCAGGGCGACCGCGGCGACGATTTCAAGGTAGTGCAGTGGCGCGAGGGTGGCCGAAGGCGCGAACTTCAGCGCATAGGTCATGCACATGTGGCTGACAGAGGCCCAGAACCCCACGCCCAGCAACCAAAGCCAGGCGACGCCCTGTGGCATAACCGGATCGAGATCGGCGATGCCGCTACCGTCAAAGACCCACAGGAGCGGTAGGCAGATAAGCGAGCCGATCAGGGCTGTCTGATACTGCATGGTGACCGGATGCATCATCCGCGACATTTGCCGGGTGATCAGCATGTAGAAGGCAAAGAAAAGGGCCGTTCCAAGCGGGAAGAAGGCCACGGGCCCGAAGACGGCAAAAGACGGCTGGATGACCAGCAACACGCCGAGGAAGCCCACGATGCTTGCCCCAAGGCGGCGCGGGCCGACCTCATCGCCGAACAGAAATCTGCCCAGGATCAGCAGGATGAAGGGTTCGACGAAAACGATGGCAAGGGCGTCTGCGATCGGCATGAAACGGATGGCGGCGACGAAGCTGTAAGTCGACAGGATCAGGAAGATCGAGCGCACCGTCACCAGCCACAGCGCCCGGGATGACATCCGCAAGCTCAGACCCATGACCAGGACAACGGGCAGCATAAGAAGCCCCTGCACTACAAACCGCGCCGTCGTGATCTGCCCGACGGGTATTGTCTGGGCGGCAAGCTTTGCGGCCACGTCCAAGAGCGGTGCAAGGACGCAGAAGGCCAGCATCAGGCCGATGCCAGGCAGGATACGGTCGGGGGTGTGATCGGTGGTCATCGTTTGTGACTAACCGCGCGGCCTACGCCTTGCCCTGCCAAATGCGACATTCCCCGATCGGGCGGAAGGTCAGCAATTTGGCACGTTCACCGCCAGCCCACCCAGTGAGGTTTCCTTGTATTTCTCGTGCATGTCGCGCCCGGTCTGACGCATCGTCTCGATGCAGACATCCAGGCTGACCAGATGGATGCCGTCTCCCCGCAAAGCGAGCGAAGCGGCAGAGACGGCCTTGATCGCACCCAATCCATTGCGCTCGATGCAGGGCACCTGCACGAGGCCCTTTACCGGGTCGCAGGTCATGCCCAGATGATGTTCCAGGGCAATCTCGGCGGCATTTTCAACCTGTTCTGGCGTGCCCCCCAGGACAGCGGCAAGGCCCGCAGCCGCCATCGCCGCTGCGCTGCCCACCTCGGCTTGGCAGCCACATTCGGCCCCGCTGATCGAAGCATTGTGCTTGACGAGGCCCCCGATGGCCGAGGCGGTCAGCAGAAACTCTCCCACCCGGGCCTGAGAGGCACCCGGAACATGATCAAGCCAGTAGCGGATTACGGCCGGTACGACCCCGGCCGCGCCATTCGTCGGTGCGGTCACCACCTGGCCTCCGGCGGCGTTCTCTTCGTTCACCGCCATGGCGTAAAGGCTCATCCAGTCGTTGATCGTGTGGGGCGCCGTCATGTTCAGTCCTCGCTCGGCCATCAGCGCGTCATGGATGCCCTTGGCCCGTCGCCGGACTTTCAGCCCGCCCGGCAGGATGCCCTCTCCCTGGATGCCCCGGTCTATACAGTCGTTCATCACCTGCCAGATCCGCGCCATGCCCTGGTCAAGGTCCGCAGCGCCGCGAAACTTGAGTTCGTTCGCCCGCTTCATCTGGGCGATTGACAGGCGAGAAGCCTTGGCCATTGCCAGCATCTCCTCGGCCGTCTCGAAGGGATAGGGCACCTCCGCCCGCGCCTTCGCATTGCCGCCGCCGGCTTCTGCAAGTTCCGCCGCGGTCAGCACGAAGCCGCCCCCGATGGAATAGTAAGTCTCTTCGAGAATGACGTCGCCCTGGGCGTCGGTCGCCTTCAGGATCATGCCGTTTGCATGGCCCGCCAGCGCGGGGCCGTAATCGAACACCAGATCGGTGTCCGGGTCGAAGTGCAGCGGCGGCAGCTCGGGTGGCCGGATCGTCTTTGTCCGCCTTATCTCGGCCAACGTGGCCTCAGCCTTCTCGGCATCATAGGTTGCCGGCTCGAAGCCCGCGAGGCCCAGGATGGTGGCCCGGTCGGTCGCATGGCCCACCCCCGTAAAGGCCAGCGAGCCATGCAGCGAGGCGCGCAGGCCCGCTGGATGAAACGGGCTGCCCCTCAATCGCTCGAGAAACCTGGCGGCGGCCACCATGGGCCCCATCGTGTGGCTTGAGGACGGGCCGACCCCGATCTTGAACATGTCGAACACGGACAGGAACATGGCGTGATCCTCAGGCTGCGGGTGCGGTAAAGATGGTCGGTCCCAGTCCCTCGGCATGGGCCGCGTTCAACGCGGCCGGCCTGGCTTCCAGCATGCGGGCAACCCCCAGAAGCGCGGGAAAGGCCGTGGCATCGATCCGGCCCGGGTGATCCTGCGGCGTTTGGCCGATCCAGCGCAACAGGACACTCAGGTAGATCCCAAGTGCCGAGGGGCGGTCTGGCGGGCACCAGACCGGGTGGCGCGCGATGGCCTGGTTCAAACGGGCCAGTGCATCCTCCAGCCGCCGAGCGTTGGCTCGCAGAAAGGCCAGATTGGCTGCAGGGTCTCCGGTGTAGCGTTCCGGATAGAACAGGCACATGAGTGTCGCGTGGACATTGGTCGATGTGAAGAAGAACCATTTCAGGAAGTCCCCCCGGGCCTGCTCGGTCGGCGCCGGTGCCAAGGCTCCATGCCGGTCAGCCAACCACAACAGGATTGCGGCCGTTTCGAAGATCGGACCTTCCGGGGTTTCCAGCACCGGAACCTGCCCCCAGGGATGCAGGGCGCGATAGGCGGGCTGGTCGCGCGTCGTGCTGTCGAGATCGATCACCTCCATCATGAAAGGCTGTTCCAACTCGAGCAGCATCAGATGAACGGCAAGACCGGCCGTGTCGGGCATCGTGTGCAGAACGTACATGAACCATCACCCTCGCATGGCTTCCCGCAACTATCTGCTACTCTGCCCCGGCAAGTCGCGCGGAAAACGACGCATTCCTTCGGATTTCCGCGCGGGGGTCGGGCACGGGGGTGTGCCGGCTGTTCGGTCGAACTTGCCAAATCGCCCTCGCCCCGCCGGTCAGCATTGCCTATAAGCTGGCGGCAACCTGCAGGAGGATGCCATGCCAGCCGATCTATCCCCAATCGACCGCGCGAAATTCGTTGCTGCCCGCCGTGCCGTCGACATGGTGCAGGATGGCATGAAACTGGGCCTCGGAACCGGGTCCACCGCCGCCTGGATGGTGCGCTGCCTGGCCGAGCGGGTGAGGGAAGAGGGGCTGAAGGTCATTGGCGTGCCGACCTCGACCCGCACGGCCGAACTTGCGCACCAGCTTGGCATCCCGATTGCCAGCCTGGACGATGTGAAGTGGCTCGACATGACGATCGATGGCGCCGATGAGGTGGATGCAGAGCTCAACCTGATCAAGGGCGGCGGCGCCGCGCTGTTGCAGGAAAAGATCGTGGCGACAGCCTCGGACCGGATGGTGGTCATTGCGGATGCCGCCAAGGAAGTTGCCCAGCTCGGAGCCTTTCCTCTGCCAATCGAGATCATTCCCTTTGGCTGGCAGACGACCAAGGCGCTGGTCGAGGAAACGCTGGTCGGGATGGATGTGCTGGGCCGCGATGTGTCTTTGCGCATGAATGGGGACAGACCGCTTCTGACGGACGAAGCGAACTACATCCTTGATCTGCATCTCAAACGCATCGGCAACCCGCGGCAATTGGCCCTGGTTCTGAACCAGATCCCGGGCGTGGTGGAGAACGGGCTCTTCATCGATATCTGCGACGTTGTCGTGATCGGTCATGGCGATGGCCGGGTAGAATTGCGCGACATAAACGAAGGCACGGTCGAAGAGGATCAGGTTTTCTTTGCGCCGAGCGACAATATCTTCCGCGAGCTTGAGGACTAGGGGCGATGGACTTCGACTATGACCTCTTCGTGATCGGTGGCGGGTCGGGGGGCGTCCGGGCCGCGCGGATCGCGGCGGCGGAAGGCGGGGCTAAGGTGGCGCTGGCTGAGGAAAGCCGCATGGGCGGCACCTGTGTGATCCGGGGATGCGTTCCCAAGAAGCTCATGGTTTTCGCCTCGTCCTACCCTGACGCGATCGTCGAGGCGCGGGATTACGGTTGGGACGCGTCTGTTGGCAGCTTCGACTGGATCGCCTTTCGCACCCGGCTCCATGCCGAGCTTGACCGCCTTGAAGGCGCCTATCGCGCCACGCTGCAAAAGGCAGGGGTAGAGATCCATGATGCCCGTGCGGTCTTGCAGGATGCCCATCATGTGCGGCTTGCAACAGGCAAGGTTCTGTCTGCCCGCCATATTTTGATTGCGACAGGCGGAAGGCCCTTTGTGCCCGACTTTCCCGGCGCGGATCTTGTGCTGACGTCGGACGACATCTTCAACCTGGACCGGCTGCCGCGCAGCATCCTGATCGTGGGTGGTGGGTACATCGCATCGGAATTTGCCTGCATCCTGAATGGCCTGGGCGTTCAGGTCAGCCAGTTCTACAGGGGGGCGCAGATATTGCGCGGTTTTGACGACGAGGCCCGCGGCCATGTCGCCAATGCGATGCGCCAGCGTGGTATCGACCTGCGCACAGGCACGGCGATCATGTCACTTGAGCGGACGGAGAACGGCCAGATCCGGGCCGTGACGACCGATGGACATGACTGCTCCTTCGAGGCCGTGATGTATGCAACGGGCCGGGTGCCAAACACGGAAGGTTTGGGACTGACGGAGCTTGGGGTCGGCATTGGCCGGCGGGGCCAGATCGAAGTGGACGGCTGGAGCCAGACGGCGGTGCCGTCAATCTTTGCCGTGGGGGACGTGACGGACCGCATCAATCTGACTCCGGTCGCCATCCGCGAGGGGCATGCATTTGCCGATACCGTCTTCCGCGGGGTGCCGCGCCAGGCGGACCACAGCTTGGTCGCCTCGGCCGTCTTCACGCGACCGGAACTGGGCGCCGTTGGCTTGACAGAGGAACAGGCGCGCGAGCAGGAACCGGTCGAGGTCTATGCCACGGCGTTCCGGCCGATGCAGTCGGCTTTTGCCGGACGGGACGACCGTGTCTTGATGAAGCTGATCGTCAGCCAGGCGACCCGCAAGGTGCTGGGTTGCCACATTGTCGCACCCAACGCAGGCGAACTGATCCAGCTGGCCGCCATAGCTGTGGGCATGGGGGCCACAAAAGAGGACTTTGATCGCACGGTGGCGGTGCATCCGACCATGGCCGAGGAACTTGTCACCCTGCGCAATCCCGCACGAAAAGCTTGAATTTCGCGCCGGAATGACCAGTTAGCGAGCATGAGAAAAGAAAAGGGAAGACCGTATGGCTGGTAGTGGCGGGCCGTGGGGCGGCGGAGGCGGCTCGGGGGGCGACAATAGGGGTGGCGACAACCGCAACGGCGGCGGGCGAAAGCCCGAAGGCCCACAGATTCCCGAGATCGACGAGATCGTGAAGAAAGGCCAAGAGCAGCTGCGTGTCCTGATGGGTGGGCGCGGGCGCACCGGCAACGGCGGCGGCGGCGGCGGCGGCACCAAAGGCCCAAACCCGATCTTCACGCGCCAGGGCATCGCATTGGGAGCCCTCGCTGCAGCGGGGCTTTGGGCCTTCATGTCCTTCTACACCGTCAAGCCGGAAGAACGTTCCGTGGAACTCTTCCTTGGCAAGTTCTACGCGGTGGGCAATCCAGGTTTGAACTTTGCACCCTGGCCCCTGGTCACTGCCGAGATTGTCCAGGTCACCGGCGAACGGCAAACGGACATTGGCACCGGCCAGGGTCAGCTTGACAGCGGTCTGATGCTGACGCGCGACCAGAACATCGTCGACATCGAGTTTCAGGTGGTCTGGAACATCACCGATCCTGCGAACTACCTCTTCAACCTCGCGGACCCGACCGATACCATCAAGGCGGTGTCGGAGAGCGCGATGCGCGATATCATCGCGCGGTCGGAACTTGCCCCGATCCTCAACCGCGACCGCGGGGTGATCGCCTCGGACCTGCGGGCGGCCGTGCAGAGCACGCTCGACAGTTACAACGCGGGGATCAACGTGATCCGCGTGAACTTCGACCGCGCCGATCCCCCGCGAGAGGTCATCGACAGTTTCCGCGAAGTGCAGGCAGCCCAGCAGGAACGCGACCGGCTCGAGAAAGAGGCTGATGCCTATGCCAACCGCGTGACTGCCGGTGCGCGCGGCGAGGCCGCGCGACTCTTGGAAGAAGCCGAAGCCTATCGTGCGCAGGTCGTGAACAACGCCAAGGGTGAGGCGAGCCGCTTCGAGTCGGTCTACGACGAATATGTGAAGGCCCCCGATGTGACCCGCCGCCGGATGTACATGGAAACCATGGAGCGCGTCTTCGGCGACATGAACAAGGTGATCATCGACGGGGTAACCGGCGGTGAGAACGGGCAGGGTGTCGTGCCCTTCCTGCCCCTGAACGAACTTGGGCGGATGGGTCAGCCCGCTGGTGCCGCCACAACCGACGGCGCGACATCTGGGGGAAGCAACTGATGAACAAGACAGGCATCTTTCTGGCCTCACTGGTCGTCATCGTGGCTCTCGGTTTGTCCTCCGTCTTCATCGTGGACGAACGCGAAAAGGCGCTGGTTCTGCAGTTCGGCCAGGTCAAGGCTGTCAAGGAGGACCCAGGCCTCGGCTTCAAGATTCCGCTGATCCAGGAGGTCGTGTACTACGACGGTCGCATCCTTGGCCTGCCGACGCAGCCGTTGGAAGTGACGCCGCTGGACGATCGCCGACTGGTCGTGGACGCGTTCGCTCGGTGGCAGATCGTCGATCTGATCGAGTTCCGCGAGTCTGTCGGCGCGGAAGGCATCCGGGCCGCGCAGACCAGACTTGAGAGGATCATCAACGCCGCAATCCGCGAAGTGCTGGGTTCGGTGCCCTCGAGCGCCGTTCTGTCGGAAGATCGGACAGGCCTGATGAACCGGATTCGGGACATTGCCCGGCGTGAGGCCACGGCGCTTGGTGTGGATGTCATTGATGTGCGCCTGACGCGCACCGACCTGCCCGAGCAGAACCTCGCGGCCACCTACGCCCGGATGCGGGCCGAACGCGAGCGCGAGGCCGCCGACGAAATCGCTCGCGGGGGCGAAGCGGCGCAACGCGTGCGCGCGTCTGCAGACCGGACAGTGGTCGAGCTTACGTCGGACGCACGCCGTCAGGCCGAGGTGATCCGAGGTGAGGCCGATGCTGAGCGGAACGCGGTTTATGCCGAAGCCTTCGGCCGGGACCCCGAGTTCTTCGCCTTTACCAGATCGCTGACCGCCTATGAGCGCGCACTGAAGGGCACGAATTCTTCCATCGTGATGCAACCGGACTCGGTCTTCTTCGAGTATCTGAATACGGACGGCGTGAATGGCACCGCCGCTGTCGACAACGTGGCACCACCGGCAGCGGACGCCGGCAGCGAAGCGGGCGCGGAGGCCACGTCGGAAACGCCGGCTCCGGCAACCGCTCTGGTCGACTGACGCACGGAGCCTTTCAGAGACGGGGACCGTTCCTTTGTGCTTGGGGGCCGGCGCTTGAGCCGGCCCCTTCGCATTTGCAGCGCCCGTTGGCGCAAACTGTCGCCCAGTCCACCGCTGGGCCACAAAGACCATGTGGTCTGACCCGGGCACCAGACACTGCTCTGGTGCGGGACCGGCTTGCGAAACTGCAAGGCGCCTGACAGACTCGACTGACGCATCTCTCACACCGAATTGAGCCTCCGCGACCGGGTTTGCATTGCGGTGTTGCATGAATACCTATGTATCAAGGCATCACACCGGCCCTCGCCGGAACAAAGATACCATCTGAAAGGAGTTCGGAGTGCAGTCCAACCTCACCTCCCCGTCCCGGGCAAAGGGCGCGCGAGGGTTCCTCGCGGCCGCCCTGCTGGGAGCGACAATCTCGGCCATGCCCGCTGTCCCGGCGCTTGCCTTCGGCGCGCCGGAATCCTTCGCCGATCTGGCGAAGCAGATCAGCCCCTCTGTTGTGAACATCACCACCTCGTCGGTCGTCTCGGCTTCGACCGAGGAAGGTCCGATGGTGCCGGAAGGGTCACCGTTTGAAGAGTTCTTCCGTGACTTCCAGGAACGCCAGGGCCAGGGTGGCCCGGAGGCTCCCCGTCGCAGTGAGGCGCTCGGCTCGGGTTTCGTGATCTCCGAAGATGGCTACATCGTCACGAACAACCATGTCATCGAAGGCGCCGACGAGATCGAGATCGAGTTCTTTTCGGGTGACCGGCTCGAGGCAAAACTGATCGGCACCGATCCCAAGACCGACATCGCTCTGCTCAAGGTCGAAAGCGACGAGCCGCTGCCCTTCGTGCAGTTCGGCGACAGCGACCTGATGCAGGTCGGTGACTGGGTGATGGCCATGGGTAACCCGCTGGGCCAGGGCTTTTCGGTTTCGGCTGGTATCGTGTCGGCCCGCAACCGGGCCCTGTCGGGCACCTACGACGACTACATCCAGACCGATGCGGCCATCAACCGCGGCAACTCGGGCGGGCCGCTCTTCAACATGGACGGGCAGGTGATCGGCGTGAACACCGCGATCCTGTCGCCCAACGGCGGCTCGATCGGCATCGGCTTCTCGATGGCGTCGAACGTCGTGAGCAAGGTGGTGAGCCAACTGGAGCAGTTCGGCGAAACCCGCCGCGGCTGGCTGGGCGTGCGCATCCAGGACGTGACGCCGGACGTTGCGGAAGCGATGGGTCTGGAAGAGGCCAAGGGCGCGCTCGTCACCGACGTGCCGGAAGGTCCGGCCAAGGTTGCCGGGATGCAGTCGGGCGACGTGATCGTGGCGTTTGACGGCGTCGATGTGGCCGATACCCGCGAACTCGTCCGCAAAGTGGCCGACACCGATGTGGGCAAGGCGACGCAGGTCGTCGTCCTGCGCGACGGAAAGACTGAAACGCTGACCATCACGCTTGGTCGCCGCGAAGAGGCCGAAGATGAGGCCGTGCCGGCCGCAGCCGCGCCTTCGGGCGAGCCCGAGGTGCAGGAACTGCTCGGCCTTGAGGTCACCGCCGTCACGGACGAAGCAATAGCTGCTATGAACCTGCCCGAAGGGACCAAGGGCCTCGTCGTCATGAAGGTGGACCCTGCGTCCGAGGCCTATGCGAAAGGTCTTCGGGAAGGCGACATCATCACCGAGGCTGGGCAGCGCCCGGTCGAAGTGGTGGGTGACCTCGAATCCCGCATCACCGAAGCTCGTGACGCTGGCCGTAAATCGCTTCTGATGCTGGTGCGTCGCGACGGGGATCCGCGCTTCGTGGCCTTGTCTGTCGAAGCTGACTGATCGGCGAGCAAGCCCGCATCAATGAACAGGGGCGCCTTCGGGCGCCCCTTCCCATTCGGGAAGCCCGCCATGCGCTTAGTCAAGCGTATCCCTGTCGACTGCGACCAGCCCCAGATCGCGCGCCGTCGTCAGGGACAGGACCGGGCTGTCCAGGCCGTTCTCTGCTTGCAGTCGGCGGACGGCCTCGCTTGTGGCGGCATTGCCGAGACCGCTGATCGGCCCGCTGTAAAGCCCCCGCGCCTTCAACGCGCGCTGGAGCGACGCGACAAAGGCCACATTCCCCTCTGTGCCGCAGGGGGTGCGGAACCAGACGTCCTGGCGATCCTGGACGATCTGCTGGCGCGTGACGCTGCGATAGGCGGTCGCGCCGGTCACGCCTTCGGCCGGTGGCGCGGTGGCCAGAGCTTCCTGCTCGGTCACGGTCAGGATAACAGCGGGCGTGGTCTGCCGTGCCCAGCAGGCACCTTCGGGTTCCCGGGGCGGGGCGTCGCCCCTCGCATCGACCAAGTCCTGGCGAAGATCGCTCAGAGGCACGGCCTGGCGCGGAACCGGTGGTCCGGCGCAGGCTGCCAGCGCAAGCGCCAGTCCCGCCGGAAGGAGATGTCGTTTCATGCTGGACTTCGGTCTTTTCCTGTCGGCGCGCGGCCTGGAGTCTGCGCAACGATAAAGCGAAAGCCAAGGGCGCGGAAGCTGCTCTGTCCGGCTTTTGCCACCACTGGCAAAAGCCGGGGCAATGCCCTATGTCGGGCCCGTTGACTGGGCCGGCACCTGGCGGCTGGCGGCAAATGGCGGCCTTTCAATCAGGCCAAGCGAGGGCGAGAATGGCGAAGATCACCTATGTGGAGTTTGGCGGCAAGGAACATGTCGTCGACGTGTCCAATGGACTGACCGTAATGGAAGGTGCGCGCGACAACGGAATTCCGGGGATCGAAGCCGATTGCGGTGGGGCTTGCGCCTGTTCCACCTGCCATGTCTATGTCGCGCCGGATTGGGTGGAGAAGTTGCCGAAGCGCGAGGCAATGGAGGAAGACATGCTGGATTTCGCCTGGAATCCGGACCCTGTCCGCTCGCGGCTGACCTGCCAACTCAAGGTGACGCCCGCCCTGGACGGTCTGGTCGTCCATATGCCGGAAAAACAGATCTGATGGCCTGGTCGGGGGCTGTTGCCGCCCTCACCTTGTTTCTGCTTACCGGTGCCGCCGCAGCCGACGCTGTGATAACACACGCCGCCCTGGTCGAGCCCACCACCCGATACGACCATGGCGTGCTGGGAGATGCGGTCGAATGGGCCGCTCTGGAAATTGAATTGGCCGACGGCCAGCGTCGACGCCTGCGGCTGCCCGAGACCAGCGTTTTCGAGGATGTAGAGGCGCGCTTGGCCGATCTGGATCAGGACGGGCGGCCCGAGGTGGTCGTCGTCGAGACCGACATGGCCCGCGGTGCCATGCTGGCGGTCTATGATGCGAATGGCCGACGGGCGGCGACAAGGCCAGTTGGACAGCGCCACCGCTGGCTTGCACCTGCCGGCATAGGAGATCTGGATGGCGATGGCCGTGTCGAGATCGCCTATGTCGATCGTCCGCATCTTGCGCGCCAGCTTGTCATTGTCCGGCTTGAGGGGGATAGGCTGGTCGAGATCGCCCGACAGTCTTCTGTGACCAACCATCGGATTGGCGACGCGCGCATCGCCGGCGGCATTCGCGATTGCGGAGACGGCGCCGAGTTGGTGGCCTTGACGCCCGACTGGACGACGATCCTGATCGTCACGCTGCAACAGGATGGCAGGCTCGCGCCCCGCGCGAATGGTCCAAATTCACCGAGCAGGCTTGCGCAGGTGATGGCCTGCGCGAGCTAGCAACACTCAGTTCGATTTTCGGCGCGGGCGGAACGGCAAAGGCGCAACCGGCAAGCCATCCTCCATCAGCTTGCGCGCTTCTTCGGGCCGCGCTTCGCCGTAGATCGACCGCTCGGGAGCCTCTCCAGCATGGATCGCCCGTGCCTCGGCCGCGAAGTTCATGCCGACATAATCCGAGTTTTCTTCGACTTGGCGGCGCAGGGCAGCAAGAGCGGCTTCCAGCTCTGACGCGGGTGCAGCCGTCAGGCTGTTCGGTCCTGCCTCGCCCGTCACGGGCCGGTCAGTGACGACGGCAGGGGCCATTGGCGCCTTGCTGACCTTTGCCGTCCCGCAGACGGGGCATGCGACTTGCCCGGTAGCGGCAAGGGTATCGAAGGTGGCGGACGACTGGAACCAACTGTCGAAAGCATGGTCCGCGTCGCATTGAAGAGAATATCGGATCATGCGCGGCTCGATGAACACGTGACTGACAGATAAGCCCTTGCCCCCGGAAATCAATCCGGTTCGTGCCGTTCGAACGGCGGCTTGCGATCCGGCCCGGCCTGGCGGAGCGTTTCGTCGGCCATCAGTGGAAGTTCGGGGTCAGAGGCTGCGTCCGTCGACATGGCGTCAGCCAAACGTGGCGGTACGAGGGGCACTTTGGGAGAGAAGGCCGCAAGGATTTCGCGCAGTTCCGGTTCATCGACCTTCTTCGCGGCTTTCTCTACCGGAAACCACTTGCGACGTCGCTGGCCTACCTCGGGGTAGCGCTTGGCAAGCTTACCCACCCGCAGGGGATAGACGGCGACAAGGCAAGGTACTGACCTGATCGGTGTCAGCGCTTTGCTATAGCGGTAAAGGCCGACGCAGCTTGCCCAGATTTCGCCCGTCACCCCAGCCTCTTCCCAAGCCTCTTTCGCGGCAGCGGCTTCGGGCGCCAGCCCGTCTATCGGCCAGCCCTTCGGAATGATCCATCGACCGGTATCGCGCGACGTAATCAACAGAACTTCCGGCTTGCCACCGTGCATGCGCCAGCATAACGCCCCGAACTGTGCCCGCGTCGTATTGTCGTTCAGAAGAAACTCGCCCGTTGTCTTGCCCAAGAAACTGTCCAGCGGAGCATCGGTGATTAAATGGCTGCGCAGGTATCATGATCTTTAGGGAAGGGAAAGGCGAAGCGAGTTGAACTTCTTTCGATCCGGCCTAGTTTATCGCCAGAGGAAGATCGTCTTCCAGGAGGGCCAAGGATGAACTGGCAGACACTTCGCACCGCGATCTTCGGGGCTGCCCTTGCGGCGGCACCTGCGGCCACCCCGGTGGGCGCTGCGACGGATTTCAGCTTTGCCTCGATCGATGGCGGTACCATCGACCTGGGCGCCTATCAGGGTCGTCCGGTTCTTGTGGTCAACACGGCGTCGATGTGTGGCTTCGCCGGGCAGTTCGACGACTTGCAGAGCCTTCAGGACAAGTATGCCGCGCGGGGGCTGGTCGTGCTGGCCGTGCCCTCGAACGACTTCAATCAGGAACTGGCGTCAGGAGCCGAGGTCAAGGAGTACTGTGCGGTCAATTTCGACCTTACCTTGCCCATGACCGAGATCACCCATGTCAAAGGGTCCGAGGCGCATCCCTTCTATGCCTGGCTCCGCGACCAGCATGGCTTCACACCGGGATGGAATTTTAACAAGGTGCTGATCGGACCCGACGGAGAACTGGTGGCCACATGGGGCGCCATGACGAAACCCAACTCGAAGTCGATCGTCTCGAAGATCGAGCCGCTGCTGAACTGATCCCTTCATCAACGACCGTCGGCCCTCTGCTGATCGGATCGGAGATCTATCGCCGGTCGAGTTATGGCGGCCGGCACCCGCTCCGTATTCCCAGGGTGTCTACGGTGATGGACCTGGCCGGTGCTTTGGGCTGGCTGCCACGCGAACGGTTCCGCCAAAGCCCCATGGCCAAACCGGCCGCGCTGGCCCTCTGGCACCGGCCCGACTACATCGCGGCCTTGCAGGCGGCCGAACATCGGGGCCATGCTGTTCCCGGGGATCTTGTCTATGGGCTGGGGACGGTCTCGAACCCCGTTTTCGCCGAGGTGTTCCGCCGCCCGGCAACCTCTGCCGGAGGGGCCATGCTGGCGGCAGAGCTTCTGCGGGATGGCGGGGTGGTCTATGTGCCGGCCGGGGGCACGCATCACGGCATGCCCGATCGTGCGAACGGCTTTTGCTACACGAATGATCCCGTGCTTGCCATGATGGTGCTGCGGCGGCAGGGGCTGCGGCGCATCGCATATGTCGACATCGATGCGCATCATTGCGACGGGGTGGAACTTGCCTTCGCGGGGGATCCCTCCATGCTGCTCATGTCGGTGCATGAAGAGGGGCGCTGGCCCTTCACCGGGCGCCTCGACGATCAGGGGTGCGGCAATTGCTTCAACCTGCCCGTTCCGCGCGGTTTCAACGATACCGAGATGCAGGCCGTGCTGCATGAGTTGATCCTGCCGCGTGTCGCGGCGTTTCGGCCAGAGGCCGTGGTGCTCCAATGTGGGGCGGATGCGTTGCTGGAGGATCCGCTGTCGAGGCTGGCCCTGTCGAACAATGCGCATTGGTCGGTGGTTGCGGCCTTGCGTCCGCTATCGCCCAGATTCCTGGTGCTCGGTGGTGGCGGTTACGACCCCTGGTCGGTTGGCCGATGCTGGGCAGGGGTCTGGGCAACATTGGCGGGCGAAGAGATCCCTGACCGTCTGCCACCCCCTGCAGAGGCGGTTCTACAGGCCTTGCCAAGGTTCCCGGGGCGGCCAGAGCCTGCACCCCACATGCTGACGACGCTGCGCGACGCGCCTCGCGAAGGGCCCCTGCGGCCTGAGACTCGCGGCCGTCTGGCATTGCTGGCCCGGCGATGATCCGGGCGTTCCTTGCGATCGAGTTGGATGACCAGCGCCGCTCGGCGCTTGCCGTCCAGCAGTTCCTGCTGCCTTTGCCGCGAAAGGAACCGATCGAAAACCTGCACCTGACCTTGGTCTTTCTGGGCGAGTTGCGCGAGGCCGAGCTTGAACGCGCGCATGAAGCCATCGCGGCGCTAAAGCTGCCATCGCTTTCGGTCGAGTTGTCAGGCCTTGGGCTGTTTGGTGGCGAAAGGCCTCGTGCGGCCTGGGCCGGCGTCGCGCCAAATCCCGATCTGATGCGGCTTCAGCAAAAGCTGGAAACCGCGGTTCGTCGCGCCGGCCTGTCGCCCGAGGCCCGCCGTTACCTGCCGCATGTCACGCTGGGTCGCTTTCGCCCGCCGCCGCTGGATGTCACCATGCGGCTGGAACGCGCAATTGCCGAACAGTCCGGCTTTCGCGTCACCCCGATGCCTGTCAGCCAAGTGGTCCTTTACGAAAGCATCCGTCAGGGTGACCAACGCCGGTACGAAGAGCTTGTGCGTTATCCCCTGGGCTAAAGCTCCGGCGGCCGCTGGCCCGGCCAGTCGGTTGCGCGATGATAGGCTTGCCCGATGCGCAGGATCTTGCGATCCGATCCGCGTGGGCCGAACAACTGCACACCGGTTGGCAGGCCGCCGGGGCCAAACCCGGCTGGCAGGGCAAGGGCAGGCGGGCCCACCAGGCTGACCGGTATCACCACTTCCATCCAGCGATGATAGCTGTCCATCTTGCGCCCCGCGATTTCGGTCGGGTGGCGCAATTCCTTGGGGAAGGGCCAGACCTGAGCTGCCGGCAGCACCAGCGCGTCGAACTGTTCGAACAGCCGGGCGAGGGTGCTGTACCAGTGCGAGCGGACCAGACTGGCACGATGCACATCCATGGCTGACAGCACCTGACCCTGCTCGATTTCCCACCTCAGTTCGGGCTTCATCAGGGCACGCTGCGCCGGGTCGGCGTAAAGCGCGCCCATTCCGCCTGTTCGCCCCCAATTGCGTAGGCACAGCCAGGCTTCCCACAGCGCCTCGGCCGGGAAGGGCGGCGCAATGGACGCGACATGGCAGCCCATATCCTCCAGCACCCGCAGTCCTGCCTCGCAGGTATCCAGGATGCCGGGATCGGTCGCATAGGCGCCGCCCCAATCCCCAAGCCAGCCGATGCGGAGTCCCTTCACATCCATGTCGAGGGCCGCTGCGAAGGGTTCCCAGGCTCGTCCCTGCGGGTCGGCGGGCGAGGGTTGGGCGATGGTTTCCAGCAGCCGCGCGATGTCGCCCGGGCTGCGGCCCATCGGTCCGTCTGTCGCCAGATCATTCAGAAAGACCTCGCCGCCAGGGTTCGAAGGCACCAGCCCGAACGTCGGACGAAATCCGTAGACGTTGCAAAAGGCTGCCGGATTGCGCAGCGACCCCATGGCATCGGACCCATCCGCAATCGGCACCATCCTGGCCGCCAATGCTGCCGCTGCCCCGCCCGACGAGCCCCCCGCGCTGCGGTTGGGATCATAGGGATTGCCAGTAACCCCGTGAACCTCGTTGAAGCTGTGCGAGCCAAGGCCGAACTCGGGCACATTGGTCATCCCGATCAGGATGGCGCCAGACCCCCGCACGCGCCTGGGCAGCATGTCATCTCGCTCGGGCACGAAGTCAGCCAGCCCCCGAAATCCCGAAGTGGAACGAATGCCCTTTACGGCCTGCAAATCCTTCACGGCAAAGGGCAGGCCGTGCAGCCAGCCTACGGGTTCGACCCGGTCGGCGGCCCGAGCCTCTGCCATCAGAACGTCCGGGTCGCGCATCGCGACGATGGCGTTCAGTCTCGGGTTCACGGCGGCGATCCGGTCCAGATAGGCCGCCATGATCTCGGAAGGCGCAAGCTCGCGTGCCCGGACCGCCGAAGACAGTTCGGCGGCGGAAAGATCGGTCAAGGTCATGCTCTATGGCCTGTCCATTTCAGTCGTTGGAACAAGAAAGGGTGGGGGCAGCCCCCCACCCTTGGCCCGGGCCCACGTCTCGCGCGACCGGGCGCCTTGTGTCGGGGCGTGCCCTACTTCTGCAGTTCGGTCCAGATCGCGGTGACGTATTCGGTCGCCTTGGCCGAACAGGTCGGAAGGAACTTGCCCGATGCGCGGAACTCTTCCGGCGTCACCACTTCCGGTGCGGTCTTCATGTCTTCCGGCATGAAGGGTTCGGACCCGGCAATGCCGTTGGCATAGCGGGCGAAGGCCGAGATCATCGCGGCATTCTCAGGCACCATGATGAAGTCGAGGAACTTGTAGGCGTTGTCCACGTTCTGCGCATCGGCCAGCAGCGCGACCGAATCCATGAACAGCGGATAGCCTTCCTTCGGATAACCATAGGCGACCGAAGGGTTCGCCAGCCGCGCCCGCATGGTCGAGCCGTTCCAGTTCACCGACGCGGCCCAGTCGTTGTTCGACAGCTTTTCGGTCGCGCCATAATCCATCGACAGCCAGTCGGGCTTCGCCGCCAGCAGTGCATCGCGGGCCTTCTTCAGCACCTCGGTATCCTCGGTGCAGGGCTCGCCCCCGACATACATGATGGCCAGGTTCACGATGTCGTTCATCTCGGGCACGACGTTGATCTTGCCCTTCAGCTCTTCAGGCACCTCAAGGAAGATGGCCGAGGTGTTGATGTCTCCACCATAGACCGAGGTATTCACGGCCATGCCGGTGGAACCCCATTGCCACGGGATCGTGTGGGCGCGGCCCGGATCCCAGGGTACGTCTTTCCATTCGGGGGCGATATTGCCAAAATTCGACAGCTTGCTCTGATCCAGCGGTACGATCAGGCCCTTTTCGACGAAGATCGGCACATAGTTGGCCGAGGGTACCACAAGGTCGAAGCCATGGCCGCCGGCCTCGATCTTGGCCAGCGCGGTATCGTTGCTGTCATAGTCGGTCACCGTCACCTTGATGCCGGTTTCCGCTTCGAACTTGGCCAGAAGCTCGGGGCTTGTGTAATTGCCCCAGTTGTACAGGTTCAGCACCCCCTCGGCGCTGGCAAGCGACGAGGTCGCCAGCAACAGCGCGGTCGCGGTAAAGAGGTTCTTCATCAGGCGTCACTCCTTGTTGGATGATTGTGCGGGTTCAGTCCCGCTTGCGGGTCAGTAGGAAGAAGGCAGTCAACAGGCAGACGGTCAACGCCAGCAGGCCGGTCGAGATGGCGTTGACCTCGGGCGTGATGGCGCGTCGCATCTGGCCCAGCATATAGGTCGGCAGCGTGTCCTGGCCGCCCGACTTGACGAACTCGGTGATCACCACATCGTCGAGCGAGATAACGAAGGCCAGCATTGCCCCTGCGATGATGCCCGGCATCAGAAGCGGCAGGGTGACCCTGCGGAAGGTCAGCCAGGGTGTGGCGTAAAGGTCCGCTGCTGCCGTTTCAAGGCTCAGGTCCATGCCTTCAAGCCGCGCCCGTATCGGAAGATAGGCAAAGGGAATGCAGAAGGCCGAGTGCGCCAGGATCAGATAACCCAAGCCCTGATAGCCTGTGGCGACCTTTATCCAGGCAAAGAAGATCAGTAGGGCGACCGCCGTCACGATCTCGGGCACCATCAGCGGTTGGTTGATCATCACATAAATCGCCGTCTGTCCCCGGAAGGCGGCGCGCCGCGTGGTGCCAAGGGCGGCCATGGTCGCCACGGCGGTCGAGATGATGGCGGCCGAGACCGCAATGATCAGGGACCGGACCGTTGCGGATTTGACGGCATCGTTGGCCCAGGCCACTTCGTACCATTTCAGCGAAAAACCGCCCCAGACAGCGACCGAGTTGTTTACGTTGAAGGAATAGGCAACCAGCGTGACGATCGGCAGGTACAGCACCACAAAGGCCAACACGGCGATGGTGGCAAAGCCCGGCAGACGGGTGGCGGAAAACGCACGCTCAGCCATGACCGCTGGCTCCCCGATTGGCCGCCCGCACGTAGAACAAGAGCGCGATGGTCACGATGATCAGCAGCGTCATCGAAATTGCGGCCCCAAGGGGCCAGTTGCGGCCCTGACCGAACTGCAACTCGATGAAATTGCCGATCATCATGTTTTTTCCCCCACCCAGCACGCGCGGCGTCACATAGGCGCCCAGAGAAGGGACAAACACCAGGATAGACCCGGCCACGATACCCGGCTTGACCACCGGCAGCACGATCCGGCGCAGGATCTGCCAGCGGCTTGCGTAAAGGTCGTAACCCGCCTCCAGAAGCCGCATGTCAAACCGGTCGATCGCGGCGAACAGCGGCAGCACCATCAGCGGCAGATAGACATAGGCCATGCCGATCAGGACTGCGGCATCGGTGTAGATGATGCGGATCGGCTCGTTGATCACGCCCAGCCAGATCAGGAAGGTGTTTAGAAGCCCCTCGTTGCGGATCACTTCGTTGATGGCAAAGGTCCGGATCAGAAGGTTCGTCCAGAAGGGGATCGTAATCAGGAACAGCCAGAGCGCGCGGCTTTTCGGAGGACGCGTGGCGATGAACCAGGCGGTCGGAAAGCCGACGACGAATGTGATAAGCGTGGTCAGGATCGACAACTTGACCGACCGCCAGAAGATCGTCAGATGCGCATCCGCCAGTTGCAGCGTGCCGTCGAAGATGTCGCGCGTGAACAGGATGCTGATCCAGCCGTCCAGCGAAAACACCCATTCCACATTCCCGTAACGCCCCGGCGTCAGGAAGGAATAGACGAGGACGATCAGCAACGGACCGGATGCGGCGATGAACAGGATCATCAGCGCCGGCGCCGATAGAAGCCAGCCGGCCCGGGAACTGCGGCGTCTTGCGGCCTCTTCGTTTGCCGACATTCGCTCAGTCTCCCAGCAGTTGTGCCGCGCCCGGCGCGAACCGCAGGCCCACTTTCTGCCCCTCTGCCAGATCGGTCGCGCCATTGGCGGGGCTTTGCAGGCGCGCGATGACCTCGGTTCCGTCCGACAGCGCCAGATGACAATGCGTGTCCGTGCCGAAGTACACCCAGGACTTGACCGTGGCCGGCAGGGTGCCCGTCTCGCCTTCAGGCGCAAGCCGGACCTGCTCGGGGCGGACGGTCAGGGTGACCGGGCCGGTGACGTTCCCGGTATCGCCAGTCTCCACTACGTCACCGCTTGAAAGGCGCACGCCTTCGGGCACGACATGGCCTGGCAGGAAGTTCGTCTCACCGATGAAGCTCGCGACAAAGCGATTGACGGGACGGGTGTAGATGTCGCGCGGCGCTCCGATCTGCTGGATGCGCCCGGCGCTCATGACGCCGATGCGGTCCGACATGGTCAGCGCCTCTTCCTGGTCATGTGTCACGAAGATGAAGGTGATGCCGGTTTCCATCTGAAGCCGCTTCAGCTCGATCTGCATTTCCTTGCGCAGCTTGAGATCCAGGGCCGACAGCGGCTCGTCCAGCAGCAGAACCTTGGGCTGTGGCGCCAGCGCGCGGGCCAGCGCGACACGCTGTTGCTGGCCGCCCGACAACTGGCTTGTCTTGCGCGCGGCCATCGCCTCCAGCTTCACCAGCCCCAGCATCCGCGTGACGGTGGCTGTCACCTCGGCCTTTGGCCGACCCAGCATTTCCAGGCCGAAGGCGATGTTCTGCGCGACGGTCAGGTGAGGGAAAAGCGCATAGCTCTGGAACACCGTGTTAACCGGCCGCCTGTTGGGCGGATCGTTCGTGATGTCGCGACCATCGAGAAGGATCTGCCCCGAGGTGGGTGTCTCGAACCCGGCGATCAGCCGCAGCAACGTCGTCTTGCCACAGCCAGACGGCCCAAGCAGCGTGAAGAATTCGCCCTTGCGGATTTGGACAGAGACATTGTCCAGCGCCCTAACGGTCATGTCGCCCTGGCCGAAGGCCTTGATGGCGTTGCGGGCTTCCACCGCCACGTCGGATGTCACCGATCATACCCCCTGGTTTTGATCATATCCTTGGTTGCCGCGGCCGGATTCGGCAACCTTTTCTTTGCCGTCACGCGTGCAGCGGCGGTCGGTGACCAATCCAGGGCGCTGCCGCCTCGATTTCTGCGCAAAGCGCGATCAGCACTTCGTCAGCGCCAAACCGGCTGGCCAGATGGACGCCAACCGGCAGCCCCTCGGGTGTGACATGCAGGGGCAACGAGGCGGCGGGCTGGCCGCTGGCATTGAAGACCGCGCAGAAAGGTGAATAAGCAAAGATGCCCTCTGGCCCGGTGCGATAGGCCACATAATCCTCGGTCGCATGCGCAAATCGGCCCACGCGGGCCGGCGGCTCGGCCAATGTCGCGGACAGCAGGATATCGGGTCCGATCCCCTCGTCGGGCTCGAAGAAGGCCGCCATCTCTCGGCCGAAATCGTGGATCTCGCCCACGGCTTCCAGATAGCGCTCGGGGGGCAGTGTGGCGGCATGGGCCACCGCGCCCCGCCCGACGCCCTCGACCAGGTCCGCACTCAGCGAACGGCCCTTGAGCGCGGTCCGGATCGACAGGCTTGTGCCGACAGCAACGATGTCGGTCCAGGCCGCCATCATGCTCGGCACATCTGCGGTCGGGCGGCCGGGCTCGACGTGGTGGCCAAGGCGTTCCAGCAGCGCCGCCGCCTCATGCACGGCCTTGCGGCATTCGGGATGGATCGGTGACCCGGTGAAAGTCGTGTCACAGACCGCAATGCGCAGCCGCCGAGGCGGGCGCGTGATGGCAGCTGCATAGCCGCGCCCGAGCGGCGGTGCCCAATAGGGCGCCCCACGGTCTGCACCCTCGCAGGCGTCCAGCATTACTGCGGTGTCTCGGACCGATCGGGTCAGGAACCCGTCGATCGCCATGCCCGCCCAGCCCTCGCCCGCATAGGGCCCGTCGGGCAAGCGCGCCCGCGTGGCCTTGAACCCGAAAAGCCCGCAGGACGAGGCGGGGATTCGTACCGATCCTCCACCGTCCGATCCATGGGCAAAGGGCACGATCCCCGCTGCCACCGCCGCCGCAGCCCCGCCCGAGGAGCCGCCCGAGGTGTGGTCCAGGTTCCAGGGGTTGCGGGTCGGGCCGCCGTAAACGGCGGCCTCGGTTGCCGCGCCCACGCCGCCCTCGGGCGATGTCGTGCGGCCAAAAGTCACCACTCCGGTTGCGCGCATGCGGAGCCAGATCGAAGAATCCTGTCCGTAACGCGTGTTGGCCAGCAGCCTCGATCCGTTGTGCGAGGGGAAGTCGCGCGCCTCGGCGCCCAGATCCTTCAGCAGGAAGGGCACGCCAGTGAAGGGGCCGCGCGGCAACCCATGGGCGATGGCCCGACGGGCAACGTCTTCCTGCAAAAGCACGACCGCGTTCAGCCTTGGGTTCAGCCGCTCGACAGCGGCCAAAGCCTGGTCCAGCAACTCCGAGGGCGTTACCTCTTTCGCGGCAACGAGGTTCGCCACCGCAACGGCATCCATCTTGCCGAAATCCACCACCATCGCCTGCCCCACTGTCCACCTATCGTGACCGATTGCAGCACGTTCACGGCGGTGCGCGCAGTGCCGTTTCCGGCGTAGGGTCGCCAAAAGCGGCACAAATCGCTGCCTGGCCCCGGCGCCGTTCACGGCGACCTTCATTCGCCCCGTGTGATCACCACCGTCTGACGCAATTTGCCGCTCGACCGGTCAAACACCAGAATCCGGTCATCCTGCGTGACCACGGCGTACCAGTCGCCGCCCTGCGTGAAGGCAAGGGGTCTGGCCCCCTCGGGTAGCGCGATCTCTTCGGGCAGGGCCGGCAGGCCGGACAGGGCTTTTGGCATCCGGGTGACAATCAGCCCGACGATCGTTATCACCCCGACGATCATCGTGATCGTCAACAGGATCACGAGCGCCTTGAGAAACCGCAGCCCGGGCGGAAGACCATCCGGTGCCGGAGACGTCTGCATGTCCGATCCTTTCCTGACCGATCCCTTGCTGTCGGCGGCCGACGACCTGCCCGAGGTTGCGCTTGTCGTCACCATCAGGGCCAATCCGCCTGACCGCCTTGATAAGGCGCTTGCCCGCGACGTGCCAGAGGAGGCCGCTCTGTCCCGCTCTCGGCTGATGCGGCTGATCGCCGAGGGCGCGGTGTCGCGCGCGGGGTTCGTTCTGACCGACCCGAAGGCCCGCGTGCGCGAAGGGGAAGAGATCGAAATCCAGCTCGGCGCCCCCGCCGATGTTGCGACACTGCCCGAGGACATCCCCCTCACGGTGCTTTGGGAAGATGCCGACCTCATCGTGATCGACAAGCCGGTCGGCATGGTGGTGCACCCCGCGCCGGGCTCCGCCTCAGGCACGCTGGTGAATGCGCTTCTGCACCATTTCGGCGGCAACCTGTCGGGCATCGGTGGCGAGCGCCGCCCCGGCATCGTGCATCGCATCGACAAGGATACCTCGGGCCTTCTTGTCGTCGCCAAGTCCGACCGGGCGCATCACGGGCTTGCGGCCCAGTTCGAGGCCCATGAGGTGCAGCGCCGCTATCTGGCCCTTGTCCATGGCGTGCCCGATGCCGCCGACCCCCGCTTGCGCGGGATCGCGGGCGTCAGTTTCGAATCGGGGGGAGTTCTGCGCATCACAACGCAGCTGGCCCGCCACCGCACCGACCGCCAGCGCCAGGCCGTGACCGTACATGGCGGCCGCCATGCCGTGACGCGCGCACGTGTGGCCGAAACCTTCGGAGCGCCACCTGCGGCGGCCCTGGTCGAATGCTGGCTGGAAACCGGGCGCACACACCAGATCCGGGTGCATATGTCCCATGTGGGCCATGCGCTGATTGGGGATCAGACCTATGGTGGGCGGCGCCGGTTGGCCGGCAAAGCCCTGGGCGAGGTTGCCGCCGCTGCGGCCAATACCTTTCCGCGCCAGGCGCTCCATGCCGCCACGCTTGGCTTCTTGCATCCGGTGTCGGGCGACTGGCTGGAATTCGCCTCGCCGCTGCCGCAGGACATGCAGGACCTGATCGATTTGTTGCGCACAGTCACAACCGCATGATCGCACCGAAACATGCGGGATTCCGGCTTTTCCCGCGACGGAAACGCGTCCACGATCTGTTAAACCGTTCAGTTCAGATTGCTCTTGCGCGGAGCCTGGGCGATACCTAAATCATCGGTTTCCGCAGCGTCAGAACCATGCGGAGACAGGAGGGTCAGTCATGAGCACCTATGCAAATCTTCCCGCACCCAGCCCCGAGCAGGGCCTGAACCGCTACCTGCAGGAAATCCGCAAGTTTCCCCTGCTGGAGCCGGAGGAAGAGTACATGCTCGCCAAACGCTGGGTCGATCATCAGGATGCGGCCGCTGCCCATAAGATGGTGACCTCGCATCTGCGGCTCGCGGCCAAGATCGCGATGGGCTATCGCGGCTATGGACTGCCGCAGGCCGAGGTCATTTCCGAAGCGAATGTCGGGCTGATGCAGGCGGTCAAGCGCTTCGACCCCGAAAAGGGCTTTCGTCTGGCAACCTATGCCATGTGGTGGATCCGCGCCTCGATCCAGGAATACATCCTGCGGTCCTGGAGCCTGGTGAAGCTGGGCACGACGTCGGCCCAGAAGAAGCTGTTCTTCAATCTGCGCAAGGCCAAGGCAAAGCTTGGCGCGCTGGAAGAGGGCGATCTTCGCCCCGAGAACGTCGCCCAGATCGCCAAGGATCTGAACGTGACCGAGGATGAGGTCATCGACATGAACCGTCGCCTGTCGGGCGGCGATGCCTCTCTCAACGCCACTGTCGGCTCGGATGGCGAAAGCGCCACCCAATGGCAGGATTGGCTCGAGGATGAGGATGCCGATCAGGCCGGCGATTACGAGGCGCGAGACGAGCTTGACGCCCGCCGCGAACTTCTGGCCATGGCGATGGAGGCCCTGAACGACCGCGAGAAGGACATCCTCGTGCAGCGCCGCTTGACGGACAATCCCGTCACGCTGGAAGAGCTATCGGAGAGCTATGGCGTCAGCCGCGAGCGCATCCGCCAGATCGAGGTTCGGGCCTTCGAAAAGCTGCAGGCCCGCATGAAGGAACTGGCCCGCGGCAAGGGCATGCTCATCTCGGCCTGAGCGCGCGCAATGGCCTGAAGCAGTGACAAGACCGCCCGGGGCCTGCGCCTTGGGCGGTCTTTGCATGGCCGATCCGAGTTGTCGGAATCCGTCCCGCTGACTTGTCCCGTTGCCTCTGCCGGGTGCGGGCGCTAGCGTGCCGATCGCCAGACCGGAGGGAGAGGAAGATGATGAAGACCGTGAACTGGGGCATTCTGGGCGCGTCCAATTTCGCCTGGGAACAGATGGCCCCTGCGATCCATGCGGCGGACGGCGCGCGTTTTGCCGCCATCGCCACCTCTGACCCGGCCAAGGCGGAGCGGTTCCAGGCCTTCAACCCCGATCTGAAGGTCCATTCAGGTTATGAGGCCCTTCTGGCTGATCCCGACATCCAGGCGGTGTACATCCCGCTGCCGAACCACCTGCATGTGGAGTGGTCGAAGAAGGCGCTTCAGGCCGGCAAGAACGTGCTGTGCGAAAAGCCCATCGCCATGCGGGCTGAAGACATCGACGGGTTGATCGCGCTGCGGGACAAGACCGGGCTGCTGGCGGCGGAAGCCTTCATGATCATCCAGCATCCCCAGTTCCTGCGGGCCCGCCAGTATGTCGCCGAAGGCGCCATCGGGCGGATCGAGCATGTCGATTCAAGCTTCAGCTACGACAATCGGGACGAACCCGAGAACATCCGCAACCGGCCGGAGACGGGCGGCGGCAGCCTGCCCGACATCGGCGTCTATACGATCGGCTCAGCGCGGTTCGTCACGGGGGGCGAACCAGTGCTCGACACCATCACTGCCCGCATCCGCCGCGAAAGGGGGGTCGAGGTTTTCACCACTTTTGCCGGCGAGTTCGAGGGGCCTGAGGGGCGCTTCACCTATGGCTCGATGACCTCGATGCGCCTCTTTCCGCGGCAGGAAGTGACCTACCAGGGAACCAAGGGCCTGATCCGTCTCACCGCGCCCTACAACGCCAATGTCTTTGGCGAGGCGCGCGTCGAGCTGCATCGCCCGGGCCTTTCGGTCACGGTCGACCGTTTCCCGCAGGCCAGCCACTACCGGCTGCAGGTCGAGGCCTTCAGCCGCTCGGTTGCCACGGGCGCCGCCTATCCCTGCCCGCTGGAATGGAGCCGCAAGACCCAGGAACTGATCGACCGGGTCTATGCGGTGGCTACCCCGATCTGAATGCGGAACGGCCCCGGATTGTCCCCGGGGCCGCTTTCCTGTCTGCGCTGAGCAGCCTCAGCCGTCCATCTGTTCCAACTCGTCGATGAATCCCGCGATCATCGACAGACCCTTGTCCCAGAACTTCGGATCGCTCGCGTCCAGGCCAAAGGGCGCCAGCAGTTCCTTGTGGTGCTTGGACCCGCCCGCCTTCAGCATCTCGAAGTATTTGTCCTGGAAGCCCGGAGTGCCTTCGGCGTAGACGGCATAGAGCGCGTTCACCAGCCCATCGCCAAAGGCATAGGCATAGACGTAGAAGGGTGAATGCACGAAATGCGGGATATAGGCCCAGAAGGTCTCATACCCGTCCATGAAGTCAAAGGCATCGCCCAGACTCTCGGCCTGCACGCTCATCCACAGTGCGTTGATGTCGTCCGGCGTAAGTTCGCCCTGGGCCCGCGCGGCGTGCAGCTTGCATTCGAAGTCGTAAAAGGCGATCTGGCGCACGACAGTGTTGATCATGTCCTCGACCTTGCCGGCCAGCAGCGTCTTGCGCTCGGCCGGTGTCTTGGCTCCATCCAGCAGCTTGCGGAAAGTCAGCATCTCGCCAAAGACACTGGCCGTCTCGGCCAGAGTCAGGGGCGTTGACGACAGAAGCTCACCCTGACCGGCCGCCAGCACCTGGTGCACGCCATGACCCAGTTCATGCGCCAGCGTCATCACGTCGCGCGGTTTGCCCAGATAGTTCAACATCACATAGGGATGAACCGTCGTCACCGTGGGATGGGCAAAGGCGCCGGGCGCCTTGCCGGGCTTCACCCCAGCATCGATCCAGCCGCGCTTGAAGAAAGGTTGTGCCAGATCGGCCATCCGTGGGTCGAAGGCACCATAGGCATCGAGCACGGTGCGCGTCGCCTCTTCCCATCCGACGGTCTTTGGCGTCTCGATCGGCAGGGGGGCGTTGCGGTCCCAGACCTGCAACTTGTCCAACCCCATCCATTTCGCCTTCAGCCGATAGTAGCGGTGGCTGAGCTTGGGATAGGCCGCGACCACGGCATTGCGCAGCGCCTCGACCACTTCGGGCTCGACATGGTTCGACAGGTGCCGCCCGGTCTGCGGCGTCGGCATCTTGCGCCAGCGGTCCTCGACCTCTTTCTCTTTCGCCAGCGTATTGTGGATGCGGGCGAAAAGCTTGACGTTGCGGTCGAACACCTCGGCCAGCGCCCGGGCCGCGGCTTCGCGCTTGGTGCGGTCAGTATCCGTCAGAAGGTTCAGCGTGGCTTCAAGGTTCAGCTCTTCCTCTTCGCCCGCGACCTTGAACATCAGCCCAGCCGTCGTCTCGTCGAACAGCCGGTTCCAGGCCGCCGCGCCGACCACCGAATTGTCATGCAGGAACCGCTCCAGCTCATCGGACAGCTGATAGGGCCGCATCGCCCGCATCCGGTCGAACACCGGCTTGTAGCGCGCCAGATCGGCATTCTGCGCAAGAAGTCTGGCCAGATGGCCCTCATCCAGCCGGTTGAACTCCAGGCTGAAGAACACCAGCGGCGTGGTGAATGTGGTGATCCGGTCCTGCGCATCGGCCATGAACTTGGCGCGCTCGCTGTCCATGGTGTTCTGGTAATAGCGCAGGCCCGCATAGGACATGATGCGCCCGGCCGTGACGTCGATCGCCTCATAGCGACGGACGCATTCCAGCAAACCGGCCGCGTCCAGCGTGGCAAGCTTGCCCTCATAATCGGCGGCAAAGGCCGCACAATCGGCCTCGACCCGGGCCAGATCGCGGGCGAATTCGGGCGCATCGGGCGCGGCGTAAAGATCGCTCAGATCCCAGTCTGGCAGGTTGCCAAGACCGCCGCCTGCAGCATTGGCATCGAAAACGGGCAAGGGAAGGGGCAGCGCCATGGGAAACTCCTGTAAGGCTTTCCCCTCATCTAGGGCATGCCGTGGCGCGAGGGAACCCGCGCGTCAGTCACAGCCCTGCGCTTTCTCAAGCGCGAGCAACCGCTCGACCTCGGCCGCATCGCCCGTCGACAGGCGGATGTCCTCGCGCGGAAGGTTCGGATTGCAGCCTTCGTTGCCCAGGGCGCGAATGGCCCGCTGGGTGGTGAAGCAATAGCCGTAGCGCTTCCAGATCAGATTCCGCGCGGTCCAGAGCTGGTCGCAGCTTGCCCCTGCCTGCAAGGTGAATGCGGGCGCCGCCGCCGGCACCTTGTCTGAAGTGACGCAGCAGCGGATCCAGTTGGAATGCGCCCAGCCCTCGCGCCCGTCCTGAAGCCGCACATTCAGCCAGGGATCGGCCCGGCCGATCACGGTCAGCAGTGTCCCTTCCTCCATCTTCGCCAGCCGTTCTGCGCCAGAGCCGTACCCCGACCGTAGGGCGAGAAAACCGTCGCCGTTCGGGTCCAGACCCGCGACGAAATGGTATTCGACAGCCTCGTCAGCGGCCGGTCTCGAGCCTTGGCCCGGAAGATCGAAGGACAGCCTTGGCATGTTGGCGGGGGGCGCGGGGTTGGCGGCCTCGTCGGCAAGGGCCGGTCCAGCCAGCCAAAACACCAGTACTGCCCAGGCATGACGCATGTTCGGCCCCGCTGCAGAAGACGACTTTCCAGTCAGGCTACACCAAACCCCGCCGGCCCAGAAGCGAAAGGGCGCGTTCAGCCGCCACCGCCTGTCGCGGCCAGAAGTGCCTTCAGACTCTCCAGCGTGTCGATCTCGGCCAGGGGCTTGTCCCGTCGCCAGCGCAGCATGCGCGGAAAGCGCAGGGCAATGCCGGACTTGTGGCGACTGCTAGCCTGGATGCCCTCAAACCCGATCTCGAAAACCAGTTCCGGCACAACGCGCCGCACCGGGCCGAACCGCTCCAGCGTGTTGCGCCTGACCCAGGCGGTGATCTCGGCAAACTCCTGGTCGGTCAGCCCGGAATAGGCCTTGGTGAAGGGAACGAGCTGATTGCCGTCACGCACAGCAAAGGTGAAGTCGGTGTAGAGGGTCGCCCGCCTCCCATGACCGGCCTGCGCATAGACCATCACGGCATCGACGCTGTAGGGATCAAGCTTCCACTTCCACCAGTCGCCCCGGCGGCGGCCCACAAAGTAAGGCGAAGCGCGGCGCTTGAGCATCATCCCCTCGGCCCCGGCCTCGCGGGCCGCCTGACGGACCGCGGCAAGTGCGGACCAGTCTGCAAAACCGGCCTCGGGCGACAGGGACAGGGGCAGCCCCGACGGAAGAGCCGCCACGACCTCTTCCAGTCGCGCCCGCCGTTCGGCCAAGGGGGCCGCACGCAGGTCCTGCCCGTCAATCTCCAACAGGTCATAGGCGACCAGCCGCGCGGGGGCCTCGGCCAGCACTTTCCTGGGCACGGTCTTGCGCCCGATCCTGGTCTGCAGCGCAGCAAAGGGAAGGGGGGCGCCGGCGCCCCAGGCCAGCACCTCGCCGTCGATCACAAGGCCCGGCGGCAGGAAATCGGCCAGCGGCGCGAATTCGGGGAAACGGTCGGTGATCAGTTCCTCGCCGCGCGACCACAAGGCGAAGGCGCCAGGCCTATGCACAAGCTGGCCCCGGATTCCGTCCCATTTCCACTCGGCCAGCCAATCTGCCGGGTCCCCCAGTTCCTCCGGCCCCTCGTCGAGCGGCGAGGCGAGCGCGAACGGATAGGGCTGCGCGCCGGCGCCCGCCCCGTCGTTCGACAGGATCAGGGCAGCATAGCTTGTCTTGTCTGCGGTCCAGTTGCCCATCAAACGGTGTGCCAGTTCAGCCTCGGGCAGGCCTGTGACCTGGGCCAGGGCGCGCGTCAGCAGGCCCTGGCTGACGCCCATGCGGAAACCGCCAGTGATCAGCTTGTTGAACAGGAACCGCTCTTCCGTATCCAGCCCATCCCAGGCCCGCAGAATGGCCGACCGCCGCTCTTCGACCGTCGTGCCCGCCAGGGCCAGCAGGGTGGCCATATGATCCGACAGGCTCCGGTTGTCCTGGGTCGAAGCCGGCGGCAGGATCAGCGCGATCGTCTCGGCCAGATCGCCGACCACCGGATAGGCCTCTTCGAACAACCAAAGCGGCAGACCGGCTGCCTCTGCCGCCCACGCGCGCAGCTCGGTGGCGTTCACCGCCCGCTTCGGGCGCCGCCCGGACAAGAGCGCGATCGTCCATAACCGGTCCTGCTCGGACGCCTCGCGGAGATAGGCGGCCAGGGCCGCCGTCTTCTCCGACGTGCGCGTTGTCGCGTCGAGCGTGGCGAAGAGGGCGGCAAAGCGCTTCATGCGGCCCTCGGCGAGAGAGTGGCCTGCCGAGTCATGTGCCCGGCTCCTCGACCATGGGTTCGGGTGCGGGTTGCAGGCTCTCGCCCTCGTATTCAGTGGCCACGATCCCCGCTTCCAGCCCCTGCTCGGCCAGCCAGCGGCGAAAGATCTGCGTATAGCCATGGGTCACGAAGACCTTTTCGGCCCCGGTGGCGCGGATGGCTGCGTTCAGCCCCGGCCAGTCCGCATGGTCGGACAGCACGAAACCCCGCGCCGCGCCGCGCCGCCGCCGCACCCCGCGCAGTTGCATCCAGCCCGAGGCGAAGGCGCCGGCAAAAGGCCCGAAACGTCCAGCCCAGGGCGTGGCCTCGGCCCCGGGTGGGGCGATCACGATGGCGCCGGGATGGCTTTTCGCATCAACCCCCGCTGTTACCCGCAGGGTTGCGGGCAGGCGATAGCCCTGGGCACGCAGGATTGCCGTCGTTTCCTCGACTGCGCCATGGGTCAGGATGGGCCCGATCGAGGGGTCAAGCCCCGCCATCACCCGCTGCGCCTTTCCCAGCGCATAGGCCCCCAGGATAGACACACGCCCGGCTGCGGCGTTGGCCGCCCACCAGGCATTCACCTCGGCCATCACCCTGTCTTGCGGGGCCCAGTGGAAGACGGGCAAGCCAAAGGTGCATTCGCTGATGAAGCAGTGGCAGGCCACCGGCTCGAACGGTTCCGACAGCCCATCCGGTGTCACCTTGTAGTCGCCCGAGACTACCCAGATCTCGCCCGCACGTTCGACCCGGATCTGGGCCGAGCCGGGTACATGCCCCGCGGGATGAAACGACACGGTCACACCGCCGATCTGCCGCCGCTCGCCATAGCGGATCGTGGACAGGCGGATATCGCCCAGCCTGTGGCGGATGACCGGGGCCGCTTCCACCGTGGAAAGGTAATCGCTGTGTCCGGGGCGCGCATGGTCTGAATGGCCATGCGTGATCAGCGCCCGGTCCACCGGGCGCCAGGGATCGATGTAAAATCCACCATCGGGGCAGAAGATGCCCCGGTCGGTAAAGGTCAGAAGCGGCGTTTCCATGCCCAAAACCTAGCGCGCCCCGCGCCCGCGACAAAGACCCAGGTCGGCGGGCGCGTCCGGCAATGCGATCGCGGCACGGCGAGCCCAATCGGGGCTTGTCGGCCATCGGCTCTGATGCCCAAATGGCCGGAGGTGTGGCCACGGCGGCCGCTGCCCAAAAAATAGGCAGGATTTCGGATCGTGGAGGGGGTTCGCGGCAAGGGGCCTTTCGCAGCGCAGGGCGGGCTGATTTACTGAACCCAAGCAAGGTGACGGGGAAGACGGCACAGTGACCAGCTATTTCAACGAGATGTTCCAGGGCGATGCTGTCCGATCCCCCTATGCGCGGCTGGAAGACTGGACCCGTTCCATGCCCGCCGAACTGCGCCAGATGAAGCAGGCAGAGGCCGAGGCTCTGTTTCGCCGCATCGGCATCACTTTTGCGGTCTATGGCGAAGGCGGCGACCCGGATCGGTTGATCCCCTTCGACATGTTCCCCCGCGTGTTCACCAATGCCGAATGGACGCGGCTTGAGCGAGGCATCAAGCAGCGCGCCCGCGCGCTCAATGCCTTTCTGCTCGACATCTACGGCCGGGGTGAGATCGTTCGGGCAGGCCGCATTCCGGCGCGGCTCGTCTATCAAAACGAGGCCTATGAAAAGGCCGTTGCAGGCATTGTGCCGCCAAAGGGGGTCTATTCGCATATTGTCGGCATCGATCTGGTGCGCACCGGGCCCGATGAGTTCTTCGTGCTGGAAGACAACTGCCGTACCCCTTCGGGCGTCAGCTACATGCTGGAAAACCGCGAGATCATGATGCGGATGTTCCCCGATCTGTTCCGCGAGAACCGCATCCTGCCGGTTGACGGCTACCCCGAGCTTCTGCGGCGCACCCTTGCCTCGGTGGCCCCGGTGAAGTGCGACGGCGAACCCACGGTGGTCATCCTGACGCCGGGCCATTTCAACAGCGCCTACTACGAACACAGCTTTCTGGCCGACCTGATGGGTGTCGAACTGGTCGAGGGGCAGGATCTGTTCGTCGAGGGTGAGTTCGTCTGGATGCGCACGACCGAAGGGCCAAAGCGCGTGGATGTGATCTACCGCCGCATCGACGACGCCTTCATCGACCCGCTCTGCTTCCGCCCCGATTCCATGCTGGGGGTGCCGGGGCTGATGGATGTCTATCGCTCGGGCGGGGTGGCGATCTGCTCGGCGCCGGGGGCGGGGGTGGCCGATGACAAGGCTGTCTATACCTTCGTGCCCGAGATGATCCGGTTCTACCTTGGGGAAGAGCCCATCCTGCAGAACGTGCCAACCTGGCAATGCGCCAAGCCAGACGATTGCAAGTACGTCCTGTCCCACCTGGCCGAACTGGTGGTGAAAGAGGTTCACGGCTCGGGCGGCTATGGCATGCTCGTCGGCCCGAAATCCACGCCCGAACAGGTCGCCGCCTTTGCCGAGCGCATCCGCATCGACCCGGGCAACTACATCGCCCAGCCGACACTGGCGCTCTCCACCGTGCCGACCTTTGTGGAAGAGGGGATCGCCCCGCGCCATGTCGATCTGCGGCCCTATTGCCTGGTGGGCGAGCGGGTGGAACTGGTGCCGGGCGGTCTCACACGGGTCGCGCTCACGAGCGGATCGCTAGTGGTGAACTCGTCGCAGGGCGGCGGGGTCAAGGACACCTGGGTGCTGGCGGAGTAAGACCATGCTGAGCCGGACCGCTGACAATCTTTACTGGATCGCCCGCTACATGGAACGGGCCGAGACCATGGCCCGCCTGCTGGAAGTGGGGGCGCGCATCGCGCTACTGCCCTCATCGGGGCATGGATACCGCAGCGAATGGGACAGCCTTTTGCAGGCCAGCGGCACGGCAAACGGCTTTGCGCATAAGTATGGCGACCCGGTGCAGCGCAACATCGAAAGCTATCTGTTCTTCGACCGTGACAATGTTTCGTCCGTGGCCTCCTGCCTGTTTCGGGCGCGGGAGAATGCAAGGATCGTGCGCACGGCGCTGACGACCCAGGTCTGGGACGCGATCAACACCGCCTATCAGGAACTGCGCGAGCTGGAACGCACTCCCCGCAGCGAGCTTGCGCTCAGCCGGCTGACGGAATGGACGATGCGCCATTCCGCCATGGTTCGCGGCGCAATCGACGCGACGCTGCTGCGCAACGATGGCTGGGATTTCCTGAACCTTGGCTATCATCTGGAACGCGCGGACAACACCGCGCGCCTGATGGACGTGAAATACTATGTCCTGCTGCCGCGGATCGAATTCGTCGGCTCCGGTTTGGACAACTACCAATGGACGACGCTTTTGCGCGCGATGTCGGCCCATCGAGCCTTTCACTGGGCCTATGGCGGCGAGGTGACGGCGCGCAAGATCGCGCATTTCCTGATCCTGAACCCGCAATGCCCGCGCTCGCTCATTTCCTGCGCGCAGGGCATGAACGACCATCTCGACCGTCTCGCGCGGGGCTATGGCAAGCCGACCGACGCGCAGGCCAAGGCACGGCTTTTGTTGTCGGAACTGGTCGATGGCTCGGTTGATGCCGTCTTCGACGAGGGGATGCACGAGTTTCTCAGCCGGTTCATCATCCAGGTGGCGGGTCTCGCGGCCTGTGTGCACGAAAGCTATCTCAGCGGGGATGTGCGATGATCCTGACGGTCGAACATGTGACGACCTATCGCTACAACGCGCCGGTGCGCGGCGTGGCGCAAAGCCACCGCCTCACCCCAAGCGTCTTTGACGGCCAGCGGGTGCTCGACTGGTCGGTCGAGGTGAGCGAAGGCCGGAAGGGTGGCGGCTTTCGCGATGGCGCAGGCGACTGGGTGCAGGCCTGGACGGTGACGGGGCCAGTCAGCGAGGTGACGGTGGCGGTGCGCGGCACTGTGGAAACCTTTGATCTGACTGGGCTTCTCAAGGGCCACAAGGAGTGCATGCCGCGCGAGGCCTATCTGGGCGAAACGCCGGCCACCGTCGCCGATGCCGCCATCGCCGAAATCGCGGCCGGGGTTGCGGGACTGGCTGATCGGCTGGACGCGGCGCATCGACTTAGCGCCGCGATTTCCGAGGCCATCGCCTATCGCCCCGGCGCGACAGGCGCACAGACCACGGCGGCCGAGGCGCTGGCACTGGGCGAGGGGGTCTGCCAGGACCACGCCCATGCCCTGATCTCCGTCGCCCGCCGGGCAGACATGCCGGCCCGCTATGTCTCGGGCTATCTGCATGCCGATGCCGAGGGCAAGTCCCATGACGCCGCCCACGCCTGGGCCGAGATCTGGGTGCCGGCGCTGGGCTGGGTGGGCTTCGATCCGGCCAATGCCTGCTGCCCGGATGCACGCTACATCCGGTTGGGTTCAGGCAAGGATGCACAGGATGCTGCGCCGATCCGGGGCACTTCGCGTGGGTCGGGCAACGAAATCCTTGATGTCACGGTTGCGGTGCAGGCGGTACAGCAATAGGGTCGGGCGCGGCCGGGAACTGCGGCTGCGCGGGCGAGGCGGAGGCTGGACGATGACCTATTGCGTGGGGTTGCTGTTGAACGAGGGCATGGTGCTCTTGTCCGACACGCGCACGAATGCCGGGCTCGACAATATCGCGACCTATCGCAAGATGTTCGTCTTCGAGGAGCCGGGGGAGAGGGTCATCACGATCCTGACCGCGGGCAGCCTGTCGGTCACGCAGACCACGATGGCGCGGCTGCGCGAGGCGATCGAGGACCCGGAGGCGACCGAGGCGACCTCGATCATGAAGGCGCCGACCATTCTCAAGGTGGCCGACATGGTCGGCAACACCCTGTCGGCGGTGCGGCGCGACATCGATGAGAAGCTGTCGATGATGAACCAGGGCGCCTCGGCCACGCTGATCGTTGCAGGGCAGCGGCGCGGCGGCGAGATGCGGATGTTCCTGATCTATCCCGAGGGGAACTTCATCGAAGCCACGGAAGATACACCCTTTTTGCAGATCGGCGAACACAAGTACGGCAAGCCGATCCTGGATCGGGTGGTCAAGCCCACGACGAGCCTCGCAGACGCGCAGAAGGCGGTTCTGCTGTCGATGGATTCGACGCTGCGGTCGAACCTGTCGGTGGGGATGCCGCTGGATCTGCTGACCATCGAGAAGGACAAGTGCTGCGTGGCGACCCGGCGGCGGATCGAGGCCGGCGATCCGCAGTTCAAGGCGATGAGCGAGGCCTGGTCGCGCGCGCTGCGCGACGGGTTCACCCAGATCGCCCTTTAGACCCGGGCTGCGGCTGTCTGGAAACCGTCTGGTTTCCGTATGGCAATCGTATGTAGACAAGAAGACTCGGGCTTTGCCCGCCGCAGCCTGTGCCGCCTCACGCGAAATGGCGGTCGAGGGTGGCGAGAAGCCGCTGCCGGATCGGCTTCGTCTCCATCAGGATCTCATGCTGGGCGCCCTCGACGATCTCGAGCCGGGCGCCGGGCCAGCGGCGCATCCTCTGGTGGATCGCCCGGGGATCGACGATCTGCTCGCGCGTGCCGAGGAAGGTCACGGTTGGCACGCGGGGGGCGGGCAGGCGGCGGATCGCGCGGCATTCGCGCAGCGCCTCGGCCGCCCAGTGCAGGCTGGGGCCGCCAAGGCCAAGCTCGGGCGCGAGGCGGACCTGGCGCTGGAGATAGGCGAACATCTCGGGGTCGCTGGTCAGGTGGTTCTGATCAAAGCCGACGGTCGCCGCGTAGCAATCGAGCGTGGTGCCGGGTGCAAGCCGCCTGCCCAGGGCCGGAAGGCGGGCACTGGCGGCCAGCGCCCCCGCGAAGGGGCGCAGCGCCGGCTTGATGCGGATGCCCCACATCGGCGCGACGAGAATGGCCGCCGGTACGTCCAGCCCCTCGGCCAGGGCCCGAAAACCGATGCAGGCCCCCATGGAATGCGCCAGCAGCCAGAGCGGCCCCGGCAGGCCCTGGCTGCGGACCAGGGCGATCAGCGCGGCCAGATCAAGCTGGTAGTCGCGAAAATGGCGGACATGGCCCTGCATGGCTGCCGGCAGGAACCTGTCGGCCAGACCCTGGCCGCGCCAGTCGAGCGAGGCCGAGGCGAAGCCCATCGCGGCAAGATCGGCGGCGGTGCGGCCATATTTCTCGACCGATTCGGACCGGCCGGGCAGGATGAGGACGGTGCCCCTTTCGCCCCCGGGCCAGAGAACCGCCCGGAGCCGCACTCCGTCGGAGGCGCGAAGCCAGAAGGCCCGGCCGCCGGGCGGACCTTCGGCCAGATCGGCGTGATAGGGCGCCGCCTCGACCATCGACTCAGCTCAGGACCGACCCCAGCTTCATGGCCATGCCCATCGAGCCATCGACCGAGAGCTTGCCGGTCATGAAGGCCATGGTCGGGTTCATGTCGCCGTCGAGAATCGCCTTGAAGACCTCGGCGCTGGCGGTCAGCGTCACATCGGCGGGATCGTCGCCGGCGCGCACGCCGGTGTGGTCGATCATGATCGCGCCTTCGTCCTTGACGACGAACTTCGCGACGCCGTCGAACCCGCCGGTCACCTTCTTCGACAGTGCGGCCACCGCCGCGTCGATCACTTCGCTCATCCGATCCTCCAATCGTGACCGGGGAGAACTGGCTTTTCCCCGCGTCTGCGTTACAGTTCTATCGTTATGAGAGTGCGACAGTCCCTGATCAATTGTACCGTTGCGGCATTTCTGCCGTTGATGCTGCTGGGCGGCCCTGCGGGCGCGCAGACGGGCAGCGATACGGCACGGCTGGATGAGCTGTTCGAGCAGTTGCAGGATGCCGACGAGCGGGCTGCGGCCCGGATCGAGAGGCAGATCTGGGCGGAATGGTCGAAGTCGGGCTCGGCCGCGATGGACCTTTTGCTGGAACGCGGGCGGATGGCGGCGGAGCAGGGCGACTACGAGGCCGCCGTCGAACATCTGACCGCGCTGGTGGACCATGCGCCGGACTTTGCCGAGGGCTGGAACGCGCGGGCGCTGGTGTATTTCCAGATGGGGGAATACGGGCCTTCGGTCAATGACATCGCCCGGACACTGACGCTGAACCCGCGCCATTTCGGGGCGTTGTCGGGGCTTGGCATGATCTTCGAGCAGATGGGTGACGAAGGCCGTGCCCTGGAGGCCTATCGGGCCGCGCTTGCTATACATCCCCGGCTTGAAGGGGTAAACGAGGCGGTGGAGCGGCTGGAGCTGGACGCCGCCGGAACGGAACTCTAGTCACAGGCGACAGGGCCAATGCGCGACAAGGCGAGGGTCACCGCGATCCTCGGGCCCACGAACACGGGCAAGACCCATTACGCGATCGAGCGGATGCTGGCGCATCGCACGGGGGTCATCGGGCTGCCGCTGCGGCTGCTCGCGCGCGAGGTCTATGACCGGATCGTGGCCGCGCGGGGGCCTTCGGTCGTGGCGCTGGTGACCGGCGAAGAGCGCATCGTGCCCGAGCGGACGCAATACTGGGTCTGCACTGTCGAGGCGATGCCACTGGAGATCGGCGCGGATTTCGTGGCGGTGGACGAGATCCAGCTTTGCGCCGACCCCGAGCGTGGGCATGTGTTCACCGACCGGCTCTTGCGGGCGCGGGGGCTGCACGAGACGCTGTTCCTGGGCGCGGAAACGATGCGGGGGGCGATTGCGGGGCTGGTTCCGAACGTGACCTTCCTCAAGCGTGACCGCCTGTCGCTGCTGACCTGGTCTGGTTCGAAGAAGATAAGCCGGATGCCCCCGCGCAGCGCGATCGTGGGGTTCTCGGTTGAAAATGTCTATGCGATTGCCGAGCTAATCCGGCGCCAGAAGGGCGGCTGCGCGGTGGTGATGGGGGCCCTGAGCCCGCGCACGCGCAATGCGCAGGTCGAGCTTTATCAGAATGGCGAGGTCGATTACCTGGTGGCCACCGATGCCATCGGGATGGGGCTGAACCTGGACATCCGGCATGTGGCCTTTTCGGCCACGGCCAAGTTCGACGGGCACCGGATGCGGGCGCTGCACCCCCAGGAGATCGGGCAGATTGCGGGCCGGGCGGGGCGGCACACCGACAACGGCACCTTTGGCGTGACGGGCGAGGCGCGCCCGTTCGGCGAGGAGTTGATCGAGGCCATCGAGACCCATCGCTTTGCGCCGGTGAAGAAGCTGCACTGGCGCAATGCCGAACTGGACTTCGGCACGACGGGGCGGCTGATCGCGAGCCTGGAGAAGCAGACCTCGAACGAGTGGCTGACCCGGTCGCGCGATGCCGATGACGTGCTGGCGCTGAAGGCGCTGTCAGCCCTGCCCGAGGTGCGCGACCGGTTGAGCGGCCCGCAATCGGTGCGGCTTTTGTGGGATGTGTGCCGAATACCCGATTTCCGCTCGATCTCGGAGGCGGAGCATGCCGGGTTGCTGGCGCGGATCTGGGGCTTTCTGGCCGAGGGGGGCGAGGTGCCGGCCGACTGGCTTGCCCGCAACATCGCCCGGATCGACAGGCAGGATGGCGACATCGACGCGATTTCCAAGCGGCTCGCCTATATCCGGACCTGGACCTATGTGGCGCAGCGCAAGGGATGGGTGGCGGACGAAAGCCATTGGCGCGACGAGACGCGCGCTGTAGAAGACCGACTGTCGGATGCGCTGCACGCGCGGCTGACCCAGAGATTTGTGGACCGGCGCACGAGCGTGCTCCTGCGCCGGCTGAAACAGAAGGAGAGCCTCGTGGCCGAGGTGAACGACAAGGGCGAAGTGACGGTCGAGGGCGAGTTCGTGGGCCGGCTGGAGGGGTTCCGCTTCCGCCAGGACGCGACGGCGACGCCGGACGAGGCGCGGATGCTGCGCCAGGCTGCCTATGAGGCGCTGCGCCCCGAGTTCCACCTGCGGGCGGACCGGTTCTACAATGCGCCCGATACCGAACTCGATTTCACCGAGCAGGGCGGGCTGATGTGGGGCGGCTCGGCCGTGGGCAAGCTGGTGGCGGGGCAGGATGTGCTCAAGCCGCAGGTCGAGGCCTTTGTCGACGAGGAAGCCGGCTTTGACGTGGGCGAGAAGGTGCGCCGGCGGCTGCAGCATTTCATCGACCGCAAGGTGGCGACCCTGTTCGAGCCGCTGCATGCGATGAACCGTGACGAGACGCTGACCGGCATGGCGCGGGGCTTTGCCTTCCGTCTGGTCGAGGCGCTGGGCGTGCTGCCGCGCGAGGGCGTGGCCGAGGACGTCAAGACGCTGGACCAGGAGGCGCGCTCGGCGCTGCGCAAGCATGGGGTGCGGTTCGGGCAGTACACGATCTTCCTGCCGGCGCTGCTGAAGCCCGCGCCGACACGCCTGCGGCTGGTGCTGTGGTCGCTGGCGAACGGGTTGCAGGAGTTCCCCGAAAGCCCGCCGCCCGGGCTGGTCACGATTCCGAACATCGCCGAGGTGCCGAAGGGGCATTACACGCTGGCGGGGTATCACCCTGCCGGGGCGCGGGCGATCCGCATCGACATGCTGGAGCGGCTGGCGGATTTGTTGCGGGCCAAGGACAGCCGGGCGGGTTTCGAGGCCGCGCCCGAGATGCTGTCGATCACCGGGATGACGCTGGAGCAATTCGCCGATCTGATGGCGGGGCTGGGCTATCGGGGCGAGAAGGGCGAGCGGGCCAAGGTCAAGCCCGCTGCCGAGGGGGCGGCGGTTGCCGAGGCGGGGGCCGAGGCGGCTTCGGTGGAAGCGCCGGTCGATGCGTTGTCCGAACCCCCGGTCATTGCCTTGTCCGAGACCGTCGAGGCGGTGGCCCCTGCGGAGGCCGCGGCAGAAGCCGAGACGCCGGTCGAAGTGGAAACCGAGACATTCTATGTCTTTACCTGGGCTCCGCGGGCGCGCGGGGGCGACGGGCGGGGCCCGCGCGGGCGGGGCGGTAATGACCGTCGGCGGGGCGAGGCACCTGCGGCCGAGGCTGGCCAGGCGGCCCGGCCCGAGCGGCCGCGCGGCGAGCGGCGCCGTGATGGCGAACGGCGGGACGGCGAACGCGCCGAGGGCGGGGCACGCCCGCCGCGCGAGGCGGGTGAGGGCAAGCCCGCGCACAAGGGCGGCAAGCCCGGCGGCAAGCCGAACCACAAGGGCGGCAAGCCGCAGGGCGAACGTGGGGGCGAGCGGGGCGGCGACCGGCCGCGCAGCTTTGAGGCGCGCCCTCAGCGCGAGGCAAAGATCGACCCCGACAACCCCTTTGCGGTGCTGGCCGCGCTCAAGACCCGGAGCTGACGGGGTGCGGGCGACCCGATGACGGCCCCCCGCAGCGCCCCCTTGGCGCGTGAGACGATGCGGCTGGACAAATGGCTGTGGCAGGCACGGTTCTTCAAGACCCGCAGCCTGGCAACGGCCGAGGTCGCAGCGGGTCATGTGCGGCTGAACGGCGTGAAGATGACGAAGCCCGCCCATGCCGTGGGCACGGGCGACACGCTGACCTTCGCGCAAGGCGGCCGGGTGCGGCTGATCCGGGTGCTGGGGCTGGGCCTGCGGCGGGGGCCGTCGACCGAGGCGGTGGCCCTCTACCTTGACCTTGACGACCCGCGGCCCGCGGCAGAGGCGGAATGACACCGCTTCCCGCCTTGAATGATCCGCGCGGCTGATCTAGCTAGTCGCCCACCAGAAAGCCGAACGGGGCCGCCATGACCTATGTCGTGATCGACAACTGCATCGCCTGCAAATACACCGACTGCGTGGAAGTCTGCCCGGTGGACTGCTTTTACGAAGGCGAGAACATGCTGGTGATCCACCCGGACGAGTGCATCGATTGCGGTGTGTGCGAACCGGAATGCCCCGCCGACGCGATCCGGCCGGATACCGAGCCGGACATGGAGAAATGGGTCACGTTCAACCGCAAGTATTCCGAACTGTGGCCGGTGATCGTGACGCGGAAGGATCCGCTGCCAGAAGCGACCGAACGCGACGGCGAGACGGACAAGCTTTCGAAGTATTTCTCGGAAGCGGCCGGCCCTGGCGGCTGAGCCCGGCCTTCGGGGGTGATTCCCGGCTCTGGCCATTTGGGCGCCGGATTCGGGCCAAGAAACCCGTCCTGAGGCCCGGATCCCGCGGAAACGCGGGGTCAGCCCCCATTGCGGGGACCTTGGCACAGTTGGAATCAGCGCATTTTTGTGCTATATGATTGTTACAAACTGAATACGGAGCCTGATACCGACCCAGACGGGCTGATCTGGGGCGGATTTTCCGATGACAAATCATAGTTCATCACCGGACCTTTGGGTTCCGGGGGATGGACTTGTCGTCTGGGCCGGGCGCAGATGCGAGGAAGCGACTGAATGACCAAGACCAAGAAGCCTGAGTTCCGTCCCAACGAATTCGTGGTGTATCCTGCGCATGGCGTGGGCCGGATCATGTCGATCGAGGAACAGGAAATCGCCGGCATCAAGCTGGAACTGTTCGTCATCTCCTTCGAGAAGGACAAGATGACCCTGCGCGTTCCCACGCACAAGGCGACCGAGATCGGCATGCGCCAGCTGTCCTCGCCCGATGTGGTGACCAAGGCACTGGACACGCTGAAGGGCAAGGCCAAGGTCAAGCGGGCCATGTGGTCGCGCCGGGCGCAGGAATACGAGCAGAAGATCAACTCGGGCGACCTTCTGTCGATCGCCGAGGTGGTGCGCGACCTGCACCGGACCGATGACCAGCGCGAGCAGAGTTATTCCGAGCGTCAGCTTTACGAGGCGGCGCTGGAGCGTCTGACCCGCGAAGTGGCTGCTGTGAGCGGCTATGACGAGGCTGGTGCGCAGAAGGCAGTGGATGACGTGCTGGTGTCGCGCGCGGCCTGAGGCCGGCAAGGCCACGCCACAGCGCAGATGAGATCAGGAAGGGGCCGGGTCCGGAAGGGCGCGGCCCCTTTGCCATTTCGGCCGTTCAGGCGGCCAGTCGGGCGGCGAGGAGCGACAGCATCAGGACCTCGGCCAGCTGCTGGGCTGCGCCAAGGATGTCGCCCGTCTGTCCGCCGATGCGGCGGCGGGCATAGGCCCCGAAGGCCAGGGTCGCCCCGGCAATGAGAAATGCCGCGGGCAGCGCCACCGCCCCCAGAAGGCCGAAGGCCAGGCCGAATGCGACAACTGAGGCGAGGGCGGCCGTGGCGGCCTCGGGCCGGCCGACGCTGTGCGAGAGCCCGCCGTCGCGCGCATTGGGCAGCCAGGCCATCAGCACGGCCATGGGCGCGCGGCTGAGGCCCCCCACCGCCACCAGGATGGCGAGCGCGCCGGGCAGCGGCAGGAGCGCCATGAGCGCCGACCAGCGGGCGATGAGGCTCAGCACCAGCGCCAGCACGCCATAGGTGCCGATGTGGCTGTCCTTCATGATGGCGAGCCGACGGGCCCTGTCCCAGCCGCCCCAGAGACCATCGGCGCTGTCGGCAAGCCCGTCTTCATGCATGGCGCCGGTGACCAGCGCCTGGGTGGCAAGCGTCAGGGCCGCGGCAAGACCCGCCGGCAGGCCGAGCCCCAGCGCAGCCGAGCCCGCCAGCCCGCCGATCAATCCCACGAGCGCCCCCGCCAGCGGCCAGGCCCAGGCGGCGGCGGCCCCGCGCGCCGTGGCGCGGACCCCGTCGACCGTGATCGGCAGGCGCGTCAGCAGGCCAAGGGCTGCCAGCACATCGAAGGCCTGGGGGCGGGTCGTGTCGCTGAACATCGCTGAGGTGCCTTTGCTGCACTGGTGTCGGGCGGTGGGTATCGCTAACCAAGGGGCGGACGACAATCAACGAGGCTTGCGCGATGACTGCCCCCTTTTCTTCGCTTTCCGACTTTCGCCGGGTGCTGGCCGATCTGCCGGCCCCCGATGCCGAGGCACGTGCGGGGGCAGAGGCGCGCAACGGCCAGTTGACCAAGCCCCCGGGGGCGTTGGGACGGCTGGAAGAGGTGGCGATCTGGATGGCGGGCTGGCAGGGCACGGCGCGCCCGGCGGTCGAGCGGCCGCAGGTGGTGATCTTTGCCGGCAACCACGGGGTTACGGCGCGAGGCGTTTCGGCCTTTCCCGCCGAGGTGACGGTGCAGATGGTGGCCAACTTCCAGGCGGGCGGGGCGGCCATCAACCAGCTGGCGCGGGCCTTTGGCGCGCGGATGGATGTGCATGCGCTGGAACTGGACCGGCCCACCGCAGATTTCACCGCCGGCCCGGCGATGACCGAGGCCGAAGTGGTCGCGGCGCTGCGCCTGGGCTGGGAGGCGGTGGACCCGACGGCCGACCTCTTGGTGACGGGGGAAATGGGCATCGGCAACACCACGGCGGCGGCGGCGATTGCGGCGGCGCTGTTTGGCGGCGCACCGGGCGACTGGACGGGGCGCGGCACCGGGGTGGATGACCGGGGCCTCGCGATCAAGACGCAGGTTGTGGCCGAGGGGCTGACGCGCCATGCCGCCGTGCTGGATGACCCGCTGGAGGTGCTGCGCTGCCTTGGCGGACGGGAACTGGCCGCGATGGCCGGGGCGATCGCGCGCGCGCGGGCGCTGCGGATACCGGTGATTCTGGACGGGTTCATCTGCACGGCGGCCGCGGCGGTTCTGGAGCGGGCACGTCCCGGGGCGCTGGACCATGCGCTGGCGGGCCATGTGAGCGCCGAGGGCGCGCATCCGCGGCTCTTGGCGGCGCTGGGCAAGCGGCCGCTGCTGGATCTGGGCCTGCGGTTGGGCGAGGGGTCAGGCGCGGCGCTGGCGATCGGCGTGGTGAAGGGGGCGGTCGCCTGTCATTCGGGCATGGCGACCTTTGCCGAAGCCGGGGTGTCGGAGGGCTGAGCCTAGTTGGGCGGGTGGGCCTTGGCTTCGTCCAGTTCGCCGATCAGGGCGGTTTCGAGATCCCGGTCCAGCTGGCGGGCGCGTTCGACATAGGCCTCGTTCAGATGCACGGGCTGGCCGGGCACCCAGAGCGCGGCCAGATCGCGCATCGCGGCGCGGTCGACCTTGTAATAGGTCTGCGAGAGCTTGGCCGCCTCGTATTCCGTGAAGCCGGAGTTTTCCAGCACATAGCGGCCGGCGCGGACGGAACTGTCGAAGGTTTCGCGCACGATGTCATCGGCGCCGGCCTGGTAAAGCTCGTAGACATGCACGCGGTCGCGGGCGCGGGCGACGATGTGGATGTCGGGGCGGACCGAGCGGGCGTAGCGGACGATGGTGTTGGCAGCCGAGCGGCTGTCGACCGCCACGACGAGGACGCGCGCCTCGGCAAGGCCCGCGGCCATCAGCAGTTCCGGGCGGGTGGGATCGCCGAAGAAACCCTTCACGCCAAAGCGGCGCATGAGGTCGATGGTGCCCATGTCGCTGTCGAGCACCACGGTTTGCAGGCCGCTGTTGCGCACCAGACGGTTCACGACCTGGCCGAAGCGGCCGATGCCGGCGATGATGACGGCACCCTGTTCGTCGATCTCGTCGGGGGGTCCGGCATCGGGGCCGGAAGCGGCCCGGGCGGCCACGCGGTCATGCAGCAGGAACAGCGCGGGCGTGAGCAGCATCGACAGCCCGATGACAAGTGCCGTCGTCTGGCCGAGCGCCGGGGTCAGCACGCGTTGTTGTTCGGCGAAGCCCACGAGCAGGAAGGCGAATTCGCCCGCCTGGGCCAGGGCCAGCGCGAAAAGCCAGCGGTCGCCCCTGCGCAGGCCGAAGGCATGGCCGAGCGCGAAGAGAAGCCCCCCCTTTATGGCGATGAGCCCGAGGGTGAGACCGAGGATTTGCAGCGGCTGCGCCCCGAGCAGCCCGAGGTCGAGCCGCGCCCCCACCGTCATGAAGAAGACGCCCATGAGGATGCCCTTGAAGGGCTGCACATCGGCCTCGATCTGATGGCGGAACTCCGAGTTGGCCAGAACCACGCCCGCAAGGAATGTCCCCAGCGCGGGCGAAAGGCCCACAAGCATCATCAGGACCGAAATGCCCAGCACGAGGAGGAGCGAGATGAAGGTGGACATCTCGGGCAGGCGCGAGGCATGGACGAACCGGAACACCGGCCGGGCCAGGAAATGCCCGCCCAGCACGATGAGGCAGACCACGGCCAGCGTCAGCAGCGTCCCGGCCCAGCCGGGCAGGGATTCGATCAGGCTCTGGATATGGGCGGCGGCGTGGTCAGCATGGCCGGCGTCGGCATCGGCGGCAGGGGCCGCGCGGCCCTGAAGCCCGGCAAGAAGCGGAATGAGCGCCAGGATGGGCACCACCGCGATGTCCTGCGTCAGCAGCACCGCGAAGACCGACCGCCCGCCGGTGTTGCGCAAGAGATCCTTCTCGTTGAGCGTCTGCAGCACGATCGCCGTGGACGACAGCGACAGGATCATCCCCAGGGTGATCGCCGTCACCCAGTCGAGACCAAGCGCCATGACGGCGGCGGCGATGGCGAGGCTGGTCAGCACCACCTGCGGGCCGCCCAGGCCGATCAGGCGCTGGCGCATTTCCCACAGGCCACGGGGATCAAGCTCCAGCCCGATGAGAAACAGCATCATCACCACGCCGAATTCGGCGAAGTGCTGCACGTCGCTGGTTTCGGCCCCCGCAAGGCCCAGCACCGGCCCGATCACGATGCCGGCGGCGAGGTAGCCCAAAACCGAGCCCAGGCCAAGCCGGGCCGACAGCGGCACCAGAAGAACCGCCGCCGCCAGATAGAGACTGGCCTGTATAACGAAGCCTTCCATACTGCCCCCATGCTGCCGCGCGGTGGTGCGGCCCTTATAGTGACTTCTGACCGCAGAAGGCGGGTCGGGGCAATGGGAAGTTGTACGGTTGGGCGGTCGGTTCAGCCCTTGGGCAAGGTCAGGGTGACGGTGCGGCCGTTCTTGACGTAGCTCAGGTCGCGGTCGGTGATTGCCGCGACCTTGCCGCCGTCGAGCCTGTCACCGACCGAGACCTTGACGAAGCGTCCGCTGGGCTGGCGCACAAGGGCATAGCGCTTGGACGAGGTGCCGTAGACGCCGATCAGGTTCGTTTTCGACAGGTTGATCGCATTGGCGAAGGTGGCCTGCTTGGCGACCGAAGCGCGCGTGGGAATATCGGGCGCGGCGCTGGCGACCTCGGGTTCGTCAATCTCGTCGGCTTCATGCGCCTCGGCCACGACGGCCGGCTTTTCCTCGGCCTTGGGCTTGGCGGCGACGGCGGGCTGGGCCACGACCGGCTCGACGATCGGCTCGGGTTCGCGCACGGCCTCGGCCACGGCCGCCTCGACCGATTTCGAGAAGTTGTTGGGGCGCGGCGCCGGCACGCGCGAGACGGCCACGGCCAGTTCGCTCGCCCCGGCAAAGACCGACGCCGCGGCGGCCTGTTCGGCGGCATCTGCCTCTTGCTGGGCGGTCAGTGCGGCTTCGCCTGCCGCGAGGATCTCGGGCGGGCGGACGCGGGGGCGCAGGCTGGAGAAACGGACCAACTCGTCCGAGGACAGGGCCGCGTCATCCTCGGTGGTGGTGGTTTCGGGGGGAACGAGGCCTTCGGGCCGCGCGCGCGGGCGGGCCCCAGCCAGCGCCGGATCGGCAAAGACCTCGACCGCCGGGGTCTCTGCGGGGGCGGTGACCACGCCAGCGGTTGAGGCATTCGCCGGAGCATCGGCAGAGGCGGGGGCTGGGGCTGGCTCGGCCAGCGCGGCAGGCCGCGCGGGCGGAACCAGCGACGGGCGACCCGCGACAAGCCGAACGCCCTCGGGGGTGATGATGCCTTCGGGCGTGGGCTGGATGCGGCCTTCGGCGTCGAAGCTGTATTCCGTGCCGAAGGGCGGAGGCACCGGCTGTGCGCCGGGCGGCGTGTCGGTCGCTGCCAGCGGCGGGGCGAGGGCGATGGCATCGGTGGTGTCGGGCGCGGGGTTGCTGGTGGCGAGGAAGATCTCGTCCTGCAGATCGGAGCCGGGCGTGCGCGCTTCGCTTGCTGCCGTGTCGGGCAGGGGCACGGTGGCGGGTTCCGCCACCGGTTCGGCGGTGGCTGCGGCCTCGGCCGGCGCCTGGGTTTCCGCCAGCGCCTCGGCTTCGGTGGCCGCTTCGGGGACTGCGCCCTCGGCCCCGGCCAGCGGCTCCTCGGTCGCCGCGGCGGTGTCGGTTGTGTCAAGGGCAAGCGGGGCAACCGGCTCGATTTCCCCTGCCTCCTCAAGCTCGGCCGGGTCTTGCAGGTCGGCCAGCATCTCGTCTTCCGGGGCTGGCGTCTCGGCGGCGGTTTCGGCCACGGCGGGGGCGTCTTCGCTGTTGCCCCAGCCGGCGAGGAAGATCGAGGACCAGACACCGACAGCGGCCAGGAACAACAGCAGGATCAGGGTCAGGATCAGCCCCAGATAGCGGGGCTTGCCGCGCTGGCTGGCCTGGCGCGCGCCAAAGACGGTCATCGACTCGGCTTCCGACTTCTGCCGTTCCTGGGCCGGCGCCTCGGCGGCCACCGGATCGGCGACGGCGGCGGCGCGGCGTTCGCGGGGCACGGGGATGCTGGGCGCGGTGACCATCGAGGCAGCCTGACGGCCAGCGTCGCGTCCCTGGCGGGCGCTGTTGGTCACCTTTTCCAGCGGCGAGACCGCTTCGACCGCGGCGGAACCTGCCGGACGCGAGGCAACCAGCGCCGGGCCGTTCGGGCGTGTGGCGGGCGCAGAGCGCGGGTCGGGTGCCTTGGGGGCCTTGCGCGGTGGTTGCTGCTGACCCTTGCGGGGCGGCGGGGCGACGGTCTCGGGCGCGCGCGGGCGCAGCCCGGGGGGCAAGGGCGGCACATCGTCGCCCTCCTGCGGGACGTCGAGGGCAAAGGGGGCTTCCTCGGCCTCGGCAAGGGCCGGCGGGGCGGGGGGCTCTGCCTTGGCGGGGGCCGGTTCCATTGCCCGCGCTGCCGGCATAGGGGCCGCAGGGGCGATGGTCTCGGGACCGGCTGCCGACGACTTGGTGGCGGGGGGAGTGGAGAGCGGCTCTGACGGCGCATCGACGGCGGCGCTGTCGTCGGGGATGCTGTTGGCGGTCACCTGGACAACGGGTGCCGGCGGGTCTTCCGCTGGCGGGGCCGTTTCGGGGAGCGGATCCTCCGGCACGGCAACGACCGGTTCGGACAGGGCGGGGCCCGGTTCCGGCGCAGGTTCGGGCGCGGCTTCGGTTTGGGCAGGCTCCGGGTCTGGCTTGACCGCTGCGGGCGCCGGCTCGGCGGGGGCCGTGCTGCGGCCCACGATGGTGATCGGGGTGCTGTCCCGCTCGACCTTTTCGCCGGGGGACAGTAGGCCGGGCGCCATCGCGGATGGGCCAAACCATGGCTCTGCCCCGAAACTGCCCGGCGGAGGCACGGCCACGAAGGACAGCGGGTTCAGCCGGTGCTCGCGCGCGAAGGCCTCGGCCTCGTCCAGCGTCTCGCGCGCGACGACGGCGACTTGCACCTCGGGGCCGGTGCCCGTCCAGTCGAAGACAAGCTCATCGACCGCATAGGGGGTGCGCCCCTCGAGCCCGGCGCGGATCTGTGTCAGGCGCGAGGCATCGTCGGGCCCGGGGGCGGCCAGCGTGAGGTAGAGCACCTGCGCGTTCGGGATGACGAGTTTCGTCGTCATGCCCCGCGGTTCGAGCCCCAGCGCCGAACTGCGCAGATAGGTGATCGCCTGGGCAAGATCGGCCTCGTCAAACGAGGCGGTCCCGACCTCGAGCCAGCCCCGCGAGGTGCGATGCAGCAGGGCGATCCGGTCTTCGGTGAAATCGAGGGCGAAATTGGGCTTCATCGGGCCGGTCTAACACGGAACGTCGGCCGACGGGGAGTCCGCGGCGCGCATCGCCCTTTCCCTACAGCAGGTTTTTGCCAAATGAAAGAAAAAGGCCCAAGGAACGACTTGCGGTCGGCGTTCCAGCAGGGAAATGTCGCAAAAGTTCAATGGAGGACCCCCATGCGCCCTGTGAAATCCGCCCTGGCGGCAATGTTGATGTCGGCCAGCCTGGCGATGCCGGCGCTAGCCGCCGATCCGGGCCAGATCGCCGTGACCGGCGAAGGCCAGGTCGAGGCCCGTCCCGACATGGCGACGGTGAGCCTGGGGGTGACCACGCGCGCCGCCACGGCGGCCGAGGCGATGGCAGCCAATTCGGTGCAGCTTGCGCTGGTGCTGGAGCAGCTGCGCGCCTCGGGCATCGAGGAGCGCGACGTGCAGACCTCGGGCCTGTCGCTGAGCCCCGACTGGCAGCAGCCGCAGGGCCAGGCCACGCCCGAGATCACGGGCTATGTCGCCTCGAACATGCTGACGGTGCGGGTGCGCGCGCTCGATGGCCTGGGCAAGGTGCTGGACACCGCGGTGTCGGACGGCGCCAATACGTTCAACGGGCTGACCTTTGGCCTGCAGGATCCCGAACCCTTGATGAACGAGGCGCGGCGGCGCGCGGTTGCTGATGCGATGGGGCGGGCGGAATTGCTCGCCACATCGGCCGGGGTGAAGCTGGGGCGGATCGTGTCGATCACCGAGGGTGGCGGTGGCATGGGCGGGCCGGTGCCGATGTACCGCATGCAGGCCGACGCGGCGCCAGCGGTTCCGGTCGCAGCAGGCGAGGTGGCCACCGCAACCAGCGTCACGATGGTCTTCGAACTGGCGGAGTGACCCGCCGCCCGGAAGCGCGCCCGGGCGACGACCCGGGCGCGTGGCAAGCTTGTCAGGCGGTGGCCTTGGCCAGAGCCTGATCGAGATCGGCGATGATGTCTTCGGCATCCTCGATGCCGATCGACACACGCACGACATTCGGCGCTGCGCCCGCCTTGACCTGCTGCTCGGGCGAGAGCTGGCGGTGGGTGGTCGAGGCCGAATGGATGATGAGCGAGCGCGTGTCACCAAGGTTGGCCACGTGGCTGAACAACTCGAGCGAGTCGATCAGCTTGACGCAGGCCTCGTATCCGCCCTTCAGCGCGAAGGTGAAGAGCGCCCCGGCCCCGCGCGGGCAGATGCGCGCCACCCGGTCGTGATAGGGCGAGGAGGGCAGGCCGGCATAGGTCACATAGTCGACCCGCGGATCCTTCTCGAGCCATTCGGCGACCTTGCGGGCATTCTCGACATGGCGGGCCATGCGCAGGCTGAGCGTCTCGATTCCCATCAGGGTGTAATGCGCGCCTTGCGGGTTCATCGTCATGCCGAGATCGCGCAGGCCGACCGCGATCGAGTGGAAGGTGAAGGCCATGCCCCCGAGGGCTGCGTGGAAGTTCAGCCCGTGGTAGGCGGGTTCGGGGGCCGCGAGGCTGGGGAACTTGCCGCTGGCCGACCAGTCGAACTTGCCCGAATCGACCACGATGCCGCCGGTGACGGTGCCGTTGCCGGTAAGATACTTGGTTGCCGAATGGACGACGAGCGTCGCGCCATGGTCGATGGGCCGGCAGAGCCAGGGCGTGGCCGAGGTGTTGTCCACGATCAGGGGCAGGCCGACCTTGTTGGCAATGCCGGCAATGGCGTCGAGATCGGTGATGTAGCCGCCGGGGTTGGCGATCGACTCGCAGAAGATGGCGCGGGTGTTTTCATCCACCGCCGCCTCGACCGCCGCGAGGTCGTCGAAATCGACGAACTTGGCGGACCAGCCGAACTTGCGGATCGTGTTGGAAAACTGCTGGATCGTGCCGCCGTAGAGCTTGGTGGCCGCCACGACATTGCAGCCGGGCTGCATGAGCGGGAAAAGCGCCATGATCTGAGCCGCATGGCCCGAGGAGCAGCAGACCGCGCCTGCGCCGCCTTCCAGCGCCGCCACCCGTTCGCCGAGCGCCGCGACCGTGGGGTTCGTCAGGCGCGAGTAGATGTACCCCACCTCTTGCAGGTTGAAGAGCTTGGCGGCGTGATCGGCGTCGCGGAAGACATAGGCGGTGGTCTGATAGATCGGGATCTGGCGGGCGCCGGTTGCAGGGTCGGGCCGGGCACCGGCGTGAATTTGCAGCGTGTCGAAGCCATGGGTCTTGGTCATCGCGTCCTCCCTCGGGGTCCTTGTGCGGCCGCGAGCCTAGGCGGCGACCCGCAGCGACACAAGTCCGGGCAGGCGACTTCGGCAGGCGGCCTCAGCCCGCTGCCTCGGACCGGGATTTGAGCGCGAGGTTCATCGCCTGGAAATCCGTGCCAAAGCGGGTGACGTCGACCAGCGGCACCAGAAGGCCGGAGAAGGTCTCGCCCTGTTCGAAGAGGGTCGCGTTGCCTCGCGGGCTGAGGCGGAACCAGTGTTCGCCGTCAAAAAGACCCGGCAGCAGCAAGCGCCCGCGCCAGCGCAGTTCGCGCCCCGGATCCGCGACGAGGACGCGGGGGCGAAAGACCATGGTGCGGCCGCCCTTGGGCTGGATCGTCACGCTGAGCCGGGCACCGGCCCGGAAGCAGCCGTCGATGCGCCGCAGGAAGGGGTTCCAGCCGCCCAGGGCGGCGGTATCGGTCAGAATCGACCAGATGTGATCGGGCGAGGCCTGGATCAGGGTTTCGGCCGTGATCGAGCGCACAAGGCTGTGGCGGGGCCTTGCAGAAAGGAGTGTAGGGGCAAGAAGGGTCATTGGGGGTCTCCGGTTGGATGGGACCGAAGATGGGCGAGGGAGGGGCATTCGGAAATTGCGTGAAATCGTCGATGTGATATACGAAAATGCATGGCACGACCGGATCTGTCCTGGGACCACTGGCAAAGTTTCCTCGCCGTTGTCGAGCAAGGCAGCCTGTCAGGCGCGGCACGGCGGCTGGGGCTGACCCAGCCCACACTGGGGCGGCATATCGCGGCGCTGGAGCAGGGGCTGGGGGCGGCGCTGTTCCTGCGTGCACCCTCGGGGTTGATGCCAACCGATCTGGCGCGAAGGCTGGTGCCCGAGGCGCGTGCGATGGCGGCAGCGGCCGGGGCCTTGCAGCGCCGGGCCAGCGGCGAGGCCGGGGCCGAGGAGGGCGTGGTGCGGCTGGCGGCCAGCGAGATGGTCGGCGTCGAGGTGCTGCCGCCCATGCTTGCGCGGTTTCGTGCGGCGCATCCGGGCATCGCGATCGAACTGGTGCTGTCGAACCGCAACGAGGATCTGTTGCGCCACGAGGCGGACCTGGCCCTGCGCATGGCTCGGCCCGTGCAGGGCGCGCTGGTGGCGCGCAAGCTGGCCGATGTGCAGTTCGGGCTTTACGCGCGTGCGGATTTTCTGCAGGCGGCCGGCATGCCGCAGGATCTGGACGGAGCCATCGCCCGCGGGCTGATCGGGCCGGAGGATCCGCGCATCCTTGCGGCGGTGCGGCTGGGCGGGCGGGCACTGCGGCCCGAGGACCTGGCGTTGCGCAGTGACGACGATGTGGCGCAACTCGCACTTGTGCGCGCGGGGGCGGGGATCGGTCTGTGCCAGCAGGCGATTGCCGCCCGCGATCCGCGGCTTGTGCCGGTTCTGCCGGGGCTGCTGGAACTGCGCCTGCCGGCCCATATGGTCATGCACGAGGATCTGCGCGCCAGCCGCCGGGTGCGGTTGCTGTTCGACCATCTGGCGCGCGAGGCCTCGGCCTTCTGGAGTCAGGCCCGGTCATCCTTGGGCGAGCCCATCACGACATAGGTCGTGAGCGCGGCCACGCCGGGCACGGTGCCCAGAACCTCGGTATGGAAATGCTTGTAGGCGGCAAGGTCGGCGGCCTCGACCCGCAAGAGGTATTCGACGGTGCCGGTGATGTTGTGGCATTCGCGTACCTCGCGCGCGCCGGCCATGGCCTGTTCGAAGGCGGCCTGCGCGGCCTTGGTATGCACCGACAGCCCGACCGCGACATAGGCCACGAAGCCAATACCGAGACGCGCTGGGTCAAGCACGGCGCGGTAGCCGCGGATCACGCCCGATCGTTCCAAATCCTGCACGCGGCGCAGGCAGGCCGAGGGCGACAGGCCCACGCGCTGGGCGAGGTCGAGGTTGCTGATGCGCCCGTCACGCGCCAGTTCGCGCAATATCCGGCGGTTTGTAGGGTCAATCTCCGTCATTTGTTGCAAAGACTGCCGTCAAACGACGCAAAAAGCAACATAATGCGGAACGGATTGCGACAGGGTTGCACCATGATGATGCAGACCTTGCCCGCCCTGATGGCCTTTGCCTTTGTCACCTCGGTCACGCCGGGGCCGAACAACATGATGCTCATGGCCTCGGGTGCGAACTTCGGGTTTGCGCGAACGGTGCCGCATATGTTGGGCATCGCCATCGGCTTCACGGCGATGGTGTTCCTGGTGGGGATGGGGCTCGCCGGGCTGTTCCAGGCCGAGCCGCGGGCGGTGGTGGCGCTGGCCGTGGTGTCGGTGGCCTATATGCTGTGGCTGGCCTGGAAGATCGCCCATGCCGCCCCGCCAGAGCCGGGACGCGCAGGTGGCCGGCCCCTGACCTTCCTGCAGGCGGCGCTGTTCCAGTGGGTCAATCCCAAGGCCTGGGCCATGGCGCTGACCGCGGTGTCGGTCCATGCGCCGGACCGGTCGGTCTGGGCGGTGGCGGTGGTGGCGCTGGTGTTCGGGGCGATCAACTTTCCCTCGGTCAGCGTCTGGACTTTGGTCGGCCAGGAGATGCGGCGGTTCCTGACGAACCCGGCGCGATTGCGGGCCTTCAACTGGACCATGGCCGCGCTCTTGGTGCTGTCGCTGGCGCCGGTGCTGTGGCACTGACGGGGGCTAGCGTTCCCACAGGCCGGCGCGCTTGATGGTGTTGCGGATCACCTGTTCTCGCCGGGGCAGATCGGCCCGGTCGAACATCGCGCGGATCTGGTGGCCCTTGCGCTGATAGACAAGGCGCTTGAAAGCGGGAAAGTCGCGCAGCACCCGCTTGATGCGGTTCGGCGCGGTGACTTCTTCCAGCACGGCGAGGGCATGGTCGCTTTCGCGCGCATAGAGCAGCGGCAGGGCGCGCCAGTGGCAGGTGACGGCGCCATCAAGCCCGGCCAGCGCAGGCCCCGGCCGACCGCCGCCCAGCCCGTGGATCACCAGCGGCAGCGCGATCTGGTCAAGCCAGGGGAAGAGAGCCTGGCCCGTCAGTTCCGCAGGCGGGTTGTCGCGAATGGCGAGCGCTGTTTCCAGGAAACGCTGCCCGAAGCGGCGGGGCGAGGCGTGAAAGAACCAGCCTGCGTTGAAATAGAGGTAGCGCTGCCAGTATTCGTCGGGCTGCGAGAGGTCGAGCGAGGACGCGAAGTCGAGACCGAAGCGGTCATAAAGCGCCCGCCAGATCCGGGTGAAGCCCGGGCCGTACAGGTCTGGCTGCGGCCATGTGCCCTCACGCCGCATCGAGGCCGAGGGGCGGGCAAAGTCGAAACCGACCCCGGCAAAGCTGCCGGTGACCATCGTGTCGGTATCCAGAAACAGGAAGGGTTCGTCCGGCAGGACCGAAAGCGCCTCGATCTTGTTGCCCTGCGGCCAGTCAGGGCCGAAGTGGCGGGGGGTAAAGCCCATGAATTCGGCCCCAAGCTCGGCCAGCAGATCGCGCGCTGGGCCTGCGGGCAGGCGCGGGTCGCCGGGCCAGGTGCCGCCCGGCAGCGGCTCGGCCAGGATCAGCCGGCCCGGAAAACCCGGGTCCATCGCCCGGAGCGAGACGGCCAGCAGCACCGCCTCGGCGGCAAGACGCCCCTCCTGCACCACGGCGAGGATGTTGAAGACGGCCCGGGGCGGAGGGCCTGGCGGCTTGGCCGGCTTTGGCGCTCGCGCCGTCATCCCCGGGGCGTGAAGCGCAGCGAAAGGCAGGACATGCCGCCGTCCAGCTTGGCGCATTCGCTGTTGCCGATGGGGCGGATGTCATAGCCCGCCGCCGCGATCCGCTCGGCGGTGCGGGGGAAGCCCTCGGGCACCAGGACGATGTCATTGAAGCGGATCGAGTTCGCCGCCGCCTCTTCGCCCTCGGCCACGGGGATTACCCGGTAGCCCTCGAAGCAGCCCGAGGCCGCAAGACGGTCGGTCGCCAGGATCGTCTCGTGGTCGAGGAGCGAACAGTCGGTCTTGAAATGCAGAACGCCCGGCGGGGTGAAGACCTCGCGCACCGCATGGCCCCAGGCGGCGAGCTTGCGGGTGAGTTCCGCCACCCCGGCGGCATTGGTGCGGGCCGAGCGGCCCACCAGAACCTCGGTTTCGGTCATCAGGATGTCGCCGCCCTCGATGAAGCTGTCGGGGCCGTCGATCTCGATCACCTCGGCATATAGCGCGCGCAGATGCGGCGCCATCTCTGCCGCCTCGCCCAGCCGAGAGGGCGCGCCGGGGCGCATGACGACGGCACCTTCGGGCAGGCAAAGTGCCGTATCCTCGACAAAGACGCTGTCGGGATAGCCTTCGTGCGGGTCAAGCTCGATCACCGTCGCCCCGGTGGAGCGCAGCGCCGCCACATAGTCGGCGTGATGCGCGAGCATCGTCTGGTGCGAGGGCGCCCCCGTATCCACCGCGCGAAGCCCCCCCGTGATGCTGAGCCCCGGACGACGGGTGATCGCATGGGTAAAGCGGTAGGAGCGGTGCGTCATGACGGCCTCGGGCTGGCTGATTTGCCCTAGGTGATAGCGGGCCGGGGGGGAAAGGTCGAGATGAGGCGGGGGGTGGGAGGCGGAACCAGGATCGGCCGACGGTCGTCTGGACACCTGAAGAGGGAGGTGGCTGCCAGTGTGGCGAAAAGCCAGTGAAACCGGGCTAGCGGTGACTTCTGGTGCCGTTTCAAGGGGATCGATGGTGCTGCAAGAGAGGATTGAACTCTCGACCTCTCCCTTACCAAGGGAGTGCTCTACCACTGAGCTACTGCAGCGCCGGGAAACCGTGCGGTCTCGGGCGGCTGATTAGACGCAAACTTTCAGGGGTGCAAGCGCAATCTGGACCCGACTTCGGGGCTGGGGTAAGGAGGGCGGCATGGCACGGGAACCCGGATCGAAACAGGACAGGACGGCGGCCGGGCAGAGTGGCGCGGACGAGCGTGAGGCGCGGCTGAAGGCGGCGCTGAAGGCCAACATGGCGCGGCGCAAGGCGCAGGCCAGGGCCCGGGCGGGCCAGGTGGACGGCTCCGGTGCGGACGAGGATGGCTCGGACGACCGGCAACAGAACAACGATTGAGGCGGGCAGATGGATTCAATTCTGGTGCGGGGCAATGGCCCTCTGAAGGGGCAGATACCGATCGCGGGGGCCAAGAACGCCTGCCTGACGCTGATGCCCGCGACCTTGCTGACGGATGCGCCGCTGACGCTCACGAATGCGCCGCGGCTGTCGGACATCCGCACGATGACGCAGCTGTTGCAGTCGCTCGGCGCCGAGGTGGCCAGCCTGCAGGGCGGGCAGGTGCTGGCACTGTCCTCCCACGCATTGACGAGCCACCGGGCCGATTATGACATCGTGCGCAAGATGCGTGCCTCGATCCTGGTGCTGGGGCCGATGCTGGCGCGTGACGGGCAGGCGGTGGTGTCGCTGCCTGGGGGCTGCGCCATCGGGGCGCGACCGGTCGACCTGCATCTGAAGGCGCTGGAGGCGATGGGGGCCGAGCTGGACCTGCGCGAGGGCTATGTGCATGCCCGTGCGCCGGAGGGGCGGCTGCGGGGCGCGGTGTTCGAGTTTCCCATCGTCTCGGTCGGGGCGACCGAAAATGCCCTGATGGCCGCGACACTGGCGCGCGGCACCACGGTTCTGAAGAACGCGGCGCGCGAGCCCGAGATCGTGGATCTGGCGCAATGCCTGCGGCGGATGGGGGCGCGGATCGAGGGCGAGGGAACCGGAACGCTGACGATCGAAGGCGTTGACCGGCTGAACGGCGCGACGCATCCGGTTGTCACCGACCGGATCGAACTGGGCACCTATATGCTCGCACCGGCCATCTGCGGGGGAGAGGTGGAGTTGCTGGGCGGGCGGATCGATCTTGTCGGGGCTTTCGCCGAGAAGCTGGATGCCGCGGGCGTTTCGGTAAGCGAGACGGCGGCGGGGCTGAAGGTGTCGCGCAAGAACGGGCGGGTGCGCGCGGTCGATGTCGTGACCGAGCCCTTCCCGGGATTCCCGACCGACCTGCAGGCGCAGATGATGGCGCTGCTGTGCACCGCCGATGGGGTGAGCGTGCTGGAGGAGCGGATTTTCGAGAACCGCTTCATGCATGCGCCGGAACTGGCACGGATGGGCGCGCGGATCGAGGTGCATGGTGGCACGGCGACGGTGACGGGTGTGGAAAAGCTGCGCGGTGCGCCCGTGATGGCGACTGACCTGCGCGCGAGCGTGTCGCTGATCCTTGCGGCGCTGGCCGCCGAGGGCGAGACGATCGTGAGCCGGGTCTATCACCTGGACCGGGGGTATGAGCGGGTCGAGGAAAAGCTCTCGGCCTGCGGGGCGTTGATCGAGAGGATCGAGGGCTGAGATGGCAGACGCGCGGTTCGAGGACGGGGGCGAGGCCCCGCTATACCTTGCGGCGCGCGACGCCGAGGATCTGGGCGTGATCGCCGCGCTGGTGCAGGATGCGGTCTTTCCCGTGACCGAGATGCGCTGGGACCGGCAGGGCCGGCGCTTTGCCCTCCTCTTGAACCGGTTTCGCTGGGAGGACCGCGAGGCGGCGACCAAGGCTGGGCGCGCCTATGAACGGGTGCGGTCACTGCTGGTGGTCGACGAGGTGCAGGCCGTGCGCAGCCAGGGTGTGACGCGGGCCGAGAAGGACCTGGTGCTGTCGCTGCTCGACGTCTCCTGGGAGCCAGGCGAGGACGGCACTGGCCATGTGCTGCTGACACTGGCGGGTGACGGGGCGATCCGGTTGTCGGTCGAGGCGCTGGAGGTGACGCTGAAGGATGTGACGCGGCCCTATGTCGCGCCATCGCACCGCGCGCCCACGCATCCCGAATAGGCGGCGGCCCGCCGCTTGAGCCCCTGGGCCCCGCCGTGTATGGCCCGGCCCGAAGGAGTAGCCCCATGCCCGTTTTCCTGAACACGCTGGATGCCGGATTCGAGGCGGCTTTTGCTGCCCTGCTGGGCCAGAAGCGCGAAGAGGCCGAGGATGTCGATGCCGCGGTGGCCGCGATCATTGCCGATGTTCGGGCCCGGGGCGATGCGGCAGTGCTGGATCTGACGGCGCGGTTCGACCGGATCGAGCTGACGCCCGCCGGCATGGCCTTTTCCCCGGCCGAGATCGAAGCCGAGATCGCCCGGGTTTCCCCCGAGGATCGGGCGGCGCTGGAACTCGCAGCGGCGCGGATCGAGGCCTATCACGCGCGGCAGGTGCCCCAGGATGCCCGCTGGGAAGATGCGACGGGCGCAAGCCTTGGCTGGCGCTGGACCCCGGTGTCGGCGGCAGGTCTTTACGTGCCGGGGGGGCTTGCCTCCTACCCCTCGTCGGTTCTGATGAACGCGATCCCTGCGAAGGTGGCCGGTGTGGCGCGGCTGGCCATCTGCTGTCCGACGCCGGGGGGCGTCGTCAATCCGCTGGTGCTTCTGGCGGCGCGGCTGGCGGGGGTGGACGAGATCTACCGCATCGGGGGCGCACAGGCGATTGCGGCGCTGGCCTATGGCACGCAGACCATCCCCCCGGTCGACAAGATCACCGGGCCGGGAAACGCCTTTGTCGCGGCGGCGAAGCGGCGGGTCTTCGGGCGGGTCGGTATCGACATGATTGCGGGACCGTCCGAGATTCTGGTGATTGCGGACCGCGACAATGATCCCGACTGGATCGCGCTCGATCTCTTGAGCCAGGCCGAGCATGACGAAAGCGCGCAGTCGATCCTGGTGACGGACGATGCGGCTTTCGGTCGGGCCGTGGCCCTGGCGGTCGAGGCACGGCTGGCGACGCTGGAGCGGCGGGCCATCGCCGGGGCAAGCTGGTCCGCGCATGGCGCAGTGATCTTGACGCGGGATCTGGCCGAGGCGGCGGCCCTGTCGAACCGGGTCGCGCCCGAGCATCTTGAGCTTTGCGTCGCCGATCCCGAAGGCCTGGCCGGGCTGATCACACATGCCGGCGCGATCTTCCTGGGCGCCTGGACGCCCGAGGCGATCGGGGACTATGTGGGCGGTCCGAACCATGTGTTGCCGACCGCGCGCTCGGCCCGGTTTTCCAGCGGCCTTTCGGTGATGGATTTCGTCAAGCGCACGACCATCGCGCGGATGACACCCGATGCGCTGGCGGCCATCGGTCCCGCGGCGGAGCGGCTGGCGATCAGTGAGAGCCTGCAGGCGCATGGGCTGAGCGTCCGCGCCCGGCTTGACCGTTTGAACCGCGGCACGTGACGGCGGCGGGCCTTGAACACCGCCGCGCGCTCGGGCATCACGGGTGCAAGCGCCGCGACGGGATGCCAGCATGACGAACCGCATCTGCCATATCGAGATCGATGAGAGGGGACTCGCGCGGTCGACCCCCGAGATCGAGCAGGAGCGCCGGGTCGCGATCTTCGACTTGCTTGAGGAGAACCGCTTTGCGCTGCCGGCACGCCCCGACAAGCCCGTGCCCGACGGACCTTACCGGCTGGCGCTCGCCATCCGCGAGGGGCGGCTCGTGTTCGACATCGCGACCGAGGGGCAAGACAAGGTGGGCGAATTCCACCTGAGCCTTGGCCCCTTCCGGCAGGTGGTGAAGGACTATTTCCAGATCTGCGAGAGCTATTTCGAGGCCGTTAAGCGGCTGCCTCCGAGCCAGATCGAGGCCATCGACATGGCGCGGCGGGGGATCCACAACGAGGGCGCACGGGTGTTGCAGGAGCGGCTGGAGGGCAAGGCCGAGGTCGATACCGACACGGCGCGCCGTCTGTTCACCCTGATCTGCGTCTTGCACTGGGGGTAGGTTTGGGCGACGGCTTTCCCGCCTCGGTCCTGTTTTGCTGCGACCATAACGCGGTGCGCTCGCCCATGGCCGAGGGGCTGATGAAGCAGTTGTACGGCCAGCGCGCCTATGTGCAATCGGCTGGCGTCAAGAACGACATGGAGATCGACGGCTTCTCTATCGCGGTCTGCAAGGAACTTGGGATCGAATTGAGCCGCCACCGCTCGCGCAGCTTCGAGGAGATGGAGCAGTGGGGTGATGACCTGTCGCAGTTCGATCTGATCGTCGCCCTGTCGCCTGCAAGCCAGAGGCTTGCGCTGGAGCTGACGCGGTTCTTCCATCTGGATGTGGAATACTGGCCGATCCTCGATCCGACCGGCCTGGGCGAAACCCGCGAGGCCAAGCTGGCGGCCTACCGACAGTCGCGCGACCAGATCCGCGAGCGGATGCTGACGCGGTTCGGACCCTCGACCAATACCGAAACGAAGGAGACTGCCTGATGACCGCCGCCGAGACCCGCGCCCTGATCGCGCGCTACTACGATGCCTTCAATGCGGGCAATGCCGCCGGCATGCTGGACTGTGTCAGCGATGACGTGGAGCATCGGGTGAACGAAGGCGGTATCCGTCGGGGGCGCGGGAAATTCGCCGAGTTCTGCAGCCACATGGGAGTGAGCTATCGCGAGACGCTGAAGGACATGGTGATCTTCTCCAGCGAGGACGGGCGCCGGGCGGCAGCGGAGTTCGTCGTGCATGGCACCTACCTCCAGACTGACCCCGGCCTGCCCGAGGCCCATGGCCAGACCTATGTGCTGCCGGCGGGCGCCTTCTTCGATGTCGCGGACGGCAGGATCACCCGTGTCACCACATTCTACAATCTCAAGGACTGGGTGGCACAGGTCTCGAGATGACGGTGGCGGTCCGCCGGCTGGAGGGGGAAAGCCTCGGGGCCGCGCTGGAGGATGTGGCGCGGTTGCGGATCGCGGTGTTCCGCGACTGGCCCTATCTTTATGATGGGGATCTCGACTACGAGCGGCAGTACCTGCAGGTCTATCGCGACAGCCCGGGGGCGATCCTTGTCGGGGCCTTTGACGGACCGAGGCTGGTCGGCGCTTCGACCGGGGCGCCGATGGAGGATCATGCGGGGGATTTCGCGCTGGCACTGTCCGCGACGGGGATACCGCTGGAAGAGATCTTTTACTGCGCCGAGTCGGTGCTTTTGCCCGAGTATCGCGGGCAGGGGCTGGGGCACCGCTTTTTCGACCTGCGCGAGGCGCATGCCCGTGCGCTTGGCCGCCGGCACGCCGCCTTCTGTTCGGTCATTCGGCCCGAGACTCACCCGGCCCGGCCGCCTGATGCGCGAAAGAATGATGCCTTCTGGCGAAAGCGGGGCTATGCGCCGCTGCCCGGAGCGATCGCGCAGTTTGCCTGGAAGGACCTGGGAGAGGCGGAAGAAACACGAAAGCCCCTGCAATTCTGGATGCGGGCGCTTTAACCCCGCAGGATGTGGTCTGCTCCTCCGGGCCGGCGAGGTTGGGCCGGCCTTGTCCTGCCGTGCTGGCGCAGTGCGATCTGGGCGCCGAGCCCCAGGCCCAGGCGCGAAAGGATCGTGGCGAGCGGCAGAAACACAAGGGCGGCCAGCCCCAGGAGTTGCCAGCCCCGCGGGTCTTCGGGTGGGGGCAGGTCCGGCAACCAGCCCGCAGACAGGGCCTTGGCGGCCAGGAGCGCAAGACCGGCAAGGATCAGCACGCTGCCGAAAAGCGCCACGCGCCAGAGCACGGGGTCGCCGGGGAGCCTGCCCAGAGCCAGGGCCAGCGCCCGCCCGCCCCGCATCGCCCCCGCCCAGAGGGCGAGAAGCACCAGCGCCACAAGCGGCGTCAGCCCTTCCGGCGGGATGCCCAGAAAGCCGGTGACCAGCGCCACGGCCAGAAAGCTGGCCGAGAGACCGATGAAGAACGCACATGCAAATCGCAGGACGGCAGCCTGGGTCGGGACCATCGACACTCTCCACCAAACCGGGCCGAACGGCGGCCCTAGTCGCGAGGATCGCCGAGGGATCGGGCAAGCTTGTGACGCGAACCGGGCGGCAATGGGCCGAACCCGGAGGAAGTGTCCTGCCCGCAGGGCCTACTTGATTGCCGCAGCCTCGATCAACCAGCCGCTCAGGCGATGTCCGCGGGGCAGGTCGAACAGGATGTCGGCGACCAGAACTTGGTTGGGGTCGCCGGTGCCAGGGATGCTTTCGAGCAAGAGCTTGTCGCGCCACTGCCCTTCGCCCGAGGGCAGGGGGGTGTAAAGCAGTACGATTTCCTCTGCCGACAGGCTTTCGGCGCGGCACTCCTGGGTGGGGTCGGGGAAGGCCGAAAGCGGCAGTCCGTCGCCCAGGGGCGGTTTCTCGTCTGGAAAGCGAAGGGCGAAGGCCGCGCTGGCCTCTGTCGCCCGCGCGACCAGCTCTTGCAGCGAAGGTGCCATGAGTTCGGTTGCCGCCACATCGTCATGCTGCCAGGCCGCCTTGCACCAGAGCGCGGCCAGTTCCTGTGGCGTTGCGGCACGTCCGGTTGGGGCCAGCGACAGGATCAGAAACGTCGCGGCAGGCAGGGCGCGGCAGAGGGGCCGAAGATCAGTCATCACAAACACTCGCAGGGTCAAGAGAGCCAACCGTGCCGGATCCTCGCCCGCCACGCATCCAGCCTAGCATGCGCAGACCGATCCTTGCACCAGAGCCCTGCCGTGCCGCCAGGCCATTTTCCGCTTGAAAAAACACAGGCACGGGCGCATGTAGCCCGACATTCCCGCCCTTTGAGGCGGGCGAAAGCATTTGGAGTGACCATGGCCAAGGAAGACACGCTCGAATTTCCCGGTGTCGTCAAGGAACTCCTGCCGAACGCGACATTCAGGGTCGAGCTGGACAACGGCCATGAATTGATCGCGACGATGGCAGGAAAGATGCGCAAGAACCGGATCCGGGTTCTCGCGGGCGACAAGGTGCAGGTCGAAATGACGCCCTATGACCTGTCGAAAGGCCGCATCAACTACCGCTTCAAGTAAGTGCGCCTGATCCTCGGTTCGGGCAGCCCGCGCCGCAAAGAGCTTCTGGCGCAGATCGGCGTCGTGCCCGATGCGATCCTGCCTCCCGACATCGACGAAGACCCGCGCAAGGGCGAACTGCCCAGGCCCTATTGCGAACGGCTGGCCCGTGAAAAGGCGGCAGCGGTCGTGGGCGGGCCCGACGACATCGTCCTTTGTGCCGATACGACGGTGGCGCTTGGTAGGCGCATCCTGGGCAAGCCTGCCGATGCGGGCGAGGCGGCGGCCTTTCTGACGCTTCTGGGCGGTCGGCGCCACCAGGTAATCACGGCGGTGGCCTTGCGGCGCGGTGGTCGTGTCTGGGCGCGGACAAGTGTGAGTGCCGTCAGGATGAAGCGGCTGTCGGATGTCGAGCTGAACGCCTATCTTGCGGGTGGCGAGTGGCAGGGCAAGGCGGGCGGCTATGCCATCCAGGGCGCGGCCGGGGCCTTCATTCCCTGGATTTCCGGCAGTTTCACCGGCATCGTCGGTCTGCCGCTGGCCGAAACGGCGGCGCTTCTGCAGGCGGCAGGCTATCCGCTTTACGGAGAGAGGGGATGAAGGGACGCATCGTCGCGCTGGACGAGATCGACGGCCGCCCGGCGGCGGCGCTGATCGTGGACGGACGGCTGGAAGACCTCCTCGTGGATCCGGCCGGCGAATTGCCTTTGCCGGGCGCCATCTATCGCGCGGTGGCCGACCGGCCGATGAAGGGACAGGGCGGCATCTTCGTTCGCCTGCCAGCCGGCAACACCGGCTTTCTGCGCCAGACCGCAGGAATTGCCCCCGGCGCGAGCCTGCTTGTTCAGGTGTCGGGCGTGGCCGAGCCGGGCAAGGCCCTGCCGGTGACCACGCGGCTTCTGTTCAAGAGCCGCTACGCCATCGTCACGCCCGGCGCGCCGGGGCTGAACATCTCGCGCCGCCTGCAGGACGAGGCGCTGCGCGAGGCTCTCGAAGCGCTTGCGGCCGCGGCGATGGAGGGGGCGGCCGAGGATCTGGGCCTGATCCTGCGGTCTGCCTGCGCCGATGCGGACGAGGACGAGATTGCCGAGGATGTGGGCCAGATGCGTGCCCTGGCTGAAGCGGTTCTGGCCGACGCGCAGGGCGGGCCTGAGCTGCTGGTCGAAGGGGCGACAGCACCGGAGACCGCCTGGCGTGACTGGGCGGACCCGCCGCCTGACGAGGTGGCTGACGGCCCAGGCGCCTTCGCGGCTTTCGGGGTGCCCGAACTCATCGAGGCGACCCTGGCTTCGCGGGTGGCCCTGGCCGGCGGCGGCCATATGATGATTGAGCCGACACGCGCGCTGGTTGCGGTCGACGTGAACACCGGCCCCGATACATCGCCCGCTGCCAGCCTGAAGGCCAATATCGCTGCCGCCCGCGACCTGCCCCGCCAGCTGCGCTTGCGCGGCCTGGGCGGACAGGTGGTGGTGGATTTCGCCCCCATGCCCAAGCGCGACCGGGCCACGCTGGACCAGGTGCTCCGCGCGGCCTTCAAGGGCGAGGGGGCAGAAACGAGCCTGGCCGGGTGGACAGCGCTTGGCCTTTTCGAACTGGTGCGAAAGCGCGACCGCCTGCCCTTGTCCGACTGTCTGGCGGGGGGCCGGCCGTGAGCTGCCCGATCTGCAAGAAATCCACTGACCCCGGCTACAGACCCTTCTGTTCGCGCCGCTGCGCCGACATCGACCTGGGCCGGTGGTTGACGGGAAGCTATGTCATTCCCAGCGACGAGACCGTGGACGACGAACCGCCGTCCCCCCCGGCAGAGCGCGAAAACCGACCCTGAGCCGCCTCGCAGGGCAAGATTTTTTCCCGCCCCCTCTGGACAGCCCCAAAGCCCTCGCATAATACCGGCCCACCCGGACGGGACACCGTCCAGACGGGGCCCAGATAGCTCAGTTGGTAGAGCAGCGGATTGAAAATCCGCGTGTCGCTGGTTCGATTCCGGCTCTGGGCACCATTTAAATCCCTGAAATCGCTAGGTTTTGTTTTCATTCCGATTTCTCTTTCGGTTCGGGTTTGACGCTTTTGGCGGAAGGTTTGACAATCCGCGCCCGCCGCGCGTTTTCGGTTTCGAGAGTCGCCATGGTCTCGCGGTTCTTCGCGGCGAGGTTTGCAGAGCGCGAATAGTGCCGCGCCATGGACAGGGTTTTCTGCCCTAGAAGGTCGGCAATGCGGCGCTCATCGAGCCCCGCCTCGCGCAGCGTGGTCGCAACGGTGTGCCGCAGGCCCTTGAGGGTGAGGCCGGGCTGGATCAGCCCCTCGCCCTCCAGCCCCGTCTTGAATCGGTGCCAGACAGTGGAGAAGCCGTTGTAGGTCCATTTCTCGCCGCGTGAATTGGCCAGCAGGGCGGGCGCATCGTGTTGCGGGGCTTGCTTCAAGGCCGCATGGAGCGTCGGGCCAATGGGAATGGCGACTTCAACGCCAGTCTTGCCCCGCACGCCCCAGATGGTTTCGCCATCGATCTGGTCGCGCCGAAGGTTCAGCGCGTCGGACGGATCGAGGCCGGTGTTCATCAGCACGGCCAGCACCACCTTCACATGTGGCGGCGCGTGTTCGAGGACCACGTCGCATTCCTCCGGCTCCCAAGGCCGGTTGGCATAAGCGAGCTTCGCGGGGCGGGGTTTCGGAATCACACCGGTGGCGAAGTTGGCCGAGATCAGGCCCTTGGGAATGGCGAAACGGAAGACCTCGCTTAGGAAGGTCCGCAGCATGTTCGCCCGGCGCCAGCCGATCTTCAGGGCGGCCTTGTCGTGGATGCCCGCGACCAGCGGCGTGTCGATGGTATGGATCGGGGTGTCGCGGATGGGTTCCAGAAAGTCGGCGCACTGCCGGTAATCGCGCCGCGTCGCGGGGGCGAGGTTCTTGAAATGCTCGGTCTCGTAGTAGGATTGGATCAGCCCGCCCAGCGTGCCGACCTTCGGCGCCTTGGCCTTGTTGGCTTCGGCAATGGCCGAGATCTTCTCGCATTCGGTGAAGAAGGCGGCCGATCCGAGCGGGGCTTTCACAAGGTCGATCTTCTGGCCGGTCTCGCGGTGGTAGCAGCGCATCCGACCGTGGCGATCCTTGAAGATCTTGAAGCCCTTGATGCGCACTACCGTCATCAGAGGCGCGCCAATATGGCGTCGTGCGTGGTGGCCTGAGTGCCGGTCTTCACATCGTCGATCCAGAGATCGAGGTCGCGCTTGTCCCAAAGCAACACTCCCTGGCGCAGCTGGATCGGCTGCACCGGGCAGGCGATCTTGAAGTGCTTGACGGGGAGGCCTGCATAGCTGGCAGCCTCCGTCTCCTTGAACATGCGCTTTTCGATCACGCTGATGTTGAGGTTGGTCGTGGACATGGGCCTCGCCTCATTCTTTGCCAGTTTGCATGTCTGCCTGCCTGACCCGATGACAGTCGGCATGGGCAGCAGGTTGGTCGGTTGCGTCGTTGACTGTGTGACCGGCCGCCCGTGTGGCGGTTTGCCGGAACCTCTCCCATCCGCTCATTGTCAAAAGGCGGGTTTTCGGGGATATCGCGAGGTATTCCAGCCGCCCCTCGTTCATGAGCGCACGAATTTGCGTGACGCTGATGCCGACGGCCTGGCTGAGTTCCTTAGGTGAAAGCAGGCGTTCTTGGGCCATGAAGGCGCTCTCCTTTAGAATTACGCACGGAATCGCTTGCCATGCACATTCTGACGTGGTCAGAATGTGGAAACACGTCGAATACGTCATTTTGTGCGATAATTGCGCGAAGTTGCATCGACGTCAACCGGGTAACGCGGATGTCGCAGAAAACATCCGAGCTGTTCGCCAGCATGGGGGCGCGGCTCGCGATCACGCGTAACGAGATCGGCCTGTCCCAGGCGGGAATGGCCGAGGCGCTGGGTGTGTCGCACCGGGCCTATCACAGCTATGAAAAGGGCCAGCGCGGCCTGCCGGTCGAGACGCTAGTGGCGCTGCATGATCGGTTCCAGGTGGATCTGATGTGGATCCTTCTGGGCAACCGTTCGGCGCGGGTCGAGCATGACCTGAAGGCGCTGGAAGAATTCGAGGTGGCTCTCGACACCTACCTTGCCAAGCAGGGCATCAAGCTGAAAACGGAGAAGCGGGGGGCAATTGCTGCCCGCTGGTATCGGTCATTCCTTCAGGGGAAGCCGATCGAGATGGACGACGTCCATACCTGGATAGAATTACTCACGGAGTGAAACGAGTGCTGGAAGCCTCCCCGCGGTGGAACCGCCAACGACTGGCGGTTCTGGAAGCCGTCGATTTTGACCTGAAGCGCATATTTTCGGTTTTGTATTTTTCTTCAGCAGCTTGCGCTGCGGTCTACATGGCGGGATGGCTTAGATTCAATCTCTTGGAGATCCCTGTGGGGCCCCTATCATTTCATTCAGCCCTCACCCTAGGGCTTACCGCTGTTGCGGGCCTACTCTTCGCGCTGCTGCTACCAACGATCATCGTAGCCGCTGGCATTGAGCGCAAGCTGCAGCGGCGGATACGCCGGTTTGACCCGAAAGCGGGCTTGTCCACCAAGCATCGCTTGATTGCAGTGCAAGCATTGCCTAACTTGCAGGAGGCAGTGGGAGGCACGCATGGGCAGCATCACCATCAGAAACCTTGACGACGACGTGAAGCGCCGCCTGCGGGTGCGGGCGGCAGAGCATGGTCGGTCGATGGAAGAAGAGGCGCGGGAAATCCTACGGCAGGTGGTGGGGCGCCCGCTTCCGGCGCGGAACCTTGGCCAACAGGTCCATGATCGGTTCGCGGCGATTGGCGGCTTTGACCTGCCGCCTGTGACGCGGACTGCCCCGCGCGCCGCGCCAGAGCTTGAGTGATCCATGATCCTTGTCGATACCAATGTGATTTCCGAGCTGATGCGAACCGAACCTTCCCCTCTCGTCCTCTCGTGGTTCGGCACCCAAGACCCTTCCGCCCTCTTCCTCTCTGCCATCACCGAAGCAGAACTGCGCACCGGTATGAGCATCCTTCCCATGGGTCAGCGCCGTGAGCGGCTGATGGCGGCCATTGATGCCGTGATCAACGAAGACTTCGCAGACCGGGTTCTGCCCTTCGACAGTGAGGCTGCCAAAGCCTATGCAGGCATCGCCGCCGCGCGCCGTGCGGCAGGGCGGCCGATTGCGGACGCGGATTGTCAGATTGCGGCGATTGCACTTGGGCTGGGTGCCGGGATCGCGACGCGAAACGTCAAGGATTTCGAAGGGTGCGGTGTGCCGGTGATCAATCCTTGGGATGCGCCTTAGGCCAGACCCTTGAACAGCCAACTATTTCAGTGCCCTTGTACCTGAAAGCTTGAAGAAGGCCGCGAAGAATGCCCACGTTAAGATGGTTGACCCGGGATGACGATGTGCGCGCGGCCGAACGCGTGCCCTATCGCCTGCTGGAAGAGGTGCCCGACCTGGGCGCGGGTGACCGGGATGCGGGCAACATGCTGATCCAGGGGGATAACCTGCAGGCGCTGAAGGCGCTACTTCCCTATTACGCGGGGGCGGTGAAATGCATCTATATCGACCCGCCCTACAACACCGGATCGGCGTTTGAACATTACGACGACAATCTGGAGCATTCGCAATGGCTGGCCATGATGTGGCCCCGGCTGGAACTGCTGCGGGAGCTGCTGGCCGAGGATGGCTCGATCTGGGTCAACATTGACGACCGCGAAGGGCACTACCTGAAGGTCATGATGGATGAGGTATTCGGGAGAGGGAACTTCGTCGCTAACTTCGTTTGGGAAAAAGACAAGGGCGGCCGAGGGGACGCAGACGTTTCACTAAGCCACGACCATATCCTCTTGTTCGCAAAAAGTCGCAAACTATGGAGTGCAACGCGGAACCTTATTGAGCGAACCGCTGTGCAGGCGGGGCGGTTTCGCAACCCAGACAACGATCCACGTGGCCCGTGGCGCCAAGGGGACGACGGGACGGCAAAGAGCGGAACCGAAAAGCAACGGTTCCCTATTACCTTACCCTCCGGCCGTGTCGTTACTCCAAAGCAGGGTCGATACTGGGCGTTTTCTGAGGAGACCTTTGCTCTCGCGCGGGCCGAAGGCAGGACTTACTTTGGGAAAGATGGCAATCGCCTACCGATCATCAAGCGCTATCAGGAAATCGTCCGAGAAGGTGTTGCTCCTAGGACTTGGTTGGCGGGCGATGAGGTGGGCACGAACCAGTCAGCCAAACGCGATCACCTTAACAAGCTCCTTTCTGGAATTCAGCCATTTGACACACCCAAGCCGGAACTACTTATTGGCAGGATAATTCATATCTCTTCTAACCCCGGCGACCTTGTGCTCGATAGCTTCCTCGGCTCGGGCACTACGGCGGCGGTCGCGCAGAAAATGGGGCGGCGCTATATCGGGATCGAGATGGGGGATCATGCCGTCACCCATTGCGTACCGCGTCTGCAAAAGGTGATCGACGGCGAACAGGGCGGTATCTCCAAGGCGCAGAACTGGCAGGGCGGTGGGGGTTTCCGCTTCTATCGCCTTGGGCCGCCGGTCTTTGACGAAGATGGCCAGATCAGCCCCGATATCCGCTTTTCCACCCTGGCCGCCCATGTCTGGTTTGCGGAAACCGGCACGCCCTGGACCGCGCCACCCATGCCGCAGCCGTTCCTGGGGGCACATGATGGGCGGGGATATGCGCTGCTTTACAACGGCATTCTGGGGGACAAGTCGGTGTCGGGCGGGAACGTGTTGACACGCTCCACTCTAGCCCGCATCCGCGAGGGGATGGCTGGCTTTGCAGGCCCGATGACGGTTTACGGCGAGCGCACCGCCCTGTCCGAGGCGAGTTTGCGGACCGAGGGCATCACCTTCAAGCAGACCCCCTATGACGTGAGGGCGCGCAAATGATGCTGAAGAAATATCAGGACGCGTCGCTCGCCACGCTGCGGCGGTTCTTTGAAGAGGCGCGGATCACCGGGCCGAAGGCGGCTTATGAGGCGCTGACCGCCGAGCCCGCGCTTGCCGCCCGCCTGCGCGGCTATGCAGCGGGGTACAAGCCGATCAAGGCCTTGCCGGATGTGCCCTACGTCTGTCTGCGCCTGCCGACGGGGGGCGGCAAGACGATACTGGCCGCCCATGCGATCACGGTGGCCAAGGATGCCTGGGTGGAAAAGGACTTTCCGCTGGTCCTGTGGCTGGTGCCCACGAACACGATCAGGGCGCAGACGGCCGAGGCGCTGAAGAACCCCCGGCACCCCTATCGCCGCGTGCTGGACGAGGCGTTCGATGGCCGCGTGCGAGTATTCGACATCGGCGATTTCACGGCGCTGACGCCACAGGATTTGCGGTCGAACCTGTGCGTGGTGGTGGGCACGATCCAGACCCTGCGGGTGACGAACACCGACGGCCGCAAGGTCTATGCCCATCACGAGATGCTGGAGCCGCATTTCACCGCCGTGTCGCCCAACGCGCCGGGGTTGGAGCGCAATGACGACGGCCCGATGAAGGGCGATATCCGGTTCAGCTTTGCCAACCTGTGCCACCTCCACCGCCCGCTGGTGATCATGGACGAGGCGCACAAGGCCGGATCGGACCTGAGCCAGGAGGTTTATGAACGGATCAACCCGACCGCGCTGATCGAGTTCACCGCCACGCCCAAGGGGTTCAACAACATCCTTCATTCGGTTTCCGCGCAAGAGCTGAAGGACGAAGAGATGATCAAGATGCCCGTGGTGCTGGACGAGGCGGATACGTGGCAGGGGGCGGTGAACTCGGCCATCCTGAAGCGGGCCGAGTTGCAGGAACATGCCGACTGCGACCGCGAGGGGTACATCCGCCCGATCGTGCTGTTCCAGGCGCAGAAGAAGGGCGAGGAGGTGACGGTCGACGTGCTGAAGGCGCACCTGATCGAGAGCGAGGGCATCGATCCGCGCAAGATCGCCGTGGCGACGGGGGCGCAGCGGGACCTGGACGGGATCAACCTGTTCGATCCGGCCTGCGAGATTGAATATGTCATCACCATCGAGGCGCTGAAGGAAGGCTGGGATTGCTCGTTCGCCTACGTGTTCTGTTCGGTGGCAAATATCCGGTCTTCGACCGATGCCGAGCAGCTTCTGGGCCGGGTGCTGCGGATGCCCTATGCGACGCGGCGCAAGGAACCGGCGCTGAACAAATCCTACGCGCGGCTGGTGTCGAAGCGGTTTGCGGAGGCCGCGAACACGTTGCGGGACAAGCTGGTCGAGATGGGGTTCGAAGAGGCCGAGGCCGAGGCGAACATAGAGGCCGAGCGCCCGGGGCTGGGGGATGGCCTGTTCGGGCGGCAAGAGCGCCCGCGCCCGACCTTGACGGTCGAGATCGAGGCGACGCCTGAGGAGGCAAAGGGCATCGCCCGAGCCGCGCCGGGCAAGATCAGCGTGACGCCGGACGCCTCCGGCCGCGCGACGCTGCAGCTGACCGGGTTCCTGAAGCCGCGTGAGAAAGAGGCCCTGTTTGCGCAGGCGCCAGAACGGTTTCACGGCGCGTTCCGTGACAAGATCACCGAGTACGAGGCAAAGCATGCCCATGAGATCGCGCCCGCCCATCGCGGCGAGGTCTTCGTGATTCCGCGGCTGATGGCGCATGTTCAGGGCGAGCTGGTCTTTGGCGATACCGATGTCTTCATGGAGTATCACGACTGGCGACTGGCCGATCATCCGGCGCGCCTGAGCCCCGGCGAGTTCAGCATCGTCGAAACGACAAACACCTTTGAGATCGATCTGGACGGAAACCGCCTGCTGATCTCGGCCGGTGATACGTCCGAGCAGATGCTTCTGGATGTGGACGTGGATGGTTGGACGCCGGGTGGTCTGGTACAATGGCTGGACCGGAAAGTGCGCGATCCGTGGATTTCGCAGGCCGAATTGCTGGCATGGTTGGGCGATCTGGTGACCCATCTGATGAGGGATCGCGGGATCGCGCTGTCGCAACTGATGCGCTGCAAGTTCATCTTGGCGCGCAAGCTGGCCGAGAAGATCCGGGGTTTCAGGCAGATGGAGCGGGACAAGGTCTATCAGCTGAACCTGTTCGGCCCAGCCGCGAGGGTAGAGGTGTCGTTCGAGCAGGGCTTCCGCTTCTTCGACGACATGTATGCCGATGTTCCGAAGCACCGGGGAACGAAGTTCAAGTTCAAGAAGCACTTCATGGGGCCAGACGAGGTGCCGGCCTTCGACGGCAAGGACGGTGGCGAAGAAGAGCAATGCGCGTTGGTGATCGATGGCCTGCCCGGCCTGAAGTACTGGACGCGCAATGTGATGAAGCACCGCAACTCGTTCTCGCTGCCGACATCGACCGACCGGTTCTTCCCGGACTTCGTCGGCGTGATGGAGGACGGGCGACTACTGGTTGTCGAGTACAAGGGCAAGGACCGTTCTCCCGAGGAAAGCCGAGACAGCGCGGAGAAAGAGCGGATCGGCCAAGCTTGGGCAAGTGCGTCAGCTGGTAAGGCGGTGTTCCTGATGGCGACTATGGAGCGCGGTGATCCAGGGGAGATCAGAGGAGAAATCTTGAGGGCATGCGGCAGGTAAGGACCGGAACACAACTATTCGGCGCTTAGACGAGAGGTCTCAGTTCTTCTGACAAAACCGACATCGATCAGACGATGCGATTGGCGAGGTTAAACTTGCAGCGCTGGCGCTGCTTTCTGTACACATAGGGGACCTAGGCAGAAGGGTAATTTTACGTATCTGTGTGAACTGCACGGCATGACCTGGGGAAAAGAATGGCTGGATCAAGCACGCCAAGAAACAAACTGGAGCTGCCTCATGTCCTGACTGAGGCCGTGAAGGAAGGCCGGGTTGTGATCGTCTTCGGCGCGGGTGCGTCGATGGAGTGTCGAAGCACCGACGGCCGTCGGCCGCCAAGTGCCGACGACCTGCGGGATCATCTTGCGACGAAGTTCCTTGGGACGAAAAACGAAAAGCGCGACCTTGCTACGGTTGCCGAGATGGCTATCAACGCTGGAGCAGGTGAGCCACAAGTTTTCGACGAGGTAGCGCGTCAGTTCAAAGATTTCACAACCTCAAGAGCTCACGAAAAACTAGGCGATTTCCGGTGGCGAGGCCTTGCCACAACAAATTACGATCGCTTCATCGAGCAGGGGTATGTGCAGAATACAGCTGCCCTTCAGACATGTGTCCCATTTGTAAAGAACGAGGAGCCCTACGAGGATCGACTTCGGGATGAGAGGAACCCCGTAGCACTCCTTAAGCTTCATGGATGTCTGGATCACCGGCTCGATCGCGATGTTCCCCTCGTGCTCTCGAATGAGCACTATGCGAACTATGAGAAGGGGAGAGACCTCCTGTTTGGGCGCTTGAGGGATTGGGCCCAGTCATCGGTTTTAGTCTTTATTGGCTATCGCTTGGCGGACCAGCATATTCGCCAGCTAATCTACAAGATTGACCCAAACCGCCGCCCGCGCTGGTACATGGTTTCACCCGGTGGAGACGAGCATGACGTTCGGCTCTTGGACAAAAAGGGTGTCGAGGTGATTTCGACGACCTTCTCTGGCTTTATGGATGCTCTGGACTTTTCGGTTCCAAAGCTGTTTCGCGCGCTGGCCCCACCCGTTGATGCCGGACAGCGCCCTTACCTGAAGCATCTCAAAAACGGCCATCCATCCGATCAACTCGTTGAGGCGCTCGAACGCGACTTCGACTATGTTCATGCGGCCATGCCATTTGATGAAGTGTCGGCCGAAGGTTTTTATTCCGGCTATGATCACGGTTGGTCTGGAATCATTCGAAAGTATGATTTTGCGCGCAAGCTTGGCGAAGAGTTGCTTTACGCGGCCGTTGACGTTGCTCCAGATAGCCCAGCAATCCGGATGTTCGTCCTCGAGGGGGCGGCAGGCTCAGGTAAGACTATCGCGCTGCGCCGGGCGGCATTCGATGCCGCTACCGCCCTTGATCAATTTGTCTTGTGGCTTAAGCCTGACGGTATCCTGAGAGCTGAGATCATTGAGGAACTTTGGGCGCTGAGCGGCCTGCGCCTCATGATCTTTGTCGACCACGTTTCACTGCATTCCGAGGAGTTGGAAAGGGCGCTACACACCCTAAAGCGAAAGAACGTTCAGGTGACGGTGGTCCTGTCTGAACGTGAGGCAGAGTGGGCTGCCTACTGTGGCGGCCTCGATGCGTTTTTGCCATCCACTTCGACGCTGAGAAGGCTTAACGGACGCGAGGTGGAAGATTTGGTTGATCTCCTTGCACGGCACCGATGCTTGGGACAGCTTACAAACCTCAACCGAGCTGAACAGATTGAGGCCTTTCTAAGCAAAGACCGAGCCGATCGACAGCTGCTTGTCGCGCTTCATGAACTTACTCAAGGTAAACCCTTCGAACAGATCATTCTTGATGAGTTCAACAGAGTGCTAGGGGATGCGGCCAAGAGTTTGTATCTCGATATTGCCACAATGCATCAGTTTGGAGTAACGGCGCGTGCTGGGGCGATTTCGAGAATAAGTGGTATCCGATTCGATGACTTCAAGTCCGAGTTCATTAAGCCATTGACGGATATAGTTCGAGTTACTGAAGATCGGTTCACGGGTGATCATGGATACGAAACCCGGCACTCACATGTCGCCGAAATCGTCTTTCGTGCCGTATGTGATTCCGATGAGGCTCGTTCCGTACAGCTATCGCGGATAGTAGGTGGGCTAGACCCTGGGTTCTCTTCGGACCGGCGAGTTTTAGAAAGTATTTGCAAAGGACGGAATATCGCAAGGACCTTTTCCAGTATCGAGCATGCGAGGAGGATTTTTGAAGTTGCTACTGCGGCTTTGCCGGAAAGTGCGTTTCTTTTTCAGCAGGCCGCACTGCTTGAAATGCAACATCAGAAGGGTTCGCTCGATTATGCAGAGGAATTGGCCCAGACCGCACGCGCGCTTGATCAGAACAATCATATCTATGTCCATACTCTTGCAGAGGTCTCACGCCGGAAGGCAAATGCAGCGCCTTCTCCTGTAAGAGCCGAACAGCTAAGGGCGCAGTCACGCAGATTTCTTAACGAGATTTTGACCAATGACCCACGGAAGTCGCTCACCTTCTGTAATCTTCTGATCGACGAGGTAATCGATCTCTTGCGTGCTCTTCCTGAAGACCCAAAAGAGTACATGATCATCGAGTTCGATCGGAAAGTAGCAGAAGCAAAGGAGCGTTTGGACAAGGCGCGGCGTGATTTTCCAGGGGAAGCAGAGTTTCCCTCTGCAGAGGGACGGCTTTGGCAGCGCCTGGGAGACGAAGTCAGGGCAAAGCGAGTCTTGCAACAAGCGACTGCTCTGAAAGCTCAGAACTCAGGTGTGTTCCTGCGCCTCGCGCAGGTCCAAGCCAGCGGAGGCGAAGTCGAAAATTCCATCGAAACCTTGCGCGCCGGTTTGCAGCGGTTTCCTTCTGACAAACAACTGCATCTAGAGCTTGCTCTCCGATTGGTCGAACACAATCGAACTACTTCACCCGAGATTGAAGGCCACTTTGGGGCTAGTTATGGCGTCGGAGATCACGCGCTTGATGCTAGATTTTTCCATGCTTGCTATCTCTTCTGGGCAGGGAAGATTGAGGAGTCTCGGAACCTGTTCGATGAGATTAGCACACGCTCGAGCGGTGACTATCGGAAGCGCCCGAATCCTGAGGAAGGACTCATAGATCAGTTTATTGCGCAGCAGACTGGATCGGTGGTTTCCGTTCGGGACGACTATTTCTTTATTCAGTCAGGCTGCTACCCAAAGCAGATATTTGCTCACATGACAGCGCTGAGCGGGGTCGACATTTCAGAGCTTACCTCAGGAAGACAGGTAAGATTTCGAGTTCGATTTAATCGCCGAGGGCCTGTAGCGAGTTCGGTAGTGTTGGGCTGAATTATTGTCCTACTGTTGGAGTTCCATAATGTCTGGGTTGGGAATGCCTCAACTCTGATTCAGCATATGAAACGAGCGGCCGCTAGGCACTGTTCGTGCCGCCGACTGTTCATATCTACCTTTCCGGGAAAAGCCCCGGCATCCAGTCGCTCGCCAACCTAGCCGGGAAACTCAGCCTCAAAGGCGCGCGTTGGGTGTCTGATTTCAGCGCCCCCACCGCCAGCAGTTCCGCCGTGACTTTTCGCGTCTGACGGTCGCTGACGCCGAGAAGGCTGGGCAATGCTCCGCGTTCGACTTCGCCGGACATCAGCGCTTCGCGCATGACTATATCTGCGCCCTTGGCCAGCGTGCCCTTGGCCATCTCACCTTTGCACCAGGTCATGATCCGCTCGCGCAGGCGTTGTGGTTGCATCAGGGTTTCCATGAAGCGGACCTGGTCGATGCAGGCTTCAAGGAAGAAGGTCGCGAATTCGGCCAGGCGCTGTTCGGAGAGGTTGCCCCGACCGTCAGCGCCGCCGTGGCGGGGTTCGTCGGCGGACATGAGGCGTTGCTTGTATTCAGCATCCCTGCGGGCGAGGCCCCGAGCAGCGGACCAGAGGCCATCGGAGCCGACGGTATCGCGCAGCATGGCGTGGGCGACCATGCGCGAGACGCGGCCGTTGAGGTCGATGAACGGGTGGACCCAGACAAGGCGATGGTGGGCGCAGGCTGTGGCGATGATCGCGCCGCTTCGTCCCTGCAGCCCGTACATCTTGCGCATGTGCGCCAGAAGGCGCGGCACGGCGCCGGGGCTGGGGGCGACGTGCTTGCCGACTTGGACAAAGTCCGTGCGGAATTCGCCGGGGACAATTGGAATCTCTGTGCCGTCTGGTCTGTGCACGACGAGCAATTCAGGCGGCAGGTTCTGGCAGAAGCGACGGTGGATTTCGCGCAGGCTTTCCGGCGCAAGCGGGTGGTCAGTCAGGCCGCCCGTGTCGATCCACCGCTGCACCTCGATGTGGGCGACGGCCTCAAGCTGCAGGTTACGTTTCTCGGCGTCGGCGCTGAAATCCTTGTTCAGGGCGCGTTCAATGTCGATCGGGTGGGTGTTGTGGCCCTCGATCAGGTTCGAATAGTAGCAGTTCATCGACCGGACGAGATCGGCCAGCGGCGCGCGGATGCCCTCGGGTAGGGACGACCGCAGCCCTGACGACTGGCTGGCCAGGTCGACGGCCAGGTCGTTCAGGGGAGCCCGATACTTTGACGCTTCTTCAGGGATCAGCGGCTCTACGATGGTGATCGCTTCGCCCTTGTCTGCTATGGTATCGGTCGACATGGCGCATCCTTGATGCAAGGCTTGTTGGCCCTGTTCGAGTTCCGGTTTATTTTCCGGGTTTGGCAAGGAGCTTAGCGCATTTAACATCAATAAAGTAGGGAAAAAATCTGTAGCCTGATCTCAGGGTAAGTTCGTTCTGTTCCGCTACAAGTTCCGTTTCAAGTTCCGTTTCCTTCTTCCGCTACAGCTCATGCCCCCAGTCCCGTTCCCTCAGCGTCGCTTCAGCCGTTCTTCGGCGGCCTTCGCTTGCTTCAAGCTCTCGCTCAGCTGCCTGTCGATCGCCCCTAAGTTCGCGGCTTCGCTCAGCAAGCCACGCAAGGCCGTCATGGACTCGATCTGCGACTGAATGAGCAGCGCCACGCAGTCGGCCAAGCCATCCATCCTCAGCCCCAGCCGGCTGGTCGAGCGCGCTTCCAAGGCGCGCAAGGCCTGTGCCGAGGTTTCGGAGGCTGTCGCCAACCGTTCGACGTAGCCAAGCAATTCGCGCTCCAGCGCTGTCAGGGGCGTCTGCACTCATTTCTCCGATATCTGAATGCACAACACCGATCTCTGATCGCTGATCGCGCATGTCTGAATACTCGCCCGCGTCGGGTCGGTGAGAAGGTAGGTCATCCCGCCCTGGTCGATCCGGTGCAGGCCAAGGCGCGTCAGCTCCGACTTCGACAGCATCGCGCTCCAGAACCAGCTCAGCACGAGCAGCGTCGTGATCGAGGCGGCTGCGGTCGACAGAAGGATAATCGGCGACCAGGTCATCCAGCGCGTGATCCGGTGCTGGAAGGTCTGCATCGTGGAGGCGGTCGCGCGCAGAAACATGCGGGTATCGGCTTCGATTGTATCGCGCGCGTGTGTCGCAATGGCCGTCAAATCGCTCCTGAAGCTCTCCAGCTGGGATGCCATCAAGGCGGCGTTCTCGTGCCGCAGGGCTTCCAGATCCGCGTTCAGCCTCTCGCTCAGCCGCGCGGTCGGCTTTCCAGTCGTCATGGAACAGGTCTCCTTTCAGTCGCCAGCGTTCGCCCGTGTCGGGGTCCTGGACGGTGAGGTATTCCTTGCCCGCACGCGGGACGGTGAAGCCGACATCGGTCATCAGCGCGACCATGCTGGCGCGGTCGGTGATGGTGCCGACGGAAATCTCATCGAGGATCCAGCTCTGGACCTCCTCGCGGGTCTTTGCCCGTTGAGGGGTTTCGAGGACAGGCTGAACCTCCTGCGCGCGGTGGGCGTCCATCGGGTCGGCCCAGCCGTGGGCCTGGTTCATCAGGTCGCGAAAGGAGTCAAAGGCGGTCTGATAGCCGGGCGGTGCGATGTTCAGGCTGCGGCCAGAGGACAGGTCGAGGCGCGGGGTGCAGAAGTGCAGCTCGACGCGGCCCTCGTGGCTGTGGCGGACCCAGAGGATATCGAACTGCTCGGGGTCGAGGCCTGCAAAGGCGAGCTTTTCGAAGCCGTCCATGACTTCGGCCTGGTGCGCATCGGTCGGGGCGTCGTCTGCGGCAAAGCTGATGACCCCGGCACGGTAGGTCCAGGCATGGGGGCTGGCGTCGATCAGTGCCTCGGTCCGGTCGGGATTGCCGCGCAGGACCTCGGGGCGCGGGTCGCGGATCGTGTGCGTGGGCTGGCCAGCCTCATCACGGATCAAGTCTCGGTTGGCATCGTAGGCCAAAACCTGATCGGCGATCAGGTAGCCGACGGGGCCGGACCCGCGCCCTTGGCCGTTGGGGAAGAACTTGATCAGCATTCGCGGCCCTGGGCGAGGAGCTGGGCAAGCTGACGCTCCACGGACAGAAGGCGGCGTGCGACCTCGACCGCGTCGATCGTGGGTGTGAGGCCAGCGGCATGGGCGCGATTCAGCCAGCGGGCGACCTGGTTGAGGTTGCCGCCGATGCGCCCGACGGCCAGCACCAGCGCCGGATCGACGCGCGGGGCGGGCTTGCGGCGGCGGGCATCTGTGCGGCCAAGGGCCTCGCGCAGAAGGGTCGCCACCGGAACGCCCGCTGCTTCGGCCTTTTGCCGAAGCTCGGCCTTCTCGGCCGCCGTGCAGCGGAACACGAAAGTGTCCGTCAGCGCGGGCTTCTCGCGGGCAGTGCCCGCGCCGGTGGGGTTCGAAGGGGAGGCTTGCCACCCCTCGCAAGGCCCCGTGTCAGAAGCGCCAGCGTATGACACGGGTCGCCTTGCTCCCTGCTCATCCCGCATGACGCTGCTCCATCTGCCCGGCTTCCTTCCCGGCAAGACAGCGCAGCTGTCGCACCTGTTCCCGCCATTCCGGGCTTCCCCTTGGCGCGGGGCTTCGGGCCGGAACCCAGAAGCCGCGATGGGGACCGTTCACAGCCAAGGGCAGGCTTCGGTCCAGCGTGGCCAGCCCCTCCTGCGCTAGTCGGTCGTTCCAGTCGCGAGCAAAGCAGATGCCCTGCGGCACGAAGACCAGCAGTGATGGCGGGGCGCTGCAGGCCGGGGCTGTGCCGGATTGCCCCGTCCCGGGCAAATCCGGCGCGGCAGCGGCCGTTCTTGGTTTAAGTTCCTTTTCTTTGTTCGGGGGGCGTTCCTGTCCCCCTTTTCCGGACATTTGTGTCCCCTCGGGCGGACAGGATTGTCCCCCTTTCACCCGGGAAAGGGGGACAATCTTGTCCCCCTCCCGCCGCCGTTGCGTGGCGCGCCGCAGGGCATCTTCGGTCGGCCGGTAGCGCGAGGCATTGCCACGATTGGTGCCGCGCACGACGGTCAGGTGGCGCGCCATCTCGGGCTTGTTCAGGGCGCGCTTCACCGACTTTGCATGTCGTCCGAGGGCCGTGCCAATCGTCTCGAAGGACGGATGGCATTCGCCGGTGTCGTGGTCGGCATGGGTCAGCGCCAGATAGGCGGCGACGCGGAAGGCATTGTCGTCAAGCGACTGGTCGAGGACGAGGTCGAGAAGATACTGCAGCTTGACCTGGCAGAAGGGCAGAATGTCAGACATGCAGGCCCCCGGAGATTGCGCCGGAGTCCGCGCTTTGGTATCTTGTCAGGACAGTGACTTCGAATGCGCCGTCGAGGTGGGTGGCCGCCCCCTCGACGGTTTTTCTTTGCCCCGGATCGCCGGAAAAGCGGTTTGACAATTGCCCCTTAAGTGCTTGATTTCCCGTAGGGGGTTTGACAGGAAACCGCCGCGCAACCGGTTGATTTCCCGCGCCGGTGGATGGCTTGAAAATCCGCGTGTCGCTGGTTCGATTCCGGCTCTGGGCACCATAAATCAAGAAAATTCTCGCATAAATCATCATCTTGATGCGTGACCGCGCGTCGGTGCCCGCCTTTGAGGCCGCCGAGTGCGATGGTCTTCTGCTGCTTTTCCATTTCTCGTTGCCAACGCGGCGCTGCCGTCCAGCTCCCACGTTGGCTTCACGGGATGGGCCCCACACAGGATTTGTGCAGCAGAGCCGTGCGCGCCGGGTACAGCTTGCCGCGGGGGCGGTTGCGGTCCGGGGTGGCAGCAGGCATCCTGCCATCAGCAAAGCGAAAGGAACATCGGACATGGCCAGGATCGGGATCATCGGGGCGGGGCAGGTGGGGTCATCGGCGGCCTATGCCATGGCCCTGCAAGGCGCCGCGTCCGAAATCGTGTTGTGCGACCGCAATCCGGCGTTGGCTGCGGCGCAGGCCGAAGACATTGCGCATGCCATTCCCTTTGCCGCGCCCAGTTCGGTGACATCGGGGCCGATATCGGCGCTGGCGGGCGCCGATATCGTTGTCCTGTCGGCCGGGGTGGCGCAGCGCCCAGGGGAATCCCGGATCGACCTTCTGTCGCGCAATGCCGAGGTCTTCGACACGATCCTGGGCGAGCTCAAGGGCGTGGCACCCGATGCAATCCTGCTGATCGCGTCGAACCCGGTCGATGTGATGACCGACATTGCCGTGCGCCTTTCGGGAAAGCCCGCAGGCCGGGTGATCGGTTCCGGCACGATCCTTGACACGGCGCGGTTCCGCAGCCTTCTCGGGCGGCATCTGCACATTTCGCCCGGCTCGGTTCATGCTTACGTGCTGGGCGAACATGGTGACAGCGAGGTGCTGGCCTGGTCGAGCGCGCGTGTCGGCTCGGTCAGCATCCGCGGCTTTGCCGCGCAGGTCGGTGCGCCAGTGACGGACGAAGTCATGGCGCAGATCGATGACGGCGTGCGCCGCGCGGCCTATCGCATCATCGAGGGCAAGGGGGCCACCTGGTTCGGGATCGGGGCAGGCCTGTCGCGCATAGCCCGGGCGATCCTGCGGGATGAACGGGCTGTTCTGTCGGTCTCGATCCCGACCCCAGAGGTTTGCGGCGTGCGAGGGGCGACGCTGTCTCTGCCGCGGATCGTCGGGCGGAACGGCGTAGAGGCCGATCTCATGCCCGACCTCGATCCTGGTGAGGCAGTGGCGCTTGCCGCCTCGGCGCGGCTTCTGGCCGACCTGGCGGCCGAGGTCCGGCTTTAGGCGCGGACCCGTCGGCCCTCGGGGTCGACCAACGCGCCACGGACCAGCACCGCAGGCGTCGGATCGCCCGCTATGACCAGTTCGTAGCGGCCGCTGTCCAGCCAGATGTCCGACACGCCCGCTGGGTTGCGGACATAGCCGTAGCCGATGCTCTGCCCCACCGTGTAGCCAAAGCCCCCCGAGGTAAGGTAGCCCACTGCCTGACCATCCCGCAGGATCGTCTCGCGGCCGACCAGCACCGCATCGGGATCAGCCACGGTGAAGCCCATGAGCCGCTTGGCCAGTGGTTGGCCCAGTTTCACTTCCAGCGCGCCGCGTCCAAGGAAGGGTGTATTGCTCTTCATCTTGACGGCCCAGCCCAGACCGGCTTCGAACGGCGTGTCATTCGGAGTGATGTCGGATGACCAGGCCCGATAGCCCTTTTCCAGCCGAAGGGAGTCCAACGCACGATAGCCCACCGCCCGCAGGTCGGGGTCCGCGGCCATCAGCGCGTCGAAGACGGCGCCTGTGCTGGCCAGCGGCACATGCAGTTCCCAGCCCAGTTCGCCGACATAGGTTACGCGCAGGGCGCGAACCGGGGCACCGGCAATCGCTATCTCTCGTGCCGAACCGAAGGGCAGCGCCGAATTCGAGACATCGGCGGTCGTCACCTGCGCCAGGATCTCGCGCGCCCTCGGGCCCATCAGGGAAAGGGTTCCCCACTCCTCTGTCACATCGGTCAGCGTCACACCGGTAGAGGGCAGATGATCGGCGATCCAGCCGAAATCATGCGTGCGGAAGCCGGTGCCGGTGACGATGTAGAATTGGTCTTCCGCCAGCCGGGCGACGGTGAAGTCCGCCTCGATCCCGCCGCGCGAATTCAGAAGCTGGGTATAGGTCAGCCGCCCCACATCTCTTGCCACGCGGTTGGCGCAGATCGCCTCCAGCGCCTCTGCCGCGCGCGGTCCGGTGATCTCGAACTTGGCGAAGGAGGACTGGTCGAACAGCCCTGCCTTGGTGCGCACATGGGCATGTTCCTCGCCCACCGGGCCGAACCAGTTCTGGCGCCCCATGGAATAGACATCGTGCGGCGCGATGCCCTCAGGAGCAAACCAGTTCGGCCGCTCCCATCCAAGCTTGGAGCCGAACACGGCGCCACGGGCCTTCAGCCGGTCATAGAGCGGCGAGACGACGCGCGGACGGCCGCTGTCATATTCCTCGTGTGGGAAGGCGACCGTGTAATGCTTGCCATAGGCTTCGAGCGTGCGTTCGGCGACCCAGTCGCGATCACGGTGAAGCGTCGAGAACCGCCGGATGTCGACCGCCCAAAGGTCGAGCGGCGCCTCACCGGTCATCACCCAATCGGCAAGCACCCAGCCGGCGCCCCCACCCGAGGCAATGCCGAAGGCGTTGAAACCCGCCCCCACGAACATGTTCGCACATTCGGGCGTCTGGCCCAGGATGAAGTTGCCATCGGGCGTGAAGCTCTCGGCCCCGTTGATCATCTGCTTGACCCCTGCCGTCTCCAGCGCGGGAATGCGGATCATCGCCTGTTCCAGATGCTGGGAAAAATGCTCGAAGTCGTCGTCGAACAGGCGGAACTCCCAGTTCTTCGGGATGTCCCCGGTGACCCATCCTTGCGGATTGGGCTCATACCCGCCCATCACAAGGCCGCCGACCTCTTCCTTGAAGTAGGTGCGCCGGTCGGGGTCGCGCAGGGTTGGTGCATCGGGGGCAAGGCCCGCGATCCTTTCGGTGATGATGTACTGGTGCTTGACCGGATGCAGCGGCACGGCAACCCCGGCCATGGCGCCTATCTCGCGCGCCCACATGCCGCCGCAGTTGACGACCTTTTCGCAGGCGACGGGGCCTTGATCCGTCTCGACATGGGTGATGCGCCGACCCTCCATCCGAAAGCCGGTCACCCGCGCGCCTTCCAGCAATGTCGCGCCATGCATCCGCGCGCCCTTGGCCAGCGATTGCGTGATGTCCGAGGGGTTGGCCTGCCCGTCTGTCGGCAGCCAGCTGGCCCCGATCAGGTCCGAGACATCCATCAGGGGCCACATGCGCTTGACCTCTTCGGGGCCGATCAGTTCCATCTCCATCCCGAAGCTGCGGGCGGTGGTGGCCAGGCGGCGATACTCGGTCCAGCGGTCCGGCTTTGTGGCCAGGCGCAGGCAACCCGTCATCTTCCAGCCCGTATCAAGGCCTGTCTCGGCCGCCAGCCCCTTGTAAAGCTCGACCGAGTACTTCAGCACCCGCGTAATCGATGCCGAGGACCGCAATTGCCCCACAAGCCCCGCCGCGTGCCAGGTCGCTCCCGAGGTCAGCTTGCCCTGTTCCAGCAGAAGCACATCGGCCTTGTGGTCGCGCGCCAGGTGATAGGCCGTCGAACAGCCGATGATGCCACCGCCGATGACGACGATCTGCGCCTGCGGGGGAAGGGTCATGGTCAGGGTGTCCCGTATTGTGCGGTGAAGCGTGAAAGGGCAGCGGCAAGCCGGTCCAGGTTTTCGGCGGCATAGGCGGAATAGTCGGCGCCCGGCGCCGACAGATGCAGCTCCGAAACCATGGCCCACATCGCCTCGCGCAGAAGGCTGGCGCATTGCATCGCGTCGAAAGCGCGTCGGAAATCAGGGTCCGGGGTTTGGCCAAGGTAGGCGGAAAGCAGCGCGTTGGTTTCGGCCCCGTCCATTCCGGCATTCGAGGCCGCGCCCGCAAGGTCGAACATGGCCGTGCCGAAGCCCGCATATTCATAATCGATCAGCCAGAGGCGGTTGCCATCGTCCAAAAAGTTTGCGGGCAGCAGGTCATGGTGACCGAAGATGATCGGCAAGGCGATCTGGGCCGCTTCGAGCCGGGCGGACAGGGCCAGATACTCGGGCAGATCACCCGTGAATGGGCTGCCCCCGTCGCGGATGGTGCGGGCATAGTCGCGGATCACATGAAAGGGCCAGAAGAGGAAGGCCGTGCCGCTGACATGGCGGCCCATTGTGTCATGAAACTGGCGCAACAGATGACCCACCCGCTGCGGCTGTGCGCGCAGATCCTCGGGACCCCAGGTCCGTGAGGGGACATAGGCGACCACGCTGACCCCGGGGGCGGCATACTCCACCGCGGGGGCGAACCCGGCGGCATGCGCGGCGCGCGCTGTCATCACCTCACGCGCGCGGTCGACATGATGGAAGGGAAAGTCCTGACCAAAGCGCACGACATGGGCGCCGGCGGCATCTGTCACCTTCCAGCTTTCGTTCGACAGCCCGCCGGGCAGAGGTTCCGCCGCGATCTCGCCCTGCCAGCAGGGCAGGGCGCGGAGATTCTCGGGGATCATGCGCCCCCCTCCAGCCCCAACCGCTCTCGCTGGCTGCGTGCCGCCGCTGACAAGAGCCTGTCGGCGATGATGGCGATGAAGGCGATGGCAAGCCCTGCGACCAGCCCGTTGCCGGGGTTTGCCTTGGTCAGCGCGATATAGACCTCTTGCCCCAGGTCGCGGGTGCCAACCAGCGCGGTAATCACCAGCATCGACAGGGCGAACATGATCGTCTGGTTCAGCCCCAGCAGAATCTCGGGCATTGCCAGGCGCAGGCGGATCCGGGTCAGGATCTGCCAGTCGGTGCTGCCCATGGCGCGTCCCGCCTCGATCAGGCGCGGGTCGACACCCTGCAACCCCAGCACCGTGTAGCGGATGGCCGCAGAGACGGCATAGGCGACAATCGCGATCATCGCCGTGAAATCGCCAACCCGGAACAGCATCACGACCGGCATGAGATAGACAAAGGACGGCAGCGTCTGCAGCGTATCGATCACCGCGCGGGTGACTGCCCAGGCATTTGGCCGGCTGGCGACCGCGATCCCGATCGGCAGCCCGATCGCCATCGCGATCACGACGGAGATGCCGCAGAGATAGACGGTGATCATCGCCTTTTCCCAAAGCCCGGTCGCCACGATCAGAAAGCTCAATCCGGAGCAGAGTGCGGCCAGCCGCCAGCCGCCCAGCCGCCATCCCATCAGCCCCAGAAGCCCCACCGCGACGAGCCAGGGCATGCCGGTAAGGAAGCGTTTCACCGGCACCAGAAGCCAGGTCAGGATTGCCGTCTTGATCGCCTCGAGCGTGTCGAAGAAGGTCACGTTGATCCATTCGACCACCGCCGCCCAGAAGGCGCTGGTCGAAAGCTGCGCCGCCTCTGGATAGGTCTGCACCCAGGGCAGCACCCGCCCCAGCAGAAAGGTCGCCAGCACCAGTCCCGCCGCCGAGACGAGGTAGGGGTGGCGGTGCAGCAGGCTACCCTCGGCCGGGGCGCGATAGCCGCGCTGCGCCATGGCCTGTGACAGCCGGTCCAGCGCAATGGCCAGCGCCACGATGGCAAAGCCTGCCTCGAGCCCTGTGCCGAAATCAAGCCGGCGCAGCGCATTCAGCACCTCGAACCCCAGCCCGCCCGCTCCGATCATCGAGGCGATGATCACCATGTTCAGCGACAGCATGATCACCTGGTTCACCCCGACCATCAGCGGCTCACGCGCCGAGGGGATCAATACGCGCCACATCTGCTGGCGCCGGGTGCAGCCCACCATGCGGGCCAGGTCATGCGCCTCGCCCGGCACGCGGGCCAGCGCCAGGGTCGTGATCCGCGTCATCGGCGGCATGGCATAGATCAGCGTTGCGAGGACCGCCGACGTTGGGCCAAAGCCGAACAGGATCAGGATTGGCACCAGGTAGGCAAAGACCGGGATGGTCTGCATAAGGTCAAGAAAGGGTCGCAGCGCCCGGTCGAACCAGGGATGGCGCCAGGCCAGGATGCCAAGCCCCAATCCGCCCATGATGCCAAGCGGCACCGCCACCAGAATTGAGGCCAGCGTGACCATCGCAGCATGCCATTGGCCAAAGACCGCAATGAAAAGAAGGCAGGCGCCCATGAGCAGGGCCAGGCCCGGCCCCCCCGCCCAATGGCCCAGAAGGGCTGCAATGCCCAGCACCGCGACCCAGGACAAGGACGGCAGCAGCACGATCGTCTGGCCCGCCTCGGCCCGAGTGACGCCTTCAGCCAGCAGTGCCAGCACAAGTTGATAGGGGTAGTCTATCGCCTGCGCCACCAGTCGCGTCAGATCGGAAAAGGCGACAGGCCCAAGGCTGGCATCCTTGACGAGCCAGGTCACCGCATCGCCGATCCAACGCGCCGCCGGCAGACGCCAGGCCTTGGGGTACTCAAAGGCAAAGGGCAAGGCCGTCTCGCCCCAAAGCCAGATCGCCGCCGACAGCGCCAGCGCGAGAAGCCAGACCATCCGCCCGTCAGTGCCGCGTGGCGGGGCCAGCGCCAGCGCGGTCATGCCCCACCCCCCAGAAGCAGACGGATCACCTCGTCGCGCCCCACGGTGCCGGTGCGCCCGGTTGCGGCATCCTCGACGCCAATCCGGTCGGCACCACTCAGGAAGGCGGGGCCTGCCTCGGCCACGGTCGATCTTGCAGACAGGCGCGGCAGGCCGTCGGGAAGGGCCCCCGGCTCCATCAGCGAGCCCAGGCGCACGACCTTGGCCTGCGGGACGGCGCGGGTGAATTCCCGCACATATTCGGTTGCCGGGTTCAGCACGAGTTCCTCTGGCGAACCGCATTGGACGACCGCACCATCCTTCATGATGGCGATCCGGTCGGCCAGGCGGATCGCCTCGTCGAAATCATGGGTGATGAAGACGATGGTCTTGTGCAGCCGCGATTGCAGCCGGATGAACTCATCCTGCAACTCGCGCCGGATCAGCGGGTCCAGCGCCGAGAAAGGTTCGTCCAGGAACCACAACTCCGGCTCTCCGGCCAGCGAACGCGCGATACCCACGCGCTGCTGCTGGCCGCCTGAAAGTTGCCGTGGATAGGCGCTTTCGCGCCCCGCCAGGCCGACCAGCGCGATCATTTCGCGCGCCCGGGCTTCGCGCCGCGCGCGCTCGACGCCCTGCACCTCCAGCGGGAAGGCCACATTGTCGAGCACGGTCAGATGCGGCAGCAGCGCGAAATGCTGAAACACCATGCCCATCTTGTGGCGCCGGATCTGCGTCATCTCGGCATCGGTGGCAGCCAGAAGGTTCCGGCCGTTGAACAGGATTTCCCCTGCTGTCGGTTCGATAAGCCGCGACAGGCAGCGCACCAGCGTCGACTTGCCAGAGCCGGACAGCCCCATGATGACGAAAATCTCGCCCCGCCCGACCGTCAGGTCGACCGCGCGCACCGCAGGCACCAGGCCCTTGGCCTGGAGCTGTCCGGCATCTGGCGCCGGCCCCAGCGCCGCCAGATGCTCTGCCGCATGCGTGCCGAACACCTTCCAGACATTGCGACAAATGAGAGTGGCTTCGGTGGAGGTCATCTTTGGCCATATCATCCGGGTTCGGGCCGGCAGATGTTCCGGCCCGAGCCCAGGCGCCCGAGGGGGCGGGTTACTTGGCGATCCAGGTGCTCCAGCGCGGCTCGTTTGCGGCCATCCAGTCGGCCACAACTGCCTCGATCGACTTGCCGTTCAGGTCCACCTCGGTGATCATCTGCCCCATCTCGGCATTGTCGAGCGTGAAGGCCGTCACCGCCTTGTGGGCACCGGGCCATTTTTCCTTCATGCCGGTCCAGGCGACCTTCCAGATGTCGCCAAAGGGCTTGCCGCAGTCATGGGTGGCATCCGGGTTCATCCCCGCGGCGGCGTCAGCATAGCACTCGGCCGAATAGGTCGGGAACTCGACCCATTCCCCCTCATACTTGGCGGGCGCCCAATGGGGTGCGTAGATCCACAGCATGATGGGCGCCTGGCGCTGATAGGCGCTTTCCAGTTCGGCGAACAGTGCCGCATCGGTGCCGGCATGGATCACTTCGAAGGGCAGTTCCAACGCCTCGATCCGCTCTTCGTCGAAGCCGCCCCAGGTAACCGGCCCCCCCAGATAGCGCCCCTTGGGCGCGGTCTCGGCGGTCGAGAAGGCCTCGGCACAGGCTTCGTCCTTCAGCGCCTCCCAGTTGGGCAGGCCGGGGCACTTTTCCTTCATGTAGGCGGGATACCACCATTCCTCTTTCGCCTGCATGCCGGTCGGGCCGACGATCTCGACATTGCCGGTGGCCACGGCGGCATCCATCGCCTCGCGGCCCGTCGTTTCCCAGATCTCCATGGCAACGGTCAGGTCGCCCGTCTCCAGCCCGGCGAACTGGGCCAGATAATCGGCCTGCACATATTCGACATTGTAGCCGGCCTTCTTCAGCACCTCGCCCATCAGCTGTGTGGTGATCAGCTGCCCCGTCCAGTCATGCAGGGTCAGCTTGATCGGATCGGGCGATTCCTGCGCCATGGCTGTCGAGGTGGCCAGGCAGGCGACTAGTCCCAAGGTGAACAGACGCATCGTAGTCTCCCTGTTGGTGGAAAGGCCGCGCCGGGCGCGGCACCGTGGACGCTGTCGGGGTGAGGCGCTTTCGGCGGGGCCCGCGCCTTCTGTCTTGGCAAAAGTAACACGCGGCACTGGCGGGGCTGTCAACGTTTCTTTCGACAATCTTGTGTGTTTGGTGACCGAATGTTTGATATTTCGCCCCTGATCGGGCAGATGTTCCAAACATAACCACATGCCGGCGGGGCTGATCAGGCAATGCTGACCAAACGTCACAATGCGATTCTGAAGCTGCTCGAGGTGCATGGGTCCCTGTCCGTCGCCACCCTGTCGCAGGAACTCGACGTGTCCTCGGAAACGGTGCGCCGCGACATCCGAACGCTCGTCGAGGCAGGGGCCGCGGTGCGGGTTCATGGCGCGGTCGGGCTGGCCGGCCAGATAGGCGAAGCCCCGTTCGAGCGGCGGATGCGCGAGAATGCCGCCGCCAAGCGCGCTATCGCCCGGGCGCTGGCAGACCGGATCGCCGATGGCGATACGCTGATGCTCGACACGGGGACGACCACGAGCTTTCTTGCGCGGGAACTCCTGGGCCATCGTCGGTTGACGGTGGTCACCAATTCGTCCGACATCGCCCGCACCCTGGCGACGGTGAACGGCAACCGCGTCTTCATGGCCGGGGGCGAATTGCGCGGCGACTCCGGCGCGGCGCTGGGCGCCTCGGCGCTGGCCTTCATCCGCAGCTTTGCGGTTCAGCACGCCATCATCTCGGCGGGTGCCGTCGACGCAAGCGGCGTCATGGATTTCGATCTGCAAGAGGCCGAGTTCGCCCGCACTGTGCTCGATTGCGGAGAACAGCGGATCGTGATCACCGACGCCGGCAAGTTTCATCGGCGCGGGGTCATCCGCGTGGCAGGCTTTGACCGGATCGACAGGCTGGTGACCGATGCCAGCCCGCCGCCGGAGGTGGCGGAGGTGATGGCGCAGGCCGGAACCGGCCTAATCCTTGCGCCTGCGGGCGACCAAGGCCAGTGACGGTACCGTGCCGGCCTCTCCCGGCATCGAGACATAGGGCGGGGTGATTTCCACCACCTCGATCCCCGGCATGCCGCGCAGGGCGGCACCGAAGCCCGCTTCCCACAGAGTGGTCTTGACCGTCAGCACAATGGGACCTCCGGGCCGGGTCGCGCGGACCAATTCGGGCAGACCCTCCGGTCCGACATGCCCGGTCGTGAAGACGCCTGTCGAGATGATCGCCGCGAACTGGCCATCCGCAAAGGGCAGGGGCTGGCCAAGGGCCAACTGATGCAGCCGTGCGTAGCACCCCTTGGCCTGTGCAACCCTGAGCATGCCTTCCGACAGATCGAGCCCCTCGAGCGGGTCAAAGCCAAGGATGCTCAGCCAGTCGCCCAGAAGCCCGGTGCCGCAGCCGGCATCCAGAACGGGGCCCGTTCCGCGCGGTGCATGCCGCGCCAGCAGGGCCAATCCGATTGAGGGGTGGCGATAGCCGGCCTGGGCCATCTCGGCATCGTAAGTTGCCGCCCAGCTGTCATAGAGCGCCGCCACATCCTCGGGGCCTCGGGCGTCATAGACCGCTCCAAGATGCCCCCCATGCCGGCCCGCCGCGTCGTCCATTCCCCGGTCTCCGATCCAATCGGTGCTTGGCGCACGGCCAAAGCTTGGGGCAGAGTTCGCGCATTGGCAATGGCAGGAGGGCAGGGATGCAGGACGATGTCGCACGGGTGGCTGCGGGCATTTCCGCGCTGGCGGGCTGGCAGGGCACGCCGCAGCGCCTGGGCGGGCTGACGAACCGCGTCTATCGGCTGGGCGATGCGATCCTGCGCATTCCCGGGGAGGGCACGTCCGAATACATCGACCGAGGCAACGAGGCCGTCGCCGCCCGGGCCGCGGCTGCGGCAAAGGTCAGCCCGGAGGTGCTGCACATGGATGCGGCAAGTGGCGTCATGGTTACCCGCTTTATCGACGGCACCGTCACGATGACGCCCGAGGCCTTTCGCCAGCGCCCCGGTGCACCGGCCCGGGCGGCGCTGGCACTGCGGCAATTGCACCTTTCCGGCCAGGTCTTTCCCGCGAGGTTCGAGCTTTTCGCGATGATCGACGACTATCTTGCGCTGCTGTCGACCAGGGATGTCGCCCTGCCCGAGGGCTATCACGGCGTGGTGGCCGAGGCCGTCGCGATCCGCGCAGCCCTTGACCGGGCGCCGGCGCCCCTTGTGCCCTGCCACTGCGACCCCCTGTGCGAGAACTTTCTGGATACCGGCCAGCGCATGTGGATCGTCGACTGGGAGTACTCTGGCATGAACGATCCGATGTGGGATCTGGGCGATCTGGCTGTCGAGGCCGGCCTGTCGCCGGAACACGAGGAACAACTGCTCGCGGCCTATTTCGACGGGCCTCCGCCGCCCGAGGCGAGGGCACGCATGATCATCTACAAGGCCATGTGCGATCTGCTGTGGACACTCTGGGGTCTGATCCAGCTGGCCAACGGCAACCCGGCGGATGACTTCCGTGCTTATGCCGACGGCCGCTTCGCGCGTTGCCGCGCGCTGATGGCGACCGAAGGGTTCCGCGCGCAGGTCGCCCTTCTGGCGGGAGCGACGCGACAAAGTTAGGTTTTCCCTAACCCATGGCCAGGCATTGCTTTCTGTTCATCTAAGATATCGCATGGCAAGGTCTGGCTCCTAGAGAGTGCGGTCGCTGGTCCACAGGGCGCTGCGCGAACCTGCTGGGGGAAGGTCCATGACTGTCGAGGACACCGAGGTGCTTGTCGTGGGGGCCGGTCAGGCCGGTGTCGCGATGAGCGAGCATCTCTCTCGCCACGCCATTCCGCACCTGGTGCTGGAACGCAACCGCATCGCCGAACGCTGGCGCACGGGGCGGTGGGACTCGCTCGTGGCGAATGGGCCTTGCTGGCATGACCGCTTTCCCGGCATGGCCTTCGACGAGCCCGCTGAGGCGTTCGTAGCCAAGGACCGGGTCGCCCGGTACTTCGAGGATTACGCCCGCCGGATCGCCGCCCCCATCCGCTGCGGGGTCGAGGTGACCCGGGCCGAGCGTCTGGAGGGCCGGCCGGGCTTTCGCGTGGAAACCTCGGCCGGGCCCGTCGAGACGCGCTATATCGTGGCGGCTACGGGGGCCTTCCAGACCCCGGTGATCCCCGGACTTGTGCCCGCCGGGTCGGGCCTGACGCAGCTTCACTCCGCCGATTACCGCAACCCAGGCCAGCTTCCGCCGGGCGGGGTGCTTGTGGTCGGCGCGGGCTCGTCCGGTGTTCAGATCGCCGACGAGCTGAACCGTGCGGGCCGCTCCGTCTGGCTGTCGGTCGGGCCGCATGGCCGCCCGCCGCGGCGCTATCGCGGGCGCGACAATGTCTGGTGGCTGGGCGTGCTGAACAAATGGGATGCCGAGGCGACGCCAGGTGCGGAACACACCACGATCGCGGTCAGTGGCGCGCGCGGGGGCGAGACGATCGATTTCCGCCGCTTGGCGGCCGAAGGCATCACGCTGGTCGGGCGGACCGAAAGCTATGCCGCTGGCGTGATGCAGTTCTCCCCCGATCTGGCCCGCAACATCGCGAACGGGGATGCCGACTATCTGGCCTTGCTGGACGAGGCAGATGCCTATGTCCTCCGCAATGGCCTCGACCTGCCCGAAGAGCCGCAGGCGCGCGTCATCGCCCCCGATCCGGCCTGCCTCACGAACCCGATCCTGTCGGTCGATCTGGCGAAGGCGGGCATTACCACGATCCTCTGGGCCACCGGCTATGCGCAAGATTTCAGCTGGATGCGGCTTGACGCGGTGGATGCGGCGGGCGCTCCGCGCCATCAGCGGGGCGTGAGTGCCGAGCCGGGCGTCTACTTCCTGGGCCTGCCTTGGCAGATGCGTCGCGGATCGTCCTTCATCTGGGGGGTCTGGCATGACGCCAAGGCGATCTCGGACCATATCGCAAAGCAGCGCGACTATCTCGCCTATGGCGCGACGGGCACGCAGGCCCAGAACACCGCCGCCAAGTGAACCTACTCCGTGACACCTCGCCCTGACCAGACGGAACCTCCCATGGCCCATACCCGTTACCGCCCCTTCAACACCCGCGACACCTATCCCGAGCAGCGGCTGGACAACGACCTGTGCCAGGTCGTGGCCACGCGCGGCGGCACCACGCTGTGGATGCGCGGCCAATGCCCGCAAGAGCTTGATACCGCGAGGAACATCGAAAGCCACGACCCGGTCGAACAGACCCACAAGGTGATGCAGAACATCCGCCAGCTCATCGAGGAGGCGGGCGGCCGGATGGAACATCTGGTCAAGCTTGTTGTCTATCTGACCGATGTCCGCCACCGCGAGCCGGTCTATCGAACCATGGGCGAATACATCAAGGGCGTGCATCCGGTCTGCACCGGGTTGACGGTGGTGGCCCTGGCCCGCCCCGACTGGCTGGTCGAGATCGACGCGACCGCCGTCATCCCGGACGATGTGGCATGACTTTTTCGCTGGTCGCCCGCTGTGCCACGACGGGGCAGTTCGGCATGGTCATCTCGTCGTCGTCACCTGCAGTTGCGGCACGCTGCGCGCATGTACGGGCGGGGGTAGGCGTGGCGGCCAGCCAGAACGTGACCGACCCCGCGCTCGGTCCGCTCTTGTTGGACGCGCTGGCCTCCGGGGCGACAGCGGCAGAGGCCATGGCAAGGGTGACGGCGGGGCGCCCCCATATCGCCTATCGCCAGCTGCTGGTCGTCGATGCCACGGGGGGGGTCGCCATTCATTCCGGGGCCGAAGTGCTGGGGCTGTGGGGCGAGGCGCGGGGCCAGGACTGTGCTGCAGGCGGCAACCTGCTGGCCGATCCCACCGTCCCCGCAGCGATGGTCGCGGTCTTCGAGGGCTCAAGGGGGCATCTGGGCGACCGCCTGATGACCGCGCTGCGCGCCGGCCTATCGGCGGGGGGCGAGGCCGGGCCGGTGCATTCCGCCGGCCTCAAGATTGCCGACCGTCTGTCATGGCCGCTGGTCGATCTGCGCATAGATTGGACGGAAGCCTGCCCGATCTCCGCGCTCGAGGCGGCCTGGGCAGTCTATAGACCGCAGATGGCGGCCTATGTGCAGCGGGCCGAGGACCCCACCCAGGCCCCGTCCTACGGCGTTCCCGGCGACGAATAGGGAGTCTCTGAGCCATGTTCACCAAGGCCGAATGGCAGGCACGAGCCGACGCACTAACCTTTCGCAGCGACTGCTGGATCGACGGCCGCTTTGTGCCAGCCGCCAGCGGCGCACGGTTCGACACCATCAACCCGGCGACGGACCGGGTTCTGACCGATGTCGCCCGCGGCGGCGCAGAGGATATCGACCGCGCGGTGCTGTCGGCGCGCCGGGCGTTCGACGATGGCCGCTGGTCACGCAAGACCCCGGGCCAGCGCAAGGATGTGCTCTTGCGCCTGGCGGCGCTGATCCGCGAGGCGGTGCCGGAACTGGCGCTGCTCGACACACTCGACATGGGCAAGCCCATCCGGGACTCCAGCACGATTGATGCGCCGGGTTCCGCCCATTTCTTCCAATGGCACGCCGAGGCGATCGACAAGCTCTATGATGAAATCGCGCCAACCGGCGGGCGCGATCTGGCCATGGTGCGGCGCGTGCCCCTGGGTGTGGTGGGGGCAGTCGTTCCCTGGAACTTCCCGCTCGACATGGCGACGTGGAAACTGGCCCCGGCGCTGGCCATGGGCAATTCGGTGGTGCTGAAGCCCGCCGAACAATCGCCGCTTTCCGCACTGCGACTGGCCGAGCTTGCGGCAGAGGCTGGCCTGCCCGAGGGCGTTCTGAACGTGGTCCCCGGGTGGGGCGAAGAGGCCGGGCAGGCGCTGGGCCGCCACCCGGATGTCGATTGCCTCGTGTTCACGGGCTCGACTGCGGTGGGCAAGCTGTTCCAGCGCTATGCGGGCGAGTCCAACATGAAGCAGGTCTGGCTCGAAACCGGGGGCAAGTCGCCCAACATCATCTTCCCCGACGCCGATCTTGACGCGGCGGCCGACATGGCGGCCTTTGGCATCTTCTTCAACCAGGGCCAGGTCTGTTCGGCCAACAGCCGCCTGCTGGTGCATGCCGACATTGCCGATGACATGACCGATCGCCTGGCCAGCCGCGCCCGCGCGATCCGGCCCGGTGACCCGCTTGACCCGGATACGACCCTGGGAGCCATGGTCGACCGAAATCACGCAGACCGTGTCATGGGTTTTGTCGATCTGGGCCGGCAAGAGGCACAGTTGATCTGCGGGGGCGAGCGGATCACGCTAAACGGATCGGATGCCTTTATTGCGCCGACGGTTTTCCTCGGTGCCGCGCCTGGCGCCCGCATCGCCCGCGAGGAAATCTTCGGCCCCGTCCTGTCGATCCAGACCTTCCGCTCTGAAGAAGAGGCGGCGGCTCTGGCAAATGACAGCCCCTATGGTCTGGCAGCCTCGGTCTGGACCCGGGATCTGTCGCGTGCCCTTTCCATGGCCGACCGGCTGCATGTCGGCACGGTTTCGGTCAACACCGTGGATGCCCTGTCGGCCATGACACCTTTTGGCGGAATGAAGCAGTCAGGCTTTGGCCGCGACCTGTCGATCCATTCCTTTGACAAGTACTCGGCGCTCAAGACCGTCTGGGTAAAATACTGAGCCTTGCCAATCGGGCCCGGTGGGTTAGCCTGAAGCTTCCCAAGGTCAGGCCCGATGCCCCTTCGCTTCACGCTCAGACAGCTCGAATACCTGGTGGCTGTGGGCGACTGCGGCTCGGTTGCCGCGGCGGCGCAGCGGGTGGGCGTCTCCTCGCCCTCGATTTCGGTTGCCATCGCGCAGCTTGAAGCGGAACTCGGCCTGTCTCTCTTCGTGCGGCGCCATGCGCAGGGTCTGTCGCTGACCCAGGCGGGGCGTCAGGTGCTGGACCAGGCGCGCTTCATCCTGGCCGAGGCGGGTCGAATGACCGACATCGCTTCGACCATCTCGGGCACCGTGCGTGGCACGCTCCGGCTGGGTTGCCTGCTGACCTTCGCCCAGATCGTTCTGCCGCAGTTGCGCCGCAGCTTCGTGAACCACCACCCCCAGGTCGATGTCCGGCAAATGGAGGGTGACCAGGACGAGCTGATCGAGGCACTGCGCCGAGCCGAGATCGACCTGGCTCTGACCTATGACCTTGCGCTGCCTTCCGATTGCAGCTTCGAGCCGCTGGTCAGCCTGCCCGCGCATGTGCTTCTGGCCCCCGACCATCCGCTTGCAGGTCGCGCGACCCTTGCACCGGAAGACCTGGCCGACCATCCGATGGTCTTGCTTGATCTGCCGCACAGCGCCGACTACTTCCTGTCGGCCTTCGCGGCGCGGGGCCTGCGGCCCCAGGTGGCCGAGCGCACCCGGGACATCGCGGTCATGCGGGGGCTTGTGGCCGCTGGCTTTGGCTACTCCATCGCCAATATCCGCCCCCTGTCAGACAGCGCCGCCGATGGCCAGCCCTTGCGCTTCGTGCCACTCTCGGGCGCGCTGCGGCCCCTGCGCATGGGCCTTCTGATGGTCGAAGGGGCCGGTCAGGTGCAAACCATCCGCGCCTTTGCCGCCCATTGCCGCGCGCATGTCACCGACCGGTTGATGCCGGGGCTGCAAACCGTGCCGCCTTCTGCGACCTCCTAGCCACTGTTCAGCAGCGGCAGCATGAGGGCGAAAAGCTCAGCCTGAGACGAGATCCGGCATCGGGCATATAGCTGCTTGCGAAAAACCTTCACGGTCTGGGTCGAAACCCCCAGTCGCAGCGCGATTGACATAGTGGAATGCCCCCGCAGGATCAGAAGCGCCACCTCGGCCTGGCGGGGCGACAGGTGGATCGAGCATTGCCGGGCCGCCGCGTCGGCCAGAATCCTCGCGGTATCCTCGGCGGGGCCTGCGGCGCGGGGCAGGCCGGCCCAGTGCGCCTCGCTCAGTGCGGCAATCACCGGGGCCAGCCGATGGCAGCTTTCGATCTCGCGCCCCGAGAAGGCCGCCCCCGACGTGGCATCCCGTCCCAGACAGAGGTTCACCGAGACGCCGCCGGACGGATAGGCAACAAAGGTCACCTCGTCGACCAGTGTCGTCTGCTCGTAGTACTCGACGAAGTAGCGGCTGCGGTGAAAGGCATCCGGCGCCACATCCCGCAGTCGATAGGCCCCGGCGGGCACGCGGTTCAGGTGCAATTCGAAGTACGGGTCTAGCCGATAGGCGCCGGGCAGATAGGTACTTTCCAGCTGCGCGAACACCTGGGGGTCATCGGCCTGGCTGTATAGGACCTGCGGCGGGCCCGAATCGCGATAGGCCAGGATGATCAGGTTGTCGGGGGCCGCCACGGTGCGGAACAGCAGCCCCAACTGCCCCTCGAAGCCCGGCTGGCGCAGCAGGCGTACCGCATCGGCCAGCTGGATTTCGGCGAGATTGGGCAGCGGCTTCAATGCGTGATACCTCTCTGGGGGTATATACCCCCATCCTTGGCAAATATTAGCCTGTTATCGCAGAAACCGGGGGTATGGCCATCCTGATGAGCAACGCCGTCGACATCCGTAGCGTCGTCAAGCGCTACGCGACCTTCACCGCGCTCCATGGCGTGTCGCTTACCATAGGCGACAATGAATTCTTCACGCTGCTTGGCCCCTCGGGCTGTGGCAAGACCACGCTCCTGCGCATGATCGCAGGCTTCGAGGACGTGACCGAGGGGCAGATCCTTCTCTTTGGCCAGAACATAGCGGGGCTCGAGCCGAACCACCGGCCGGTCAACACCGTGTTCCAGCACTACGCGCTGTTTCCGCATATGAGCGTGATCGACAACGTTGCCTTCGGACTGAAGATGAAGGGGATGGAGGCTGCCACCCGGCGCCGTCGCGCGGCAGAGGTCTTGGAAAGGGTGCACCTGTCCAGCTTCGCCGACCGTCTGCCCTCGCAACTCTCGGGCGGGCAGCAGCAGCGCGTGGCTCTGGCGCGGGCCTTGGCGCCGGAACCCAAGGTTCTGCTGCTGGACGAGCCGTTGTCCGCACTTGACCTGAAGCTGCGCCAGGCCATGCGCGTCGAACTCAAGCAGTTGCAGGAAGACACCGGCATCACCTTCATCTTCGTCACGCATGATCAGGAAGAGGCCCTGACCATGAGCGACCGGATCGCGGTGATGAGCGCGGGACATGTCCAGCAGATCGGCACCGCCCGTGACATCTATGAGGCGCCGGTGAACCGTTTTGTCGCCGATTTCATCGGAGAGACGAACCTGCTTGAGGTCGAGGTGGCGCGCATAGAGGGCGGGCAGGCCCAGGTGATCCTGCCGGGCGGTCACCGGCTGGCCTGTGCCGCTGCTGGCCCGAGCGTCGGACGACAACATCTTTCGATCCGCCCCGAACGCCTTTCGCTGGTCCCCAAGGGCGGAAATCTTGAAGCGGTGGTGGAACGGGTGGTCTATCTGGGTACCGACCTGCAGATCCTCGCGCGGCTAGATGGCGGAACCGAGATGCATGTGCGGCTGCAAAACTCGACGCGCACCGAGGTGCCCGCCCCCGGCACCAAGGTCGGCCTGCAGATCGAGGAAGGCGCGGCGCGCCTGCTGGCAGACTGATGGCGGGCGGCGCGCCTGACGCCGGCGGCGGTACCGGCAGCGGTTCGGGCTACCGCGGCCTGATCGGCCCGCTTCTGTTGCCCACCTGGCTGATGATCGGCATCTTCATGGTGCTGCCAGTCTGCCTGATGGTTGCCTATTCCTTCCTTACCAAAGAGTTCAGGGGCGGCGTCGAATGGGAGTTCTCGCTGGCGGCCTATGACCAGTTCTTCGTGACGCGCGGCCTGTTCGGGGATGAGCCGCCCAGCATAGAATGGACCTACATAACCATCTTCTGGCGCTCGGTCTGGCAGGCGGTCATCGCCACGCTTTTCTGCCTGATCGTGGGTTTTCCGACAGCCTGGTTCATCGCCACCCGCCCTGCTGCGGTGCGCGGTGTCTGGCTGTTCCTGATCACGATTCCCTATTGGGTCAACCTGCTGATACGCACAGTCAGCCTGAAGTTCCTGATCCGCGACAACGGCCCGCTCAACGAGGCCCTGATGAGCATCGGGCTGATCGACGGGCCATTGCCGCTGGTCAACACCAACCTCGCTGTGCAGCTGGGCCTGTTCTACAGCTATCTGCCCTTCATGGTGCTGCCGATCTATGCGGCGGTCGAGCGCTACAACTTTGCCTATTCCGAAGCGGCCGCCGATCTTTACGCCAGCCGCTGGGTGATCCTGCGAGAGATCGTGCTGCCTATCGTGCGCCCTGGCATCGTCGCGGGCTGTATCCTTGTCTTCATCCCAGCAATCGGCGCCTTTCTTGCGCCTGATCTCCTGGGTGGGGCCAAGACCTTCATGATCGGCTCGCTGATCGAGGAACAGTTCAAGGGCAGTCTTGGCAACTGGCCTTTTGGCGCGGCTGTGTCGGTCATCCTGATGACGCTGGTCTTGCTCGCGCTCTTGATCTACGCGCGGCAATCGGCAAGGGGAGGGCAGCGGTGAAGGGGCTGCGGCACTATCCCGGGTTCCTGGGCATGACGATCCTGTGCCTGGTGATCCTGTACGCACCGCTGGTGGTCGTGACGGTTTACTCCTTCAACGGCTCGACCAGCATCACCACCTGGGGCGGGCTGTCCCTTCGCTGGTATGCCGATGTCTTCACCGGGCCCGAAGCGCCGCGTTTTGCCGCCGCCGCCTGGAACTCGCTGACCATCGCACTGCTGGCCGGCACGGCGGCGACCCTGATCGCCACGGCGGCGGCGGTTGCCATGATGCGGGGCGGGCGGTTCCGCGGGCGGCCCGCGACCTTCGCGCTGATCAACCTGCCGCTTCTGGTGCCCGAGATCGTGACGGCGGTGGCCACGCTCATCTTCTTTACCATGATCGGGCTGACCACGGGCTATCTGACCATCCTGATCGCCCATATGACGTTCTGCATCCCCTTCGCCTACCTGCCGATCGCGGCGCGCCTACAAGGCATCGACGACAGCTACGAACAGGCCGCCCGCGACCTCTACGCCTCGCGCTGGCAGGCCTTCCGGCTGATCCTGCTTCCCCTGCTGGCGCCTGGAGTGATCTCGGGGTTCCTTCTGGCCTTCATCATCAGCCTTGACGATTTCCTGATCACGAACTTCGTCAAGGGCGCCGGAATGGAGACCCTGCCCACCGCCATCTTCGGCTCGGTCAAGCAAGGCATCAAGCCGAACATCATGGCAATTTCGACGCTGATGCTGGTCGTGTCGATCCTGTTTGTAACCCTGTCCTACCTCATCAACCGAATGGGCCGCAGAAGCCCCTGACCCAACAAGGAGACGCCGATGAAGAAACTGCTCACCACCGCTGCCCTGCTGCTGGCCACGCCGGCTTTTGCCGAGGGCGAACTGAAGGTCTATCACTGGTTCGAGTACATCCCGCAGGAACTGGTCGACAAGTTCACCGCCGAGACGGGCATCACCGTGACGATCGACACCTACGACAGCAACGAGGCCATGCTCGCCAGCCTGAAGGCCGGCAAGCTGGGCCAGTATGACGTTGCCGTGCCGGGCGACTACATGGTGCAGATCATGGGCACGGAGGGGCTGCTCGACACCTTCACGCCAGAAGAGCTGCCGAGCTTCGGCAATATCGCGCCCCAGTGGCTGGACGTGCCCTTCGATCCGGGCCGCAAGTCTTCGATCCCCTATCAGTGGGGCTCGACCGCCTTTTCCGTGAACCGCGATGTCTATACCGGCGACATCGACACGCTGGCCATGATCTTCGACCCCCCGGAAGAACTGAAGGGCAAAATCAACGTGCTCGACAGCCAGGGCGAGGTTCTGGCGTTGGGCTCGATCTATCTGGGCATTCCCCAGTGCACGACAGACCGCACGCAACTGAAGGCGCTGAACGACATGCTTCTGGCAGCCAAGGCGAACTGGGCCAGCTTCGGCTCGGACACGGCCAAGGATGTGCTTGTTTCAGGCGATGCCGCCGCCGGCATGATCTACAACGGCTTTTCCGCCAAGGCCCGCGCCGAGGGCGCGAATGTCGAATACGCCTATCCGAAGGAAGGCTTCGTGGTCTGGATGGACAACGTCGTGTTGCTGAAAGATGCGCCGAACCGCGAGAATGCGCTGAAGTTCATGAACTTCCTGCTGGAGCCCGAGAATGCCGCGGCGGTGACCAATTATGCGGCCTACACGGCGGGCGTCACCGGCGTCGAACCCTTCCTGGCCGAAGAGATCAAGACAAGCCCCGAAAACAACCCGCCCGCCGATGCCCCGGCCGGCAGTTTCATTGCCGTCTGCGATGAAGAGACCCAGAAGCTCTATGATGCGATCTGGATCAACCTGAAGAAGTAAGCCTGACGGGCGGCCCGCACCCCGGGCCGCCCCTTCCGCAAGGAGCCGCGCCTCATGACCCTGACGTCCCCTCTCCCGCCGGCTGCGGGCCTGATGCGTGTTGCCCTGTGGCAGGGGCACTCGCCGGCCGGCGACTTCGGCCGCGCCCTGGACGAGGCGGTTCGTGCCTTGCGCGCGGCCCAGGCCATGGGCGCCTCGGTGCTGGTCTTGCCTGAGGTCTGGCTGCCCGGATACAACCAGCCCGACATTCCGACCCGGGCCCTGGCAGCTGATGACGCGGCGCTGCACAGGCTCTCGACCGCCGCGCGAGAAACGGGTTGTGCCCTGGTCCTTGGCCATGCCGAGCGGGAAGGAGATGTCGTCTACAACACCGCCACCTGCCTGGGGCCGGATGGGGCATTGCTGGCCCGCTACCGCAAGCTGCAGCTTTACGGTGCGCGCGAAAAAGGGCTCTACCGCCCCGGCGAGGGCTATGTGACCTTTGATCTGGCCGGGCGAAAGGTCGCGCTTCTGATCTGCTATGACATCGAATTCGCCCCCCATGTTGCACGACTGGCGGCCCTTGGCGTTGACGTCATCCTGGTGCCCACGGCGAACATGCAGCCCTTCGCCCATGTCGTGCGCCACACCGTGCCCGCCATGGCCGCCAACCATGGGCTATCGATCGTCTATGCGAACTACTGCGGGGCCGAGGGCGACCTGACCTATGTGGGCGGCAGCCTGATCGCCGGTCCCCATGGCGAGGTTCTGGCCCAGGCGGGTGAGATGCCGGCCCTGCTGGTTGCCGACCTGCCCGCGCCCGACCCCACCCGCCTTTCCACCCAAGCCCTCGATCTGCGGACCGTGTGAGATGCCGAAAGACAGCCAGGACAACCGCTACGACATTCTCTTCGAACCTGTCCGTATCGGACCCAAGGTTGCGAAGAACCGCTTCTACCAGGTGCCGCATTGCAATGGCGGCGGCTACCGTGACCCCTCGGCGGTGGCCGAGATGCGCCGCACCAAGGCCGAGGGGGGCTGGGGCGTGATATTCACCGAACAGACCGAAATCCACCCGACGTCAGAAATCACCCCCTTCATCGAACAGCACCTGTGGGAGGACAAGGACATCCCCGCCCTGGCCGCCATGGCCGAGGCGATGAAGAGCCATGGCGCGCTTGCCGGCATTCAGCTTGCCTATTCCGGCATCAATGGCCCGAATCTCTACAGCCGCGAGGTGCCGCTGGCGGTCAGCGGCGGGCCGATCCTGACCTTTACCTCGGATCCGGTGCAGGCCCGCACCATGGACAGGGATGACATCCGCGATCTGCGCCGCTGGTTCCGAAACGCCTTTCGCCGGTCGCAGGCAGCCGGGTTCGACCTGATCTGCCTCTATGGCGCGCATGGCTTTGGCATCCTTCAGCACTTCCTGTCGCGGGCGACCAACCAGCGCAGCGACGAATATGGCGGCAGCCTGGAAAACCGCGCGCGCTTCCTGCGCGAGGTGGTCGAGGAAGCGCGCGAGGAAACCCGTGGCGAGGTCGCGATCTCGCTGCGACTGTCGCTGCACGAGGCGGGGCCCTTCGGCTTCTCCAATGCCGAGGTCCGCGATTTCATCGAGATGCATGGTGATCTGCCCGATCTATGGGATCTGGCCCATGGCACATGGGAGGCCTGCAGCGGTACATCCCGCTTCAAGCCCGAAGGCGCGCAGGAAGACCTTGTGCGCGGTATCAGGGCGCTCACCTCGAAACCGGTCGTGGGCGTGGGACGTTTCACCAGCGCCGATGCCATGGTGCGCCAGATCCGTAGCGGCATTCTCGATTTCATCGGGGCAGCGCGCCCGTCGATTGCCGATCCCTTCCTGCCGAAGAAGATCGAGGAAGGCCGGTTCGACGACATCCGCGAATGCATCGGCTGCAACATCTGCGTCAGCGGTGACATGACCGGCGGCATCAGCCGCTGCACCCAGAACACCGCCTTCATGGAAGAATGGCGCAAGGGCTGGCACCCCGAACGCGCAAGGCCCAAGGGGCCTGGCGAAACCGTGCTGGTAGTGGGCGCGGGGCCGACCGGCCTTGAGGCGGCGCTACAATCTGCGCGACGCGGCTATCAGGTGACGCTGGCCGAGGCGACGACCGTGCTCGGCGGCCGGGTCGCGCGCGAACGGACGCTGCCGGGACTGTCGGCCTGGGGTCGCGTGGCCGACTATCGCCTGGGCCAGCTGGCCCCCCTGACCAATGCCCAGATCTACCGCGACAGCGCGCTGACCGCCGAGGACGTGCTGGCCATGGGCGCCCAGCATGTCGCCATCGCCACCGGCGCCCATTGGCGGCGCGATGCCGTGGCCCGGCTGCACCTGCACCCTATCCCCACCGATGACGCGATGCCTGTCTTCTCGCCCGACGATCTGATGGCCGGGCTGGGGCCAACGGGCGGGCGGGTGATGCTCTATGATGACGATCATTTCTACATGGGCTCGGTCATGGCCGAAGTTCTGGTCGCGCGGGGCTGTTCGGTCGATTTCGTGACACCGGCGGCCAAAGTCGCGGAATGGGCGGAAAACACGCTCGAGCAAGCGATCATCATGCGCCGCCTGCTGGAGCTTGGGGTGAACGTGCTGACCAGCAAGGCGCCCGAGGCGATCGGCCCCGGCGAGGTGACGCTGGGCTGCACCTGGACGGGGACGACCACGACCTGCGCGGCCGATGCGGTGGTCATGGTCACCTCTCGCCAGCCGCAGGACGCGCTTTACCACGACCTGCGCGCCCGCCAGGCCGAGTGGGAGGCCGCCGGAATCCTGTCGGTCAAGCTGATCGGTGATGCCGCAGCGCCCGGGCCCATCGCCTGGGCCACCTATGCCGGGCGGCGCTTCGCCGAAGAGATCGATTCACCGGATGACCGCGGCGACACGCCGCGCTTCCGTCGCGAAATCGCGGGGCTCGAGCCGGGGCCGTCGCGTCTGCCCTGAAAGGCTTCTGGCTCCGATTGACCTTGGACCTCCCGGAGGCGAAAGTTCACCCAACAGCTTCTCGCCCCGGATGGTCCGCATGCCCAGCCTCGCCACCGCCCTTGCCCTGATCGACGCCGCCAATGCCGCCGACCCTCATCTGGAACAGGGCCAGCCCGCTGCGCTTCTTTACGGCAAGCGGATGACCGAGGAACTGGCGCGACTGGTGCCCGACGCCTCCGAGGTCCTGCAGATTGCGGCGCGCGGTCAGCATGTGGAACGCTGGCTTCTGCCCCGCGACAGCTATCCCGACGGCAAGGAAGGCTATCTGGCCTGGCGGCGCGAGCAGGGCCGCCGCCACGCGCTGCGGGTGGCCGGGATCATGGCCGAGGCAGGCTATCCCGAGGCGGATCAGGACAGGGTGGGCGTCCTGTTGCGCAAGGAGGGGATCAAGCGCGACCCCGAGGTGCAGGCGCTGGAAGACGTGATCTGCTTCACCTTCATCCGCTGGTATCTGGCTCCCTTCGCCGCGACGCGCAGTGCCACGTCGCTGGCCGAGATAGTGGCCAAGACGGCCCGCAAGATGAGCGCGGGCGCCAGGGCCCGCGCCTTGGAAGAATTCGCCATGCCGGACGAGCTGGCCGCGGCCTTCCGTGCCTGACGCGATCCGCGTCAGAAGCTGTAGGTCACCCCAAACACCGCACCGTTCAGATCCACGTCGAACGGCAGGTCGCGCGCCGTGTTCTTGATCGACATGTAGCGCCAGCCGGCTTCAGCCGACCAGTTCTCGTCGATCTTGTAGCCGACGCCCGCATAGGCCTGCCAGGTCTGATCATCCGACCCCGTGCCGCCCATATCGGCAAAGCCCTTGACGAACCACTGGTCGTTGATCGGAGCAACGAACCGCGCGGCGATCAGCGGGTCGATCCAGGTCTCGCTGCCGCCGCGCGTTTCGGTCGGCGCAGCGGCCCCGGTGAGGGTCGCGTCAAGCTGCATGTCAAAGGCACGGAAGCCAACGCCAAGATCCAGTTGCACGTCTTCGGTTTCGGTCACGCGATAGGTGGCATAGCCGCTCAGCGCCGTCATGCGCATGCTGACGGTGCCTTCGCTGAACAGGGCTCCGAATGGCGTGGGCACCGAATCCGACAGGTCGGAATAGATCAGATCGGCGGTCAGGCCCCAGGGCCCGTTCTGCGCGCCGAACGACCCCATGAATGCCATGTCCAGATCCGACAGGACATCGCTCGAGCTGAGCGACCCGTTCAGATCGCCGTACTCCGTCTGGACCGAGCTGTCGAACCCCGGGAACCAGCCATACAGCGTCGCCTTGTATGACCAGCTCGCGTCCTGCGCCGAGGCCGGTGTCGCCAGCGCCAAGAGCAGGACGGCGGATTTCTTGAACATTGATCACCTCGTTTCTACTGCGCGCAACGCGCAAGTGTGACTGGCGCCTAGCATAGATCGGTTCTTCCGATTTCGCCACGGACGCCAAGATAGCGACGATCGGGCGTGACCTAGTTGCGGCGGCGCGCGTGGCTCGGCGGTCGCCCGGTCCAGCGGCGCATTGCCCGTGTCAGCGCCGATTGCTGCGAGTAGCCAAGCGCCACGGCCAGCGCACCGATCGATCCCTCGCCCTCGTTCAATTCGCGCAGCGCCTGGGTCCGCCGTACATCGTCGACCAGGGCCGAGAAACTGGTGCCTTCGTCTGCCAGATGCCGCTGCATCGTCCGCACGCTCATCCGCGCGGCCTCGGCCACCTGTTCGATCGAAGGGCCGCCGTCCTCCATCATCAGGCCAATGGTGGTGCGCACGCCATGCGACAACGTTCCGTCGCCGCGCAGCGGGTCGAACTCGGTGTTCTGCACGCGCTGGCTCCGGTCGCGCATCACCTTCTGAAACGGGCGCGTTCCGACCTCGGATGCAAACTGCATGATCAGGAGACCCGATTTCGACGGCACCAGACCGGGCCCGAACCAGGGCATCAGATGCGCCAGACCGAGTGTCTCGTCCGGAATGATCTCGACACGAAGGGGCATCACCTTCGGCCCCTCGGCCATTCTCATCAGGGAAAGCACCAGCATGGCCACATACTGCTGCACGATATGAAGCACCGGCCGGTCAAAGGGGCTCGTCCAGTAGTCCCTGATCTCGAGCATGTCTGCCGACTCGCGCAGGGTGATGACCTCGTGCGTGCAATGGCGCGCGATCGCCACTTCGATCCGCCGCAGGGCCTCGACCGGTGTGCGCGCGCCCAAGGCGACCTTCGCCAGCATCGCCAGCTGAAAGAAGGCCGTATCGTCAACCACCCGACAGCCAATGTCCGGCCCCTCGCGCTCTCCGATCAGCCGGACAAGACGCGCGGCACTTTCCACGGGGATCGGCTGCTCCGGCCCGATCCTTGCAAGATAGCCCAGCCCGGCCTCGCGGCAGATCTGGTCTCTCGGACGATTGTTGGCGTCAAGCCAGCCCAGGAACGCCGAAATCGACGCGGCTCGTATCATGGGCACGATGCGTGCCAAACCTCGATACTCCCCAACTGACTTTCCAGGCCCAAGGTGTGGTGCGAAGCGCCCCGCGGCGCCCAGCAAGAACCACACCCGCTTGCCACGATCCTTGCCGCAGAGCCCCTGGTTCGGCAATGGCCGACTGGCGCGAAAAGCGAAATACTTGCGGCGCAGGTACCCCATGCGCCTGCCGTCTCCATCGCTTGGGGTTGACAGGGGAACGGCAGCCCAGCGACTGTCGCTCCAGCCGACGCAGGTGCAGCCCGGACTGAGGAGGGGGGATCGTGACGCCAGCCTTCCGCGCGCTGATCGGCCTGGTCGTGATGGCCCTGGGGCCCGCCCATGGTCCCGCCTTCGCGCAGGCCGATAACCCGCCGGCCTATATCGGCTCTGCCATCTGCGCCGATTGCCATGAAGGCGTCACCGCCGCCTGGGCGCCCTCGGATCATGCCCGTGCCTGGACCGAACCGACCCAGGCCAATGTTCTGGGCGATTTCGACGATGTGAGCTTCACACATGGCGGCCATCTCACCCGGTTCCTGCGCGATGGCGATCGCTTTCTGATCGAAACCGAGGGGCCGGATGGTCAGAGGCGCGCCTATCCGGTGATCGGGGTCGCGGGGATCGACCCCCTGCAGCAGTATCTGATTTCGCCCGAGCCCGGCCGGACCCAAGCCTATGACATCGCCTGGGATGCGGCGGCGGCACGCTGGTATCCGCTCTGGCCCGACCAGGTGGTTCCGCCGGGCGATGGCTTTCACTGGACCGGCCCCTACAAGAGCTGGGAGGCGCGCTGCGCCGAATGCCACGCCACCGGCTACAGCCGCAACTACAGTCCAACGACCAACACCTATGCCCCGCAGATGACCGAGATCGGCGTAGGGTGCGAGGCCTGCCACGGCCCCGGTGCGGCCCATGTCGCCTGGGCCCGCCAGCCCGATGCCGCCGCCCTGGCCCAAGGGTTGACGTCCATGGGCCTGACCGTCGATCTGGGCGCCTCGGCTGGCGCCGAGGTGCAGCAATGCCTGACCTGCCATTCCCGGCGCGAGGCCATGATCGATGGCAATCTTCTGCCCGGAACCGACTATCACGATGGCTATTCGATCTCGCTTCTGCGCCAGGGCCAGTATCACCCCGATGGCACGATCCTCGATGAGGTGTTCGAAGGCGGGTCGTTTCTTCAATCGAAGATGCAGGCCAAGGGCGTGCGCTGTTCGGATTGTCACGAGCCACATTCGGCCACGCTCAAGGCCGAGGGCAACGCCGTCTGCACCCAGTGCCACTCGCCCGCCGGCAACCCTGACTTCCCCAGCCTGCCGCTGAAGGTCTTCGACGGCCCAGAGCACACCCACCACCCCGAGGGTAGCGCAGGCGCGCAATGCGTGGCCTGTCACATGGTCGAGCGCACCTATATGGGCATCGACACCCGCCGCGATCACAGCTTCCGCATCCCGCGCCCCGATCTCGCGGCAACCGGCGCGCCCGATGCCTGTACAGATTGCCACGCCGACCAGGATGCCGCCTGGGCCGCCACTGCGATCGAAGGCTGGTTTCCCGACAGCCCGCATCGCGGCCCGCATTTTGCCAGCACAATCGCCGCCGCCCGGCAGGATCCTGCAGCCCAGGTGCAGGCACTGCTGGCCCTTGCCGAATGGGCCGAAGGGGCGGGCATCGTGCGCGCAACCGCGCTCGAGCTCCTGGGCGGGGCCGGGCACCAGGCCTCGGCGGGCCGTGTCGCGGCGCTTCTGTCCGACCCCGATCCGCTGGTGCGCGCCGCTGCTGCCGGTGCCCTGCGTATCCTGCCGCCCGACCAGCGCCTCCCGTTGCTGATGCCTCTTCTCTCAGACCCGCTCCGTTCGGTGCGCGAGGCTGCGGCCAAGGCGCTGCTCGATGCCCGCGCCGCCCCCGGCTCGCCCGAGGCGCAGGCGCTGGCCGCCGCTGTGGGCGAATGGCAGACCGCCCTCGCACTGCGCGCCGATTTCCCCGAAACCCATCTCCAGATCGGGGGGGCGGCGCTTCAGATGCGGAACTTCCCGCTGGCCGTGCAGGCCTTTGGCCAGGCCGTGCAGCTTGATCCGCAACTGATCGAGGCCTGGTCGATGATCGTGCGACTGCTCGCCGGCATGGGCGAGGCGCAATCGGCCAATGACGCGCTGACGGCTGCTCTGGTCGCGAACCCGGGCGATCCCGCCCTCTTGGCACTCCAGTCCGGGACCGCGCCCTAAAGGCCCTTGGGCTCAGGCCCGGCGCAGGGGCTTCAGCATCAGAAGGCAGGGGTTTTCAGGCCCCCAAAGCGTCTCGAAAACTTCGATCGGCTCGAACCCCAGCGCTTCGTAGAAGCGCCGCGTCCGTTCATAGGCCGGATCGCCGGCCTCTGGGGCCAATGTCTTGACTGTGAGCCAGCGCGCCCCGTTTTCCCGCGCAACCGCCTCGGCCATCGTGAACAGACGTCGGCCGACCCCGCATCGATGTAGGTCGGGATGCACCCCCAGCACATAGGCCTCTGCCGCCACCGGACTCTGCCGTTTCAGCGCCAGGAACCCAACCGCCCGGCCGTCTGACGCAAAGGCCGCGACAAAGGGCAGGGTCCGCACGCCCTCGACATAACCGTCCAATGCCGCAGGCAGGCCAAACCAATCGGGCAAGGCCTCCAGTATGGTTCGGCTGATCGCGGCCTTCTCGTCACCGTCCGCCACCAGTCGCAGAGTGACATCCGGACCTATCGCGACACCCTTTGCCAGAAACCCGGCCTCAGCCGCGCCCGGCAACTTTCTTCAGATAGGCACCGTAGTCATTCTTGCGGTAGGTCTCGGCCAGCGCCAGAAGCGCATCGCGCGTGATCCAGCCCTGCTCGAAGGCGATTTCCTCGGGGCAGCCCGATTGCAGGCCCTGCCGCCGCTCCAGCGTGCGCACGAAATTGCCGGCATCCAGCAGGCTGCCATGCGTGCCCGTGTCAAGCCAGGCATAGCCCCGGCCCATGCGCTGCACCTTCAGCTTGCCATCCGCCAGATACATCTCCAGCAGCGTGGTGATCTCCAACTCCCCCCGGGCCGAGGGCCGCACCCGCCGCGCCCGCTCGGGCGCGCTTCCGTCCAGGAAGTACAGCCCTGTCACGGCAAAGTTCGACGGCGGCACCTCGGGCTTCTCGATGATCGACGTCACCTGCCCCTCCGCCCCAAAGGCCACCACGCCATAGCGCTCCGGATCGGCCACCTGATAGCCGAAGACCGTCCCGCCCTCGGCCTCGGCATCCGCCGCCGCCAGAAGGTCAGGCAGGCCGTGGCCGTAGAAGATGTTGTCGCCCAGCACCATGGCCGAAGGCGCGCCCGCCAGGAAATCCTCTGCCAGAAGATAGGCCTGTGCCAGCCCGTCGGGCGAGGGCTGCTGGATATAGGTAAAGCTCACCCCCCACTGTGCCCCGTCGCCCAGGGCGCGCTTGAACTGGTCGGCATCCTGCGGGGTGGTGATGACCGCAATCTCGCGGATCCCCGCCAGCATCAGCACCGACAGGGGGTAATAGATCATCGGCTTGTCATAGATCGGCAGCAGTTGCTTCGAGACCGCCACCGTGATCGGGTAAAGCCGCGTGCCGGACCCGCCGGCCAGGATGATGCCCTTGCGCTTCGTCATTTCAAATCTCTCCAAGCTCTTTCAGCACGCCCGTCAGGCTGTGCCGCCAGTCCGGCCGGCCAATGCCGAACACGGCATGCGTGCTGGTGCAATCCAGTCGTGAATTCGCCGGCCGACGCGCGGGCGTCGGATAGGCCTCGGTCGGTATGTCGTTGACCATCACGGCCAGGCCCGCCTGGCGGAAGATCTCGCGCGCGAAATCGGCCCAGCTGACATCGGGTGCGCCCGCAAAGTGATAGGTCCCCGCCTCGCCCCCACCCGCATGGAAGGTCCGCGCCATGGTCAGCAGCGCCGCCGCGATATCGCCTGCCGCCGTGGGCCCCCCCACCTGGTCGGCCACCACATTCAGGCTGTCGCGGGTCTTGCCCAGCCGCAGCATGGTCTTGACGAAATTCGCCCCATGTGCCGAGAACACCCAGGAGGTGCGCAGGATCGCAAACCTTCCCCCCGCCGCCCGAACCGCCTCTTCCCCGTCGAGCTTGCTCTGCCCATAGGCGCCCAGCGGGCCGGTCGGGTCCTCGGGCACCCAGGGCCGCGTTCCGCTGCCGTCAAAGACATAGTCGGTCGAGACATGCAGGAAGGGTATGCCCCGCGCCGCCGCCGCACGCGCCATTGCCCCCGGGGCCGCACCGTTGACAAGGCCGGCCTCGGCCGCGGCTTCTTCGGCCTTGTCCACCGCCGTCCAGGCCGCGGCGTTGATCACCACATCCGCAGGATGCCGCTCGACCGCCGCCGCACAGGCGGCCGGATCGCTCAGATCGGCCTCGGCGCGCGACAGGAACAGCGCCTCGGGCACCCGCCGGCGCAGCTCCTGCGCCACCTGACCCGTCGCGCCGAAGACCAGCAGCCTCACGCCTTCACCCCCAGCCGCTGGCCCACGCCCTTGCGGTCCAGCAGCGGCCGCCACCAGTCCTCGTTGTCGAGGTACCATTGCACCGTGCGATCCAGCCCTTCCTCGACGGTGACCGAGGGGCGCCAGCCAAGTTCCTCGCGGATGCGCGTCGGGTCGATGGCATAGCGCAGGTCATGTCCGGGCCGGTCGGCGACAAAGGTGATCTGGTCCGCGTAAGGTGCCGCCTTCGGCCGTTTCGTATCCAGAATCCCGCAGATCGTGCGCACCAGCGCGATATTGGTCCGCTCGTTCTCGCCGCCGATGTTGTAGGTGCGGCCCACAGCCCCTTTCGTGAGCACTGTCAGCAGCGCATCGGCGTGATCCTCGACATAAAGCCAGTCCCGCACATTCTCGCCCTTGCCGTAAACCGGGATCGGCTCTCCGGCCAGGGCCTTCAGGATCACCACCGGGATCAGCTTTTCGGGAAAATGATAGGGGCCATAGTTGTTGGAACAGTTTGTCACCACCACAGGCAGACCATAGGTCTCGTGCCAGGCCCGGACCAGATGGTCACTGGCGGCCTTCGAGGCCGAATAGGGGCTGTTCGGCGCATAGGGCGTCTCTTCCGTGAACTGCCCAGTCTCTCCCAGCGTGCCAAATACCTCGTCGGTCGAGATATGGTGGAACCGGAACGCCTCGGGCTTGCCCGCCCGCACCCAATGGGCCCGCGCGGCCTCCAGCATGTTGAAGGTGCCGGTGATGTTCGTCTCGATGAAGTCCCCCGGCCCGTCGATCGACCGGTCGACATGGCTCTCGGCGGCCAGATGCATCACCGCCTCGGGCTGATGGTCGGCAAACACCCGCTCCAGCGCCGCCCGGTCGCGGATGTCGACCTTTTCAAAGCTGTAGAGCGGGCTGTTGGCCACAGGCGCCACATTGGCCAGATTGGCCGCATAAGTCAGCGCATCAAGGTTGACCACCTCATGCCCGGCCCGCACCGCATGGCGCACCACGGCCGAGCCGATGAACCCCGCGCCGCCCGTCACCAGTATCTTCATCGTGCTATTCCTTGAACGCAAAGGGGCTGCCGATCTCGGCCAGAAGCGGTGCCTTTGCATCCTTCTCGCTCAGGATCGGCGCCCCGGTCAGCCCCCAGTCGATCCCGATCGCCGGGTCGTCGAACCGCACCGCGCCATCGGCGGCCGGGGCATAGTAATCGGTGCATTTGTAGATGATCTCGGTGTCCGGCTCGCGGGTGGCAAAGCCATGCAGAAAGCCTTCGGGGATCAGCAGTTGCCGGCCATTGTCAAAGCTCAGCTCCACCCCCACCCATTTGCCAAAGGTCGGGCTGCCCGTGCGGATATCGACGGCCACGTCGAACAGCCGCCCCTTGCCACAGCGCACAAGCTTGGCCTGCGCATGGGGCGGGCTCTGGAAATGCAGCCCCCGCACCGTGTTGACCTGGGCCGAGACCGAATGGTTGTCCTGCACGAAATCCAGCGCGATCCCATGCTCGGCCAGCAGCTTGCGGTTCCAGCTTTCGCTGAAGAACCCCCGCGCGTCGCCGAAACGCCGGGGTGTCAGGATCTTCACACCAGGAAGGGCGGTTTCTTCGATCTGCACGGTCCGTCATCCTGCTCTGCCACCTCGCGCGACATAGCAAGGGGGGCGGGCGGTGTCACGACCGGATTGCGACCGAAGTCGGGCGTCAGAACCAGCGCCCGATGGCCAGGGCGCGGATCGCCAAAGTCGATCCCTTCGTCACTGCCGAAACGGCGCGGATGGTGACCGAGGTGGCACTTGGCGTTCCCGCCACGCCCCAGGCGTCGGAATCGTCCACCTCGGCGGTCACCACCGGCGCCGCGACAAAGGCCGCCGGAAAGGTCCAGGTCGCATTGGCCGAACGGAACAGCGACCCCGTCGCGGTCGAGGCATTGGCCACCGTCACCCCGGCCGAGGTGCAGATCTGCGTGCCATCCGCCAGCCGCAGGAACCTTCCTGCCGCTGTCGTGCCTGTCTCCATCGCCGCACCCGTCGGCAGGCCCGCGCTCTGGCTGACCGTGCCCAGCAGGTTCCCCTGCGACAGGACCTCGGTCCAGCCGCTCCAGGCCGTGCCATCCATTCGGCGCAGCCACTGCCGCGCCGCGCTGCCGCCCGCCGCCGCAGCCCAGCGTTGCAGCACCGCGCCGCCGCCAAAGCCGTGGAACACCTCCAGCAGCCCCGCCGCTGCCTGCGGCAGATTCAGGCTGGTCGCATCGGTGCGGTAAAGCCCGCTTGCCGCCACCGCATTGGCATCCGCCACGACAGCGCCCAGGCTGCCGCCCGCCGCCACCCCCCAGCCAAAACTGCCGCCCTCGGTCGCCAGCCGCAGCAGCCGGCCCACGGTCGCCTCATGGCTCGTCGCCTGCACGGCACTGCCCGTCACCGGCACATCGACCTGCAGCGCCGTCGCGCTCACCTGCGCGCGCAGCGCCCCCCCGGCCACCAGCCCCAGTTGGTTGGCGCCGGGCCGGCTGATCCCGGTGTCGGGGTCGGCGGCAAATCGCAGCCCCGGCGTCGCTGCCAGACCGTCAGGCAGGATCGCCCCGCCCGGCAGCGACGCCGCCCCACTCGCCGCCAGGCGCAGGCCCTCCGCAAAGGCAACCCCGTCGGCCGAGACCTTGATCGAGAAGTCGTCGTTTCCGGCCAGCCCCATCTCGGCCCGCCCTGAAAATCCGGTCTGGAACAGCAGGCTCGCCGTCGCCGCCGGCGTGGCCTTGTTGATTTTCAGCTGATGGTCCGCCCCCGCATGGTTCAGCAGCACCGCGTCAGAGGAAACTGCCAGCCGGTTCGTGGCATCCGCCGTCGCGTTGACGCCCAGACGATCCACGCTGGCCGGCACACCCGCCAGCACCCAGGCGCTGCCATTGAAGACGACGCTCGCGCCCTCGGCCAGCACCTCGGCGCGCCAGCCGGGCAGGGGGGTCATGAACACCCATCCCTCCAGGTCATAGACCGCGATGCGGCCGTCCTGCCCTGCCCATTCGCCCAACGCGCCCGCGCCGACGATGTAGCGCTCTCCCAACGCCGGGGCGGGGGGCGCGGCGGTCAGCGTCCGGTCGGCGACCGCCAGTTGAACGATGACATCCAGCGTCCGTATCGCTTCGTTATGGGGCACGTGCTTCTGGGCCTGGGCGGACTGGATATAGGGCAGGGCCAGCACGGCCGACACTTCGGTGGGGGAGGACATGGGGCGGCGGAACCTCTGCAAGACGAACTCCGCCACCCTGCCTGTCCCGGGTTAAGTCCGGCCAACCAGCCCGCTCGCCCTGCTAGGCCTGACCGCAACGCTCGCATGTTATTCAGGAAAAACAAAGGCCTGCCGCACGATCTTCGCGCGACAGGCCAGCCGTCTTTCCACCCCGTCAGCCGTGCTTGACCATCACATGGCGGACAAAGGTGTAATCCTCCAGCGCATAGGCGCTCATGTCCTTGCCATAGCCCGACTGCTTGATTCCGCCATGCGGCATCTCGTTGACCAGCATGAAATGCGTGTTGATCCAGGTGCAGCCATAGCGCAGCCGTGCCGCCGTCGCCATCGCGCGGCCCACGTCGCGCGTCCAGACACTCGAGGCAAGGCCATAGTCGCTGTCATTGGCCCAGCCCACCGCCTCGTCCACATCCGTGAACGGCGTGATCGACACCACCGGCCCAAAGACCTCGCGGCGCACGATCTCGTCTTCCTGCCGCGCACCGGCGATGACGGTGGGCCTGTAGTAGAAGCCCTGGTCCATTCTCATTCCGCCCGTGGTGATCTCGATATGCTTCAGCTCGCGCGCGCGCTCGACAAAGCTCGCCACCCGGTCGCGCTGGCGCAGGCTGATCAGCGGGCCGATCTCGTTCTCGGTGTCATCCTCGCGCCCCAGCGCGATCGAGGACACCGCGCCGGTCAAGTCGGCCACCAGCCGGTCATAGATCTTGCGCCCGGCATAGATGCGGCAGGCGGCAGTGCAATCCTGCCCGGCGTTATAGTAGCCAAAGGCGCGCAGCCCCTCGACCACCTCGGCCACATCGGCATCGTCGAACACCACGACTGGCGCCTTGCCGCCCAGTTCCAGATGGGTGCGCTTCACCGTCTTGGCTGCGGCGTCCAGCATCTTCTTGCCGGTCGCCACATCACCCGTCAGGCTGATCATGTCCACGCCGGGATGGTTGATCAGGTAGCTGCCGACGGTCTGTCCCCGCCCTGCGATGACGCTGACCACGCCCTCGGGCAATTCCTCGGCCAGAATCCGCGCCATCTTGATCGCGGTCAGGGGCGTCTGCTCGCTGGGCTTGAAGACCACGCAGTTGCCGCCGCCAATGGCCGGGGCCAGCTTCCAGGCCATCATCATCAGCGGATAGTTCCAGGGCGCGATGCTGGCCACCACGCCAATCGGGTCGCGCCGGATCATGCTCGTGTGGCCCACGAGGTACTCGCCGGCCACGGCCCCGGTCTGACAGCGCACCGCCCCCGCGAAGAAGCGGTAGCAGTCGACAATAGCGGGGATCTCGTCATTGCGCGCGGCATTGATCGGCTTGCCGCAGTTCAGCGCCTCCAGCGCGGCAAAACCGGCGGCCTCGGCCTCAACACGGTCGGCAATCCGCAACAGTGCCGCCGACCGCTCGGCTGGCGTGGTGCGTGACCAGGTTTCAAATGCCTTGCGCGCCGCCGCAACCGCCCGGTCGACCTGCGCGGTCGAGGCTTCGGGCACCTCCAGGATTAGCCCGCCCGTGCGCGGGTTCAGAACCTGCTCGCGGGCCTCTTCTCCCGCCTCGAAGCGCCCGCCGACCAGCAGCGCGGTGTCGATGGTGTCAGCTTTGGTGTCCATGGGGACCCTCCCTTCATTTGCCCCCGCCGGCCGTCTCGGAACCGCCACGGGTCAGGTAGTAGGCCAGCAGGATCGGCACGAAGGTCGTGACGAAAACCACGATGGCGACGACATTGGTGACCGGTCTCTGCCGGGGGCGGACCAGTTCGTTGAGCATCCAGATCGGCAGCGTCGATTGCTGTCCTGCGGTAAAGGTGGTGACGATCACCTCATCGAACGACAGTGCAAAGGCCAGCATCCCCCCCGCCAGCAATGCCGAGCCCAGGTTTGGCAGGATCACGTGGCGGAAGGTCTGGAACCCGTTTGCGCCCAGGTCGAGCGAGGCCTCGACGATGCTGCCTGACAGGCGGCGGAACCGCGCAACCGCATTGTTGTAGACGATGACGATGCAGAAGGTCGCGTGACCCAGCACGATCGTCCATGTCGAGAAGGGAATCCCCGCTACATCGAAGGCTGACCGCAACGACATGCCGGTGATGATGCCGGGCAGCGCGATGGGCAGCAGGATCAACAGCGAAATCTGGTCGCGGCCAAAGAACCTTGCCCGGCTCATCGCGGCGGCGACAAGCGTGCCCAGGATCAGCGCGAGCGCCGTCGAGATCGCGGCCACCTTCAGCGACAGATAGAGCGGTGGCCAGATATCCTCGCGGTTCCAGGCCACGGCGAACCATTCCGTCGTCAGCCCGGGGGGCGGGAACTGATAGCTCTTTTCCTCGGTCGTGAAGGCATACAGGAAGATCAGCGCTATCGGCAGGTGCAGGAACAGCAGGCCCAGGATGGCCCCGATGGTCAGCCCAAGCGGCGCGCGAGCCTCAGAGTGCATCGAAAGCCCCCAGCCGTTTGGCCACCGCCAGATAGACCAGCATCACGACGATCGGCACCACGGCAAAGGCCGCGGCCAGCGGAATGTTCCCGGCCGTACCCTGCAGGGTATAGACTGCCTGCCCGATGAACAGCCGCGAGGTGCCCACGATCTGCGGGATGATGTAATCGCCCAGCGTCAGCGAAAAGGTAAAGATTGACCCTGCGATCACTCCCGGCAGCGCCAGCGGCAGGATGACGCTGCGCAGCGTCTGCCCCGCGCTCGCCCCCAGGTCGGACGAGGCCTCCAGCATCGACACTGGCACGCGTTCCAGCGATGCCTGCATCGGCAGGATCATGTAGGGGATCCAGACATAGACGAAGACGATCCATGTCCCGATGTACGAGGTGGACAGCGAATTGCCCCCTATCACCGGAATGGCGAGGATGGCGTTCAGGATGGCCGAGGCGCCGATACCCTCGGCCGCCCATGTGATGATGCCTTCCTTGGCGAGGATCAGTTTCCAGGCATAGACCTTGACGAGATAGCTCGACCACAGGGGCAGCATCGCCCCAAGATAGAACGCCGCTTTCCATTTCCCCCGCGCATAGCGCGCCGCATAGTAGGCGATCGGAAAAGCGATGATTACACAGCCCACCGTCACCGCCGCCGCCATGGCGACCGTGCGCAGGATGACGTCGAAGTTCGACGGGCGAAGCAGTTCGAGATAGGTCTTGAGCGTGAACTCGTGCACGACCAGGCCCGAGAATTCGTCGATCGAGTAGAAGCTCTGCAGCAGCAGCGCAAAGAGCGACCCCAGATAGACCACGCCCAGCCACAGAAGCGGCGGCGCAAGGAGCAGCAGAAGGAGGAGATTCGGCCGGCGCCAGAAGATGTCGGTCAGCCGGTCGCCAAGCCCGCGTGGGGGGTGGGTGGCCAGATCGGTCATGCTGTGCCCGCCATGGCATGGATGGCCCCCGGCATCGCTTCGAGCGCGATGGCGGTGCCGGGCGCGGGGGCCGCGACCCCCGGCGGCAGGATCAGACTGACTTCGCCGTCGGCCAGCCCGTCCAGATGCGCAATCAGCCGTGTGCCCGCCCCCAGGTAGCGCGCCGTGCCAGCCACCGCTGCGACACCGCCCGAAGTGACAAGCCGCACCTGTTCGGGCCGAAGGCTCGACCAGGCATCGGGCCCGCCGAAACGGCGACTGACCTCGGGCGGGAGCACGTTCGAGGAACCCACGAAATCGGCCACGAAACGGGTGGCGGGGCGTTCGTAAATCTCTGCGGGGCTGCCCACCTGCGCAACCTTGCCATTGGCGAAGACCGCCACCTGGTCAGCCATGCTCAGCGCTTCGCCCTGGTCATGGGTCACGAAGACGAAGGTGATGCCGAGGCGCCGTTGGAGCGCCTTCAACTCATCCTGCATCGCCTCGCGCAGCTTGAGGTCAAGCGCGCCGAGTGGTTCGTCCAGCAGCAGCACCTTGGGCTCGTTCACCAGTGCCCGTGCCAAGGCCACGCGCTGGCGCTGCCCGCCCGAAAGCTGCCCCGGCTTGCGGTCCCCGTAGGCGTCAAGCTTGACCAGCGCCAGCATCTCGTCCGCCCTTGCGTGGCGGCTGCGCTTGTCAACGCCCCGGACCATCAGCCCGTAGGCCACGTTGTCGCGCACGTTCATATGGGGAAACAGCGCGTAGTCCTGGAACACCGTGTTCACGTTGCGCCGGTTGGGCGGCACGTTGCCCGAGTTCTCGCCAAAGATGCGAATCTCGCCCGAGGTGGGCGCTTCGAAGCCCGAGATCAGCCGCAGGCAGGTCGTCTTGCCCGAGCCCGACGGACCGAGCATGGCAAAGAAGGACCCTTCCGCGATCGACAGGTTCACCCCGTCCACGGCGCGAACAGATCCGAAATGGCGGGAAACGCCGCGGAACTCTACAGCAGATGTCATGCGAAAATCCTTGTCCGGCGCGGGTGGCGCGGGAACGGTGCCCCTATCAGGGGATGGTCTGGGAAGGGCAGTTGGCCCGGCCGCAGGGCAGCCGGGCCAGCGCACGCAGGCTCAGCGGCCGCCGATCACGCCGATATAGTCGGACACCCAGCGATAATAGGGCACGCAGGCGCCTTCACCCTGCGAGCAGTTGGCCACCGGGGTCTGCCAGAAGCGGATCTTGTCGAAATCTTCAAAGCCGTTGGTCTTGCAGCCTTCCTCGGTCAGCATGCCCCGCCCATCCGTGCAGGCGGCCGGAACCGAGGGGTTTGCGCCGAACCAGACGGCAAGGTCCGATTGCAGGTTTGAGGACAGCGAATGTTCCATCCACATATAGGCGCAGTTCGGATGCTCGGAATCGACATGCAGCATCGAGGTATCGGCCCAACCGGTCGCGCCTTCCTGCGGGATGACCGAGGCGATGGGCTGGTTGTCGGCCTTGAGCAGGTTCACCTGGAACGGCCAGGAACCAGAGGCGACAACGCCCTCGTTCTTGAAGTCGTCGATCTGGATGAAGGCATCATGCCAGTAGCGGCTGACCAGATCGCGCTGCTGGCGCAGAAGGTCGAGGGCGGCGGCATACTGCTCTTCGTTCAGCTCGTAGGGCGAGGTGATCTTCAGTTCCGGCTTGTGGAACATCAGGTATTGCGCCGCATCCGCAATGTGGATCGGGCCGTCATAGGCCTGCACCCGGCCCTTGTTCGACTGGCCGTCGGGCAGGGTCTGCTCTTCGAAGACGACGTTCCACGAGGTGGGCGCAGTGCCCTTGAAAGCTTCGGTGTTATACATGAGGACGTTCGGTCCCCACATGTAGGGCACGCCGTAGTGCACTCCGTCGACCGTGTACCAGGGCGCGTCTTGCAGGCGCGGGTCGATCGTGCTCCACGAGGGGATCAGCGCCGTATTGATCGGCTGCACCCGCTTGCCGGCGATCAGCCGCAGCGAGGCGTCGCCCGAGGCGGTCACAAGGTCGAATCCCCCCTCATTCATCAGCGCGACCATCTCGTCCGAGGTGGCGGCGGTCTTGACGTTGACCTTGCAGCCCGTCGCCTCTTCGAATTTGGTCACCCAGTCGAAGGCCTTGTCGGTGTCGCCCCGCTCGATATAGCCGGCCCAGGCGACAATGTTGAGCTGGCCTTCGCCCGGCCCCATCTCGGTGATCTGGGCCAGCGCGGGGGTCAGCGCCGTCACAACAGCCAATGCGGTGGTGCCCAGCAGTTTCAGATTGGTCATGGAACGCTCCCTGCGGTGCGGGCCGATGGCTTCGGCCCTTGTCAGCGTCCAAGGCTATGGCCCAGCGAGGAGCTTTCGCAATAACAAAACGAGGAAACCATCTATCGGATTTTCCGATACCTTATGGCCTCAACGGGTTGGAAGTGTGCTGGCCGTAACGGCACTTTGCGCGGCCCGGACAAAGTTCAGCGCCGGGGCAGACAGGGGCGCACCCCGCCGCCAGGCCAGTCCCACCTGAACCGTGGGCAGATCGCCCGACACATCGCGAATCTCGATCCGGTCGCCCTCCAGCGACCAGGGCCGATACATCAGCCCCGGAAGGATGGCGATTCCCGCCCCCGTGGCGACAAGGCTGCGCACCGCCTCGACAGAACGGGTGCGGAAGGCGATCTCGGGCTTTACGCGCAATGCGCCCATCAGGGCGCGCATGCTTTCCTCGATTTCGTCCACCATCAGCTGGATCATCGGCTCGCCCGACAACTGGTCAAGCGCGATGGATTCCGCCCCCGTCAGGGAATGGCCCAGGGGCAGCCACAGCCGATATGGCGAGACGACCAGGGTTTCGACCTGCATCGCCATCCGGTCGCGGATGGAAGAGGTGAGCAGTACCGCAACGTCAAGCTCCCCCCCGATCAGCAGGTGCTGAAGATACTCGCCGCTGTCTTCGATCACATTCAGTTCGACCAGCGGATGGGCACGGCGAAACCGGCTGAGTATGTCCGACAGCACATAGCCTGCCACAAGGCTTGTCACCCCCAGCGACAGCCGGCCCGTGCCGCCGCCTTCCTCTTCGGCAAAGGCCATGCGGGCGGTGGCTACATCGCCAAGGATCTGGCGGGCGTGGCGCAGGAACAGGCTGCCCTTGTGCGTGAGATCGAGGCCCCGGGCCTGCCGGTCGAACAGTGTCACGCCCAGATCATCTTCGAGCGCGCGGATCGCCTCGGTCACCGAAGACTGGCTGATCGACAAAACCCGCGCCGCGCCCGAGACGCTGCCCTGTTCGGCGGCGGCGACGAAGAACTGGAGCTGACGAAAGGTGAAGGCCATGAGCGTGTCCGGCGGCGTCTTCCCGGCCTATACCGGATTGTGGCCAAACGCGACAGGGGCGAGCGGTGGACCACTGGCCCTGAACGACGGGCGGGGTATAAGGATCCTCCACCTGGAAGGAGCCTGCCCGATGACACCCGACCCCGCCCGCCGCATCGTCCTGACCATTGCCGCCGAAATCGGGGCGCGACCCGAGCAAGTCGGCCAGGCCGTGGCGCTGCTGGACGAAGGGGCGACGGTGCCCTTCATTGCCCGCTATCGCAAGGAAGTGACGGGCGGGCTGGACGACACCCAATTGCGGACGCTGGACGAGCGCCTGGCCTATCTGCGTGAACGCGAAGCGCGCCGCGCGGCAATCCTGGCCTCGATCTCGGAACAGGGCAAGTTGACGCCGGAATTGCAGGCCGCCATCGCCAAGGCCGAAACCAAAGCCGAGCTCGAGGACATCTATCTGCCCTACAAGCCCAAGCGGCGGACCAAGGCGATGATCGCGCGCGAGAATGGTCTTGGGCCGCTGGTCGAGGCTATCCTGGCCGACCGCAACGCCGATCCGGCGGCGCTGGCCGCGGGCTATCTGTCCGAGGCCGTGCCGGATGCAAAGTCCGCACTGGAAGGCGCGCGCGACATCATCGCCGAAGGGCTGGCCGAGAATGCCGAACTGTTGGGCAGGTTGCGCGGCCACATGAAGGCGGTCGCGCGTCTGTCGGCGAGTGTGGTCGAGGGCAAGGAAGCCGAGGGCGCCAAGTTCTCGGACTATTTTGCCCATTCCGAGCCCTGGGCCACGGCGCCTTCGCACCGGGTGCTGGCGATGCTGCGCGGGAGAAACGAAGGCGTGCTGTCGCTTGACCTGACCATCGATCCTGACGCACCTCGCGGCGAAAGCCCGGCCGAACGCTTGGCCGCCGCCGCGCTGCAGGCCGGCGGCCGGGGCGCGGCAGACCAATGGCTGCGCGACGCGGCCGCCTGGGCCTGGCGGGTCAAGCTGCGCACCTCGCTCACGCTTGATCTGATGGCCGAGGTGCGCGAGCGGGCCGAGGAAGAGGCGATCCGCGTCTTTGCCCGCAATCTCAAGGATTTGTTGCTTGCGGCGCCCGCTGGTGGAAAGGCGACGATGGGCCTGGACCCCGGCATCCGTACCGGCGTGAAGGTGGCTGTCATCGACGCGACGGGCAAGCTCCTCGACACGGCGACCGTCTACCCCTTCCAGCCGAAGAATGACCTGCGCGGCGCGCAGGTGGAACTGGCGCAGCTGATCCGCAGGCATGGGGTCGAGCTGATCGCCATTGGCAATGGCACCGCCAGCCGCGAGACCGAAAAGTTGGTGGCCGATCTGCTGGCGGCGCTGCCAGGCACGGGCAAGAAGCCTGTAAAGGTGATCGTGAGCGAGGCAGGTGCGTCGGTCTATTCCGCCTCGCCCCTGGCCGCGGCCGAGTTCCCGGGCCTTGACGTGTCATTGCGCGGGGCGGTGTCGATCGCCCGGCGGCTGCAGGATCCGCTGGCGGAACTGGTGAAGATCGAGCCGAAGTCGATCGGTGTCGGCCAGTATCAGCACGATGTCGACCAGCACCGCCTGGGCCGCAGCCTGGAGGCGGTTGTGGAAGATGCGGTGAACGCGGTGGGGGTCGATCTGAACACCGCCTCTGCGCCACTGCTGGCGCGGGTGTCGGGGGTGGGGCCGGGTCTGGCAGACCAGATCGTGGCCTGGCGCGATGCGAACGGGGCCTTTGCCACGCGACGCGACCTGCTGAAGGTACCGCGGCTGGGGCCGAAGGCTTTCGAGCAGGCCGCGGGTTTCCTGCGCATTCCGGGCGGGAAAGAGCCGCTTGACGGATCGGCCGTGCATCCCGAGGCCTATGAGGTGGCGCGCAAGATCCTGGCAGCCTGCGGGCGCGACCTGCGAGCGCTGATGGCGGACCCCGAGCCCCTGCGCCGGCTTGAGCCGAAGGCCTTTACCGACGACCGTTTCGGCCTGCCCACGGTCAGGGACATTCTGGGCGAACTGGAAAAGCCCGGCCGCGACCCGCGTCCCTCGTTCCGGACAGCGACCTTTGCCGAGGGGGTCGAGGACATCAAGGATCTGAAGCCTGGCATGATGCTGGAAGGCACCGTCACGAACGTTGCGGCCTTCGGCGCCTTTGTCGATATCGGTGTGCATCAGGACGGGCTGGTGCATGTCAGCCAGCTGGCCGACCGTTTCGTCAAGGATCCCCATGAGGTGGTCAAGGCCGGGGATGTGGTGAAGGTACGTGTGGTCGAGGTGGATGTCCCGCGCAAGCGCATCGGCCTGTCCATGCGCAGCGATGGCGCCGGGCGCGAGGCGGCGCGAGAGCGGGCGGCCGAACCGCGCGAGGCGCCCCGGCCCAGGGGTGCCAAGCCGCTGCCCAGCTCGGCCGGGCCGGCCGGGGGGGCGGGCAATGCCTTTGCCGATGCCCTGAAGGGCCGGTTCGGGCGCTGATCGGCGGCGTCGCTCTCGGTGGCGGCACAGGGGTTTCGGTGCTAGGGTCTTGCTTAGGGGCAGGGGGCTTTGCATGACCGAGGTGGCCAACCAGGCGCAGGCCGATTTCTGGAATGCGGACCCGGGGTTGAACTGGGTTCGGTTCCAGCCGGACATGGATCTCTTGCTGGGCGGCGTGGCCGAGGTGCTGCTGGCGCAGGCCGCGCCGCGGCCGGGCGAGCAGGCGGTTGACATCGGATGTGGGGCGGGTGCGACCACGCTGGCCGTTGCCCGCGCGGTCGGCCCGTCCGGTTCGGTCCTGGGGGTAGACATCTCGGAGCCCCTGCTGCGGCGGGCGGAAGAGCGGCGGCAGGCAGCCGGATTGTCACAAGCGAGCTTTCTGCTGGCCGATGCCCAGGACCACCTGTTCGGATCAGCCGATAGCGACCTGCTGCTGTCGCGCTTCGGGGTGATGTTCTTTTCAGACCCTGCCGCAGCCTTCCGAAACATGGCGGCGGCGCTGCGGCCCGGCGGGCGGATGGTGCTGGCGGTCTGGTCTTCTGCCCAGGCCAACCCTTTCTTTTCGGTCCCGGGTCGGATTGCGGCAGAGCGGCTTGGCCGCCCGGCGCCAAGCGATCCCGATGGCCCCGGCCCGATGGCTCTGCACGACCCCGAGCGCGTGTCAGGGCTGCTTCGACTGGCAGGTCTGGACGATATCCGTATCGAGCCGGTGCTCGTTGACCTGCATCATCCGGCCGGGCTTGAGGCCGTTGTCACCATGTTGGGCCACCTGGGCGCGATTCCCGGGCTGATGCGCGAGAAGGGCGGCACTGCCGAGGACATGGCCGCGATCTTGTCCGACGTGCGCTCGGCCTTTGCGGGCTATGCGAGGGCTGATGGCATCCGCATCCCCGCGGTGATCAATCTGTGCAGCGCCGTCAGGCGCTGACGGGCCAGCGCTCTCACGCCGCGCTGCCGCCGACGGTCAGCCCCCCGATCAGCAACGTCGGCTGACCGACGCCCACGGGCACCCATTGCCCGGCCTTTCCGCAATTGCCGATGCCCGGATCAAGCGCCATGTCGTTTCCGATCGCGCGGATCTGCTGAAGTGCCGTCGCGCCGTCGCCGATCAGCGTCGCGCCCTTGACCGGGGCTCCGATCTTGCCGTTCTGCACGCGATAGGCCTCGGTGCAGGAAAACACGAACTTGCCGTTGGTGATGTCGACCTGGCCCCCGCCAAAGCCCACGGCATAGATGCCGTCCTTCAGATCGGCCAGGATCGCCGCCGGATCGGTTTCGCCCCCCAGCATGTAGGTATTGGTCATGCGGGGCATGGGGATATGGGCAAAGCTCTCGCGCCGGCCGTTGCCTGTGGGGACCACACCCATGAGGCGGGCATTCTGGCGATCCTGCATGTAACCCACAAGGATGCCATCCTCGATCAGCACATTGCGACCCGAGGGCGTGCCCTCGTCATCGACACTGATCGACCCACGCCGGTCGGGCAGGGTGCCGTCGTCCAGCACCGTCACGCCCGGTGCGGCCACACGCTGGCCAAGCAGGCCCGCGAAGGCGGACGTTTTCTTTCGGTTGAAATCGCCCTCGAGCCCGTGGCCAACCGCTTCGTGCAGCAGGATGCCAGGCCAGCCGGGGCCAAGCACCACATCCATTGTCCCTGCCGGAGCGGGCACCGCATCGAGATTGACCAGCGCGATGCGCAACGCCTCGCGCGCGACGGCCTGCCAATGTTGGGGCCGCATCAGACGCTCCAGACCGAAGCGGCCGCCGCCGCCCATGCCGCCCGACTCGCGCCGTCCGTTCTGTTCCACGATGATCGAGATGTTGAGCCGCGACATCGGCCTGACATCGGACAGGCGCAAGCCTTCGGGGCGCAGAATCTCGATCTCCTGCAGGCCCGCGGTCAGCGAGGCCGACACCTGCACCACGCGGGGATCCAGGCTGCGGGCGAAGGCGTCGATCTCGCGCAGCATGTCGATCTTCACCGCAAAGACCGCATCCCCCATCGGGTCGGCATCGCCATAAAGCCGGGCATTCGTGCCCTTGGGGGCCGGGGCAGGCGAACCGCCTCCGTCGCCCACCGCTAGCCGGGCCGTCTCGCTCGCCCGGCGCAGGGCACGTTCGGAGATTTCGGTCGAATGGGCATAACCCGCAACCTCGCCTCGCACGGCGCGCAGCCCAAAGCCCTCGGTCGCATCGTAACTGGCCGTCTTGATGCGGCCGTCGTCCAGCACGATCGCCTCTGACCGCGAGCGTTCCAGGAACAGTTCACCATCATCGGCGCCGCGCGTGGCGGCCTGAAGCACGGATAGGGCCATCGCCTCGTCGAGCTTGGTGTCGAAGGGACGGAAGGGTGCTTCGGTCATCGGGCTGTCCTTGATCCAGGTCAAACGGCGTCTCTTTGCCGCAATCGTTTCGCTTGTCGATCCCTCTCCAATATGGTTTCAGATACTCCGGATACAACGGGATTCCGGGGGCCATTTGCCCATGGCATGGCCGCCCCGGGGTGCTGACAAGCGGCGCGAAGCCGCAGCAGAACGGGATATGAAGATGCGACCCATCAGCTTTGCGGGCCTTGTTGCCGCATTCGCCACCCTTTCGGCCGGGGGTTCTGCCCTTGCGCAGGACCAACTCGAGGTGATCGGACGGCCGGTTCCGCAAGGGACGGGCTTCCAGCCCGCTGCGACCGAACTGGCGCGCGATCTGCAAGGTCTCGACCACATGCTGCTGATCATCATCACGGCGATCGTGATCTTTGTCACGGCGCTGCTGGTGATCGTGATGGTGCGGTATAACCGCAAGGCCAACCCTACGCCCAAGACCTTCACGCACAACTCGCCCCTGGAAGTGGCCTGGACCATCGTGCCGATCCTGATCCTGGTGTTCATCGGGGCGTTCTCGCTGCCTGTGCTCTTCAAGCAGGTGACGATCCCAGAGGCAGACATCACCATCAAGGTGACCGGCTATCAGTGGTACTGGGGCTATGAATATGTCGATGACGGCACCGGTGCGGAAGAGCCTGTGACCTTTGCCTTCGACAGCCTGATGCTGCCCAAGGATCAACTTGCCGCCGCCGGCTATGACGAGACGGATTACCTGCTTGCGGTCGACAACCCGGTCGTCGTGCCGGTAGGCAAGACCGTGGTGATGCAGGTGACCGGCGCAGATGTCATCCATTCCTGGACGATCCCCGCCTTTGGCGTGAAGCAGGACGCTGTCCCGGGACGTATTGCGCAGCTTTGGTTCAAGCCCGAAGTCGAAGGCATCTACTTTGGCCAGTGCTCGGAACTTTGCGGCAAGGATCACGCCTACATGCCGATCACCGTCAAGGTGGTCAGCGAAGAAGCCTATGCGCAGTGGCTGGGCGAAGCGCAGCAGGCCTTCGCCGGCACGATGCCCGAAGTAAAGGTCGCGGCTGCCGACTGATCGTCAGGCAGGCAGGAGGCGGGGAGACGTCCGTTCAGGCCCTTCCCGCCCTGACCCAAACCGGAGAGACCGATGACGGACGTTCGCGCCATTGCCGAGACCGCGGCCCCCGGGGGCGACGCGGAGTTTGGCGATTTCGTACAGCTTCTGAAGCCAAGGGTGATGTCGCTTGTGGTGTTTACCGCGGCTGTCGGTCTGCTTGTGGCGCCTGTTCCCGTGCACCCTTTCGTCGCCTTGACGGCGATCCTGTTCATCGCCCTTGGCGGTGGGGCTTCGGGCGCGCTCAACATGTGGTGGGATGCCGATATCGACGCGGTGATGCGCCGCACGGCCCGCCGGCCCGTGCCCGCGGGCAAGGTCTCGGGGGCCGAGGCCCTGGGGCTGGGCCTGGCGCTGTCGGGACTCTCGGTGATCATGCTTTGGCTCGCGTCGAACGCCGTCGCGGCGGCGCTGCTGGCCTTCACGATCTTCTTCTATGCCGTGGTTTACACGATCTGGCTGAAGCGCAGCACGCCGCAGAACATCGTGATCGGCGGGGCGGCTGGCGCCTTCCCCCCCATGATCGGCTGGGCCGTCGCGACAGGCGGCGTGAGCCTCGAGAGCATGCTGATGTTCGCGCTGATCTTCATGTGGACACCGCCCCATTTCTGGGCGCTGGCGTTGTTCATGAAGGATGACTACTCGAAGGCCGGTGTGCCGATGCTGACCGTCACGCATGGGCGCAAGGCCACGCGCGCCCATATTCTGGCCTATACGATCCTGCTGGCGCCGGTGGCGCTTGTGGCGGGGTTCACGTCGATCGGGGGGCCGCTCTACCTGGCAGTTGCGGTCGTCCTGAACGGGCTGTTCATCGCCGGGGCATGGCGCATCTGGCGTCGGGACGAGGTGATGGCCGAAGCAGACGGTTATGCGGTCGAGAAGCGGTTCTTCAGGTTCTCGCTCTACTACCTCTTCCTGCATTTCGGCGCCTTCCTGGCCGAGGCCGTGCTGAAGTCCTACGGTCTGGGGAGCTGGTAGGATGTCATTCCGCCCCGATCACGAACTGCACAAGCGCCGGTTCGGCCGCAATCTCGGGCTGGCTGTCGTTCTGGCGCTTTTCGTGGCGCTCATGTTCGGCCTGACCGTCGTCAAGGTCAGCAATGTGGGCCCGATCGAGGGGTATGACCATGTCATGCAACCCCAGCTGATCCCTCAGGAGGAAGGTCAATGAGCCGTTTGTTCCCCAACCTTCAGGGCCCGAACCGTACGGCGGCCAAGCTGGTCGGGGTCGTGGTAACAATGGCCTCCTTGTCCTTTGCCGCCGTCCCCTTCTACGACTGGTTCTGCCGCGTGACGGGCTACGGAGGCGCGACCGGCGTGGCCGAGGCTGCGCCTGACCAGATCCTGGAGCGGACGGTCAAGGTGCGGTTCGATGCCTCGCTCGACCGCGGGATGCCCTGGCAGTTTCATCCGATGCAACGCGAAATGACGGTGCGCATCGGAGAGACCGGGCTTGCCTTCTACGAGGCCTACAACCCCACCGACCGCGTGGTGGCCGGGACAGCAAGCTACAACGTGGCTCCGGATGCGGCGGGCGGCTACTTCACCAAGATTCACTGTTTCTGCTTCGACCAGCAGGTTCTGCAACCGGGTGAGCGGGTGACCATGCCGGTGACCTTCTATGTGGACCCCGCGATCGTTGCGGATCCCGAAGGCAGCTACGTGCAGGAAATCACGCTGTCCTACACCTTCTACGAGACCGAACTGCCAGAGGAACAGGCCGCGCTTGAAACCGCGACGCCCGCCCCGGTAAACTGACACCGAACCGGCCCGCGCCAAGGGCCGGACAAAAGACGAAAGAGGGATGCCGCCCATGGCCCACGCCAAGAACCACGACTACCACGTTCTGCCACCGTCCATCTGGCCTTTCCTCGGGGCTGTCGCTGGCTTTGTGATGCTTTTCGGCGCCGTGCTTTGGATGCACGGCTCGGGCCCCTGGATGTTCCTGATCGGACTGGTGGGGGTTCTCTACGTGATGTTCGCCTGGTGGGCGGACGTGATCGGAGAAAGCGGCGCCGGCGACCACACCAAAGTGGTGCAGATCGGCCTGCGCTATGGCTTCATCCTGTTCATCATGTCCGAAGTGATGTTCTTCGCGGCCTGGTTCTGGAGCTTCTTCAAACACGCGCTCTATCCCATGGGCCCGCTGAGCCCTCTGGCCGACGGCCCCTGGCCGCCCGAAGGGATCGAGACGTTCGATCCCTGGCACCTGCCGCTGATGAACACACTCATCCTTCTGTGCTCGGGCGCGGCTGCGACCTGGGCGCACCACGCCCTGGTGCACGAGAACAACCGCGAAGACATGAAGAAGGGCCTCGCCCTTGCCATCGTGCTGGGCCTGTTCTTCACCGTGCTTCAAGCCTACGAGTACAGCCACGCCGCTTTCGGCTTTGCCGGCAACATCTATGGCGCAAACTTCTTCATGGCCACGGGTTTCCACGGCGCGCACGTGATCATCGGAACGGTCTTCCTGACGGTTTGCCTGATCCGTGTCTATCGCGGACATTTCACCCCCGAGAAGCATGTGGGGTTCGAGGCAGCGGCCTGGTACTGGCACTTCGTCGACGTGGTGTGGCTGTTCCTGTTCGCCGCGATTTACGTCTGGGGTCAGTGACCACCCCCGTCGGGCGATTGACGGAAATAACCGGCGCGGGTCCTTGCAGGGCCCGCGCTTTTTCTGTTCTGTCCGGCGCGACATGACCAAACGCATGATCCTTCCGCTGCTGTTCGGCCTGGTGGGTGCCGCCATCCTGATCGGGCTGGGCAACTGGCAACTGAACCGCCTCGCCTGGAAGCGGGGCATCCTTGATGCGATCGAGGCGCAGATCGCAGCGGCACCTGTCCCATTGCCCGCCGCGCCCGGGCAGGCGGCCGATCAGTATCGGGCTGTCGAGGTTTCGGGGGCCTTCGACGGGCCCGAGATCGACGTTCTGGCCAGCGTCAAGCAGGTGGGCCCGGTCTATCGGGTGATCGCGTCGTTTTCGACAGATGACGGGCGTAGGGTGCTGGTCGACCGCGGCTATGTGCTGGTCGATCAGCGTGACGGCCCGCGCGCCGTGACCAACACCCGGGTCATCGGCAATCTGCTGTGGCCCGATGAAATTGACGGCTATACGCCCGAGCCCGACCTTGCCCGAGGAATCTGGTTCGCGCGCGATGTGCCCGCCCTGGCATCGGCTCTGGGGACCGAGCCAGTGCTTATCGTCGCGCGAGAGCCCACTGGCGACGGGATCCTGTCGCTTCCAGTCGATCCTTCAGGCATTCCAAATGATCATCTGAGCTACGCGATCACCTGGTTTTCCCTTGCCGCTGTGTGGCTGGGGATGACAGGGCTCTGGCTCTGGCGTATCAGGCGCACGGCCAGGCAACAAAGCTGACCTACTAGAAAGTCGACAACGGACCATGTTCTATATCTCGACCCGGGGCGCTGCGCCCGTCCTGCGCTTTGACGAGGCCATGATGACCGGGCTTGCCCGTGATGGCGGGCTGTATGTGCCCGACACGATCCCGGTCCTTTCTGCAGATGAGATCGCGGCGATGGCCGGGCTAAGCTATGAGGAAACGGCCTTTCGTGTGATGCGCCCCTACATCGGCGGCACGTTCGACGATGACGAGTTTCGTCGGCTGATCGCGACCGCCTATGCGGGATTTGGCCATACCTCCCGCGCACCGCTGGTGCAGTTGGGCGCGAACCACTTCCTGCTGGAACTGTTCCATGGCCCGACACTGGCCTTCAAGGACTTCGCCATGCAGCTGATCGGCCAGCTGTTCCAGGCGGCGCTTGCGCGTAGCGGCCAGCGGATCACCATCGTCGGCGCGACCAGCGGCGACACCGGTTCGGCCGCCATCGAGGCCTTTCGCGGTTTGAAGGGCGTGGATGTGTTCATCCTGTTCCCGCATGGCCGCGTATCCGAGGTGCAGCGCCGCCAGATGACGACACCGGTCGAGGCGAACGTGCATGCCCTGGCGCTGGATGGCGATTTCGACGATTGCCAGGCCCGTGTGAAGGACATGTTCAACGACTTTGCCTTCCGCGATGCGGTGGGCCTTGCCGGGGTCAATAGCATCAACTGGGCCAGGGTGCTGGCCCAGGTCGTGTATTACTTTTCCTCGGCCGTGGCGCTTGGCGCGCCGCATCGCGCGGTCAGCTTCACTGTGCCTACCGGCAATTTCGGCGACATTTTCGCAGGCTACGTGGCGCGCCGGATGGGCCTGCCGATCGACCGGCTGGTCATTGCGACGAACCAGAACGACATCCTACATCGGGCGCTTTCTTCCGGCGGCTATGTGACCGACGGGGTCAAGCCTTCGATCAGCCCGTCGATGGACATTCAGGTGTCCTCGAACTTTGAAAGGGCCTTGTTCGATGCCTATGGACGCGATGGGGCGGCAGTGGCGGCGCTGATGGCCGAACTGGGGAAGGGGGGCTTCCACATCAGCCCCAATGCCCTGTCGAGCCTGCGCCAGACCTTCGCCTCGGGCCGGTGTTCCGAAGAAGAGACCCTGGCCACCATCGCGCGGCTTCACGCGACGACAGGCGAGGTGCTGTGCCCCCACAGCGCCGTCGGCGTGAAGGTCGCGGAAGAGCATCTGGGCGACACGCCCATGATCACGCTTGCAACCGCCCATCCCGCAAAGTTCCCCGATGCTGTCGAACGGGCCATAGGCCTGCGCCCGGCGCTGCCTGCCCGCATGCAGGACCTGTTCGACCGCCCCGAACGTCTGACCCGTGTTGCCAATGATCTTGGCGCGCTTGAATCCCTGATCCGCGAAAGGACCGGTCGTTGACCCTTCGTCTGACCACATTGCCGAACGGCTTCCGCATTGTCACCGAGCATATGCCGGGGTTGAAATCCGCTTCGGTCGGCGTCTGGATCAGCGCGGGCGGGCGGCACGAACGGGTCGAGCAGAACGGCATCGCCCATTTCCTCGAACATATGGCCTTCAAGGGCACAAGCACCCGCAGCGCGCTGAAGATCGCCGAAGAGATCGAGGATGTGGGCGGGTTCATCAATGCCTATACCTCGCGCGAGATGACGGCCTATTACGCGCGGGTGCTGGAGAACGATGTGGCGCTGGCGGTGGATGTCATCTCGGACATCGTGCTGAACCCCGTCTTCGACCCGCGCGAGATCGAGGTCGAGCGTCATGTGATCTTGCAGGAGATCGGGCAGGCGCTGGATACGCCCGACGATGTGATCTTCGACTGGCTGCAGGAGGCGAGCTATCCCGACCAGCCCTTCGGCCGCACAATTCTGGGGCCGGCCGAGCGGGTTTCCTCGTTTCAGCGCGACGACCTTTTGCACTTTGTGTCCGAGCACTATGGACCGAACCAGATGATCCTGTCCGCCGCGGGCGGGGTGGACCATGACCTGATCGTGGCGCAGGCAACGGCGATCTTTGGCGGGCTGTCGCGCGTGAGCGATACGGTGCTGACCCCGGCCGCCTTTGCCGGCGGAGAGCGCCGCGAGGTCAAGGACCTTGAACAGGTACATTTCGCGCTGGCCTTCGAGGCGCCCGGCTATCGCGCGCCCGAGGTCTATACCGCCCAGGTCTATGCGACGGCGCTGGGCGGGGGCATGTCCTCGCGTCTGTTCCAGAAGATCCGCGAGGAACGGGGCCTGTGCTATTCGATCTTCGCCCAGTCGGGCGCCTATGAGGATACCGGGCAGATCACGCTCTACGCCGGCACGTCGGAAGAAGAGATTGGCGAGCTGACCCGGCTGACCCTGGAAGAGCTCAAGCGCTCGGCCGAGGACATGAGCGAGGCCGAAGTGGCCCGGGCGCGGGCGCAATTGAAGGCGGGGCTCCTGATGGGGCTGGAAAGCCCGTCCTCGCGGGCCGAGCGTGCAGCCCGGCTTCTGGCCATGTGGGGCCGGGTGCCCGATGTGGACGAGGCGGTTGCCCGGATCGAGGCTGTCACTACCGAGGGCGTGCGCGACTATGCTGCGCGGATGGTGCAGGCGAAGGCCGCCCTAGCGCTTTACGGCCCTGTCGCAGCGGCGCCCGGGCTGGAGGACATCAGGCTGGGCTTGGCCGCCTGATGCTTGGCATCGCGTCGCGCCGCATTCGCATCGAGACGGAGCGGATGACGCTGCGCCTGCCACAGCACAACGACTGGCGAAGCTGGGCGAGTTTGCGCGAGGAAAGCGCAGCCTTCCTCACACCTTGGGAGCCGACCTGGTCGACAGACCATCTGAGCCGCCGGGCCTTCACCAACCGCGTCTATTGGGCAACGCGCGCGACTGGGCAGGGAACGGCGCTGCCGCTTCTGATGATCCGCCGGCAGGATCAGGTGCTCTTGGGGGCGATCACGCTGGACAACATTCGCAGGGGCCCGGCACAGGCCGGGACGCTGGGCTACTGGGTAGGGCAGCCGCACGCGCGCCAGGGCTACATGCGCGAGGCGATCGTGGCTGTCGTGCATCATGCCTTTTCCAAGCTGGACCTCAGCCGCATCGAGGCGGCCTGCCTGCCCGAGAATGCCGCCTCGCGCGGGGTGCTGGAAAAATGCGGCTTCAAGTACGAAGGGGTTGCGCAAAGCTACCTGCAGATCGCCGGGCGCTGGCGGAACCATGTGCTTTACGCCAGTCTGCGCGCAGATCGGCGCGGGCGGACCGACGTGGGCCTTGCCTGAGCCACGGTCCTTTATCTCGCTGACGCATCCGTGATCGTTCGCAGGCAGATCTCGGCGTGCCGCAACGTCAATCCGCGCTAATCTTCCCGAAGTCAGACCTCTGGAGGCGCGTGGATGCTGCGGACAATTCTTGCCCTTAGCCTTACGATGACTGTCCCTGCCCTGGCGCAGGAAGCAATCCCGTCGCATTGCATTGCTCTGGCCGATGCCGGACCGGAACGGCTGCACCATGCGGCATTCGGCGATCCGCTGACCGAAGGGAGGGTTCGGATCAGCTATGTTGGTCACGCGACTTTCCTGATCGAGACACCGGGAGGGTTGGTCGCGGCGACAGATTACACGGGCTATCTCGGCCCGCGGGATGTCGTGCCGGATGTGGTGACGATGAACAACGCCCATGGCTCGCACTGGACGTCGACGCCGGATCCCCGCATCCCGCATGTTTTGAAGGGCTGGGGCGACGGTGAAGGGCCGGCCGACTACAACGTTGATCTGGGCGAGATGCTGGTGCGTAACGTAACCTCGGACCAGCGGCGCGGCGGTGCGGCCATTCCCAATGCGAATTCGATTTTCGTTTTTGAAGTCGCGGGCCTATGCATCGGCCATCTGGGCCACCTGCATCAGATCCCAAGCCCCGAGCAGTATGCCATGATCGGCCGTCTGGACGTGGTACTGGTGCCCGTCGACGGGGGCTACACCATGAGCACAGAGGCCATGGCCGAGGTCGTGAAGCGCCTGCGCTCGTCGCTCGTCATTCCGATGCACTGGTTCTCTGGCGCCTCGCTGGAACAGTTTCTTGTCGATATGGATGGCGAGTTTGCGGTGGTGCGGCCCGAGCAGTCGAGCATCGAAGTAGCGCTGAACGACCTGCCATCGGAACCGACGATCATGGTTCTCATGCCCGGAGGCTGACCCGACGCCCGCTCGGCTAGGCCAAGACCAGAAGCACCCAAATCTGGCCGACCAGCATGGTGGCCAGCGAAACCGGCACGCCGGCGCGGGCAAAGTCGCGGAATGAGATGCGCACGCCATGAGCGGCGGCTTGTTCGACCACGATGATGCCTGCAAGGCTGCCAAAGACGAAGAGGTTGCTCGAAAATCCGGTGCCAAGCGCCAGCGCCGCGCCCAGGGCCGTGGCATCGGGCGCGGCACTGACAAAAGGCATGAGCAGCATCACTGCCGGGTTGTTGCCCACGATGTCGCTCAACACGGCACCAACCCAGAACAGGGGCATCGGCTCTTGCAGGTTGATGCCAAGGGCGCGCGCCTCGCCGAGGATGTGCTGGGGCAGGCCCGTGGCTGCCATGGCGGCATTGACCACGAAGAGGCCCATGATCAGGATCAGAAGGTCGCCGTCCACCTGGCGCAACACATCGCCCGAGGCGATGCGCCGGTTCACCAACAGCACGGCCCCTGCTGCCAAGGCTATCTGATCGCGCGGCCAGTCGGTGGCCACGAAAGCGGCGACCACGGTCAGCGTGACGATGCTGGCCTTGATGGTTTCCAGCATGAGGAAGGGCGGTGCCGCCCCAGCCGCGGGCGCGGCAGGGCGCTGTCCGGGCGGAAGCGCCCATCGGCCCCGGTAAAGCGCCGCGACGATGACCCAGGCGACGGGCAGTGACAGCAGGACCGGCACTGTTGTCTTGGCCATGAAGTCAACGAAGCCGAGCCCCAGCGACTGCGCGATCACCATGTTCTGCGGGCTGCCGATCACTGTGGCGACCGAACCGATGTTGGTGGCAAAGCAGAAGCCCAGCAGGAACGGAACGGGGTTCAGCCCGCGCGCCATGGTCGCCGCGATCAGGAGCGGTGTCATGGCGACCACGACCACATCATTGGTCAGCACCGCCGACAGCGCCCCTCCTACCGCGACCAGTACGGCAAGCAGCACTGGAGGCGAGACGTCGAGCTGTGCGACGCGGGCTGCGACCGTGGCATAGAAACCGGAGACGACGAAAGCGCCAGAGACCAGCATCAGCCCGAAGAGCATGCCAATGGTGCGATAATCGATGGCTGCCCAGGCCTGTTCCGAGGTCATCTCGCCTGTGGCCAGCAGGGCGAGGGCGCCCACGAGTGCCGCGCCGGTGCGATCGACCTTGAAGCCGGGCAGTGTGCCTACGGCCATGGCGATGTAGACCAGCAGAAAGATCAGCAGGGCGCCATCCATGGCAGGGGTCTCTTGCAGGGGGCAGCGGCGGGCTGTGCCGACCGCGATGGGATGGGGTGACCTTAGTCGGGACCTGCCTTCGGATGCCAGACAAATGCGCCGCCCCGGGGCAGGGCGGCGTCTGTAGACCCGTTGGGTCTGGCTTCAGATCGTGCCGGCCAGCATCCCCAGACCGGCAATCGTCGCCATGGCCCCGGCTGACCGTGTCAGCAGGGGGCCAACTCGCCTGTCAGCCGCCCCGGTGGCGGCCCCCAGGCCCAGGCCTGCAAGATGCAGCAGGGCGGTGGACAGCAGAAATCCTGCGGCATATCCGAGGCCCGCTGCGGTTTCGGGCATTTCGGCGCCGTGGGCGGTGCCGTGGAAGAGGGCGAACAGACCAACGACCCCTGCCGCCACCGCGACGGGGGCTTTCACCTTGAGGGCCACGATGGCGCCAAGCACGACGACCGACAGGGCGATGCCGATCTCGACAAAGGGCAGTTGCAGGCCGGCCGCGCCAACTGCTCCCCCCAGGGTCATCACGCTTAGAAAGGCCGCTGGTACCGCCCAGAGGGCCCTGCCGCCAAGCTGACAGGCAAGTACACCTGCCAGGACCATGGCCAGCACATGATCCAGCCCCGATATCGGATGGCTCAGGCCCGAGGCGAACCCCGTGGCATGGACCGTCCCGCTATGAGCGAGGGCGGCGCTGGGGGCAAGAAATGCCGCCGCAAGGGTTCCAGAGTGTTTGTAGAGCGATTGCATGGCTTCTCTTTCGTGGTTTGTCCCACTCAAGATCCAACGCGGCTGCAGGTGAACCGGAAATCCGGCAGCAGAGGGCAGGCGACATTGTTGCGCCTTTTGTTTGTGCGGCGTGATGATCTGTTGGGCGTTTTGTAAGGGGGGCCCACTGATCGCATGAAGGAGCGCCCGGAAAGGGACGGCCACGGCGGTTTGCTTCGCTCGGCTTGAAGTTCCACAGGTTTGGAACAAAATGGGAACAAATGAGTCTGATTCCCGCTGCCATGGTTCCGTTCGCATCCTTTCGAAGGACAGCAATGCTGTCGCCCTCCGCGGATGGGCGGTCGGCAGGGGCCTGCCTTTCCATGGCTGGCGCATGACCGGGCGACGCATCGTCTCGGTCTGGCTGCCCGAGTTCCCGATGGAACGCTGGCAGAGGGGGCAGGTGCGGATGGGCAACCCGCCGCCCGAAGATCTGCCGCAGGCTCTGACGACCGAGGGGACGCATGGCCCGGTGATACATGCCATCAACCGTGCCGCCCGCCTGGCGGGAGTCGAGATCGGGGCGCGGCTGGCCGACATGCGTGCGCTCTGCCCGACGCTGAAGGCCGATTTCGCCGACCCCGAGGGTGACCGTGCCGCGCTGCATCGCCTGGCGCTCTGGGCGCGGCGCTGGTGCCCCTGGACGGTAGCCGATGACGAGATTGGGCATGGTCTGGTGCTCGATACCACCGGGTCGGATCATCTGCACGGGGGCGAGGCCGCGATGCTGGCCGGAATGGAGGCGGCGCTGTCGATCCTTGGCCATTCGGCGCGGCCGGCGCTGGCCCCCACCTGGGGCGCAGCCTGGGCGCTGGCACGCTTTGGCCCGGTGCGGGCGATCTGCGCCGATACCGCCCCCCTGCCGGTGACGGCGCTGCGGCTGGATGCCGAGGCGGTGCTGCTGCTGCACCGGCTTGGATTGCGCCGGATCGGCCAACTGGCGGAACTGCCGCGCCTGTCGCTGGCGCGGCGCTTTGCCCGGGCGGCGGCGGCGCAGAACCCGCTGATCCGGCTGGATCAGCTGACCGGGCATCTGCCCGAACCTGTCTCGCCGCTGCAAGCCCCGCCGGTCTTCCGCGCCGATGCCCGGCTGGCCGAGCCCATCCTCGACCCCAGCCATCACCTGCCGGAGCTGTGCCGCGCCCTGTGCGGCCAACTGGCCCAGGCCCATCGGGGCCTGCGCCGCCTGCGGCTTGTGATTTATCGCACCGATGGCGAGGTCAGCCGGATCGAGGCCGCCTGTGCGCTGCCCAGCCGCGATCCGGCCCATCTGGCCTTTCTGCTGCGCGACCGGCTGGATCGCATCGACCCCGGCTTCGGCTTTGACCTGATCTCGCTCGAGGCGCCGGTGACCGAGGCCCTGGCCACCACGCAGGCCGATCTGGCGGGGGGGAAGGACACGGGGCTTGCGCTCGCGCAGCTGGTCGACCGTCTGGCCGTGCGTTTTGGCCGCAAGGCGCTGAGCGAGTTGCAGGCTGTAGCCAGCCATGTCCCCGAACGGGCCGAGTGCAAGGCCCAGCCGCTGGCGCGGGGGGCCGCCTCCCGGCCAGGGGCGGGCCTGGCCCCGAGGGCCGAGCGGCCACAGCGCCTGCTGGACCACCCCGAGGAGGTGCAAGTGCTCTATGCCGTGCCCGAGGGCCCGCCCGCGCAGTTCCAGTGGCGCCGCCGCCACTACCGGGTGGCGCGCTATCAGGGCCCCGAGCGTATCGCGCCGGAATGGTGGAAGGACCGCCCCGGCACCCGCCTGCGCGACTATTTCAAGGTCGAGGACGAGGCCGGCCACCGCTTCTGGCTGTATCGCGAGGGGCTGCATGACGATGGTCGCGGCGGCACGCCGCGCTGGTTCCTGCACGGGATCTTCGCCTGATGCCCGACAGTGGCCCCAAATCCCTGCGCAAGTCGCTGACGGGGGCGTTTCCGCCCAACCCGCGCGCCGGCTATGTCGAACTGGGGGTAACCACGCCCTTTTCCTTTCTGCGCGGTGCGTCGGACGCCGCCGAACTGGCCGCCACGGCCCATGCTCTGGGCTATGACGCGCTGGGCGTGGCCGATCTGAACACCATGGCCGGTGTCGTACGCCTGCATGCCGAGGCGCGCCGGGCCAACCTGCGCCCTGTCATCGGATGCCGCTTGCGGCTGGTGACGGGCGAGGAATTCCTGGCCTATCCGCGCGACCGGGACGCCTATGGCCGGCTATGCACGCTGCTGACCAAGGGCAAGCGGCAGGACCTGGACGAAGGCTGGCAGGCCAAGGGCCTGTGCGACATCACGCTGGACGATCTGGCCTGCCATGCCGAGGGGGTGCAGCTGATCGTCGTGCCGGACGCCGCGCTGCCGCGCCGTCTGGCAGAACTGGTCCGCTGCCTGCCCGGGCTGCGCCATATCGCCGTGAGCTACCTTTACCAGGGCGACGACCGGGCGCGGATCAACCGGCTTGATCGGCTGGCCCGGGCGCATGGCCTGTCGATCCTGGCCACCAATGACGTGCATTACCATGCCCCCGACCGCCGCCCGTTGCAGGATGTGATGACCTGCATCCGCGAAGGGACCACGATCCACCGCGCAGGCTTCCTGTTGGCCGCGAACGCCGAGCGCCACCTGAAATCGCCCGCGGAGATGGCCCGCCTGTTCGCCGACTGGCCCCATGCCCTGCAGGCCACAAGGACGGTGGCAGATGCCTGCAACTTCAGCCTGCAGGAACTGGCCTATCACTATCCGCAGGAAACCGTCCCCCCGGGCGAGACCGCGCAGAGCCAGCTGGAAAAACTGACCTGGGCCGGCGCCGCCCGGCGCTATCCCGCGGGTTTGTCGCAGAAGGTGCGCGAGTTGCTGGTCAAGGAACTGCACATCATCGGTCTCAAGAAGATCCCGCAGTATTTCCTGACCATTCATGAAATCGTCCTCTGGGCCCGGGCGCAGGGCATCCTGTGCCAGGGGCGGGGCTCGGCGGCCAATTCAGCGGTCTGTTTCGTGCTGGGCATCACCTCGGTCGACCCAACCGAGCAGGAACTGCTCTTCGAGCGCTTCATCAGCATCGACCGTGACGAGCCACCCGACATCGACGTGGATTTCGAGCATGAGCGCCGAGAGGAGGTGATCCAGCACATCTATGAGAAATATGGCCGCCACCGCGCGGGTCTCTGCGCCACCGTCATCCATTATCGCCCGCGTTCGGCCATCCGCGAGGTGGGCAAGGCGATGGGCCTGTCCGAGGACGTGACCTCGGCCCTGGCCAAGACGGTCTGGGGCAGCTGGGGGACCAGCATGGGCGAGGCCAACAGCCGCGAGGCCGGGATCGACCTGACCGACCCGCTGATGGCCCGCACGATCCGCCTGGCCGAGCAGATGATCGGCATGCCGCGCCATCTGTCGCAGCATGTGGGCGGCTTTATCCTGACCGAGGAGAGCCTGCATCAGACCGTGCCCATCGGCAATGCCGCCATGCCGGACCGCAGCTTCATCGAATGGGACAAGGACGATATCGACGAGCTGGGCATCCTGAAGATCGATGTGCTGGCGCTGGGCATGCTGACCTGCATCCGCAAGTGCTTTGGCCTGCTGAAGAACCACTACGGGGTCGATCTGGACCTGGCCACGATCCCGCCTGATGACGAACCGACCTATGACATGCTCTGCCGGGGCGACAGCGTGGGCGTCTTTCAGGTGGAAAGCCGCGCCCAGATGAACATGCTGCCCCGGCTGAAGCCGCGCCGGTTCTATGACCTGGTGGTCGAAGTCGCCATCGTGCGCCCCGGGCCCATCCAGGGCGATATGGTGCATCCCTACCTGCGCCGCCGCGACGGGCGCGAGCCCGAGGACTATCCCTCGCCCGCACCCCCGCATGACCCCGATGAACTGCGCCACATCCTGGGCCGGACCTATGGCGTGCCGATCTTCCAGGAGCAGGCGATGAAAATCGCCATGGTCGCGGCCGAGTTCAGCTCGCAAGAGGCCAATGCCCTGCGCAAGGCCATGGCCACCTTCCGTTCGCGCGGGACAATCGGCACGCTCGAGGAACTGATGGTTGGGCGCATGATCGCGCGCGGCTATGACCCCGATTTCGCCCGGCGCTGCTTCGACCAGATCAAGGGCTTTGGCGACTATGGCTTTCCCGAAAGCCATGCGGTCAGCTTCGCGCTGCTGGTCTATGTGTCGTCCTGGATGAAGTGCCACTATCCGGCGGCCTTTGCCTGCGCGCTGCTGAATTCTCAGCCCATGGGATTCTATGCCCCGGCCCAGATCGTGCGCGACGTGCGCGAGCACGGGGTCGAGGTGCGCCCGGTGGATGTGAACTTCAGCGAATGGGACAGCACGCTGGAACCGGCCGGTGGCGGCTTTGCCCTGCGGCTGGGGCTGCGGCAGGTGGACGGTCTGGGGCGCGAGGCGGCCGAGCGGCTGCTGCGGGTGCGGGAGGACCCCTTCACCAGCCTGTCCGACCTGGCCCTGCACGCGCGGCTGAACGGTCGGGCGATCCGCCTTCTGGCCGCAGCCGATGCTTTCGGCTCTCTGGGGCTGACCCGCCGGGCCGCCCTGTGGGAGGCGCGGGCGCTGCGCGATGCGCCCGACCTGCCGCTGTTCCGCCCCGGCCAGGACGAGGGGGAAGAGACGCCGGTTGCCCTGCCGGCCATGCCGCTGTGCGAACAGGTGGTGGCCGATTACCAGACGCTGCGCTTGTCGCTGAAGGCGCATCCGATGGCCTTCCTGCGCGCCAGCCTGACGCGGCAGCGCTTTGTCCGCGCGGCAGATCTGGCGGCCCTGCCCAACAACCGCCGCCTGAGCCTTGCCGGCCTTGTGCTTGTCCGCCAGCGCCCGGGCAGCGCCAAGGGGGTCTGCTTCATCACGCTCGAGGATGAAACCGGTGTCGCCAATCTGGTGGTCTGGCCCAAGGTGATGGCAAGCTTCCGCAAGGTGATCATGACCGCCCGGTTGATGCAGGTGACGGGCCGGTTGCAACGCGATCCGGCCTCGGGGGTGACCCATGTCGTTGCCGACAGCCTGGTGGACCGCAGCGATGTGCTTCTGCGCCTGTCCGATCGCGGCTTCACCCCGCCACTGTCGCGTGCCGACGAGGTGCGCCATTCCATCCCCGCGCCCACGCAGGGCCACCCCCGCAATGCGCGCATCATCCCGGGATCGCGCGACTTTCACTGACTGCGCCAGATGCCCAACAGCCTGCCGGGCCGATCGTTAAAGATTTCCTGACCGCGCTGCACCGACTTGCCGTATCGTCAGGGCGATTCCGGTCATCGAGGTGTACCCAATGACAAGTGGAACTTCGCCCGTGCCTGCCCCCGTCGTTGCGAACCTGATCCTGGACTATCTGGCGCTGGAGGGGGTCGACCATGTCTTCGGCATCCCGGGCGGCGGGCTGATCTACATGCTCGATGCGATCTACCAGGCACAAACGCCACCGAAGTTCATCGTCTGCCGACACGAGACCGGCGCCGCCTATATGGCCGATGGCTATGCCCGCGCCTCGGGTAGGCTCGGGGTGGTGATGGTGACAACCGGTCCGGGCGCCACCAACGCACTGACGGGCCTGATGAACGCCGATGCCGCCGGATCGCCGCTCCTGCTGCTCTCGGGGGAGATCGACGAACAGTTCGACGGCGCCGGCTATCTGCAAGAAGGGGTCGACGGTCCGCTCGACCTCGACTCGGTCTTCCGGTCGGCCTGCGCCCAGTCGGCGATCATCAGCGCCGCCAGCAATGCCGCACGGCTGACGGAATCCGCACTTCGCACCGCGCGATCGGTGCCGGGGCGCGGGGTGCATCTGTCCTTGCCGGTCAATGTGACGAACCAGCCCCTGCTTCCGACCCAGGCCGCGCCGGCGGCGCCGGCCCGCTACCGCAGCGATCCGCCCGTGGCCTCCGACGCGGCAGTGGCCTATGCGCTGCAAAAGCTGCAGGCAGCCACGCGGCCGCTGATCCTGCTGGGCAACGGCTGCCGAGCAGCGCTGGCCGATCCCGCGACGCTTGCGGCCTTTACGCGCCTGGTCGAGGCGGGTGGTTTGGCCGTGATGACAACCGCCGACGGCAAGGGGGTCTTCCCCGAAAGCCATCCAATGTCGCTGCGCGCCTTTGGCGTGGCGGGCAGCAACTGGAGCTACCGCTGGATGAAGGTCGCGCCACCCGTGCCGCGGCATGATCTACTGCTGGTGATCGGTTCGTCGCTGGGTCAATTGGCCACCGACAAGTGGAACCCGATCCTGAAACCGGACGGACCGATCCTGCAGGTGGATGCCAACCCCCATATCCTCGCGCGGGACTTCCCGCTGGACCGTGGTATCGCCGGCGAGGCGGGCGACTTCATCCGTCGTCTTGCCGCATTGGCAGCAGGCTCGCCCTGGCCCGAGGCGCCGGCCACGGCAAGAATCGCCGCGATGGCGCAGTTCAAGGCGACCCATTCACCGTACGAGGATCCGGCTGCCCCGGTAACGCCATCTGCGCCGCTGCACCCCGCCGCCGTCTGCCGGGTGATGCAGGACACCCTTCCGGCAACCGAGACCATGGTCTTTCTGGACGCGGGGAACTGCGTGGGCTGGGGGATTCACTACCTGACAGCCGGTCCGGGGTTTCAGGTGCTGCCCTCGCTTGACATGGGGCCTATGGGCTTTGCGGTTGCCGCTGTGGTCGGGGCCAAGATCGCTCGCCCTGGGGCCACCTGCGTGGCCCTGACGGGCGACGGCGCCTTCATGATGCACGGGTCCGAGATCTCGACCGCACAGGCCTATGGCATCGCACCGATCTGGGTCGTGCTGCAGGACAACGATCTGGCCATGGTCAGCCAGGGAATGGATTTCTTCATGGGGCGCGAAGCCCCCGCCACCCGTCGGGTGGCGAACGACATCGCCAAGTGGAAGGCGATGTTCAACCTCGGTAAGCCCGACCTCGTGAAATTTGCCGAAGGCCTGGGCGCGGCAGCCCGTCTTGCCACGAGCCCCGCGGACCTTGCGCGTGCCCTGTCGGCCGCCGTTGCAGGGGCAGGGCAGGGCATCCCCCAGGTCGTCATTGCGCAGATCGACCCGGGCCCGGTGCCCCCGTACTACGTCGAAGTGCCACCGCCACCGCCACCGCCGTCAGGGTCCCAGGGAGGGTCAGTCCATGGCTGATAAGATCGTCGATATTGCCATTGTGGGCGGGGGCGTTTCGGGCATCTACACGGCCTGGCGGCTGGCGACGGCCAGCCCCGCCGAGGTCGAGGCGATACGCGGCCGCATTGGCGGCTCTGGGCCCTTGAAGATCGAGGTGCATGAGCGCGGCCGGCGGCTGGGCGGGCGGCTGTTGTCGGCCATTCCCGATACGGTGCCCTATGATCCGGAAGCCGGTGACCCGCCTGGCACCGTGGCCGAGATCGGCGGCATGCGGTTTCTGAACACGCAGCCCTATGTCAGCGCGCTGGTGCAGAACCACCTGAAGCTGGCCCACTACGAACAGACCGTGGGCGTGCCCGAGAACCTGGCCTATCTGCGCGGTCACCGGCTGTTGCAGGGAGCCGTAGGGGCCTGGACAAATCCGCTCTACTTCAACGTGACAGAAGACGAGCGGGTACTCATCGGCGGGCCGAAGGGAGCGGACCCTGCCCCCACACCCGATCCGACCGCGCCACTGTTCGCCGGCGCATTGCAGGCATTGTCAGAGGACCTGCGCGAGAAGATTACCAAGGGCCAGATCAAGGGCATGGACCTGCTCATCGCGCTGAGCGAGGTCAAGATCGACGGGGTCGATCTGTGGAAGATGGGGTTCTGGAACCTTCTGTCGCGCCATGTCTCGCATGAGGCCCGCCAGCTTGCCATTACCATGATCGGCTATGACGTTCTGGGTGCCAATGCCAATGCCGTCGACATCATCGCCGAGAACTTCGACTTCACCAAGGACACGAAATACTACCTCATGAACGAGGGCTACGAGTCCGTCGTGTGGCACCTGGCGGAGGAATTCATTGCAGCGGGTGGCACAGTCGTGATGAACCACGAACTCGCGGCCGTGGGCGACGGGTCGGGCGAGACCCCGTTCAGCCTGACCTTCCAGCAGGGCGAGGCGCTGGCCGCCCGTGCGGTTGTGCTGGCCATGCCACCAGCAGCGATCCGGCGGCTGAACCGTTCGGGCCCGCTGCTTGACCCTGCGCGTGCGCCTGGCGTGCCGGGCCTGTTGTCCTCGGTCTCGGGCATTCCGCTCTATAAGCTGTTTCTGGTCTATGACCGGCCCTGGTGGAACGATCATGCCGGACTCAGCGCGGGGCGCTCGATCACTGATCTGCCGGTGCGGCAGTGCTACTATTGGCGGACCCAGCCGGGCGGGCCATCGATGATCATGGCCTACAATGATCTGGATAGTACGAGCTTCTGGGGGGGCTATCAGCTGGGAGCTCAGCAGGTCGGCAATACAGTGACGGACAAGGGCGCCGCCGGCAGACCGTATGTGTTGCCGGGATTTTCCGATCCGGCGGCGCGGTCGCAGGAATACCTGCGGCGCAAACGCGACAACTGGACCAATCATGTAGCGCCACAGGCAATGGTCATGGAAATGCACCATCAGCTGAAGGAGATGCATGGCGTTCCAGGCGCGCCGGACCCCATCGATGCAGCCTTCATGGACTGGATGAACGAGCCATACGGTGGAGCCGTGCATTTCTGGAATCCGGGATGCAAGTCGCACGAACTCGCCCGGACCATTGTCCAGCCGGTTGACGGGTTGAACGCCTTCATCGTGGGCGAGGCCTTCTCGAATGGCCAGACCTGGGTGGAAGGCGCTTTGCAGACCGCCGAACTGCTGCTGCAGGAGAGGCTGGGGCTCGCGGCGCCCGACTGGCTGTCCGAAGGTCCGGGAGGTGGCGCATGACGGCTGTTCCGACCGGCTCGGATGGTCCGGCGATCCTGGGCACAGGTTTTGCCGTTCCGCAGACGACACGCCTGAACAACGACCCGATCTTTGCCCGACTGAACAGCGATCCGACAAACGCCCAACGGTACTTCAACGGCTACGCCGTGCGCCACGTGCTGGCCCCGGACGAGTCGCTGCCCGATCTGATGGCGCGGGCCTGCGACATGGCGCTGAAGGATGCGGGCGTGACGCCGGAGGAGATCGATCTTGTGATCGGCGATGGCTCGATCGGGCCCTATGCGGTGCCGAACGTGATCTCGGAGGTGCATCAGAAACTTGGATTGCCTGAACGGGCCTGGCCCATCGCCCTGTCGAGCGCATTTTCGCAGTTCAACGCCTCCTGCGTGCTTGCCGATGCGCTGATCCGGGCCGGCCGGGCGCGGTATGTGCTGGTGGCCCTGGGAGACGACTGGACGAGGCATGTCGACTATGCGACGGCGCAGGCAGCTTCGGCCGGTGACGGTGCGGCGGCCTGCGTGATCGGGCCCCGTCGCGACACCGGCCAGTTTGCGCTGGTCGACTATCGCACCAAGGTCGACACCCAGTATTTCGGCAGTATGTTCATGTCGACCGAACCTGTCGACCAGGCGGTGGCGGATGCGCTGGACCCGCAGACAGCCGTGTTCCAGATCACACCCAAGGGCCTGGAAGGGTTCAGCAAGTTCGCCCAGGCGCAGGGCCATCTACCGGTGTTGGACCTTCTGTCGGCCCATGGCGTCGACCCGGCGGCGGCCTGCCTGATCACACACCAGGCCAGCAAGGTGCTGATGGACACCTGGCACACGAACATCCGCCCCGGGCTATACCTCAACACGCTTGATCTCTTCGCGAACATCGTGCACTCGGCGGTCCCCTTCAACCTCGCCTTCGGTCTGCGGAAGTTCCACAATTTCACCCAGGATTGGGTGGTAACCCTCTCCTTGGGGCCTGATATGCATATCAGTTCAGCCCTGTTTCGGCGTAACGGCCCCTGACGGGGCCCTTCACCCGCCGATCAGGCCGAGGCCAGTTCTGCTTCAAGCCTGGCGGCAAGCGCTGTCGCGCCCCAGGCGCGGCAAGCTGAAATCGCGGCCGCGCGTGTGGTGTCGCCGGGGCACAGTCGATGGGCGAACAAGAGCGCAAGCGCCCGGTCGCCCAACCCTTCGTCAGCCGGCCCCGCCGCTGCGATCTCTGAGAGGCGCCTCGCGGCCAAGGCCCTGTCGCCACCCAGACCGCCCTCGATTGCCCGCGCGATGGCCGCCTTGCGGCCGAAGTTGCCGGGGTGGATGCCGGCCCAGAGGTCAAGCCGGGCAAGGTCACTTTGCAGGGGGGCGGGATCAGGATCGGGCTGACCCTCCAAATGGCGGCCAAGCCGTGCGAGCGCGGTATAGAACCCGGCATCGATCTCGGCCGTCTGCCCGCCAATGGCCGGCATCAGTGGCCCCAGCTGATCGGCTAGAGCCAAGGCCAGGCCCCATTCCCCTGCCAGAACACCAAGGCGCAGGCGTGTGACAAGATAGTAGCCGATCTGGTTCACGAATTCGCTGTTCAGCACCCAGCCGATATCGCGCGCCTCTTCCACGCCCGCGCCTGACAACGATGTCAGTGCCTCGGTCTCACCGCGGAGCGCATGTGCAAACTGTTGTTCGAGCACGGCATGGACCCGGGCATTTCTGTGCAGCGGGTAGCCTTGGGCCGCCTCGGCCCTGGCGATGATGGTGGCCAGGGATTGCCCGAGCGCTGCCCGCATCACGATCTCGCCCGAGATGTTGTAACTGGCGTATTGACCTTCATTGTCGGCCAGGGCGCGTTCGGCGGCGGCGATGTTTCGGGCGACGCTCTGGGACAACGGCTCGCGCCAGTGGCCATGGAACCAGGTGTCGATGAAGCCGACAGCGGGCAGAGCGCCGCCTCCGGTAGCGGCGTCCATGTCGAGCGCCGCGCGCGACCAGGCAGCCGCAGCGCCCCTGTCACCGGTGAGTGCGCCGAGTACGATCGAGAACATCGACAAGGCATGCGGCGGCCCGCCGCCCGCCTCCATCACGAGCTGCATGGACCGTGCCGAGGCCCAGGCGAAGATGGGGAACTGGTTGGACTGGAAGGCAAAGGGAGCGGTCGACAGCAGCGCGCGCAACTTGATCTGCACATCGGGCGGCGGCATCGCCATGTCGGCCAGCAGATCGGTCGGGCTGCGGCCTTGCGTGGCTTGGCCGATCTCGGCCAGTGCTGCCCCCGTTTCGGCCATGAAGGCATCCGGATCGGTTGGGACGCCAACTCCGGCCAGGGCGATGGCACGCAGGCCGACACGGACCGAGTCGACAGCAAAGCCCTGCCGGAACAGGCGCAGCGATTCCTCTAGCAGGCAATCGATCGCCGCGGCCGTTTCTCCAGCCTCCTGCCAGTGGCCGGCCAGTTCGATCAGGCGACTGGCCCTGTCAGCACCGCTGTTGCGCTCGATCCACTGCGCGGTGCGGTGGTGCAGGCTTGCCCGGTCCTGCTTTGGCAACTGGTTGTAGACCACCTCCCGCAGGATGGCATGGCGGAATCCGTAGCCAGGACGGTCGCCGACCGCCATGGGCTCGACCAGGTTTGCGCGCGCCAGCACCACGAAGTGACGGTGCACGCTGTCGCGCAGCTCGGGCAGGGGGTGGATGTCGCTGACAAGCCGCGTCGGAAAAGTCTGCCCTGCGACCGAGGCCACCCGCAGCGACAGTTGCTCTTCCGGTTCGGGGCGGTCCAGCCGCTGCAGCACCATGCCATGCAGCGTTTCGGGAAAGCTTGTCGCTTGCGGGGCTTCCCCGCCGGCCGGGACAGCCATGTTTCCTTCTACTACAACTTGGCCTGTGGCGATGAGGTTTGACAATAGCTCGACGCAGTGGAACGGGTGGCCGTCGGTTGTCGTCAGAAGTCGGTTGATCACCGCCGGGGCCACTTGTGCGACACCCAACCGCATGCAGACCAGTTCCTCGACTCCGGCCCGATTGAGATGCTGTAGCCGGACAAGATGCGCCCCCGCCTCGGCCCAGGCCGCGAGCCGCTCGAACCCCTCCACCGGCTGGCTCAGCGCGACAATCAGCAGGTGTTTCGCCTGGCGTTCCAGCCGCTCAAGAAGGCTGCGGGTCGCAGGATCGAGAAAGTGCGCATCCTCGACACAGAGGCAGATAGGCCCTTCACCGATCAGGCGCGGCAGCAGGCTGACCAGCAAATCCTCTGCCGCCTGTACCCGTGCCTGGCCCGAAAGCTCGGCGGACTGGGATGTTTCTTCCAGACCCGTGGGCAAGACAGCATCAAGCAAAGGTGCCATCTGCAGCAGCTCCTCGGGGACCCGGGCCGCGATCATTGCCGCCCGATCTGCCAGCGGCAAGCCGGGCGCGATGCCCAGAAGTTCTGCAAGCGGCCGGCGCAGCGCACTGTAGGGCGTATCCCGATCAATGGCAGAGGTGGTGCAGAACATGAACCGGCCGCCCGAGGCTTCGACCTCGCGGCGGAGCGCCCAGGCCAGGGCGGTCTTTCCAAGGCCCGCCTCGCCTTCCACGATCACGCTCGCGGTTCCCGACCCTTCGGCCACATCGGCCCACAGCCGACGCAGCATTGCCATCTCTGGCCCCCGACCCGCGGTTGCCAGAGCGGGATTCTGAGCCTCGAGCCGGTGCGGGACAATCCGGCAGAGGGCCGGCTCGGCCTTGCCCTTGAGCGAAAGCCGCAGGACTTCGTCGCCAAAGGAGAAACGCCCTTGGGTCGCCTGGGCCGTCGGTTCATCGACGAGTATGCCGCCCTCGATGCGCCAGGCCATGCGGAACGCCAGTATGATGGTGTTGCCAACGATAAGGAAGCTGCGGCGTGCGTCATTTCCGACAATTCCGCAGAACACCCGGCCCGTGGCGATACCGACGGTAACCTGCACTCCTGCCTTTTCGAGTTCGGAGGCGATCTCGGTTGCCGTCTGGATGCTGCGCACCGGGTCGTCGGAATGGGCGTCCGGCGGTGTGCCGAAAAAGGCCAGCACAGACGCGCCCTTGTCATCGACCACGACCGAGTCGACCGAGCCATCGTGCGAATGGACAACTTCCTGGATCACCCGCACGATCGCGCCCAGACGCCCCACCGCGTCGGGCACGGTCTCGTCAAAGTCGTGCAGCGCGATGGCAAGGCAGGTCACCGGCCGCAGCTCTGCGATCCAGTCCAGCCCGATCCGTTCGATCCAGCGGCTCACATAGCGGGGAGTTCGGGCGTTGACCGCCGTTCGAGGAATAGGAAGCGGCGGTTCTTCTTCGCGGGCGCCTTCCGCGACCGCAGGCAGAAGCCCGATCATCCGCATCGCGCCCGCCCCCTCGACTGCCACGGCAAGGCTCTTGTCGTTCAGCCAGGCGGCCGCCTCGACGCTCAGGATCACGTCATTCGGGCGGCGCAAGGTCGCGAGTTGGCGGAAGGACTGCAAAGCCGTGCCGATGCTGCAGTTCAGCCATCGGTCGTTGACCCCGCCGAGTTCCAGAAGCTGCGTTGTTCCGACCACGACATGCAGGTTCAGGTCGAAGGTGCCGCCACCTTGCAGGCGCCGCTCCACCATTTCCTGGGCGGTTCGTGTCGCCTGCTGCACGGCGGCGGCCCAGTTGCCGTCGTTAACCTGCCAGACCGAAATGAGGCCGTCGCCGCTGAACGTGACAGTCTCGCCCCCGTTTGCCGAGATTCGATCTATCAGGAAATCATAGTGATCGCGCAGGTCGCGGTGCAGTTGTTCGACGCCGCTCGGGCCCCCGGCGATGATGCGTTCGGTAAGCGACGTGAAGCCCGCGATATCACAGGACAGTAGGGCGACTTGCCGCTGGGGCCCGACCGGAAAGCTGCGGGCGTCCGGTCGCTGCGTGAAGGCTTGCCTCAACTCCGGGGGCAGAAAACTTGCCACCTCGCGCAGTCGTTTCTCCGAGGCTTGAGGCATTTGTCCCGACGCTCATCATGCGGTGACCGACGTCACGATCGAACCCAAATAGACTGATACGGAACCGAAGGCCGGGAGTATGGCCTCATGGCCATGGTTACCGTGGAAGTTGCCGTATTCAAAACAGAATCTTGAAAAGCGTCATTCGACCCCGGCACTGCCTTGCCTTTGTGGCCGGCCAACCCCGACGCCGGGTCCAGTGGACCACTTTGCGCAGCCGTTTCATTGGCGCTCCGAGGAGGGTTCATTCCTCGGCCGCCCAGACAGCCAGGAACATTCGCCGGCACTTTGACGGTCACATTACGTCTCTCATCCAGCCCCCTGACGTCACGGCGGCCCAAGACGTCACCCGACGCCCGTTTCCGCGCAGGTGTCCTGGGCGGTGCAAGCCGATCTCCGAAAACTCTGACGCGAAAGCGGGCTCGACTGACGCAAATGCCGTTCTCTTGCTGCCACAGCGGAAGGGCCGGGCTGCGATCTGGCCGCCTGGAACCAAGGTGAGAGCTTTCTGGCAGCCCCGCATTCGCTGGCTGCCCCCCGCACCGGTGGAAGCTGTTCCATGGGGCCATTTCTGGTCGAGGAAACTGACCTCTTAACCAGTCTTATCAAAAATCTTGCAGAAAGTGGCGGAGAGGGTGGGATTCGAACCCACGGAACGCTTGCACGCTCAACGGTTTTCGAGACCGCCCCGATCGACCACTCCGGCACCTCTCCGCATCTTGGGGGTCGTCGGCGGGCGGTTTAGTGCAGGGCGGGGGGGGTTGCAAGCCCGATTTCGACGCGCCGCGCCAAGGATTGACGGGCCGTCACGAGAGATTGCTGGCTGGGTCGAGTGTGGGCGCTTGGCGGGGGCACGGATTGGGGATACTCTTTGTCTCGCCCTGACCATGTCGGGCATCCCCCGTGATGAGGAAAGCGATGCTGCGCTACTTGGCCGCCCCTGTGTTGTTCTTGTCCTTGGCCCTCGCACCGGCCCAGGCCCAGGAGGTGACGCCGGCGGCCGTGTCCAAGGTGCTGCGGATGACCGAGATGATGGACATCATGCAGGCTGAAGGGCTGGCCTACGGAGAGCAGCTGCAAGAAGAGCTGTTTCCCGATGCCGGCAGTGCGCGTTGGCAGGATATGGTCGCGTTGATCTACGACGCGCCGACCATGCAGCGCGAGTTTGAGGCCGTGTTCGAAGCGGAGCTGGCGGCGCAACCCGAGGCGACCGGTCTTATTCTGGACTTCTTCGGCAGCGAACGCGGACAGCGGATCGTCACGCTGGAGATCGAAGCGCGACGGGCCCTGCTTGACGAGGCGGTCGAGGAGGCGGCTCAGGTCGCCGTTCAGGAAATGATGGAGGCGAACGACCCGAGGTTCGACCTGCTGCTCGAGTTTGCCGAGATCAACCAACTGGTCGAAGAGAATGTGGCGGGCGCGATGAACTCGAACCTGGCTTTCTATCGGGGCATGGCCGAGGGGGGCGCCTTTGACGGCGCCGAGATGACTGAGCAGGAAATTCTGAGTGATGTCTGGACTCAGGAGCCTCAGATTCGCGCCGATACCGAGCAATGGCTCTATCCCTTCCTTTCGCTGGCCTACCAGCCCCTGTCGGACGAAGATATGCAGGCCTACATTGCCTTTTCAGAGACGCCAGCCTCAGGGGTTCTGAATCGCGCCTTGTTTGCGGCCTTCGACGATGTTTTCAGTCGGATTTCACATGATCTGGGCCGGGCCGCGGCAGGCATGCTGGCCGGGCAGGACATCTAGGCCGCGCTGGCCGGCCTGTGCCCGCCCGCCCTGTCTGGGGAGAAGGGCGAAGCGCTTGACAAAACCGCCGCACTGACAGATATGACCGCATCTCCGGTCGGGCTTCCGCCCTGCCGGGGCTTTTTGTTTCATATCGTCCCGTGAGCGGGGCGCGCTGTTCGAGGCAAAGTCCAACGCCGGTGCGATGCCGGGGCCACAGGACGCGGCAGAGAAGAAGGAAAGACCCATGTTCGCGGTCCTCAAGACAGGCGGCAAGCAATACAAGGTGCAGGCGGGTGACGTGCTGCGCGTTGAAAAGCTCGCTGCCATCGCTGGTGACAAGATCCAGTTCAACGAAATTCTGATGGTGGGCGGCGACAGCCTGACCGTTGGGTCGCCCCTCGTCGCCGGCGCGGCCGTGCAGGCCGAAGTGATCGAACAGATCAAGGGCGAGAAGGTCATCCACTATGTCAAGCGCCGCCGGAAGCATTCGTCGCAGCGCACCAAGGGGCACCGTCAGCATCTGACGCTGGTCCGCGTGACCGACATCCTGCCTTCGGGCGCAGATAAGTCGGGCGTGACCGCCGCCACCGGCACCGCCGATGCACGTCGCGCCGCCCATGAGGCCCCCGGCGCGAAGGCTGCCGAGGCCCCCGCGAAACCGAAGCGCGCCGCCAAGGCCGCTGCTGCCCAGGAGTAAGGACAGATGGCACACAAGAAAGCAGGCGGTTCATCCCGCAACGGCCGCGACTCTGCCGGCCGTCGTCTGGGCGTGAAGCTGTTCGGCGGCCAGGCTGCCGCCCCCGGCAACATCATCGTGCGTCAGCGCGGGACCACCTGGTTCCCGGGCGAAGGCGTGGGCATGGGTACGGACCACACGATCTTCGCCGTTGTCGAGGGCCGTGTGAGCTTCAAGAAGGGGCTCAAGGGCCGCACGTTCATTTCGGTTCTCCCGGTGGTGGAGGCCGCTGAGTAAGCCGAAAGACCCGTCACGGATCAGTGCAGAGGGGGATCGGCGAAACCGCCGGTCCCCTTTTCGTTTTGACCCCCCGGGCAATGCTCACTGTGGCACGAACCGGGCAAGGTCCTTGGCGAACTGACATGTGATCGCCATGTTGATCCGATAGGCGGAAAGACAAGGGCGGGGCCGAAGAAGCCCCGGCCAGACGACGGCAGAGGGCCAACCTGCCCTTCGCCGCATATGCTTCACAAGGAGGGAAGCATGACTCTCGACCTGACAACCCTGCCCGCGGACGCGCCCACCGCGCTTTCGGCTGGCCGGCTTGTGCTGCGGCCGGTACGCAAGTCCGACGCGGGACTCTTCGCCCTTTATGCGGGCGACCGCCGTGTGGCCGAGGCCACGCGCTCCATCCCTCATCCGTTGCCACCCGGTGCCGCTGAGGCCTTCGTCTCTCGGGCCATGTCCGGAAAGGGCGACGAGGATGTGTGGGTCATGGACGGCTCGGCGACGGGTCTTTCCGAGGTTCTGGGTGTGATCTCGCTGAAGAAGATGGACCGGGCCCAGTCCGAGATCGGCTATTGGGTCGCCCCGGCCTTCTGGAACGCGGGCTTTGCCTCGGAAGCCGTCCGCGGTCTGCTGGCGGCCAACCCGCAGGGCGCGCGGACCATCTTCGCCGAGGTCTTCCAGGACAATGCGGGTTCGGCGCGGGTTCTTACGAACAACGGATTCGAATACATCGGCGATGCCGAGACGTTCAGCGTCGCGCGCAGCGCCCGGGTCCCAACCTGGACCTACATCCGCAAGCTGGACTGATCCGTCGGATGTGCCTATCGCCCGGCTTTGCCGTGGGGGTGGGGCGGGGATCAACATGAAAGGACGCGGGGCAGGACCTCTGCCCCAAAGCAGCACTGGACATGCTCCGCAACCGGCCGCATGTCTCGTTCCTGCTTGGGCGGGCGGGACGGTTCGGCCCGGCGGTCAGTTCCCCTATGCCCCACCTCGCTTGAGATGGCGACACTTCTCCTGTATCGCAGACCCCGATCCTTTCCCGAAAGCGCTGATCCATGAAATTCCTCGACCTCGCCAAAGTCTACATCCGCTCCGGCGGCGGGGGCGGCGGCTGTGTCAGCTTCCGGCGCGAGAAGTTCATCGAGTTCGGTGGCCCCGATGGCGGCGACGGTGGCAATGGGGGGTCGGTCTGGGCCGAAGCTGTCGAGGGGCTGAACACGCTCATCGATTTTCGCTACCAGCAGCATTTCTTTGCCAAGAATGGCCAGCCCGGCATGGGCAGCCAACGCACAGGAAAGACTGGCGAGGATATCGTACTGAAGGTGCCGGTCGGGACCGAGATCCTTGACGAGGATGAAGAGACGGTCATCGCCGATCTGACCGAGGTCGGGCAGCGCGTGCTGCTGGCCAAAGGCGGCAATGGCGGCTGGGGTAACCTGCAGTTCAAGTCGGCCACCAACCGCGCTCCGTCCCGGGCCAACCCCGGCCAACCGGGGGTGGAGCGCACGATCTGGCTTCGGCTGAAGTTGATTGCGGATGCCGGTCTTCTGGGCCTACCGAATGCAGGGAAGTCGACCTTCCTGGCGGCCACCTCCAACGCTCGACCGAAGATCGCGGATTATCCCTTTACCACGCTTGTGCCGAACCTCGGCGTTGTTGGCATTGACGGGCACGAGTTTGTCATGGCCGACATCCCTGGCCTGATCGAGGGGGCGAGCGAGGGGCGCGGCCTGGGCGACCAGTTTCTGGCCCATGTGGAGCGCTGCGCGGTTCTGCTGCATCTGGTGGACGGGACATCGTCCACCATCACCAAGGATTACCGCACGATCATCGGTGAACTTGAAGCCTATGCAGGCGATCTGGCCGACAAGCCACGCATTACCGCGCTGAACAAGATCGATGCCCTTGACGCAAAGACGCTTTCGTCACGCAAACGGGCGCTCGAAAAGGCCTCGGGCGGACCGGTGTTCCTGATCTCGGGCGTGTCTGGGCAAGGCCTGCCAGAGGTGTTGCGCGCGCTTTATGCAGAGATCACGGGTGAACGGGAGGATAACGTCGTCGAGGAGGATGCTCCATGGCAGCCATGACTGAGATTCGAACCACCCAGGCGCCCGACATCCGCCAGGCGCGACGGCTGGTGGTCAAGATCGGCTCGGCGCTCTTGGTGGACCGAACGAGTGGCCTGCGGATCGACTGGCTGGAGGCGCTGGCCCTCGACGTTGCCGACGCCAAGGCGCGCGGGGCGGATGTGATCCTGGTGTCGTCCGGGTCCATTGCGCTGGGAAGGCGGGTGCTGGGGCTGCCGGATGGGCCGCTGGCTTTGGAGCAGAGCCAGGCAGCGGCTGCCGTGGGCCAGATTCGGTTGGCGCGAGCCTATGAAGAGGTATTGGAACTGCACGGGATCACCACGGCTCAGGTCCTCGTGACGCTGGAGGACACCGAAGACCGCCGGCGCTACCTCAATTCCCGTGCGACGATGGAGACATTGCTGGGCCTTGGCGTTGTCCCGATCGTGAATGAGAACGACACGGTGGCCACCGATGAAATCCGCTTTGGCGACAACGACCGGCTTGCAGCCCAGATCGCGGTCACGATCGAGGCGGATCAACTGGTCCTGCTGTCCGATGTCGACGGTTTCTATTCGGCCAACCCCAAGGAAGACCCGACCGCTCAGCGGTTCGATCTGGTCGAAGAGATCACCCCGGCCATCGAAGCCATGGCGGGTGACCCGATTTCGGGCCTGTCGAAGGGGGGGATGAAAACCAAGCTGATGGCCGCCAAGACTGCCGTCGCCGGCGGCTGCGCCATGGCGATCATGGAAGGGTCGGTCCTGCGCCCTCTCACCGCCCTTGCCGAGGGCGCGAACCGAACCTGGTTCGTGGCCGAGCGTGACCCCCAAGCGGCGCGCAAGCGATGGATCGCTGCAATGAAGCCGCGCGGCGAGGTGTTCGTCGATGCCGGGGCGGTGACAGCACTCGCAGAAGGCAAATCGCTTTTGCCGGCTGGTGTGAAGAAGGTGACGGGCAGCTTTGGCCGGGGCGATCCCGTCTCGATCCTGGGCCCCGATGGCGTGGGGCTGGGCATAGGGCTGGTGCGCTATACCGCGACCGAGGCCAAGGCGATTGCCGGGCATCGATCGCGAGATATCGAGGCGATCCTGGGCTATGCCGGTCGCGCCGCGCTGGTCCACCGAGACGACATGGTTGTCTGACAGTCCAGGGCTGGGGCATGCTTCCGGCCCACGTCAGAGACAGTGAGCAGGACAGAGACGGGTGAAGGCGATGGACGGAGCGCAGATGAGCGACATGATGGCGGAAATCGGCGTGCGTGCGAAAGCAGCGGCAGCGGAACTTGCCTTTGCGCCATCCGACGCCAAACGCCAGGCGCTGGAGATTGCGGCCGACAGGTTGTGGGAACAGCGCGCCGAGGTGATCGCGGCTAATGCCGAAGATCAGTCCTTTGGCGCGGCCAAGGGTCTGACCCCCGCAATGATGGACCGTCTGAAGCTTGACGAAAGCCGGGTGGCGGGAGTTGTCGAGGGTTTGCGGGCCGTCGCCGCGCAGGCTGACCCGGTGGGCGAGGTCATCGTGGAATGGCACAGGCCGAACGGTCTGCACATTCGCCGCGTTCGCACCCCCCTCGGCGTGATCGGGGTGATCTACGAAAGCCGCCCGAACGTGACGGCGGATGCGGGCGCCCTATGCCTGAAGGCGGGCAACGCGGTCATCCTGCGGGGGGGATCGGAGAGCTTTCATTCCTCGACCGCCATACATGCCTGCATGACCCGGGGCCTTGTTGCGGCAGGGCTGCCCGAGGCGGCGATCCAGCTTGTTCCGACGCGCGACCGAGAGATGGTTTCGGCCATGCTGAAGGCGACGGAGTGGATCGATGTGATTGTTCCGCGCGGCGGCAAGGGGCTGGTGGGCCTTGTCCAACGCGAGGCCCGCGTGCCGGTCTTTGCACACCTGGAAGGCATCTGCCATGTCTATGCCGATGGTGCGGCCGATTTGGAGAAGGCCCGGGCAGTGGTGTTGAACGCCAAGACGCGACGTACCGGCATCTGCGGGGCGGCTGAATGTCTGCTGATCGACCGCGCCTTCTACGACCGTCATGGCGCGGTGCTGATCGAGGATCTGGTGCGCGCGGGTGTCGAGGTTCGGACTGAAGGTGACTTGCTCATGGTGCCCGGCACGGTTCAGGCCACACCGGAGGATTTCGGGCGCGAGTTCCTTGACATGATCATCGCGGCGAAAATCGTCGACGGGGTGGATGGGGCGATTGCCCATATCCGCAGCCATGGCAGCCAGCATACCGAGGCAATCCTGACGGAGGATGACGCGGCTGCGGAGCGGTTTTTCGAGCGGCTCGATTCCGCTATCCTGCTGCGCAACGCCTCGACGCAGTTTGCCGACGGGGGAGAGTTCGGAATGGGTGCCGAGATCGGCATTGCCACGGGCAAGCTACATGCACGGGGCCCGGTCGGGGCCGAACAATTGACGAGCTTCAAGTACCTGGTTACCGGAGACGGAACGATCCGGCGCTGAGCCCGGCAATCAGAAGCGCATCTCGATTTCGTTCTCGGCCACGCTGAGGGTGAGGTTGACGGATTGGCGGCGCAACTCTTCGGCGAAGAGCCCGAAATGCACGAGTCCGGGCGTCAGCACCGCCGCGGCCGGCGTCGAGGGCAAGGCGGACCACAGGGCGTCATCGATCCGCAGTCGCAGGGCCGTACCAAGGATCCTCCATCCTGTCGGGCCCTGGCGGATCGTGATTTCGCCCCCCCTGGGCATTGCCGTTTCCAGGCACATCAGTGCAAGGCAAGCCAGCTTGACCTCGGTCCGCCCGAGGTCGGCCGTGCTTGACCAGTCGATCCTTATTCGAGTGCCGCGGACAAGGTCGGCAAGGGTCGTCTGCACTTCGGAGCGCGACAGGCGCTGCCCGGCTGTTGCTGCACCGAAGGCCAGACGGAAGAAGCGGATGCGGGCGTTGGCACTGGCCGCGCTTTCCGCGATCAGCGCAAACTCGGGCCCCGAGGCAGAGCCGCCGCCCATCTGCAGCAGTTCGACCCCATTGCCGATGGCACCGATCGGGCTGATAAGGTCATGACAGATGCGCGAGCCGATCAGAGCTGCATAGTCGGGTTCGGTCGGAGAAAGTGAATCAGTCATGGATGGGTCTGCCAGGAGAGCGGGATGCCGGGGATGAACGCTGTTTTGGAACCCGGCATGCTGGTGCGCCATCCCGCACAGCCGGACTGGGGGATTGGCCAGGTCCAGTCGAATGTCGGCGGTCGGGTCACCGTGAACTTCGAGCATGCAGGCAAGGTGGTCATCGATGGCTCGCGGGTTGAACTCATGCCGGTGTTCGACTGATGCATCATCTAGTGCCACAACCAATACGCGAGCAACCCTGGAGTGTGAGCACCGTGAGGCGAGCGTGCTGATGTTGCAACGCCGCCGCGCAAGGCCTTATACAGCCGCGAACCACGCGTCCTCGCGGGCGCGGCACAGAAGGGTTGCCGGAACCGATGAACGCTGATGAGCCGCATTTCGTGCTGCGTCTTGCCTCGGATGCACGAGACCTGATGGCCGCACAACGCCTGCGATATCAGGTGTTCGTCGAGGAACTGGGAGGCGATGGCGAACTCGTTGACCACGAGGCACGTCTGGAGCGTGACGATTTCGACCCGATTTTTGATCATCTTCTGCTGGTCGATACACGGCGGGATCCCGACGCGCTTGATGATGTGGTCGGGGTCTATCGCCTGTTGCCGAGCGACAGGCTGGGGCCGAACGGGCGTTTCTACTCCGAGACGGAGTATGACCTGGCTCCATTGAGGTCGACGGGCAGGCGGCTGCTGGAATTGGGCCGCTCATGCGTGGCGGCCGAATATCGCGGTGGTACAGCGATGTTCCATCTATGGAACGGTTTGGCGGACTATGTGCTGCGGCGCGAGATCGACTTGCTTTTCGGTGTGGCAAGCTTTCACGGCACAGACGCTGTGCCGCTGACCATGCCGTTGTCCTATCTGCATTACAACCATCTCGCCCCGCCCGAACTGCGCGTGCGGGCCCAGCCCGAACATTACCAGCGCATGGATCTGGTCGCCCCCGAGGCCGTGGACCGGCGCGCGGCGATGGTGGCCACGCCCGCGCTGATCAAGGCCTATCTGCGGCTCGGTGGTTTCGTGGGCGAGGGTGCTTGGATCGACCATGCCTTCAACACGACGGATGTCTGCCTGGTCATGGACACGACGCGAATGTCGGCCAAGCACCGGGACTTCTATGTGCGCAAGAACGGGGCGGCTGGATGAGGTCTGAAGGCCCATCGCGCAGCGCGGGGCCTGCTGCCAGTACCTCGTTTGCCGGGTCTGACTGGCTGTCGGCCCGAATGGACATGCCGCCGCCCGGCGCCCTGGGCTGGCTGCGGGCCTTGGCGCGGGGGCTACCGATCGCCTTGGCGGCCTATGGCGGGCTGATCGTGATGCTGGTCGTTCGCCTTGTGGAGCGACCGCTTTTCGGGCTGAGCAGGCCATGGACGCCCTACATCACCCAAGCTGTCTGTCGGTTTGCGCTGTGGGTGATGGGCATTCGTCTGACCGTGCGTGGCACCCCAATGACGCAGCCGGGGGCCATCGTGGCCAACCATTCAAGCTGGCTGGACATCTTTTCGCTCAACGCGGTCAGCCGGGTCTATTTCGTGTCGAAGGACGATGTTGCGGCCTGGCCGGGCATAGGCTGGCTGGCCCGGGCGACGGGAACCGTTTTCATCGCCCGCAAAGGTACCGAGGCCAAGGCCCAGCAAGAGGTGTTCGAGACACGCTTGCGCGCCGGCCACCGGCTCTTGTTCTTTCCAGAGGGCACCAGCACCGACTCCTTGCGCATCCTGCCCTTCAAGTCGACACTCTTTGCCGCCTTCTATGGACCCAGCCTTGAGCATCTGATGCATGTGCAACCGGTGACTGTGATCTATCGGGCCCCAGCGGACCGGGACCCGCGGTTCTTCGGCTGGTGGGGAGACATGGGTTTCGGCCCGCATTTGCTGGCCGTCTTGGCGGCCCCGGCGGGCGGCGAGGCCGAGGTCGTGTTGCATCCGGAGGTACCGGTTTCCGCTTTCGAGGGCAGAAAGGCGCTGTCGGCGCATTGCGAAAGAGTCATCCGGGCGAGCCACCCCTTTGCCGCGGCCCGGCGGATCGAAGGCTAGCCCAGGGGCGCGAGCAGACGCTTCAAGGCGGCGAGTGCATCAGCCTCGCGCCAGATTTCTTCTCCAATGGCGAAGAAATCCGTGACAGGTGCGAAGCGCGCCACCAGTTCTGTCGTCAAGGCGCCCTCGCCCACCACAGGTACCTCGATGACCTCGGACCACCATTGGAACAGATCGAATTCCGCAAGGTCGCCCGTGCCAAGAGGTGAGGCGCCGAGCGGGCCGAAGGACACGTAGTCGGCCCCCGCTTCACCCGCATTCATGCCGTCATGGCGCGAGCCGCCGCAGAAGGCTCCGACGATCGCATCCGCCCCCAGATCCTTTCGCGCCTTGCGGACGGATCTGGCCCCGTCCGTCAGGTGGACGCCGTCCAGCCCCAGCCGTTCGACAAGCATCACATGGTTCTCGATCACCAGCGCCACATCTCGGGCATGCGCAATCTCGCGCAGCGTATCGGCGCTGCGCAGAAGGCGGTCCTCGTCCCGCGACGCGAGTGCCAGGCGCAGGCAGGCAATCTCGGCACCGTCAAGCACCTCGGCCAGCCGGTCCGGGAAGTTCTCGAGATCGACATCCGGTGGCGTGACAAGGTAGATCTGCGGACGGTCGGGTTCGGCCATTGCGGGCTCCGTAGCGGGCGGTTCGGCACCGTCCTATCGCAGTTCGCCGGGAATGGCTACTTGGGCGGCAGGGTTTTCACAAAACCCACGGCCAATGCCAGAAGTCCGGTCCGGATCGCATCATCGGCAAAGGCGCTGGTCGTGACATCGACCATGCCGGGCATGGGGCGGCCGGCCATGTCCATCTGTCGAACCCCGGGCAGAGAAATGGCCCTGGCCTCGTTCGGTTTGCCCACGCGAAAGAAGCATCCGCCCCTGTGAACCCCACAGACCATGTGACCCTGCACCAGGAAGGCAAGGCCGCCGAACATCTTGCGCTCGACCAGGGGCAGGCCGGCCAAATCCGAGCGAATCCTGTCTGCCATCACTTCGTCATAGGCCATGGCTCAGCTCTTCTTGCCATTGTTGCCGGGCCCATCGTATCAGGCGCGATGCCTCAGCCGAAGCGAATTGCCGCATGACCCAGACCGACACTGAACCGAAGGAGCCACCGGCGCCGGTCTTCGTGCTGGTCCGCCCGCAGATGGGCGAGAACATCGGGGCCGCGGCACGGGCGATGCTGAATTTCGGCCTGGAGCGTCTGCGGGTCGTTGGTCCCCGAGACGGCTGGCCGAACCCAAGGGCCGTCGCCTTGGCGAGCGGGGCAGGGCGACTGCTGGACCATGCCGGGCCCTTTGCCGATGTCGGAGCGGCGGTGGCTGATTGCGACTATGTCTTTGCGACCACCGCCCGTCCGCGGGACCTGACCCGCCCCGTGGTCACGCCCGAGAGGGCGATGGAAATGGCCCGTGCCTTTGCCGCCCAGGGCAAGCAGGTTGGGGTTCTGTTCGGCCCTGAGCGCGCGGGTTTGGAAAACAGCGACCTCATTCTCGCCAATGCCATCGTGACCGTGCCGGTCAATCCTGATTTCCCCTCGCTCAACCTAGGGCAATGCGTCTTGCTGATGGGATACGAGTGGCAGCGCCAGACGGCCAATGTCCCGCCAGAGGTCATGGCGATGGCAGGCACCGATTTCGCGACCCGCGTCGAGGTCGAAAAGCTGGCGGATCACTTCGAGGAACGTCTGGAGACGGCAGGCTTCTTTTTCCCGCCTGCCAAGTCACCGGGAATGAAGCTGGCATTGCGGGCCATGTGGGGTCGTCTTGCGCTGACGCGCGCCGATGTGCAGACGCTGCATGGCGCTCTGCGCCAGATCGTGCGGGGTTTGGGCGGCCAGTAGGCCCATCTGCCGCACGGCCGCAGGGCTTGAAGCGGCGCGGGGCGAGCCTTACTGTCCGCCCCGAAACGGGAGTGGCGAAGGATGGCCGGAAAACGCAGCATTTTCGAGGAGGTGGGCAGCGCCGAAAAGGTCGCCCCGATCCAGACGGGTGGAATAGGCCGTGCCGCGCAGGGGGCGCGCAGGGGCATCAGGGCCTGGCTCATCGGGTTGTTCTTGCTGGTCGTCTTGATGATTGCTGTCGGAGGCATGACGCGGCTGACGGACAGTGGGCTGTCGATCACCGAATGGCGGCCGGTCACCGGGGCGATCCCGCCGATGGACGCTGCGGCCTGGGCGGTGGAGTTCGAGAAGTACCAGGCGACGCCGCAGTACAGGCTGATGAACCACCAGATGACGTTGGAAGAGTTCAAGACGATCTACTGGTGGGAATGGGGGCATCGCCAACTGGGCCGGGTGATCGGGCTGGTCTGGGCCATTGGGTTCGCGGCCTTTGCTCTGACGCGCCGCATTCCGTCAGGATGGACGGGGAGGCTTTTGTTGCTGGGCGGTCTTGGCGGCCTTCAGGGCGCGATCGGCTGGTGGATGGTCTCTTCGGGGCTGACGGGTGATATGGTCAGCGTCGCCTCTTACCGGCTGGCCGTGCACCTGGGCTTGGCCTTTGCCATCCTGGGACTGATTGCCTGGTATGTGTTCCTGCTGGGGCGCAGCGAAACAGACCTCCTGCAGGCGCGGCGCGGGCGCGAGGCACGGCTTTTCGCCATGTCCACGGGCTTGATGCATCTGGCGTTTCTGCAGATCATCCTGGGCGCGCTGGTCGCGGGCATCGATGCGGGACGCGGCTTTCCGACCTGGCCCGACATGAATGGGCAGTTCTTTCCCGCCGACGCCTTCTATGTGCCGGGGCGCCCGATTTGGGCCGCCTTCTTCGAGAACCCGGGTCTTGTGCAGTTCATCCACCGCTTGATCGGCTATCTGCTGTTCGCCTATGGCCTGTTTGTCTGGTGGAAGGCGCGCGGCTCGGCCCATCTTTCGACGCGGCGTGCTTTTGACTGGGTTGCAGTGATGCTGTTTGGCCAGATTGTCCTTGGCATCGTGACCGCCCTGACGGCGGCCAGCCCACATGTGGCGATTACCCATCAACTGGGTGCAGTCGTTCTTTGGGTGTTGATCCTGCGCGCCCGCCATCTTTGCCAGTACCCCCGCGCGGGGTCGATCCGGAAGGGAACCGCATGACCACCGCCTATGAAGAACTGATGTCCTTCCAGCGCCAGACAGAGGCCATAGCGCAGGTCGCAGGGCGGCTGGGATGGGATCAGGAAACGGTCATGCCGCGCGGCGCCGCTGAACAGCGCAGCGAGGAAATGGCGGCCATGGAAGGGGTCCTGCACGCGCGTCGGACGGACCCGCGTATCGCCGATTGGCTGGAGGCCGCAGTGCCGGCGGATGATGTGGCCGTGGCGCAACTGCGCCAGATCCGGCGCAGCCACAGTCGCATGGTCAAGGTGCCGTCGGAACTGGCGCAGGAGATTGCGCGCGTGACCTCGATGGCGCAAGGCATCTGGGCGGAAGCGCGGGCGAATGACGATGTGGCGTCCTTTCTGCCGGTCTTGTCCCAGGTGATCCGCCTGCGGCAGGAAGAAGCGAGCTGCCTCGCACAGGGGGGCGACCTTTATGATGCCCTGATGGACGATTACGAACCGGGCGCCACGGCAGAGACGATCGGGGCGATGTTCGGCCGGATGCGGCCACGACTGGTCCAACTTCGCGAGGCGGTCCTCAGCGCAGCCCATCAGCCGCCGGCCTTGCAAGGGCATTTTGGCGCGGATGGCCAGATGCGACTTGCGCGCGACCTGGCCACCGCCTTCGGTTACGACTGGGCACGCGGCAGGCTGGATCTGGCGGTGCATCCCTTCTCGTCCGGTTCGGGATCGGATGCTCGGATCACCACGCGCGTGGTCGAGACGGAGCCCTTCAACTGCTTCTATTCGACCATCCACGAAGTGGGGCATGCCTGCTACGAGCTGGGCATCGACCCCGACTTCGCGCTGACGCCGCTGGGGCAGGGCGTGTCGATGGGGGTGCACGAAAGCCAGAGCCGGATCTATGAAAACCAGTTGGGCCGCAGCCGCCCCTTCTCGGGTTGGCTGTTGCGCCAGATGCGCGATCGCTTTGGCCAGTTCGGAATTGACGACCCCGAAGCCTTTTATGGCACGGTGAACCGGGTCCAGTCCGGCTATATCCGGACAGAGGCGGATGAGGTGCATTACAACCTGCACATCATGATGCGGTTTGATTTGGAGCGTGCGCTGATCCGCGGCGATCTGGTCGCGGCGGATCTGGAGGCCGCGTGGAACGACCGCTTCCTGGCCGATTTCGGCGTGGCCGTCGATCGCCCTGCGCATGGAATGCTGCAGGACGTGCATTGGTCGGCCGGGCTGTTCGGGTATTTCCCGACCTATACACTGGGCAATGTCTATGCCGGTTGCCTGCATCGGGCGATGCGAGCCGATCTGCCTGACCTGGACGCCGACCTGGCCGAGGGAAACACCCGGGCCGCCACCGGCTGGCTGCGCGAAAAGGTCCAGCGCCATGGCGGCCTTTATGCGCCACGCGAGGTGATCGCCCGGGCCTGCGGGTACGAGCCGAATGAAGAGCCTCTGCTGGACTACCTGGAAGGCAAGTTCCGAGAGCTTTACCGGTTGTGACGCCGGCCCGGCCGGGCCGGCAATCAGCCGGCCGGCCAGTTGGGAGGTCGCTTCTCGAGAAAGGCGCGGATACCTTCTTCCGTGTCGGTCATGAGCATGTTCTGCGTCATGACGGCGCCTGTCATTGCGTAGGCTTCTGCAAGGGGTAGGCCGGCCTGATCATAGAAGGCGCGTTTCCCGATGCGAACGACCGAGGTCAGCTTGTCGGCCACGGTATTTGCCAAGGCGCGGGTTTCCTGGGCCAGGCGTTCTGCCGGGACGACGCGGTTCACAAGGCCGATCTCCCGCGCCCGGCCGGCATCAATGAACTCTCCGGTTGTCAGCATTTCGAAGGCGAACTTGGCCGGCACGTTGCGGCTGAGCGCGACCATCGGCGTCGAGCAGAAAAGCCCGATGTTGACGCCGTTCACGCCGAAACGGGTGCCCTCGGCCGCGACTGCCAGGTCGCAGGACGCAACAAGTTGGCACCCCGCAGCGGTTGCTATGCCGTGGACCTCGGCAATCACGGGCTGGGGCAGGGTGACGATGGCCTGCATGACGCCAGCACAGCGACTGAAGAGATCGGCGAAGTAGGCGGCCCCCTTGTCGGGCGCGCTGCGCCCCGCCTGCATCTCTTTCAGATCGTGTCCGGCGCAAAACGCCCGCCCTGCACCTCGAAGGATCACCACGCGGATGACCGGATCGCCCGCGATTTCAGACAGCGAGCCAGAAAGCGCCGCCAGCATCGCATCGGACAGCGCGTTGAGGCTGCCGGGGCTGTTCAGCGTCAAGGTGGAGATGCCGCCGGCATCATCTCGGCGCAGGATCGGTTCTGTCATCTTGTCATTCCTCGTCCTTGCGCAGAGCCTATGCGCCAACAGCATCCCTGGGAAGGACGAGCACGTGACCATCCACATGTCTTGCGAGGACCTGAGCGCATTTCTGCTGGCCGAGTTTCCGCAGGTCGCCTTGGATTTCCGGATCGAGCGTGTGACAGACGCAGGATTGGTGCTGCGCCTGCGGGTGGATGACCGGCACCTGCGGCCAGGTGGCACGGTTTCTGGGCCTGCCATCTTCGCGTTGGCGGACGTGGCGATCTACCTTGCCATCCTGTCGCGGATCGGCCCCGTGAAGCTTGCGGTGACCACTTCGGCCAGTCTGGATTTCATGCGCAAGCCGGCCGCAGGATGTGATCTGCTGGCCGAGGTTCGGCTGCTGAAACTCGGGCGATCTCTGGCTGTCGCGGATGCCTTGATCGTGTCGGAGGGGGCGGTAGACCCAGTCGCACGGGCGTCGATGACCTATGCGATCCCTCCGGCTCGCCGCGGCTAGCGACGGCCGAACCGCCCCTCGATCTGGGCGCCACTCTCGATGATCAGTGTCGCGTACTTCACTTCGGCTGCGGCAATGGCCGAAGCGCGCAAGGTGAAGGACTGGCAGGTCACCTTGCCTTCCAGATGACCGCGGACTTCGACGATCTCGGCATTCACAGAGCCCTTGATGTGCCCTTCTGCCCCAATGATCAGCGTCTGGGCACTGAGATCGCCGGTGACCATGCCCAGAACCTCGACCGTGCCCGAAGAGGTCAGGTCGCCCGTCAAGCGGATGTCGGCGGCGAGAACGGTTCGGCCACCAGGGGCGGCCGGCCGGGCAGGAGCGCGCAAAGAGGGGTCGGTTTCGGCGGTCTTGGTCGTCATCATTCCTCCTCGGACCGCCGATCGGCCATGCAGCGGCGCATCAAGGCGATAGAGGCCGAACTTGAGGTGCGGGTCAACCCCGCAGCGTGGTCGCCGGCCGCGCGTGGGCGGCGCTCCGCTGTCGCTGGAGGACGTGACAGTCATCTTTGGCAATGGTCAGATGCCCTGGGGAATCAGGAGTGGTGTGGATGGAGCGCGACTTTTTTAGGCCGGTGTCGGGGGTCGATCTGCCACGCTATGCCGGTGTGCCGACGTTCATGCGATTGCCGTTCTTACCGCTTGACGATCCTCGGATCTCCGAGGTGCAAGTGGGGCTGATCGGCGCGCCCTGGGATGGTGGCACGACAAACCGGCCCGGCCCGCGCCATGGCCCCCGCCAGATGCGCGATCTGTCTACGATGATCCGGGCGCAAAACGGCGTGACGCGAGTGCGTCCCTTCGACCTCGTGCGATGCGCCGATCTGGGTGATGTCGGACCGAACCCGGCGGACGTGATGGACTCGTTGCAACGGATGGAGCGGTTCTATGCCCGCGTGCGCGCTGCCGGGATCGTGCCGCTGACCGCAGGGGGCGATCACCTTTGCACGCTGCCGATCCTGCGGGCGCTGGCGAAAGACCGACCGCTTGGCATGATCCACTTCGACAGCCACACAGATCTGTTCCACAGCTATTTCGGCGGCACGATGTACACGCACGGCACGCCCTTCCGCCGAGCTGTGGAAGAGGGGCTGCTTGACCCCCATCGCGTCACGATGATCGGCATTCGCGGACCCGTCTATGATTTCGAGGATCGCGACTTTGCACAGGCCGTCGGTATCCGGGTCATCCCGATCGAGGAGTTCTTCAAGCGCGGGGTAGATGACGTGATGGCCGAGGCGCGCGATCGCGCCGGCAGTGGTGATACCTATGTAAGCTATGACATCGATTTCGTTGATCCCGCCTTTGCCCCCGGCACCGGCACCCCCGAGATCGGCGGCCCGAACAGCCATCAGGCCCTGCAGGTCGCACGCGGCCTGCGGGGCGTACGGGTGATTGGCGCAGATCTGGTCGAAGTGTCGCCTCCCTTCGACCCGAGCGGTGCCACGGCCTTCCTCGGCGTGACGCTGATGTTCGAAATGCTCTGCGTCATCGCCGAAAGCCTGACAAGCAACCCGCCGGCGATGGCCGCAGCCGAAAAATCCTGACCAAGATGAAAGATATAGACATGACTGCCGACCTGATCGTGACCAACGCGCGCGTGCTGACAATGGACGCGATACGGCCGCGCGCCGAGGCTGTCGCCATAGGGGGCGGTCGGATCCTTGCCGTTGGAGATCGGACCGACGTTGAAGCGCTGGCGGGCAAGGGAACGCGGATCATCGATGCCAGCGGCCGTACCTTGTTGCCAGGCTTCTTCGAAAGCCACCTTCATCTGGTGTTGGGTGGCGCTGAGTTGGCGCACCTGCAACTTGCAGGGGTCTATGGCGCGGCGGCCCTGCGCGAGGCGTTTACAGCCTATTCCAGGCAGAACCCTGATCTGCCGCTCTTGATGGCGCAGGGTGCGGATTACGGCATGTTCGGTGGGCGGCCCATCACGCGCCACGACCTCGACGCCGTGATCGCTGACCGTCCGATCGCGATGACGGCTTATGACCACCACACGGTCTGGGCGAACACAGCGGCACTTCAGGCCGCTGGGCTGCTGCACGGTCGAGCTCTACCCGAAGGTCATGTCGTTGTGATGGGTCCGGACGGCGTGGCCACGGGTGAGCTGCAGGAATTCGAGGCTTTTGCACCGGTGCAGGAACTGGGAGGAGAGCTTCGGCTGTATCTGGGCATTGCCACGGGGGCGGAGCCCGATCCATGGCCAAGCGCCGCCGAACGGGAGATTGACAAGGCCAAGATCGCAAACGGTCTTGCCCATTGCGCGGCCCAGGGCATCACCTCGATGGTGAACATGGACGGCAACCGCTACACGCTCGAGCTTCTGCGCGAGATGCAGATCGAGGGGCGTCTGACGGCCCGGGTCAAGGTGCCGTTCCACTTCAAGCCGGAAATGGAGCTTTCCGAACTCGACCGCGCCGAGGCGATGACGCGCGATTTCGACGATGAGTGGCTGCAATCGGGCTTCGTCAAGATGTTCATGGACGGCGTCATGGACTCGGGTACCGCTTGGCGTCTTGACGATTATCCTGGCCAGCCGGGCCATCGTTCCGTGCCGTTGTTCGATCCGGAGCGGTTCAAGAACATTGCGACCGAGATCGACCGGAGGGGGCTGCAAATCGCGGTGCATGCCATCGGCGATGCCGCCGTTCGCGCCACAATCGACGGCTACGAAGCGGCGCAGCAGAGAAACGGCAAAAGTGATCGGCGGAACAGGATCGAGCATATCGAGTTGATCGACCGATCGGATGTGCCGCGCCTTGGTCTGCTGGGCATCGTCGCCTCGCTGCAGCCCTCGCATCCGGCGGGTGCGATGGATTTCCCGCTGGAACCTTCGATCCACAAGGTCGGGCGAAGCCGCTTGAAGGACAGCTTCCTGGTCAAGTCGCTGGTCGAGGCGGGCGCGCCGCTCGCCTTTGCGTCTGATTGGCCGGTCACGGATGTTTCCGTCCTGCGCAATCTGAAAGCCGCGCTGACGCGCAAGCCCTATGAGGGTGCCGATGATGAGCGTGTCGATCTGATGACGGCGCTGCACGCCTATACGGCTGGCGGGGCCTGGGCGGCACATCGGGAGAACCTGACCGGCCGGCTTGCGCCCGGTTTGGCGGGGGACCTGGTTCTTCTGGGCGGCGACATCGAGTCGGTGGCGCCGGAGGGAATCGACAAACTGGGAATCGCCCTTACGGTTTGCGGTGGACGGATCACCCACGAAGCTCCGGCGATCTGAGCCTGGAAACTGTGTGATTCCACAGCGCTGGCGGCGCAGGAGAGGCGTCGCCAGCGGCAAGAATGAGGATGACGCTGGGTAACGGTTCGGGGGGAAACCCCAACAATCATTGGGCGGAATGAGGGCAATCACAGTTTTCCACAGAATTCGTGTTTTTTCCTCTTGCGGGTATCTTCGGGTCTCCGTAAATACCGCTTCACCGAAACGGATGGCGCTGCTGGAAGGCGGGGTTTGAAGGGACGGTGTGCTGGCGGAAGCTGGCGACAATCTGGAGACAAGGCGGTTCGGGGGACGCTAGGAGACTGGCGC